>Ga0137306_100036_pt1 | contig 211845 bp, 174 predicted proteins | sample Inofroosms_March_FD_97187 | JGI IMG/M metagenome (GOLD analysis project Ga0137306, IMG submission 97187) | Mouse cecal microbial communities from Vienna, Austria - N-Acetylneuraminic and N-Acetylglucosamine D2O microcosms_March | ecosystem: Host-associated > Mammals > Digestive system > Large... | reverse complement strand
CAGCCTCCTGCCGGTGTAACAGTAACCGTCACAGATGCAGACTTAGTTGTATCCTTTGTTGAGGTCGCTTTTACGGTAAGCGTTGTCGCTGTTTCGTCAGCGCCAACCGATAATACGCCATCAGTAATGCTGGACTTACTCTCGATAGAACCCTCAACTGCCCAGGTTACATTAAAGTCTGTGTCTTCTGTCAGATTATCGCCTGTCACCTTTGCGGTGAAGGCTATATTCTCACCGGGTGTAGCAGTCGCCGTTTCTACAGTAGCGCCATCTTTCAGAATTTCCACCTTCGTCACCTCTGGTGTCGTCTCTACTGGCGGTTTTTCTTCCTCTTCCTGCATAGGAATGATAAACTCGAATGGAACTGTCGATTTCTCCGTACTATCTGCACCGAGCTTAATTTCAAGCGTACCCCTTACTTTGCCGGCTTTTGTTGTGCCTGCTGCCTCAAAGGTAAAGTCCTCTGTCGAATCTCCCGCAGACCTAGGAGCGTAAGCAATTACAAATTCTGCTGCATTGTCAGCTACGATTGCCTTCTTCGCCTCATCTGTGACAGCCGCCTTCATTGTTGCTTCAGCAGCATCCTTCTTCGTCAGCCATTCGGGAGCGGGATCTGCTGTCTTAACAGTCTCTACCCACGCCGTAACTGCCGCTGTGGCATCCGCCAAAGTCATCGTGACAGGCTGGACTACCTTAAGGTTGATGGTAACTGCCGTGCCGTATTTTTGGTAGTCCTCCAATTTCGGGGACTGCCCCTGCGCAAATTTTGAAGCGTAGTAGCTGTTTTCGGGAACCACGTATACAGTCGCCTTCACTTTAGCCTTAGTAGTCGTCTCCTTCAGCTTCAGATTGATCTTACTGCCTTCGGTGAGGAACGGATCATTTGCCACAACACAGGCATCCGTCTTTCTCTCGTCGGGGTCAATCATCGCTGCCGCAAGCGTTACCTTCTCTTTGTCTGCCCGAATCATCGCAGACACGGTCGCATTCTCCTTGTTCGTGATCGTGACTTCGTCTGCCGTATACTTCGCTAACGCCTTTTTATCGTCCAGTTTCACGGTAATCTTAACGGTATTTGTGCCGGTTCCGGTGCTCGCCTCATAATAACTCTTTCTTGCAGTAGCTGTATAGGTCAGGTATCCCGTCAGATGCTTCTTATAGTCTTTGTCAGACAGCAGCTTCTGCATATCTGCTTCGGAGACTGTTGTCTTAATCCGTAACTTGCCGTCTGCAATCTCGAAATAGGACTTAAACGAGTTTGCCGTACCGCCGATGTTCGCGTTCAGCAGGGATAAACCTGTCAGTTCATAATCCCCTGTCGGAATGCTTGCCTTACCTGTAACCAGTGCGCCGCTGTCTCTGGTCGCGAGTTTGTAGGAGGCAGCCGGTTTGAAGGTGAACTTTTTGGTCTTCTCCACCTTAACCGTAGCCGCCGCTGCGGGCGCTGCTGCCGTAAAGGTATCGTTTGCCTTAACTTTGCTTCCCACGGATACCTTCAGTGCGTAATTCTTCTGGTTGTACTCCTCATCCCCGGTAAATGTAAGTGCTACCGTCGCCTTCTGTTTATCGGGATCATAGCCGCTGATGGGGTCCACAACTGACGCTCCCCCGCGAATCCCCCGGCAATCCGCAACCACCCTCATCCCCGGAAACGCCCTTGTTTACAAGGAAAACGGGGCATGAACACACTCCACAGGCGCATGTATTTTGCATGTTTTTTTGTGTATAATTGTTTTGAAATAGCAGAAAAAATGCGGATTTGTCGCTAATCTGTTGCTAACTGCATTTAGGGAAAAATAAAGAAAGCCTGTGTTTTGCAGGCTTTCTGGGTGTTTTTGAGGAGAAAAATCTGTCGCTAATTTGTTGCTAATGGCAAAATCTTTTACGAATATGCCGCAGAAAAATTTCTTTCGGAAAAAGTGTCACCATCTTCTTTTCTCATCAGATATACAGTCAGCTTAACAAGGAAAAAATAATATCCCAATTGGTTGAGGGAACCCATTCTGGTAATTTTTCCGTCTGTAATTCTCTTCCTGATCAGATCCGTATGGTATGTATTGATATATTCAAAATCAATAAACTTGTCCGATAAAACGGGATCGGGGAGATACATGTAATCGTATATAATATTTCGCTTTAAATCCGCCAGATTGCCGCCAAACGCATCCAGCGGAAAGACAGGCGCTAATAATATTTTGTCTTTCTGGTCAATATGACACGAGGTTGACAGGACTAACGCGTCTGCGATAAACAACTTTTGGGAACCCGATTCATCAAAAAAGCTAAAAGGTACTTTGGATATAATATCACCTTGGGATAACTCTTTTAGCGGGTTCAGCATCATGTATTTCAGTGTTTCCCCGGTTCTTTCAAATTGCAATATAGCGCTCTTGGCGCTGTCTCTTAAATCCGGGGAAACAGATGGTAAAACACTGTCTACAAAATCTATAAATTCAGCTAACATAATTCAAAAAAATTTACTCCTGTGTCAATTGATATATTTTTTACATAGTCATTTACACTATCCGTTTCTTTGCTTGTCGCCGCCCTCATTTCCCCGAATAACTCTCTGATTTCCCTATCCAGCCGGGTCTCCTGTCTCTGCATATACATATATGGATCGTCAGTGACAACTTTGGTATTATTGTATATTTCCCTGTTACATATGTCCTCATTATACGCCCTGTAATTTGCCATAGGTATCTTGGGAATATTCGCTACGGAATTAACCGTGGGGGTATTGTTGAAAGTCAGGGCGGATAGCGCGATACCCAGTACGCAGACTGTTCCGTTAATATTCTTATTATACGTTCCCCTTTGTTCCGTCAACAGTACTCGCCCCTTTCTAAAAGATCATACAGTTTGCTATTAACAATGCTATTCATACATGTTAAAAGGGTTCCCAGCTTCTGGCTGTCCGATTTATAATTCACATCATTATTAAAGCCATATCTGTCGTTGATATCAATCACCGCGCCGACCGCCTCCGCGATCTGGTTTTCAGCGCTGAATGCACCGGCTTCCCCTGCATTGATATCATCTTTATACTTTCTAATGTTTTGCAGGGTAAGATTGATAAAAATATTTTCCTCTTCAACAAAGGTATATTTAACACTGATGTCATACGGCTGTCTGATCTGTTTCATATTCAGCAAAGTGCCCGATAATTTTTTGACGCCGTCCTCATCGAGTTCATCGAATATAATGTTTGAGATAATGCCAATATATTCATAACAATTACCAGTCAGCAAATTCAGAAATTCAAACACGCTCTGCATTCTCTCTTCAATATAATGCACACATAAATTCCAGTCCCTTTCATATCCGGCATCATAAACCACCTCAAAAGTTGCTGCCTCCAGAGAAATATTCAGTTGTGCATGTTCGTGAAGCGTTTTAACTACGATCCGGGGTATTTCTGCCGGCGCGTCATCCGGGACAGGCAGAACGGTTGCTTCGCCGAAATATCGTTTCAGTATGCCTTCACTGTTGTAATATGCCTTTTTGATTCCATCAATGCGTTTATACATCACGGAAACGGATGATCTTTGAATAAGCATTTTATTTCCCCCTAGTTATAGTTTAACCCAGATAATGAGATTATTATAGCACACACAGGCTTAATTTCCTAGATATTTATAAAATGGTCAACAGCCGGAAACTGTGTTATACTGTTCTAAACAAACAAAAACGGAGGTTTCCATGAACATAGTCCTTTTATCCGGCGGCTCGGGCAAACGCCTGTGGCCTCTCTCCAACGACACGCGTTCCAAACAGTTTATAAAAATATTCAAAACCGCTGAGGGCGGTTACGAGTCCATGGTGCAGCGGGTTTACCGCCAGATTTTTTCTGTAGACCCGTCCGCCACCGTGACCATTGCCACCTCGAAATCTCAGGTGTCGGCAATTCACAACCAGCTCGGGACGGACGTGGGGATCAGCGTGGAGCCATGCAGGCGGGATACCTTCCCGGCGATTGCGCTGGCGGCAGCCTACCTCCATGAAGTGCGGCAGATTTCTGAGGAAGAGTCTGTGGTCGTCTGCCCGGTTGACCCTTATGTGGAACAGGATTATTTTACATCTTTGAAAAAGCTCGGTGAACAGGCGGCGGTGAGCGACGCCAATCTGGTTCTCATGGGCATAGAACCCACTTACCCGAGCGCCAAATACGGATATATCATTCCGGAGGACAGCGGAACTGTCAGCCGGGTATCCATGTTTAAGGAAAAGCCGGACGAGGAAACCGCCAGAACTTATATGGAAAAGGGCGCGCTCTGGAACGGCGGTGTATTCGCATTCCGGCTGGGATATGTGCTGAAACGCGCCCATGAACTGATTGACTTCCGGGATTACAAAGATCTCTATGAAAAATATGACACGCTCACGAAGATCAGCTTCGACTATGCGGTTGTGGAACACGAACCGCAGATCGAGGTGATGCGCTTCGGCGGCATGTGGAAGGATATGGGAACGTGGAACACGCTGACCGAGGCGATGGAAAGTCCTTCCATCGGCAAGGCGATCCTGAACGACACATGCGACAACGTACACGTGGTAAATGAACTGGATGTGCCTGTTCTCTGCATGGGGTTAAAAGACGCGGTTGTTTCCGCAAGCCCCGAGGGGATCCTTGTCTCCGACAAAACGCAGTCGAGTTATATCAAACCGTTTGTCGATGAGATTGACCAGCAGATTATGTTTGCGGAAAAGTCATGGGGGAGTTTTCGTGTCATCGATATTGAGGCTGGCAGCATGACCATCAAAGTGACCCTGAATGCCGGGCACAGAATGAACTATCACAGCCACGCGCGGCGCGATGAGGTCTGGACGGTGATAGAGGGAAAAGGGCGAACAATCATAGACGGTGTGGAGAGAGCGGTCGCCGCCGGGGACGTGGTTACCATGAAGGCGGGAACGCCCCACACGATTATTGCCGATACGGCATTGCAGGTGATTGAAGTGCAGATCGGAAAGGAAATCAGCGTGAGCGACAAGAAGAAACTCAGTATTCCTTCCCCATCTCACTGATCCCATACCGCTCTTTAAACGCGGCAAGTTCTCCCTCGTTTCTGATAAGCATCACTTCCTCGAATTTTCCGGTAGTCAGATTTTTAAATCCGGCTACCTGCTCTCCTGTGCAGATACTGCATCTCAGAACGGGTTTATATACCTTCCTGTCAAAATCGGCAGGAAGGTTATTTTCATGTCTGCCTTTTTTCCTGTTAAATATAGATTTCATTATATCACCGCATCCTTTCTGATACGGTAATTATAACAAAAATTATTTTCATTTACATAGAAAATCTGAAATGCGGTACGCTTAATTATTGTATGATAATAGTTTTCTCTTCGTTTTGTGGTTCCTGCTCTACAACCGTATGTTGTGTGATATCATTAAAAACAACAGTAGTGTTATGTTTCTTGGTGAGAAGGGAGTTTTGTTAAAAATGAAAGAACTGCGGATGATAATAAGAGAGTTACGGGAGGACCGGGATATTAAGCAAAAGATAATTGCCGAATATCTCGGCATATCACAACAGACTTACTCCAATTATGAAAACGGTCACCGCGAGATACCGATCTGGGCGGTGACGAAACTTTCTGAATATTATCAAGTGAGTACCGACTATTTATTGGGCGCGAACACGGAGTATCTTGGTAATACCAACTTGAGCGAAAAGTATCTGGGAGACATTACTTTACATGACGTTGTTTTTGATATCCAGAAATTGAATTCCAAAGACCGGCGCGACCTGCTGCGATATATCAAATTTCTGGAAAACGGAGAAGGCTGAGGTTTTCCAGTTTATATGCAAAAATTATGATCCGTAAAATGAGTGACAGTCTGACCGCCCCGGTACAATGCCGGGGCGGTTTTGGGTTTATTTTTTGGCAGTATGGGAAATCGTATTCTGTGGAGCCAGATACACTTCTGTGTCAATCTTGTTGATCTCATGCCGGAGTTCGTCGAGCGTGCGGTGTCCGTAAACGGATTTTTCCACATCGCTGCCCAGACTGTGTCCCATGAGCATATGCTTGGAGAGATCATCCACGGAATACTTGTCGCAGAGCCACGAGAAGGTATGCCTGCAGTCGTGGGGCGTGTGTTTTTTCCCGGAACTGCTGTAAAGAATATCCAGTTTCTTTAACAGCGGGTAAAATTCATGGCGGCGGAAGGCGTCGCCGTTAAATTTTTTCGGCCGGAAGGATTTTACAAGGGGGATAATGGAGCGGTGGAAGGGAACAATACGGTTTTTGCCGGCACGTGTTTTGACGCCGCCTTTGAAGTATTGTCCCTCCAGATTGATCTCAATGGTTTCATAAGCGGAAATGCGGAAACCACTGTAGATCATCATAAGGACGACGCGGGCAGCCGGATCTTTTTTGTGTTTCCAGAGTTTATCAATATCCTCCTGTGTGAACGGCTCTCCTTTTTCAATATCATTTTCCTGACTGATCGCCACAAACTGCGCGTAGTTTTTCTCAATGATATCGTTTTCCATAGCGTACTTATACATCTGGCTGTACAGTTTTTTGATGTTGGAAAGGCTGGAGTAGCCCAGCGTGCATTCGTCCAATGCTTTCTGCATATGGTGTTTGCGGATGGCACAGAAACTCATTTCGTGTAGGGAGGGGACGTTTTTGTAAGCGGAAGCATAATCCATGCGGCTGCGGTCGGAGAGCTGTTTTTTGCTCTCAACGAATTTCGCATTGAAGAAAGCGTGATAGATATCTGTGAAGGTGGCGGCAGAAATGCTGCCGGGCTGCAGACTGTTGTTAAACTCTACAATAGCGTTGTAGGCGGAATACCAGTCCTCGTAGTACCCGATGGCGCGCATCGGGTAAAACTGCGGTGCGCCGCCACCGATTTGTGAGGTCGGGTAAGCGGCGTAGGGTCTTTTGCGATTGCCGCTCAGTTTCTTGATGCAGCCGAAGCCGTTTGGTAATTTTGTTCTTTTTTTCATTTGTAAGATCTCCTTTCTACTATAAATGTCGTTTTGTTGTAGATTAATAAACAATACGTCATTTTGATGCAGTTCATTTTACATGAGTGAAAATAACCTTGCCAATAGGAGGTAAGGGAGAAAAAGAACAGAAGTTCGATTTTGCTATATACATTTAAAAATATTTCTGCTATAGTGATACGAGAGAACAGTAAACGTCGCGCAGACAGAGGTAAATCGATGGATCATTTCAAATTAGTTTCAGAATACGCCCCCACCGGCGACCAGCCTGCGGCTATAGATGCTCTGGTGGACGGGTTTAAAAAAGGAAATCAGTTTCAGACGCTTCTCGGCGTGACCGGTTCCGGGAAGACTTTTACCATGGCGAATATCATACAGGCGCTCAACAAGCCGACGCTGGTGATCGCGCATAACAAGACGCTTGCGGGGCAGCTTTACGGTGAGTTCAAGGAGTTTTTCCCGGAAAATGCGGTGGAGTATTTTGTGTCCTACTACGACTATTATCAGCCGGAGGCTTATGTGCCTTCCACGGACACGTACATCGCGAAGGACTCTTCCATCAACGACGAGATCGACAAGCTGCGGCTCTCCGCCACCGCCTCGCTGACGGAGCGGCGGGACGTGGTGGTGATCGCCAGTGTTTCCTGCATTTACGGGCTGGGAAGCCCCGAGGAATACGCGGGCATGAGTATGTCCCTGCGCCCCGGCATGATGAAGGACCGGGACGAAGTCATCCGCGGACTGATTGAGATGCAGTATAACCGAAACGATATGGATCTGGACCGCTGCTGTTTCCGCGTGCGCGGCGACGTGGTGGAAATCTGCCCGGCGCAGGGCGGGGACTATCTGATCCGGGTGGAGTTTTTCGGGGATGAAATCGACCGGATCACGGAGGCGGACCCGCTGACGGGACAGGTGCACGCGGTTCTGGAGCATGTGATGATCTTCCCGGCGTCCCACTATGTGGTGCCGCAGGAGAAAATCAATGCGGCGTGCAAGGTGATTGAGCAGGAGCTGGATGAGCGGGTGAAATATTTTAAGAGCGAGGACATGCTTCTGGAGGCACAGCGCATTTCGGAACGGACGAACTTTGATGTGGAAATGCTGCGGGAGACGGGATTCTGTTCCGGGATAGAGAACTATTCAAGACACTTAAACGGCATGGCGGAAGGGGAGCCGCCCTTCACGCTGCTAGACTATTTTAAGGACGATTTTCTGATCATTATAGACGAGTCGCATATGACGATTCCGCAGATACGCGGGATGTTCGCGGGGGACAGATCCCGCAAGAACACGCTGGTGGATTACGGGTTCCGTCTGCCCTCGGCGCTGGATAACCGTCCCCTCTGCTTTGAAGAGTTTGAGGGGCATATCGACCAGATGCTTTTCGTCTCCGCGACCCCTTCGGATTATGAGGCGGCGCACGAGCTGTTCCGCACAGAGCAGATCATACGCCCTACGGGACTGCTGGATCCCGAGGTGGATGTGCGCCCGGTGGAAGGGCAGATCGACGATCTCATCTCGGAGATCAACAAGGTTGTGGCGGACAAGGGCAAGGTGCTTGTGACTACGCTCACGAAGCGGATGGCGGAGGATCTGACCGCCTACATGAACGATGTGGGCATCCGGGTCAAGTACCTGCACTCCGATATTGACACGCTGGAACGCGCCGAGATCATCCGGGATATGCGGCTTGACGTGTTCGACGTGCTGGTGGGCATCAATCTTTTGCGGGAAGGACTTGACATCCCGGAAATCCAGCTTGTGGCGATATTGGACGCCGACAAAGAAGGATTCCTGCGCTCCGCCACTTCCCTGATCCAGACCATAGGAAGGGCGGCGAGAAACGCCAAGGGGCATGTGATCATGTACGCGGACGATAGGACGGATTCCATGAATGTGGCAATCACAGAGACCAACCGCCGCCGCAAAATACAGCAGGCATACAATGAGGAGCACGGCATCACGCCGCAGACGATACAGAAGGCGGTGCGCGATCTGATCAGTATTTCCAAGACCATCGCGAAGGAAGAGCAGCGGTTTGAGAAGGACCCCGAATCCATGAGCAAAGAGGAACTGCAAAAGCTGGTCAAGGAAGTGGAGAAACAGATGAAACGCGCCGCTGCGGACTTGAATTTCGAGGCGGCTGCCGAGCTGCGTGACCGGATGGTGGAGCTGAAAACAAAGATTAAGGATTTTGATAAATAACAGGGAGAGGTATGGTAGCATGTCAGATACAATAAAGATGCGCCCGCGTGACTATATAAAAATCCGCGGTGCGAATGAACACAACTTAAAAGGCATTGATCTGGATATCCCCCGCAATGAGTTTGTGGTGCTGACGGGGCTTTCGGGGTCGGGTAAATCTTCCCTTGCCTTCGACACGATTTACGCGGAGGGCCAGCGGCGTTACATGGAATCGCTCTCCTCCTACGCGAGACAGTTCCTCGGGCAGATGGAAAAGCCGGACGTGGAGCGGATCGAGGGGCTTTCCCCGGCGATTTCCATCGACCAGAAATCCACCAACCGGAACCCCCGTTCCACGGTCGGCACGGTGACGGAAATTTACGACTATTTCCGTCTGCTCTACGCCCGTATCGGTATCCCCCACTGTCCGAACTGCGGCAAGGAAATTAAAAAGCAGACGGTGGACCAGATCGTGGATCAGGTAATGGCATTGCCGGAGGGCACGAAAATCCAGCTTCTCGCGCCTGTGGTGCGCGGGCGCAAGGGCGAACACGCGAAGGTCTTTGAGCGTGCCAGACGCAGCGGCTATGTGCGCGTGCGCGTGGACGGGAATCTGTATGATCTGACCGAGGAAGCCGAGGATTTCAAGGTTGAGAAGAACTTTAAACATAACATTGAGATCGTGGTGGACCGTCTCGTCGTGAAGGGCGGTATTGAGCGGCGTCTGACGGACTCCGTGGAAAATGTGTTTGCGCTGTCGGAGGGGCTGATGACACTGGATATTATCGGCGGGGAGCCGATGCAGTTCAGCCAGAGTTTTGCCTGCCCGGACTGCGGGATCAGCATCAGCGAGATTGAGCCGAGAAGCTTTTCCTTCAACAATCCTTTCGGCGCGTGCCCGGGCTGTTTCGGCCTTGGCTATAAGATGGAGTTCGACGTGGATCTGATGATCCCGGACAAGAGCGTCAGTCTGGAGGACGGCGCGATCACGGTTCTGGGATGGCAGTCCAGCGGTTCGGAGGGGAGCTTCACCAACGCGGTTTTGCAGGCGCTCGCGAAGGAATTTAAGTTCAGTCTGAAAACGCCCTACGGGGAGCTGCCCGAGAAGGTGCAGAACATCATTCTTTACGGCACGGACAAACAGGTGAACGTACATTACGAAGGACAGCGGGGCAGCGGCGTCTACCCGGTGGCTTTTGAGGGGCTGATCAAAAACGTGGAACGCCGTTACCGCGAGACCGGCTCCGACTGGAGCAAGCAGGAGTACGAGAGCTTTATGCGCATCATTCCCTGCAAGGAATGTAAGGGGATGCGTCTGAAAAAAGAGTCGCTCGCGGTGACGGTCTGCGACAAGAATATATATGAAATTACGTCTATATCTATAGCGAAACTCCATGCCTTTATCGGGGGTATGCAGCTCACAAAACAGCAGGAGCTGATCGGCAAGCGCATTTTAAAGGAGATTCGTGCGCGCGTCGGCTTCTTGATGGAGGTCGGGCTGGAATACCTATCCCTGTCCCGGGCGACAGGCTCCCTTTCCGGCGGTGAGTCCCAGCGGATTCGTCTGGCGACCCAGATCGGATCGGGACTGGTGGGCGTCTGTTATATTCTGGACGAACCCAGCATCGGTCTGCACCAGCGGGACAATGACAAGCTGATTGCCGCGCTGAAAAATCTGCGGGATATGGGGAATACGCTTCTCGTGGTGGAACACGATGAGGACACCATGCTGGCGGCGGATCATATCGTGGACATCGGACCGGGCGCGGGCAGCCGCGGCGGTGAGGTGGTAGCGCAGGGAACGGCGGAGGAGATCATGCAGGTGGAGGCATCCGTCACTGGTCAGTATCTGAGCGGAAAACTGCAGATACCGGTGCCGAAAAAACGCAGGAAACCTGCGGGCTGGCTCACTGTAAAAGGGGCGGAGGAAAATAATTTAAAGAAGATAGACGTGAAGTTCCCGACGGGCATTCTGACCTGCGTGACCGGCGTGTCAGGCTCCGGGAAAAGCTCTCTCGTCAACGAAATTCTCTACAAGCATCTGGCAAGGGATTTAAACCGGGCGCGCTGCATTCCCGGTAAACACAAGGAAATTCTGGGCATAGATCAGCTCGATAAGGTGATTGCTATCGACCAGTCTCCCATCGGCAGGACGCCCCGCTCCAACCCGGCAACTTACACGGGCGTTTTCGATCAGATCCGCGATCTGTTTGCCGGCACGCCGGACGCCAAAGCGAGAGGCTACAAGAAAGGCCGCTTCAGCTTTAACGTGAAGGGTGGTCGCTGCGAGGCGTGCGGCGGCGACGGCATCATTAAAATAGAGATGCACTTCCTGCCCGACGTCTATGTGCCCTGCGAGGTCTGCGGCGGCAAACGTTACAACCGGGAGACACTGGAAGTAAAGTACAAAGGAAAAAGCATTTTTGACGTGCTTGATATGACGGTGGAGGAGGCGGTTCCCTTCTTTGAGAATCTGCCTTCCATCCGCAGAAAGATAGAGACGCTAAACGACGTGGGACTCTCTTATGTGAAGCTGGGGCAGCCTTCCACCACCCTCTCCGGCGGCGAGGCGCAGCGAATCAAACTGGCTACAGAGCTTTCTAAGCGCAGCACGGGCAAGACCATCTACATTCTGGACGAGCCCACCACGGGACTGCACTTCGCGGACGTGCACAAGCTGGTGGATATCCTGCACAAGCTGGCGGAAGGCGGCAATACGGTAGTTGTCATCGAGCACAATCTTGATGTGATCAAGACCGCCGACTACATCATAGACATGGGACCCGAGGGCGGCGAGGGAGGCGGCGCCGTGGTAGCCACAGGTACGCCGGAGGAGGTTGCGAAAATTAAAGAATCTTACACGGGAATTTATATCAAGAAAATGTTGGAACGATAGCTGTAAAAAATCTAAATAACGAATGAATTGCGCAGACCATATGATCTGCGCAATTATTTATTCTATAGGATCAAGGTGTCAAAAGGTGCTCCATTCATTTTGTGCACTATGCCTTCTCAATTTGAAAATAGCACCTTGATTTTATAGCATCCGATACCTCGCCAGACACGCCAGAATCTCCTGCCGTCTCACGTAGGCGGCGGGCCCGGCGCCGTAGTTTTTCGGCGTCAATGCCAGAATCCCTTCTTTCTCCAGCTTGGCGAAAACTTCTTCCGTAAGCTGAGGAAGGGTTTTCTTTCCGTTGGCGAGTTTATCCAGCACATACTGCGAAATATAGGCGAGCGCGGCGGTCTGGCTCTCGCCCACGATCTGTTCCAGATAGCGCAGGTCAATTTCATTCTTATCCAGACTGATTGTATCCCAGCCGTGCACCTTTGCCTTCTCAATCCGTTTCGTGCGGACGGTCTTTTTCAGCCAGTCCGTCTTTTTCACGGTTTCCTCCGTCAGCTCGACAGCAAGCTCCTTCGCCCGGACAGTCACGTCCTTCGTCTCATAACAATCCATCTGCAGAACTGTGTCGGCTACCGACAGATAATCGCCGGAACTGCCTGCCACAAGAATCGTGGAAATGCCCAGATCGCTGTACAGACTTCTTATTTTGCGGATAAAGGGCGTGATCGGTTCCTTCTCGTCGGAGACAAGCTGCGCCATGCGCCCGTCGCGCACCATAAAGTTGGTGGCGGAAGTATCCTCGTCGATCAAAAGCACGGTGCTGCCGCTGGCAAGCGCCTCCACTGTGTTTGCCGCCTGCGAGGTACTGCCGCTGGCGTTTTCCGTCTGAAAACGGGTGGTGTCCGATTTCATGGGAAGATTGTTGATAAACATGGAAATATCTGTCTCGTGGATGCAGCGGTGCTCCTCGGCGCGCAGCTTAAACGCGCTCTCGTCGGTGATGACCAGTTCCCTGCCATCCCCGGCAATGTGATTGTAGACGCCGCGCTCCAATGCTTTTAATAAGGTAGACTTGCCGTGGAAACCGCCTCCTGCAATGACCGTAATCCCGTGGCGGATGCCCATGCCCCGCACCTGTCCGCGGTGCGGAAGATCGAGAGTAACCGCAAGCGTGTCGGGGCTTTTGAATACCACCGCGTCCCGCATGGGTCTCTGGGAAACGCCGCTCTCCCTCGGCAGGATGGAGCCGTCCGCCACAAAAGCCGCCAGATCATGTTTCGGAAGGGCTTCGCGGATAAACTGCTGGTCGTCCGCCAGCGCGGTCACCTTGTCCAGATCCTGCTTCATGCGGGGATTCATCTTGAAAACCTGCTGCGCCATGTCGGGGAGCAGGCGGAATAAAATCTGCGACAGTTCCCCCGCCGCAATGGTGCGTCCGAATGCGGGAAAGCCCACTTCGATACGCGCTTCTACCGCATCCTTGCCAATATGCATGGCGGTTGTCTCCAGAATCTCCTGCCCGGTTCTGCACGCCGTCACCAGACCGCTTTTGCCGGAGCCTTTTGCCGCCCTGCCGTCGCCGTTTCGTAAGAAGCGGTGGAGACTGCGCAGAAGATAATCTTCCACCGCGATCCGGCGGTGTCTGCTCTCAAAATAGGAAGCGGGTATGTTCCCCTGATTCCGATATACGATCCGCACCCGGGAGGGCGACGCGAAGGGATCTCCCTGCACGTGGTCAATCCAGAGACGGTATGTCCCAAAATCGTATTCTCCTTCCAGAACTTTGTATGCTTTGTAACCTTTGTGATCGATTTCCCTCAGTTTTGCCTGCAATTCTGCCTGTGTTTTCATGGTCGGTTATACTCCTTTTTTATGTTTCAGCCCTGCTGTAAGGGGCGGGGCTGCGCGGTCATCCGCCCGGAATGCTTTGGAAGCGGCGTCCACTATCTTGTAGTATAACACAGCTTCCAGAATCTGCTACAAAATTTTTGGGGAAGAAATGCCGTTATGGGTAAACATTTCCGCCCTGCCGTCCGATAATAAATTAGAAGGCATGGATGCTGAAATCAGAGCGGATGGAACCGTTCTGTTTTTGGCGTTTTTTACTTTTTTTAAAAAAAATCATAAAAACCTTTGAAAAACCGCTTTAATAAGGGTATAATGTATAAGCGGTATATTCTCGGGAAGGGGAACAAAGGTAAATGCAGTTTACAGATATCGGTATCGATCTTGGCACAGCCAGTATTTTAGTATATATCAGAGGAAAGGGCGTTGTACTGAAAGAGCCCTCGGTAGTTGCGTTTGACAGAGACACGAACAAAATCAAGGCAATCGGTGAGGATGCACGCCTCATGCTCGGCAGGACGCCGGGCAATATCGTGGCAGTAAGACCCTTGAGACAGGGCGTAATCTCCGACTATCAGGTTACGGAAAAAATGATGAAGTATTTTATCCAGAAGGCTCTGGGTAAAAAGACTTTCAGAAAGCCGCGCATTGCGGTCTGCGTGCCCAGCGGGGTGACAGAAGTGGAAAAGAAAGCCGTGGAGGACGCGACTTATCAAGCGGGCGCCAGAGAGGTTTCCATCATTGAGGAGCCGATCGCGGCAGCCATCGGCGCGGGCATTGACATTTCCAAGCCCTGCGGAAACATGATCGTGGATATCGGCGGCGGTACTTCCGATATCGCGGTGATTTCCCTCGGCGGCACGGTGGTCAGCGCGTCCATCAAGATAGCGGGCGACGACTTTGACGAGGCTATCGTGCGTTATATGCGTAAAAAACACAATCTGCTGATCGGTGAACGGACGGCAGAGGATCTGAAGATAAAAATCGGCTCCGCTTTCAAGCGCCCCGAAGTGGATTATATGGATGTGAGGGGCCGTAATCTGGTGACCGGTCTCCCCAGAACCGTCAAGGTTTCCTCGGAGGAGACGGAGGAAGCGCTGCACGAGACCACAGTGCAGATTGTGGAGACGATTCACAGCGTGCTGGAGAAAACGCCCCCGGAACTGGCGGCGGATATCGCTGACCGCGGCATTGTTCTGACGGGAGGCGGCAGTCTGTTGCGCGGACTGGAGGACTTGATCGCGGCGAAAACCGGCATCAACACCATGACAGCGGAAGATCCGATGACAGCGGTGGCGATCGGCACAGGAAAGTATGTGGAATTTTTGGCGGGATACCGCGAAGACTAAAGCGAAAAGAATTTCCAACCGCTTGCAGCAAAGGCTGCTTCGCGGAAAAATTCTAAGTTTCGCTTACGAGAATGCAAAAAGCGCATTCTCGGTTATAGAGAGAGAGGAAGATACGTTATGCTGAAAGGTTTGTACACCGCTTATACGGGCATGTTGAATGAGCAGCATCGGATGGACGTTCTGACGAACAATCTGGCGAATGCGACGACCAACGGTTTTAAGAAAGAGGGCACCACAAGCGAAGCGTTCGACACGGTGCTTGCCTATAAGATTAAGGATCTGTCGGAGCCGGGAAATCTTCCGAGACCGATGGCGACCAACAGAGCCGTGGATGAAGCGGAACTGAATAACCCGCTAAATGAGAATTATCTGGAAAAGCGCATTAGGAAAACAGGCTTGAATCTGGGCGTAAAGATCGGAGAAAACTATGTGGATTACTCCGAAGGTCCGCTCAAAGAGACGGGAAATCCGCTGGATCTGGCGCTCTCCGACAGAGGTTTCTTTGCGGTGGAGTATACCAACAAGCGTGGGGAGACTTCCACCAAATACACCAGAGACGGTAATTTCACCATGAATGTGCAGGGATTTTTGCAGACGCAGGACGGTGATTTCGTGCTGGACGAGGATGGACGGCGGATCCAGATGGATACGGCGCTTCCGATCAGCATCAGCCGCAACGGCACGATTATTCAGGATGGCGATGAAGTTGCGACCATCGGCATTTCCGATTTTGAGGACTACAATTATCTGGAGCGTTTCGGTGAGAATTATTTTCAGCCGGTAGAGGGCGCGACAGAACTGGACAGAGGCGAGACGGGCGTAAATGTACAGGTTCATCAGGGATACCTTGAGATGTCAAACATTTCCGTCGTGACCGAGATGGTTAATATGATTACGCTGCAGCGGCAGTACGAGAGCAACCAGAAAGTTATCACTACCTACGACGATACGTTGGAGCAGGCAGTAACCCAGAACGGTAAAGTATAAGTATAGGAAATAAAGAAAAGGTGTAAAGGAGAATACCATGGTTAGAAGTTTATGGTCGGGCGCAACCGGCATGAATGCACAGCAGACAAATGTGGACACGATAGCAAATAACCTTGCAAACGTCAATTCTGTGGGATATAAGGCACAGGTGGCACAGTTTAAATCTCTTCTGTACCAGAACCTGCAGTCTGTCACCACGACGGCAAACGGCGATCCGAAACCGACCACCTCTCAGGTAGGTCTGGGTGTGCGGACAGCCTCCATCAACCAGATTTTCACACAGGGAAGTCTTCTGGATTCCGCTTCCGATACTTCGTTCGCGATTGAGGGCGACGGTTTCTTTGCTCTGCGCGGCGAGGACGGCGATATCTTCTATACGAGAAACGGTGATTTCACATGGGCGCTTGCGGGCGGAAACCGTATGACGCTGACCAATGCGGACGGTCTCCCGGTACTGGATACGTCAGGGCGTGCGATTGTGCTTCCGGCTAACTACATAGCGAGCAACCTCTCCATCACGGAGGATGGTCAGATCTGCTATCCCGATGACCAGAATAACCCGCAGCCTATCGGTGTACAGATTGGTACGTTCCAGTTTAACAACCCCGGCGGCTTAAAGAGAGTGGGCGATACCCTCTTTGTCGTGACGGATGCCAGCGGTCGTGCCCTCAACGAGGACACAACGGACGACCTGCAAAAGAGCAGAATTATTCAAGGCTATCTGGAAGGTTCCAACGTGCAGGTGGCAAACGAGATGGTAAATCTGATCGTAGCGCAGCGTGCTTACGAGATGAACTCCAAGTCCATCACAACGTCTGACTCCATGCTTGAAGTGGCAAACAACTTGAAACGCTAAGAGCCGTGCAAAATTGGGGCTGAGCAGGACGCGTATGCTTGCATACGGCGGACTTCTCAGGCACAATTTTATAGGGCGACAGCCCGCATGAGCAAGGAGCTGCGAAGCAGCGGATTGCGAATGGGCACGGCTCGCAGGCGGCAATGCAATAGGGCGACAGCCCGCATGAGCAAGGAGCTGCGAAGCAGCGGATTGCGAATGGGCACGGCTCGTTATCATAAGGAGAACACGCATGAACGACTTAACCAATTTATCCGCATACACAAATTATATGACCGACAGAAACCGAGTGGCGGCGGAGACGCTGCAGAAAAATCTGCAGAACGTACAGAACGCGAAGAACGCAGACGGAACTGCAAAGACCAAGGAGGACGATGCCCTCTTCGATGCCTGCAAGCAGTTTGAGGCATATCTTTGGGAGCAGGTTTACAAGGAAATGCAGAAAACCGTGGACATCTTCGATGAGGACGAAGATGGTTATGCTTCCAATATGGTAGATTACTTCAAGGACACCGTGATCCAGCAGATTTCCGAGCAGACCGCGACGCAGGGATCCAATTCTCTGGCGCAGATGCTGTACGAACAGGCGAAGATCAATTACGGCATATCATAAATTCTATGGAAACAGTCAAAGGCTTTATAGATCACATTATTTACCGAAACAAAGACAACGGATATACGGTTTTGAACCTTCTCACGCAGGATGATGAACTTACCTGCGTGGGTTTTTTTAAAACGATGGATCAGGGCGAGACGATCGAGGCGCAGGGGGAGTATACCCAGCACCAGATATACGGAAAACAGTTTAAAATCAGTCAATATAAGATTCTTCCGCCCAGCGATGAAATCAGCATGGAGAGATATCTGTCCTCCGGCGCGGTGAAAGGCGTGGGTGAGGCGCTGGCGAAGCGGATCATCAAGGCTTTCGGCGCGGACACCTACCGCATCATGGAGGAGGAGCCGGAGCGTCTGGCGGAGGTAAAGGGAATCAGCCTGCGCAAGGCGAGGGAAATCGCAGCGTCGCTTTACGAAAAAAGGGACGCGAGGGACGCCATGACCTTTTTGCAGGGGTATGGCATTTCCAACACGCTTGCGCTGCGCATTTATGAGACTTACGGGATGGGGCTTTACGGTGTGATGAAGGAAAATCCCTACCGGCTGGCGGAGGACATTCAGGGTATCGGTTTCCGCATCGCGGATGAAATTGCAGCGAAAATCGGCATTCACACGGACTCTGATTACCGCATCCGAAGCGGACTGCTCTACACCTTGCAGCAGGCTGGCGGCGAAGGGCACTGTTATCTTCCGGCGGACAGACTGCTCGCGCAGTCGGGCGAGCTTCTGGGGATCGAGCCGTCGCTGATGGAGCCGCAGCTAAATAATCTGGCAATGGACAAAAAACTGGTGATGAAATACGTCCCCGTTGCGGCTCCGGATAGCATAGCAGGCGATGGCTCCGGCGCAGACGGCGCGATACCTGCACGGGAATGCCGGGTCTACGCCAGCACGTTTTATTACGCGGAACTGAACTGTGCGCGGATGCTCCACGACCTGAATATTTCGGAGGAACTTCTCCCCGCGGAGGAGGAAGCGCTTCTCCATAAGATAGATCAGGTGGAGGCGGATCTTGGCATTGTTCTGGACAGCCTGCAGAAACGCTCTGTTCTGGAAAGCATCCGAAACGGTGTGTTCATCCTTTCCGGCGGCCCGGGTACGGGAAAAACAACCACCATCAACGCCATCATCCGCTACTTTCTTTCACAGGGAATGGATATCAGTCTGGCGGCTCCCACCGGCAGGGCGGCGAAGCGTATGACTGAGGCGACAGGTTATGAGTCGCGCACAATTCACCGCCTTTTGGAACTTTCCGGCGCGGCGGCTCTGGAGGGAAAAGCGGCGCGCTTTGAGCGCAATGAAGAGAACCCACTGGAGGCGGACGTCATTATCGTGGACGAGATGTCCATGGTGGATATCTTTCTGTTCCAGTCGCTTCTGAAGGCTATTTCTGTGGGAACCCGCCTGATTATGGTGGGCGACGTGAACCAGCTTCCCTCCGTGGGACCGGGGCAGGTGCTCTCCGATCTGATAAAGAGCGGCGCGTTTCAGACGGTGGTGCTGGAAAAGATTTTCCGGCAGGCAAAGGAGAGCGATATCGTCCTGAACGCCCACAGAATCCATGCCGGGGAGGATCCTGTTCTGGATAACAAGAGCAGGGATTTCTTTTTTCTCGAAAGAAATGACGTAAATGTCATATATAAGCACATGATCCAGCTCATTCTGGAAAAACTGCCCCGCTATGTGGACGCGACTCCCTACGATATTCAGGTGCTCACGCCTATGCGGAAGGGTAAACTTGGCGTGGAGACGCTGAACGGCATTTTACAGCAGTACCTGAATCCGCCGGATGAAAAAAAGCATGAATGCCAGACGGGAGATACCCTTTTGCGTGAGGGCGACAAGGTCATGCAGATCAAAAATAATTACCAGCTTCCGTGGGAAGTGGTGAGCCGCTACAACATCCCCATCGATCAGGGGATGGGGATTTTCAACGGGGATATCGGCGTGATCCGCACGATAGACGAATACGCCCGCGAAGTAGTGGTGGAGTTCGACGAGCACAGGCGGGTCACCTACCCTTATTCCGGGCTTGACGAAATCGAACTTGCCTACGCCGTGACCATACATAAATCGCAGGGCAGCGAATATCCTGCCGTGATTATGCCGCTGCTCACAGGCCCGCATATGCTTTTTAACCGCAATCTCCTCTACACAGGCGTTACCCGGGCGAAAGCGTGCGTCACCATTCTGGGCAGCCGGGCGACGCTCTCGGAGATGGTGGAAAACAACCGGGAAAACCACCGTTACACAGGCTTCCTTGACCAGATACAGGCGCTGCAGCTCGAAACATAGAGGTCCGCCGGCGTGCGCCTGCACTTTTCTGTCAGACAAACGTTCCCATCAACACACATCAGAAAGGACACTTCTATGAGCACACATCTTATCCCGCGCTTTCGCGAAGGCGCACGGCTCCGCTCTGCTGCGGACGCTGCCGTCACACTTCTCTATCCCCGCCGCTGCCCGGTCTGCGATGAGCCTGTCAGACCGTGGAACGCGCTGATCTGCGCGGAATGCGCACCCAGACTCGCTTACATCAGACCGCCGTACTGCTTAAAATGCGGCAAGCACATCGGGGACAGTGGCAAGGAATACTGCGACGACTGCGCAGCCAATCCGCATCTGTTTGACGGCGGGCGAGCCCTCTTCTCCTACCGCAGCGTTTCCGCATCCATCGCCCGCTTTAAATACCGGGGCAGACGGGAATACGCCGCCTGTTACGCCGCCTGCATGGAGGAACAGCTCGGCAGTTTCATCCGCTCATGCCGGGCGGACGCGCTGATCCCCGTGCCGCTCCACAAAAGCAGGCTTAAAAAGCGCGGCTACAATCAGGCGCAGGTTCTGGCGGAGGAACTTTCCGCGCGTATGGGCATCCCAGTCCGCCCGGATCTGATAGAAAGAGCAGAGAAAACCGCGCCAATGAAAGACCTGTCTGCCGCGGAAAGGCAAAATAATTTGAAAAGGGCTTTCAAAATCCGCCGTAATGATGTAAAATTAAGTATAATTATAATCATTGACGACATCTACACGACGGGCAGTACCATAGACGCCGTGAGCCGCGAGTTTCGGAAAGCGGGTGTAGAACGAATTTATTTTGTGACTCTTGCCATCGGCAGGGGAATATGAAAAACAAATTTGTCTCAGGGAGGTAAAGTATGAACGTAAGAAATTGCAGGAAATGCGGAAATCTTTTTAACTATGTCTCCGGGCCGCCGATTTGTATGGCATGTCGCGAGAAACTGGAGGAGAAATTTCAGGAAGTAAAAAAGTATATTCAGGATAACGGTCATGCTGGTATCCAGCAGGTGGCAGAGGCATGTGATGTTTCCACGAACCAGATTCACCAGTGGCTCAGAGAGGAGCGGCTGGAGCTTTCTGCGGAGTCGGGCGTTACGCTTTCCTGTGAAAACTGCGGCGCCCCTATTCTGTCCGGGCGTTTCTGCGGCAAGTGCAAAAACAGTATGGCAAACGAACTGGGCGCCAGCATCAAAAAGCCCGAACCGCCCAAGGTTCAGAAGAAAAAGGATACGAAGGAAAATCCGAAGATGCGTTTCCTGAATTAATGCCTTTGTTGAAAATTGGAGAAATATATGTTAAATGAAGAGAGAGTCGTTCTGATGACCAAGATGGCATCCTATGAGGCACATGAGGGAAAGAGATGCCTTGCCATCGGCAGTTATTTTCGGAACGACTATATAGGCTGGCAGGTGCTTAAATCCATTATAAGTGCAACCATCGCATTTGTAGTGGTTTTTGCTATGTACATTTTTTACGATTTTGAAGTTTTTATGACGGAGATCTACAAGATGGATCTTCTCGAATTTGCGAAAAGTGTTCTTTTTTATTATCTGGGAACGGTTGGCGCATACGCGCTGATCTCCTATGTGGTGTACACGGTCAGATACCGCCGGGCAAGCAGGAGTCTGCGTGCATATTATATAAACCTGCACAAGCTCTCCGCCATGTACAAAAGCGAAAAAAATGGGTAACTATTCAGCACAGGTCGAAGCATGAACTGCTGAGACCGTAAAATATGATTCAATAATGCAAAATTCCATCGGCGGAGACGATTTAAAATGAATTTTGCATTGCAACTGTACAGGTACTGAACAGTTGCAGGAACAGATAAAGGGACTGATTTACAATGACTACTTTACTAGTTGCAAAACAGATACTTCTGACCATATACAGCAAATATGAGGTGTATATCACACCGCTTCTGAAATTCCTTCTGGCTCTTATCACCCTCTGCCTGATCAATGCAAGGCTGGGATACATGGAGTCTGTTAACAGGATGACGGTGGTGCTGATCGTGGCGCTCATGTGCTCCTTCATGCCGATGAATTTTATCGTCCTCATGGGAGCGGTTTTCACGCTGCTTCACCTCTACGCGTTCAGCATGGAGTGCGCCGCGGTAATCGGCGCGGGTTTTCTCCTGCTCTTTTTGCTGTATCTGCGGTTTTCCCCGAAAGATACTGTGGTGGTGGTGCTCATGCCGCTCTGTTTCCTTCTGCGGATACCGTATGTGATTCCCATATCCATGGGACTGGTCGGTGCACCCACGTCGGCTGTTTCCGTTGCCTGCGGCGTGATTGTTTACTATATGATTCATTATGTGACGCAGAATGCGACAGTGATAGCTGCTATGGCTGACGAGGAGACGGCGGCGAAATTCAAATTCATTATTGACGGACTGATCAAGAACCGCGAAATGGTCGTGACGATTGCGGCGTTTGCCATGACGGTGATTATCGTCTATCTCCTGCGGCGCCTGAGCATTGATTATGCGTGGACGATTGCCATGACGGCGGGCGCGGTGGTGAATATCATGGTGCTTCTGGTGGGAGACTTGATTTTTGAGATCAATCAGCCGCTCCTTGGCGTGATTCTGGGGACGATTGTCTCTTTCCTGCTCGTGCTGGTTCTGCAGTTTTTCGTATTTTATGTAGATTACAGTCGAACGGAAAAGGTTCAATTTGAGGACGATGAGTACTATTATTATGTTAAGGCTGTACCGAAGGTAACCGTGGCGAAACCGGAGAAAAAGGTGAAGCAGATCAGTTCTGCGAGAAGCGGCGCCGCAAGAAGCGCCAGACCGACACACCACTCATAACGCCGCTGCATTGGCAGAGACAGAAATTGACACAGAAGGCAGGTGATGGAGATGGAACAACTGAATAGCTGGATCGGCGTCTATCTCGCAAGGCTGCACATGCCTACAATACATTGGAACGACGTGGCGGAAATTGCCATTCTGACCTTTGTGGCATATCACATTCTCGTTTGGATTAAAAATACAAGGGCGTGGGCGCTCTTAAAGGGCGTCATCGTGATTATGGTGTTTATCGTGATCGCCGCATTCTGCAAGATGAACACGATTCTCTGGATCGTTCCCAATATTATCAGCATCGCCGCCACGGCTTTCGTGGTGGTTTTGCAGCCGGAACTCCGTGCCGCGCTGGAGGAACTGGGGCGGAAAAATTTTGTCGCCTCTTTTCTGGATTCCAACAAGAGGGAAACAGGTCGTTTTTCCGACCGCACGGTGAATGAGATTGTAAAAGCTTCCTTTGAAATGGGAAAAGTAAAGACGGGGGCGCTCATCGTGATCGAGCATGAGCAGTCCCTAAAGGAATATGAAAGAACCGGCATTGATGTGGACGGCATTATATCCAGTCAGCTCCTCATCAATATTTTCGAGCATAATACGCCCCTGCACGACGGCGCAGTAATCGTCCGGGGCAACAGGATCGTTTCCGCCACATGTTATCTTCCTTTATCGGATAACATGGCTCTGAGCAAGGATCTGGGAACGAGACACCGTGCCGGCGTAGGTATTTCCGAAGTCACGGATTCCCTGACGGTGATCGTGTCCGAGGAGACAGGGAAAATCAGCGTTGCCTACGGCGGTGCACTGGAGCGCGGACTGGACGCGGCGCGGCTGAAAGAACGGCTGTTAGAGATTCAGGATAAACCGATCGAGGAGAAGAAGCGCAAGCTTTTTAAAGGCAAAAGCATAGGAAAGGCAGGGGTTAAGAATGAAGAATAAGCTTACCCGGAACTGGGGCTTAAAAATCGCCTCCTTTCTCAGCGCGGCAGTTCTCTGGCTGGTTGTTACGAATATCAACGATCCGATTATGACCTACCGCGTGACGGATGTGCCTGTCACCATTAAAAACGCGAATCTGATCACCGACAGGGGGCAGGTTTACGAGGTGCTGGACGGCACGGATATGATAGACGTGGTGACGGTGTCAGCGCCCCGTTCCATCATCGACTCCCTTGACAGGAGCAATATTGTGGCGGTGGCGGATATCAACGATCTCACCAGCGTGGATACGGTGGCAATCAAGCTTTCCACAAACAAATACAACGATAAGCTTGACAGCATACGCGGCAATATCGACAGCGTGCGCCTGAGTATTGAGGAAAAACTGAGCAAATCCCTTCCGGTGAAATCAGCAACCACCGGCGAGGTGCGCGAGGGCTTTATCGTGGGAAGCGTTTCCACGGATCAGAACCTGATCCGCATTTCTGGTCCGAAATCCATTGTTTCCCGGGTCAGCAAGGCACAGGCGGAGGTGGATATCTCCGGCTTTTCAAACAATATCAGTACGGACTGTGAAGTCCGGCTCTACGACGAGGAAGGGAATGAGATCACCGCGGAAAACCTTGAAAAGAGCATTTCCAAGGTGCGTGTCAACGCGGAGATTCTGGAGCGCAAGACGCTGCCCCTTACCTGCGAAGTGACAGGCACGCCGGAGGACGGCTGCCAGTTTACGGGTGAGGTTACCTTCAGCAAAGCCGCGGTTACGGTTGCCGGCAGATCCAAGCTGCTGGAGAATATCGAGGCAATTGCGATTCCCGCAGGCGTTGTCGATGTGACCGGCGCGACGGAGGACGTGACTGTGCTGGTGGATATCACGAAATATCTGCCGGACGGCGTGACACTGGCGGAAAATAATTTTGTGGGCAGGGTTGACGTTACGGCAAAGATTGAGGCGGAGCGGGACCGCGCCGTGCGGATTCCCGTGGGGCGGATCCGATTTGACGGACTTCCCGAAGGTTACCGGGCTGTGATCACAGAGCCGGTCAACGAGTGTAGCATTACATTCAGCGGACTGCTTGCGGTTCTGAATGAAGTGACGGCGGAGGAAGTGACTGCCGTGGTAGATCTGGAAGCATGGATGGCTGATGAGGATATGGAGGAACTCACAGAGGGCAGTTACTGGATGCCGGTAAACGCCACAGTGGAAGGGCGGAATCTGAGACAGAACGGCGTTTCGGAAGTCCGTGTCCATATTATTGAAAACGAAAATTAGAAGCTACGGAGGTGCGTATGAGCAGATTATTTGGTACAGATGGAGTCCGCGGTGTTGCGAATGAAGAGCTGTCTCCGCTTTTGGCGATGCAGCTTGGGCAGGCGGGCGCTTATGTCCTGACAAGGGAGAATGAACACAAACCGACCATCATGGTGGGCTGTGATACGAGAATATCGGGGGATATGCTGGCGAACGCACTGATGGCTGGCGTCTGTTCCGTGGGTGCGAACGCCGTGTATGTGGGTGTGGTTCCCACGCCGGCGGTGGCGTATCTTACGAGAAAATACAAAGTGGATGCGGGTGTTGTCATCTCCGCTTCCCACAACACCGTGGAATTTAACGGCATCAAATTCTTTGACGGAAACGGTTATAAGCTTCCCGACGCCCTTGAGGATGAGATTGAGGCGCTGATTAAGAGCGATATGAAGGGCGTGAAATTCCCAACCGGCGCAAGCGTTGGTAAAATCAAATACCGCACGGACGCCAGGGAGGAATATATCAACCATGCCATGAAGGCGGTGAACGTGGATCTGCGCGGGCTGAAGATTGTTCTGGACTGTGCGGAGGGCGCGTCCTATTATACCTCCGTGGAAACCATGAAAGAACTTGGCGCGGAGGTCGTGGCGATCCACAATAACCCCGACGGCACGAATATCAACGCGAACTGCGGCTCTACCCATATGGAGGAACTGCAGGCGAGAGTCGTATACGAAAAGGCGCAGCTCGGTCTTGCCTTCGACGGTGACGCGGACAGACTGATGGCGGTGGATGAGCTGGGCAATATTGTGGACGGCGACCAGATTATGGCGATTGTCGGCAATCATATGAAAGCGCAGGGAAAACTGAACAAGAATACCATCGTTGCAACCGTTATGAGTAATCTGGGCTTCTTCCTGATGGGTGAGAAAAATAAGATTAAAATCGAGCAGACCAAGGTGGGCGACCGCTATGTGCTGGAGCGGATGCGCGAGATTGGCGCAAGCCTCGGCGGCGAGCAGTCCGGCCATGTGATCTTTCTGGATGAAAATACGACAGGCGACGGTCTTTTAAGCGCGCTGCATCTCTTACAGGTGGTTGTGGAGACGGGCAAGCCCCTGTCGGAGCTGGCATCCGTCATGGAAGTGATGCCGCAGGCGTTAGTCGGTGCAAAGGTGCCCAACCATAAGAAAGAAAAATTTATGGATTATCCCGAGATCGCGGAAGCAATTGCCGCGCTCGACAAAAAGTTTGCGGGTGAGGGCCGTGTGCTGATCCGTCCCTCCGGCACAGAGCCGCTTGTCCGCGTTATGATCGAAGGCAAAGACCAGAAGGTCATCACACAGGAGGCAAAGAAGCTCGCGGAACTGATACAGAATATTATGTTGTAGGACTTGAGAAAAAGCATATAAATATGATATACTCATAGTATCATGTAAGAAAGAGGAAAAGGCAATGGTAAGTCAGAAGGTAGTCATCAAAAACCCGACAGGGCTACATCTAAGACCGGCAGGCATCCTATGTAAGGAAGCGATGCAGTTTAAATCTCTGATAACCTTTACATTTCGTGAAAATACAGCGAATGCCAAGAGTGTCCTGAGTGTGCTTGGGGCATGTGTCAAGTGTGGCGATGAAATCGAGTTTGTGTGTGACGGTGAAGATGAGGAGGAAGCGCTCAAGGCGTTGGTTGACGCCATTGAGAGCGGTCTTGGAGAATAATGTCACGTTCGGACGACCCCGCTGTGTTTATGCAGCGGGGTCTTTCACGTAAGTACGGATAGAAGAAAACATCCAGAAGGAGGATTTACAATCATGTTAAATTATAAGAGATATCGCAGAAACCCGGTGGTGGATTACCCGGAAAGAGAGTGGGTGAACAAACAGATCGAGAAAGCGCCCGTCTGGTGCAGCGTGGATCTGCGCGACGGCAATCAGGCGCTGATTGATCCCATGGTCGTGTCCGAGAAAATAGAGTTTTTTAACTATCTCATCAAACTCGGCTTTAAGGAAATCGAGATCGGTTTCCCGGCGGCAAGCCAGATCGAATATGATTTTCTGCGCCAGCTCGTGGATCGGAAGCTGATTCCCGACGACGTGGTCGTGCAGGTTCTGACCCAGTGCAGAGAGGAGCTTGTGGAGCGCACCTTTGAATCCATCGAGGGCTGTAAACAGGCGATCGTGCACATTTATAATTCCACTTCCACCCTGCAGCGGGATGTGGTATTCAACATGAGCCGTGAGGAGATCATCAATATCGCCGTGGAGGGCGTAAAGATGGTGAAACGTCACGTAGCCAGATTCCCCGGCAAGGTGATTCTGGAGTATTCGCCCGAGAGCTTTACCGGCACCGAGCTTGACTACGCGCTGGAAGTCTGCAACGCGGTACAGAGAGAATGGGGACCGACAAAGGAAAATCCCATGATTATCAATCTTCCCTCCACGGTGGAAATGACCACCCCCAATGTCTTTGCGGACAGAATCGAGTGGATGAACAAACATCTGGAAAACAGGGAAGCCATTATTCTGAGTATACATCCTCACAATGACAGAGGAACCGGCGTGGCGACGGCGGAGCTTGCGCTGCTGGCGGGCGCGGAGCGCGTGGAAGGCACCCTCTTCGGAAACGGTGAGCGGACTGGAAACGTGGATATTTTAAATATTGCTTACAATATGTTCTCACAAGGCATCGACCCCGAACTTGCCATCGAGCATGTGAACGAGAGCATTGAGATTTACGAGAGATGCTGTAAGATTCCCGTGCACCCCAGACATCCTTACGCGGGCAAACTCGTGTTTACCGCCTTTTCCGGCTCCCATCAGGACGCCATCAACAAGGGTGTGAAGGCGATGAAGGAACGCGGCGGCGAATACTGGGAGGTGCCCTATCTGCCCATTGACCCCGCGGATATCGGCAGGGAGTACGAGCCCATCGTGCGCATCAATTCCCAGTCCGGCAAGGGCGGCGTCGCGTTTATTATGGACACCTATTTCGGCTTCAAACTGCCTAAGGGAATGCACAGAGAGTTTGCCAATGTCATTCAGGCAATCTCCGAGAAACAGGGCGAAGTCAGCCCCGATCAGATCATGGAAAGCTTCCGGCAGGAGTATCTGATGAAGAAAGAGCCGATTCATTTCAGAAGGCTTCGTGTGGATGATCTGAGCGAGGAGACAGAGTCCGAGTTTGATACGAAGGTTACGGTCGCTTACACCGACAAAGGCGTGGAGAAACGCTTCGAGGCGGTAGGTAACGGTCCGATTGACGCGGTGAAACGTGGACTGCAGGAAGAACTGGATGTCAGCATCAAGATTCTCGATTATGAGGAGCATGCGCTCCAGAGCGGCTCCAACTCTCAGGCGGCGGCATATATCCACCTGCTGGATGCTGAGAGCGGCAGCGTGACCTACGGCGTAGGCGTCAGCTCCAATATCACGAGGGCATCCGTGCGGGCAATTTTCTCGGCGGTGAACAGACTGGGGCTGGGGGAGCACGATTAACCGATATTACGCTTCTGGCGCGCAGGATGATCACTGAGAAAATAAAATAAATGTAATTTCGTTTAATAAATTTATCATTTAAAGTTGACTTATCTTTTGCGGTTCCATATAATGAATGTAGGTGTTACCAAAACGGTAAGCGGTTCACCTTTCGCCAAAATGAGTACATTTTGAGGGCTTCCAGTATCTTGGGAGGTGATACAATGGAAAATTCACGAAAGGTAAAGGATATGATGATAGAAACGATCGTTGGGATTGTGGGTATTGTAGTGACAGTTGTAAGTATTATCGTCACGATCATCAGTATCATACAATCCCACGGGATACATAAACATCAAAAAAGCAACCGCCACCACCAAGGTTAGTTGCTTTTTTTGATATATAACTAAAACCGAGGTGAACCGTTTGCTTAAGGGTAGCACCTTTAAAATTATAATATCGTAAGTCATATTTTGTGTCAACTGTTTTTGCTGAAAAATATCATAATTAAATACGATAGTTAGCACAATAACAAAAAATCAAGTGAGAGGGAGGTATTCTTATGGGGCAGATTGAACAACTGAGACAATGGGTAAACGAATCGGACAACATCGTTTTCTTCGGGGGCGCCGGTGTGTCCACGGAGAGCGGCATTCCGGATTTCAGGAGTGTGGACGGTCTTTATAACCAGCAGTACGACTATCCCCCCGAGACGATACTCAGCCATACTTTTTACAGAAAGAAAACCGATGAATTTTATCGTTTCTATCGAAATAAGATGCTCTGCCTTGACGCCAAGCCTAATGCCGCCCACCTAAAACTGGCACAGTGGGAACAGGAAGGAAAGCTGAAGGCGGTGGTGACCCAGAATATTGACGGGCTGCATCAGGCGGCGGGCAGCAAGAAAGTGTACGAGCTTCACGGCTCTGTCCTGCGCAATTTCTGTGAGAGCTGTCATAAGTTCTATGATGTGAATTATATCGCAGGTTCCGAGGGCGTGCCGAAATGCACCTGCGGCGGCGACATCAAGCCGGACGTAGTGCTCTACGAGGAAGGGCTGGACCAGAGTACCCTCACGGGCGCAATACGCGCCATCAGCGAAGCGGACGTGCTGATTGTGGGCGGCACCTCCCTTGCCGTTTATCCGGCTGCGGGGCTTTTGGATTATTACAACGGCAATAAACTGGTGCTCGTCAATAAAACACCTACCGCAAGGGACGGCATTGCGGATCTGGTGGTGCAGGGAAGCATCGGGGAGATATTTTCGCAGTTGGACTAGCATATTGAATTATGGAGCATTAATTATGGACATTCAGGTAGGCGACATCTTAAAAATGAAAAAGAAACACCCCTGCGGCTCCTCAGAATGGGAAGTGCTGCGGATCGGCGCGGACTTCCGCCTGAAATGCGCGGGGTGCGGGCATCAGATTATGATTCCGCGGGTGAAGGCGGAGAAGAATGTGAAAAACGTGGTACGCACGGAATCGTGATGTAGAAGCAATAAAAAGGACGACCCGGCGGTCATCGCTGACCCGGGTCGTCCTTTTCTGTTACTCATTTTTTATGGTTTTTAGTTTGAAGGTGTAGGAGCAGGTGTTGTCGCCTGTTTCTTAATCTTGACAGAGTCTATTGTAACTTTGTCGCTATCACCAGTACCTGTCTCCACAATCACATAAGTAATTGTTCCATCATTCTCAATAGGCTTGGTGAATACGGTCGGATTTGAACCAACTTCCGTTTTCTTAACCTTGAGCTCCGCTTTGTTATAAGCCGGATTCTTAATCTGTTTCTCTGCCTCAGTTTTAATTGCCGCAAGCGCAGCGTCTTCGGTCTCCACGTAGTCGATCTCGGTTACCGCCGTTTGTATTGCAGTTGCAAGTTCTGCCGCTGTCTGGAATTCCGAAATCTGATTTAAGGTAACGCTGGAAACTGTCACGATAAAGCCAGTTGCGTTTTCATCCGTCTCGGGAGTTGTCGAATCCTTCAGATGCAGCTTAAATGCAATCGTTCCCGAAGTTGCCGCTGACGTAGGTGCTGTGAACGTATAGTCGTCATCCGTGCTCTCCGACTTCTTCGCATAAGCGTCCACTGTCACGTTCGGGTTGTTTGTGATGAAAGTCTGGGCTGTTGCCAGCACTTGATCCTTCACTTCCTTCTCAAACGCTGCCTTATCGGTGTATTTCTCTTTCCATGCATCCTGCACGATCTTGGTCAATACATCTGCCGTGAAGCCAGTCGTAATATTCTGTCCACATTTTGTCAGATTATCCAACACGGGCAACGTATAGGTTATATTCTTTATTTCATCCTTATATGCCGCACCTGCACCCGGTGTCTTGGACAGATCCTTGATCGTCAGGTTAAATTTGATGGAACCTGTCTCTTTCACAGTGGGAGCCTTCGGCTCCTCAGCGATCTCCGCCGTGATGGAGATATTCTTGGTAGCGGTAACGCCTAACGCTTTTCTGACTGCAGCCGCAAACTCTGCCGCAGTTGTGGACACTTTAATCGTCAGTGCATCCTCGTCATCGCCGACTGTGGTTCCCGTTCCCAGATTCAAACTCGTAATCGCGGTCTTAACATCGCTCAGAGCAGAAGGTGTGGCAATCGTAAACTTATGATTATACAGAGGCTCTGTGCCTTCCGTTGCCCCGACAACTCCTACGGTTATCTGCCACCAAGTTGCAATCTGGTAGGAAGCAGGAGGCGTTACAGGAGTATCACCTTCCTCTGCTGCGCCCGATGCACCACCGCCTACTGCTGCGTCGTTTGTAATCGTTACGGTAACTGCCGCGCCCTTAATCGCCTTGTTGATCTCGTCTCTGATGTAATTCTCCACCCTATAGTTGATGTACTGAATTACATTCTGAGAGTCAAGGGAAGAGGTATACTCATCTTTCAAGGACTTCGTCAGCGTCTCGATATCGGACTGGAGTTTTGCGGTAAACGCGTCGTTCAGCGCTTCTGTAACCTTATCCGTTGCAAGACTTTCTCCGGGCAGAGTGATCTTGAAGGTCAGCTCATCCTTCACAGGACCGTTTGTGCCATAGTCAAAGGTTGCCTTGACATTTACCTTGCTGCCCCATTTCAGTTTTTTGTTATCCTTAATCGTGTTGTCTGCCGCATCCTTTGCGATAGCTGCAGCCAGTTTTGCTTTGTCGATCTTTATGGTCATGCCATAGCTTGCAGGCAGAACAATATAGGAATCTTGACCCTGCTTTTCAAAAGACAGATATTTCGGACTGCCCATTTCAAAGGTGACATAGTCTGCACTGGATGCAGGATTGGCAAGTACCACATTTTCCGCCAGAGCCAGATTGCTCTTAAAGCTGATCGGCGTATATTTCTCCCAGCCTGTATTTACGACATAATCCGTATCCGCAACTTTCCAAGTATCGCTGTTTTTGTAAACCAGTGCGATCTTGTTCTTTGCCGTATCCTTGTCGGCAGGGCTTATCTTGATGCTTGCCTTGATACAGTATTTCTCATACTCCGCACGCTGCTCTTCCGCCTTGGAATCAGGTAATGCGTCTGCTGCGGCAACTGCATCCTTGTAAGCCTGCGGCGCGTTTGCGGGAAGCATATACAGATCAACCGGGTAAGCCTTTTTCTCGGTTGCCGCCTTCGCCTTCAGATACCAGTTACCATTCGCATCATACTCGGGCTTAAACAGTGCGCCTTCGGAATAAGCGATTAACTCCTGCACAATGGCTTTGTTCTTGCCGTCTAAAATGGTCAGAGCTGATACGGACGTCGGTCCTGTCAGCACAGGAGATGCCGTCACCTTATACTTGGTCTTATCTGCTGTGTAGTCCTTAAGCGTAATGTTCAGCTTCACATCAATATATTTTACGCCGTTATTGATACTGATGTAACCGATGCGGTTATTCTTAGCCGCTGCATCATTGCCAGTGATCTGATCCAAAGCCGCTGTATCCGGTTTCGCCGGGTCTGTGACAAGCTTCAGATCGCGCTTTAATGTGATGTACATACGCCCGTCAGAGTCATATCTCGCCTCAAAGTACTTGGTGAAACTGTTCTCCTGACCGTTGATGATCGCGTTCTTTGCAAAATTCTTTGTGAACCACTCGGGCGTATCACTCTGGTCACTCCAATCAGTCCCGGTATACTCGGCCCAGCCGTTTCCAGACTTGTAATTGATATACACGCCGTTCTGGTTCTTTAGGGACAGGGTGTAATTGCCGCTCGAGCTCAAATTAGGCGCTTTCGCCTTCGCGATCTTTACCGTCACCTTGGTATCCTTAAATGCCGGAACAAACTCGCCGTCCACCAGAGAACCTACAGTAGCTACCAGATTGTAATTGCCTTCGTAGCTGGTATTTACATACAGGTTAAATCCATCGCCCAGCAGAATCGGAAGAGGTGTATCAAGATAACTTACCCTATCTTCATCTGTAAATACTCCTGCAATACCGGAAGGATTCTTCTTGGTCTGATCCACCGTCAGCATCACATACTTATCGGTAAAGTTGTCGTCCTTTCCACCCTTCACTGTGTAGTATGCAAGGTTGTTTCCATCCGGTCCGAAACTGATACCCTGCGAAAACTTGGTCTTTGTAGCGATCTTCGGGGCTTTAATCTTGCTGTCTTTAATAAAGTTGGCGTTCTTCAGATTATATTCGACAGATGTATTCTTCGCCTTATCCTTCAAGGTGATCGTTGTCGTTTCGGCGTTTGCTACAATTCTGTATACATCGCTTCCGCTATTTACAATCTTTGTAATCTGTTTGCCGCCCTTGATGGTGAGCTGATGGTTCGCAAGGTAGAAAGGAACATAATGCCCATCGCCATCGTCCTTCATCACCTGAAGCTCAAAGTAATTGTTGGTGTTGTTTCCCTTATAGGTAAGATCCTTTTTGCCGCCTGTGTAGAGTGCTACCTTACCTGTCCAGTTGGAGTCCTCAAATCTGGAAATTTTGAGAACTGGCGCTGCATCCGCCTGTTTGGTCGTAAGTTTCAGCGTCTTAACCGGCCTCGGATTGCTGCCGTCCTTCGGGATTGCGGTAATCTTTACGTTCTTAACCGCACCCTTAATGGTAAGATTTCCTTCTTCATCAATAATTACATTCTTATTGCTCGATTTGAAAGTAAGGAGCTCGGGATCGATAACCTCCTCGCTACCCAGATCATAAGTCTTTTTGCTTAATTTGGTTCCGGGAGCCAGCACAGCCACTTTGTATTCGTCTTCAGACGTAGTAGCTGCGATCTCGGCCTCATCAGCCTTGATATCCTTCGCTGAGGCATCGCCGTCTGTCACATTAAATACGGCAATACTGCTCATCTTCAGCCCCTCGTCTGTGATGACAATATCCTCTGTGTATTCCGCATCCGTCGCATCTCTCGCATAATCATCCGCAATTACCTTGACGCAGAAGGTGTTCTGAGCAGCTTTCGGAGCCACTGTATAGTTCTTATTGATGGACACTTTGCCGTTCTTTACGGTTACGTTTGCCTTGATCGCTGCAGGCAGATCCTCTGCGCCTGCATTACCACCCACGATCTCGTATTTCAGCTTTTTGCTCTTTGGAGCCAGTTTCTTATCGCCATTAGCAACCGCGCTGTTCAGGTCGGTTGTGACAGTAAAGTTCGCCGCTTTGCCATCCGCCTTGTAAACCTCAAGCGGAGCTGCGGGATTGATCGTTTCAATTCCGTTTACTACAGTCAGTTTCTGGGTCGCTACTGCGCCATAAGCTGTATTCTCTGCATAAGCGGTAACTTTGACACCCAGATTCTTATACACATCATTGTATACCGTTCCATTAATGCAGGTAGCGTTTCCGGCGTTTACGGTCACGGCATTCTTCAGTGTGTCGTATTTCGCCACCATACCCTTATACGTATGGTTGCCCTGTGCGTTTGTGCCAATTACTTTCCCGGTGGAAGTATTGACAAATTCTACTTTCACGGTGCTGTAGGAAGTCAACTTGCCGAAGTTGGGGGTTGCCACCGTAATGTCCGCCTCCTGACCAGTGATCAGTGTGGAATTACCCTTCTTCAGAGCGAGTTTTACTTCATAATAGGGGTCCTTTGTCTCGATCGCGGGAAGTTCTGCCTTGCCGCCGATGATGGTTTTCTCAGCGTCGCTGGCTGCCGCATCTTTCGCAATGGTCTGTACAAAGCTTACAGTAACGCCAAAACCGGATAACTTCACACCTTTTAGATCCGAATCGGTAATAACAGGAATGGCAAGCAGTCCGCCCGCAGCCTCTATATCAGCTTTTTTCTTATAAGGCGTCTTGTTCCACTCGGTTACCGCTGTGGTGATGGCTGTTTTCACCGTATCGGGCGTTCCTTCCGGGAACGTTTCGGGAGCCGTAACGTCCACTTTGTAGAAAATTTCGCCCGCTACAGGATCAATAATCCCCTTAGGCGCGGTAATCTGCAGCTTGATTTCCTTGTCGGTTGTAGAAACCAGCTTCACCTCGGGGTTTTTGCCCACGATGGTAGCATTCGTTGTGCTCACGGTCACTACGCCGCCCTTGAGCGCGTCTTTCTCCGTGAGAGCCGCGATCTGCTCTTCAGTCAGCCCGGTTCCATCCACAATGATAACTTTCGCAACGTCCGCTTTACCTTCCTTGCCGGGTGCTGCTGTGACAGCAAGCTTGGTAACGCCATCTTCTTTTATAATTTTCGCATCAACAGCATCTTTGGCTGCCTTGATAGCTGCCGCATCCGCCGTTTCACTTACAGGTATCACATTTACAGTCAGACCGTCCACGCTGGCGTTCGCTGTCTTAACGGCAAGCTTATACTCCGCCTTTGTATCCACGGGAATGGAAACCTTGCCGGATTTTACACCCTCAAGAGCCACTTCCGCTGCCGCCGCGTTGGTCTTCACCTTGAAACTCTGCTTTGTCTTGTCTGCCAATGTCAATTCTACAGTCAGTACCTTATTGTACTCGCTGGAATCAAAGTGCAGCGTAACAACATCATCCTCAACAGAAGCCCATGTAGCTGCTGTTTTAGCGCCGTCCTTTACATCCGCGTTGAACAGTGCCTGCGGCGCCAGACCCTTCACGAGTTTTGCCGTCACCGTTTTCGCGTAGTTTACATTGTAAACCTTATTCTTGTCGGGAGCGACCACAGCGTCGCCTTCCATTACAACCAAGTCGTAAGCATCCGCCGTCTCCACATTTACTTTAATGTCGCCGGTCAGATCTACACGGAACACATAAACGCCGTTCTTGGGCACTTCCAGTTCGTCGCCCGCAACACCGCCTACCGTGTAGGATACTTTGGAAATTTTTACATTGTCTTTCGGCTCGATCACAAAGCGGTATGTGCTGTCCGCCTTCTCGTTTGCAAAAGTAACGCCGTTATCCGCTGGTGTACCAGTTAACGCCTCATCGCTGCCCGCAGGGAGCACCTCTGCCGTCACATCCGCCGTGGGATAATTTACGGTAATGTCGAATTTTTTGTGTGCAATGGCAATCGCAGCGGAATCCTCTAATGCAGCTGCAGGAATCTTATACGCCCATCCGCCGTTTTCCACCTTCGTCGCCGCGCCGGCGATTTCGGCAATATCGTCCTCATTTTCGCCAACCGTAATAACCGGCTCTGTCACCGCATCAACGGTAAACTCGAAGAAGTCCGCGCCTGCCTTTACTGTATAGGTGTCATCGTTATTGTCTTCCACAAAATCACCTGTCACTACCTCATAGTCATAACCATCGGTAGTAAAGCTGACAGTCTTATCGGTATCGAATTTCTCTAATACAGAGTAAACTTTGATTTTTACAGACTTTGTAGTCCATGTTTTGCCTGCGTGTCCCTCACCTTCGGGGATGCCATCCGCATCCGCACCAGTAAATACTGCCTTAAGGGAAGCTAAATTACCTTCTTGCGCAACACCGGGTGTGAAAGAAGACGGACCAACATACAGGTCCTCTACATACCCTTCAATGGTAGCGCCGTCGCTCGACGCATAGTTCTTATCATATACAGCCTCTACCTTATAAATTTCATAACCCGGCTTAGCCGTTGCAGAGAATGTCAGATCAGCAGTCGTCTTTACGGTCTGCCCGGTCACTGTCTTAGCGCCGTTCTTGATTTCCACCGTATTTTCAGAAATGGATGTAAAGTCAACCGTCTTAACGGCATCCTGCTCGGTATCCAGTTCATTTACAACGCTGATAGCCAGCGTGCCGGATTCGGTAATATCGGAAAGGTCGATCTTATAGTGCTTTTCCACTTTTTTAGAAGCATCCGCAGCTACAGCTGTAACCGTGCAGGACGTGCCCTCCGTTTTACCTGTAGCGGTGAAGGTCGCGGTCACATCTGTATCCTCAACTGCCGTATAGTTGGTCTTTGCCTTCACACCGAAGATTACGAGCTGCCCTTCTTTTGCCGCTGTTGCTCCACTGTCGCCGCCCGCATTCACATAAGTATCCGCTGTGTAAAGAGCAGTAATGGTGTCATTGCCAACCGCGGTTAATTCGGCTCCCTCACCTACGCCAGTCTTGTCGATGGTGATAGCCGCAGCGGCAGTTGCCTCTACTTTGATGGTGATATCCTGATCATCCGTCACAGCCAGACCGGACAGGTCAGAAGGTTTGAAGGTATAAATCGGGTTCTTTGAAGCATCCGCCTCTGTGGAAGTGAGAGTCTTCGCTTCCCCATCACCCGCCTTAACACTTACCTTTCTGATCTTGGAGGTGACGCTATCGCCTGCCTTGACAATAAAGGAGATATCTTCACCTTTGGCGCTGTACAGGATTTCGTCCGTGCTTGATGCGGTGATTTCTTTCTCTGCATCTGCATCCGCTTTCTTCGGATAGAATAATTTGTAATCCGCAGAACTGTCCGCAGCGGCTTTCAAGGTATACGCCACATCAGCGGTGGTCACAATGATTTTTACGCTGGTGTCATTCTTCTCTACCTTTTTGTCACCTTCGGTTACCTCATGTACCAAAGCGGATTTCGGAACCTCGTAAGTTCCCTTTGTAGCCTTGATTTCGGTTGCGGAACCTTCCGTATCGCCAGTTTTCGTCTTATACTCAACTTTGGTTATCCGCTTGCCGTCTTTCGCTTCCAGTTTGAAAGTGACAGCTACACCCGGACGAAGCTTGCCGCCGTCCACGCAGCCGTTCGTATAAGTGATTACAGCAGATTCGAGAGCCTTGGTATTATTCTTATCTTCCTCTGTCGGATCTGGCTCTACCGCTTCGACCGTCTGCTCAACAGTGACGATCGCGTTAGGAACGATGGAGAGCGTCTTGTTTTCTCCATCATTTGCTTCCGGATCCTCAGCCTCAAGTGCTTCGTCGTCCGGAATCTCCTCCTCAACGGGAACCTCATCCGGATCTTCCACAGGCTCCTCAGCCGGATCGGTAACAGGTGTTTCGTTATCGCCGGAAGGATTTTCTGTCTCTCCCTCGTCCTCGTTTTCCTGCTCGTCGGCGGGGGTGGTTTCGGTCGTATCGCCTGTCTCCCCCATAAATTGACAAAAAAATAGTCTTGCTCTTTTCCAACACGTCATATTCCCAGTGTTTATAAGGGATTCTCAATTTTTGGAGATGGAAGAGTGTGCGGTATTTCAATCCACGTCAAACAAGATTCTGTCAAAAGCACCCGATTTGTCGCTAATTTGTAACTAATTAAATTTTTATTAAATCGTACGACCCGCATGGACAGGGGGATGGGAACGGTTCCGGGGCGGGGAAATTTGTCACTAATTTGTTGCTAATAGAATAAAAAACATACGTTATCACACAAAAAATGCAAGTGTTATTATTTGGAAATATTTTACAAAAATTCAGAAAGTTTTTTCCCCATATTGAAACAGGTGGCTATTGGGAAAAGCATGTAGCTTTCAGTAGCCGTTAACATGTTTGTGAAAGCTGTGATCCGGGAACAAAAATTACCATTTGAGGTAAAGGTAGACCCTTTTTACAGCCGCAAAAATAGGGAGCGCCTTGAAAAATACGTACAGCAGTTGAAGGATGGAAAAGGCGCAGAACACGAACTGGTAGAGGTAGATTGATGCGAAAAATATGGTCGGATGCTGTACAATATCTGATGTGACTGTTACAATTGGGGCGGTTGCGGCGGAAGCGGAAAAGACAGCGGAAAATGCGAAAACTGCAATCGAGACGATGGATGCAGACGCAACAGACTGCCCTTGGAACGCTGTTGCAGCCAGCAAAATAACGATCCAATATGACGCAGCAAGCAATAACGATGTCGTAGATGGTGATACGAAGGCGGCCGCTGTAGCGAGCGCAGTAGAAACTTGGCTGAAAACGCAGACTGGATATGCAACCGGCTTTACCGTTACGGCAAAGAGTCCTACAAGCATTACTGTCGATGCAGACAATGGCAAGGCAACCGTTGCCCTGCAAGTAACGAAAGCGGGAGACAGTACAACTGCTGACGTAAATGTAACAGTTCTTGCAGAAGCAAAAACTAACTAAAAAAAATATAATGGAATATCTGAAAAGATAAAAAGACTAGCCACCCGCATTGGGTGGCTGGTCTTTTATTACATATCAATTTCCTAAAAATATTTCCGTAATGTTATACAAAGAATTACGTTATGCTGTTGCCGGAATTACCACTGTAATGGTTACTGTACCATTTGAAGAGTCTTCGGTATTCGTAACGGTAATAGTGATGGTTGCACTTCCGGCATCGGAAGCAGTAGGGTCATTAATCGTAAATGTTGCATCTGCCGCCTTCGTTGCGGTAAAACCGCTGGGAAGTTTACCACTTGCAGTCACCGCAGCATCGATCGCTGTTTTTATTGCTGCTGCATTTGTAATTCTTGCTTCATCACTTTGGGTTCCATCCCATGTAACTGCCGGAACATTTGAACCCATAGATTTATCTACCTCAGCTTGAACAGCAGTCTGTATTTCTGCTGCAACCTCAGTCGCCGTCTTTTCCGCTTCCGCCGCAACCGCCCCAATTGTAACAGTCACATCCTGATCTGTATATCCCGTTTTAGAAACTGTTATGACTACGTCAGCTTTCGTATTATCATCAGCTTTAAGAGTCATAGATTTCATCGTATAGCTAAATCCGGTATAGCCAGTCAGCTTTGTTCCAATCTCTGTCTGCAATGTTGTCCATGCGGCGCTCTTTGCAGCAGCATCAATATCGGTGCCTGCGGCATTCTTTGTTACGGTAGTCGTCCAAGAATCAATAGCCCCGATAGCCGCTACTGCCTCTTCAACAGTCTTTTCGGGCTCGCCCGGTTCTTCCCCGCTTCCGCCGGGGGTATAGGAAGGTGCCTCTGCGTATACAGGCTTCTCAGCGCCTACTACGGTTACCTTTACAGGAATACCGTACAGCTTCATAAGATCTGTTCTGCTTGCTTCAGGTGCAGGAGTCTCAGTCGCTGTGCCTTCTGCGTTGGGCTTTGCCGCCGTGTCTGTTGCCTTCTTGATGGTTTTGTAGTAAATGCTGTTCTTCGGAACAACCAGAAGGTTTGCATTGCACTTTTGACCATTTTCGATCACGGTCTTTGCCTTAACGAGGATCTGACCCTTATCGTTAGTGCCATCGCCTTCTACAATGAGGCTGCCCTCATCCTTCTTGCCGGGATCAACCATTGCAAGACCAACGTTGACGTACACGCCGCTGGTATAAATATTGATCGGCGTTGGCTCTCCTGCCTTACCGGATTTGATCTCTGTCTGTGCAGGCAGATACTTCTGGGAAGCCTTCCCCGGTTTACCTGCGGCAGGAAGCGGCGCTGCCTTGATGGTGATCTTTACGGTGCCTTCCGCATAAGTATTATACCAGCCCTTATCTGCTTTTGCATAATAAGAGATATAACCTGTCAGATGCGGCTTAAGATCTTTACTGGTCAGATCAGGTACTCTTGCCTTGGAAGTATCAAAGTCAGCTGCTGTCAGTTCTGTATCCGGCTTACTTGCTGAAGCCTCTTTCACATCATACATGAGTTTCAAGACTTCTACGCTGCTGGTGTTCAGCTTCAGATACTGCATACCGGTCTTTGCATCCGTATCAATGTAGAACAGGCGTGTGAACTTGTTGGACTTGCCATTCACGTTCGCGTTCTGCAGAGTGTGGAAATCAACACCGACCATCTCACCCTTGCCGACACTTGCCTTACCTGTCAGGGCGATCGCACCGTCAACAGGGTTGAAGGTATAACTTGTGGTAGGTTTAAAGGTGAACTTCTTGTTCTTTGCAACCTTAACAGTAAGGTTTGCTGCTTGAGCCTCGGGCTTGAAGCTTGTGCCGGTTCCCGTACCAACGGTCACTTTCAGCTTATAGGAGTTCACATACAGGTTCGTATAGTCTACGCCATCACGATCCGTGTAATCATTCGTAAAGGTCAGTGTGGTCTTACCGCCGTCTCCAACTGTAAAGAAGGCTTCTTTGCCAGCTCCCGCACCGGAGTCGATCATGCTGTTGAAATCTGCATACATATAGTAGTTCTTATCTGTACGTGCAGTCCAGTCAACCTCAATTTTCGCAATCTTACCCTTTGCGACAGGATCTTTGCCGTTCATCAGGGCAAGATCGAGTTTCTGCTCGGACGTCTTAGCGCTGTTCCAGAGATTATTCGGCTTGCTCGTCACCTTAACGCTCGTCTTGCCAAGGGTCTTATCAAAGCCCTTGTTCAAAATGGTATAGGTGTAAACCTTAGCTTTCTGTCCCTTTGCCACGTTCTTGTCGGTCAAGGTGATCACTGTCTTCTCCGCGTTCGCGACGATATAAGCATAGCCGGTTCCCTTGGAGACGAACTTACCGCCTTTCACCTTCAGATCGCAGTTTACAAAACTCGTTGCGTAATCCGGGAAGGAGGTGGAGGTGCCGTCACTCTTTGCACCCATCATTACCTGTACAAAATATCTGGGTGTTCCAGTCGCCTTGGACTCGATGTCCTTATCGGGCTGTACTTTGTTTGGCGTATGTACCGCCACATTAAAGTCAGCCTCACCAAGGTCGTCATCATAGTAAATATCCTGAGTGCTTTCTGTGGTCAGGATTTTGAGTGCCAGATCTTTGCCATCCGTTGCCGTCCAATCAAGATCAAGCAGCAGTTTTTTGCTTGTCTTCTTGCCGTCGTTTGCGGTCACTGTAACATCCGCTTTCACGCCGCCTGCATTTGCCCAGATTTCACCGTAACTATCTACGCCCCAGACGCCTTTCTTGCCGCCCTTGTAGGTGAAGTTTCTAAAGAATTCAGGGTTAAGTCTTCCCCACTTCGCCGGGCTGTAGGTCGTGCCAGCTGTCGCGGGTTTGCCAAGCACAAAGATCTGTGCGCCATTTGCTTCTTGCGCGCTCACGGTATTTCTGGTCGTCTTGTCGTTTTGTGTTGCCAGCACCTTGTATCCGGCCATAATACCATCTTTAAATACTGCTTTTGCAAGTACCAGATTATCCAGACTGATCGGATCGCTGGTCACGGTGAATACATTGCTCAGCTTCGCCGTGGTATTCCCAGTATAGTCCGCCGCCTGTACCAGAATCCTAAACTGGTTATTGTGTGTCTTGACCGGATCGAATTCAAAGTTCTTATCAATGGTCACCTTGCTGCCCTTCATGGAAATACCTGCGGGCGCATCCACAAGGGTCATATCAGTTATGTCGTTATTGAAGGTACCCGAATCAGACTGCGCACCAACTACCTTATAGGTCACTTTCTTGGACTTTGGCTGTTCTGTCTTGTCGGTTGCAGAACCGTTAAAGTAAATATTCTTATTAGTAATATTCAAGGTCGCCGGTTTGCCAGTCGCCTTGTAGAGTTTCGTGCCAAGGTCAGTGAAGGCAAAGGACTCAATACCTCTCACTACATTCACTGTGATGGAAGCGCGGGTTGCATACATCGTGTGCTGTGCACCGGACATGTCGTTGTTATTCTGTCCTGTCATATCCGCGGTCGCGATCACGGTGATGGTGTGCTTGCCTACATTGTTCTTACCTTCAGCTACGTTGTCTACTACAAGATCACCGTTGTCGTCAATCCAGACATCCATCTTAGACTGCCTGTCAACAGGAATGTTATCCACCAGAATGTCTTCTGTAATCTTGTAGTTTACCTTCTTATCAGTAAAGGTAGGTGTTGCAATATACTGCGGTGTCTCAAAACTCTGTCCGGTATAGAGAGTGGACGCGGGTTTTTTCTTGCTGTTCTTTACAAGCTTAAGTGCAGATGCAAAGTAGGTATCAATCGTACTTGCAGCAGCGACATCCGAATCCAAAGAACTCTCAACTGTCGTAGCGCCACTCTTATAAACTAATTTTGCTTTTACATCGTAGGTCCACGCTGCGCCGTTACCGAGATCCACACCGGCCTGTGCAACGTCGATCTTAATCCTTCTCTTACCACCCCAGCTTCTGGTATCGTCATTGAGCGGAAGGGTCAGAGTCTGCTGTAACTTGCCCTTGGTTATCTCCGCAAAAGTCTTCTCATTGTCATCCTTAGCCTTTGCGGCTGCCGTCACCTCATAGTACAGTTCGCCTCTATACGGGTCAGCGCTCTCCATCTCCACATCCACGTAGAAGGCAGTATCGGATGCGCCGTTCGTAACAGGTGTCACTGTGGGTTTCTGTGTCTTGTCAAACACAGGCTCCGCTTCCAGAGTAATATCCTGATGTACGGTAGAACCTGTTACTTCAAGTTTAAAGGTTACATTCTTATAGGTCTTTCTTGCTTCAGCTCCTTCAGCCCCGGGTGTGATCGTCACAACATCATCGGAAGCCATGGGCTCCAGAGTGATTTCCAGATTACCATTGTTGTCATAATAAGGAGTTACATCTGACTGGAATGCACCCGTTCCTGCGGAAACAGCACTGACACTGATATCAGACAATTCACCATCCGTCTCAACGGTATAAGTCTGTACGCTGTCCACGTCCTGTCTGATCTTGTTGCCTTCCTTCAGACGTACATAGGTTGCCTCTTTTGCTACCTGTAATCTGTAGGTACCGACAGAAGCGCCATCCTTCATCATGTCGATGGTGATCTCCTGCCCGCCAAGGTTTTTGCCTGCCAGATTGATCTTTAAGTACTTCTGACCACCAACAGTGAACACAACCTTAGGCATAGTCACAGCCGCGCCGGAAGCGTTCTTTACGACCGCCGTTACTTTCTGTTCTACCAAGTCAACTGCACTACCACTATTATTCAGACCGACCGCGTACACGCCGCTGGGGGATACAGGGTAGATACCGTATGCTCCCGCAGTCACCGCACTGAGGGTAACATTATCGGGGTCAGCGTCATCGACCGCCTTCAAGGGGGTGAGCTCGTAAGCTTCCGCCGTCTCGACGGTAATCGCAACGTCAGCCGTAACTTTGGCGATTTCGATCTTGGCAATGTCTCTGCCTTTATCTACTTCATCTACGCCTTCCATATAAGGCTCCAGCGCAACAGGTGTCTCTGTCTCGCCCATCTTGTAGGATACCTTCGAGAGATTGACACCGTCAGCGGGGACGATGGTCATCTCGTACTTAACGCCATAAGGAATCGTTGTATTTCCGTTTGCAACAGTTGTTTCTACAGCATCCTCACCCGTACCTGCGGTGTACTTTCTATCGGAAACGCTATAGCCGGCAGGGGTTGCCTCATTGCCGCCCGTGATAGGAGCGAGCTGCACCTTGACGGTCTTTGCCGACGTTGCGATGGTGATATCGGCATCAGACAAGGTTGTCATCTTCGCTGCAAGCAGTTCGATCGTCCATTCTACTTCGCCATTGGCAGGTGCCTTCGCAGCAACGGACTTCACGACACCTGCCGCTCCGGTAACACCTGTTTTTAAGATCTCGTAGCTCTCTTTTGTCTTTACCGTGAGGGTAACGACTTTTGCGTTTTCTGTTAACTTATAGGTATAAGGCGCTTGCGTCTCCGTATTATCAGAGCGCTCTGCGTCTCCGCCAACGGTGATAACTGCATTTTCTACAAAACCCGCATCAGCATCAGCCGTCTTAAACTTAAATGTCGCTGTGTTAGTACCTGCCTTTTTCACCTCGGTCTCAGCCGTGATCGCGATGGTATCCGTAAGCTTCGTGCCATCGTATGTGAGCAGGCTTGCAGTTGCAAGGTTGTCTGCAGTAATCTCTACCGTATTTACCTTTTTCAGATCATAGTCTGCTTCCGCCGCAACCTGTACTTTAATGGATTTCACGACTGCCGTGCCGATTGCCTTAGGCAGCTTAAGCCCTGTGTCTGCGGAAATCTGCAGACCGTCAGCAAGACCGGGGAAGTCATTAAGATCACCTTTTCCATCACCCGAGCCGCCATCCGTGTATGTCGTGGTTACAGCAGGAGTAGCATTCGTTCCTGTTGTTGCGGGAACTTCTGTCACGATCTCAGTGATCGTAGCCGTTGCAGTATCATTGCCGCCGGTAACCGCAAAGGTCAGTGCACGCGTCTTGCTGTCGTCTACCTTCGTGGTCACCACGATGGAAACGCCGCTCGCGTTGACACCTGCAGGCATAACGAAGTTGTACTCGTCGTCGCTGCCCTTTGCCGTGACGGCTGCCTTCTTGTCAGGGTCATAAACTGCCTCGACTTTGTCAATCGTGTAGGTTGCTGCCTCAGCATCCTTCATCTTTACCTGAAATCTGAAGGTCTCGCCTGCCAGCGCCGTTTTGATCGCTTTCAGACCTGTAGTATCGTCAGCTACCCAGCCCGGTGTAGCGGTGGAAGTGCTGGAGTCTTTCTCAGACCAGAACTTAATGTCCACCTTGTCATTGTTGTCTGCGCCGTCGGCGTGAGCTTTTGCAGCTACGGCGGTACCTGCCTCTACCACTAAACGGACTTCAAGACCGGTCCTAAGTGCCGCGATGTCCGCCTTGTCGATCTTGCAGGAGTAGATGACTTTGTTATCCTTCGTTTCCGAATCAACTTTGATCTCATCCTCTGCCTCGGAACCATCTGCCTTTACATAAGCGTGAAGCTTCTTGCCAGCAGCAATGCCCGTGTCAGGAAGACCCGTGATGGTAAATACGAGATCCTTGGATTCTGCGCCGCGCTTGATATTAGCTGTCTCAGCTGTAGCCAGCTCTGGTTTATCAGAATCATTCTTTACGGTGTCGTCAAGTTTGATCTTGACGCCGGCTTCTTCAGTTGTAAACTTCAGCGCGTATGTGGGCTCGGATACCGTGATGGTAACATTCGCGTCCGCCGTGATCTTTGCGCTGTAGTTGGAGCCGTTGCGAACAGTTTCGCCCGAACCGATAGCAACGCTATCCAGCTTATAGCCAGCCTTTGCTACGACGTTCAGCGTCAGAGTTTTGCCATCCTGAATCTTGATGGTACCCTCTGCCGCATCCAAAGTAGCATCGCCTTCGTCAGCGGAAGCTGCCACAGTCACCTTCTGGTTCAGACCGGCAACGGGAGCTGCTTCTGTTCCGCTGTCTTTCCAGCCTGTAATCGTGACTGTACGCTCTACGGGAGCGGGATCTTCATTGGGCTCCACCTGATTAATCGTGTTTTCGCCCTCGGGTTCCTCCGTGTCTTCTGGGGTCTCGGGGTCAGTCGTGGGCTCCACAACCTCCTCTGCAGGCTCCTCTGTCGGATCGTCTGTATTGTCTTCGGACGAATCCTCTGCAGGTGATTGACCCTCTTCCTCCCCGGAAGTTTCCTCAGAATTGTTTTCTCCTCCGGGTGTTGTCTCGCCTTCCGTGGTGTCAGAATCGTCCGGCGTTTCGGTCTCATCTGCCTCCCCCACATCTTGACACGCGAAATTCTTAAGATTTTCTTAATTCCACAAAACGCAGTATCCATGCGGGTTTGCGGGCACGCATACCGAAAATAACGTATGTGATATCGTTTGTCATAATTTATTATTCCGCGCAACACCCCCGATTTGTCGCTAATTTGTAACTAATTAAATTTTTATTAAATCGTACAACCCTCATAGACAGTGGGATGGGAACGGTTCCGGGGCGGGGAAATTTGTCACTAATTTGTTGCTAATGCGGGAATTTGGGGTGTTATTGTTTGAAGAAGCGTCAAGGTGGAATTGGCGGGAAAACGTCTAATTGCAGATGCCATAAAGCAACAGGCAGTTATTTCGGTGGTAGCGAGAATCCAGTGCTTTTATCACCCGATTTTTATCCCTCACTTTATCCCCCACTTTATCCCCCACCTATGATATAATGTACACAAAAACAAGGAGCCTTGATAATGCAGGAAATAGAAAAAATCGTAACTGAACTGCAAGCGTATTCCTCAGAGGAAGAATGGTTTGAATTTAAGGAAAACTGGTTTGGGGAAGCGGGCATTGGCGAATATATTTCTGCCATGTCAAATGCCGCCGCCATGCTTGGCAGAAATGCTGCATATCTGATATGGGGTATCAATAATGAAACCCATGAGCTGACAGGAACCACTTTCAGCTTCCACAGGGATGTAAAAGGGGAGCCACTGGAACACTATCTGGCGAGGCAGATTATGCCTGACGTCGGTTTTCGTTTTCACGAGCTGTCTGTCGAGGGAAAAAGAGTTGTGGTGCTGGTGATCCCGGCGGCAAAACAGGTACCGACAGCTTTTAATAATGTAAGATATTTGAGAATCGGCTCCAGCAAAGTCAATTTAAATAAATATCCCGAAAGGGAGTCGCAGCTTTTTGATATACTGAGAAACGGGCTACCGACGTTGGAGAGGGCAGAAGCGTATGATCAGGATTTAACATTTGGGAAACTGTTTTTATATTATGCGGATAAAGGCATTATATTAAGCAAAGACACCTTCAAAAAGAATCTCGGACTGCTGAATCCATCCGGCAAGTACAATATGCTGGCGCAACTGTTATCGGATGACAGCCAGATACCTATTCGGGTTTCCATATTCCGCGGCACGGACAAGGCGTCCCCTCTTTATTCCGTCAGGGAATTTGGAAATAACTGTCTGCTTCTTTCTCTGGATAAAGTGCTGGAATATGGGGATGTTTTAAATATCATGCAGGCGGATGAGACAAACCGTCTGGTGGAGCGAAAAGAAGTGCCTTTATTTGATCAGGACGCTTTTCGTGAGGCAATAGTAAATGCTTTTGTCCATAACTACTGGCTTGGCGGCAACGCGCCGATGATTACGGTGTACAGCAACCGTATTGAAATACTGTCAAGAGGAACGTTGGCTCCAGGACAGACGATCAACGGCTTTTATCTGGGCGAATCGGTCCCTGTAAACAGGAAGCTTTCTGATATTTTTTTACAGCTTCATATCAGTGAGCGTTCCGGGCGGGGTGTTCCCAAAATAACGCAGATTTATGGAAGAGAGGCTATCGAATTTACAGAAAACAGCATTATTGTCACCATTCCCTTAAAAAAAGCCGACTTGGAAGTGGGGGATAAAGTGGGGGATAAAGTGGGGGATAAAGTGAGGGATAAAGTGGGGGATAAAAATCCGCAGCTTAATTCCACCAGACGGGGCATTTTAAAGGCAATGCGAAACAATCCCAATATCACCCAGCCCCAGCTCATGGCAGTCATCGGTATCAGCAGAACGGCTATACAGAAAAATGTATCGTTTTTGAGAAAGAATGGATATATTGAGAGAATAGGCTCTAATAAAAACGGGTATTGGAAAGTTCTGTGAAACCGATACACGCTCACAGTTTTCTAAAACCTACAAAAAAAGACCAGTCACTCCATAAGGAATGACCGGTCTTTTTATCAAATCTTATTAGCTCTGTTTTGTAATTTCTTTGGTTCCGGATACAGACGTGTTAACTGTAGAAGTTGCCTTAACTGTTATTTTTTCGGCCGTCTCACTAGTTGCAATAGTAAGTTTCCCATCTGTACCAATTGAGGTTCCACTTACATAGCTACCAACCAACTCCCAAGTCACAGTCTTATCACTATCCGTCAAACCTGTTCCCTCAACAGTCGCAGTAAACGTTACTTCCACAGCATCTGATCCGCCTACCGTATAAGTTTCCGCACTTGCAGCAACAGTTACGCTTGTTACAGTCTTTTCGGGTGTTGCGCCATCTGTAACACTCACTGTCTTGCTGGCAGACTTGGTGGAAGTTCCCTTAGTCGCCGTTGCGGTAACTTTCAAGTTCTCAAGAGTCTCTCCAGATGCGACAGTCAAGGTAGCTGTATTGGTATTTGCTACCGATGCTATGGTAGTACTTGCAGTTACTGCCTCGTCATCTGCACCTGTTACTGCCCACATCCATGTTGCGCCGTCCACAGCCGCACCGTTACTGTCTGTTGCAGTTGCGGTAAAGGTCAATGTAGCACCCTTTGCAACAGTGTCTGCCGTTGCAGTCACAGCAACAGTCGCAATTTCATCCGTTACGCCCGGTTCTTCCCCGCTTCCGTCATCTGTCGGATCGGGAGTCGGGTTCGGTTTGCTGCTTGCCAGAACAGATACCTTGACTGCGATGCCGTACTTCTTGATCAGATCCTGTTTGGTAGCTTTTGCAGCCTCTTCGCCTTCTTTTGCCGCTGTCGCTGCTGTTGCCAGATCAATTGCGGTCTTGTAGAAACTGCTGTTAGGAACGATCAGCAGGTTCGTGGAGTAGGACTTTCCTTCTTCCAGTGCCTTGACAGCCTTCACTACAATCTGTCCCTTTGCGTTTCCGGCAAGTTCTACGTCCAGTTCCTCAGCGTTACTCTTTGCCTTGGTTTCGTCTTCCAGAGCGTAAGCCACGCTTACATATGCGCCGTTCACAATGACGTTCATCTCCGTCTTGGAATTTGCCGTCAGAGCGACTTCCGCCTTGTTGGTCGCATACTTCTGGGAAGCCTTCGCCGTCTTGCCGGCTTTGATCTCGGGTGCGATCTTCACGGTAATCTTCACAGTACCTGACGCATAACCATTCTCATAGTACTCTACGCTCGGAGATGCACTGTAATGGATGTAACCAGTCAGATCCTCCTTCGGGATGGTGATAACCGGGTCTTCCTTAAGCGTTGTGCTGAGGAGCACATTTCCGTCGGCGTCTGTCTTATCTGTACCGTCCGTGTTCTTCTGCGGCTCGTAGATCATTGCCCTTACAAGCGGATCTTCCGTATTCAGGGTAAGTCTCTGTGTTCCTGTTAACGGATCAGACTTAATTGCAAAGTAATGCGTGAACTTATTGGATTTACCCTTAATGTTCACATTCTGCAGATCGTCAAAGTACATATAGGTGAGTTCGCCCGCTTTTGCGTTTGCGTTGCTCTTGCCGGTAAGTACCGCACCGCCGTCCGCCTTGTTGATGGTGTAGGAAGTGGTCGGCTTGAAGGTGAATTTCTTCGCCTTTGCGACTTTCACATTTACGGTCGCAGGAAGCGTCTCTGCCTTAAAGTTTGCGCCTTCTCCGCTGCCCACCGTCACTTTGAGCTTGTAACTTCCGGTGTAAGGATTGATCCAGTCATCGTTATCGCAGCCACCAAACAGGCTGATGGTTCCTGTCTTCCCGAGTTTCGCCGTATTTGCGCCGGCTGCACTCAGATTCAGAGAGTCTGCAAAGTCATTCAGCATATACCAGTTTTTGTCTGTACGTGCAGACCAGTCAAGTTCTACCTTAACGGTCTTGCTCTCATTGAAAGGAACATTCTTATTGTCGGCGTCGAGAACCGTAAGTTTCAGTGCCTCGTTCTGTTCCTTGGCTGTGCCAAATGCATACAGGGAACCCTTCACGGTTACCTTGGGTGCCTTGCCTGTCACTTTCGTCTTGTCATACGCCTCGTTCACGATCTTGTAAACATAAGGAGTTTTCTTGGCTGTCTTTGCCTCCTTGGTCAGATCGGTCAGCGTCAGTACGGTCTCCCCTGCTGTCATGACAACAGTTGCATAGCCGTTGCCGTTGGAGATCACCTTGCCGCCCTTTACAGCCAGCTTATAGTTTGTGAACTCGATGTCGCCGGTTCTCTCATATCTGGTGGAAGTGCCGCCCGCCTTATCACCCACATAGAGGCCAATATCCAGTCTGGGCGTACCGGTGAATTTATTATCCAGTTTCACTTCCACAGGAGTCTCTTTCACGTTCGCCTTGTTTGCCTTCGCCACGTTTGCCCCGGTAGGTGCAAACAGGGACGTTGACTCAGTATAAAAGCTGTTGTCTCCCTTGTAGTAGCCGATGCCGAGCGCCAGATCATTGCCTGCCGTCTCCTTGAATCCAAGCGTCAGGGTCATGGTGTGGGTCTTCTTGCCGCCGTCGTTGGTAACGACCTTGACACCCGCCTTCTTGCCTGCCGCAAGAACCTGCAGTTTGTTGCCATCGATTACGTTCATCACCTTCTTGCTTGTAGGCGTTATGGTGATGTCCGATGCGGGTACCGCCATCTTCGCGATACGGCTGTTCCATGCCGTGCCCTTCGCCACACCTGCATCTGCGGGCAGGGCGTACACATAACCGTCGTTCACATCGCTTGCAAGCACTTCCACAGGCTTCTTATTCTTAATGTCATTTACTGCTGTTACAACACCATCATGCACAACGACGAGTGTGGAGATGTCGCGCGCGTCCGCCGTAATGGTGATAGTCTCACTGAGCGCTTTCGTGGTGTTGCCGTCAAAATCTGCCGCCTCAACGAGCACTTTGAACTGGTTGTTATTTTTATGTCTCCCGTCAATTACAAAGTTTTTGCCGACTGTTACGGTGCCGTTCTTCACGCCGACGCCGTCTGGAGCGGTCTTGCCCTTTCCGGTCGTGTCAACTTTCAGGTAAGCGGGAGCTGCGACAATGTCATCTTCCGTAGAACTTGCGTCCACGATGCTCCATGTCACCTTCTTGGATGCCGGTGCGCAGATCCACTTCTTGCCGTTCCAGCTGCCAACGCGGCTGCCAGCGTCGGTCTGTCCGGCATAGTCATGGTTGTAATCCACGCCGAGCTTCAAGGTGCCCGCCTTATTTTTATCCTTGAAAATGCTCTTGCTGGGCTGGGTAACTAACAGCTCGTTGATACCCTTCACAACGTTCACGGTAATGGTCGCGCGGGATGCGTACATCGTATGCCCTGTCGTCTGATCCGCGGTAGCTACCACCGTGATGGTGTGTTTGCCGAGAGCCGCTGTCTCAGGCACGCCGCCTTTTACGATAATATTACCGTCAGCGTTTACACCGAGGGTTAATTTCTCTGCGTCGTAATCACTACCATAGTTGAAGCTGTCATAAATCCGGTCTTCAACAATCTTATAGGAATTAAATTTCTTCGTCCACTGAGGCTCTGCGATCACGATGTCGCCTGTCTGACCGGTGTAAAGCTTAGCCGGTGCGCCTTTCGCTTTCTTCAGCTTCAGTGCATCCTCAAAGAGCGGAACTTTGGTCGCTACGTCCTCGAGCTTGCCTTCTTTACTTACTGCCTTTGCATCTGCTGCCGTAGCTGTTTTTTCCGGTTTAGCTTTGTCCGCCATATAGAACAGCTGTGCTGTCACGTTATAGCCCCAGTCTTTGCCTTCGCCAAGTTCGCCGAGATTTGTGTCAGCTACCTTCAGCGCAACGCGGTCGCTGCTGCCGGTCACTTTCACGATCTCAGTTACGCTTGCAGCCAGTTCTGCCGGTCTCTGTTTAGCTGCTTCACCTGCTGCCGGCGTCTCGGGATCTTTTGCAGTTGCAGTCACCTTATACCATACGGAACCTGCATAAGGCTTTGCAACCTCGCCCATGCTCACCTTCACGTTGAGCGCATTATCCGCCGCATCTACCAGAGATACTTCGGGTGCCGCATCCTCGTTGAAGAGAGGATTCAGCGTGATGTCCACGGAAGCCTCAAGATCCTCCACATCCGTCGCTTTCAGCGTCACTTTCGCCGTCTTGGGCGTCCATGTCGTGGTCTCTCCCTCTGTCTTTGATGTCGCCACGTCCGCTCTCTTCGCGGGAGCAGCCGTAATCTTCAGCTTGCCATTCACGAAACTAGTGCTGATAAAACTACGGATGTCGCCTGTCACAGCTACAGTCAGATTTTCGGGATCGCCGTCCGTTGTGAAATCGTAAGTATTCACGCTGTCAACGCTCTGCGCGATCGCTGCACCGCCGTTTAAGGTGATGGCTGTGGTTTTCTTCTCCACATCCATGATATAAGTGCCGACTGCACCTTCCACACCTTTCACAAAGACCTCCGCGGTAATTTCCTGACCTGCGAGTTTCTTTGTTCCAAGATTGATCTGACGGTAATTTGTGTTAACGATAGGATTTGTCATGGCAACTGCCGCGCCGGTTTCATCCTTCACCGTTACGCTGATGTTCTTAGCGGCAACAGGAGCACCGCCCTGCGTAACGCCGACCAGATATTTTCCGCCATACTTTACGTCATAGATGCCGTCGCTGTCCGGTGTAAGTGGCGTATCGTTCCCGACTTCCTTCAGATCGGTAATCTTATAATCCTTCCCGCTCTTTACCGTGATCTCTACGACGCCGGTCATCTTGGGAATCTCAACTACTGCCTGCGGATCGTCATCGTCGTCCAGAGTAACGGGAACTGTAACAGCGTCCGCAGTACCCATCACATAGGATACCTCATCGAGACGGCAGCCTGGCTTAGGCGTGATGGTTGCCCGGAAGGCGGAACCGAAAGCGATATCGCCGCTTACATAAGGCGTATACGGATCATCAGCTTCGGCGTCCTTCACCCTGGTTTCCATCTCGGCAGTATACTCCGCCGCGTTGGAACCTTCTGCCGCCTTTACAGACGCGCTCAGATTGATTGCTGCTTCTTCTACTTCAATTGCAGGAGCCGGGTTTTCTGCGTCCGCACCCGTGATTGTTGCGACAGGCAGGGCTACCGTGTAAACCACGTCGCCGTTTGCGGCAGGCGCGCCTGCGGTCACTTTCGCCCCTGCGATATCCGCAGGTTTAAATCCTTCCTTTGCGGTTACCGTGAAAGCCACGTTACGCGCGCCGGGCTTAACCTCAAAAGTATCAGTTTTGCCTGTCACAGGCGTAACTTTATCGTTTGTCACCAGTGCAAGACCGCTGAGGTTTGTGCTGGTTTCCTTGATTGCAGCCTTGAAGAACTTAGAGTCCGTACCAGCCAGCGCTTTCTCCTGCGTCGTCGCAGCGATTGCGATCGCCGATGTAAGGCTTGTGCCGGTATAGGTCTTTTTAAGAGATCCATCTGCTTCTGCTGTTTCTCCCGAAGCCAGTACCAGTTCATAAGCTGTTGCCGGATTTATGGTAACTTCAATCGCCGTAGGCGCCGCAAGTACAGTCAACGCCTTCCCGGATTCGAGCGTCAAGTCTGCTACTTCAATACCGAGAGCTGTTGCCATGTTCGCATCTGCCGTCACAGCTGCAGGACTGGACGTTTCTTCCGTAGCCGCAGGCGTCACGGATGTGATCTTCGCCGTTGCGGAATCCTCGTCACCTGTAAGGGTGTAGGTCAGCGTGCGGCTCTTCGCGGAGTCATAGACAGTCTCGAAAGCGATCTTCGCCGTTGCATCCGAGTCAAGCATTTCCTCTGTAACAGTCACGGAATATTCGCCATTTGTCTGCAGGGTAATCTCCTCGCCGCCGACTGTTACCTTGGAAACGACATAGGGATCCACTCCCATTACCTTAAATTTAAAGGTGTCACCGACAAAGGCTGTCGTAATCTTGTCATATTTTGTGTCGTTTTTATCAGTACCTTCTTCTACTACCCATGCGTTTTCAAGGTCTGTCTCAGCCGCCATAGCGTTTTTCTTGCCCCAGTACTGAACCTTTACCTTGTCATTATCTGCAAAACCCACGGTTCCCTTTGTCTCTTTTTTGAGAATGATCTTGATGGAACCGTCGAGGGAATTGATGATACCTTCGTCAACGCTGTAGGTTGTTTTCGCTGCAGCGCCCTCTCCGGAAGTTGTCCCGGTAATCTCCGTGGTATCGTCGTCGTCAGAACCGTCCGTCACGTAGTAAACCTTGAGTCTGTCGCTGCCATCCGCCGCTGCAGTATAGCCATCAACAGTAAACTCCAGCTTGCCTCTCTCGAACTTGGCGCTGCCATCATTTGCGACAGTTTCCGTCTTGTCCGAGTTGTCCTCGTTCGTGCCGGTTTTTACTTTGATACCATATGTGGTGTCGCCATCGTTTGCCAATGTCAGGCTGTAGACAGCAACCGCGGTAACGGTAATGGTTGCATCGGCTGTAAGACCGCTGACTGTGCATGTGGTCTTGTCAGATACAGCAACATCAGTCTCGCCGTTCTTCACACTGGTGATCTGATAGCCGTCCTTTGCCGTGATCCCAAGAGTGATCGCAGGCTTTGCACCGTTATCACCCTCTGTAGCGGTAATCGTACCCTCAGAAGAGATCTTGGCTTCTGTGCCGGTTACTGTAAATGTCACCATTTCCTTCAGCTCTTTGTAACCTGCGATGGTGATCGTTGCGTAAGTGTCGCCCTTTTCATTGATCTGGGCGTCGTTTACCTGATTTTCCTCGACGGGCTCCTCGTCGGGGGTTTCCTCAGGCACCTCGGGTACCTCAGGCGTCTCCTGATTATCCTGCTCCTCGTCGGGAAGCTCCGGATCCTCGGGATCCGTCGTCTCTTCGGAGTTGCCCTCAGAGTTGTCCTCAGATTCCTCCGTCACTTCTTCCTCTTTCGGCTCGCCTTCCGTGGTGTCAGAATCGTCCGATTTTTCGGTCTCATCTGCCTCCCCCACAACTTGACGCGCAAAATTCTTAAGATTTTCTTAATTCTGTGAAACGCAGTATCCATGCGGATTTGCTGGCACACGCACCAAAAATAACATATGTGATATCGTTTGTCAAAACCTATTATTCCGCACAGCACCCCCGATTTGTCGCTAATTTGTAACTAATTAAATTTTTATTAAATCGTACAACCCGCATGGACAGGGGGATGGGAACGATTCCGGGGCGGGGAAATTTGTTACTAATTTGTTGCTAATGCGGGAATTTGGGGTGTTATTGTTCTGTATAACGTCTGGAAGAAATAAACGGAAAATCGCATAATGACAGTTGCTTTTGAATGACAGGCAGAAAACATGGCGGAATCTGGGATTCTTCCAGAAAACTTCTTGCACATTTCCGGCGACTGTGTTATTATAAGTACCCGTGATATACTAATTTGGCGTAAAGCCACACATCCTTGCTCCTTATGATAAGAGGGGCCAGAGACCAAAAGGAGGTAGAGAAGCATGAACAAGTATGAGTTAGCCGTTGTTGTCACTGCTAAGATTGAAGATGACGAACGTGCCGCTACGCTGGAGAAGGTGAAAGCTCTGGTAGAGAGGTTCGGCGGAAAGATCACAGAAGTTGACGACTGGGGTAAGAAGAGGCTCGCGTACGAAGTACAGAAGATGAAAGAGGCTTTTTATTACTTTATCCGGTTCGAGGCTGAGAGCACGGCTCCCGGCGAAATCGAGAGCCGCATCCGCATCATGGATAACGTCATCAGATACCTGTGCGTCAGACAAGACGAGAAATAGAAAGAGGTATTCTATATGAATAAAGTTATATTGATGGGACGTTTGACAAGAGACCCCGAGGTGAGATATTCACAGGGTGAGAACGCGACGGCGGTTGCCAGATATACACTGGCGGTAGACCGCAGATTTAATCGCAATAACGATGAACAGACGGCAGATTTTATTAACTGTGTAGCTTTTGGGAGATCGGGCGAGTTCGCTGAGAAGTATCTCCACAAGGGCACGAAGATCGCGGTCACAGGACGCATCCAGACAGGAAGTTATACAAACAAGGATGGCGTCAAGGTGTACACCACAGATGTGGTGGTGGAGGATCAGGAGTTCGCGGAGAGCAAGAACGCTTCGGGACAGGCAGGCGGCGATTATGCGCCCGCAGGCAGAACACAGTCTGCACCGGTGGCAGCGGGGGATGGCTTTATGAATATTCCCGACGGAATCGACGAGGAACTGCCGTTCAATTAAGGTAAGGCGCCCAGTGCGCGGGATTGGAGGTTTACTATGGCATTTAATAAATCAGACAGGCCGGATTTCCCCAAGAAAAAGGGGGGAATGCGCAGAAGAAAGAAAGTCTGCGTATTCTGCGGCAAGGATAACGTAATTGACTACAAGGACAGCAACAAGCTGCGCAGATACATTTCCGAGAGAGGTAAGATTCTTCCCAGAAGAATTACCGGGAACTGCGCGAAGCATCAGAGAGCGCTTACGGTAGCGATCAAGCGTGCGAGACATCTGGCTTTGATGCCCTACGTTCAGGACTAAGTATGATATGAGACATAGAGAAACCGGGTGCCCGAGGGGTATCCGGTTTCCTCTTTGTCCACATAATGTCATATAACCGCGAAAAAACTCTATATATAGATGTGGCGGTATTTGGCAAAAAATGCTATACTAATGCGAGAAGAACTTCTAAAGCGCAGCAGCAAAGGCTGCATCGCTAAGAAGTACAATGTCTCACGTGGAAGAATGCCAAAAAGCGGCATTTTTCATAGGTGGCGAGAAGAACCAGAAACGGTTTCAAGAGGAATAGAATGAAAAATACAGTAAAGTTAAAAGGAAGGATGAAGTCGTATCTGCAGTCCTCCTTATATCTGGGATTTTTGCTTGCGGTTGTGGATGTCTTGGTCTATATGCTGGATTACCGTGCCGGACTTGTGGTGACCGCATTTTTAATTTTTTATTTTGCGATCGTCCTGTCCATGATGCTGTACAACAAGCCAGTCATTATGAACGAGCTGATCAGTTTTGCGACCCAGTATGGACAGATCCAGCGGAGGCTTTTGCGGGATCTGGAGCTGCCGCACGCCCTTCTGGACGACGCGGGTAAAATTATCTGGACAAATATCGCCTTTGAGAGGCTTACCCATCAGGAGAAAGGCTACAGGAAGTCGATTTCCACCCTGTTTCCGACGATCACAAGGGACGACCTTCCGGGGCGGGGCGAAGAGGATGAGATAGAGTGCCGGGTGGAGTATGAGAACGGCAATTATGTGGCGAAACTGAAAAAGATATCCCTGAAGGAGATGGCGGAAAACAGCGATATCATCGAAGCGAAGGGCTATGAGGGCTATCTGATCGCGATGTACCTGTTTGACGAGACGGCGCTGCAGATCGCCTTGAAGGAAGTGGACGACCAGTCCCTTGCGGTGGGGCTTATTTATCTGGACAATTACGAGGAGGCGCTTGAGAGCGTGGAGGAAGTGCGGCGCTCCCTGTTGATTGCCTTGATTGACAGAAAGGTGAACAAATACATCGCCGCGCTGGACGGCATCTGTAAGAAGCTGGAGAAGGACAAGTATCTGGTCATCATGCGCAAGGAGGCGGCTACACACTTGCAGGAGAGCCGGTTTGATATCCTTGAGGATGTAAAGACGGTCAATATCGGTAATGAAATGGCGGTCACCATCAGTATCGGCATGGGGTTGAACGGTCTGTCCTATGCGCAGAATTATGAGTTTGCCAGAAATGCCATAGACATTGCGCTGGGACGCGGCGGCGATCAGGCGGTGGTGAAAGTGCCGGAAAACGTCATTTATTACGGCGGAAAGAGCCAGCAGATGGAAAAGAGCACCCGTGTCAAGGCGAGGGTAAAGGCGCACGCCCTGCGGGAAATTATTTCCGTCAAGGACGAAGTCTATGTCATGGGGCACCGCATAGGGGACGTGGACAGCTTTGGCGCGTCGGTCGGCATTTACCGCATTGCGGAGGCGCTTGATAAAAAGGCGCACATTGTCCTGAATGACGTGACCTCTTCCATGCAGCCCATGGTGGAGATGTTCCGGGACAATGACGACTATGCGGAGGACATGATTATCAACAGCCAGCTTGCACTGGAGACGGTGGGCAACAATGCGGTGCTTGTGGTGGTGGATGTGAATAAACCGAGCATTACGGAGTGCCCCGAGCTTCTGAAGCGGTGTAAGTCCATCGTGGTGCTGGATCATCACAGACAGGGCACGGAGATTATCGAGAACGCGACGCTTTCCTATATAGAGGCGTACGCGTCCTCGGCGTGTGAGATGGTATCGGAAATCCTGCAATACATCAGCGACGACCTGCGGCTCCGGTCTGAGGAAGCGGACTGCATGTATTCGGGCATTATGATAGATACAAATAATTTTATGACCAAAACCGGCGTCAGGACCTTTGAGGCGGCGGCGTTCCTTCGCAGAAACGGCGCGGACGTGACCCGTGTCAGAAAACTGTTCCGGGACGACGCGGCGGAGTACAAGGCGAAGGCGGACGCGGTAAGTCAGGCGGAGATATACAGACGGTTTTACGCCATATCCGTCTGCACGGGAGAAGATGTGGCAAGCCCCACCGTGGTGGGTGCGCAGGCGGCAAACGAACTGCTCAATATCAAGGGCATCCGCGCCAGCTTTATCCTTACCAGATACAATGGAATTATCTATATCAGCGCGCGCTCCATCGACGAGGTAAACGTGCAGGTCATTATGGAGAGAATGGGTGGCGGCGGTCATCTGAACATAGCGGGCGCGCAGCTTGAAAACGGCACCATCGAAGAAGGGATCGAGAGCATCAAGAGGACGCTGGATGCCATGATCGCGGAGGGGGAGCTTAACGCAGACTGAGCACGTTAAAACGCGGACAAAAGTGCGATGTAAAGTGAAACGGACGGACGGGGAAAAGGGATGTCCCGACTGTCCATGAAATACAGGAAAGGAAACGAAAGATCATGCAGATTATATTATTGGAAGATGTGAAAACACTCGGAAAAAAGGGCGATATTGTCGAGGTCAGCGACGGCTATGCGAGAAATTTCGTGCTGCCGAAGAAGCTTGGCGTGGAGGCGAACGCCAAAAATAAAAACGACTTAAAGCTGCAGAAAGCAAACGCGGATAAGGTAGCGAAAGAACAGCTTGAGGCGGCGAAGGAACTTGCAGGGGTGATTGAGACAAAGGAAGTCGTTATGAAAATGAAATCCGGCGAGGGCGGCAAGGCGTTTGGTTCGGTTTCCTCAAAAGAGATTGCGCAGGCGGCAAAAGAACAGTGCGGTCTGGAACTGGACAAAAAGAAGATCCAGCTTTCCGAGCCGATCAAGGCGCTTGGCGTTTATGAGGTTGGCGTGAAACTGCACCCGAAGGTGACGGGGAAACTCAAGGTGAAGGTGACGGAAGCCTAGAGATACGCGGGAGGTAGGATTTTGCCAGAGGAAGCACTGTTAAAGAGAGTATTGCCCCACAGCATGGAAGCGGAGCAGTCCGTCATCGGTTCCATGATTATGGACAGGGAGGCTATTGTAACGGCGTCCGAGATTGTGCAAGGGGAAGATTTTTATAATAAGCAGTACGGCGTCTTATTTGATACGATGGTGGAGCTGAACGACGAGGGAAAGCCTGTGGACCCGATAACATTGCAGGACAGGCTGCGGGAGAAGGATGTACCGCCGGAAGTGTGCAGCCCCGAGTTCATCAGGGATCTGGTTATGGCGGTACCCATCGCCGCGAATGTAAAATACTACGCGGGTATTGTGGGTGAAAAGGCGGTACTGAGACGGCTGATCCGTCTGAATGAAGAGATTGCCAACGACTGTTATGTCGGAAAAGAAAGTCTGGATACGATTCTGGAAGACACCGAGAAGCGGGTGTTTGATCTCGTGCAGAGGAGAGGCGGCGCGGAGTTTGTTCCCATCAGGCAGATCGTGATGAACGCCATGGAGAATATCGAGCGCGCTTCCCACAATAAAGGGAATGTGACGGGGGTGGCGACAGGGTTTCTTGATCTGGACTACAGGACTGCCGGACTGCAGCCTTCGGACTTGATTCTGGTGGCGGCGAGGCCTTCCATGGGAAAGACGGCGTTTGTCCTGAACGTGGCGGAGTATGTGGCGTTCAAGCAGAATAAGACCGTTGCGATATTCAGTCTGGAAATGTCCAAGGAGCAGCTTGTGAACCGTCTGTTTTCCATGGAATCCCATGTGGATTCCCAGCATCTGCGGACGGGTAACTTGTCGGACGCGGAGTGGGAGCAGTTGATCGAGAGCGCGGCGCAGATCGGCAAATCCAACCTGATCATAGACGATACGCCGGGCATCAGCATTTCAGAGCTGCGCTCCAAGTGCCGCAAATATAAACTGGAACACAATCTGGAGATGGTCATTATCGACTATCTGCAGCTGATGTCGGGGAGCGGACGGTCCACGGATTCCAGACAGCAGGAAATCTCCGATATCTCGCGTTCGCTGAAAGCGCTCGCCAGAGAGCTGCATGTGCCCGTGGTGGCGCTGTCGCAGCTTTCCCGCGCGGTGGAACAGCGTCCCGACCACAGACCCATGCTTTCCGACCTGCGTGAGTCCGGCGCGATCGAGCAGGATGCCGACGTGGTCATGTTCATATACCGCGACGATTATTACAATAAAGATACAGAGCGGAAGGGCATCGCGGAGATCATCATAGCGAAGCAGAGAAACGGTCCCATCGGCACCGTGGAACTGGTCTGGCTGCCTGATTATACCAAGTTTGCAAACCTAGCCAAATAGTGAATAAACCTACAAAAGAGACGACCCGCAGCCGGGGCGTCTCTTTCTGCGTATAGAAGCGCAAAAGAAAGGGAGGAGCGTACATGAATGATACCGTTTATTATATCTCGGAAGCGTCGAAAAAGGTGGAGGTGGAGCCGCATGTGCTCCGTTACTGGGAGGACGAGCTGAAGCTGCCGATCGGGCGCAACGAGATGGGGCACCGCTGTTATAAAGAGAAGGACATCGAAACGCTGCGCCGCATCAAGCAGCTCAAGGAGCAGGGGCTGCAGCTTAGGGCGATACGCGTGGTGCTGCAGGGCAGTGGGCAGGAGCTGTACGGCACGGCGCATCCGGCGGACAAATATGCGGGTGATGAAATGGGACAGAAGGCGCATACAAGGGATACAGACGGTGGGGCCGGGAATGAAGACCGGGAATTGCCAGACGGCAGAATAGAGGAAACAGTCAAAAAAGTAACGGAAAATGTGAGTGGAAAAGAGGAGACGATAGAGGCAAAGGTGGAGGATATGATTATGAAGAAAGCGAAAAAGTATATGGTGACAATGTCCAAGGGAAAGGAGACGGTACTGGAAGTGCCGGAGGAAGGGGAGGAGCTGAAAGAGTACGAGGAGCCGTTAGATGAAGAGAAAGAGAAAAAGGCGAAGCGGCTGCAGTATCTTTTGCAACACATGGTGACTGATGCAGTCAAAAATGCCAACCGGGAAATGTGCACGGAGATCAAGGAAAGTATTTTGAAGGAACTGGATTATCAGTTCCGGCAGCAGGAAGAACGGGACGAGGAGCGCAAGAAACTTGAGGAGGAGCATTTCCGGAAAATTGATGAAATGATCAGCCAGAGGCGCCGCCCGGGGGAAAAGTTTGGCAGGAATAAAAAGAAAGAGCCGCTCTCCCAGAAATGAATACACATCCCCGTGAGACGGCTCCTTCAATCATTTGCGTGAAATTGCATCAGCCCTGAGAAATAGCGCCTGTCGGGCAAGCGCCTGCACAGGAACCGCAGTCGATGCACTTAGAAGCGTCAATCTCGAACTTACCGTCGCCCATGCTGATCGCACCAACCGGGCACTGAGCCTCACAAGCTCCACAAGCTACACAAGCGTCACTGATTACGAATGCCATGACTATATCCTCCTTATGTTATAAAAGTGATTGACAGCAATAAAAGTTGCCACGTTCTTATTTTAATATAAAAGGAACCAATATACAAGTAGAAAAATATAGCTTTTATGCAGGTTATGTCTTGATTTTCACGTGTGCCCTAGGTAAAATAGGGATGTATACATAATATAATGCGGGTAGTATGACGGTGCCCCTGCAAAATAAAATAATAAGGTAAGTGTGTGGCAATGAACGGAAGCAAAAAGATGTCGTTATTTAGAAAGATGCGGAATAATATTCTGGTGCTGAGCGCATTCATTCTCGTTGTGCTGTTCTGTACGATTATCCTGCGCCAGACTCTGTGGGACAATACCAATCAGATGGGGCTGGCGCTGATCGAGAACTGCACCTCGTCGGAGGAGGGTGGAATCCTTGCGTGCGAAGCGATACTGAAAGTCAGCGTAAATTACATAGAAGAACGTGAGAAAGAGGATATTTCCATTGATGAGCTCCGGGAAGGTCTGTATCCTTTTATGCGGGGGCTTACAGACGCATATGGCGAGAATACACTCCAGATTTACGGCAAAACTTTTCATGCCACGGAGATTGTTTCCAACAATCCGGAACTGGAAGAAATCACGAAATATAATTTCCTTGAAGCGGGATACTATCAGGAGGCGGTAGCCGCGAACGGGGAAGTTTACATTTCGCCCGTCTACACGGATTATGTGACGGGCCTGCCGGTGATTACCCTGTGCAAGGTGGTTCCTGCAACGGGCAGCTATCTGGCCATTGACCTGATGCCATCTTTCTTTGAAGCGATGAACGAAAAGCTTGTGTTGCCGCGGGATTCCTCATACTATCTGGTGGATAATAACGGCAGTCTGTTATATTACCAGTCCTGTTGGAATTATCAGCAGGAGGATTTTCAGGAACTTGTGAACAGCTATCTGGAAGGCGCGGAACGCAACGGCAATGACCGCGTGCTGGAAAATCTGACACCCATGGACGGGATTGTCCGCAATGTCTATTTCCATCACATGGATAACGGATGGACCGGCATTCTGACCATTCCGAAAGACCAGATTCTTTCCGGCTCAGATACTTTTTACTATATCTGCGTTGTGCTTATTGCGCTCGGCTTTGCGGTATTTATCTTCCAGATGATCCGTGAGTACAGAAATCAGATGCACAATCAGGAATTGCAGGACGAGCACGACCGCATGGCGGAGCAGACCCGGATTTATCGGAATGCCATGGACAGTACCGTGCGCGCCTGCCGTGCGATCTATTATATCAATCTGAAGGAAAATACCTGTGATACGGTTTACCCCTATTCGGAGGATGGACCAAAAAGGGAGGAATATGATTCCAGGACAGCAAAAAATCTGAACAGTGGCATAGTAGCGGAGGAACACTCCGATCTCGTAAAGGATTTTCTGGACCCCTCCAATCTGCGGAAACGGCTTTCCGACAGGGATCATATCGAATTGCAATTTAAGCGGAAGAAGCCGGATGACGACAGTTACGAGTGGTGTTCCATCGCGGTTACCACCGCGGATACGGAGGGCGGGCAGGTATCCACCATTACCATGGCAATCCGCAGCATCGACGATATGATACGCCGCGAGGAGGAACAGCGGGAAATGCTCGCGCAGGCGGTGGAACGCGCGGAGGCGGCGAACCATGCCAAGAGTGATTTCCTTTCCCGCATGAGCCACGATATCCGCACACCCATGAATGCGATTCTGGGCATGACTTCCGTGGCGACCATGCATATCGACGAGAAAGAGCGTGTGCTGGATGCACTTGAGAAGATTACGGTATCCGGCAAGCATTTGCTCGGACTGATTAACGAGGTGCTCGATATGAGCCGGATCGAGAGCGGCAAGGTGAGCCTGACGGAGAGCTCGTTCAACCTCTCCGACACGATAGAGAGCCTTTTGACAGTGTTCCGTTCGCAGATGGAAGCCAAGGGTCTTGCACTGAATGCGGGCATTGCCAAACTGGAGCACGAGAATGTGGTCGGGGACGAACAGCATTTGCAGCAGATCTTTATGAACATTATGGGTAATGCGGTGAAATTTACACCTTCCGGCGGAAAAATCAGCATACATATCGAGGAAAAGTCCTCCCATATCAAGGGTTATGGCTGCTATGAATTTACCTTTGAAGATACTGGTATTGGTATGGAGCCGGATTATATCCAGAAAATTTTTGAGCCGTTTTCCCGTGCGGCGGATTCCAGAACGGGAAAAATCGAAGGTACGGGACTCGGCATGTCGATTGCTGTCAATATTGCCCGTATGATGCTTGGCGATATCAAAGTGGAGAGTGAACTTGGAAAAGGCTCTAAATTTACGGTAATCGTTTACTTGAAGCTGGATGATATGACGGAGGCGGATCTGGCGATATACAATGATCTTTCGGTGCTGGTGGTAGATGATGAAGAAACGGCGTGCGAAAGCTCCTGTGAGATGCTGAAGAGCCTTGGTATGAATGTGGAATATGTGCTGAGCGGCGAAGATGCCGTGAAGCGGTTTAATGAGGGGAACGGATTGCAGTTTGCCGTTGTTATTCTGGATTGGAAGATGCCTGGCATGGACGGTCTGGAGACGGCGAAGGATATCCGCAGGACAGCGGGCGATGAGGTATCGATTATCATCCAGTCCGCATACGATTGGGCGGATATCGAGTCGGAGGCATTGGACGCCGGGGTGGATGCCTTTATTGGGAAACCGCTGTTTAAGTCACGTCTGATGCGGGTGCTTAAGGAAGTGCTTGGACACGATCAGGGTAAAGATGAGGAGGAAGTCTCCGCCCTTGATATATTCAAGCAGGAAGATTTTTCGGGCAGACGCGTCCTTCTGGTGGAGGATAATGAGATTAACATTGAAGTGGCGAAGGAGCTTCTGAGCGTAGTCGGCATTCAAGTGGAGATGGCGATGAACGGACAGCTGGCGGTGGATGCCGTTATGGAAAAAGAACCGGGGTATTTCGATCTGATCTTTATGGATATCCAGATGCCGGTTATGAACGGTTATGAAGCGTCTGGGGCAATCCGTGCGTCGGGGCGTGCGGATCTGGAGAAAATTCCCATCGTGGCAATGACGGCGGACGCCTTTGCGGATGACATCCGAAAGTCCGAAGAGGCGGGCATGAACGATCATATTTCCAAGCCTGTGGACATTGAGAGACTGGAGGAAGCGCTGAAGAAGTGGATAAATTGAGCAAAGCTCAATTGCGAGATTTGCTTCGCAAATTTGGATATGTGTGAAAATCAAAAGGGGCAGAATCGATTGAGACTCTGCCCCTTCCCTGTTCGATTAAGTCTCTGCGTGTATCTTCAGCTCCTCACGCCGCTTGCGGATGCCGTCCAGAATGACCTTCTTCTTCTCGATCAGCTTATCTTTGTCCATGGCGGGAACGCCTTTGAGCTTGTATTCCATGCCGAGCTTCTCGTACTTATTTTCGCCCATAGTGTGATAGGGAAGGGCGTCCAGCGCCTTCAGATTCGTGAACGCGCCGATAAAGTAGCCGAGATCATACAGATACTTGTCGTCGTCCGTAATGCCCGGAACAATGACGTGGCGGATCCACATGTCCACATGTTTTTCGTTCAGATACTCCGCGAATGCGAGAATACCTTCGTTGGGCTGGGAAGTAAGCTCCTTGTGCTTTTCCGGGTCAATGTGTTTGATATCAAGCATGACCAGATCAGTCAACTCCATCAGCCGGTCTAACTTCGCAAGCCACTCGGGATTGGCGGTTTTCTTGTAGGCAATGCCGGAGGAGTCGATACAGGTGTGCACGTTATTTTTCTTCACAATGGTAAACAGGTCGATCAGAAAATCCACCTGCATCAACGGTTCGCCCCCGGTGACGGTGATGCCGCCGCCGTGATAAAACGCTTCGTTTCTCTTATACTGTTCAAAAATGTATTCCGGCTCCATCAGTGTGCCGCCGTTCATTTCCCATGTGTCGGGGTTGTGACAGTAGGCGCACCGCATCGGGCAGCCCTGCACAAACACCACAAACCGGGTTCCCGGTCCGTCTACTGTGCCAAAACTTTCTAAAGAATGGATTCGTCCCTGCATCTGTAAAACCTTCTTTCTGCTTATTCTTTTATTTATTATATTGTCTACAATTATGCTTATATTATAGCAAAGCGATTATCTCATGTAAAGCGTGTAAATTACAGTTGAACGTTTGCTTGTCGTATAATATTATGTGAATGTATAATCGAAATGAAGATAGGATGCGACTTTCCGACGATGCCCTCTAGTACTTAGAAAGGGTGATGCCATATGAGCGTGATGGAAGTACTTACATTATTGCTTGTGATCTTTTCGGCACTGTCTTACATAGACAATCATAAAAAGAAATAGCATCCCAAACCTTGCCCGAGGTGCGAATGCTATTCTTTCAACATAATTAATCACTGAGGGCAGTCGGCGATGCCATTCCGACCGCTTCTGAGTAGATTATACAGCAGAGCTGCTTGGAAATCAAGCAGCTCTTGTTGATATTTCCTTATAAATTTCACTACAAAATTGATTAGATGCTCTCGTGGAAAGTACGGGAGATTACGTCTGCCTGCTGTTCCGGTGTCAGCTTGATGAAGTTAACTGCATAGCCGGATACGCGGATGGTCAACTGAGGATAGTTCTCGGGATGCTTCTGCGCATCCAGTAAGGTATCTCTGTTGAGCACGTTTACGTTGAGGTGATGACCGCCCTTTGTTGCATAGCCATCCAATAAGTTTACTAAGTTATCTACCTGAGCATTTGCTGCTGCCATTGTATTGTCCTCCTATATTTTTATTTATAGTCTTCCAACCCGTCCAATCCATCGTGGAGGGTAGGAACGCTGCACGCCAGCGGGGTGCGGGAGCAATCCGTGCACCCCATGGTCTGCACATTTTTAGAGTTGTCGGCACTGGCATCAACGTCCACATTCACATGCCCGACGCCGTTCGCCATTCCGGAATCCATCATCTTGATAAAATCATCTATCATTTGCTTATCATCCATAATCAACAACTCCTTTTATTTCATAGTATACCGAGCCTGCGAAGCAGTGCTCGTGTGGTTAATTCCAGAGGAATTTACCACGATTATTTGCTGAGGTCTACCTCGATATCGCCAGCGAATACCTGATCCTCTTTGCCAAGTGCGCCCGGGATGATGGTGAAGGTATTGGAGATACCATCCTGTGCATCGTTGAACGGAAGCTTGGATACAGAAGATAAGGAAGCAACTGCACCGTGGGTATCACGGCCGTGCATCGGGTTAGCGCCGGGTGCGAAAGGCTGGCCTTTCTTACGTCCGTCAGGTGTGTTACCAGTAGCCTTACCGTAGGTTACGTTGGAAGTAATGGTAAGGATAGAGGTTGTAGGAACACCGTTTCTGTAGGTGTGATGTCTTCTGATCGCGGTCATGAACTTGTGAACGATCTCCTGAGCGATCTCATCTACGCGGTCGTCGTCGTTGCCATATTTCGGGAACTCGCCGGTTGTCTTGAAGTCAACGATGATGCCGTCCTCGTCTCTGATCGGCTCAACCTTCGCGTACTTGATAGCGGAAAGGGAGTCAGCCACGATGGAGAGACCTGCAACACCTGTTGCGAAATAACGCTTAACATCTCTGTCATGGAGAGCCATCTCTGCTCTCTCATAGCAGTATTTGTCATGCATGTAGTGGATGATGTTCAGTGTATTTACATACACGTCTGCCTGCCACTCGAGCATGTCAATGAACTTATCCATAACGTCGTCATAATCGAGAACGTCGCCGGTAACAGGACGGTACTTAGGACCAACCTGTTTCTTGGTAACTTCGTCGACACCGCCGTTTAATGCGTACAGCAGGCACTTAGCAACGTTAGCACGCGCGCCGAAGAACTGCATTTCCTTACCGATAACCATGGAGGATACGCAACATGCGATACCGTAGTCGTCGCCGTGTGTCACTCTCATCAGATCGTCGTTCTCGTACTGGATGGAAGAAGTCTGGATGGACATCTTCGCACAGTATTTCTTCCAAGCCTCGGGAAGTCTGGTGGACCAGAGAACCGTCAGGTTCGGCTCGGGTGAAGGACCAAGGTTGGTCAGGGTGTGCAGATAACGGAAGCTCATCTTCGTTACCATGTGACGACCGTCAACGCCAACACCGCCGAGGGACTCGGTTACCCATACCGGATCGCCTGCGAAAATCTGGTTGTACTCAGGTGTACGTGCAAACTTGATCAGACGCAGCTTCATGATGAAGTGGTCAACGAACTCCTGAATCTGCTGCTCTGTGAATGTGCCGTTGGCAAGGTCTCTCTCAGCATATACATCAAGGAAAGTAGATGTACGTCCAAGGGACATTGCAGCACCGTTCTGCTCTTTTACGGAGCAAAGGTAACCAAAGTAAGTAGCCTGAATCGCTTCCTGTACGTTAGAAGCGGGCTTGGAAATGTCACAGCCGTAAGAAGCAGCCATTTCCTTCATCAGCTTCAGTGCAACCATCTGCTCGGAAATCTCTTCGCGGAGACGGATCACATCGTCGGTCATAACGCGGCCGGTGGAATCCTTCTGCGCCTGCTTGTCTTCGATCAGTCTGTCGATACCGTAAAGAGCCACACGTCTGTAGTCGCCGATGATACGACCGCGGCCATATGCATCCGGAAGACCTGTGATGATGTGGGAAGAACGGCAAGCTCTCATCTCAGCATTGTAAGCGTCAAAGCAGCCTGCGTTGTGTGTCTTTCTGTGGGTGGAGAAGAACTCGCTGATCTCGGGATCTACTTCGTAGCCGTTGTCTGTGCAGGCCTTCTCTGCCATTCTGATACCGCCGTAAGGCTGTAAGGAACGCTTGAAAGGCTTATCTGTCTGGAAACCAACGATGGTCTCTTTGCTCTTGTCCAGATAGCCGGGACCGTGGGATGTGATGGTGGATACAACCTTGGTATCCATGTCAAGTACACCGCCTGCCTCACGCTCCTGTTTCTGCAGGTCAAGCACCTGTGCCCAAAGATCCTTTGTGTTCTGTGTAGGCTCTGCCAGAAATGCCTCGTCACCGTCATAAGGGTGATAGTTTCTCTGGATAAAGTCGCGGACATTCACTTCTTTGTCCCATTTGCCGCCTACAAAATCTTTCCATTCTGGTCTCATTTTTGTACCAACCTCCTATTTTAAAATTTTTAATAAAGTAACCGTGAAATGATTACATTCGGAATCATGCACAACTGCGGCGCATCACTCTGAATCGGTAAGAATATTATATGCCATGTGTCGAACGACAGTCAAGACGACCTTTGTTCTTTTTCTCATACAAATGCCAAAAAAAGAATGAAAATTTTGTGAAAATTGCAATAATGTGGATTAAACGGTTTTCCGTTCTTGACATGCCGAACTCCTGTCTCTTATAATGAATGAAAGCATATACATTCTATTGACAATAAATATTCGGAACAGTCTTATTTTCTGTCCCGGAGTCATACGAAATCGGCGGTTCACGCTGATTTTCCAGTCTGTATTCCAGAATTTCTATGCTTTTAAATCAACCCAATACAATATAAAAGAAGGAGGAAGGATTTACGATGATCAAGGGCGGAAAAGGATACACGGTCGCGGATATTGAGACGCTCCCGGAAGGAGCCGGTGCGGTATGCCCTTGCTGAGCGGGTGAAGGCGGGAATTTTTGAGGAGTTGTATCTGTGCCTTTCCGAAATGGATTTCTGATTGAGGGAGTTCGGATCAGAACGGAAATCTATTATATTATGATATGTACATATCCAATTTTGTAAGAACACGTCAAAATTATGGCCGCATAATCTGTAAGCGGCTGGTCTGTATGCAGTTGTTGGAACAGGAACTAGCCTCTCCAATGCTGTATCGAAAGGAGATTCTAATATGGAACAAAAGAAAAACACATCACACAGAAAACAGCTTTCCAACAGCAGGCTCCGCGACAGCGGGAGCAAACTTATTTTTGGGAATGATGAACTCTGCTCCCAGTTTTTGAGAAATTACATGGATATCCCGCTATTGAAAAATATCCGGGCGGAAGATATTGAGGACGTCACCGAACGGTATATCCCCATGTTTACGGAAGAGCGGAATTCAGATACGGTAAAGCGTATAAAGATAGCAGAAAATAGTACCTTTTATTTTATCTCCCTTATTGAACACAAAACGAAAGTGGATTATAATGTGAGTATGCAGCTGCTACGTTACATGGTCTGTATATGGGAGGATTATGAGCGTGAAATGGAGCGGAAAAGGAAGGGAATCAGCAGGACGAAAGATTTCCGCTACCCGCCGATTCTTCCGATTGTATACTATGAAGGGAGCGGGACATGGACTGCGCCGTGTAATATCAAGGACAGGATATTTTTCGAGGAGGCTTTTGAGCCATTTACCCCGCAGTTTTTCTATAAGCTGGTGCAACTAAATGCTTACAGCATAGAAGAATTAGTTGGAAAAAATGACGAGCTTTCCCTGTTAATGCTGATTAACCGTCTGCAAAATTCTTCGCAGTTCAAGGAACTCGATTTGCCCGAGAACTACTTAAAAGACTTGTCAGAGAACTCTACAGACGAACTACTGGATATTATAGCCAGAGTAACGGCGTCTATGCTGAGACGTCTGGATCTGTCTGAAAATGAGGTCACCAAATTTACGGAACAGGTGAAGGAGCGGAATATGGCTGAATTATTTGAGAATTTTGTGAACGATATAGATATGTCATCCCTTAGCAAAATAGCGCTGGAAAGAGGCAAGGCGAAGGCTGAAAGGAAGGGGCGCGAAATCGGGCTTGAAGAGGGACGCAAAGCAGGACTCCAGGAGGGACATAAAGCCGGGCTTTCCGAAGGGGAATCAATCGGCCTTGCGCGGGCTTCCCGTCTGACGAAAATCCTGATCGAGCAGAACCGCATGGAAGACCTGAAGCGCTTTGCGGAGGATGCCGCATACAGAGAGAACTTGTTTCGGGAATTTGGGATTTGACGGAAGTGGGGCGGAAATAGCGTCCACCAGAAATAGACGGAAAACCGAAAAAAAGACTGCTTGACGACGACGGCGCTTTCTTTTATAATCATATCTGGTACAGAAAATGGATGTATATTTTATCTGACGCTGTCGCAGAATGAAAATATGGAGGAAAATAAAATGGCAGATATTACAAAGAACACTACAATAGGGGAAGCGCTCAGAATCAATCCTGACATTGCACCCGTGCTTTTGGAGATCGGTATGCACTGTCTCGGCTGTCCTTCCGCGCAGGGAGAGACGCTGGAGGAGGCGGCTATGGTGCACGGCATCAACGCGGATGACCTGATGGCGAAAATCGCGGCTGTGTAAACGGTATACCTATATAGAGCGGGATGAAAAACCCCACCCTGTTTCCGAAAGACCGGACGGCAGGGTGGGGTTTTGTCTACGTTATCATTAAAATACGGGATTAAATCCGCGCCAGTGTCTCCACCGCACTTTCTTTAATCAGCGGTTCAAAGTGCTCCTCCAGATATGCCTTTGCAGAGTTCGCGGTTTTCTCGGGTCTGCCGTACTCGGAGATCAGGCTGCAGATACGGTTAAAATCCGCGGCTTCCATTTTTTCGGGAGCGACTAACAGAAGATAGTTGCCGCCGGCTTCATCCTTATATAAGGTGTTGGAGCTCCGGCAGGTGCCGATCACGCGTGCCAGTCTGGTCACTTCGCGCAGGGAGCGGAAGGAGAAAAGACGGCTCGCCGGTTTTTCCTGTCCGGGAAGGGCGGGCTGTGCGTTTTCACGGTGCGCACCTTTCGGGGACGGGGCGGATTCCTCTGTGCCGTTCATCCGGCGCAGGAGATTAAGGACCTCATCGGCGCTGTCGGCAAAAGCTTCCATCAGAGCCTCATTATCCTCGGTCTCTTCCATTTCATAGTCATCGTCATGGACGGAGGGTGCAAACTTGGCGAAGCGGGTATCCAGCTCTTCTGGGTCTTCCACTTTTGTGACGATCAGCACGATACATTCGGCGTTTAAGGGAATCGCCTCGATCATAAGGGGGATATCCTCCGCCTCAAAGCCGCATTCGTAAGCCGCCTGCTGCATCAGGTCGCGAAAGAGACTCTTTGCTTTCTCCGTGCCGTATGCCAGTTCGCTGATCTTTAATTCTCTGTTCAGCAGATCTTCTCTTGTGAGGGTGCAGCGGATTTGCTGCTCATTCACTTTTTCTATTTTCATGTCGTTGTTCGCTTCCTTCTATATTTAGAATAATAGAGCTTGGTTAAGTTAAGTGTATCTTAATCCCAGAGGTCGGTTTTAGTCAATAGTGCGCGATAAGTGTTTAAAAAATTTTAATAATTTTAGAAAATGCTTGCAATTCCTGTCAGATTATGGCTATAATCTAACTACAAGATGTCTCTGATAATCCGCAGGGAAAGGAGGCATGCGAAAATTAAATAAATAACATCTGTGTCTTTGCCGTTATCTTTTGGCGGAGGCAGTCTTATGGGCTATGTGCCTTGTCAGAGACCATATCTTATTCCCATCTAAGCGCCGGGTTAATTCTTTAGAGTTTCCTATGGTACACAAAATATAATTCACAAGGAATGAGTAGGTTATACAGATATTTTACAAATTCATTTGCATGTCAGAGTCATCTTCAGAACTATTTCCGCCCTCTTTTATCATATGCCGTTAGTATATCACGGTTGAGTTATTTTATAGTTTTTTTGTTAATCCTTTTGGGGGACGGCATAAGAGGACCTGTCATTACGTTGGATTCGGGAGGTTTCCCGTTATGTGACGCTGTCATTGCCTGAAAAAAACTGATGACTGCAAGGGAATAGTTTGTTATAATCGTAGTGAGCACGGCGGGCAGGAAAGGGAAAACTTCCCTGCCCAGTCGGCGTTTAGTAACAGGAAAGCCGGAGGCGGAATCGTTACGGCGTTTACTACAAACGGTCAAAAAGGAGCTGGACAAATGAAAAAAGTAATTCCGGTGATAGTCGCGGTCGTCCTTATTATATTGATCGGTGCGGCGGGATTTGGGGCGAAGCTGCTCGAAAAATACTCTTATTCCAAAGAGAGGGCGGATCTGACAGAATATTTTGGCATCGCGGGGGAAAATGATGTCCCCATTATTTTGCAGGATGAACAGATAGAAGAGCACGCGAAAATTTTTGATGATATATGCTATTTTGATCTGGCAACCGTACACAAATATTTTAACGACAGATTTTACGAGGACAAGTCGGAGAACAGCCTTCTTTACACTACGCCGGACATGGTCTATGCGAACGTGATCGGCACGGGTACTGTCACCGGCTATGACGCGGATTTTGTGGAGAGCGGTGAGAGCTACGACTACACCATTTCCCGGTATGAGGGGGAGAAACTCTATATCGCGGCGGATTTTGTAAAAAAATACGCGAATTTTTCCTATGAGCTTTTTACGGAGCCGAACCACATGCAGATTGATACGGAATGGGAAAAGCGGCAGGTCGCGTCTGTCTCGAAGGATACGCAGGTGCGTTATCAGGGCGGCATCAAGAGCGATATCCTGACGGATGTATCGGCGGGGGACAAGGTAATTGTATTGGAAGAAATGGAATCGTGGACGAAGGTAAAGACGCAGGATTCCTTTATCGGCTACGTGGAGAATAAGAGACTGGGGGAAAAGGCGGAGGAGGAGCCGATCCCCGTGACAGATTATGTGGAGCCGGAGTATAAGGCGAACACGCGGGACCATAAAATCAATCTGGGCTGGCATGTGATCGGCGGAACGGGGGGCAACGACACACTGGAGGAGACGGTGGCGCGGACAAAGGGGCTTAACGTGATTTCGCCCACATGGTTTACACTGACGGGAAACGAGGGTGACTTCAGCAGTTTCGCGACGACCGATTATGTGGAAAGGGCGCACGGGATGGGTCTGGAAGTCTGGGCGTTAGTAGGCAATGTGGACAGTGTGGATGTGGATCTTTACACGGTGCTCGGAAAGACGTCCAACAGGCGGCATCTGATTTTACAGCTTCTGTCAGCGGTCCGGGAATATAATCTGGACGGGTTAAACATTGATTTTGAGAATGTGAGTCTGGATGCGGGGGAACCCTTTATCCAGTTTATCAGAGAGCTGTCCATTCCGTGCAGAAAGTACGGCATTGTGCTGTCGGTGGACAATTATGTGCCCATGGATCACACGGACCATTACGACCGTGCGGAGCAGGGTGCGGTGGCGGACTATGTCATTATCATGGGATATGACGAGCACTATAACGGCAGCGATGAGGCGGGGAGCGTTGCCTCCATCGGCTTTGTGGAAAAGGGCATCGAAAACACGGTGGCGGAGGTGCCGAAGGAAAAGGTGATAAATGCCGTTCCTTTCTATACGAGAATCTGGGAAACCGGCGCCGACGGCATAAGCAGTCAGGCGGTGGGCATGGAGATGGCGCAGACCTATGTGGCGGATCACGAAATTGCGACCCGCTGGGATGAGGAAACCTGTCAGAATTACGGGGAATTTCAGGACGGGGACAGACTCTGTCAGGTGTGGCTGGAGGACGCGGAGTCCATCAAAGTGAAGCTAAATATTATGGAAAAGTACGAGATCGCAGGTGTGGCGGCATGGCGGCTCGGTTTTGAGACGGCGGACATCTGGGATGTGATAGGAGAATACATGAATCAGCCGTAAGCCTGTGGCGGGGAAGTTATCTTTTGCACGCTTTCTTCATATATATGCACTAAGACGCGTATCGGCGGAGCCGGTCCGCACCTTGTCTGGCGGCAGGGAAGCGGATGCGGGCATGGGTGAAAAATGGAGAAAGAAAAGGCGGGGAAATATGACAAGATTGTCAGAACCGGACTGTTGCTGCTGCTGGCTGCGGCATTTGGATTTGCTTTGCGGGGCGGGGCGCGCCTCGTGTCCGCGGACCGTGTCCTGACGGACAAAGCAGGGAAGGAAAAACCGTGTGTGGTCATCGATGCCGGACACGGCGGTGCCGATCCGGGCAAGGTGGGCGTGGACGGCAGTCTGGAAAAGGACATCAATTTAAAGATTGCGAAAAAACTGGCAATGTTCCTTGCGGCGGCGGATGTGGACGTGGTGCTCACAAGGGAGGACGACGCCGGGCTTTATGACGAGAATGTCTCCAACAAAAAGGTGCAGGACATGAAAAACCGTGTGGCGCTGATCGAGGAGAAGAAACCGGCGCTGACGGTGAGCATACACCAGAACAGTTACCATGAGGAGTATGTGCACGGTGCGCAGGTCTTTTATTATGAAGGAAGTCAGGACAGTAAAGAGATTGCGGAGCGTATGCAGCAGGTACTCGCCGAACAGATCGACCCGGACAATGCCAGACAGGCGAAGGCGAACAGCAGCTACTACCTCTTGAAAAAGACGTCATCGCCCATTGTGATCGTGGAATGCGGTTTTCTTTCCAACTACGAGGAAGCGCAGAAGCTTTCCTCGGAAGTCTATCAGGAAAAGACGGCGTGGGCGATCCATCTGGCGATTATGAATTACCTAAACAAGGCGGAGTAATGCGGTGCGGAAACGGATGCGGTGCGGGTGCTTTCGGCTTGGATGCAGTACACGACAGAAATAGAGTGAGAAGGATACGAGTGTGGATACAAAAGTAGTCCGGATAGATGAATCACATAAAGACGAGGCTTTGCTCCGGGAGGCAGGTGAAATCATTCAGTCCGGCGGATTGGTGGCATTTCCCACAGAGACGGTCTACGGGCTGGGAGGAGATGCGCTGAATCCCGCCTCTTCCCGGAAAATTTACGAGGCGAAGGGCAGACCCTCCGACAATCCGCTGATTGTGCATATCGCGGATATGGAAACTTTGCCTGCCATTGTAAAGAGCGTGCCGGAGACGGCAAAGAAACTGGCGGATGCCTTCTGGCCGGGGCCGCTCACCATGATTATGGAAAAATCGGATCTGGTGCCGAAGGAGACGACGGGCGGGCTTGACACGGTGGCAGTTCGTATGCCGTCCGATGCGGTGGCATTGTCGTTTATCCGGGCGGCGGGCGGTTATGTGGCGGCGCCCAGCGCCAACCGTTCCGGCAGACCGAGTCCTACGCGCGCGTCCTATGTGGCGCAGGATATGGAGGGCAGGATAGAGATGATTCTGGACGGCGGCGACGCCACGCTGGGACTGGAATCCACGATTGTGGATCTGACGGTGGAACCGCCCACAATACTGAGACCCGGCTTTATCACGGGGGAAATGCTCCGGCAGAAGCTGGGGCGTGTGGAGGAGGACGGGACGCTGTTTCGCGCCGACAGCGGACAAGCCCCAAAGGCGCCGGGCATGAAGTACCGGCATTACGCGCCGGAGGGCGAACTGGTTATTGTCAAGGGCGCGGCGGCGGCGGTGACGGATTATATCAACGGGCGGCTTCTGGAAGGGCGGCGCGGGCATAAAAAAACCGGCGTGATAGCAACGGATGAAACGATTGCCGCCTACGGGGCGGATGTATCCCGCAGCGTCGGAAAGAGAGCGGACGCCGCCGCGGCGGCGAAAGGGCTGTACCGCATTCTGCGGGAGTTTGACGACGAAGGTGTGGAACTGATCTATTCGGAGAGCTTCGACGGGGAAGGCATTTCGCAGGCAGTTATGAACCGGCTGTTAAAAGCGGCGGGGCACCGGGTGATAGACGTATGAAAGGACGCCTTGCAGTCCGTGCAGAAAATGCCGGTATGCCGGCGTTTGTAAATAATATACTATACAGGAAGCGTGGGCTGGCACGCTTCGGAAAGGAAGGTAATTATGATAGCAATAGGAAGTGACCACGGCGGATATGATCTGAGACAGAAGGTGATGGCACATTTGAAAGAGAGAGGGCTGGAATACAAGGATTTCGGCTGCCCGGACAAGAGTTCCTGTGATTACCCGGTTTTCGGTGCGGCGGTGGCAAAGGCTGTTGCCTCGGGAGAGTGCGACAGAGGCATTGTGATCTGCACCACGGGTATCGGCATCTCCATGACGGCGAATAAAGTGAAGGGAGTCCGCTGTGCGCTCTGCGGCGACCCGGTATCGGCGAGGCTGACGAGGGAGCACAACGATGCCAATGTGCTGGCAATGGGTGCGGCGATTATCGGGGAAATGGTAGCGCTCGATATCGTGGATATTTTTCTGGATACGCCTTTTTCCCACGGGGAGAGGCACCAGAGGAGAGTGGACTTGATTGAGAACTGTTAGGGATGCCCGGAAGGCGGCATATCTGGCACATTTTATATAAGCTGGGAGGAAAATATGGAAAGGAAACGAAGAGCGGCGGCATGTCTGGTTCTTGTTCTGCTTTGCGGCGTAATGCCGCTCTCCGTGCAGGCGACTGAGGAGACCAGACAGCAGATCCGCAAAGCGGAAGAGCAGAGGGAAGAGACGGAAGGAAAACTGGATGAGACGGAAGAAAAACTGGAGGGGCTGAACGAGCAGCACAGCTCCCTGCAGGGTGCGCTTTCCACGCTGAATACGGAGCTTACACAGGTGAGCAACAACCTGAACGAGCTGGAAGAACAGATTGCCGAAAAGGAGGAGGAGATCGACGATCTGGAAAAGCAGATCGCGCAGGTGGAGGAGGAACTGGCGGTGGCGATCGCCTTAAAGGAAGAACAGTACGCCACCATGAAAAGACAGATCCAGTTTACCTATGAGCGCAGCAGCAATCTTTACATGGAGTTGTTTTTTTCCTCGGGAAGCCTGTCTGATTTTCTGAATAAAAATGAGTATGTCGAGCAGCTTTCCGCCTACCAGAAAAAAGTGCTGGACGAGTACAAAGCCGCGCAGGCGGCAATGGAACAGAAGCAGGCGGAGCTGGAGCTTGCAAAGAAAGAGCAGGAAGAAAACAGAGAAGAGCTGGGCGAGTATAAAGTGCAGGTCGTGGCGGAGCAGGGTCGCGTTTCCGGGCTTGTCAGCCAGACGGCAAATAATCTGAACGCCACGGCGAACCAGATTTCGGAGGCGGAGGCGGAGGCGCTTGCTTACGAGCAGCGGCTCAAGGAGCAGGAGGAGGAATTGTCTGCTCTCCGCGCCAAGCTGGCGGAGGAACTGCGCATGGCGGAGCTGGCGGCACAGTCGAGCTGGCGTGATATTTCCGAGGTGAGTTTTGCGGAGGGGGACAGATACCTTCTGGCGAATCTGATTTACTGTGAGGCGGGCGCCGAGCCCTACAGCGGGCAGGTTGCCGTTGGTTCGGTTGTGATGAACAGAGTGCTGAGTTCGGTTTATCCGGATACGGTGACAGGGGTAATCTACCAGTCGGGGCAGTTTTCCCCTGTGGCGAGCGGACGCCTTGCACTGGCGCTGGCGGAGGGCAGAGCCACCGGAAGCTGCTATCAGGCGGCAGACGAGGTTATGGGCGGCACCACCAACGTGGGCAACTGCGTTTACTTCCGCACCCCCGTGGACGGAATCGAACCCAGATACAGAATCGGGGGGCATATCTTCTATTAAGCATTGAGCCGTGCGAATGTAGGGGAAAGTGCACGGAGGAAAGTTTACTTTCAGACGGGCATTTTCCCCTACATTCATAGGGCGAAAGCCCGGGATGAGCAAAAGGGAGCCGCGGAGCGGCGATTTTGCGAATCGGCACGGCGGAGTAGCGGGGCGAAAGCCCGGGATGAGCAAAAGGGAGCCGCGGAGCGGCGATTTTGCGAATCGGCACGGCGGAGTAGCGGGGCGAAAGCCCGGGATGAGCAAAAGGGAGCCGCGGAGCGGCGATTTTGCGAATCGGCACGGCGGAGTAGCGGGGCGAAAGCCCGGGATGAGCAAAAGGGAGCCGCGGAGCGGCGATTTTGCGAATCGGCACGGCGGAGTAGCGGGGCGAAAGCCCGAGATGAGCAAAAGGCAGCTGCGAAGCAGCGATTTTGCGAATCGGCACGGCGGATTATATATACTGCTCCAGCGGCTCCTGCAGTTTCTCAAACCCGCCGTCGTAAATGATCTGCAGCAGCCGGCTGAGGGTCAGCAGCGCCTGTTTCAGCATGGCGTCGGTTAACAGTCCGGCGTCCTTCGCGGTGGCAAGTTCGTCGATATCCACGACTTTCACGAAACCGTCGGGATAGATGATGACGTCCGCCAGCAGGTCGGTAATGATATATGTATCGGTGCCGGCGTCGTGGTCGTAATCCACAATATCGCAGTACCAATACAGAAGAGAGCCGTTTTCGTCATAGAAACGGCTCACTTTTATGCCCTCCTGCAGGTAGTAGCAGGAGAGGCCGTGATGCAGGTCTTTTCGGGGTTTCAATGTATTCCACGCAGTCACGATGATTTCTTCGTCGCGGTAAAGAAGCCTGTCGTCTTTTAACAGGACGCATTCCTCCGGAATCAGTCTCTTGCGGTAAAGGATCGGATCTGCCATGTCTTGTCCCCCTCGGATACATTCTCTGAACCGGGCGAGCCGCCCGATTTGTTATTTAACCGTACACCGCCGGAGGACAAATGTCAACGTTTCCCCCAAAATTTGCCCATTATTGAACTTGGTCTGGACAAAAGTACCAAAAATGAGTATAATTTTCTTGTTAGGCTTTAGGGGAAATTCTGTGGATTGGGAAGGCGGTATTTTGAAGTATCAGAAAACTGTTTATCAGGCGTTAATGATGATCACACAGTTTGGCGTCAACATGCTTGTTCCCATCTTTCTCTGTTCCTTTGCAGGGATGTTTCTGGACAGGAAACTTGGGACCAATGTCTGGATGGTGGCGCTTTTTTTCGTGGGTGCACTGGCAGGATTTACCAATGTGTTCCGGTTCGCGAGAAAGATTTACGAGACGCCGGCAAGGACGCGCAGGCGCAGTACACAGAAAAAAGAAGAGATGGAAGAGAATGAAAAGAAAGATTGATCAGACGCTTTTGGAACTCTGGCTGGGCATTTTTGCCTACGGCGCTGTTTTTGAAATTGTGCTCTTGTTTTTTTCCAGAAACCCTGCCTACAGTATAGGGCTGTGGATCGGGGTATTTCTCGCCGCGGCAGGCGCGTTTCATATGTGGTGGTCCTTGGACAGGGGGCTTGACCTGCCGGAGAAGGAAGCCGTGAAGAGTCTGGGCGCGCAGAATATCATACGCTACGCGGTTCTCGTGCTTGTCATAGGAGCGCTTATGTTTGTGGATTTCGCGAACCCGATTTTTGCGTTCTGCGGCTATATGGGCATGAAGGTGTCCGCCTATCTGAACCCGCTGATCCACAGGCTGCGGGCGGGAAAGAAGGAGCAGGAAATCTCGGACGGTACTGCTTTGTAACGGCGCAGACCGCCGTTACATGTTTTATATACTTTATACTTAATTACGTGTAGAAGGAGGTGAGAAGATGGGACAGGGAATTATGTTGTCCGGCGGTGCGGATATTGACTTTATGATTCACGGCGTTTTTTCCTATGAGCTTTTTGGGCAGACCGTGTGGATCACCACCACCCATGTGTGTGTGCTGATCGTCATGCTGGTAATCATAGGTTTCTGCATTGCGGCGAACCGTGTCGTTAAGCGCGCTTCGGATGTGCCAGGGACATTCCAGAACATTGTCGAGCTGGTGGTGGAAATGCTTGATAAGATGGTTGGCGGCGTTATGGGAAAATTCAGCCCGCAATTCCGTAACTACATCAGCACGATATTTATCTTTATCCTGCTGAGTAATATTTCGGGACTGTTCGGACTCAGACCGCCGACAGCGGACTATGGCGTGACGCTGCCCATGGGCGTTATGACGTTTGTACTGATCCACTTCAACAAGTTCAGGTACCAGAAGGTGAAAGGTGTGCTGGCGGGTTTATGCGACCCGTGGCCGATCTGGGCGCCGATCAATGTGATCGGTGATGTGGCGGTACCGATCTCTTTGTCGCTGCGTCTGTTTGCAAACGTTTTGTCGGGCACAGTTATGATGGCTCTGGTGTATGCGCTCTTGTCGAAGATCGCGATTATCTGGCCGGCAGCGCTCCATGTGTACTTTGATCTGTTCTCGGGGGCGATCCAGACATATGTGTTCTGTATGCTGACCATGACGTACATCACGGATGCCTGCACGACGGAGTAAGAAAAATATTTTTTATACAATCACAAGGAGGAAATCAAAAATGGGAGAATTTAACAACAATTTTATTTTGGGATGTTCAGCAATCGGCGCGGGTCTTGCGGTTATCGCAGGTATCGGACCCGGTGTCGGTCAGGGTATTGCGGCTGGTCATGCGGCTGCTGCAGTTGGCAGAAATCCGGGCGCAAAGTCTGACGTTACTTCCACGATGCTGCTGGGGCAGGCGGTTGCCGAGACCACAGGTCTGTACGGTCTGCTGATCGCTATGCTGCTGCTCTTCGTGAAACCCCTTCTTCCGTAATTTTGTTACGGCAGGCATCAAGCCATTCCAGATCGCTGCGCGATGGGCCTGATGCTCGGCATAATATAGGTGTTTTTACGGTCAGCGCAGCAAGTGCGCAGACCTGTGATGCACATTTAACAGTTGTGCAGACTTGTAATAAACAACGAAAGGGGGTACTAACGCTTGAGTACGACAGTTGCGAATTTGGCGCTGGCGTCCGCGGAGATGGCGCCGAGGCTGTTTGACCTCGACCTGCAGTTGATCGCGGATTCCGTGTTGATGATTATAGCTGTGTTCGCGCTCTTTCTGATCGCTTCCCATTTTCTGTTTAATCCCGTGCGGGATATGATGGAAAAGAGGCAGGAGCGCATCAAAAGCGAACTCGATACGGCGGCATCCGACATGGAAAATGCCAGAGCGCTGAAGGAAGAGTACGAGACGAAGCTGAAAGAAGTAGATAAAGAAGCGGAAGAAATTCTCGCGGAGGCGCGCAAGAAAGCGCTTGCGAACGAAAATAAGATCATCGCGGACGCGAAGGAGGAAGCTGCAAGGATTCTCGAGAGAGCCGGCGTGGAGGCGGAGCTTGAGAAGAAGAAAGCGGCTGATGAGGTGAAGCGCGAGATGGTTGTGCTTGCATCCATGATGGCTGCAAAGGTTGTGAACGCGGCGATTGACACCACTGTGCAGGACAGTCTGGTGGAAGAGACGCTTAAGGAAATAGGTGAGAGCACATGGCTAAGCTGATTTCAAAGACATACGGTGATGCGTTGTTTGAACTTGCGGTGGAAGAAGGTAAGATAGACGTCCTGTTGGAAGAAACCGTCCAGCTACAGAAAATCCTTGCGGAGAATGAGGATTTTGGCAGACTGATGAACCATCCGAAGATCATCAAGGAAGAGAAGATCGAGGTTGCGAAAACCGTGTTTGCCGGAAGGGTATCCGAGGAGCTGTTCGGGTTTCTCACTATCATTATCTCGAAAGACCGTTACAGGGAGATCGACGAGATCCTGAAATATTTTGTCGCTAAGGTTAAGGAGTATAAGGGAATAGGCATCGCCACAGTGACGACAGCCGTTCCGCTTAAGGACAGTCAGTGTAAGGAAGTCGAGAAAAAACTGCTTGACACCACACGGTACCAGTCCATGGAGATCAGTTATGATGTGGACGCATCCCTGATCGGGGGCATGGTGATCCGGATCGGCGACAGAGTTGTTGACAGCAGCATCAGAACAAAACTGAGTGAGCTGCAGAAGGATCTGTTAAAAGTACAGATCTGAGTGAGGTTATAGAAAAAAAGAGAAAGGTGCGTATGATCCATGAATTTAAGACCAGAAGAGATCAGTTCAGTCATTAAGGATCAGATTAAGAGATATGCCTCCGAGCTGGAAGTATCCGAGGTGGGTACGGTTATTCAGGTGGCGGACGGCATCGCTCGTGTGCACGGACTTGAGAATGCAATGCAGGGTGAGCTTCTGGAGTTCCCCGGCGAAGTTTACGGTATGATCCTGAACCTTGAGGAAGACAACGTTGGTGCGGTTCTGTTTGGTAACCAGCACAATATCAACGAGGGCGATACCGTAAAGACCACGGGGCGCGTGGTAGAGGTGCCTGCGGGCGACTGCATGCTCGGACGTGTCGTAAATGCTCTGGGACAGCCTATTGACGGCAAAGGTCCGATCCAGACTGACAAGTATCGTAAGATTGAAAGAGTTGCATCCGGTGTTATCACGAGAAAATCTGTGGACACACCGTTACAGACAGGTATCAAGGCGATCGACTCCATGGTGCCCATCGGAAGAGGACAGCGTGAGCTGATTATCGGCGACAGGCAGACAGGTAAGACGGCGATTGCCATTGATACGATCATTAACCAGAAGGGACAGGGCGTGAAATGTATCTACGTCGCTATCGGTCAGAAGGCTTCCACTGTCGCTTCCATTGTGAAAACTTTGACAGAGTACGGCGCGATGGCGTACACCACCGTGGTGGCGGCGACGGCAAGTGAGACGGCGCCCCTGCAGTATATCGCACCCTATTCCGGCTGTGCGATCGGTGAGGAATGGATGGAGAACGGCGAGGACGTACTGGTGGTTTACGACGACCTGAGCAAACAGGCGGCTGCATACCGTACACTCTCCCTGCTCTTAAAGAGACCGCCCGGGCGTGAGGCGTATCCCGGCGATGTGTTCTATCTGCATTCCAGACTGCTTGAGCGCGCGGCGAGAATGAGTGAGGAGTACGGCGGCGGTTCGCTGACGGCGCTTCCGATCATCGAGACGCAGGCGGGCGACGTGTCGGCTTACATTCCGACGAACGTAATCTCCATCACAGACGGACAGATTTATCTGGAGACGGAGATGTTCAATTCCGGTTTCCGTCCGGCGGTAAACGCGGGTCTTTCCGTGTCCCGTGTAGGCGGCGCGGCACAGATTAAGGCGATGAAAAAGATTGCGGCGCCCATCCGTACAGAGCTTGCGCAGTACAGAGAGCTGGCGGCATTCTCCCAGTTCGGTTCCGAGCTTGACGCCGATACCAAGGAGAAGCTGGCGCAGGGTGAAAGAATCAAGGAAGTCCTGAAACAGCCGCAGTACAAGCCGATGCCGGTACAGTATCAGGTTATCATCATCTATGTGGTGACGAACAAGTACCTGCTCGATGTGGCGGTTGAGGATATCACCAGATTTGAGACGGAGTTCTTTGAGTTCCTTGACACGAAATATCCCGAGGTGCCGAACGCGATTGCGAAGAATAAAGAGATTAACGACGAGACAGACGCGAAGCTCAAGAAAGCCATTGAAGAATTCAAGGCGCAGTTTAAGTAAAGCGTAGAAAGGGTGTGACGCTATGGCCTCAATGAGAGACATTAAAAGGCGTAAAGGCAGTATTCAGAGTACACAGCAGATTACCAAAGCTATGAAACTCGTTTCTACCGTTAAACTGCAGAGGGCGAAACAGCGCGCAGAACAGTCGAAGGCATATTTTAACTGCATGTACGAGACGGTGACTTCCATGCTGGCAAAGACCGGCGGCTTAAACCATCCCTACCTGACGGCGGGGGAATCGCAGAAGAAGGCTGTGATCGTGATTACCTCCAACAGGGGTCTTGCGGGCGGCTATAATTCCAACGTTGTGAAGCTGATCACGAAGGGCGATTTTAAGAAGGAAGATCTGCGGATCTATGCAATCGGCAAGAAGGGCAGGGATGCCCTGAACCGGGGTGGCTATGAGATTGTGGAGGAGGATTCCGACATTATCGAGGAGCCGTCCTATGTGGACGCGATGGCGCTGTGCAAGAGGCTGCTTGCCTCCTTTGCGGCGGGGGAGATCGGAGAGATTTATCTCGCCTATACGGGATTTAAGAATACGGTGGTTCATGTGCCGACGCTTCTTAAGCTTCTTCCCGTGGAGCCGGTGCAGGATGCGTCGGAGGAGACGCAGGGCACGGGCAGCAAAGCGCTGATGAACTTCGAGCCGGCGGACGATGAGGCGCTGGACATGATTATTCCGAAATATGTCACCAGCCTGATTTACGGCGGTCTGGTAGAAGCGGTTGCGAGCGAAAACGGTGCGAGAATGCAGGCGATGGATTCCGCAACGAGCAATGCTGAGGAAATGATAGATCACTTGTCGCTCCAGTACAACAGGGCGCGTCAGGGATCTATTACGCAGGAATTAACAGAAATTATTGCAGGTGCAAATGCAATATCTTAGTTGCACATTACTGAAATACGATGAGTGAAAGGAAAAAGAGATGGCAGAAGTAAAGACAAGTGAAAATCTTGGAAAGATCACTCAGATCATCGGCGCCGTACTTGACATCAAATTTTCGACAGGCAGCCTGCCGGAGATTAATGACGCAATCAGAATCCCGCTTAAGACGGGCGGGGAACTGACTGTGGAAGTAGCGCAACATCTGGGTGACGATACCGTCAGATGTATCTCCATGGGTCCCACGGACGGACTGGTGAGAGGCATGGATGCGGTTGCAACAGGCGCTCCCATCACGGTTCCTGTCGGAGAAAACACGCTGGGACGTATCTTTAACGTTCTGGGAGAACCGATTGACAATAAACCCGCTCCCACGGATGTGGGACATGAGCCGATCCACAGACAGGCTCCGGCATTCGAGGAACAGTCCACGGCGACAGAGCTTCTGGAGACGGGTATCAAGGTCGTAGACCTGCTCTGCCCTTACCAGAAGGGGGGTAAGATCGGCCTGTTCGGCGGCGCCGGCGTTGGAAAGACGGTGCTGATTCAGGAGCTGATCCGCAATATTGCGACTGAGCACAGCGGCTACTCCGTGTTTACCGGCGTGGGCGAGCGTACCAGAGAGGGTAACGACCTCTACCACGAGATGGAGGAATCCGGCGTTATCGACAAGACAACAATGGTGTTCGGACAGATGAACGAGCCGCCGGGAGCAAGAATGAGAGTGGGTCTGACAGGACTTACGATGGCGGAGTATTTCCGTGACAAGGGCGGCAAGGACGTGCTGCTTTTCATTGACAATATCTTCCGTTTCACACAGGCAGGTTCCGAGGTGTCTGCGCTGTTGGGACGTATGCCTTCCGCCGTTGGTTATCAGCCTACGCTGCAGACGGAGATGGGCGCTTTGCAGGAGCGTATCACTTCCACAAAGAGCGGTTCCATCACTTCCGTGCAGGCGGTTTACGTGCCTGCGGACGACTTGACTGACCCGGCTCCGGCGACGACATTCGCGCATCTGGACGCGACGACGACGCTGTCCCGTTCTATCGTGGAGTTAGGTATCTATCCGGCGGTTGATCCGCTTGAGTCCTCCTCCAGAATCCTCGACCCCAGAATTGTCGGGGAAGAGCACTATCTGGTGGCGAGAGGCGTGCAGGAGATTCTGCAGAAGTACAAGGAACTGCAGGATATCATCGCCATCCTCGGTATGGACGAACTTTCCGAGGAAGATAAGCTGGTGGTGGCACGTGCGAGAAGAATACAGAGATTCCTTTCCCAGCCCTTCCATGTGGCAGAGCAGTTTACGGGAATGAGCGGTGTGTATGTGCCGATTTCCGAGACCATCCGTGGCTTTAAGGAGATTCTTGACGGCAAACATGACGATATTCCGGAAAGCTATTTCCTGAATGCGGGAAGCATCGATGACGTAGTGGCACGCGTGAAGAAGTAAGGGTGCAGCTATGAGGATACCGGATAGCCGCAGGAGGTAAATATATGGCTGAGGATAGCAGAAATTTTACATTAAAGATTATCACACCGGACAGAGTGTTCTTTGAGGATGAGGTGTCCATGGTGGAGTTTAACACAGTCGAGGGCGAGGTCGGCATTTATAGGGAGCATATCCCGATGACGATGATTGTTGCGCCCGGAATCCTTACGATCACGAAGGATCAGGAAGTGTCCGAAGCGGCTCTGCATGCGGGGTTTGCCGAGGTGCTGCCGGATCAGGTCACAGTGCTTGCTGAAATCATTGAGTGGCCTGATGAGATTGACGTGGAGCGCGCGGAGGAAGCCAAGTCCCGCGCCGAGGAGCGAATCAGGGAACATGCACCGGGAACAGATATGCGAAGGGCGGAGATGTCCTTGAAGAGAGCTGTGGCGAGGATAGAGACAGTGCACAAATGACAAGGTACTATGGGGGAACGGATTGATCCGTTCCCCTGTTTATACAAGACAGATGAATGGGAAGGGAGAAGGGGCTCGGAATCTGAGGCGCCCGGGGACGGAAAAATGCGAAAAATTCAGACGAAAATTATTGCTATAGTGGTGTCGGCAACAGTATGTGTCTCAATGATTGCAGGGATTGTGAGTACGATGGTAACCCGGTATTCCACTACGTCGGCACTTGAAAAAAATGCGCTGGAAACGGCAGAGCTTGCCGCTATGGCGGCGGAAAACATGATCTCAACTTATACGCTGACAATAGCGGAGATGGCATCGAATCCGATCCTTGTGGATGAAAATACGACGCCGGAGGAAAAGCAGGCGTTTATTCAGGAACGGACGGACGCGTATTATATGCGCTTTGGCGGCATGACCGATGCGGACGGTTACGACGCGGTCCACGGCGTGGACGTTTCGGGAGAACCCTTTTTTCAGGCGGCTGTGCAGGGGAGCAGTTATATGTCGACCCCCTACATAGACGGCAGAGATATGTATCTCATGGTTGCCGCCCCGATCCAGAAAGGCGATACAGTGAAAGGCGTGCTCTACTTTCAGTGCGATATCAATATTTTACAGTCCATCATTGAAGGGCTGCAGATCGGGGAGGAAGGCGAGGCATACATTCTGGACAAGGAGGGCACCACGATTGCCTATGTTGATCAGGAGGCGGTGCTGAACCGGGAAAACGTCATGCGGGAAGCGGCGGAAACTCCCGGCGATGAAGGACTTCAGATGGTAGCCGCAATCGAAAAGAAGATGACGCTCGGTGAAGTTGGTGTAGAACGGTTCTATTACGCGGAGGACCAGTCCAACAATATCCAGAGCTATGCTCCCATTGCGGGGACGGACGGATGGTCCATTGCGGTAACGTTAGATGAGGATGAGTTCATGCGTCCGGCAGAGTACGGCAATTTGATACAGATCGTGGTCTGCGCCGTGGCATGTATCGTGATTATCATCATTTCCATGAGAGTCAGCCATTCCATCGTCACGCCCGTTGTCAGGTGCACGAAGCGGATTCAGGCGCTTTCACAGGGGGATCTGGGCAGCCCTGTCCCGCAGGTGAAGAGTAAGGATGAGACGCGGATACTGGCGGATTCGACGGCGCAGCTTGTCAAAGATTTTGGCGGAATTGTACATGAAATGCAGGATATTCTCGGCGCGATAGCGGATGGAAATCTGACCAGAGAAGTTTCCGGGCAGTCCTATCCCGGTGATTTTGCCGTTTTGTGGGAATCCCTGCGGGTCATCAGTGAAAAGCTGAATGTCACCATGGCGGGCATTGTCTCTGCATCCGGGCAGGTTTCGACGGGATCGGATCAGGTGGCGGCTACAGCCGCGGCTCTGTCACAGGGCGCGGTGGAGCAGACAAGCGCAGTTGGAGAACTCTCCGCAACCATTTCAAATATGAGCACGGAGGCAAAGGGAATTGCGCGGATGACGGAGCAGGCAAAGGACGTCGTGGGCGAGGCGGGAGAAAAGCTGCAGGAGAGCGACGGGTATATTGACAGCTTGAATCAGGCGATGGGGCAGATTACGCAATCGTCCGATGAAATCAGCCGCATTATAGATACCATTGAAAATATTGCTTTCCAGACAAATATTCTGGCGCTTAACGCGGCGGTGGAGGCGGCACGCGCCGGAGCAAGCGGAAAAGGTTTCGCCGTGGTGGCGGAAGAAGTGAGAAATCTGGCGACCAAGTCGGATCAGGCGGCGAAGGCGACCAAGGAGCTGATCGAGCGGTCTGTCAACGCGGTTGAGAGCGGAAGTCTTGTCGTGGGGAAGGTGACTGACTCGGTGACTGTTGCGGCAAAGATGGCAGGCGAGGCGGTAGAGCAGATGGAGCAGGTGACGAAAGCCGTGGAGGGGCAGACCGATGCAATCGGGCAGGTTGCCGCAGGTGTTGCGCAGATATCCGGCGTGGTGCAGAACAATTCCGCGACGGCGGAGGAGAGTGCGGCTACCAGTCAGGAATTATCCAGTCAGGCGGCGATGCTCCAGCAGCTTGTAGGGAATTTCAGGCTTTTAAGAAAATAGGAGTTTACAGCGGATATAAATTTTCACGTTCCGATTGTCCCGCCATATGATAAAATAAAGCGACTGATTATCATGGTGAGTATATGAGACAATCGAGAATTTTACCGTTTTACATGGCTTATCCCATGCCGCTCTTTTATCAGGAGCAGGATACGGTGACAAGAGATCTGGAATATCTGCAGGAGATGTATCCGGCGGAGGCGAAGAAATATCAGAAAGTGATTGCAGAGATTCTGGATCGGTTAGACTATGAAGGCAGTATGATTTACGATGAATATCCCGACAAGTGGCAGATTTACCGTCTGACACAGATCGTTGTGGATAAATTGAAACATGCCGGGGAGACGGAGACGCCGCAGCGGCCGGAACAGGACTGGGACCGGATCAGGGAGTTTGTGCAGGTGCTTTTGTGCGGCGAGATCTATAAAAAGCGCCATATGAATCAAAACGGGATTTTGAAGTTTTGACCGGGGAATTGAAATTACATGAAGAGAGCGATCATAAAAGGCGTTCTGCTTGGGTGTATCTTTGCGCTCGCGCTGATGATCCTAAGCAGGGTAATGAATCAGGGAAATACGGATATGACGACTGAAATGGGTGAGGCGACTTACCCTGTGCTGTCCATGTATGTGGGCGCGTACAGGGTAGGGAGTCTGCATGGCTATGCCCAGAGTATGGAGTGCGCCTACCTGCGGGACAACCTGCAGCCGGTCGGTGCGGACAGAAAAATAGATGTAAAGCTGGACACTTACGGGCGGGGAATCGACGCGATTGCCTTTGAGGTGAGAAGCCTTGACGGGGAACGGCTCGTGGAGAGCACGCCGGTGGAGGACTATGAGATGGAGGAGGATGAGATTTCCTTCTCGATTACGCTGAAGGATCTGATCGAGAATGACACCGAATATATGCTGGTTTTTCTCGTAACGCCCGCAAATGGCACGCCGGTCAGATATTATTCCAGAATTATTTTGAGCGAGTCGCTCCATGTCCGTGAAAAACTGGAGTATATCACGGACTTCCACGAGCGCACCTTTGACAGGGAAGCGGCGGCGGAACTGACGAAATATCTGGAATCCAGCTCGGAAGGGGACAATACCACGTTCCACAAAGTGACGATTCATTCCAGTTTTCATCAGGTGACATGGGGAGACCTGCCGGTAAAGAGAGTGGCGGACCCGTGCATTATCATCAGGGAACTGACAGAGAACACAGGCTCTTTTAATTTGGAATATCTGGTGCAGACAAAAGAAGGGAAAAAGACGGATTATTACCGGGTAAACGAATTTTACAGAATCCGTTACACGCCAGACCGCATGTATCTTCTTGATTTTGAGAGAACTATGGAACAGATTTTTGACGAGGAGTCGGACGTCTATGTCAACGACAAAATCGTGCTGGGGATTACCGGGGAAAAGGTGGACTTGAAGGAGAGCGACGGCGGCAACGTGTTTGCCTTTACCGTGGCGGATAAGCTTTACAGCTACAATGTGACGGACAATAAGCTGGCAAGACTGTTCAGCTTTTACGGCAATACAGAGGAACTGCTGGACGCAAGGAGTGCTTACGACAGACATGATATCCGGGTGCTGACAGTGGACGAGACGGGGAATATCCTCTTTCTGATCTACGGCTATATGAACAGAGGACGGCACGAGGGCTGCGTGGGCGTGGTGCTCTATGCTTATAACAGCATGACGAATACCGTGGAGGAGATGGCGTATGTCCCCTATGACAAGTCTTATGAGCTTTTAAAGAAAGATATTGAAAAGCTTTCTTACCTAAGCAGGACAGGCATTTACTATTTTATGCTGGATGGCAGTGTGTACGCGGTGGACGTCCGCACCCTCTCGATCCAGACGGTGGTGACAGGCTTAAAGGAGGGCGGTTATCATGTGTCGGAATCCAATAAAATGTTAGTCTGGCAGGAGGGCAGCGACATTTATGCGGCGAGCGACTTGATTCTGATGAATCTGAATACGCAGAAGCAGACGAAGATCGGAGCGGGAACGGGCGAGTATATTTCCGTCGTGGGATTTATGGAGGAAGACTTGATTTACGGGCTCGCGAGAAAGCGGGATATCAGGGAGAACAGGACGGGGATTACGACGTTTCCCATGTACTGTCTGAAGATTCAGAGCGACGACGGCAGCGTTTTAAAGACCTATCGAAAAGACAACGTGTATGTGGTGAAAACTGAGATTACCGAGAACCAGATTACGCTTTCCAGAGTGGTGTATGACGAGGAGAGCGAAAGCTATGTGCCCACCTTCGACGATCAGATTATGAATACGGAGGAAGTCAGAAGCGGCAACAACGTGCTGGGTTTTGTGGTCACCGAAACTTATGAAACCATCTGTCAGATTACGGTGAAGAACGAAATAGATGCAAAGGGCTTAAAGCACCTGACGCCGAAGGAAATTCTGTTTGAGGGGAACCGTTCGGTGGGCGAACTGGGAGACGGTCCTTCGGAAGACTTTTTCTATGTGTATGGGAAGAACGGCATCGAAAACCTCTACGTCAATCCCGGCAGGGCGGTAGAACTGGCATACCGCGTGGCGGGCGTGGTTGTGGATGACGACGGGGACTATGTATGGCGCAGGGAGACGAGAAGCACGCGCAACCAGATCATGGCGATTACAGAGGACGAGATGACGGAGTCGGAAGGTTCGCTGGCGGTCTGTCTCAATACGATTTTGCGATATGAGGGGATTTCCAGAAACACGCAGGCGCGGCTGAATCAGGGAGACACCGTGATGGATATTCTGGCAGGCGATCTGCAGAATTATACGATACTGGATTTGTCGGGCTGCAGTCTGGACGCGGTACTGTACTACGTGAATAAGGATATCCCGGTGCTCGCCACGCTGGAGGACGGCAACGCGGTGCTGATCACAGGCTTTAACGACCTGAATATTGTGGTTATGGACCCGGTGGCGGGGACATTGGAAAAACGGGGCATGAACGATTCTAAGGAGTGGCTGGAGGAAAACGGCAACCAGTTCATCTCCTATATCAGAAAAGAGTAGGGATAAAGGAGGCGCGTATGCGGCAGGCAGATATCTCGGTGGTCTTTGATATGGACGGCACTATTTTTGATACGGAAAGGCTGATTTTAGACTGTTGGGAACAGGTCGGTGAAAGGCATGGCATCCCCGGCATACGGGAAGTGTTTATTCGTTGTATCGGCACGAACAGCGCGCGCACCCAGGAAATCGTCTACGAGCATTACGGGAAAGACTTTCCCTATGAAAAATTTAGCGGGGAAAGTTCTGTCCTGTTCCACGAGATTGCGGACACGGAGGGAATCCCCGTGAAACCCGGGGCAGCAGAACTGCTGAAATACTTATCGGAAAATAAGGTCCCCCTCGGGCTTGCCTCATCCACCAGACTTGCCGTCGTCACGCAGGAACTGCAGGCGGCGGGGCTTTATGACTATTTTCAGGTGGTGGTGGGCGGTGACCTCTTAAAAAACAGCAAGCCCGCCCCGGACATTTATCTGATGACCTGCGGGCGCATGGGCGTTGTGCCTGAAAATACATACGCCATCGAGGACTCCTATAACGGCATCCGCTCGGCGCACAGCGCGGGTATGCGTCCCATCATGGTGCCGGATCTGCTACCGGCGACGGAGGAGATGCGGGATTTAAGTGTGGCGGTGTTTGCGGATCTGTTTGCGGTGAAGACATATTTTGAAGGATAAGAAGGAGTACGGCAGATGAAGGTTGTATCGCTCTTCAGCGGACTTGGCGGACTTGACAAAGGTTTTATGGATACAGGCTACGATATTATATGGGCAAATGATTTTGATAGGTTTGCGGTACAGACGTACAGAGCTAATTTTGGCGATCATATTGTACCGGGCGATATCAATGAGATCTCTCTGGAGGACATACCAGATTGCGATGTGCTGATCGGAGGGTTTCCGTGTCAGCCGTTCAGCATGATGGGTCAGCAAAGGGGTTTTGAGGACACGCGCGGCACATTATTTTTCAGGATTGCGGAGATCATCAGCGACAAAATAGAGAAAGGCAAAAAGCCGAAGGCGGTTATTCTGGAAAATGTGCGGTCCCTGACGACACACAGGAATGGGGAAACCTATAGGGAAATACACCGCGTGCTGCAGGACGTGCTTGGATATAAAGTGTTCAAGGATATACTGAACTCAGCGGATTTCGGGGTGCCTCAGACGAGAAACAGAACTTACATCGTGTGCTTTGACAATCAGGCTGCGGATTATTTATTTCCCGAAGCGCAAAAACTTCAGAAAACTTTGCAGGATCTTCTTGAACACGATGTGGACAGTAAGTACTATTTATCGGACAGGATATTGCCTACAATACTCTCTAACGGGACAGGCGGATATCAGGCAAAATCGGAGATCGATCTAAAGATTGCCCGACCGTTGTGCGCGACCATGGCGAAAATGCACAGGGCATGTCAGGACAATTATGTGACACAGAATGGGAGAATCAGAAGACTTACGCCCAGAGAGTGCGCAAGACTGCAGGGATTTGAGGATTCGTTTGTGATACCGGTCTCCGACTGTCAGGCATACAAGCAGTTTGGCAACGCGGTTACGGTGAATGTATCGCGAGCCGTCGCGGAGTCCGTAAAGGACACATTAAAAGAGCTTGGAGAGTGGATAGACTGACATGGAATACAGAGACGACAAAGGCGAATTTATTGCGTTTGCGCAAGCCGGTACCGAAGATGGGAAACAGACGTCCGTTGATGTGTGTCTGGCGCGTGTCACGAAAGAGGTGGACGAAGCGTTTCTCGAAGCGCGGGCAGAATTATATCAGACGGATATAAAAACCGACAGTGCGCTGATGGGAGCCTTTGAGAGACTGTCTGTTATCTGCAATGAGACACAGCAGCGCTGTGAAAAATGCCCGGTGTGCAAGTATTGTAACACTTACATAGAAAATGCCAGAAAGAGCGTGGACGACAGTTCCTTGAAGATGATCGACCTGTTTTGCGGAGCGGGTGGTCTGTCACTGGGATTTTCGCAGGAGGGCTTTATCACAAGTCTTGCCAATGACATTCAGGACTGCTGTGTGGACACATACGCGCACAACCACCCGGAGACGCCCAGAGATCATATTGTGCTGGGCGACGTTAAGGATGTGGTGAAAAATCTGAACGGACTGCTGGGCGGACAAACCGTTGATATTGTGGTCGGGGGACCGCCCTGTCAGGGGTTCAGTATGGCTAACAGGCAGCGTCTGATAGACGACCCCAGAAATTATCTGTACCGCAGCTATGTCGAAGCTGTGAAAGAGGCGAACCCCCGATTTTTTGTCATGGAAAATGTGAAGGGGATGCTGCCCGTAGCGGAACAGGTCAGGGAAGATTTCCGCAAGATTGGCTATGAGGCGAAGTATCACGTGCTGAACGCGAAGGACTTCGGGGTGCCCCAGAACAGAGAGCGGCTGATCTACATCGGTAACTGTATCGGCGTTGACAATGAACAGATTTTCAGGGAAATATCTGAGCTTGGTAAAAGTATTACGGAGTATACACTTGGGGATGCGCTGTTTGCGCTGAGACCGTTAAAAGCTTCCAGAGTTAAGAATGCGACGGAGACCGGCTCGCCGGAAAGCGGTTATAAAATCGAAAAAAATGATATCACGGATACGAACGCGTATATCTCTTATATCAATCAGGACAGAGCGGTGACGGTCGTGTCAAACCATAAGGCGCGATACAACAACGACAGGGACATAGAAATTTTTGGACGTATGAATCAGGGTGACCGTTCGGACGATCCCAAAATTGCGGATATCATGCCGTATGTGAGGAGAAACGGCATCTTTAAGGACAAGTATTTTAAACTGGAAAGCGACAAAGTGTGCAAAACCATAACGGCGCATATGAAATTTGACTGTAATATGTATATTCATCCCACGCAGGCAAGGGGACTTACGCCGCGGGAGGCGGCGAGGGTGCAGTCGTACCCGGATGATTATTTTTTCAGGGGGGCTTATACGAAAACATATATGCAGATAGGGAACTCCGTTCCTCCACTTTTGGGAAGAGCAATTGCACAGGTGATCAAAAAATACATGAGAGAAGGTTGACCGATGGCTAATCTGGGAATTAAAGTCGAGACGGTGTTAAAAAAGTTTTATGACGTCCGGCAGGATCAAAATATTAGGGGGTTATATGAAGTAAGGGAAAAAGAAAACCCGGATGGCGCTTTGCTGTGGTATTTCTTTTCCAGCAATAACGCCACGTACCACAGCTCGGGAAATGACTGTGTGATCCGGGATATCAATCAGACCAATTCCGCCTATATAGACAGACTGAGGATGGCTTTTGACAAGGCGAAAAGGAAAAATAAAAAAATCTTCTGGCTTGTTTTGGTGTTCGGCGACGGGATAGGGCTTGCACCGGAAGGATATGACTGGCTTGCCTCTGTTGAGCTGTGCGTCAGTCTGGATGACATTACTGCCAGTCTGAGTATGAGAAACTATCCGGTAGGGAGAGGCAGACAGGGCTATTTCGCGCCTTGCTGTGTCAGAAAAGAGCAGGATGTATATTTCAACACAACTTTTATGAGCTGTAAAGATGAAGAGGGAAATTTCACTTCAAAATACATGGACACGTATTTTCAGATATATGACAACAGACCGTATCGCGATATAGTACGGGAAGTGGTGTACGAAACTCCGGATGCTGACAGGGATACGCCAGAGGATGAACCGAAGCCGTATGCGGCACGACTGACGGGTGCCGAAAATATTCTTTTCTACGGCGTTCCGGGGGCGGGGAAGAGCCATGAGATCAAAACAAAATATTGTTCTGATCCAGACTTTATGGAACGGGTCGTGTTTCACCCCGATTATATGTATTCGGATTTTGTCGGTCAGATACTGCCGAAAGTAGAAAAAGATAAAGAGAACGAGGAGAAGCTGAAATATGAATTTACGCCGGGACCGTTCACGGAAATATTAAAGAAAGCGGAGGAAGACCCTGCACATTACTATTACCTTGTCATTGAAGAGTTAAACCGTGGCAACGCGCCCGCCATTTTTGGCGAGGTATTCCAGTTACTTGACCGGAAGGAAGCGGATGAGTTTCCCGCCGGGGAAGTCGGCGAAAGCGAATATGGTATTTATAATTGTGACGTTGCGAAAGAAGTTTATCAGGACAAGGAGCATGAGGTGAGGATTCCCTCCAACCTGTATATTCTGGCGACCATGAACACGGCGGACCAGAATGTGTTTACGTTAGATACCGCGTTCCAGAGGAGATGGACGATGCGGCCGATCAAAAATCGGTTTGATCAGTCGGAACACGCAAAAGACATGATTGCGGGCACGAAGATTAACTGGGGCGCGTTCGCCACGGTGATTAACGAAATGGCGCTCGAAACGAACATGGATCTGGCAAGTTCCGAGGACAAGCGGCTTGGCGTGTACTTTGTGAAGAAGAGAGGGCTGGCGGCGGACAGATTCTCTGAGAAGGTGCTCAAATATCTGTGGGATGACGCTTTCAAGATGGACAGGACAGCAGTATTTCTTGAAAAATACAGAGCGCTGGAAGACGTTGTCACAGCATATGAAAGCGCTGCGGGCGATAAGCTGGAAGCGGTGCTGAGAGACAATGTATATGGGGAAATGCTTTTAAGAATGCAGCCGGACCATGCGCAGGATAGCGCGGATTAAAAGGCGGGGGTGACTTTTTGCGGGAAGTTGATATAAGCAGTAAGTGCAGGGTAAATTCCAATCGCGAAAGGGAAACCTTTGTCGGGCTGAAATGTGATGACGGCGATATCTGTATCAGCTTTCCGATGGGATATCATATTTCGGCGGACAATAAGGGACTGCGAAAAGATATTATGCTGTTGTTTTCTGTACTTGCGGCAAACACAGAGCGAAAAGATTCGGAACTGGCAGGGCTGGGGCGCAGGTTTGACGAGGTGGAGTTTCCCCTGCAGTCGTATCTGTTTCTCATAAAGGATTTTCTGGCGAGAGGGTATTACAGAGAACGGGAAGTTTCCTATAAGACGGCAAAAACAGGTAAGATCAGCTGGAGCAGGACAATCAAAAGCCAGAAGCCGTATGCGCAGGATACGGATGTATTTTATCTCGACTTTGTCACCAAAAGGAACAGTGTCAGGGAAAATGAACTGATCACATGGATACATGAGTATTGTGTGTATGAAAGTTTTGATCGGATAGGATGGCTCTTTACTGCGTCAATGCCGAAAAAGCCGCGGATCGTCAAAAAAGAAAAGATATTCCGGGCTGTCCTTAAGGAGAAGATTTCCCATACTTTTAATGATAAAAACAGAATGCTCTTCAGACATATGCTGGCGATTATTGATTTTAAAGGGGACAAAGATTCAGATAAGAACTACCGTTACGGCACGTACCGTTTTGAGTATGTCTGGGAAAAAATGATTGACAAAGTATTCGGTATTGCAGATAAAAAGATATATCGCCCGGGAACGGTGTGGGATATAAAGGGAACCAGACACAGGAATACGTCGCTGCGACCAGACACGATTATGGTGCTGGGAAAGGATGTGTATATTCTTGACGCAAAATATTATAAGTATGGAGTGACTGAAGATCCGTGCGACCTGCCCGATTCCGAATCTGTCGCCAAGCAGATTATATATGGGGAATATGTGGCTTATGAGCCAGCGTTTAAGAAGAGACATGGGGACGACATGAAAGTATACAATGCGTTTCTGATGCCTTTCGATTCTGCGAAAAATAATGCTGCGGATCATCCGGCAATGATGAAAATAGGTACGGCTGCCGGCAGCTGGAATGATCTGAAGAAGGAGTACCAGAACATTCAAGGCATTCTGATAGACGTCAAAGCGCTGATGAAAATAAGTACGCGGCAGGATAAAAAAGAGATGGAAAAACTGGCGGAGTTGATTGCAAGCGGATGGTCGGGGTGATTTTATGGCGGATGTTTTGACGAGAGAGCAGCGGCATAAGAACATGAAAAATATCCACGGAAAGGATACAAAGATCGAAGTCATCTTGAGAAAGGCTTTGTGGAAAAAGGGCTATCGGTATCGAAAGAATGATAAAAGGCTTCCGGGCAGCCCGGATATTGTATTGACCAAGTACAAGATAGCAATTTTCTGTGACGGGGAATTTTTCCACGGAAAGGATTGGGAGGTATTAAAGCCGAGACTGGAGAAAAGCAATAACAGCGAATTTTGGATCAGTAAAATATCCCGCAACAGAGTGCGGGATGATGAGATAAACAAGAGACTGCTGTTTGAAGGGTGGACGGTGATCCGCTTCTGGGGTGATGAGATTATGAAGCATGTTGACGAGTGTGTAAAGGTTGTGGAGGAAGCGGTTTTTGATATCGTCATGCGCGAGGACGAGGAAGGGTGACGCTACTTAGCAAAAATGCGGCTGCTGTATTTTTCCAGCGCGGTCAGCAGAATCATCCCCAGTATTCCGCAGGAAATTACTTCTCCTGCACCGACGGTCAGACAGTAGAAGCCAAGGCACTGTATTAAAGACATGCCTTCGATCATCAGACCGTAGCCGAAGACCAGAATAAGAGGCACGATCATCGTGTTTGCGACAACCGGACAGACCGGCGCGCACCATTTCCATCTGCGCAGCGCATAGGTGCCGAGCGCACCGAGAAGCGTTGCCAGACTGCCGAACAGTATATCGGGCAGAGCGCAGCCTGTCAGGATGTTGCTCAAAAGACATCCGATAAACAATCCCGGTATGGCGGCGGGTGTAAAATAGGGTAAAATGGTGAGCGCTTCCGAGAAGCGTACCTGAACAGCGTAGTTGGCGAGCCCGAAGGCATTCGCGATAAAGGTCAATACGATGTAGAGAGCGGCGGTCATACTTGCCTGCGCCATGAAGAGCGCGTGAGTGTGGGCAGTTTTCACGGAAACCGCCTGTGTGCTTTGTGTTTTCATGTAGTTGTCTCCTTTAGTTTTGTTTTACGTCAGGAAGGTCTCGAACTGACGTGTATATTTTGGGGGGAACTGCGTTTCCGCGCATTCCCCAAAACTCTATTATAAGCAAAATCATGAGATTGTCAAGTGCATATCAGTTTCCGGGCATGATTCGTGCCATGATACTATATCAGTTCGCCCGCATGATATCTTGTCACGATCGACTGGATACGCTCCACAGGGTTGAGCAGATCGCTGATGGAAGCGTCATGGTTCAACGTATCAATGATGTAGGCGATATATTTGCTCATATCGCAGTCGATGTACCACTCTCTGCTGAGCAGTTCCGGCGTCTGGTAGATCAGATTCGTGGTCAGCACACGGCAGATGGTGCCTTCCTCGTAAGCCTTGTCGAACCGTTCCAGTCCGGCGGTAAAAAGCCCGAAGGTGGAGAATACGAAAATCTTTCCGGCTTTGCGCTCTTTTAGCGCGGCAGCCACCTCCAGCACGCTCTCGCCGGAAGAAATCATGTCGTCGATGATAATCATATCCTTGCCTTCTATGTTGCTGCCGAGAAATTCATGGGCGATAATCGGGTTCCTGCCATTCACAACACGGGTGTAGTCCCGGCGTTTGTAGAACATACCCATATCCAGTCCGAGCACGTTGGCGATATAGATCGCCCTGTTCATGCCGCCCTCATCCGGGCTGATCACCATCATATGGTCGCTGTCGATCTGCAGATCCTTAACGTGGGTCAGAAGCCCCTTGATAAACTGGTAGGCGGGCTGCACTGTCTCGAAGCCGTGCAGGGGGATGGCGTTCTGCACGCGGGGATCGTGGGCGTCAAAAGTGATGATATTGTCCACGCCCATGTTTACCATCTCCTGAAGCGCGAGGGCGCAGTCCAGAGACTCCCTTGCGGAACGTTTATGCTGCCTGCTCTCATAGAGAAAAGGCATAATTACGGTGATGCGTCTTGCCTTGCCGCCCACCGCCGCTATGATACGTTTTAAATCCTGATAATGATCGTCGGGGGACATGTGGTTTTCATGTCCGCAGAGCGAATAGGTGAGGCTGTAGTTTGCCACATCCACCAGAATGTAGAGATCCGTGCCGCGCACAGATTCCTTGATAACGCCCTTCCCTTCACCGGAACCGAATCTCGGAACGTCGGCGCTCAGTATATAGGTATCGCGCTGATAGCCGGAGAATGCAAGGGAGTCCTTGTGCTCGCTCTCGCGCTCCGTGCGCCATTTCACCAGATAGTAGTCAACCTTTTCACCAAGATTCCGGCAGCCTTTCAGGGGAATCATCCCCAGAGAGCCGACAGGTATGGTCTCCAGATTTCGTTTCTCCTCGCGTCTGTTCATAAAAATATCCTTTCGCAATGGGTCAGTATTTTCGCAGCCATTTTCTTTTCTATTTTCTGAGTTTGTGCATACGTATATCCTCCCCGGCAAGTCTGCAAACCTCAAAATTGCTTGTAATACGGGAAAAAATGCGGTCGGAATAACGATCCCGTAATTCTGCCAGAGAGAAATTGGTAGATATCAAGGTAGATTTTTTGCCGAGCTGTCTTTCATTCAGGAGCGAAAAGAGCTGGGACGCGGTGAACTGGTTTGTCAGTTCCGTACCTAAATCGTCAATGATAAGCAGATCACACTGATAGAGATCAGAGTAGGTGTTTTGCCGCTCATCCCTGCTTTTGGCATCAAAAGAAACCTTCGACAATAAATCAAACAGACCTGCCGCACCGAAATAAATCACGGAATGCCCTTGATCCATCAATTCTTTCGCCACACAGCCGGAGAGAAATGACTTACCTGTTCCCACTGTACCATAAAAAAAGAGATTGCGGTAGTCTGAATTGAAATTTTCGATAAAACTCTGACAGGTATTGACAGCGTGCCGGAAAAGAGCCAGAGCCTCCCCCGCATAATATTCATACGAAAGCAGACTGAAGTTGTTGTGTTTCAGCATGTCCTGAATGCCCGACTGCTCGTAGAGAAGGGATATTTCCGACTGTCTGAGACAGTGGCATTTTTCGCGGTCAATATAGCCGGTATCCCGGCAGTCGGGGCAGACAAAGACCGGTTCCAGATAATCTGCGGGAAGACCGGCGTCCGATAAAAGCTGTGCTTTCTGTTTTTTGATAGCGGCGAGTTTTTTGCGCAGCTCAGAAAGGGCGGCGTCATCCCCGGCGAGAAGTTTTTTCCCTTGGGCAACGGAGAGAGAGGCTGTCTCGTCCTCCAGCTCGCGGTATATGGGGAGACGTTCGTATACATAGTCGCGCCTGCGCTCTGCTTCCAGACGGCTTTGCCGCTGTTTCTCTTCATATTGCCGGAAAATCCGGTCGTACTGCGTATTTGTTAATGGCACGGGCGCCTCCTTACTAGTTGCTCAGAATTTCTTTTTCCAATGCCTGCTGGATGGCATCAAAATCATAGTCGTGCTGCGTAAACTGATTAAATTTATTTGTGGACGGCGCGGGACGGCCCGGTTTGTTCCGGCGATGGTTCTCGTCCAGAGATTTGATATCGCCCTTGTGGTGTACCCCCGCCTTGTACCAGCTTGTCAGAATACTGTCCGCGTACTCAAAGCGGTGGCTGTCCGTAGCGAGGACAGTCCGCTCACATGCTGTAAGGATCACGTCGCTTTCAAAGCCGTAGAATTTGCGCCAGCGGTCGATGTACGCCACTTCCGTCTCGGTGGGAAGATTGTTTTTTCCGAGCGCGCGCATAATCTCATAGACCGCCTTATCGTATTTTCCGGCGAGCGCAGCCGCCTGTTTCTGGGTCGTAATGCCCTGCTGCGCCCAGCTGATTGCCACTTTTTCTATGTAGCGCAGGTCTCTCTTGCCGCGGTCAACGCAGTACTGGATCAGATAATCAGTCAGATCCTCGGAGAACCCGAGCTTGTCCATAATAAAAAAGATCGTCTGCATGTCGTTTGCACTCAGAGGCTTTTTCAGATACTGTTCCGCCACAAAAAGGAGCCTTGCGGTATTCTCGTCCGCCTTGAAGTCGCGGAGCTGATCCGCCGTGTAAGTCGGCTTTTCCACAGGTAACTGCCGGATCTGCGGCTGCTCGGGGGAAGCTGTATTCACGGAGGGATAAGTGACCGTCGCGGCAGCCATATGCAAGGGCATAGTCGTCAGGCTCGGATAAGCAGCCATAGCAGGATCGGCAGGTGCCGGAGCATTGGAATCCAGCAGGTGAATGCCAGTTATGTTTTTGCGGCTGTCATAGTCGAGAAAGAGAAGGCGCTTTCTTTCCCAGTATGTGAGGGCGCGCTTCACGTCCTTTTCCGTGTAGTTGAATTTATCGGCGATATCGCCTATGCTTGTGTCGAGTCTGGCGCTTACCGTGCGGAGCAGATAAAGGTAGATCTTTAGCTGCGCGTCGTTTGCGTCCGCCATGTACTCATCAATGAAACGGTTTGAAATAACCGTAGAATCTGTATAGTTGTTCTGGTAGATTGTCAAAAACCCCATTTTACACCCCTATATTTTAGAAAACTGATGCCGCGCAGGCAGGCATAATACGCCGCTTGTCGCGTGTAGATATGAGTATAGCATTTGTTCCGGGGAAAAGAAATGGGCAATCTGTAACAAACGGATAAGCGTTTATAAATAATAGACGGCTTCTCTGTTTGTGGATATTGTGGACAACATGGGAAAACGTTATGAAACCGCGTTCCGCCTTCCACAAAAATATCCACAGAAAAAACGGATTGTCTCAAGTTCTTTTCTGTGGATATTGTGAATAATTATTTCTGTAACAGGTTTTCACCGACTTTTACAACATCACCCGCACCCATAGTTATCAACAAATCATCCTTTGTGCAATTTTTCAAGAGATAATTTTCTATCTCCTCAAAGGTTGGGAAGTAGTGGCAGGAGTGTCCGAGCGACCGGATTTTTTCCTGCAGGGTTTCGGAGCTGATGCCCAGCGTATCCTTCTCTCTGGCAGCGTAGATGTCGGCAAGGACTATCTCGTCGGCAAGGGAGAGAGCGGATGCAAATTCCTCCATAAAGGCTTTGGTCCGTGTGTAAGTGTGGGGCTGGAACACGCACCAGAGCCGCCTGTGGGGGTACTGCGCGGCAGCGTTTAAGGTGGCGCGGATCTCTGTGGGGTGATGGGCGTAGTCGTCGATGATGTTGACGCCGTTCACCTGCCCCTTGTACTCGAAACGTCTGTCTGTCCCTGTGAAGGCAGTCAGTCCCGTGCGGATCACTTCATCCGAAATTCCGAGAAGATCGGAGAGAGCGATGGCGGCAAGGGCGTTCAGAATATTGTGGTCCCCGTGTACCCGCAAGGAAAACTTCCGCTCCCCGCCGTCACGGCAGGAGAGGATAAAAGAAGGAAAGCCGGCTTCGTCGTAAGAGATCTGTGATGCGGTGTAGTCCAGACCGGAGGAGAGTCCGTAGGTAATAACCCGGCAGGACAGCCCTTCTGTAAGCTCTTCGCACCGTTCGATGTCGCCGTTGATAATGAGGGCGCCGTCCGCCGGAAGAAGTCCGGCAAAGCGGTGGAAGGAATTTCGGATATCCGCAAGATCCTTAAAGAAATCGAGATGGTCTTCTTCTATATTAAGGATGATTCCGATTTTCGGATGGAAGCTTAAAAAGCTGTTTGTGTACTCGCACGCCTCCGTGACAAAAAGCCCGGACGCGCCCACTCTGATATTGCCGCCAATAGGCTGATAGATGCCGCCGATGGACAGGGTGGGATCTGCCTTTGCACTCAGCAGAATCTGTGAAATCATGGAAGTCGTCGTCGTTTTTCCGTGGGTGCCGCTCACGGCGACAGGCGTCTCGTAATTCTTCATCATCTGCCCTAAAAGTTCCGCCCGGGTCAGCGTGGGAATGTTTAATTTCTTTGCGGCAAGCAGCTCCGGATTATCACTTTTGATGGCGGCGGTGTAGACGACCAAATCGATGTCTTTGGTGAGATTTTCTTCTTTCTGCCCGTAAAAGACCTTAACACCGCGGTCTTCCAGCATACGGGTCAGCCCGGAAGGGGCGCGGTCGGAACCCGATACCGTAAAGTCCTCCGAGAGAAGGATCTCTGCGAGACCGCTCATACTGATACCGCCGATACCAATAAAATAAATACGGACCGGCTTGTGAAAATCAATCTGGTACATGGGGTATCTCCCTTTTACAGTTTTTACTAGTATTATACTCATTTCGTGGAAAAAAACCAATATAAAGTTAGGAAATGCAAAAAAACAGGTTAATATGTAAAAATTAACAAAGACATTGAAAATAGAATAAAAATATTGTATATTATTAATATATCGAAAGGACTAAAAACGGAGAATTCTTGTAAATTCTATTCAGTTTTAAATCGGCTTGTGGTATACTTTACATATAGACACGTTTTTGTGTAGAAGATAAACGGATATGAAAATATAATAAGAAATAAGAGGTGATAAAGATGGTAAAGAAAGAAATGATTGCCATGCTTTTAGCTGGCGGTCAGGGAAGCAGATTGGGAGTGCTCACATCGAAGGTGGCCAAGCCTGCGGTGTCCTTCGGAAGTAAGTACAGGATCATAGACTTCCCGCTCAGTAACTGCATTAATTCAGGAGTTGACACGGTTGGCGTGCTGACACAGTATCAGCCACTCAGGCTGAATACACATATCGGTATCGGCATACCCTGGGATCTCGACAGGAATATCGGCGGCGTTACGGTTCTGCCTCCTTATGAGAAGAGCGCAAACAGCGAGTGGTATACCGGCACGGCGAATGCGATATATCAGAATATCGACTACATGGAAACGTTTAATCCTGATTATGTGCTGATCCTTTCGGGGGATCATATCTATAAGATGGACTACGAAGTGATGCTCGATTTCCATAAGCAGAACGGTGCGGAAGTGACCATTGCGGTTATGCCGGTTCCGATGGAAGAGGCGAAGCGGTTCGGTATTATGATTACCGATGAAAACCGGAGGATTACGGATTTCGAGGAGAAACCCGCGAACCCGCGCAGCAATCTGGCGTCCATGGGCATTTATATCTTTAACTGGAAGACGTTAAAGGAGGCGCTTCTCGCCAATTCGGAACAGCCGGGACTGGACTTTGGTAAACATCTGATTCCTTACTGCCATAAGAAAGGCGCGCCCCTCTATGCCTATGAGTTTAACGGGTACTGGAAGGATGTGGGAACGCTCCACTCTTTCTGGGAAGCGAATATGGAGCTGATTGACATTGTGCCCGAGTTTAACCTCTACGAGGAATACTGGAAGATCTACACGAAGAGCGAGATCCTGCCGCCTCAGTACCTGTCCGCGGACAGTGTGGTAGAGAAGAGTATTATCGGTGAGGGCTGCGAAATCTGTGGACAGGTTTACAATTCCGTGATCGGCTGCGGTGTTACCGTCGGTGCGGGCACGGTGATCCGGGATTCCATCGTTATGAACCAGACCCAGATCGGTGAAAACTGCGAGCTTTACAAAGCAGTTGTCGCGGAGAACGTAGAGATTCAGGATAATGTAAAACTGGGCGTCGGGGATCCTGTTCCCAACGAGACAGACCCGAATATTTACGATCACGAGCTGGTGACGGTGGGCGAGAAGAGTGTGATCCCGAAAGGGGTAAGCGTAGGGAAAAATTCGGTGGTATTCGGTGTGACCACGCATGACGACTACCCGGATGCATATCTTCCCAGTGGTAAAACTTTGATTAAGGCAGGTGATAAATCGTGAGAGCAATCGGAATTATCTTAGCAGGTGGTAATAATCACAGGATCAGACAGCTGACCCAGAAACGTGCGGTCTGTGCGATGCCTATAGCGGGCAGCTACAGAAGTATAGACTTTGCACTCAGCAATATGTCCAATTCCCACATCAATAAAGTGGCTGTGCTGACGCAGTATAACGCGGGCAGCCTGAACGAGCACTTAAGTTCGTCCAAGTGGTGGGATTTCGGACGTAAGCAGGGTGGACTGTTTGTGGAGACGCCTGCGGTGACGGCGGAGAGCAACGCATGGTACAGAGGTACGGCGGATGCGATCGCGCAGAATCTGTCTTTCTTAAAGAACAGCCATGAGCCTTATGTAGTGATTGTTTCAGGCGACTGTGTATATAAGATGGATTACAATAAGCTTCTTGAGTATCATATCGAAAAGAAAGCGGATATCACGGTAGTCTGCAAGGATCTGTCTCCGAACGCCAACGTGGAGCGTTACGGGACGCTGAAGATGAACGAGGACAGCCGTATTGAGGAGTTTGAGGAAAAGCCGGTGGTGGCGAAGTCCAACACCATTTCCTGCGGTATCTATGTAGTCAGAAGAAGGATGCTGATCGAGATGATCGAGAAGTGCCGGGAAGAGGACCGATACGATTTCGTAAAAGACATCCTGATCCGCTACAAAAACCAGAAGAGAATTTTTGGCTATAAGCTGAAAGACTACTGGAGCAATATTGCTACCGTGGAAGATTATTTCAGAACCAACATGGATTTCCTGAAACCGGAAATCAGAGACTACTTTTTCAAGCAATACCCGGATGTTTATTCCAAAGTGGACGATCTGCCGCCTGCGAAATATAATGTGGGCGCCAAGATTAAAAACAGCCTGATATCCAGCGGCTGTATTGTCAACGGCACGGTTGAGGATTCCGTGATCTTTAAGGAAACTTATATCGGAAGTAACTGTTATATCAAGAATTCCATCATTTTGAATGATGTGTATATCGGTGATAACACACATATTGAAAACTGCATTGTAGAGAGCAGGGGAACGATCCGAGCAAATTCCTACCATAAGGGAGAGGAAGGGATAGAGATTGTGGTGGAACATAATGACAGATATTCACTTTGACCAAACGGCTGATTTGTGTTATGATAGGCAGGATATGTGTTGACAGGGATGAGGGGTGATTGCTAAGAAGGTGTAAGTTGTCTGTAACAGGGGCATAATTTAGTTTAAATTTATTACAAGCTACGTGGCTTGATGAGTATGACTTGTGTAGAAAGCTTGTGAAAACCGGTAGATTCCGAACCGGTATCATATGATAAGGAGGCTGAGCTTCATGAGAATTACTGATGTCCGCGTGCGTAAAATGACTCAAGACAGCAAGATGAAGGCAATCGTCTCGATCACGATTGACGATGAATTCGTAGTTCATGACATTAAAGTAATTGAAGGCGAAAAAGGTCTGTTCATAGCTATGCCGAGTAAGAAGGCGTCGGACGGCGAGTACCGCGATATTGCGCATCCGATCAATTCTGAGACCCGGGACAGAATCCAGAGAATTATTCTGGAAAGCTATGAGAAGGCGCTTTTAGAACCGAATAGTGAGTAAACGTATGGTGCGATAGGAAAAGGACGCGAAGGCGTCCTTTTCTTGTGCAGGAGTCCTCTAAATTTCAATAGACTTTGCACTTTTGTTATGATATACTGACTCTGACCATATAACCCAAGCAAAAAGCAACCATTCACATTGGCAGGTTCGGCTGCTTTTTTTGATGTCTGAAATTATAGAATCGAGGCTGATATGTATATTATTGTAGGATTGGGAAATCCGGAGAAAAAATATGTGAATACGAGACACAACATCGGCTTCGATGTGATCGACGCGATCGCGGAGAAGAACGATATTGTGATGGGCGAAAAAAAGCATAAGGCGCTGATCGGCAAGGGAATCGTCGCGGGACAGAAAGCGGTTCTCGTCAAGCCGCTCACTTACATGAATTTGAGTGGTGAGAGCGTCCGAAGCGTCATAGACTTTTATAAGGTGGACGAGAAGAGTGGGCTGATTGTGATTTCGGACGACGTGAGCCTTGACATGGGGCAGATCCGCATCCGCAAGCGGGGCAGCGACGGGGGACACAACGGTCTGAAAAATATTATCATGCATCTGGGGCACGACGAGTTTATCCGGGTGCGGATGGGTGTGGGGGAAAAACCGCCCCGGATGGATCTGGCGGATTATGTGCTGGGGCACTTTTCCATGGAGGAGCGGGAAGTGATGAATGAGGGTGCGAGAACCGCGACGCTGGCAATAGAGAAGGTGATCACGGAGGGACCCGATGCGGCTATGAACAAATATAATGCGCGAAAACGCCCGCCCCGGGAAGAGGAAAATATGGTCGGCAGACAAGGAGGCTGAGAGGTTTGCATGAGAGCATTACTTGCCCCGCTTTCGGAGCTGGGGGAATATGAAGAGATACGGGAGCTGCTTGCGAGAGGAAAGACTTCCGCGGCACTGAGCGGCTGTGCGGATTCCCAGAAACTGCATATGATTTACGGTCTGGGCGAGGGATTTCGTCGGAAGCTGATTATTACTTTTAACGATTTGCGGGCAAAAGAATTGTACGAGGACTATCAGTTTTATGATAGAAATGTCATGTTATATCCGGCAAAGGATCTGATTTTCTTTCAGGCGGACATTCACGGCAATCAGCTCACCAAAGAGCGGATCAAGGTTTTCCGAAGAATGGCGGAAGGTGTGCCGCTTACTGTCGTTACCACCTTTGACGCGCTGATGGCGCCGCAGGTGTCCTTGGAGGAATGGAGTAAGCATGTCATTTCCATAGACAGGCAGTCGTCCGTAGAGGAACATGAGCTGGCAGCCACCTTGTCGGGGCTTGGCTATGAGAGATGCGATCAGGTGGAGGAGCCGGGACAGTTCAGCATCCGGGGCGGCATTGTGGATATTTTTGACCTGACGGAGGAAAATCCTTACAGGATCGAGCTGTGGGGGGATGAGGTGGAGTCGATCCGCAGCTTTGACGTTCTGAGCCAGCGTTCCATTGAGAAGCTGGAGGCGGTATCCATCTATCCGGCAACGGAACTGATTCTGTCGAAGGAGGAGCTTTCCGCGGGTCTGAAAAAGATTCAGAAAGAGGCGAAAAAGCAGGCGGAAACGCTCAGAAAGCAGATGAAGACCGAGGAGGCGCACCGGATCGAGGTACAGAACCGGGAGCTGACGGAGACGCTTACGGAGCTTGGCATTTCTTATAACGCGATCAATCTGGACAGTTATGTGCGTTACTTTTACCCGGAATTGTCGTCCTTTGCGGACTGTTTTGCGGGGGCGGAGTCGTGCGTTTTTCTGGATGAGCCGCTGCGCATTAAGGAGCACGTGGACGCGGTGGAACTGGAATTTCGGGAGAGCATGGCGCACCGCGCCGAGAAAGGGTATATTCTGCCGGGGCAGATGGACATCCTGTTTCCGGCGCTGACGGTGGCAGCAGGACTGGAAAACCGCCGTGTGGTGAGCCTTTCTTCCATGGAGGGGAAAAATCCGCTTATAAAGGCGGGGCACAAATTTGCGGTGCAGGCGCGAAGCCTTCCCTCCTACAATAACAGCTTTGAGTCGCTGGTGAAGGATTTAAAAAATTATAAGAAAAAGGGCTACCGCATTCTGCTGCTTTCCGGGTCGAGAACCCGCGCCAAGAGGCTGGCGGAGGATCTGCGGGATCAGGAGCTGAACGCTTTTTACACGGAAGACCCCATGCGCGAGGTGCAGCCGGGGGAAGTGATGACGGCTTACGGAAGGGTCCGCAAAGGATTTGAATATCCGCTTCTGCAGTTTATGGTCATTGCGGAGAGCGATATTTTTGGCGCGCAGAAAAAGAAGAAGAGAAAGAAAAAGGTTTATGAAGGACAGAAGATCAACGACTTTAATGACCTCAAAGTAGGCGATTATGTGGTGCACGAGAGCCACGGTCTGGGGATTTATCAGGGCATTGAGAAGGTGGAAGTGGAGCATGTGGTGAAGGACTACATGAAGATTTCCTACCGGGACGGCGGCGTCCTCTATGTGCTGGCGACAGGGCTTGACGTGATCCAGAAATACGCTTCGGCGGACGGCGGTACGAAACCAAAGCTGAATAAGCTGGGGACGCAGGAGTGGACCAGAACCAAATCCAAGGTGCGCACGGCGGTGGAGGAGATCGCCGGGGATCTGGTGGAGCTTTACGCCGCCAGACAGAATGGAAAGGGCTACCATTACGGTGCAGACACGGTCTGGCAGCGGGAGTTTGAGGAGATGTTTCCCTTTGAGGAGACGGAGGATCAGGTGCTTGCCATCGCCGCCACCAAGGAGGACATGGAGAGCGAGAAAATCATGGACCGCCTGATCTGCGGCGACGTGGGTTACGGAAAGACGGAGATCGCCATCCGCGCGGCGTTTAAGGCGGTGCAGGAGAACAAACAGGTGGTTTATCTCGTGCCCACCACCATTCTGGCACAGCAGCATTACCATACCTTTGTGCAGAGAATGAAAGATTTTCCCGTGCGGATTGACCTGCTTTCCCGGTTCCGCACGGCTGCGGAGCAGAAAAAGACGATCACGGATTTGAAGAAGGGCATGGTGGATATCGTGATCGGCACCCACCGCGTATTGTCAGCGGATGTGGAATACAAAGATCTGGGGCTTCTGATCATCGACGAGGAACAGCGTTTCGGTGTGGCGCATAAAGAAAAAATCAAGAAAATGAAGGAAAATGTGGATGTGCTGACGCTGACGGCGACGCCGATCCCGAGAACGCTCCACATGAGTCTGGTGGGTATCCGGGACATGAGCGTGCTGGAGGAGGCGCCCGAGGACAGACTGCCGATCCAGACCTTTGTCTGCGAGTACAACGAGGAGATGGTCAGGGAGGCGATCGTCCGGGAACTTGCCAGAGAGGGACAGGTTTATTACGTCTACAACAGAGTCAACAATATCGCGGATGTGGCGGCGGCGATCAGCGATCTCGTGCCGGAGGCGAATGTGGCATTCGCCCACGGGCAGATGAAAGAGTCGGAACTGGAGCGGATCATGTTTGATTTCGTAAACGGGGAGATCGACGTGCTGGTGTCCACCACCATCATTGAGACAGGGCTGGACATTTCCAACGTAAATACCATGATTATCCACGATTCCGATCAGATGGGACTGTCCCAGCTCTATCAGCTGCGTGGACGCGTGGGGCGTTCCAATCGGACTGCTTACGCTTTCCTTATGTACAAGCGGGATAAGGTGCTTAAAGAAGTGGCGGAAAAGAGGCTTGAGGCGATCCGGGAGTTTACGGAGCTTGGCAGCGGCTTTAAGATTGCCATGCGCGATCTGGAAATCCGCGGCGCGGGCAGCCTGCTCGGAAAAAGCCAGCACGGTCATATGCAGGCGGTGGGGTACGACCTCTACTGCAAAATGCTAAACGAGGCGGTCAAGACGAAGAAGGGCATTTCCGTGATCGAGGATTTCAACACCCTTGTGGATCTGGATGTGGACGCTTACATTCCGCCGGAATACATTGTGAACGAAGTGCAGAAGCTGGATATCTATAAGCGGATTGCGGGCATTGAGAACGAGCGGGAGTGCGACGATATGCGGGAAGAACTGCTTGACCGATTTGGTCAAATTCCAAAATCGGTGGGGAATCTTCTGCGGATCGCGCTGATCCGTTCCCACGCCCACAGACTTTATATGCCGGAGGTGAAGGGGAAGAATGAGCGGATCAGTTTTATGCTTCGCCCTGACGCACCGATCCGGGTGGAAAATATTCCGCTGCTCATAAGCGATTACGGCGGACGGCTGCGGTTTGACCCGAAGGGCGATCCCACCTTTTATCTCCATTACAGAAAGTGCGGGGTGATCGAGAAGGATGAGGAGACATTGCTTATGCTGACGGGGGAGGCGCTTACGAAGATGGAGGAACTGCTGCTTGCCGGGGCGGGCTGATGTTGGGAAAGGGTGGTTTGGGAACAGAATACTGGTATTGTATGTGAGGGGAAAATGGGGCAGAGAAATCTGTCCCATTTGCAGGTTATTAAAAAAATTTTTCTTAATGAATTTTGTTTAAAAAATGAACCTCACGCAATTAGATGACGAATATAAGGTGAACAGGCAGGGGAGGTGAGGCGGTGAACGCAGAGGAAATAGAAAAATGTATAGATGGTTTCGGCAAGGACGTATATAGATTCTGCCTGAAGCTCTGTATGGACAAATCAGACGCCGAAGACTTGTACCAGCAGACTTTTCTCAAAGCGCTGGAGACGGAGTGGACCCTGGACTGGGAGAAAAACCCGAGGGCGCTGTTCTTTTCTTTCGCCTATCATATCTGGAAAAGCGACAGAAGAAAAAGTGCCCGCCGAAATAGGATCGCGCCTTGCAGTAATATGGACGGGGAGATGGAGTCGGTTATACAGTCTGAAGGAGACGTGGAAGAAGGTTATCTTCAGAAAGAACTGGTCGTGCAGGTGCGCCGGATCATACAGACGCTCCCGGAAAAATTCCAAGTGCCGCTGTATTTATTTTACCTTTCCGAGTGCTCCGTGGAGCAGATAGCGGCTATCATTAAGAAGCCGCCCGGCACTGTGAAAAGCCGGTTGTTTAAGGGAAGAAGCTTAATGAAACAAAGATTGGAGGAAGCAGGTTATGGGAGATAATCGTTCTGATGTGGAAATAGAAAAACTGATCCGGGCTTCTTTGAAAATGACGGATGTGCCGTCCCCGGAACTGAATCGGAAACTCAAAGCAGCTCTGTATCAGCAGGAAGCTGTGCTTCAGAAACGGCCTGTCGTGCATAAATTATCACTCTGGTATCTGCCGATGGTGTTCAATCTGATCCTGTTTTCTCTGCTGGCAGTTCTGGCGCTGATTGTGATCGAAAATATTTATTTATCTTATTTCGCCGCCGGCGCGTGCTTCTATATTGGTCTGTTGGGAGTTCTGCTTACCGTAGTAGGCTTAAAAAGAGCAGACATAAAAGAGGAAATTACGATCCGCGTTGAGAAGAGAGGTGTACTGGCATGAACTATGTAAAAAAGAATAAATTTGTGCTTTATATTGGTATTTTGGCTATTATAATGCTGATTTTTTTGCGGTTTGGTTTGTATTTTATAAAAAGTGATGGTTTTAACGGTCTTTCCATGTTGTATCCGGCAATGATTCTCTGCTCCATTTTTTTTGCACTGTGTACTTCCACTTTTTTTGCGGCGTGGGTGTATCAGGACTGCAAAAGGAGGGGAGACGACCCGGTAGTGTGGGCGGTTGTAGTGTTTGCGGTCTCGCCTTTCATCGGACTGCTGATCTACTTTTTGCGGCGGTCGGAAGTGAAAACGGTATGTCCGGCTTGCGGACATCGAATTTCGGTAACCGCAAACTATTGTGAAGCATGTGGAACAAAGATTGAAAAGGAGGAGGATCAAATGATGGCAAAACAGGGAACACATCACTTGACATTTATATTGTGCAGTATTGTGAGTATGGCGCTTATGCTCGTATGCCTGACAGGATTTATCGTCAGCGCGGCTTCGGGTAGCGGTATCAACACAGACGTTGCTTCCGGCGACCGGGTGTGGAACATGGGTGTGATTCTGGATTACGGAACGTATCGGAACGGCGTCTGGAAGCTGCATGTTAAAAGCGCCAGCGACGGGTTTGTGAAAGAAAAGAGAATGACGGTCACGGATGCGGACACCCAGACGCTCTACGCGGATATTTCCTGCGGCACGGTGCCGGAGGGAGCAACGCTTATCCTGTGGCTGGTGCAGGAAGACGTGGTGAAATCCGTTGACGTGACGAATCTTTCGGAACCACTGGCATATCCCTTAAATGAATTTGAGAATGGAAAAGTCCATGTCAGACTGCAGATCAACGGCGTGGAAGATACGGACTCGGAAATTTATATCCAATAGAAAAAAAGGTGCCCGCTTAAGACCGCTGTGTGATATGATAATAGCAAAAAACTGAGGAGGAACCTACTATGGCAGGTAGACCGAACTGGCTTAACACAGCAATCTTTTATGAAATTTATCCGCAGTCCTTCAACGATACCAACGCTGACGGCATCGGGGATATGCAGGGCATTATCGAAAAACTGGATTATATCAAGGAGCTTGGATGCAACGCGCTCTGGCTGAACCCCTGCTTTCTGTCACCTTTCTATGACGCGGGGTACGACGTGGAGGACTACTTCACCGTTGCGCCCCGCTACGGGACAAACGAGGATCTGGTGCGGCTCTTTAAGGAGGCGCATAAACGGGAGATGTATGTGCTTCTGGATCTGGTGCCGGGACACACCTCGGTCAATCACAAATGGTTTCGCGAGTCTATGAAGGCGGCGCCAAACGAGTTTACAGACCGCTATGTATGGACGGACAACACATGGGAAGCGCCCGACGGGATGAATGCCCTTAAGGGAATCTCAGAGCGCGTGGGCGCGTGCGGGGTGAATTTCTTTTCCCATCAGCCGGCACTCAATTACGGATATTATAAGCCCAATCCCGAGAAAAAATGGCAGCAGGCGATGGACGCGCCGGGACCGCTGGCGACGAGGGAGGCAATGAAAGACGTGATGCGCTTCTGGCTTTCGGCGGGCTGCGACGGGTTCCGTGTGGACATGGCTGGCTCACTTGTGAAGAACGACGAGGACGGAAAAGGCACGATCAGACTGTGGCAGGATATCCGTGCATTTCTGGAGCAGGAATTTCCTGCGGCGGTGATGGTTTCCGAGTGGGGCGAGCCGGACAAGTCTCTGGCGGGCGGTTTCCACATGGATTTCCTGCTGCACTTCGGTCCTTCCCACTACAACGATCTGTTCCGCTGCGAGGAGCCCTGGTTTTCCAGAAGGGGAAAAGGGGATATCAGTGCGTTCTGGGAGAAATATCAGGAGAGTTACGCAAAATCCTGCGGCGGGCTGATCTGTATTCCTTCGGGCAATCACGATATGGACAGACTGGCAAGACGGCTTGACAAAGAGGAAATGAAGCTGGCGTTCGCCTTTCTTCTGACCATGCCGGGCGCGCCTTTTATCTACTACGGCGACGAGATCGGTATGCGTTATGTGGAGGGGCTGGCTTCCGTGGAGGGCGGCTATGAGCGGACAGGTTCCCGTTCGCCGATGCAATGGGACGATTCCTTAAATGCCGGCTTTTCGTCGGCGAAGCCGGAAATGCTTTATGTGGCGCAGGACACCGCGCCGGACCGCCCGACGGTGGCGGCGCAGATCGGGGATGAGGATTCCCTCTACAGCGAGGTAAAGCGGCTGATTGCGTTTAGGCAGTCCCATGCGGCGCTGCGAAACGACGGGGAAATCGAGTTTATACAGAGCGATAATTACCCGCTTATGTTTGTCAGAAAGTGCGGGGACGAAAAGCTGTTGGTGGTCATTAACCCTTCCGACAGAAAGCAGCCCTTAAGCGGCGTAAAACCGGGCGAAGCGCTCTACACCATAGGAGGTAAGATCGAAGGCGCAGAGGGAGGCTTTGCGGCGGCGCCCTGTTCCGCCGGGATTTATCGAATATAATATTTCTTTTCATGGAATTGTGTTTTACTCTGTGATATAATTAGCGCAGTCTTTACAGTTTTGAGCTGGTTTATAAATGGAGATGAGACAACAGTCTGTTAAAGGAGAATTATATTAGATGGAACCCATTTGGGAATTTTTTGAAAACATGAATGAACTGGTCTACGTGGCGGACGTGGACACCTATGAATTTATTTATATGAATAAGAAGGCGCTTTCGATCTGTGGACTTACCTCTCTGGAACAGACCAGAGGGAAAAAGTGCTACGAGGTGCTGCAGAATGCCTCCGCGCCGTGCGAGATCTGTAATAACAGGGAACTTGTCCCGGGGCAGTTTAAAGAGTGGCGCTATTACAATCCCGTCTACAACAGGCATACATTGGTGAAGGACACCTTGATAGAGCTGGATGGGAGAAGGCTGCGTATCGAGATCGCCATTGATATCAGCGCAGATACGAAGCAGAATGAGATCATCCGTGATTACCAGACCAGAGAGGCGCTGATCAACGAGGCGCTGCGGACTGCCATGCTGGCGTCCGACCCGGAAACTTCCTTAAAGATTGCAATTGAGTATCTGGGCAAGGCGCTTGGCGGCGAACGGGTATATATTTTTGAGAAAAACGAACAGGGCGGCGACGACAACACTTACGAGTGGGTGGCGAGCGGTGTGAGCCCGCAGAAGGATAATCTGCAGAATGTGCCGCCGGAAGTCTGCGAGGGATGGTACCGTCTCTTTGCAGAGGACAAGTGCGTGGTAATTGAAGACACCGAGGACGTCAGGACAAAGAACCCGCTCCAATACGAAATGTTGAAACAGCAGGACATCTCTTCGATTACGGTAGTGCCGCTGTATGATGACGGAAGGGTAATCGGGTTTTACGGAGTGGATAATCCGCCCGCAGAGTCTATGCACTACATTTCCAATATGCTGCAGATCATGGGGCATTTTATGGAATCCCTGCTTAAAATGCGCAACCTTGTCAAAAATCTGGAGAGAATGTCTTATCTGGACCAGCTCACCCAGATCGGAAACCGTTATGCCATGGTAAAATATACAGAAGGTATGCGTCCCGGGGAGAGCGTGGGAATCGTTTACGGAGATATCACAGGACTAAAGCGGGTGAATGACGCGGAGGGACATGAGGCGGGAGACCATCTGATTCTCGCCGCCAGCGGCTGTATGAAGGAGGCGTTCGGGGACGCCTATGAGCTGTTTCGCATCGGCGGGGACGAACTGCTGGCGATCTGCGCGGGTATCGGAGAGGCAGATTTCCGGGAGAGGGTTGCGCGGCTGAGAACCATTATGGCGGAGGCTTCTGTCAATATGGCGGTGGGCGCTGACTGGGAGAAGGACAGCGAAGCCGGGGTCAGCGTCGTGCTCGCCGCGGCGGAGACGCAGATGTACAAGGATAAAGCGGCATATTATCAGAGAAGCGGGATTGACAGGAGAAGATAGCTGTCATATTTTGCGGATGCAGGATGCACAGGGGTGGTAAAGATGGGGCAGATGAATCATATATATACCGTAACGTTGAACCCGTCTCTGGATTATACCGTATCGGTAGACAATTTCAGACTGGGATATACCAATCGGACGGAATCAGAAACCCTGACTGTGGGCGGTAAGGGCATCAATGTCTCTACGGTGTTAAAAAATCTGGGACTGGAAAGCACGGCGCTCGGTTTCGTGGCGGGATTTACCGGGCAGGAGGCGGCAAGGCAGCTTACTGCGCGCGGCATAGGGAACGGTCTGATTTTGCTGGAAGAAGGGCTTACCAGAATCAATGTGAAACTGCAGTCGGTGGAGGGCACCGAGATCAACGGGCAGGGACCTGACATTTCAGGGGAGAAATTTGAGCAGCTTTCGGAACGGCTTTCGGATCTTGCGGCGGGCGATGTGCTGTTTCTGTCCGGGAGCATTCCCGCGTCATTGCCGCAGGACACTTATCTGCGCATGATGGAGAGAATGTCTGCGGGCGTTCTGACCGTGGTGGATGTTTCGGGAGGGGGGCTTGTGAAAGCGCTGCCCCGGCATCCTTTTTTAGTCAAACCAAACCAGCATGAGCTTGGCGAATTATTTGGAGTGACCCTTGCGGACAGGGCGTCAGTCATTCCCTACGCGAGGAAGATGCAGGAGATGGGCGCGCGCAATGTGCTTGTGTCCATGGCGGGACAGGGCGCGGTGCTTCTCGCGGAGGACGGCAGCGTATTTGAGTCCTCGGTGCCTGCGGGCAGCCTCATAAACGGCGTCGGCGCGGGAGATTCCATGGTGGCAGGATTCATGGCAGGATGGCTGGAAAAGCAGGACTACGGGCACGCCTTTTATATGGGTATGGCTGCCGGGAGCGCGACTGCCTTTTCGGAGGGGCTGGCTGGCGGCGGGGAGATCCGGGAGCTGTATCGGAGGATGCGAGGGCTGTGCGGTGGTGATTGAAGCAAAATCTCAATATGTCTGTGACAGGGATGCTAAAATGTTATGAGAGGAAAAGAAAGCGGTAAATCTATTGATACACGGATAGAGTTGCCGCTCTTTTTATTGCGGTGAGGCTTTTAACCATACAGCCGGACGGTTGTTACATGGGAAGAACCGTTCGTGACAGAAAAAGAAACGCGGCTGCGTTTTGTGACGATATATCATATCAGCAGGAAATCAAGCGCGAGCGAAGCGAGCATTTGACGGGAGGTACAGCATGTTATGGATCGCGGTATGCGACGACGAGGTCATGGAGTGCAGCAGGATGGCGACAAAGATCAGAGGGATTCTGGACGAGATGGAAGTGCCCTGCACGATACGGCAGTTTTACAGCGGACGGGAATTGCTGCAGTCGTCGGAAACCTTTGACATTATTTTTCTGGATATCATCATGGATGGTCTGGACGGAATGAAAACGGCACGGCTCGTAAGGGAAAAAGCCTTTGACAAGCTGTTGGTCTTTATTTCCGCAAGCCGGGACTATGTGTTCGACGCTTATGATGTGGAGGCATTTCAGTATCTGCTAAAGCCGGTTGAGGATAAAAAGCTGAAAAGTGTGCTGCGAAAAGCCGTCCGCAAGACGGAGGAGCGGTCGCAGGTATTTATCATTGTAAGCCGGGAACGGCAGAAGAAAAAGCTGTTTCTGGATGATATTTATTATTTTGAAATCAGGGGGCGCATGATTGATGCACACGGAAGGGGAGGTATTTTCAGCTATTACGAGCAGATCGGGCTTCTGGAAAGGGAACTGCAGGGGAAGGGGTTTGTCCGCTGTCACAAAAGCTATCTTGTCAATTTAAAGTACGTGGACGTGTACAACAGGCAGGAACTTGTGCTCGACAACGGAGAACGGATTGCCATTGCCAAGAGGCGGTATGAGGCGTTTTGCGAGGCAATCCTTAAATATATGCGCGGGATGGTGTGAGACAATGATGCGGTTTAACAATAAAATGGAACGAGGAATAAGAGCGGCGTCCATGGTGGTGACTGTGCTTACTCTGATATGGCTGACGTATTTCTTTTCGGAATCCCTTATTTCCTGTCTGCTGTTGGTCTGGAAACACACGGTAGGGCACGTGGACGTTCCTGTTTTGGGGTCTGAAGGGGAGAGAGAACTCGGACTGATCGGGTGGGGCGGCTTTTGCATAGCAATTATGGCGGTGTGCGGGGTGAGAAAGCGGCTTGCGGGCGTTTTTTACGGAAAGTCAGGGAAATGGTGTGCGGTGCTGACCCTTCCGCTGCTTGTGGTGGCAATTGTCACTTATGCGGCAAACTGGGGAGCAGGTTACGGTATACTTTATAGAAGCGATGGGAATATGGGGCTGTACTATGACCAGATTTTCAGTTATGTCGGATGGAGTGTCCTGTCGGGCTTATCTCTGTTTGCGGCGGGGGTATATGCGTTCGGCATGGATCGGATTTATGTGGAGCAGAAAAAGGCGGAACAGTATCGGGTACAGGCGGCGGTCTATCGGACGCTGGAGGAGCAGTACACACAGGCGGAGCGGCTGAGGCATGATCTGAAAAACCATGTGCTTGCGCTTCGTGGTCTGTGGGAGGATCAGGCGTGGGAAAGGCTGGGGGATTATCTGGGAAAGATGGAGAACAGCGCGCAGTTTGGGGCGAATGAGGAGGCTACGGGAAACCGGGTGGTGGATGCGCTTTTGTGTCATAAACGGAAAATGGCGGAGGATAAAAGCATTGCATGGGAATGTGACGTGCGGATACCGAAGCGGTGCCATATCAACGAGTTTGATCTGTGTATTCTTTTCGGAAATATACTGGACAACGCGCTGGAGGCATGTGAGAGATTGCAGCGGGAAAGATGCGAACCGGGATTACAGCCTTTTATCCGGGTGCAGGCGGGCGCCGTCAAAAGCTGCTTTCTGCTGGAAGTAAAGAACAGTATGAATGAAAACGAAAAGCAAACGGGCAAAAATACCGGGAAGGGAAATCCACAGGAAAATGGAATCGGTCTGCTGAATGTGGGAGATGTGGTGCGGGGGTACAACGGCGTTATGGAGACGGAGATACGCAACGGGGTGTATGATATTTCCGTGCTTCTGCCGCTTGCCGAGACCGCATATGACATGGAACGGGTTGTTTGAAACAGGATGCTAAGAGATGTAGTTTGACTTGTCGAAACATGGGATAGGCAGATATTTGACTGATAGCAGATGCAGATCACATTTGCGTTGCCGGATATTTCGGAAAAGGAGGACGACTATGCACACAAAGACGATGGAAGGATTGATCGGGGCACGGACTAACATGGAGATGCTCAACACCCCGTTTCGGGTTTTTAAGGAGGCGAGACGCAAAGGCGATACCGCAATGATGGAGCGGGCGATGGGTTACATGGGCGATTTCCACGAAGACGCCTACGAGTACAAGGAAGTAGCCGACGAAGGGATGAAGAAGGATGTGGAGGAAACCCGGAAGATCGCGGAAGAACAGCGCGAGGAGATGATCCAGAACCGCAGGGATGAACGCGAGGAACAGCAGAAAAAACTGGAGGAGGAAAGAAAGGAGAATAAGGGCGATAAAATTGTAGACACCGTGGAGATCAGTGAGGACGGCAAGGTTCTGCTGAAAGGGAACACCCAGACCGCCGCGCCGGATGCGGACGGGACGGATGTGGAGACGGACGAGTCCCCGAAACCGAAGGCGGATCTGGAGCCTGTGTTTTATTCGAGCGCGGGGGAAGTGAAGCAGCCGGAAGATACGGGGGTGAAAGTTTCGGCGTCGGTGTAGCATTAATTTTAATTACGAGTTGGTATTTTAAGTCCCAAATATAGGACTGTACAAATGGTATCCTCTTTTCAGAACATAAGTTCGCTGATCCGATCGGCGAATAAAGACTGAAAGGAGGATATATTTATGAAGGGATATGCGGTAGAGAGCGGTTACATGGGATATGTGAATGGGGCATACATGTTATTTGCCAGTGAAACGGATTATGCGGATTATATGGCGGAATAGTGGGAATAGTTTATGAAGATAGGATAAAATGCCACGGTTCCGCCTATTTTTCGGTTGATAGAACGGTGGGAATACAGTACAATACAAATGTATGCGTTCGGCGTGAAAACATATTTGCCGGGGAGCGAACATAGGTATAACATAGCGCATAGACTGAAAATGGATGCTGATGCGCGGGAGATTTTATGGTCAAAAAGATAGATGGAATATCTGTGAACTATATAGACGAGGGCGAGGGCGAAATCGTACTTTTGCTGCACGGCTGGGGAGCCAATATCACTCTGTATCGGAGCGTGATTGATACGCTGAAACAGGGAAGGCGGGTGATTGCCCTCGATATGCCGGGCTTCGGGAAGACGCCCGAGCCGCCGAAACCTTGGTGCGTGGACGATTACGTGGATTTTGTACTGAGGTTTATCGCCTCTTTTTCGATAGAGAGACTGAGTGTGGTAGTACATTCTTTTGGCGGCAGGGTGTTTTTTAAGATGAATGCGAGAGAAAACCTGCCCTTTATCGTGGAGCGCGCGGTATTGATTGACAGCGCCGGGATTCTGCCGAAAAAAAGTCTGCGGCAGAAAGTGAGCCTCAGATGTTACAAGATCGGCAGGGCTTTTATGAGCACGAAGGTGATGCACTTTCTCTACCCGGATGCGGTGGAGGAGATGCGCCGCAGACGCGGTTCCTCCGACTATAACAATGCGACACCCTTGATGAGGACTACGCTTGTAAAGGTGGTCAACGAGGATCTGGAGCCGCTCATTCATCTGGTGAAGTGCCCGACGCTCCTGATCTGGGGTGATCTGGACACAGCCACGCCCATAGAGGACGCGAGGCGGATGGAAGAACTGATTGCGGATGCGGGACTGGTGGTGTGCGAGGGAGCGGGACATTTCTCCTACGCGGAGCAGCCCGCGAAGGCGAACGGGGCGCTGCAGGCGTTTTTTGGCTGAGCGCTGTGCAAATGAAGATGGGGGTGCAGTTATGACATTGTTACGGCAAACGGCAATGAAAGAGTTGGAAAAATTGCCGGAAGAGAAAATAGGTTTTATTTTGCAGATTATGCAGGGAGTGAACGGATTATATAATGATACACAGGCAGGAAAGAAAGAGGCATTTATGAGATTGGAACAGTTACGAAAAAAGGGCACTGTTACTGATTATGATGCAGAACTTGCGTCTTATAGGGAAGAAAAATATGGTAAATAGAATTCTGATTGATACGAACATATTATTAGATTATCTTTTGACAAGGGAGCCTTTTTATGAAGTGGCAAAGGAAGTGGTGCGAACATGCACGGAAGGGGATACAAAAGGTTGTATTGCTGCCCATTCTATTACTAATATGTTTTTTATTTTAAGAAAAGACTATGATGCGGAAGAACGGCGGGAAATGCTGATTAATTTATGCACCATTTTTGACGTAGAGGGAATAGATAAAAATAAATTGCTGGTGGGACTTCAAAATGCTGATTTTGCAGATTTTGAAGATTGTCTTCAGACGGAATGTGCAAAAGCATATGGAGCAGAATATATAGTGACGCGGAATATAGCCGATTATAATGCTTCAGAAATAACAGCGATTTTGCCAAAGGATTTTTTAGAGAGGAATCATAGGCAGGAATGGATATGATATTTTTTGGCATATGGCTCGCCACCTATCTGGTGGGGGTGGTCTGGTATATTTTATATCTGATGCATATGTTTCAGCAGAATTCCTACAAGCCGAGGGAGTATGGGGAATGGATGCGGGTGCATACCAATGTGGGCAGGCTGCTTGGCAAATGTCTGTACGCGCTTATTTCTCTGCCGCTTGCGGTGATTGGGAACAGGGGCTGTCTGATTGCGGCATGTGTTATGAATGGGATGACTATACTGGTCAACAAGCCGCATAAAGCGAAGAAACCGTTGGTTTACACGCCCCGCGTGAAGCGGATGCTTGTCACGACAGGCATTTTATATCTCCTTGCCGCAGCGTTGGCTGTGGCTCCCGGGCTGTGGATGAGGACAGGCGCAGGGGTGCTTTTAACTTCTCAGGGGCTATTGCCGCAGCCGGAACACCCGCTGCTTAGAAATGCAGGCTTGATTCTGCTGGTCATGTTTATTTTACAGCCATTTCTTATTTTATTGGCGAATGCGGTCAACCACCCGATAGAGAAGAGGATTGACCAGTATTATATTAACGATGCTGCGCGCATTCTGCGGGAGATGCCGGATCTGAAAATTATCGGCGTTACGGGCAGTTATGGAAAAACCAGCGTGAAGTATTATCTGAGCGCGCTGCTTTCCACGCAGTATAATGTGCTGCATACCCCGGGAAATTATAATACGACGCTTGGCGTGGTGCGGACGATCCGGGAAAATATGAAGCCATTCCATGAGATTTTTATCTGTGAGATGGGGGCGCGGGAAGTGGGAGATATCAAAGAGATCTGTGATCTGGTGCACCCGGACTACGGTATCATTACCTCCATCGGACCGCAGCACCTGCAAAGCTTTCACACCATAGAAAACGTTGTAGCGACTAAGTTTGAACTGGCGGATTCCGTGCCGCCATCCGGCAAAGTATTTCTGAATTATGACAATACCTATATCAGAAATGCCGGGACGGATAAGAACATAGTCAGCTATGGAATTACGGCAAAGGACGTGGATTTTTGTGCCTATGATATTTCGGTTTCACCGAGGGGATCTTCCTTTAAAATGAAGGACGAATCCGGGAAGGAGTACGAATTTCACACAAAGCTGGTGGGCAGCCACAATGTGCAGAACATAGCGGGAGCCATTGCCGTGGCACACACGCTGGGGATTCCCATGGAAAAGCTGCTCTACCCGGTGAAACAGCTGGAGAGCGTCCCCCACAGGCTGCAGCTTGTGAAGCAGGGCGACAGAATATTGCTGGATGACGCCTATAATTCCAACAAAAATGGGTTTGAGGCGGCGCTCGACACGCTGGCAATGTTTAAGGAACTTCGCATACTACTGACCCCGGGTATGGTGGAACTGGGTGAGAAGCAGTATGATGAAAATAAAGAAGTGGGTGTTTACGCCGCCGATAAGTGTGACTATGCCGTGCTTGTCGGAAAGGAGCAGACAAAGCCGATTCAAGATGGGCTTTTAGAAGCCGGATTCCCGGAGAACAGAATGATTCCGGTGGATGATCTGCAGGAGGCGTTTCGGATGGTAAATGCGATCCCCGGTGAAAAGCAGAAGGTTATCCTGATTGAGAATGACCTGCCGGATAATTATGCGTAAGCACAGAACCGTCGAAGACGCGATTTTGCGAAATGCGCGGTTTGGAATGAATAGGGAACATAGAAGGAGGCAATAAACAACTATGAAAATTCGGGTAGGCGTTTTTTTTGGCGGCAAGAGCGTGGAGCACGAAGTTTCCGTTATTTCCGGCTTGCAGGCGTACAATGCCTTTGATAAAGAGAAATATGATCTGGTGCCCATCTATATCACGAAGGATAATGAGCTTTATACGGGGGAGCTGATCGCAGATATTGCCAACTATCGGAATATCCCGGAACTTTTGAAAAAGAGCATCCGCGTCTTTCTGATGGGGGAGAAGAACGGCGTAAAGCTGATCCGGTACCCGGAAAAGAAATTTGGAAGTTCCGAGGTGGCGCAGATCGATGTTGCGTTGCCTGTGGTGCATGGCGCCAATGTGGAGGACGGCTCCCTGCAGGGATTTTTACGGCATTACAATATCCCGTTTGCGGGCTGTGATGTGATGGCGTCGGCGGTCACCATGGATAAATATGTGATGAAGACGGTGCTTAAGGATAACGATATTCCTGTTCTGGACTGTGTGACATTGTACGGGAAGGAATATGAGGGCGGCGAGCAGGCGGCTTACGACAAGGTGGAGCGAAAGATTCCGTATCCTGTTATCGTGAAGCCTGTCAATCTGGGTTCCAGTGTGGGAATCAAAGTGGCGAAAGACCGGGAAGAACTGCGGGAGGCATTGGAGTACGCTTTTACTTTCGGACCGAAAGTGCTTGTTGAGCGGGCGATTATGAATCTGCGGGAGATCAACTGCGCGGTTCTGGGAGACTATGAGAAGGCAGAGCCTTCAGAGTGCGAGGAGCCGATTTCCAGTGATGAGATTTTGAGCTATGAAGATAAATATGTGGCGGGCGGCAAAGGCGGTTCCGAGGGCATGAGAACCGCGAAGAGAGAGCTGCCGGCGAACCTGACGCCCGAGAAGCGGGAGGAGATCCGTGAACTGGCGGTGAGAACGTTCCAGACACTTGGATGTAACGGCGTGTCCCGGATAGATTTTATGATTGACAGGGATACGGATCAGGTGTATGTCAACGAGATCAATCCCATTCCGGGTTCTCTTGCCTTTTATCTGTGGGAGGCGCTTGGAAAGCCTTACAAGGAGCTTCTGGACGATATGATAAAACTGGCGCTTAAGAGGGAGCGGGAAGAGCAGAGTATGCTCACTTCCTTTGACAGCAATATTTTACAGAATGCGAACTTGTCCGGGGCGAAGGGTGTGAAAAAATAAAACAAAAGCGCCTGTCATTTCCCAATGGGATGACAGGCGTTTCACATTTTATGTAATTGTCATCAAAATATCATGCCACCGCGTACACCGACAACCCCACAAAGATCAGAATCGTAATCAGCGTCCCCATGGAGAGCGTGTTGGAAATATAGATGCCCTCCGATTCCACATCCGCATAGAGCGGGATGACAAACGGCGCCGGCAGGGCGAACAGCAGAACCAGTGCCATGAAAAGCTGTTTGTCAAAAGGCATGACCTGAAAGACGATAAAGGCGGCGGCGCATAAAAGTACGCCCATCACCACGGTACGGAAAACCAGTGTCTTTACAACCGGGACGATCAGATCTTTTCGCAGGGACAGTTCATAGCCAACGATAATTAGGATCATAGCGGATGTGGGCAGGGTGATCATCTCAATAACAGCAGAGAATATCGGACTGACGGGGGAGGCGGTGATCAGATTGCCGAGTCCCGTAACGCCTACGATAAGCCCGAGGGTAACGCCCCGGAAAGCGGGATTTTTACACATTTCTTTTAGCATTTCTTTGAGGGACGGTTTCTGCCCCGTGGCATTTTTCAAAAGCGTGAGGTATATCGTGAATACAAACAGCACCTGTCCTAAATCCACGGTCGCCATATAGGAAAGCTGGTCGGGACCGGCGAGCAGTCCGTACAGGGCGTACCCCAGCATACCGACCTCAAAGCCGGACAGCAGATAGGGCATAAGCTTGGAATTGGGTACAAAGCGGTTTAGCAGGAAGCCGCATCCCAGAGCCAGCAGGCAGCTGATAAAAACAACGCTGAACATAAACAGGCTGTCGAGGGAGTAGGATGTTGCGTAAAAAGCCTGAAACAATACGACCGGCAGGGTGATGTTTGAGATGACGCTCTTGACGCCGTTTAACCCCTCTTTGGTCAGGATGCCGGATACCCGGCAGAAATAGCCGATAAAGAGCATGACTATAACGGGTACTACCATTTCAAGAACCGATAATGTCTGTGCCATATGTAATTTACCTCCATTTTTTTGAATTGCCCGAAGTCGTTCGTTTTCTATTTTAGGAAGTCCCGCAGATACACTTCCATGGAACGGTTCATTTCTCTGGAAAAATCCGACTCGTATTTTCTTTTCCAGAAAGCCTCCATCCATTCATCGTAATTTTTCCCGTTTGTTCGTCCTGCAAACATTTCCCGTATCTGCACACCGTTCTTATCCTGATAGCTGTTCTCGCAGATGATATCGGACACCCGGAACCGCTCTGGCTTTTTCCGAAGCTTCTGCTGCTCGGTCGGATGTCCGAAAACGAGCAGACATGCGGGGTATACATATTCGGGAAGCTGTAAAAGCGGTTTCACTTTCTCGGCATTTTCCATGACATCACCGATGTAACAGGAGCCGATTCCCAGACTTTCCGCTGCCATCACCGCGTTTTGCGCTGCGATCAGCGCATCTTCCACAGCCAGCAGCAAATCGCCGGCGCCGGGGGCTCGCGGTTTCAGTCCCGCTTCCTCATAAAAAGAAAGCCATTTCCGGCAGTCCGCACAAAAGACAAGCATCATTTTTGCCTTTGTCATAAAGAGCTGGTTGTCACATAAAACGGCAAGTTTTTCCTTTTTATCCGCATCCGTGATGTCGATTATGGTATACAGTAACTGACAGCCCGCCGAAGGCGCCTGCAATGCCGCCTGCAGGATACTGTTTTTATCTTCACACGATATTTCCTCATCGGTAAATACGCGGACAGATTTTCTTTCATATAGAGATTTTATGATTTCGTTCGTCATCAGGACCTCCTTTTCTGCCAATACAATCAGTATAATATAGGAATAACAGCAAATGCAAATATATAGTTGTGCGGGGCATAACTAAGGAGAGAAAAGAACAGGAAAACCGGAGTTAGTATTTGCCATGTTTGAAAAGATGAAATCGGAGTTTTCATGTATATAATTTCCTGCCTTACAAATAATAGTAAAAAAACAGAGAAAAAATAAAAATAAGGCTATGACTTACAGACGGAGGTTATAAGATATGAAAGCAACAGGAATTGTCAGAAGAATAGATGATCTGGGACGCATTGTAATCCCCAAGGAAATCCGCAGGACGCTGCGGATCAGAGAGGCGGACCCGCTGGAGATATATACGGACAGGGAAGGCGAGATCATTTTAAAAAAATATTCGCCCATCGGCGAGATGGGTACTTTTGCCAAGCAGTATGCAGAGAGCATGGCGCAGGTTTCCGGGCACATTGCACTTATTACGGACAGGGATCAGTTCATTGCCGTGTCGGGCGGTATGAAAAATCTGCTCGGCAAGTCCATCAGCAGGGAGCTGGAAGAAAAGATTGATCACAGGGAAAGTGTGGTGGCAACCAAGGGGGACAGAAATTTCATTCAGGTCAGTCTGGAGGGGGATGATTTCAGCCACGAGGCGATCAGCCCCATTATCTGCGAGGGTGACGTGATTGGCTCTGTGATATTGGTGGAGATGGATCACAAGTCCAAGATGGGTGAGGTGGAGCAGAAGCTGATCCAGTCGGCGGCGGGATTTCTCGGCAGGCAGATGGAACAGTAAAAACGGATGGGTGTGTGGAGAGCCGGGACGCGCGCGGCTCTCCATTTGTTATCCCTTTATATAAAGTCCGGGATACTTATTGCCTGATGTGTTAAAAATCCATTGCAAAATGTCCGGTTAACCCGTAAAATATTACAAAAGGAGGGGGAGAACCATGGACAGACAAAACCTGACGCTGCTCACCGATCTGTATGAACTGACGATGATGCAGGGGTATTTTAAGAATAAGGATCGGAATGAGACGGTTATTTTTGACGCTTTTTACAGGAATAATCCGTGCGACGGCGGTTTCGCCGTCATGGCAGGGGTGGAGCAGCTCATCCAGTACATAAGGGAGCTTCACTTTGCAAAAGAAGATATCGACTATCTGGCGGGGCTTGGCATTTTCGGGCAGGATTTTCTCGATTATCTGGCGGACTTCCGCTTTACGGGAGATGTTTACGCGATCCCGGAGGGAACGGTTGTTTTCCCCAGAGAACCGCTTGTAAAAGTGATCGCGCCGATTATGCAGGCGCAGCTTGTGGAGACGGCGATTTTAAATATCATCAACCACCAGAGCCTGATTGCCACCAAGGCGGCGAGAGTCTGCTACGCGGCGCGGGGGGACGGGGTGATGGAGTTCGGGCTCCGGCGCGCGCAGGGCCCCGACGCGGGTACATACGGCGCGAGGGCGGCTGTGATCGGCGGCTGTGTGGGCACTTCCAACGTGCTCTGCGGACAGCTCTTTGATGTGCCGGTCAAGGGTACGCACGCCCACAGCTGGATCATGAGTTTCCCGGATGAATACACGGCGTTTCGGACTTATGCGGATATGTACCCGTCCGCCTGCATTCTTCTGGTGGATACATACGACACATTGAAATCGGGTGTGCCGAACGCGATCCGCGTATTCAGGGAGATGCGGGAAGCGGGCGTACCGCTGACTTTCTACGGCATCCGTCTGGACAGCGGCGATCTGGCGTATCTCTCCAAAGAGGCGAGAAAGATGCTGGACGAAGCGGGATTTTCCGACGCGGTGATCTCCGCCTCGAACGATCTGGATGAATTTCTGATCCAGAGTCTAAAGGATCAGGGCGCGAAAATCACTTCGTGGGGTGTGGGTACACATCTGATCACGTCGAAGGACTGCCCTTCTTTCGGGGGCGTTTATAAACTGGCGGCTATTATGGGAGACGACGGGAAGTTCATTCCGAAGATCAAGCTGTCCGAAAATACGGAAAAGGTGACGAATCCCGGCAATAAGACGATCTACCGCGTATATGACGGGGAGAGCGGGAAAATAAAGGCGGATCTGATCTGTCTGGCGGATGAGACGTATGACGAGAACGAGCCGCTTTTGCTGTTTGACCCGGTGGAGCCGTGGAAAAAGACGAAACTTCCGGCGGGCAGTTATCGCCTGCGGGAACTGATGACGCCGGTTTTCAAAAACGGCGAATGCTGCTACACGTCCCCGAAGGTGATGGATATCCGCGCCTACTGTCAGGAAGAACAGAATACCCTGTGGGAAGAGACAAGGCGTCTGGTAAATCCGCACAGGGTACATGTTGATCTTTCGAGCAGGCTTTATGATGTGAAAATCGCGCTTCTTGACCAAATGGGTCAGTGACTGAACTGCGGCAGGTATTCGCTGTTTTCCGCAAGGATATCGTCTAATATCTGCTTTGCCACGGTGGCGGAGCTGACAAGCGGATGAATGGTAAGCGCCTGCAGGGCGCAGTCATAATTGCCGGTTACGGCGGCTTCGATGGTAAGCTGCTCGTAAGCTTTTACGTTCTGTAACAGACCACGGATTTTTAAAGGGGTGCGCCCAATGTGTATGGGGTGTGCCCCGTCTTTGTCGATCACACAGTTGCGCTCGATGGACGCATTGTCGGGAAGGTCCGCATTGGCGCCGCAGTTTAGGACATTCACAGTCTGGATGTCCTTTTTATTGTTGTAGATGGAGTCGATCAGGCTACATGCCGCATCTGAGTAACGGGCGCCGCCGCGCTTCGCAAGCTGTGGCGGTTTGATATCCAGAGCGGGGTCCTGATAGAGGGCAAAAAGGTCTTTCTCCACCTGTTTGATGACCTCTGCGCGGCAGCCTTCCTCCTTCGCGGCGCGGTCGCACTCGGCGAACATTTCCGGCTGCATATAGTAGTATTTCAGATAACTTACGGGCACCATTCCCAGAGATTTTAAGAAGGTGGGATCATAGTGGATTTCCGGGATGTTTGCCATCACTTCTTTTGCGGAATCGGAGCAGAGCTTTTCAATCGCTTCCGCAGTCACATCCTCCCCGCGCACCAGCACCCGTTTCGCCCAGACGAGATGGTTGATGCCCACGAAATCGCAGAACACGTCGTCCGGGGCGCAGTCAAATTTTTCCGCCATATCGCTTATCATATTGATGGGGCAGTTGCAAAGACCGATGGCTCTGACTGCGCTGTGGTTTAATGCCGCCTCTGTCAGGATGCCCGACGGATTGGCAAAATTAATCAGAAAGGCGTCGGGGCAGAGTCTTTCCATATCGCGGCAGATATCCAGAATGACAGGAACGGAGCGCAGCGCTTTGGCAAAGCCGCCCGCGCCGGTGGTCTCCTGCCCGATTTTTCCGTAACGAAGAGGGATTCTTTCATCCCGGATTCTTGCGTCAAGAAGCCCCACGCGGAACTGTGTGGTGACAAAATCCGCGTCCTTTAACGCTTCCTCCCTGGCTGTCGTCGCGTGAATCTGTAAGTCAATGCCGCTCTTTTCCACCATCCGTCTGGCGAGCGCGGTGACGATGTTCAGCTTTTCCAGCCCGGCGTCCACGTCCACAAGCCAGATATCCTTTACGGGAAGGCTGCCGTACCGTTTGATAAAGCCTTCAATCAGCTCCGGGGTATAGCTGGAACCGCCGCCGATGGTTGCGATTTTTAATCCTCTTTCTGTCATGGTTGCTCCCCCTTTTTTATCTGCATGTTTCCCGCAAAACCAGTTCCGCTTCAAATGTCCGGGTGACGGGTTCGTTCTCCGCCCTGCCTATCCGGTCGATCAGCAGCTCCACGCCGGCACGCCCCATCTCGTAAAGCGGCTGGCGCATGGTGGAGAGGGCGGGAAAAAGTATGTCCTTGGAATCGGGGACATCGTCGTCAAAACCGATCAGCGAAAGATCTCCGGGCACCGAAAGCCCGGCTTCCCTGACTGCCCGCCAGACACCGAAAGCCGGCTTGTCGGCTCCTGCAAAGCAGGCGTCCGGGCGTTCGCCATGCGCAAGCCGCCTTTTCATCTGCTGATAGGCGATGTCCTCAAAATGGTCGGCGTAAAGGATGGAATCGGGGCCAAGCGGCATCCGATAATCGTGCATGGCGGAAACAAAGCCGTTCAGCCGTTCCAGTCCCACGTCGTAATTCATATCACAGGTCACATGAATGATGTTTTTCCGTCCCTGCTTAATCAGGTGCTCCGTGGCGGTATAGGCGCCGTGAAAATTATCAAGCAGGATTTTGTCGGCGCGGCAGTCGCTCAGGTTGCTCTCGATCAGCACGCTGTTCGCCGATTTCGCCGCGACGTAACGGAAAAGTTCCTCGTCGTCAAAACAGCTTCCGTAGGCGATGATGCCGTCCGTGCAGCCGCTCGTCAGATAGTCCACATATTTCAGTTTCGCAGCCATGTCCTTTCGCCCGCTGCAAAATAAGATATTGTAATCATGCGCCTCCGCGCCGTCCTGCAGTCCGCGGATCAACTGAAAGAAAAAGTCGTTGCACAGATCGTCCATGACCACGCCGATGGTGCATGTCTTCTGCAGGACAAGGGATTTGGCAAGCCCGTTCGGGACGTAGTGGTTTTCCTCTATGATTTCCAGAATTTTTTTACGGTTCTCGGGGCTGACCCCGGGTTTGTTGTTCAGGACTCGGGAAACCAGTGTCCGGGAAACGTTCGCCTGCTTTGCGATGTCTGAAATGGTAGCCATGCGCCCTCTCCCTCTCTTAGGTGTTTCATAATTTACATTTACATTGTAACACAATGTGTCACTATGTCAACAGTAATATGATAAATATAATGAAAAAACTTTATATTCCAAGATGGAGAAAACGCGGGACGCGCATTCGGCAATGCGGTGTATACTATAATACATGCAATACATAGAAACAGGAGAAAATGTGAAGTTTGTGTGTTGACAGGCAAGTGGGTATTGGGTTAGGATAAAATTGAAATGTAAAACGATACACATAACAAGGTGTGAAAAAAAGGAAGCGGAGCGTTTTGGGGGATGCTCCAGAAGGGGGATTACCATGGATAAAATGGGGAGAAACGGAAAATATATTCTGGGGATTGATCAAGGCGGCACGAAAACGGCAGCCGCTGTGATGCGTGAGGACGGTTTTATTGTGGGAAACGCCACGACGAAGGGGGCATATTTTCCCAATGAGGGAGTGGAAAACGCGCTGGGGCAGATGACGGCGGCGGCGGAAGAGGCGATCCGGAATGCGGGGATCAGCAAAGAGGAAATTGCGCATACGGTGGCGGGCGTCGGCGGTATAGACTGGGCTGGCGACGACATTATGATAAGGGATGCGCTGAGAGAAAGGCTTTCTCTTGGCGAGATTTTTGCCTGCAACGACGCGGTTATTGCGTTCTACAGCGGTGCGCTGCGCTCCCACGGCGTGGTGATCTGCGCGGGAACAGGCATGAACGGCGCGCTGATTGACAAAAACGGCAGGCAGTTCGTCTATGGAGATTATATGGGGGAGAAGGCGCAGGGAGGAAGCGCCTTGTCGAAGCGCGCCCTGCGGAAAGTTTTTGACGCGGAGCTTGGGCTGTGCCCGCCCACGAAACTGAAACCCTTGTTTCTGGGACAGGCGGCGGTTTCTGACGTGGATGCGCTGCTGAAGCGTTATATGACGGAGAGCGGGTTCCGAACGGAACTGCGTTTTCTGATGCCGCAGATTCTGATGGTGGCAAAGACGGGGGACGAGGTGGCGTGCGAACTTCTGGATGAATTTTCAGGAGAGATCGTCGCGTATATTGAGGCGGGGCTTCGGAAAATGGAGATGAAGCCGGAGGAAGAGGAGATCGTACTGGCGGGAAGTGTATTCAAGGGAGCGGACAACCCTCTTACCTGCCGCGTGATAAAAGGGATCCGGGAACGGCTGCAGGGCGCGAAGGTGGTGCAGGCATGTTATGAGCCTGTGGTGGGCGCATGTATCATGGGACTGGTCAGGCTGGGTATGGAGCCTTCGGAGCGGGAGAAAAGCATCCGTGAGAGCGCGGCGGTTCTGGGGCTGCTGCGGAGCTGAAAAGCTATATAATATTGGCAAATATTGATGAAAACGGTTAAAATACAATATATCCTTGCGTGGATATGTAAATAGCTATCTGCTGATCTGCCCATATGCGGACAACAGCGAGACGGACGCCATGCAGGGGCTTCAGCAATGTAGGAGCGTGTAACAGATGAACAAGTGTGTACAAAGGAGCGCGGCTGTGTTTGCGCTGACGGTACTTGCCGGGTGGCTGTTTTTCTCGGCAGCGGCACAGGCGGCTTCGCCGGAGACAGATGAGAGTTCCGTGCTGGCGGAATATGAGGCGTACTACGATCGGTTTATGTCGATCGGGAACCGGGACGGGATCGCGGACGGCGGTTTTCTCGTGGTGGAAGACCAGATTTTCCCGCTGGAGCCGGATGAGGAGGACAGCATTCTGATGGTGCCTGCCTTTGATGCGCAGTATAACCGTCTGGCGCTGTTTATCGTGGACGGGGACGGACAGATTCTCTATCGGACGGAGCAGCTGGAGACAAACTACTGCGTCCGAGGGCGGATGAGACAGCCTGTGCAGTCCATTGCGGCGGTCTCCTTTCAGGATCTGAACCGGGACGGCAGAACGGATATCGTTCTCATTACCTCCTGTCTCAACGAGAGCGGCGTCTATGCGGGGGAAACGTACAAGGTCGGGGATGTGCTTTTCCAGAATCAGACGGGAAACGGTTTTTACCGGGATTATCGGATTTCGGAAAAGATCAATCGCTTCGGCATGAATAAGAGCGCGGATTCCATTGCGGCTTTTGTCCGGGACGGGGATTCTACGGAATTTCTGTACACAGCGACCACTTTGCAGGAACTGCAGAGGAACCGTTTCCGGGTTATTCCGGAACAGTGTTATCTGCGGACGTTTGGCAAGCTCGGTAAACTGCAGGTGACGCCGGGGACATACCGCATTGCGGATTATGATATTTTTATGATCTATCTGGTGAATGAGCAGGGAGATATCGTATCGGTTTTGCAGCCGATGGGAGAGTACGACAATCTCTATGCACTAAAGGGTGTGACCTGCCGGGACATCGACGGGGACGGGTTAAAGGACATCGTGATCCTTGCCAGATACAGCTATGAAGGCGAGGGCGGGGAGCTTCTCATTGAGAGCGATTACAGGATCTATTACCAGAGAACCGGCGGATTTTTGCCGGATACGGAAATCAGGGACGTATACCGGTGCAGCGATGAGGACACGATGGAAATACTGGTAGAAAAGGCGCGGGATTATTGGGGGTGGCAGTCCACAAATGATTAAGATACTGATTGTAGATGACGAAAAACCGATCTGTGATTTGATCGACTTAAATCTTACTTCCGCAGGGTATCACTGTACGGCGGTGCAGGATGGTCTGGAGGCGATTGACTTGATCGAGAAGGAAGAATTTGAACTGGTTCTTTTGGATATCATGCTGCCGGGGGCGGATGGTTATGACGTGATGGAGTACATACGCCCTCTGGGCATCCCGGTGATTTTTATTACTGCCAAGCATGAGGTGAAGCACCGGGTGAAGGGATTGAAGCTGGGCGCCGACGATTACCTTGTAAAACCTTTTGACGTGGTGGAACTGGTGGCGAGGGTGGAGGCGGTGCTCAGGCGCTACAACAAGGCGGAAGCGCATCTTACGGCTGGTGACGTGACGGTGGACGTGGACGCACGCCGGGTGACGAAGGCGGGACGTCCCGTGGAACTGACGAACAAGGAGTTCGGGCTGCTGCTCCTTTTTATGAAAAACAAAAATGTCGCCCTGTTCCGGGAGACGTTATATGAAAAGGTGTGGGAAGGGGAATACTTTGCGGACAGCAGGACGCTCGACCTGCATGTACAGCGCCTTAGAAAAAAGCTGGGTTGGGAGCATAATCTGGTGGCGGTGTACAAGGTGGGCTATCGCTTAGAGGTGCAGGAATGAAATTTTCAATCAAACTGGTGCTGTCTACCATGATTGTGCTGGCGCTGGCACTGGGATTCAGCGGTTTTTACTTCGTAAACTATGTGTTCGAGACTTCTCTGGACAGAGAGGTGGGACAGTCGCTCGACGAGAGCAGTATCTTAAGTTTTGCTTTCGAGACGGCGGCTTTGAATGTGCCGCTCAAATACAGCGTCCTGCCGGACAGCGTGGTGGAGGAGATCGCGTCCAAACTGGAAATGGGCGGACAGGGCGGCGGGCGCCTCCTTCGGATCGCGGATGAGGAGAAAAACGTACTATATACAAGCGGCGGATTTACCGCGGATGAGGGGCTGCTCCCACAGACGGACGAGCATACCAAGTCCTACCGTGTGATTCGCGCGCAGGACAGCTTCTATGTGCACACCTGTGTATCCATCAATGCGCTGAACCGGATTCTGTATCTGGAGACCATGAAGGATGTGACGGGGGTGTTTACGGAGCGCGCCATGGGGTTTTCGCTGTATCGGAAGGTGACGGTGGTCATACTGTTGACCGGTACAGTCATTATGCTGTTTATCGCGTCCCTGCTGACGAAGCCGATTCGCCTGCTGACGAAGGCGACCAGAGAAATGGCGGCGGGGGATTACACATACCGCGCCAGACAGATCAGCCGGGATGAGCTGGGGCAGCTCACCGGGGATTTTAACCGGATGGCAAACGCGCTGGAGGAAAATATCTGCAAGCTGGAGGAGGAGATCGAGGCGAGGGAAGAGTTCATGGGCGCTTTTGCCCACGAGCTGAAAACGCCGCTGACGGCAATTATCGGCTATGCGGACATGCTGCGCTCACACAAGCTGGATGAGGAAAAGAGCATTATGTCGGCAAACTATATCTATACGGAGGGAAAACGTTTAGAGGCAATGTCGTTCCGCCTTCTGGATATCATTGTGGCGAAACAGGACGAGGCGCAGATGCAGGAGACGCAGGTGGGAGAATTGTTCGCGTACCTGCGGGAAATGTTTGCGGAGAAAAAGGATATGGATATCCGCTTTACGCACGAGGATGCCGTGGTGCGGATGGAAGCGAATCTGATCAAGACCGTGCTTGTCAATCTGATCGACAATGCCTGCAAGGCGTCGGAGACCAGTGCCGTATCGGAGGCGGGCGTGGTCGAGGTGTCAGGGCAGACGGTTGACGGCGGCTATCGGATCGCGGTGCGGGACTACGGGATCGGCATACCAGAGGCGGAGCAGAGTAAGATTGTCAAGGCGTTTTATATGGTGGACAAGTCCCGGGCGAGAAGCAAGAACGGGGCGGGACTCGGGCTTGCGCTGTGCGCGGAGATTTTAAAGATACATCACAGCAGGTTACAGATTGAGAGCAAAGAGGGAGAGGGTTCCTGTTTCAGCTTTATCCTTGCACATTCGGGAGGCATGGATTAGGATGCACACATGCTTTTGTGGAGAACAGTACATATGAAAAGTAAGATATATTATCTGGCGGTTCCGATGCTGGCGGCAGCAGCCATGTTTATTTCCATATGGGGACCAGAAGCGCTGGCGGAATATAAGGATCAGGGGATTCTGGATGTGCCCCATACGGAAAGTGTGGAAAACGCCGGGGAGGGTTACCGCTACCAGATGAACAGCAACGAGAAACTTTATATTCTGTCCTGCTGTCTGAGCAGTCAGACGTTCCCGGAGAGTGAGATGAGCGCCATGACGCATGAGGCGGATGCGGAGGTGGACTATCAGGAACTGGAAGGATCCTACGCCTTTGTGGTAAACCGCAGGGGACCGTCCGGCAGGGAGATCACGGACGAGCAGATTTATGCCACATGCAATGAAGGGCTTAAGCTGCTTAAGGAAAAAGGTATCCTGCCAGAACAGGTGAGGGAGGTGGACGCGTCCTCCTACGACGTTACCCTCTACTCGGCGATCGATGTGTTAGAGCCGCGCAACAATGTGGCGGTCTGGAAGATGAGCCTGTCCAATTCCCAGAAAAACGCGGATAAGGCGAACCGTCTGATGGATGCTTATATCGATGCGGACGACGGAAAAATATATGAGTTTTATGTGCGGACGCCGCTTCTGTGGGAAGAGATCGACGCGGACGCGCTGGTGGCGGATTGGGCAGAATATATGGGGCTTGGCGAACCTTCGTCCTATGAGTCGGACAACCCGCTTCTGGAAACGACGCCGTATTTTCGCAAATATGTGTTTGCGGGCATGGGGAACGGGCAGACGGTGGTGACGCTGGGATTCTACGAGGGGATCAACGAACTGTTCCTGAAAGTATCCCGCTGACGGTGTGAGATGGAAATGATGCAAATATGATGCAAATATTATGGGATTATGATGCAACTTAGATGAAATTATGATGCTCCTTTTTTGTACGCTTACTATGTAAAGCATACGAGAGAGGAGCATCAGTTATGTACGGAGAGTCATCGTTCACATGGGAATATGTCTGTGGTTATGAGACGAGGGAGCAGAGAAAAAGGCGTCTGGCAAGGCGGATGTATACATTGGCAGCCGCACTGTGTATCGTCAGTCTGACGACCGTGTTGTCAGTGAAGCTTGCGGCGGCGGGCGGCGTCCGCTTTCTGACGGAAAAGCTGTGGCAGGCGGAAAAGGGAACCGCGGCGGATTTGCCCTCTGACGGGAAAGGGGCAGAGGCGGTATGGGTAGAGCAGATCGCGATGCCGCTCGCGTTGGTGCCGGCGCAGGTGTCAGTTTTCGGAGGGGATGAGGGCGCACAGCCGGCGTCGGTGCACATTCCCACGGTCTATCTGGATCCGGGGCACGGCGGCACGGACGAGGGCTGCGCCAGAGGAGGCGTCCGGGAAAAGGACTTGAATCTTTCCATCGCGCTGCTTGTGAGGGATCAGCTCAAAGAAAAGGGATATCAGGTGATCATGTCCAGAGAGACGGATGCCTACGTCGCGAAGGAAGTGCGCGTGGCAATGGCAAACCGGTCCGGCGCGGATATCTATATCAGCATCCATCAGAACGCCACGGAAGAAGGCGCCGGGGTGAACGGGATGGAAGTGTGGTACACGGAGGATGACGACCGGGCAGACAGCAAGAGACTGGCACAGTTAATCAGACAGCAGACTTTAAAAAGTACGGAAGCAGCAGATCGGGAACTGCGGAGCGACGCGGATTTCTATGTGACGAAGAACACATCTATGCCCGCCTGTCTGATTGAGACAGGATTCCTCTCCAATGCGGCGGAGCGCAGGAAATTAAATCATGCGGAATATCAGCAGCAGATCGCGGGCGGCATTGTGCAGGGGATTGCCTACTACTTTCATCCAAAGACCATGTATCTGACTTTCGACGACGGGCCCTCCGAGGAGAACACCCGGAAGGTGCTTGAAATTTTGCGGGAGAGAAATATCAAGGCGACATTTTTTCTGGTGGGAGAGAACGTGAGGCAGCACCCGGAGGTGGCGCGTCAGATCGTGGCGGAGGGACATACCATCGGCATTCACTGTGACAACCATGATTACGGCGTTTTGTATGCCAGCGTGGACAGTTATGTGGCGGATTTTGAAAAGGCGAGACAGACCGTGTACGAAGTGACGGGTGTGGAGACAAATCTGTTCCGTTTTCCGGGCGGCAGCGTCAATGCCTTCAATAAGAAAACAAGCAAAGCCATCATCCGGGAGATGACGGGCAGAGGCTACATATATTATGACTGGAACGCCAGTCTGGAGGACGCGGTCAAAAACCCGGACCCAGAACAGTTGATCGAAAACGGCGTATCGACCACCCTCGGACGGCAGAAGGTCGTCCTGCTCGCCCATGATGTGGTCGGCAGCACAACCCTTTGTCTGGAAGAACTTCTGGACAGCCTGCCGGAGTATGAGATGAAACCGTTAAACGAGGAGGTGGAACCGATCTGTTTTTGAAGATTGTTCTTGACAATCCCGCCTTTCAATGCCAAAATGATAAGCAGTTATCATAGGCAGAGACATTGAGGAAGACAGTATCTGATTTTTAAAAGTCGCAGCGAGCCGGTGAGGGTGAAAGACCGGTACGAGTAGGAGGTCGGAGAAGATCACTTCTGAGTTTCAGACCGAACTTTCGCCGCGTTTGTCGGAAACCTTCTGAGGGAATCGGAAAGCGGGTGGCGGGACAGTAGGCTCTGACGGCGTCCCGCCGTTACCGGGAACCGTATAGATGGGTCGTGTCATGTGGGACGGCGAAAGGAAAGCGTCGTTTGATATGTGCGGGTCAGCAGGTACGTCGTAACAGGTGGTATCACGAGAACTTTACCCTCGTCCTTTTACAGGACGGGGGTTTCTTTAATTAAAAATAGAAAGGATGGACACTATGTATCAGAAAGTTGACGCAAACCTGAATTTTGTGGACAGAGAAAAAGAAGTTTGTCTCTTCTGGAAGGAGAATGATATCTTTAGGAAGAGCATGGACTCACGCAAGGATGGTCCCACCTACACATTTTATGACGGGCCGCCGACGGCGAACGGCAAGCCCCATATCGGACACGTATTGACGCGTGTCATCAAGGACATGATTCCCAGATACCGCACCATGAAGGGGTATATGGTGCCCCGTAAGGCGGGGTGGGATACCCACGGTCTGCCGGTGGAACTGGAAGTGGAAAAGCTCTTGGACCTGGACGGCAAGGAGCAGATCGAGGAGTACGGGCTTGACCCGTTTATCAGCAAATGTAAGGAGTCTGTCTGGAAATACAAGGGCATGTGGGAGGATTTCTCTGGCACGGTCGGTTTCTGGGCGGATATGGACGACCCCTACGTGACGTATCACGATGATTTCATCGAGTCCGAGTGGTGGGCATTAAAGCAGATCTGGGACAAGAAACTTTTGTACAAGGGCTTTAAGATTGTGCCCTACTGCCCGCGCTGCGGCACGCCCCTGTCATCCCACGAGGTGGCGCAGGGCTACAAGGCGGTGAAGGAGCGCTCCGCTATCGCCCGGTTTAAGGTGGTGGGCGAGGACGCTTACTTCCTTGCATGGACGACCACGCCGTGGACGCTGCCCTCCAATGTGGCGCTCTGCGTGAACCCCGTGGAGACCTATGTGAAGGTGAAGGCGGCGGACGGCTATACCTATTATATGGCGCAGGCGCTTTTAGACACGGTGCTCGGCAAGCTGGCGACAGACGATACGCCGGCATATGAAGTGCTGGAAACCTATGTGGGTACGGACTTGGAATACAAAGAGTACGAACCGTTGTTTGCCTGCGCTGGCGAGGAAGCGGCAAAACAGAAAAAGAAAGCCCATTATGTGACCTGCGACAATTACGTTACCATGACGGACGGTACGGGCATCGTGCATATCGCGCCCGCCTTCGGTGAGGATGACGCGCAGGTAGGACGCAAATATGACCTGCCCTTCGTGCAGTTCGTGGACGGCAAGGGCAACATGACCGAGGAGACGCCTTACGCGGGCATTTTTGTGAAAAAGGCTGACCCGGAAGTGATCAAAGACTTGGATAAAGAAGGAAAATTGTTTGACGCGCCCAAGTTTGAGCATGACTATCCGTTCTGCTGGCGCTGCGATACGCCGCTGATTTACTATGCGCGCGAGTCATGGTTCATCAAGATGACGGCGGTGCGCGACGATCTGGTGCGCAACAACAAGACGGTGAACTGGATTCCCGAGTCCATCGGTGAGGGGCGTTTCGGCAACTGGCTGGAAAATATTCAGGACTGGGGCATTTCCCGTAACCGCTACTGGGGCACGCCCTTAAATGTGTGGGAGTGCGAGGGATGCGGGCACATGGACGCCATCGGTTCCCGCGAGGAGCTTGAAAAAATGAGTGGCAATGCGGCGGCGAAGACCGTGGAGCTGCACAGACCGTATATCGATGAGATCACATGCACCTGCCCGGAATGCGGCGGGACTATGAAGCGTGTGCCCGAAGTGATCGACTGCTGGTTTGATTCCGGTGCGATGCCCTTTGCACAGCACCATTATCCGTTTGAGAATAAGGAGCTGTTTGACAGCCAGTTCCCGGCGCAGTTTATCTCCGAGGCGGTGGACCAGACGCGCGGGTGGTTCTACTCGCTGATGGCGGAGTCCACGCTCCTGTTTAACTGTGCGCCCTTTGAGAACGTGATCGTGCTCGGGCATGTGCAGGACGAGAACGGGCAGAAGATGAGTAAGAGTAAGGGCAACGCGGTGGATCCTTTCGAGGCGCTTGAGACTTACGGTGCGGACGCGATCCGCTGGTATTTCTATATCAATTCGGCGCCGTGGCTGCCCAACCGTTTCCACGGCAAGGCGGTGCAGGAGGGGCAGCGCAAGTTCCTCGGCACGCTCTGGAATACCTACGCGTTCTTCGTGTTGTACGCGAATATCGACAGCTTTGACGCGACGAAGTACAGTCTGGAATACGACAAACTTCCCGTGATGGATAAATGGCTGCTCTCCAAATTAAACACGGCAGTTAAGGAAGTGGATGACCATCTGAACCATTACAGAATCCCCGAGGCGGCGAGGGTTCTCGACAACTTTGTGGATGAGATGAGCAACTGGTATGTGAGAAGAAGCCGCGAGAGATTCTGGGCGAAAGGCATGGAGCAGGACAAGATCAATGCTTACATGACGCTCTACACGGCGCTTGTGGATATCTGCAAGTGCGCGGCGCCCATGATTCCGTTTATGACGGAGGAAATTTACCGCAATCTGGTGTGCAGCATTGACAAAGAAGCGCCGGAGAGCATTCACCTTTGCGACTTCCCGACGGCGGACGAGGGAATGATCGACAAAAAGCTGGAAGACGCCATGGAAGAGGTGTTGAAGATCGTCGTCATGGGCCGGGCGGCGCGCAACACGGCGAATATCAAAAACCGCCAGCCCATCGGCACCATGTACGTGAAGGCGGAGAACGTTCTCGACGACTTCTATCAGGATATCGTGAAGGACGAGTTAAATGTAAAGCAGATCGTATTCTCCGATGATGTGTCGGCGTTCACGACTTACAGCTTCAAGCCACAGCTTAAGACCGTCGGTCCGAAGTACGGCAAGCAGCTCGGCGGTATCAAGGCGTACCTGTCCGCGGTGGACGGCAGCGCGGCGATGGAGACTTTGAAATCACAGGGGGCGTTGAAATTTGACGTGGACGGTGTGGAAATTTCTCTTGCCGAGGAGGATCTGCTCATTGACATGGCGCAGAAGGACGGCTTTGTGGCGGAGGCAGACAATATAGTGAGCGTAGTGCTTGACACGAACCTGACGGATGAGCTGATCGAGGAGGGTTTTGTCTACGAGATCATCAGCAAGATCCAGACCATGAGAAAGGACGCGGATTTTGAGGTGATGGATCACATCCGTGTGACCTTTGACGGCAATGAAAAGGTGGCGCAGATCGCCGCGAGGAACGAGGCTGTGATTGCCGGGAAGGTGCTGGCGGAGAGCATCGGCACGGGAGAAAATCTGGCGGTTTCCAAAGAGTGGAACGTGAACGGGGAGACTGTGACGATCGGCATCCAGAAAATATAAACGCTATGTGTAACAGGCAGCACAGAAATAAGGAAAAACGGGGAAATAGCGTGGCAGCCCTTCGCCGGACCGCGGCGGTGGTCGTGGCGGTCTGTGTGATCGGCTGCGTGGCAAAAGAAGCTCTCGCCTTCAACGGGGATGGGGATGCGCTTCCCTACGGCTGCAGCCCGGTGTCAGCGGATTTGCCCGGCATACCGGCTATGGAGAACAGCAGGTACGCTGTGTGGGAAGGGAACATTTACTACCGCCAGTATTCCGGCGAAGATAGGGACGAGGGCGGATTGTGGGCGTATTTTGAACCGGTTGCGGACACGGCGAAGGAACTGATGTGCATGGGGCAGGACGGAAGCGTGACGCAGGTTGGAGTGGATTACGGTTGTGACGGGCTTTTTATTGTCAATGGAAGAATCTATTCCCAGAAATACAAGCAGACGCGCGAAAACGGACATCAGATTACCCGTGCGGTCGTCTATTCCTGTGATTTAGATGGAAGCAACGTGAAGGAATACAGCGCCCGCAGGGTGTATGCGGTGAAGGGTGATAAAATCATCTGCGGGACAGGCGGGTACGCAGGAGATGACGGATATGGGATCACATGGATCGACGGACGGAATGGAGAGGAACATGAGCTGATATCGGGAAAAGGTCTGTATCATGGGGCGGAATATCTGGGCGCTACGGAGGAAGCGGTATTTTTATCTAAGCTGGTAAAGCATGAGGAAAACGAGTACGAGCAGCCCTATGATGTGACGTTGTATTCTGTTGACTATCAGGGGAATATAAAGGATTTGGCGACGGTCACCATGCAGGAGTATGCGGAAGACTGCGTATCGGAGGAATTTTTGCTAAACGCGACGGAATCCCCGCTTTTTATTCCCTGTTTTCAGATATTGGGAGATGAACTTTACTTTTCCGTGGGCACAACCAACGGCACGGCAGGTGTGTATTCCGGCGGGATGATTTATCGGATAAAAAAGGATGGCAGCGGTCTTACCCGGCTTGTGGAACATTCTCCCGCGAAAAGATTTTATCTGTATGATGACGGTGTGAACAGGGTTTTGTTCTGCCGGCTGCCCGATCAGAGGACTGCCTTCTGGAAGGATGGTATGCAGCAGGTTGTTCTGCAGGGGAAAGCCGTTGACAATATAGTGGTGGGGGACGCCGACCAGACCTATTTCGACAGACCGCACAGCTATGTGGCGGCAGACGGTGCGGACGCGATTCTGTTTTACCCGGACAATTCCGGCGTCTGTTATGTGCTGCTCTCGGAAAAGGAAAGCAGAAAGCTTGGCATACGGACGCATGTGGACGGGCATCTTGTACAGCAGATAGAGGATATAGAGTATCTGGACGGGAGACTTTTCTTTACCGTGACGGATCTGACATACAGCGAGGAGTACAGCATTGGCTGGCGGGACGCCTATGAGCGCGGCAGGAGCGTGTGTTACTGCAAGGACATGGAGAGCGGAAAAATCCGTGTACTGTACACGTATTGACTGTTATAAATATAAAAAAATAAATTCCGGGATGCAAAATGTTAAATTTCAATCTTTATATGGTCAAAAATAAAAAAGCAGGCTATAATGGAAATGAATGTAAACAAACCTAATCTGACAGCAGGGTTAACGAGGAGGAGAGAGATGATAAAGAAAGCACCTACAAAAACTTTTGATACAGAGCTTTTTAAGAGAAGCGTCCTTTACAATGTAAAAACCCTTTACAGAAAGACGCTGGAGGAGGCATCTGACCAACAGATCTTTCAGGCGGTATCCTACGCGGTTAAGGACGCCATCGTGGATCAGTGGTTAAAGTCCCAGAAGGAGTTCGAGAGACAGGATCCGAAAATGGTTTACTATCTGTCCATGGAATTTCTGATGGGCAGGGCGCTGGGCAACAATATGATCAATCTGCAGGCATATAAAGCATTCGCGCAGGCGCTTGCGGAGCTTGGCATTGATATCAACGTGGTGGAGGATCAGGAGCCAGACGCGGCGCTGGGCAACGGCGGTCTGGGCCGTCTTGCGGCATGTTTCCTCGACTCTCTGGCAACGCTCGGCTACGAAGCTTACGGCTGCGGTATCCGCTACCGTTACGGTATGTTTAAGCAGGAGATCCGGGACGGATATCAGGTGGAAGTGCCGGATAACTGGCTCAAGGACGGCAATCCTTTTGAACTGCGCAGACCCGAGTACGCGAAGGAAGTGCGTTTCGGCGGCTACGTGAACGTGTATGTGGATGAGAACGGCAGGAGCAACTTCAAACAGGAAGGCTATCAGGCGGTGACGGCGGTTCCCTATGATCTGCCGGTTGTGGGTTACGGCAGCGGTGTCGTCAATACCCTCCGTATCTGGGACGCGGAGCCGGTGAACTGCTTCCAGCTCGATTCCTTTGATAAAGGCGACTACCAGAAAGCGGTGGAGCAGGAAAACCTCGCGAGAAATATCGTGGAGGTGCTCTATCCTAACGACAATCACTATGCGGGCAAGGAACTCCGCTTAAAACAGCAGTATTTCTTCATCTCTGCGTCGGTGCAGACGGCGGTGGCGAAGTATATGAGAAACCATGACGACATCAGGAAGTTCCATGAGAAGGTGACTTTCCAGTTGAACGATACCCATCCCACCGTTGCCGTTGCGGAGCTGATGCGTATTCTGATGGACGAGCATTATCTGACATGGGACGAGGCGTGGGAGGTGACGACCAAGACATGCGCGTACACGAACCACACGATTATGTCAGAGGCTTTGGAGAAATGGCCCATCGAACTGTTCTCCAGACTCCTTCCGAGAGTGTATCAGATCGTGGAGGAGATCAACCGCCGTTTCATCGCGAGAATCGAGCAGATGTATCCCGGCAACCATGAGAAAGTCAGAAAGATGGCGATCATCTATGACGGACAGGTGAAGATGGCGCATCTGGCGATCGCGGCAGGTTACTCTGTGAACGGCGTGGCAAGATTACATACGGAAATCTTAAAGAATCAGGAGCTGAAGGATTTCTACGAGATGATGCCCGAGAAGTTCAACAACAAGACAAACGGCATCACCCAGAGAAGATTCCTGCTGCACGCGAACCCGCTTCTGGCGGACTGGGTGACCGATCATGTGGGCAATGACTGGATCACGGATCTGCCGAAGATCAACAAACTGAAAATCTATGCTGACGATGAGAAAGCGCAGCAGGAGTTTATGAATATCAAGTATCAGAACAAAGTGCGTCTGGCTGAGTACATCATGGAGCACAACGGCATCGAGGTAGATCCCCGCTCTATCTTTGACGTACAGGTAAAACGTCTGCACGAGTATAAGCGTCAGCTTTTGAACATCCTTCATGTGATGTATCTCTACAATGAGCTGAAAGAGCACCCGGATATGGATTTCTATCCCAGAACGTTCATTTTCGGCGCGAAGGCGGCAGCAGGCTACAAGAACGCAAAGCTTACCATCAAGCTCATCAATTCCGTGGCGGATGTGGTGAACAACGATCCTGCCATCAACGGAAAGATCAAAGTGGTGTTTATCGAGAACTACCGTGTGTCCAACGCGGAGCTTATCTTCGCGGCGGCGGATGTGTCTGAGCAGATTTCCACTGCCAGCAAGGAGGCATCCGGCACAGGAAACATGAAGTTTATGTTAAACGGCGCGCTGACCATCGGCACTATGGACGGTGCGAACGTGGAGATTGTGGAAGAAGTGGGAGAGGAGAATGCGTTTATCTTTGGTCTGTCCTCCGATGAAGTGATCCGCTACGAGAATTACGGCGGCTATCATCCCACGGATATCTTTAACAACGATCCCGACGTGAGAAAGGTGCTGATGCAGCTGATCAACGGCACCTATTCGCCTAACGATCCGGACCTGTTCCGCTCCCTTTACAATTCTCTGCTGAATACGCAGAGCACCGCAAAGGCGGACACCTACTTTATCCTGAAGGACTTCAAGGCTTACGCGGAGGCGCAGAAAAAGGTGGAGGCTGCTTACCGGGATGAGAAGGGCTGGGCGAGAAGCGCGATCCTGAACGTGGCGTGCTCCGGCAAGTTTACTTCCGACAGAACCATTCAGGAGTATGTGGATGATATCTGGAAGCTGGATAAGGTCGTGATCCCGAAGGAGCCTGTTGTAACTGATACGAAAACCATCAATAAAGCATAATCTATCATGGAAATGAGCGCCGTCCGTCCGGGCGGCGCTTTTTGTCTGCCTTTTTGGGAGGATACTCATGCGTACCGCTCGATTTTGAGAAAAATATATGCTATGATACAATAGGGTAGAAATTGGGAGGGAATTGTTATGGATAAAAAACTGGCATTTCAGATATTGGGGCTTTCGGAGACGAAGGAAGAAGAGCAGATCAGGCAGAGTTACCTCACACTTTTAAAGGGCACGAACCCGGAGGACGATCCAGAGGGGTTTAAGCGTCTGCGCGAGGCATACGAGGAGGCGCTCCGCTTTGCCGGGCAGCAGGACGAGGAAGAGGAGGAAGAGCCGCAGGGAGAAGTCGGGCTGTGGATGAAGCGCGTGCGGGAAGTCTACCGGGATATTCTTTCGCGCAGGGAGCCGGAGAACTGGAAGGCGCTTTTTGACGACCCGGTCTGCGCGGGTCTGGACACGTTTCTGGATGCGAGGGGACAGCTTCTTGGTTTTCTGTCCGGGCATTCTTTTTTACCGCAGACGGTATGGGTGCTGCTTGATCAGACATTTCATGTGATAGAAGATTTCGATGGGCTGAAAGAGGAATTTCATGTCAATTTTTTAAAGCATATTAAGTACCATGTCAATACGGGCGATTTTCTTGACTACAGCCTGTTTGAGGCGCTGGATGGCTGTGAGCCGGAGAACGACGAGGAGACGGACGATTATATCAAGGAGTATTTTGATATCAAAAACCGGCTGGAGAACGACGAGACAGAGGGCGTGTCCCAGAGACTTTCGGATATGAAAAGGCACGGCGTTTACCACCCGTATGAGGATGTGGAGCGGTTACGCCTCTCTATCCGGCTGAATGAACCCGAAAAGGGCAGGGAACTGGCGCAGGAGCTGATCGGGCGCTATCCCGAGGACGGCTATGTCCGGGTCTGGACCGGGAAAATCTTTTATGATACGGGGGAGGAAGAGAGAGGATTTGCACAGTGGGAGGCGGTGCTTGACAAGGAGCCGGATTACTATATGGCGAAATATTTTGCCATGCATCACCTTGTGGACCAGAAGGAATGGGATCAGGCGGGCAAGTATGTGAATGAGCTGATCAAGGTGAACCGGCGGGATGAGGAGCTGCTGGGTCTGCAGAAGGAGATTGACAACGCGCTTGTTCCAGAACTGCGGGAGGCACTCGACAAAGGGGAGGCTTACGGGGAACTTTCCGGGAAAGAGCTGCGGGCGTTTCTGGGATGGCGGCTGTTCGACCTCGAGCGGTATGAGGATATTCTTGACCTGATTGCACAGGACAGCGAGCTGGAAGCGGAAGAGGATGGTCTTGAGCTGAAGGCGTGGGCGCTTTACAGACTGGAGCGTTATGTGGAAGCGATTCCCGTATATCAGGCGCATCTGAAATGTGTGGAGGAAAACGAAGATGACGGGAAGGAGAAGGCTTCCAAGGCGGCACAGAGCCACCGGCTTCTCGGCGTCTGCTACTACTGTACTGAAAAGCCGGATGAAGGCGAGCGGGAGACGAAAACGGCGATTGGGCTGGAGGTGGACGAAAGAACCCGTATCGACTGTAAATACTATTTAGCGGACAGGTATCTTGCCCTGAAGGAATACGAGAAGGCGACAGAGGTCTGTGACGATATTCTGGCGACAGACGACGGGTTTTACCCCGCTTATCTCGTCAGACAGGAGGCGTGCTACCACATGCGAAAGGCGCAGCAGGTGGTGGATGATTACTACCGCGCCATAGATCTGTATGCGGGCTTTGATAAGCCGTACCTCTACGCGGCGATGATTTTTTATGATTATAATCAGTACAAGGATGCCATCGGCGTGATTGAGAGGGCAAGAGAAAATGGCGTGGAGTTTTCCAAAAAGCTGCGTTTTCAGGAGGCGAAGATACTGCGAATGCTCTCGGAGGACGCAGAGAGCCGGAAACGGCCTCTGGAAATACTGAATGCGCTGCTTGAGGAGACGAAAGAAAAGACGGAGAAAGAGGAGGGGGACAGGGATGCCCTTGACCGGGCGGAGCTGCTCTTTGAAAAGGGGCTTTTATTTGAGCGGGAAGAAAAACTGGGTACGGCGATCGAGCTTGTGCAGGGGGCAATGATGCTAGACCCGGAGGAGCCTTACTATGCGCTTGTGCTGGGGAATCTTTATCGGGATTCAGAGCAGTTTGACAAGGCGCTTGCGCAGTATAAGAGGCTGGAGGAGGTCTATCATCACACGGAATATTATTTCGGCATAGGCGTCTGTTATCAGGTGGCGGAGGAGTGGCGGCAGGCTGTCCTTTACTATGCAAAGGCGGCGGAGCAGGACGAGACTTACCGCGACGTGAATTTGAGACTTTTCCAGTGTTACAGAAGTCTGTACAACGAGGAGTATAAGCGTGCGGATTATGAGGCGGCGCTGCGCTATATTAACAAGCAGATGGAGGTTACCCAGAACCGGGGATACCGTCTGTGGGACCGGGGAAATCTGTACGTGGATGCAATGGAGACAGAGGCTGCCGTGGCGGATTATGAGGCGGCTCTTGCAGCCGGAACGGTCCCCGGGGAGGAATGCCATATCCTCTGGGAAAATATCGGTGTCGCCTATAAGAATAGCAGGCAGTTTGAAAAAGGCTATGAGGCTTACCGGCGTGCCGTGGAGATGATGGGCGGGAAGGACGCGTCTGTCAAGGGGTACTGCGGCATGGCGAAGTGCTGCCGGGGGATGGGGGATTATGAGAAGGCCATCGCCTGCTGCAGGGAGGGACTGGCGGTATTTCCGGCGGATGATACGCTGTGGGATACGCTGTATGACTGTTACCGCATGATGGGGCGCCCGGAGGAAGCGCTGCGCGTGGAGGAGGAAAGACGGAAACAGACCGGCGACACGATGGAATATTATGCCAATGTTTCCTACGCCCTGCTCGCCATTGGAAAGGTGCAGGAGGGACTGGCGCTTTTTGACGAGATGAAAAGAGCATGGATGAAACGTGCCGCGGACAAAGCGGAACTGGCGGAAATGTACAGGGAGTGGGCGGATCATCTGACGGAAGTGTGCGCGTTTGCGGAGGGGGCAAAAAAATATCAGGATGCGGCGGCACTGTACGAGGATAACTGGCAGAAAAAATTCCAGATGGAATGGCGGACAGGGAACTGCTATTATATGATTGGGGAGCGGGACAAAGCGGCACGCTATGCCAAAAAGGCGCTTGCCTGTCTTGCCGAACATCATGTAGAACCGGATGATTACAGGGCTGACCCGCAGGAGGCGCCTCTGCATGGCGGGTGGCTTGCATGGTGCGATCTGATGCTGGGGGAAAAGGAGAAGGCGAAGCAGTTTTTTGAAAAGATGGAACAGCTAAGACCGTGTGCGCTCTGCCGACACAAAAAATGTTATGAGGCGACTTTCTGGCTCGGCTGCTATTATTACTGTGAAGGGGAATCTGAGAGGGCGGCGGCGTTGTTTGAGGAGACGCTGAAAAGAGATGTAACCATGACGATGGCGAAATTTCTTCTGGATAAGATTCGGAATGGTGACTGTGGTTTTCCCGGGAAATCAAGCGGGCAGGCGCAGGAACCGGGACAAAAACAGGGACTTGTGGCGCGGCTGTTTGGCAGAAAAAAGGGTCCTGCGAACTGAGACTGCCATGCAAAGCGGAATCTGGCGAAAACAAAAAAAGGAAACTGGTAAAGTGCGAAGGGATTTGAATAAACATGATTATTGGAATTGACTTGGGAACGACAAACAGTCTGGCGGCTTATTTTACAGAGGATGGACCGCAGATCATACCAAACCGCCTCGGAAAGCGGTTGACGCCCTCCGTGGTGAGCATGGATGAGGAAGAACAGATTTATGTGGGCGATCTGGCGGTGGAGAGGGGACTGCTCTACCCGGGCAGCGCGGCGTCTGTATTTAAGAGAGATATGGGGAGCGGCAGGAAGTTTAACCTTCTGCATAAAACATTTACGGCGGAGGAACTTTCGTCCTTTGTGCTTCGTGCGCTGAAGGAGGATGCGGAGGCATTTCTGGGAGAGCCTGTCACGGAGGCGGTGATCAGTGTGCCCGCCTATTTCAACGACGAGAGGCGGCGCGCCACCAGAAGAGCCGGGGAACTGGCGGGGCTTAAGGTAGAGCGGATCATCAGCGAGCCCACGGCGGCGGCAATCGCATACGGCTTATATCAGAGTCAGGGACATATGCGGTTCCTTGTATTTGATTTGGGAGGCGGCACCTTTGACGTGTCCGTGCTGGAACGGATCGACAGTATTCTGGAAGTCCGTGCCGTGGCGGGGGACAATTTCCTCGGCGGTGAGGATTTTACGAATGTGCTGGAGGAGATGTTTTTTGAGAAATACCCGCAGTTCGACATGCTGTCGCTGGACGCAAAGACGCTGCGCCATATACACAAACAGGCGGATAAATGTAAGATCGGCTTCTCGGAGGGGAAGACTTCCGTTATGGAGTGCAAGATTGGTGAGGAGGTATTTTCCTTTACGGTGGAACTTTCCGCCTACGAAAATGCCTGCGAGGAACTGCTTGAGAAGATCAGACAGCCCGTGCGGCGCAGTCTCTCCGACGCGCATATCCGGCTTTCCGATATCGACAAGGTAGTGCTGGTGGGCGGGGCGACCAAGAGTCCGGTGATCCGCCGGTTTGTGAGCAAGCTGTTCCGGGTGATACCCGACACCAACATCAATCCCGACGAGGCGGTGGCTCTCGGCGCGGCGATTCAGGGCGCCATGAAGGAGCGGAAAGAGGCGATCAAAGAGGTGATTCTCACTGACGTCTGCCCGTTTACGCTTGGCACGGAAGTGGTCAGGGAGTGGGAGAAGGGCTACTTTGAGAACGGTGTGTTCTGTCCCATTATTGAGAGAAATACGATTATTCCGGCAAGCCGGACGGAAAGACTTTATACGGTGCGGGATGACCAGACGAAAATTCGGATCAATGTGCTGCAGGGAGAGAGCCGTTTTGCCAAAAACAACCTTTCTCTTGGCGAGCTGAATATAGAGGTGCCGTCCGCGCCTGCGGGGGAGGAGCCGGTGGATGTCACTTACACCTACGATATCAATTCCATTCTGGAGGTGGAGGTGAAAGTAGTGTCCACCGGAAAGAAGGAGAAGCAGGTTTTTGGCGGCAAAAATGCGGATATGACGCCGGAGGAAGTTGCGGCGCGGTTTGAGACGCTTTCTTATTTAAAAATTCATCCGAGGGACAGGGAGGAGAATAAGTACCTGCTCACGCTGGGCGAGCGCATGTATGAAGAGAGTCTGGGAGACAAAAGATATTTCATATCGCAGGAGCTTCACAAGTACGAGCAGGCGCTTAACACGTATGACCCGGGGACGATCGAGCGGGCGAAAGAGGCGTTCCGGGAATTTCTGAAAGAATTAGAGGAATTTTAACATTCTCGCACTTGAGAAAGTACAATGTTGCGTTAAGACATGGAGGGATATTCATGGAACGGGTGCTGTTAGTGGGCGCGAATTTAAATGATGGGGAAGACTATCTGACATCTCTGGAGGAACTCGGCGCGCTGGCGCAGGCGTGCGATATGGAAGTGGCGGGCGTGACGTCCCAGACCCTTGACGCGGTGCACAAGGCTTTCTATATCGGCACAGGCAAGGTGGATGAGGTAAAGCAGATGGCGCAGGATCTGGGCGCGGATGTCATTATTTTTGACAATTCCCTCTCCCCCATGCAGATGCGGAATCTGCAGGAGCGGCTGGAAAAACCGATTCTGGACAGAAGCGCGCTGATTCTGGATATCTTTGCGAGAAGGGCGCGGTCGAGAGAGGCGAAACTGCAGGTGGAGGTGGCGAGACTGCAGTATATGCTGCCGAGACTTGTGGGACTCCACGCGGCATTATCCCGTCAGGGCGGCGCCAGCGGTTCCATGAGCAGCAGGGGCGCCGGTGAGACGAAGCTGGAACTGGACAGGCGTGTGCTGGAAAAGAGGCTGTCGGAGCTTAGGCGGGAACTGAAGGAAGTGGGGAACGAACGGGAGACACAGAGAAAACGCCGCGTGAAGTCGGGGCTTCCGCGGGTGGCTCTGGTGGGGTATACCAACGCGGGAAAATCCACGCTGTTAAACGCCATGCTTGACCTTTACGGCGCGGAAGAGGGGGAAGACGCAGAGAAACATGTCTTGGAGAAGGACATGCTCTTTGCCACGCTGGATACCACCGTGCGCAAGATTGCGCCGCCGGATCACCACGCGTTTCTGCTGTCGGACACGGTGGGCTTTATCCACAAACTGCCCCATAATCTGGTGGAGGCTTTTCAGTCCACGCTGGAGGAGGCGAAGGAGGCGGATCTCCTTATACAAGTGGTGGATTACAGCGACGAACATTATAAGGAGCAGATAGCCGTCACAAACCAGACGTTAAAAAAACTGCAGGCGGACGGGGTTCCCATGCTTTATATTTACAATAAGTCGGATCTGGTCTCCCCGGATGCGCTGCCGGGGCTTTCGGGTGTGGAGCCGGAAGAACTGGCGGCGCGTCTGCCCGTGGTGTCAAAAGCACGCGGCGAATCTGCTTCGGGAGTCTTTGCGGCGGGGTCCGGGGATGCGATTTACCTGTCGGCAAAAAAGCGGATCGGGATGGAAGCGCTGGTCGGTCTGATCGAGGAAAAGCTTGCCGGCGGGTATAAGGAGTGCACATTTCTGATCCCGTATACGGACGGCAGGGCGGTTTCCTATCTCAACGAGAACGCGGTGGTCTTCGGGACAGAGTACGCGGAGGAAGGCGTGCGGATGCGGGTGAACTGTAAGAAAGAGGATTACGGGTATTATAGGAAGTATGTGGAGGAGTGAGTTTCGCAAATATTGATTATTTTCAGAGGAGACAGATGCGGATATGAGCGACATATACACACCGCCTTTTGTAATGACTGAGGAGATTACCAATCTGGTTATTGAAATCGGTGAACAGGTCGGCGCCGTTGCGGCCTTTGATACATTACAGCCTAATCCGAGACTTCGCCGTGAGAACAGGATTAAATCCATTCATTCGTCGCTTGCCATTGAACAGAATACGTTAACCTTTAGTCAGGTAACAGATGTGATTGAGGGAAAGACTGTGCTCGGACCGCCGCAGGACATCAGGGAAGTGAAGAATGCTTATGAGGCTTATGAGCGCGTGTCGGCGCTTGACCCTTACAGCGTTAAGAACCTGCTGTTGGCACACAGGATTATGATGGATGGGCTTGTGAAGGAAGCGGGACGGTTTAGAAGCGGAAATGTGGGTGTCTATGCGGGAGAGCAGCTGATTCATGCCGGTTCGCCGGCAAATTATGTACCGGATTTGATCGGGCAGCTTTTTGACTGGCTGAGGATTTCAAAACTGCACCCGCTGGTAAAGTCTTGCATCTTCCATTATGAATTTGAATTTATACACCCGTTCGCGGATGGCAACGGGCGCATCGGCAGACTGTGGCAGTCGCTGATCTTGCAGAAATGGAAGGCATTTTTTTCATGGATGCCGGTTGAAACTCTGATTTATGCGAAACAGGAAGGCTATTATAAAGCTTTGAATGAATCAAATACGGCGGGTGAGTCCACAATTTTTGTCACGTTCATGTTGAGGATCATAAGAGACGCATTGCTTGCTGTGATAGAAAGTCAAAATAAATCGTATGATGTCGGAGTAAATGTCGGAACAAATGTCGGGGTAAATGTCGGTATCAATGGCAGTACAAATGAGGAGAAAATATTGGTACTGCTTAGGCAGGATTCCAGATTGACGGCTAAAACACTCGCTTCCACGATTGGAATAACGGACAGGCAGGTGGAAAGGATTTTGTCAAAGCTGAAAACAGAAGGGAAAATAATCCGGCACGGCGCAAGTAAAAACGGTTATTGGGAAGTGTGTTGCACCTGCGGCGCATATCCTTTATAATAATTTGGTAGTTGGAAACAAAGAAATGCGGAAAGAATCACACAGACATGGAGGAGCGTATGATTGAACTGACACAGGGCGGCGCATATCTGTTAAACGGGACGGAGATTGTACCCGACAGCGCGGATGCTGCGGCGCAGATCAAGAATAAGACCGGACGGGATGTATCAAAGAGCGGGGCGGCGAAGAACACCATCGCCTACGGCATTCTGGAATCCCATAACACGTCCGGCAATATGGAGAAACTGAAGATCAAATTTGATAAACTGACTTCCCACGACATCACTTTCGTGGGGATTATCCAGACGGCGCGCGCCTCGGGGCTGACCCGGTTCCCGATTCCCTACGTGCTCACCAACTGCCACAATTCCCTGTGCGCGGTGGGCGGCACGATCAACGAGGATGACCACATGTTCGGCCTTACATGCGCCAAGAGGTACGGCGGCGTCTATGTACCGCCCCATCAGGCAGTCATCCACCAGTATGCAAGGGAGATGCTCGCGGGCGGCGGCAGGATGATTTTAGGTTCCGACTCCCATACGAGATACGGTGCGCTCGGCACGATGGCGATGGGCGAGGGTGGACCGGAGCTTGTGAAACAGCTTCTGTCCCAGACTTATGATATCAATATGCCCGGTGTGATCGGCGTGTATCTGACGGGCGAGCCAGTGAAGGGCGTCGGTCCGCAGGACGTGGCGCTTGCGATCATCGGCGCGGTGTTCGGAAACGGTTATGTGAAAAATAAGGTGATGGAGTTTGTGGGACCGGGCGTTGCCTCCCTAAGCGCTGATTTCCGTATCGGCATCGATGTGATGACCACGGAAACCACCTGCCTGTCCTCCATCTGGCGGACAGATGCGCAGATAAAGGAATTTTATGAGATTCACGGCAGAACGGAGGAATATAAGGAATTAAATCCGGGTGAGGTTGCATATTATGACGGCATGATTACGGTGGATTTATCGAAAATCCGCCCGATGATCGCCATGCCTTTCCACCCGAGCAACACCTACACCATCGACGAGGTGAACGCGAACTTGAAAGATGTGCTTCACGACGTGGAGGAGCGGGCGAAAGTCAGTCTGGACGGCGCGGTGCCTTATTCTTTACAGGACAAGGTTGTGGACGGTAAGTTTATGGTGGATCAGGGTATTATTGCGGGCTGCGCGGGCGGCGGATTTGAGAATATCTGCGCGGCGGCTGATATCCTGCGCGGTTCCTACACCGGTTCGGACGGATTTACGCTGAGCGTGTATCCGGCTTCCATGCCTGTGTACATGGAACTGATCAAAAACGGCTGTGCGGCGGCGATTCTGGAGACGGGTGCGGTATTAAAAACCGCGTTCTGCGGTCCCTGCTTTGGCGCGGGCGACACGCCGGCAAACAATGCGTTCAGTATCCGTCATTCCACGAGGAACTTCCCCAACAGGGAAGGCTCCAAACTGCAGAACGGACAGATTTCTTCCGTGGCGCTTATGGACGCCAGATCCATCGCGGCTACGGCGGCAAACAGAGGTATGCTCACGCCGGCAACCGAGTTTGACGGGGAAATCGGAAAATACAAATATCATTTTGACGCAAATATTTACAAGAACCGCGTTTTTGATTCCAAGGGTGCGGCGGACGAGAGCGTGGAGATTCAGTTTGGACCGAACATCAAGGACTGGCCCGCCATGGGTGCGCTGCCTGAAAATCTGGTGCTGCGGGTGGTGTCGGAGATCCACGATCCCGTAACCACGACGGATGAGCTGATTCCTTCCGGGGAGACTTCTTCCTACCGCTCCAATCCGCTGGGACTGGCGGAGTTTACGCTGTCCAGAAAGGATCCCGAATACGTGGGGCGTGCCAAGGACATCCAGAGGGCGGAGAAGGCGAGAATGCAGGGAGAGCACCCCTGTCAGGCGCATCCCGACGTGAAGCCGGTGATGGATACGGTGAAGAAAACCTTCGCGGATGCGTCCCGCGAAAATACCGGGTTCGGCTCCACGATCTTCGCGGTAAAGCCGGGCGACGGTTCCGCCAGAGAACAGGCGGCGAGCTGCCAGAAGGTGCTGGGCGGCTGGGCGAATATCGCCAACGAGTACGCGACCAAGAGATACCGTTCCAACTTGATCAACTGGGGAATGCTGCCGTTTCTGATCGAGGCGGGAGAGCTGCCTTTTAAGAACTTGGACTACCTGTTTTTCCCGGGCATCCGCAAGGCGGTGGAGGAGAAGGCGGCGACCATTGAGGCATACCGGGTATGTGCGGAGGAGGGAACGCTTCAGCCGTTTACCCTGACTCTGGGGGAACTGACAGACGAGGAGAGGCAGATTATTTTAAAGGGATGTCTCATCAATTACAATAGGGTAAACTGATTGAGCCAGACCGTGTTGAGGGATTATGTATAGAGGGGCGAAAAAGGAGACGGGGGGCATTGTGCGCCCTCTTGTCTCGATCTCGATCGTCCTGCTTGTTGTGGCGGCATTTATTTATGAAGCGCTGCAAAGCAGGACACAACAGAATAATGAGACGCAGGTGAGTGTGCCGCCGGATGAATCTTCCGCAGACGCGCTGGCGAACGTTGCGCTGCCGGGACTGGAGCCGGAAAAGCCGGAGGTGGATTCTTCCTCCAAGGAGATCATAAATGACGTGCTTTTAAGCAATGTTCCAAAAGCAGATTACAGTTATTCCTTTAACGGGAAGCTGAATGATGCGGTTGTGGTGACGAGAGCGGGAGACGAGGGTCGCTTTAACAACGGCACATACCCGGAGCCGTCGGAGGATGTGTTCCCTCTGTTTACGGAGGGCGTCGAGGGGGATGCGCTCTATCTGGACGGCAGCTACGGCGTGGCGCTTCAGGGCGTGGAGCCTTTGAACGAGTCCTATACGATTTCTTTCTGGTTCCGGGCGGACGAGCTGTTTGACTGGTCACCGTTTCTGATGATCGGTTCCCATCTGATGGATGTGGGAGGCAGCCAGAGCTATCTCTCCATCAACAGGAAAACCACGGAGGAGGGAGAGCAGGTCGTGCCGATCTTTAATACCATCGACGCGGTTCTGAACAATTCCTGCGAGGTGCGGCCCTCCATGGAACAGAAAAAGTGGGTTAATCTGAACGAGTGGGTTTACATAACTATTTGTGCGGACGCATCTGCTTCTTCCGGCGCGGCGGAAGGAAGGGCGATGGGATATCTGTATCTGAACAGTGAGCTGATCGGCTCGGGGGAAGTGTCGATTTTAAATATGGATACAGAGGGCGTGTATGCCTATCTCGGGATCAGTTGTCACGATGAACTGTTCCGCGCCAGCTACGATGAGGTGCACATATGGGAGCAGGTGCTGGATGAGAGCCAGATCAGCAGCATGTATACGGCGTATATTGCGGGGTGAGAAAGGCAAAAGGCGGCATTCTCCGTGTAAGGTATAAAGTAAATGTGAAATGTTCCGATATATAAATTACAGGGAAGCGGCTCATGGCCAAGGGTCTGTTTTTCTGGAATTTGAATCGTGTTGAGACCATGGACGGTATTTTTAGGGAAAAGGAATTTCCATAGAAGTACCGTCTTTTTATGTCCGGGCGTCAAGGAGGGCGCTGTCTGGTGCACAGGCAGGCGTAAGATACGGTCTTATACAAAAAGGAGGGAACATTGATCATTGATTCCGGTACCATAGGGATGCAGTCCTCCAGAACCAGCCGTTCCATAACGCGTGTGAGCGCCACTTCTGTCGGCGGCACGTTTATGGGCGGAAAAGAAGGATTAAATTCTCTTTTTGAGAATCAGTCTGGCACTGAGACTGCCGGAGGGGGAAAAAACAAGGATAAGGCGAATCTGGAAGACCTCTCCACACATATGAACAACATGACCGGCGGGTGGCATATTTCCACGCGGAATGATGAGAAGGAAGCTGTGCGAACAATCAAACAACAGTGCGTGGAGTTTCTGATAGAGCTCCTGTCCCGTTTCCGCGGGCAAAGAGGCGCGCAGAACAATCCCATAGCCGCTGCGGGCGGCACGACTATGTTCTCCGTGCAGGGGGTTCAGATGCAGCGTTATTACATGGAGGAGGAACATACCACTTTTTCCACACAGGGTACGGTGAAAACGGCGGACGGGAGGGAGCTGTCCTTCAATCTTGAGCTTGGCATGAGCCGCAGGTTTGAGGCGTATTATGAGGAAACGATGGTTACGTCCATTAAAGCGTTTAAGGATCCGCTGGTCATCAACCTGAATACCAATATTGCGCAGGTTTCCGATCAGAAATTTTTCTTTGATCTGGACTGCGACGGTGAGGAGGAAGAGATTTCAAGCCTGCAGGCGGGCAGCGGCTTTTTGGCGCTTGATCTGAACGGTGACGGGAAGATCAATGACGGAAGCGAACTTTTCGGCACAAAGAGCGGCGACGGCTTTAAAGATCTTTCCAAGTATGATCAGGACGGCAACGGCTGGATTGACGAGGCGGATCCCATCTGGGAGAAACTTCTGATCTGGACGAAGGACGAAAACGGCGAGGATAAGATGTATCACCTCTCAGATCTGGGAGTGGGCGCCATCGGTCTTTCCCGGGTGGGAACGCAGTTTTCCCTGAATGCCAGAGAGACCAATGAAACCAACGCCATGATCCGCAAGACAGGGATTTTTCTGTATGAGAACGGTACGGTATCCACGCTGCAGCAACTGGATATGGCGGTGTATAACGAAAAAGGTTAGTATAAACAGCAGGACATCCGCATAGGATTTATGCGGGGTGTCACATGAACAAAAATGGAATCGTTTCAAAAAAAACAAACAAAAGGGATGCAGGAAGCTTCCTTTTGTTTGTTTTTTTATTGCCTTATGTCTGCGCCTGTCTCTGGGGGCATGTGGGGGAGGAGGCGGACCGGCTGAAAGGGAATAAAAAGGAAAACGAATATCTGGTGGAGACGTCTGTGGAGTGGGGTGTCTGGGAGCTGCCGCTGGAGGAATACCTGACGTACAGGCTCTGCCTTGTGATGCCGGGGGATTGCGGAATCGAGGCGCGAAAAGCGCAGGCGGTGCTTCTGCGGACGGAGCTGGCGGCTCTTTATGCGGAGCAGGGAGGGAAAAAAGTCGCTGTGGATGGGGACGGGCTGGCAAAGTTTTATAAGGACGCGGCGGTGCCGGCGGAACTTCTGAAAGAGAGCAGACTGGCTGTGAAGGGGACGGCAGGGGAGATTCTGACTTACCGTGAAGAACCGATCCGGGCATCCTATTTCAGGGTGAGCAACGGCTCCACCAGAGACGCCGGGGATGAGGACTGCCCGTACCTTTCGGCGGTTTCCTGCGAACGGGACAGGGAGGCGCCGGATTACCGAAGCGTTGTAAAGGTTGATAAGGAGCGCTATGTGGAAAAACTGCGGGGCGTTCTGGAAGGGGAATTTGCGGACGATACTTTGTGGGAGGAGGGAAATTTTTCTTTTGACGGGACAGGATATATGACTAGTGTGTCATATATTGACGTAAACGGGGAGAAAGAAAAGATAGACGGGGAGAATTTTCGTCATCTTTTCGGTCTGCCTTCCGCGTCGTTTGAGATGGACAGGGAGGAGCAGGCAGTTTTTCGTGTGACGGGGGTGGGACACGGTTATGGCATGAGCCAGTATGCGGCTGCATGTATGGCGGAAAGCGGGGAAAACTATCGGGAGATTCTCTCAGCCTTCTTTTTTGAGACAGAATTAGCAAATTTTGAATAAGGCGGAAAATTTGGGTAAAACTATCAGAGAAACCCGGTGCGGGGGCTGTTTGTGTTTCAAAAGGCGGTCTGCGCGGCATCGGAAGAAAAACAGGAGGCGAGTTTCATGGCGAGAAGAAACAGAAGCAGTATCAGAAAAGAGAGAATCATCATGCTGGCGTCCTCGGTGTTCGTTCTGGCGGCGCTGACGGTGACCGGTGTTTATGTAAGAAACAGCAACCGCGCAGAGAAGGAAGATTATGTGGTGGACTTCGAGGCGCTGGAACAGGGCAGCACGGAGCTGGCGGAAAATATGGTGTCCGGCGAGGAGCTTGACACGCTTTTCGCGGGCGTCGGGACGGATGATCTGGACTATGACCCCAGTTTTCAAGAGGCAAATTCCCTGCATGTGGAAAACACGGGGGACGGATTGAACGCGGACAAAAAGACTGGAAAGAACACCACTGAGACGAAAACCATCGAAGAAAAAATAGAGGAAAAGAATCTGGAAGAGGACGAAAAGAAGGATGAGAAGTCCGACCAGACAAAGAAGGACGAGCCGGCGAAAGACGATCCCGTGGAAAAGAGCGCGGTAGAAAAGAAAAACGGCGGTAAGGATAAGAGTGAGGAAAAAGAAGAAGCCGGCATGTTCGATGAGACGGTGGACGATGTTTTGAGCGACGAGGTGCAGGCGGAGGCAATTTCCACCACCGTGCAGCCGGAGCTTGATTTCAGCGAGGAGGATGGGCTGGTGTGGCCTATCGTGGGCGACGTGCTCATCAACTACAGCATGGACCAGACCATCTATTTCCCGACACTGGATCAGTATAAATACAATCCGGCAATCGTCATTGCGGCGGCACAGGGAGAGAATATTTCGGCGGCGGCGGACGGACGCGTGACCTCTGTCAGCTATGACCATGACACCGGCAATACGGTGGTGATGGAGCTGGGTAACGGCTATGAGCTGACTTACGGACAGCTCGAGAACATCACCGTATCGGAGGGCAGCTTCGTGCATGTGGGAGACGGCATCGGTACAGTGGCGGCGCCTACGAAATATTACAGTCTGGAAGGGACGAATGTGTATTTCAAGCTGACCAAGGACGGGGAGCCGGTGAATCCCATGAGTAAACTGCGCTGACGCCGGAGGATTAAAATGCTGATTGTACACGGAAATATAAAGACCATGGAGGGGCGCGATTTCGCGGATGGGTATATCGAAATCCGGGACGGAAAGATTGCGGCTCTGGGGGATATGAAAGACTGTCCCCGGATGGAGGGACAAGTCCTTGATGTGGAGGGCAGTCTGGTGATGCCGGGCATCATCGAGGCGCACTGTCATATGGGCATCACCGAGGAAAAGAAAGGAATGGAGGGGGATGACTGCAATGAAAATGTAAACCCCGTCACACCTTATCTGCGCGCCATAGACGCCATTAACCCCATGGATGCGGCATTCAGGGACGCCATGCAGGCGGGCATCACTTCCGCGATGATCGGTCCGGGCAGCGCCAACGTGGTGGGCGGGCAGTTCGCTTTCGTGAAAACCCACGGCAGATGTATAGACGATATGATCGTAAAGGCGCCTGCCGCAATGAAGGTGGCGTTCGGGGAAAATCCGAAGGTCAATTATTCGGGGCAGGGGGTATCCCCCTCCACCCGTATGGCGATCGCGGCACTTTTGCGGGAGGAACTCACAAAGGCGCAAGCCTATCGGGAAAAGCAGGAAAAGAACAGCGGGGAAGAGAAGGATTTCCGCTACGAGTGCTGGCTCCCGGTTCTCCGGGGAGAAATTCCCTTAAAGGCACATGCGCACCGTGCCGATGATATTTTGACGGCGGTGCGCATTGCCAGAGAGTTTCATCTGCGGATGACGCTGGACCATTGCAGCGAGGGACATCTGATTATGGAGGAACTGAAGACAGCAGGGTTTCCCGCGATTGTCGGTCCTGATATGGCGAGCCGCAATAAGATCGAAGTGCAGAATATGGCGTTTAAGACGGCGGGACTTTTGTCGGAGCACGGTATTTTAACTGCCGTGACCACGGATCATCCGGTTTCCAAGATCCAGTTTCTGCCGGTCTGCGCGGGGCTTGCGGTAAAGGCGGGCATGTCCCCGGAGGAAGGTTTGCGCTCTATCACGATCAACGCGGCGAAAATCTGCGGCGTGGACGAGAGGGTGGGCAGTCTTGCGCCGGGGAAGGACGCCGATATCGCGATTTTTACCGGGAATCCCACGGAAGTATTTACCAGAACTTTGTATACGCTGATTGACGGGGAGATTGTGTATTCCGCGAAGGAAAGCGACACTTCTTTCTAAACGCCAGTAAATGCCATCTGTTATAGCGGAGGAAAATGTGTTAAACTGTACATGATGACGTTGGACGGCGATGTGGAATCTGGTGGGCATTGTCCGGGAGAGCGGAATGGCAGCCCACAGGAAAACAGATAATTGGGAAGATAATGATGCAAAAGAGAGCGATTGTAAAAAAAATAACAGGCATGGTTCTCGTCCTCACCCTTCTGCTTATGTCGGCAACCGGCTGTGGCAACCTGCAGGATTTTCAAGTGGATTCGCTGACGGGCAAAGAGGAGACGGACGAGTTTACCAGTCTCGGTCTCTCGCCGGAGTTCGATTACGAAGTGCCGGAGAGTCTGCCGAATATCATAGTGGATCAGGTAGGTTATGCCGCCAGAAGCCAAAAGCTGGCAATGATAAACGGTGAGACGCCGCCCGAGACTTTTTCACTTCTGGATGCCGAAAGCGGCAGGGAAGTTTATTCGGGAAAGGTGGAGAGCAAGGGGTACGATCCTTCCGTAAGCGCTTATATAAGCTATGCGGATTTTACAGATTACAATACGGTGGGGACATACTACATACAAGCGCCGTCGATCGGACGTTCCTATGTTTTTGAGATAGTCGAAGATCCTTACAAAGCTTTATTGACAAAGGTGTTTAAGCAGTATTATTTTAACAGATGCGGTCTGACGCTTTCCGCTGAACTTGCCGGGGAGGCAGCGCACAATGCCTGCCATTCCAGAGAGGCGCAGATGAAGGATGAGGCGATGATCAAGCGCGATGTGTCGGGCGGCTGGCATGTGGATGAGATCGGGAGCCGGGATGTGGTGAGAGGCTGTCAGGCGGTTAACACGATGCTGCTCGCCTATGAACTTTACCCGGATGATCTGGACGACGATATGGGCATACCAGAGAGCGGAAACGGGATTCCCGATGTGCTCGACGAGGTAAAGTACGAGATCGACTGGCTGCTCAAGATGCAGGACGCGAAGAGCGGGGCGGTCTATGCTTCCGTCAGTTCCGTGGATAATAAAAATGTGGGTTATATTCTTTATATAGACGGCATTACCATGGAAGCGACCATTCACTATGCGGCGACCATGGCTAAATTCAGTTATCTGTACCAGAGTTATGACAGGGAGTTTGCGACCCTCTGCCTGCAGGCTTCGGACAGGGCTTACCGGTATGCGGAGAATTATCTGGCGGACGTATCGGAGAAGCAGTATTTTTTTGCGGCGGCGGAGCTTTACCGCGCCACGGGCGGTTATCAGTACCATAGCGTGGTCAAGTCTTACCTGACTCAGAATGCGGAGCTGGATCTGGATGACGATTATGTTTTCTGGGGATGTGTGACGTATCTTTCAACGAAACAGAAGGTGGATATGAATCTGTGCGAATCCGTGACGCAGAATCTGATGCACAAAGGGGAAACGATTTCCTATGCGTCCAAGGATTCCAAGCTTCTGGTGAATACGGATGAAAAGCTGGGCGGCAATGCCGGTCTTTTGCGGGATATGATGAGACTTGCCGTGGTGGATCACATCATCACGAACCATGAGTACGCGACGGTGTTGGAAAATCATGTCCACTATATGCTTGGACGCAATCTGCAGTCCATATCTTATCTGGACGGCGTGGGCGGGCGCAACTACCGCGATGTGGACATGAGCCTTGGGATTATGAATCAGGTGGACCAGAACGCGGAACTGCTGCTTTTGTTTGCTGCCATTATGGATGATGAACTGGTGGTGGGGGAAGAATAACAACGTGGAATATAACTACACGAGTTCCTTGTTTTTGAAATACATTTCCTTAATGATAGCTAGAACCGTATCATCTACCCGGCGTTTCTGGTCTTTGTCGAGGTCCTTTATGTAGATGGGTTTGCCGTACTCGATGACGACGTGGGTCTTTTTGATCCTCGGCAGATGTGCCTCCCATACCTGCTCGGCGTTGTTGATGCTTACGGGTACGATGGGGCAGCCGGATTTTTCGGCGATCTTAAAACTGCCGCCGTGGAAGGGCAGAAAGGTGTCCGGCTCGGTGCTGCGGCTCCCCTCGGGGAAAATGCAGATGGAGATGCCGGATTTCACTTTTTCTACTGCCGAGAGAATGGTTTTCATGCCCTGCTTGATATCTTTTCTGTCAAGGAAAAGACAGTGCAGGTTTTTCATCCAGTTTGAGAGAAGCGGCACTTTGAGCATACCGATTTTCGCGATATATCCGGTAGGTCTGGGCACGCGCACATAGGTCATAACGATGTCGAAATAGCTTCGGTGGTTCCCGATATACAATACGGGGACGTCCTTGGGCACATTTTCTTCACCGATTGCAGTGACGGACACGCCGGACAGAAAAAGAACGCAGCGAAAAGCCCAGTTGACAATGGCAAGAGAACTTTTATCCTTTGCACTCTGGTTAAACTTTCCGAGAAAGTATTCAAAGATCAAAAGCGGAATGCTGAAAATCAGGAACAGCACAACGAAGATGGCAACTAATATCAGACGTATCATGGGAAAAGCCTTTCTATTTGAATCATAGTTTTAAATAGTATAGCATTATTCTATAGGAATAGACAATGCCTTCGCATAATAAATTAGATAATAAGAGGAACTGCGGAGGAAATGATGGCTGAATTGAGCGAATATCAGAGGAGAATCGTCAGCATAGGGCTGGTCTGTCTGCTTTGCTTCGGGGTGTACGCCTGCGGGCAGAAACAGGATCCGATGGAAAAAATGAAAGATCTGGAATACACGGTGATCGCGGAGGACAACATCCCGGAAGAACTTTTGGCAAAGATTGAGGAGCGGAAGGAAGATACCTTCAAGATGACCTTTGAAGATCAAGGATTTCTTTATATCTGTGTGGGGTACGGGACACAGCAGACGGGCGGATACAGCATTGCTGTGAATGATCTGTATGAGACGGCGAACGCGGTCTATATCGACACCAATCTGATCGGACCGTCGCCGGAGGAGAAGAGCAAACCTGTGGCAAGTTATCCCTATGTGGTGGTGAAAACAGAGTTTTCGCAGAAGCCGGTGGTGTTTGAGTAAATGATTACGGAAAGGATGAAAATATGCTGTACTTAAAAAACGGATATATGATCGACCCGGTATCGGGGACAGAAGGGTACTATGATATTCTGATTGATACGGAGAGCGGGAAGATTGTGCGGATTGTGCCGCAGAGGACATGTGCCGCGGATGACGTTCCGGGACAGGAAGCGTTGGCTGGGTCAGAGAATATGGAAAACGGCGGAACGGAAACGGACAGAGAACTGGCGGACGTAATTGACTTAAAGGGTCAAATTGTGGCGCCGGGACTTGTGGATGTGCATGTGCATTTCCGCGACCCGGGGTTTACCTATAAAGAGGATATCCACAGCGGGGCGGCAGCGGCGGCAAAGGGTGGCTTCACTTCCGTGGTGTTGATGGCGAACACGAAGCCGGCGGTGGATCATCCGGATACCTTGGCATATGTGCTGCATAAGGGAAAAGAGACGGGGATTCATGTCTATACCTGTGCCAATGTGACGGTGGGGCTGCAGGGCAGGGAACTGACGGACATGGAGGCTCTCAGCAGGCAGGGGGCGGCGGGCTTTACCGACGACGGCATTCCGCTCATGGATGAAACGCTTTTGCGGGCGGCGCTTAAAAGAGCGGCAAAGTGCGGGAAACCTGTCAGTCTCCACGAGGAAAATCCGGCGCTTATCAAAAACAACGGCGTAAATGCGGGGAAGGCGGCTGCCCATTTCGGGATAGGCGGCTCGCCCAGAGAAGCGGAGATTTCCATGGTGGAGCGGGATCTGCGGATTGCCGTGGAGGAGGCGGCGGACCTTTCCATCCAGCATATCAGCACGAAGGAGGCTGTGGAACTGGTGCGGCAGGCGAAAAAGAAGAGCCGCCATATTTATGCGGAGGCTGCGCCCCATCATTTTACGCTGACGGAAGATGCGGTGATAAAGTACGGAGCACTGGCAAAAATGAATCCGCCCCTGCGGGAGGAGGAAGACCGCCTTGCGGTTATCGAAGGGCTGCGGGACGGCACGATCGACATGATCGCCACGGACCACGCGCCCCACAGCGCTGAGGAAAAGGCAAAGCCGGTTACGGAGGCGCCAAGCGGCATTATCGGGCTGGAGACAGCCCTGTCCCTTGGAATCCGCGAACTGGTGGACAAGGGGTATCTCTCCATGATGGAACTGATTGAAAAGATGAGTTTTGCCCCCGCGAAACTGTATCATCTCGACGCCGGCTATCTGGAAGAGGGAGGTCCTGCGGATCTGGTGGTCTTTGATCCGAAGAAGGAATGGGTGGTGAAAGATTTCGCGTCGAAATCGGCAAACTCGCCTTTCACAGGAGAGACGATGCCGGGGGTGGTCAGCTATACCATCTGCGGCGGGAAGGTTGTGTACCGCGGCTGAATGGGGGCGGGAAATCCCGCCCTACAGTTCCTCCACAGACAATGTCACATTGCTCAGACCATAATAATAGTTGACAGTCTCCGCGGTAAATTTCAACACGCAGTAATCCTCGTCATCCACGCCCTTCGGGTAATACATCTCAAACCCGTCCCGCCAGAGAAATGCTTTGGTTTCGTGGTCGGTGCAGACCTCCATCGTTCCTGTAAACAGCGCGCCCTTATAATTATTTTCGGTGTCGTCCACATAGTACACGGACGCTTTCGGATTTTTCAGAAACTGCGATACCCGCTTCGAGCTGGTGTTGGTGGAAAAATAGTGGGTTTTCATGCTCTCGTGTTCCAAGACAAGCATACCCTTGATCTGGGGAAATCCGTCTTCATTGACGGATGCGATATAAGCGACCTGTGCGTTTGCCCGCAATTCACGTATTCCCGATTTTATCATGTTCATTTCCATTTTTGTGAGTCTCCTTTTCTGTAAGATTTGTAGGATTTTTCCTATAAGCTGTTTGTGGATCGAGTATTTTTTCATCGCAAAATCCTTGTATAATATCTCGCACGCTTATTTATATTATATAGAATAATACTATATAGTATTAATATCAAGAAGATTTATGTGTGCCGCAACGATTTTAAATGCCAACCAAATTCTAAACGCTGGGATGTTTATCTTGTAATGAAAAAAAGAATGTGGTAGAATCACTTTAAGCAAAGAAAAATCTAAGATTCTTAACGTATCTTGAACGGATTTTGTCTGAAGTCCGTATCCGTGCAGAGCACTCTCTGCGGAAACTCCTTGCTTACAACTAAATAACTGCAGGGAGGACAGATAACGGCAAGCCTCTCTGCCATCACAGGAAGAGAGGAAAAGAATGCAAAAGAAAACAAGTGAGATGCCACAAACGTATCAAATTAATTTAAGCGATTTTGCGCTGTTTTTGTCGGTTATGAAGGTGAAAGAGGCATACGAGGATGTGCTCGGCATCATTTTGGATGAATCTGATTTGAAATTGAAAGAAGTCAAGGTGGAACAGGTAATTTTAAACAAATCGGGTAAACGTGCGATTCGGCTTGATGCGTGGGCGCAGGATGTGCAGGACAGGCAGTTTGATATGGAGATGCAGAATGAAACAGGTGGAGATGAACATTTTTGAGATGGGAAAGGAACTGGGAATAGAACAGGGAAAAGCATTGGGACTTGAGGAGGGTAAGAAGGAGAGCCTACGGATTTTGGTCAGAAGTGTAGAGTCGAGTATGAAGAATTTTCATATAAATCTGCAGGAGGCGTGCCGGGGGCTTGAGGTTTCCGTTGAGGAATATGAGGAAGCGAAACGGCAGATTGCCCGGTAAAAGTGCCGTGGCATTGAAATCCGGGCAACACAAACAAAGCGGTTAGGAGCTTGGCGGTTTGCCGGAAGCTGAAATTCCTGCCGCTTGTTGTGAAAGCATAACAGTATGATTTCTGCTATGTCTTATCGAAAGTGTTTACGTTGTCCGATTGACAGAGTTTCTGAGCGTCAGCAGTTCATAGTAATCCAAAAGAGCAGCGGTGTTGTGACGATCCAGTTCCAACGTTGTGTTGATCAGGTCGCTGACGGTATACTCCGCGGAAAGACGTTTGTTCAACATGCTGATGCTGGCGCGGTACCGGGTCCGCTGTAAAAGAAAATCTGTGGATACGTCATAAAAGTCCGCGAGCTTAATCAGTGTGTTGAGATCCGGCGTATGTACACCCTTTTCATAGTTGGAAACAGTTGCCACGGTTACGTTCAGATAGGCGGCAACTTCTTTCTGCAGGCAGCCCTTTTCCTTTCGCAGTTTAGCCAGAAATGTACCAAATTCCATTGTTTTCTCCATACCAAAGCGGGGACGCCTCGGTCTTTTTCTGAAAGTAAGGCAGACATCACAAAGAGTCTGCATGACTTTGCGTATTTATAATTGCTTCAAGGATATTTTTACTGTATCGTATTTTAATGCAGAAAAAAGTAAAATTAACATACCGCATAAAATATGGTAATTTATGGGAATAAAATCAATGAATAGTTTAATGAAAAAAAGAATCAATGGATTCTTCAAAAAGGGGGGAATAACATGATTTTACTTATAGTCGATACGCAGAAAGGAATTACGGATGGAAGGCTGTTTGCTTTTGAAAGGCTGAGAGCGAACATAAAAACGCTGATCGGGCAAGCCAGAAAGCACCGGGTTGAGGTGGTGTATGTGAGGCATGACGACGGTCCGGGCACGGGATTTTCTGCGGGAGACGACGAGTTTGCGATATTTGAGGAGTTTGCGCCTCTGGAGGAGGAGCGCATTTTTGACAAGACGGTAAACAGTGCGTTGCACGAATCGACGGGGCTTGCAGAATATTTGGCAAAGAAAAGGGAAACGAAAATTATGATCGTGGGTCTGCAGACAAATTTTTGCATAGATGCCACCATTCAAAGTGGCTTTTATCTGGGATACGAGATGATCGTACCGGCTTACGCGAACTCCACTTTTGACAATGATTATATGACGAAGGATGTGTGCTATCATTACTATAATGATTTTCTCTGGAACGGAAGATATGCGAGGTGCGTCTCGATGGAGGAAGCGGTGGAAATGCTTGTTTCCCAACAATGAGTGACAGATAAAACATGCAGGGTTATATTTGGCGGAGAGGGATAAAAAATTATGTTCTATAAAGATATTAGAATTAGGACAGCCGGTATCCATGATGCGCAGGCGCTTCTGGAAATCTACGCGCCATATGTCAGAAATACGGCAATCACATTTGAATATGAGGTGCCCAAGCCGGCTGATTTTCAGAAACGAATAGAAAATACGCTGAAAAAATATCCTTATATCGTGGCGGAAGCGGACGGGGAGATTCTGGGCTATGCCTATACGGGCGCATTTAAAGAACGGGCTGCGTATGACTGGTCAGCAGAGGTTTCTATCTATGTGAAAGAAGATAAACACGGGAATGGCGTCGGAAGAAAACTTTATGCAGCGCTGGAGGAAATTTCCCGTGTGCAGCACATTCTGAACCTGAATGCCTGCATAGCCTGCTCCGACATGGAAGATGAGTATCTGACAAATGACAGCGTCACATTTCACAGCCATATGGGATATACGATGGTCGGAAAATTCCATCAGTGCGGCTATAAATTCGGCAGATGGTATGACATGGTCTGGATGGAGAAAAGAATCGGGGAGCATCCGGCAGACCCTGCGCCGGTAATCCTGTTTTCTGATTTGTCATGGACTGTAAAAACAGTGAACGAGACGCAATAACTTAAAATGTAAAAATTTGCCGCTTTCTGTTTGGTTGTAAACTTGATTTTGCAGGGAAAAATAAGTATAAATAAAGTGGAGGTGGCGGCGTATGTGGTTTCTGTTTGCAATCTTGTCCGCGGTGTTTGCGGCATTGACTTCAATCCTTGCAAAAATCGGTATAGAGGGCGTTAATTCCAATCTTGCCACGGCGATACGGACGGTCGTGGTCGTTATTATGGCGTGGGGCATGGTGTTTCTGACACACACGCAGGGCGGTATTGCCGAGATCAGCAGAAAAAGCTGGACGTTCCTGATCCTTTCGGGGCTTGCGACCGGCGCGTCATGGCTCTGCTATTATCATGCCCTGCAGATCGGAGAGGCATCCAAGGTGGTGCCGATCGACAAATTGAGTGTGGTGATCACACTTATATTGGCGTTTGTTTTTCTGCATGAGGAATTTACAGCAAGATCACTGATCGGCTGTGTGCTGATCGGGGTGGGAACGCTGGTTATGGTTATTTGATTGTGTGGAGGACCAGATGTATCAGACAGTCGGTCATAAGTTCCGCCCCAAGGAGGTGCCAGATGGAATATATAAACGAATATGTTTCCCCTCTTGGTAAGATATTGCTCGCGTCAGACGGACATGCCCTGACAGGCTTATGGTTTGAGGGACAGAAATATTTTGCGGCAAAACTTGACCCGGATCACGAGGAGAAAAACCTGCCTGTCTTTGCCCGGACGGCAGAGTGGCTTGCCCTGTATTTTGACGGGAAGAACCCCGCCTTTATGCCGCCGCTGACACTGAAAGGAACGCCTTTTCAGAAAGAGGTGTGGGAAGCGATGCTCACGATCCCGTTCGGACAGACCACGACTTACGCGAAAATTGCCGCGCAAATTGCAGAGAACAGGGGGCTTGCATCCATGTCGGCGCAGGCGGTCGGCAACGCAGTCGCGCACAACCCCATTTCCGTCATCATCCCCTGTCACAGGGTTGTAGGCACAGACGGCAGCCTGACGGGGTACGCGGGCGGCATCGAAAAGAAGGAATGGCTTCTGGCAATGGAAAGACAGGCGTGATATAATCATATAAAAAGTCAACCAGAAAGGAACCGCATATGGCGCAAAAGAAAAAAGTAACGGCGACGGTAATATCGCAAAAACAGATAGGCGAGCAGATTTTCGACCTCTGGCTGGAGACGAAGCTTGCGAAGGACGCCCATCCGGGACAGTTTGTGGCGGTCTATCCACACGGCGAGAGTATGCTCCTGCCCCGCCCAATCAGTATCTGCGAGACGGACAAGGCAAAAAACAGGCTGCGCCTCGTATACCGCGTGGCGGGAAAAGGCACGGCGGAGTTTTCGACCTGCAAAGCAGGCGACAGGCTGGATATACTCGGCGTGCTCGGAAACGGGTTCCCTGTTGAGAAGGCGAAGGGGAAACGCGTCTTTCTGATGGGCGGCGGGATCGGCATTCCGCCCATGCTGGAGTTGGCAAAGGCGATGGGTGAGAAGAAGCAGATCCTTCTCGGCTATCGGAACAAGGACCTCTTTCTGGAAGAGGATCTGGCGCAGTACGGCGACGTTTATGTGGCGACGGAGGACGGCAGCGTGGGGACGAAGGGAAATGTGATGGATATCATCAAAGCCTACACGCTTCATGCGGATGTGATTATGGCGTGCGGACCGATGCCGATGCTCCGGGCAATTAAAAAGTATGCGGCGGAACAGGGGATTGAGGCATATATTTCTCTGGAGGAGCGCATGGCGTGTGGTGTGGGCGCGTGTCTGGGCTGTGTATGCCGCACGGCGAAAGTGGACGCCCATTCCCATGTGCACAATGCGCGTATCTGTACGGAGGGACCGGTTTTTGAAGCAGGGGAGGTGGAACTATGAATACAGAGGTAAAAATCGCGGGAGTCACCTTTAAAAATCCTGTTATGACGGCGTCCGGCACTTTCGGTTCCGGCATGGAGTACAGCGACTTTGTGGATTTAAACAGGCTGGGAGCGGTGGTGACCAAAGGGGTTGCGAACGTGCCGTGGGAAGGCAATCCGACGCCCCGTGTGGCGGAAGTGTACGGCGGTATGTTAAATGCCATCGGGCTGCAGAATCCGGGAATTGATGTTTTTATAGAGCGTGACCTTGCTTTTTTGAAAAAATATGACACGAATGTCATTGTAAATGTCTGCGGTAAGACCGTGGAAGACTATCTGGAAGTGGTGGAGCGGCTTTCGGACACGTCCGTTTCCATGCTGGAAATCAATGTGTCCTGCCCCAATGTGAAGGAGGGGGCGATCGCTTTCGGGCAGAAGGCAGATTCCCTCTACGACATTACGTCGCAGATTAAGAAAAAGGCGCGGCAGCCAGTGATTATGAAGCTGAGCCCGAATGTGACGGACATCACAGAGATGGCAAAAGCGGCGGAGGCGGCGGGAGCCGACGCGCTCTCCATGATTAACACGATCACGGGCATGAAGATTGATATTCACAGGAAAAAGTTTGTGCTCGCCAATAAGACGGGCGGCATGTCCGGCCCTGCTGTCAAGCCGGTAGCTGTGCGCATGGTTTACCAGACGGCGCAGGCTGTGAAGATTCCGATTATCGGCATGGGCGGTATCGGAAGCGCGGAGGACGCGATCGAGTTCCTGCTTGCCGGTGCCAGCGCTGTTGCGGTTGGCGCGATGAATTTTGTGAACCCTTATACGACTGTGGAAGTGGTGGAAGGAATCGAGGCTTATATGAAGCAGTATGGGATTGAGAATGTGACGGAGCTGGTCGGGGCGGTCTCGTAGGAAATGCGCAAAAGGAATGCCGTATGCTGATTAGGAGAAACTATGCCGGCAGCGTGGTGAACATGGCTGATGCAATGGGAAATGCTGGGAAGGCAGGAGGAAACGGAAATGACGATAGAGGAGTTTAGAAAGAGAGTGGAAGACGATCCCGAGTGGGCGCCGGGATGGGAAATTATTGACAAGGAATTTGACAGGCTTTATCCCGGAGTGAAGCCCGGGCATTATGCCACAGACATGGCGTCGAGAGCTGTCTTTGGAGGAAACAATTACCTTGACGGATTTTCCATTTATCCATCTCCGAAAGGCTATAAGCACATAGTGACATACGGCATGACCCAGCTTTACGCCAATGAAAAAGCGCTCGGCGGTGAGTGGAGTAAATGGGGTTATGAAATGACGATCAAGCTTAGGGAAGAGACAGACGAGGCGTGTATGTGGGCGATTGACATGATGCTGAATCTTGCCAGATATACTTATACACAGGAAAGGTTTTTTGATCCCTTTGAATATGTTTCGGGCGGGGGAAAGTCTTTACATACGGGTGTGGAGTCAGACATCACAGCTCTTTTGACGATTGCCGATACGGAAGCGCAGACGCAGGACACGTTATATGGCAAGACCCAGTTTATCCAGCTGGTCGGTATAACGGAGAGCGAACTGCAGGCATTGATTGAGGATCACGATAACGCGTATAAGCTTTATGACTTGATGAAAAAAGACAATCCCGATTTTGTCACCGATATGAAGCGGACGAAATCGTATCTGTAAAAACCGGGCGCCGGCACGCTTGATTCAGAGAATGCTTCGCATTCCCCTTTCATAATTTGCGTTGTCGCAATTTCCTGCCAAAATAAGAAACATATCCGCCCCTCCCTGCGCATAGATTTATAGTAACTATACGCAGGGAGGGCATTTTTTGTGGAATTGGTGAAGAAAAAGATACATATGGATCGAATAAACGGCAGAGCCGGCACGCAGATGGTATTGGAAGAGGACGTCAACATTTCAGATAATAAACTGGATGCAAACTATCTGTTAAGCAGTAAAGGCGAGATCATTATGGAGGAGATCCGCCCCGGTGAAAACGCGGTCAGCATGAAAGGCAAGCTGGTGGTGTCCATACTGTATCTGACGGACATGGAGGGGATGTGCGCCAGCATGGAGGCGGTGATTCCCTTTGAGGAAAAGGTGAACATGGAAGGGGTAAATAACGGCGACACGATCCTGACGGAGAGCTGTATTGAGGATCTGACGGTGGGGCTGATCAACTCGCGCAAATTCAGCGTGCAGGCGGTGGTTTCCTTTACACTGGAGCGGGAGGAGCAGGTGGAGTGTGAGACGGCGGTTGACCTTTACCACGAGGAACCTGTGGAGTACCGCAAGTGCGTCTACCCGGTGATAGAGCTGGTGCTGCACAAGAAAGATATTTTCCGTCTGAAAGAGGAGATGGAACTGACGGGCAATCTGCCCAATGTGTTCCAGACCATATGGCATCACATCTGTTTCGACCATGTGGAGTTTAAGGCGCTTGAAGAGAAGCTTTCGATTCAGGGGGAGATGCGCGCCTTTTTCCTGTATGAGGGCGAGGGGGATAACGACAAAACCCAGTGGTATGAGAACACCGTGCCATTCAGCGGCATTATAGAGTGTCACGGCTGCCGGGAAAACATGATTCCCGATATCCAGTATCATCTGGGACAGTGCAATGTGGAAGTGCGGCAGGATTTTGACGGCGAGGAGAGAGTGTTCTGCGTGGAGCCGGTGCTGGATCTGGATATCCACCTCTACGAGGAGGAAAATCTGGAGGTGATCTCCGACGTTTACGGTGTGGATAAGGAGATTGAAGCGCTGACGATGCAGATGCCGGTAAAGAGTCTGTTGCTTGCCGGAAACGGAAAATGCAAGATTGCGGAGCACGTGCGGATCCAGAACCCGGAGATGCCGATGTATCAGCTCATCCACTCCGACGGGGAAATCAGAATCGACGAGCAGACCATTGTGGAAAACGGCATTGCTGTCACGGGAACGCTTCTGGTGACAACACTCTATCTGAGTGCGGGTGGGGCGAAGTCCATTTATTCCACGGTCAACGAACTGCCGTTCCAGTATGTGATCGAGGCGGAGAACATTCTGCCCACCTGTGTCTATAAGCTGCGCAGCAGTATCGAGCAGCTGACCGTGACCATGCTTGACAGCGACGAGCTGGACGTCAAGGCGGCATTGCAGTTTAAAGTCATTGTATTTTCTGTGCAGAACCGGGATCTGGTGACAGATATCCGGGTGGAGCCGCTTGACCTGAATAAGCTCAGCGACCTGCCGGGGATGGTGATCTGTATTGTGGGACCGGGGGAGACGCTGTGGGATATCGGCAAGAAGTATTATGTGCCGGTGGCGCAGTTAAAGGAAGTGAACGAGCTGCCGACGGAGGAAATTTCGGCGGGAGATAAAATTTTGGTGGTGAAGGGCGGCATTTAGAGATTGACAAACGGATGCGCGGGCGACGGGTAATATTACGTCGCCCGCGCTGTGTTCTGGCAGGCTGCCCGCCTTCGCTTCGCTGGGCGTGGTGCGAGGATGTTTAGTAAAATTTAATGGAACTGTGTGTGCGGTTGTGGTAGAATAACAGCATTGAACAATTTAGTAATCTGGAATTTAATCTGGAATTGGCTGTATTCCTACTGGCTTTGACGCATATTTGCAAATGCTTATGGACAGGGATTATGATTTTATAAAAGGGGATACTAATTGAGGGCAGCAGGCGAGTGTTTTATAACCAAATATAAAAATCGGGCTTTTGGGGCATTTATATGCGCGAAATATGCGAAAAAATAGAGATCAATCCACAGCAGCTTTACAATGGCTGTATTTTTATGGCGGTGGCTCATGCGGTAACAGTTGGAGAATATCCGGAGCTCAATTATGAACACTCATGGGATGGTATAAATTACTGCATGAATAACAGTCGGGGATGTGCTGTGCGGCGACATAGATGAAATCAAGGTATCTATGGAGGAACTGAATATTAAGCTGGAAGAGTAAAAGAAACATAAAGGGAGAATTTGCATGAACACAACACCGATTTTAAAGAATAGAATCTTTTTGTACCTGACGGAATTTTTCGCCGGCATGTCCGTGATGGCGGTGGAGCTGGGGGCGAGCAGGCTGCTTGCTCCCTATTTCAGTTCCTCCCAGATCGTGTGGACGATCATCATCGGCACGATTATGATCGCCATGGCGCTGGGGAATATTTACGGCGGAAAGAGCGCGGACAAAAACCCGAACCCGGACAGGCTCTACACGCGGATTCTGATTGCGGGAGTATGGATCGCGCTGATCCCGGTGGTGGGGAAATATATCATTATAGGCATTTCCGCGCTGCTCATTTTTGCGGTAAATACGAATTTTCTGATCTGGGCGGCATTTGCGGCGTGTATGGTGATCTTTGTGTTTCCGCTTTTCCTGCTGGGAACGGTGACGCCGTCCCTTGCGAAATACACGGTGCAGAGCCTTTCGGACAGTGGCAGTATCGTGGGAACGCTGGGCGCGTTTAACACGATCGGCAGCATTATCGGTACGTTTGTGCCGACTTTTGTCTCGATTCCGGCGGTGGGCACATCGGTGACGTTTCTGATTTTTGCGGCGATTCTTCTGGGGCTCGGGATCATCTATTTTGTCAGCAAAAAGAGCGGGTGGAAGAAAAGCGCAGCGTCGGCGGTCATCTTTATTCTGTGCTGTATTTTCGGGGCGTCGAACAGTTTTGCTTTCTGGGAGAGCAATCTGGCATACGAAGGGGAGTCCATTTACAATTATCTGCAGGTGAAAGAAAACGACAGGAATGTCATATTATCCACAAATGTGCTTTTCGGGGTGCAGTCCATTCTGATCAAAGACGAGGGGCTGACTGGCATGTATTACGACTATGCCATGGCGGCACCGCTGATGACGGGAAAGGAAAATCCGGCGGACTGCAAAACGCTGATTCTCGGCATGGGGACGGGCACTTACGCGCACCAGTGCCGGGCTTTCTTTGGGGACATGCCTGTGGAGGGCGTGGAGATTGACGAAAAGATCACGGATCTGGCGCGGACGTATTTTGAACTGCCGGAGGATGTGCCCGTGACCACTTACGACGGCAGGGCATATCTGAATGCCGTTGACGGGAAGTATGATGTAATTATGGTGGACGCTTATCAGGATATCACGATCCCTTTCCAGATGTCTTCCGTGGAATTTTTCTCGCTTGTGAAGGAGCATCTCACAGAGGACGGCGTGATGGTGGTCAACATGAACATGCGGGGCAGCGGGGAGGACAGCATCAACGCCTATCTTTCCGACACGATCGGCAGCGTTTTCGGCGAGGTCTACACGGTGGACGTGAAGGGTTCCACCAACCGGGAGCTTTTTGCCTCCGACAACCCGGAGATGATAGAGAATCTGAAAAAGCACAAGGAGACTGTCGCGGACGAAAGTCTCCTTGCCATGATGAACAGCGTTTCTGAAAATCTGATTCCCTACGAAGCGGGGAACCGCATTATGACGGATGACAAGGCGCCTGTGGAACTTCTCGGTATGCGCGTCATCGACGAGCTGATCAGAACCGAGGTCGCCTATTACAAAAATGTGTATGAGGAGCATGGCATCTGGGGCGTGATTGACGCTTTATAACTTGACGATCGCCACATCCTTTGCGGCAATCGTGAGCGCATCTCCCTCTTTATAAGCCTTTCCGCTCAGCAGGTCCGTCCCCGCAAAGGGCATTGCCATCACTTGCGCCTCTTCCCCATGATTTAGCAGGAATACAAATGTGCCATTGTTATTGGCTCTTCTGGTCACTTCTATGCCTTCCGGCGCGTCCATAATCGGTTCGATGCCGGCTTCCCGGCAGATTTCCCCGAGATACATCCGATAAAATTCGTCGTTTGACTGTGCGGCGACATAGTAGCCGAAGCCTTTGCCGAAGGCGTTTTTCGTGAGCACGGGCATCCCCGCGTAGAAATCCTTTTCGTAAAAGGCGAGCGCCTCCGCCCCTTCCGTGTGTAGCAGGTCGCAGAGCATGGAGGCGGGGTAGGTTCTGCCCTTGTAATGGAAGGCGTTGTGCATGTCCGCAGGAAGAGCGTCCTCCTCCTCCACCCAGATGCCGAGAATGTCACGCAGCTTTCCGGGGTAGCCGCCCACGGTCACGAGGTCGTGCTCGTCCACATAGCCGCTGAAAAAGGTGGTCAGAAAACGGCCGCCGTTTTTCACGTAGGCGCGCAGTTTCTCATCATACCCGGTCTTTACCAGATAAAGGACAGGCGCGATGACCAGATCGTATTTTGACAAATCGTCCTCTACGCCGATCATGTCCACGGGAATATGTAGGTCAGACAGCGCCTTGTAATAGCGCTCCACCTCCCGGCAGTAATCCAGATAGACGGACGGTCCCGCAGAGTAGGAGATGCCCCACCAGTTGTCCCAGTCAAAGACAATGGCAGTCTTTGCGTCGCTCCTTGCGCCGAGGGTCTGTGCCCCCAGAGAATCAAGTTCCGCACCGAGTTCTGCAACCTCGCGGAACACGCGGGTGTTCTCATGTCCCGCATGGTCGATCACCGCGCCGTGGTATTTTTCGCAGGCGCCGATGCTGCGTTTCATCTGGAAGAACATGACGGTATCTGCGCCGTGTGCCACCGCCTGATAGCTCCAGAGCCGCATGACGCCGGGACGTTTGAGCATGTTGTAGGGCAGCCAGTTGGTGACGGAGGGCGTCTGCTCCATCAGGGCGAAAGGTTTCCCCTGCTTTAGGCCGCGCATCAGATCGTGCCGCATGGCGACGCCGGAGACGGGCGTATCGTTGGCGGGATAATTGTCCCATGACACAAAATCCATGTATTTCGCCCACATCTGATAATCCAGAGGCTGGTAGGTGCCCATCAGATTCGTGGTGATGGGGATATCGGGGGTAACGGCGTGGACTGCGTCGTACTCCAGACGGTAGGCGTTTAATATGCTCTCCGAATTAAAACGGCGGTAGTCTAAGGAGATGCCTTGGAATGTGCTGCGGTCATTGCCCCAGTGCTCGGAGAGCTGGTTAGGGGCGACAATATCCTCAAAATCATAGAAAGTGTGTCCCCAGAAGGCGGTGTCCCAGACCCGGTTTACCTCCTCGATCGTCCCGTATTTTTCTTTCAGCCATTCCCGGAATTTTTTCTCACAGTTTTCGCAGTAGCATTCCCCGCCGTACTCGTTGGAGATGTGCCATGCAACCAGATTGTCATATGCTCCGTAACGCTCCGCCAGCTTAGAAGCAAGCGCTGCGGCATATTTCTGATAGGAGGGGCTGTTGGGGCAGGAATTGTGGCGGCTGCCGAATTTGCGCTTCATGCCGTTTGCCTCCACCCGCAGGATATCGGGATGCTTTCTCGCCATCCATGCGGGGTGCGCCCCGGTGGAAGTGGCAAGGCACACTTTCATGCCGTGCTTTTTCACCAGTTCCATAATCTTGTCCAGTTTTTCAAAATGGTAAACGTCGTCGTCGGACTGTAACATCGCCCAGCTAAAGACATTGAGGGTGACAATGTCAATGTGCGCCAGCTTAAGAAGACGCATGTCCTCCTCCCATGTGTCCTCGGGCCACTGTTCCGGGTTATAGTCCCCACCGTAGGGGATTTTGCTGATTTTTTCGTATTCGACCATATGGGATCTCCTTTTTGATTTTGCTGGTTGTTTTCCGCAGTACGTCCTTGAAAAGCCTCCGGCTTTTCTCGTTCGCGGGCTGTCGCCCTATGCATCCATCAAAATATGCGCTTCGGTGAGCAGGCTCTCCACCGCTCATATTTTAATGTCTGCGTACTGCTCATTGCTATCGCGTATATAGTATAACTGATTTATATGGATTGGAATACTTGACAAAATGCTGATTTATGGAAGTGTTTTTTAGTGATAACGCAAAAAGGAACCGGGTGTGTACCCGATTCCTTGTGCTTCTCATAGAATGTTTAGTTGGTAGCGATCTGTCCGGCGCCGGCTTGATTCAGAATGTCCTGCGTAGCGTTGTTCTGCGCAGCAGCGTCCTCAGCCATCTTGTCAAAGCCTTCCATCACAGCATCGTAAGTCTTCTTGGAGATCTCGGGAAGTTCGCCGCCCCAAGTTTTCTCAGCCTGCTCGTAGCCTTTCTTGAAAGCTTCGCGCATATCTTCGATCTTGCTCGGATCGCCGCCTGTCAGTGCGGTCGCGAAATCAAGGATTCTGCCGGAAGTCTGCTTCACACCCCAGTAGCCGTCCTCGGAAATGTCTTCCTGCGCCTGCAGCTTGGTAGCCTCATCTACTTCAAACTTGCCGCTGGCAAGGAATTTCCACATATCGCCGTTGGCAATGCCAGAGGTCTGGCTCTGCTTGGTCATCAGCTGCTGTACGATGTTCTGCAGCTGCTTTGTATGTGCCTCAGCGTCGGCCTTCATCTTATTGACAAGCTCTGTGTTCTGCACATATTTTTTAATAGGCACATTGACACTGTCCTTTGAGGGCTCGTAGACTACGCCGTTTTCTCCCTTATCGGAAGTATTGTCCTTATTGATCTCGTCTGCAGGTCTTGTTTCCGCCTGTGTGTTTGCCGTTGTAAGAGCTTCGTAAGCGTTAGCGCCTACATTAGAAATTCCGTTTACGCCCATGGGTATCCCTCCTTGGAAAAATTATATATTTTTATCGGTTACGAAAAGACTGCCAAGCAGGCAATCTCCTTTTTCTATTTACTATATCGTACCATTTTCCTATTTTTATTAGAAGCAAAAACATAGAAATTTCTAAAAAAATCCAAAAATTTCATTTGACTTCAGCTAATCTGGTGGGCGCGGCTCCCGCACTTGACATTTTGTACAAAATTAAGTACAATCCTTGTATACAAAGTACATTAATTCCGGCAGAAAAGTGCCGATAACAGGAAAAGAGCGGCAAGTGTGCGGCTGGCGAAAAGCAGGAGCAGTTATATGGTTAGAGAAAAAGCTTACGCAAAAATAAATCTGGGACTGGACGTGCTGCGTCGCAGGCCCGACGGTTATCACGAAGTGAAGATGATTATGCAGACCGTGGATATCCGTGACGATCTGACTTTTGAGAAAAGGGAGGAGCCGGGAATCGGCTTTCAGATAGAGGGCGCGGATCTTCCTGCGGACGGAAGCAATCTGGTTTACCGGGCGGCGGCGCTTCTGATGGAAAAGCGGCAGATCAGGGAGGGCGTTTCCATTACTTTGCACAAAAGAATCCCCATAGCGGCGGGCATGGCAGGCGGCAGCTCTGATGCGGCGGCGGCTCTGCGGGGGCTGAACGCACTTTTTGAGATGGGATATTCCATGGAAGAACTGAAAGAATTTGGGGTGACGCTGGGGGCGGACATTCCCTACTGTATACAGGGAGGTACCATGCTTTCGGAGGGAATCGGGGAAATTCTGACACCATTGTCAGATCCGCCGGATTGTCATCTGGTGATTGTAAAACCCGATATTGATGTGTCCACAGCGTTTGTTTACGGGCATCTGCAGGCGGATAAACTGACGTTTCACCCGGATATTGACGGGATGGCGGCGGCTCTTAGGGCGGGAGATCTGAAAGGAATCACGGACAGGATGGGAAATGTGCTGGAGACGGTTACCGTGGAGGCATACCCCGTGATTGACAGGCTGAAACGGCGGATGTGCGGTCTGGGTGCGGAAAACGCCCTGATGAGCGGCAGCGGTCCTACGGTGTTTGGCATTTGCAGGGAGAGGGAGACGGCGGAGAATATAGCGGATGCCATAAGGAAAGAGGAACCGGCAGGCGCGGTTTTTGTGACAGGGTTTGTCAAGGGGGTAGTGTATGGATCATGATTTCACTGTGAACATGGACGAATTTCTTCCTTTGCGGGATGTGGTGTTTAATACGCTGCGCCGTGCCATATTGACGGGCGAACTGAAACCGGGGGAGAGGCTGATGGAGATCCATCTGGCAAACCGTCTGGGCGTGAGCCGCACGCCGATCCGGGAGGCGATACGGAAACTGGAGCTGGAAGGGCTGGTGACCATGATTCCGAGACGGGGCGCGGAGGTGGCGCAGATCACGAAGAAAAGTCTGCAGGATGTGCTGGAGGTGAGGCGCGCGCTGGATGCGCTCTGCGCGGAACTGGCATGTGACAGGATCACGGCAGAGGGAAAAGCGGCGTTAAAGAAGGCGTGCGACAGCTTTGAGGAGGCGACAAAGACGGGGGAAGTGGTGACCATCGCGGAGGCGGATGTGGCGCTGCACGATATCATTGTGCAGGCGACGGGAAACCAGCGGCTCATCCAGTTGATTAACAACCTGTCCGAGCAGATGTACCGCTACCGTTTTGAATACATCAAGGATGAGAGCGGGCATGAAAATCTGGTCAATGAGCATAGGATGATATATGAGAGCATTATGAGCGGTGACAAGGAGAAGGCGGCGGCAGCGGCGAGACTTCACATTGACAATCAGGAGCAGTCCATTATCCGGCAGATCCGTGTGGATCCCGGAGGGAAACGCTCTTCCCGCTGAACCTTCGGTTCTGTGGGCGCTATCTGCTGCGGATGCCGCCTGTGATGTGTGTGGCGGACGGGGAAACAGCGGGCGCTGTATCGGGACGCACAAAAGTGGGAATACTCCAGATGCCGGAGATAACGGCGGATAGGAGTATGTATGATGAAGAAAAATATGAAAAAGCTGGCGGCATGTCTCTTTGCGGCAGTCTGGTGGGGAATATTTTATCCGGAATTATGTTTTTCGGAGGAAACCTGTGCGGCGGTAACGCCGGAGGAAGCGCAGATGAGTGACCTGTCTGTACAGGAGAAGAGAACAGGAGCCGGAGGTATGCCCGGTGCAGGGACAGGTGCTTCGACAGCGCCGGAACAGATTGAGGCGGCAGAGGTCTGGCGTGCCTCGGGAGATGAGATTGTGATAAGCAGCAGATTTTTGGAATGGCTGGAGGAAAGTCTGTCTGCGAGTAAGGATTAGAAAGGGTCGGAAACCATGAACGGACAGGAAGAATGGCACAACAGCCCCATAGGCGTGTTCGATTCGGGGGTGGGCGGGCTGACCGTTGCGCGTGAGATCATGCGGCAGCTCCCCAACGAGCGGATCGTATATTTCGGAGATACGGCGCGGGTGCCTTACGGAAATAAATCGAAGGAGACGGTGACGAGGTATTCCGGGCAGATTGTGCGTTTTCTGGAGACGCAGCAGGTGAAGGCTATCGTGGTCGCCTGCAACACGGCGAGCGCCTACGCGCTGGAAGATCTGGAAAAGGAGTCGGATATACCGATGATCGGCGTGGTGAAGCCGGGGGCTAGGGCGGCGCTTGCGACTACCGCGAATAAAAAAATCGGTGTTGTGGGAACGGAAGCCACCATAAGCAGCGGCATCTACAGCCGGTACATAGAAGAGCATGATGCGGATGTCAGCGTTGTGGGAAAAGCGTGTCCTCTTTTTGTGCCGCTGGTGGAGGAAGGGCTGTGGGAGGATCCGGTGACAGACGAGATTGCCCGCCGCTATTTGACGGAACTGATCGACAGCGGAATAGACACCCTGATTTTAGGATGCACCCATTACCCGATGCTGCGCTCCACAGTGGGAAAAATAATGGGGGAGGGCGTCACCCTTGTGAATCCCGCCTATGAGACGGCGAGGGAACTGAAGGCGCTTCTTTCGGAGCGCGGTCTGGAGAGTGAGCACAGACCGGGGCTTGGGACGGAGCTGTACCGCTTTTTTGTCAGCGACGCCGCCGATAAGTTCCAGCGCTTTGCGAACTCTATTCTGCCCTATGGCATTCTGTCCGCAAAAGTGATACGAATTGACGAATATTAATGTATTGAGACCGGCATTGCGGCGGATTACGGCATTTGGGAAATGAGGTAAAAATATGACGAAAGAAGTATTGCTGACATTGCAGGGACTGCAGTTCGATCAGCGGGAAGAAAATTCTGATAAGATCGAGATGGTCACTGTGGGCGATTATTATAAGAAGAATGACAGGCATTATGTGGTTTACGAGGAGGTCACGGAAGGGTTTGACCGCGCGACGAAAAACCGGCTTAAGTTTGGCGGACAGATGGTGGAGCTGACGCGTCACGGTCTGGTGAATGTACATATGGTTTTTCAGGAAAATAAGAAGAACCTGTCAAACTACAACACGCCTTTCGGACAGATTCTGGTGGGGATTGACACGAAACGGATCACGATCGAAGAAAAGGAAGATAATATTGTGGTGGACGTGGACTACGCGCTTGACATCAACTATGAGTTTCTCTCGGACTGCCACATCAAAATAGACATCCGCTCAAAAGAAAACAGCGGTTTTACGCTGCTATCGTAAGACCGCTGTACCGAGCCCGCTAAACGGCGCTCGTGACGTTAATTCCGTAGGAATTTACGTCGGTTATTTAATAGGTTTGGCACCTGCTTTTTCCTGTGCCTTTTCCACCATCTGTTTGAATTTGCTCTTTTTCTTCTGCTCGACTACCGGCGCCCTGCCGTGGAGACCCTTTACATCCGTGATGTAGATGCCGCTGACAACAGCCTTCACTTCCTTCTTGACAGGGACGGAATCAAAAATTTTTTCTTCGCAGATAAGGGTCATAATCTGCGGACCGACCTTCGCCTTCACCACGGGAAGTTTGGAGCCGCGAAGCAGCTTGGGCGTCTGGTCCAGCACGATCTGGGGCAGCCCCGCGTCCTTTAGCTTCATCCGTTTCTTATCTATGATAAGCATGGATACGGTCTGCTTCATCGCATCGATCTGTGCCTGCTGCTCCGCCTGCTTTTTCTGTGCTTTCTTTCCTACGAAATATAATACAACCACGGCGATCAGCAGAACCGCCAGAATCACCAGTAAGACAATAGTAATCGTGCTCATGGGAATGCCTCCGTTTTCGTTTCAATGTATGCAAAAAATATTTTAACATTGATCCGCGTGTTGCGCAAGAAGAAGTTGGAAATTGACCAAAACAGTCATTGCCTGCGCCTGTGAAATAGAGGAGGACGGATATAGACAAATAAAGGATGGCTGTGGTAAAATAAAAGTTAAATTTATGATTTTGGAAAAGAGGAAATGAGGAGATATGAAAAGAAAAATTTGTGTTGCCGCAGCGGTGTTTGCCTCATCGCTGTTTTTGACGGCGTGCGGCAGTAAAGAGTATCTGAAGGATATCAAGGCGGAGAAGTATGTGACGCTCGGCGCTTATACGGGCATCGAGGCGACGGTGAATGAGCCAAAAGTACCCGAAGGTGCGGTGGACAGCTACATTTACGATAATTATCTTGCGCCGAAAGCGGAAAAGGTGCCGGTGACGGGCAGGGCGGTGCAGGAAGGCGACGTGGCGAATATCGACTTTGTGGGATATCACGATGATGTGGCATTTGAAGGTGGCACAGGAGCGGACTTCGACCTGACGATCGGTTCCGGGCGGTTTATAGAGGGTTTTGAGGAAGGGCTGATCGGCGCGAATATCGGGGACACGCGGAGTCTGAATCTGACGTTTCCCGACCCCTACACGAACCCCGAGCTGGCGGGCGAGGATGTGGTGTTTGAGGTGACGGTGAACAGCATCAGCGAGAGCAAAGCGCCGGCACTCACGGACGCGCTTGTGAAACAGCTTGGCGAGGAAGGCTATAACGTAGGCGGCGCGCAGACAGCGCAGGAGCTGAACGATTACGTTTATAATCTCTATGACCAGTCGGTGCAGAGCACTTATGACAATGAGGTTGAGACCGCCATGGCTTCCACGATTATGGAAAACAGTACGTTTCAGGATCCGCCGGAGGAGATGGTACAGCGCTTTATCACAAGCATAGAGAATAATATGAGCGTCAGGGCGTCCTCCATCGGTATGTCACTCGCGCAGTATATGCAGCTTTATCAGGGGCTTGATGAGGCAGGGTACCGGGCGCTTTTCGACGAAGAGGGACTGCGGATGGCAAAGCAGTATATCATGTATCAGGCGATCGCAGACAAGGAGGGACTGGTGCCGACAGAGGAGGAGGTCGCCGGTGAAATTTCCGCGCTGATGACGATTTACGGCTATACTTCCGAGGAGGAACTGAAAAAGAGCGTGGATATGGAATCGCTGAAGGAAGATCTGATGCGGAAAAAGGTGGTTGCCTTTTTGAAGGAGAATGGAAATATCCATGAAACCGCGGCTGACGTAGATTGAGATGAAAGACAGGAGGGGCATTGAAAATGGATTTGACAGATATCAAAGAATTGTACCGAAACAGCGAAGCGTATTTTGATAAGGAAGTAACAGTGGGCGGCTGGGTGAGAAGCATCCGGGATTCCAAGACGTTCGGGTTTATCGTGGCAAACGACGGCACCTTTTTCGAGCCGCTGCAGATTGTGTACGCGGACAAGCTGGAAAATTTTGACGCGATTTCCAAACTGAATGTGGGTTCCGCGATTGTGGCGCGGGGCAAGATCGTGGCGACGCCGCAGGCGAAACAGAAATTTGAAATGCAGGCGGAAGAAATCATGGTGGAGGGCATGTCCACGGCGGATTATCCGCTGCAGAAAAAGCGGCACAGTTTTGAGTATCTGCGCACCATTTCCCATCTGCGTCCCAGAACGAATACCTTTCAGGCGGTGTTCCGCGTGCGGTCGCTGATCGCCTACGCGATTCACACGTTCTTTCAGGAGAGGGGATTCGTCTATGTGCACACGCCGATCATCACGGGCAGCGACTGCGAGGGCGCGGGCGAGATGTTTCAGGTGACCACCATGGATTTAGACAATCTGCCGCAGACGCAGGACGGACAGGTTGACTACAGCACGGATTTCTTTGGCAAACCCACTAATCTGACGGTGAGCGGACAGCTGAATGTGGAGACCTACGCTTTTGCGTTTAAGAATGTATACACATTCGGACCTACTTTTAGGGCGGAAAATTCCAACACCACCAGACATGCGGCGGAGTTCTGGATGATCGAGCCGGAGATGGCTTTTGCGGATCTGACGGACGACATGATGGTGGCGGAGGCGATGCTCAAGCACGTGATCAGCTATGTGCTGGAGAACGCGCCGGAGGAGATGAATTTCTTTAACCAGTTTGTGGACAAGGGGCTGATCGAGCGGCTGAACCATGTGCTGCATTCCGACTTTGCCCATGTGACGTACACGGAGGCAATCGAGATTCTGAAGAAGCACAATGACAGCTTTGAATACAAGGTAGAGTGGGGCTGCGATCTGCAGACCGAGCACGAGCGGTTTCTGACGGAGCAGGAGTTTAAGCGCCCCGTGTTTGTGACGGACTATCCGAAGGAAATCAAGGCTTTTTATATGAAGTTAAACGAGGACGGGAAGACCGTGGCGGCTATGGACTGCCTCGTGCCGGGCATCGGTGAGATTATCGGCGGCAGCCAGAGAGAGGATGATCTGGAGCTTTTAGAGCGCAGAATGGACGAGCTTGGACTGAACAAAGAAGATTATGGGTTTTATCTGGATCTTCGCAAGTACGGGTCTGCGAGACACGCGGGTTTCGGGCTTGGGTTTGAGCGCTGCGTCATGTATCTGACCGGCATGGGCAACATCCGCGATGTGATTCCGTTCCCCAGAACCGTCAATAATTGTGAATTGTGATTGTGAGATTACGCTTAAGTCTGAACCGCGCAGGCGGGTATGTGCGTGGAAATGACAGGATAGAGACAGGGCGATGAAAAAATATAAGAGACGGCTGTACGTCATATTAACCTTCATACTGTGTCTTTCCGTGGTAGATCCGATTTCGGCTACCACTATTTCCGAACTCCGGGATAATGTGAAGAAAAACCAGTCCCAGCTGAAAAATGCCCAGCAGAAGGCTGACGAAGCGCAGGAAGCGCAGGAGGGCGTGGAGGAGGAGATCGAGGAGATCGACGCGGAGCTGGTGAATCTGATCACGGATATCAATCTGTGCGAAGAGGCGATCAATGACAAAGAGGAGGAGATTTACAGGACGCAGCTTGACTACGACGCGGCGGTGGCGGAGAAGGACGAGCAGTACGCGTCCATGAAAATCCGTATCCAGTTCATGTATGAGAAAGGCGACTCTTCTTATCTGCATATGTTTTTCGGTGCGGGAAACATGGGCGATATGGTGAATAAGGCAAAGTACGTGGAAGAACTCTACGACTATGACAGAAAACTCCTTGTGGAGTATGAAGATACGGTAAAGCGTGTGCAGGAACTCTGGGACACACTGGAGGAGGACAAGTCAGAGCTTGAGACTTCCAGAACCGAGCTGCAGGAAGGGCAGGCTTACATGGAGGAGCTGCTCGCCCAGAAAAAGGAAGAGTATGAGAATTACAGTGTGATGCTGACCAAGGCGAAGCAGGAGGCGGCGACTTACACGGCGCGGATCAAGCAGGAGACAGCGCAGATCAGGAAGCTGGAGGAGGAAGAGCGCAAACGCCGGGAGGAAGAAGAGAGAAAGCGCAAGGAAGAGGAAGAACGGCGCAGGAAAGAGCAGGAAGCGATGCTTGCCGACGGGGATTCCGATTCAGGGGAGGCGCCGAAGAAACAGGAAACGCCCAAGCCCACGTCCTCCGGCGGCGGGAAAGGGCAGGATATCGCGAATTATGCCTGCAAGTTTATCGGGAATCCTTATGTGGCGGGCGGCACGAGCCTCACAAACGGGGCGGACTGTTCCGGCTTCGTGATGTCGGTTTACAAGAACTTCGGCATCAACCTTCCCCGAAGCTCCTATTCCCAGTCAACGGTCGGCAAGGGTGTGTCTTACTCGGATGCAAGACCGGGAGATGTGATTTATTATGGCGGGCATGTGGGCATTTACATAGGAAACGGGCAGATTGTGCACGCAAGTACGGAGCGGACGGGCATTAAAATCACCTCGGCGACATATCGGAATATCATTACGGTGAGGCGGATTGTGTAGGTGGACTGTGCGGGCGGCTGCGTAGCAGATATCTGGTGAATGCCGAGGGGTGCCGGTTTCTATGAAAATATACACGCTGAATCAATATTTACACGATACTTTTGGTCAGAAACTGTACAAGATAGCCTTGGACGGCGGGTTTACCTGCCCGAACCGGGATGGAACCATAGACACGCGCGGCTGTATTTTCTGCTCCGGGGCAGGTTCGGGAGAATTTGCCGGAGATTGTACGATGCGCATCACGCAGCAGATTGAAAAAGGGAAAGACCGGGTTGCCGGAAAGATAAAGGATGGCAGGTACATCGCGTATTTTCAGGCGTTTACAAATACCTATGCGCCTGTTGAGAAATTGCGCCCCATGTATATGGAGGCGATAAACCACAGGGATATCGCGGTGTTGTCCGTTGCAACCCGTCCCGACTGTCTCCCGGATGAGGTGCTGGATCTCTTGTGCGAGTGCAATCAGATCAAGCCGGTCTGGGTAGAACTCGGGCTGCAGACGATACACCCCGCGACGGCGGCATACATTCGCCGGGGGTATCCGCTGTCTGTGTATGGTGACGCGGTAAGCCGGCTGAAAGCGCGCGGTATGGAGGTGGTCGTGCATGTGATGCTAGGACTGCCGGGCGAGTCAAGGCAGGATATGCTAGACACCGTATCTTATGTGGCAGGAAGCGGCGCGGACGGCATCAAACTGCAGCTTTTGCATGTGATCAGGGGCACGGATCTGGAAAAGGATTATCTGGAAGGAAAGTTTGAAACGCTTACTTTTGAAAGCTATGTGGAGCTGGTCGCGGACTGTATCGCCCTGCTCCCGGAAAATATGGTCATCCATCGTATGACTGGCGACGGAGACAAACGCACCCTTGTGGCGCCGCTGTGGAGCGCCGACAAAAAGCGTGTGCTCAACGCGATTCACAGGGCGGTTTCGCAAAAAGACAGGATAAAGGATTGACTTTTTTGCAGCGTCTAAGATAGAATAGACAAAGACAGAAGCGGGCACGAAGCCTGCACGGGGACAGAAGTTCCGGCAAGACCAGATACATTTTTGACGAAAAAATCGTGTCAGCGGCATATATATGTCGTTTGTAGGGAATAAGAACAGCAAATGGTGCAAGGTATACACAGGAAGGTATACGGTTCCTCAAAGGGGAATCCTATGTCTTCCTTTCTTTGTGCGCATAAGCAGAGTCAGAAGAGGGCATAGACAGAAGGAGAACAGTTATGAATCTTTCCGCATTTTTCAAAGAAAATCCGAAAGCCGCGGTCGCTTTCTCCGGCGGCGTGGATTCGGCGTATCTGCTTTACGCGGCGAAAGCGGCGCGGGCAGATGTGCGCGCCTACTATGTGAAGAGCGTCTTTCAGCCGCAGTTTGAGATGGAGGACGCGAGACGTCTCTGCGGGGAACTGGACATGGAACTGAAAACGCTCACGGCGGATGTGCTTGCTGACCGCGTCATCCGGGAAAACCCCGCCGACCGCTGCTACCATTGTAAAAAAATAATATTTACAACGATTGCGGAAGCGGCGGCGGCGGACGGCTATACGCTGCTGCTGGACGGCACGAATGCTTCCGACGAGGAGGACGACCGCCCGGGGATGCGTGCGCTTAAGGAACTGTCCGTGCGTTCCCCTCTGCGGGAATGTGGGCTTACCAAGGAAAAGATACGAGGGCTTTCCAGAGAGGCGGGGCTGTTTACATGGGAGAAGCCGGCGTACGCTTGTCTGGCGACACGGATACCTGCGGGGGAGGAAATTACGGCGGAAAAGCTGAAAAGCACGGAGGCGGCGGAGGATTTTCTCTTTTCGCTTGGCTTTACCGACTTCAGGGTAAGGCGGTTCGGTGAGGCGGCGAGACTGCAGTTTCCGGCGTCGCAGCTTGGGCGCGCTCTGGAGAAACGGGAAGAGATTGTAAAGGAATTGAAACAATATTACAAGGCGGTTTTGCTGGATATGGAGGCGAGAACATGAGCGATTACCGAAAAATACTGGAGCAGGTGAGGGACGGCGAAGTCTCCGTGGAGGAGGCGCTGCTTGCCATCAAAAAAAAGCCTTTTGAGGATATCGGCTACGCCAAGGTGGATCACCACAGGGGCATCAGACAGGGCGCGCCGGAGGTGATTTTCGGCGCGGGAAAAGAGGCATCGCAGATTGCGGGCATCATTGACAGTATGAAAAAGAACGGGCAGGAAACCATTCTGATTACCAGACTTTCCCCGAAGAAGGCAAAGAAGGTGGGAAAGCGCTGTGAGCTGACTTACCACGAGCAGGCGCGGATCGGCGTTGTCGGCAAAATGCCGGAGCCGTCCGGGTTTGGAAAAATCGTGGTCGCCACAGGCGGGACTTCGGATATTCCCGTGGCGGAGGAGGCGGCGCTCACCGCACAGGTGCACGGCAACGAGGTGGTGCGGCTCTACGATGTGGGTGTGGCGGGACTGCACAGGCTTTTGTCCCATCTGGATGAGATCATGGACGCCTCTGTGATCATTGCCATCGCGGGTATGGAGGGCGCGCTTGCCAGTGTGATCGGCGGGCTGGCGGACTGTCCTGTGATCGCGGTGCCCACGAGCGTAGGGTACGGCGCGTCCATGCACGGTGTTTCGGCGCTTCTGTCCATGTTAAATTCCTGCGCCAGCGGCGTTTCGGTGGTGAACATTGACAATGGATTTGGGGCGGGGTATCTGGCGAGCATGATCAATCATACGAAAGTGCGCCGAGGATGTTGAAACTGCACAGATATCATAACCAACGCAGACGCGCCTGCGCTTTGCTTCAAATGCGGCGGCATGAGGCGCGAAAGGATCTTGTTATAAAATTGCTCGAAATGAAATAAAGAAATGTGAGGATGAAATTATGAAGACATTATATTTAGATTGCGGTATGGGTGCGGCGGGGGATATGCTGACGGCGGCACTATTGGAGCTTCTGCCGGATCGGGATAAGGTGATCGGGGAGCTGAATGCGCTGGGGATTCCCGGCGTGGAGATGGTGTGTGAGAAGGCGCAGAAATGCGGTATCGGCGGCACCCATATGTCCGTGCGTGTGCATGGAGAGGAGGAGTCCGAAGAGATGCACGACCACGCGCACACGCACCACCACAGCGGTTTGCATGAGATCGAGCATATCGTGGGGGCATTGCCTTTGTCGGGGCGGATACAGAAGGATATTCTGGCGGTGTTTGGAATGATCGCGGAGGCGGAGAGCCATGTGCACGGCGTACCTGTCACGGAGATTCACTTTCACGAGGTGGGCACCATGGACGCGGTGGCGGACATCACGGCGGTCTGTGTGCTGATGGACAGACTGGCGCCGGATCAGGTCATTGTTTCCCCGGTACATGTAGGCAGCGGGCAGGTGAAGTGCGCCCACGGGATTCTGCCAGTGCCTGCGCCGGCAACGGCTTATATTTTAAAGGATGTGCCGATTTACGGCGGGGAGATCCGGGGAGAACTCTGCACACCGACGGGGGCGGCGCTTTTAAAATATTTTGCCAGCCGTTTCGGGGCGATGCCTGTTATGCGCACGCTGGCGATCGGTTACGGCATGGGGAAAAAGGATTTCCCGGCGGCAAACTGCGTGCGCGCGCTGCTGGGGGAGACGGAGGGCACGGGAGACACGGTTGCAGAACTTGTCTGCAATGTGGACGACATGACGGCGGAAGCCATCGGGTTTGCCTCGGAGACGCTTCTGGAGGCGGGTGCGCTGGAAGTCTACACTGTGGCGGCGGGCATGAAGAAGTCCCGTCCGGGCACGGTGCTGCATGTGATGTGTACGGAGTCCATGAAAGGCAAAATGGTGGAGCTGGTTTTTAAGCACACGACCACGATCGGCATCCGGGAAAACATTTCCCGAAGATATACGCTTGCGCGCTCGATCCGAAAAGTGCAGACGCCTTACGGGGAAGTGCGGAAAAAAATCTCGGAGGGCTACGGCGCGACGAGGGAAAAGTATGAATACGAGGATCTGGCACGGATTGCGAGAGAGCGGGGCATGTCCATCCGGGAGGTGGAGGAATCTCTGTGAAGCACGGAAGAAGGAAGGGTGCGGGGAACTCTTTCCTCTTTGGTGAACGAGTCAGGGCATGGCTTGCGGGGCGAAAGATTGACAAAGCTGGCAGAGGTAAGATATGAGAAAATTAAAAAATGGAGTGAAAAGGCGGAAACGGGGCATAAGAAGAACGGTGGGACTGTTTGTAATTACCTTGTCGCTTGGCACAGGGCTGTTGATAGCCTGCGGAGCTGATCGCGCGGGCGGCGTAGGGATGGAAAGCGGGCAGGAAGCGGGAGAGCAGGCGGGCGGTCTGGCGGCAGACGAAGGACAGACAGGCGATGAACAGGCGGAACCGACCACTTTGATTTATGGCAGCGGCGACTACACCCGCATCAATCCGGCGCTGGACGAACACGGCGAGATCAATCTGCTGCTCTTTGACGGGCTGACTGCGCACAACGGGAAAAATGAGGTTGTGCCCGGACTGGCGAAAAGCTGGGAGTTTGACGAGACGGCGTGCACGTATACCTTTTATCTGGAAGAGGGCGTTACGTGGCATGACGGAGAACCTTTTACGGCAGAGGATGTGAAGTTCACGATCGAGACGATCATGGACCCGGAAAACGCCTCCGAGAACGCGCCCAATTATGAGGATGTGGAGGAAATCACGGTGACGGATGACCATACGGTTTCGTTCCGGCTGTCCGCGCCGAACGTGGCTTTTCTCGATTATATGACTATGGCGGTACTTCCCGAACACCTGCTTGCGGGGGAGGATATGCAGACTTCGGATTTCTTCCGCGCGCCGGTGGGAACAGGACCGTACAAGATGGAAAACTGGGATATGGGGCAGGCGATTGTGCTGACAAAAAACGAGTCCTATTTCAAGGGGACGCCCCACATCGACAGGGTGATTTTTAAGATTGTGACGGACGACAACGCGAAAACGCTGCAGATGGAAGCGGGGGAACTGGATCTGGCGCTCCTTCCGCCGAAAGCGGCGCAGACCTTTGAGAACCGGGAGGGCTATGCCTGCTATCATATGCAGACCTCCGATTACAGGGGGATTCTCTTTAATTTTAACAATCCGTACTGGCAGGAAAACAGGGATATCATTCCTGCTGTCTGCTATGCGATAGACAGACAGGCAATTGTAGACGCGGTGCTGCTGGGACAGGGAATGCCCGCTTACGGTCCGCTTCAGCGAAATATTTATAACAATGAGAATATGGAGCACTATGACTATAACCCGGAAAAAGCAGTAGAAATTCTCGAGTCCGCGGGATGCGTCAAAGGGGAAGACGGGATTTACACAAGAGACGGAGAACCGCTCTCCTTTGTGATCAGCGTGGGGGCAGGAGATCAGGCGCGGGCGGACATGGCGCAGGCGGCGGCACAGCAGATTCGGGAGGTCGGGATCGACTGCAGAGTGGAAATTCCGACAAAAGTTGACTGGAATGGTCAAATGTCGTATCTGATCGGCTGGGGCAGCCCTTTTGACGCGGACGACCATACTTATAAAGTTTTTGGGACAGGAAAAGGCGCAAATTACAGCGGTTATTCCAATGCGGCGGTGGACCGGTATCTGACGCTGGCGCGCAGTTCTGACGATCCGCAGGTGCGCGCGGAAAATTACGCCCGGTTTCAGGAGGAGCTTGCAAATGACCCGGCGTATGCGTTTATCTGCTATATTGACGCCGACTATGTGGCGGACGCCTCGATTCAGGGCATTTCGCCCGAGACGGTGATGGGGCATCACGGCGTGGGGATTTTCTGGAATATTTCCGAATGGACAAAGTGAGAAACGCAAAAAGTAATTCTAACCGCTCACGGCATAGGCGGCTTCGTGGAGAATTACTAAGTTTTGCGTGAGAGAATGTCTGAAAAGCGACATTTTCCGTTCGATTGTGGAGGACAAGAATGGATGTGCTCAAGGTTGAAAATCTCTCGGTCAGTTTTTACAGACCCGAGGGAGAAATAGAGGCTGTGAAAAACGTCAGTTTTTCCCTGCGGGAGGGGGAAATTCTGGCGGTGATGGGAGAGACGGGCTGCGGTAAAAGTGTGTTGTGCAAAAGCATACTGAAGCTTCTTCCGGATATTGCCAGAATCAAGACGGGACATATTTATGCCGGCGGAGAGGAGATCACCGATTATTCGGAAGAACAGATGCGGAAACTGCGGGGCAGCTTTTTTTCCATGGTTTTCCAGAATCCCATGACGGCGCTGAATCCGTGTATGTCCGTGGGCGCGCAGATCGTCGAGGCGGTGCGTCTGCACCAGCCCGGACTTTCAAGGAGAGAGCGGAGGCAGAGGGCGGCGGAACTGATGCATCTGGTGGGGCTTGACCATCCCGGGGAACGTGCCAGACAGTATCCTTTTCAGATTTCGGGGGGCATGGCGCAAAGGTGCGTCATCGCCATTGCGTTGGCGGCGCAGCCATCGGTCCTGTTCGCGGATGAGGCGACCACGGCGCTGGATGTGACGGTGCAGGCGCAGATTTTGGACCTGTTTCTGGAACTGCGGAAAAAGACGGGCATGTCCATTGTGCTTGTCACACACAATCCGGGTGTGGCGGCAAGGACGGCTGACCGCGTGGCGCTGATGAAGGATGGGGAGCTGACAGGGGTCGGAGATGTGGAGGAAATTTTTGAGGAAATTATACATAGACAGAATGTTATATAATGTGGGAAAATTTGTGCTGCGTGTTTTTGCGCTGTCTGTCCTCGTATTCACCATTTCCAGACTTGCGCCGGGCGATCCGCTTTACGCCTATTACGGGGAGCGGGTGGAGAAAATGAGCGTGGCGCAGCAGGAGCAGGCAAGGGAGAGACTTGGTCTCAATGAGCCGCTTTTTACCCAGTATGCGCGCTGGATGCAGGGGGCGTGTCGCGGCGATTTTGGCATTTCCTATCAGTATAAGACGGACGTGAAGGAAGTGATTGCCGCGAGAATCGGCAATACCCTTATTCTGGGCGGTCTGGGATTTCTTCTGATTTTTGTGCTCGCACTCTGGCTCGGGCTTTTCTGTGCGTGGAGGGAGGACCGGGCGGCTGATCGGATTATTTGCAAAATCGGCACTGTGACAAGCTGCGTCCCAGAGTTCTGGCTGTCATTGCTTTTGCTTCTGGTGTTTGCGGTGTGGCTCGACTGGCTGCCGGGTTCCGGGGCATATTCCGTCGGAAAAGAGGGGGACGCGGCGGACAGGGCAGCGCATCTCGTTCTGCCGCTTGCGGTGGTGGTGCTGGGGCATCTGTGGTACTACGCTTTTCAGGTACGCAACAGGCTGCTTGAGGAGGTGCGGGCAGATTATGTGCTTCTTGCCAGAATGAAAGGACTGCGCGGAAAACAGGTATTGTACCGACACTGTCTGCGGGGGGCGCTGCCTTCTTATCTGAGCATGATGGCGGTGGCATTGCCCCATATACTCGGCGGTACCTATGTGGTGGAGACGGTGTTTTCCTATCCGGGCATCGGCACTCTGGCATATGAGAGCGCCAGATATCAGGATTACAATCTTCTGATGGTGGTGAGCCTGCTTACGGGGACGGCGGTTATTTTCTGCAACATGCTTGCCGGGATGATCAGCGGGCGGATTGACCCGCGGATGCGAATACACGGCTTGCCGGGCGGCGGGGAGGTGAGGGGATGATGAAAAAGAAATTTCCCGCGCTTTCCTTACTTATATTGACTGCTATAGTCATTTTCTGCTTCGCCTGTGAAGGACTGATGGCAATGGACCCGCGTTACATGGATCTGGCGTACTGCAATGAGGCGCCGGGGAAAGAATTTTTCTTTGGCACCGACACAATGGGAAGGGATATTTTTTCCATGATATGCCACGGCGGCAGAATTTCCCTTACAATCGGGTTTCTCGCAACCCTTCTATCCACGATTCTGGCAGTTTTCGCGGGGAGTGTGAGCGGCTGCGCCCCCGCCCGGATAGACGGCGTTCTTATGGCGCTGACCGAACTTTTCCTAAGCGTGCCGGGGCTTCTGCTCACGGTTTTTCTGCAGGCTGTTTTTGGCGGGGCGAATGTGTACAGTCTGTCCGTTGTGATCGGGCTGACGGGCTGGATGAGTATGGCGAAGGTGGTGCGGACGGAGGTTTTACAGTTGAGACATACGGATTATGTGCTGGCGGCAAAGTGTCTTGGCGGCGGTTTTTTTCATGTGTTGTTCCGGCATCTGGCGCCCAATTTTTTCCCGTCTGTCCTGTTTATGGCAGTTATGAATGTGAGAAATGCGATAATTGCGGAGTCCACTTTGAGCTTCGTGGGACTGGGGCTTCCGGTGGAGGAAGTTTCATGGGGCAGCATACTGTCCTTGTCGGAAAACGCGCTTCTCTCCCGCTCGTGGTGGATTATATTGATTCCCGGCGCTTTTTTGGTGGGAACCTTGCTCTGTCTGACAAATCTGGGCAATTATATGAGGGGGAATGCGAACAGAAGGCACAGCAATCTGGGATGTGAAAAGAATCATAAAAAAAATATGAAACAATTATAAATTTATTATAAAAAATGTCAAAAGATGTGGTATAATAATACTGTAACTACTATCTTTAATAACTTAGATGAATATACTGCTTTATTGCAAATCGTTTCCTGCTAGTCCTATGATACAGTTGTCTATTCGATTTTGTTCTATTCTGGTCTGTTTATCTATCTTATTAATCCAACATGTGAACGGGGGAAAACTTCATGCGGGAAAAAAAGGGAGACGGCGCGGAAAAGGTTTCGCGCGCGAAAAACGACGGTCGGTTTGTCGGCATAGGAGAGAAAATTTCAAAGCGTTTTGGCAGGGTTATTATGATCTGCTGTATTGTTCTGGGAGTGATCACATCGGTTTTGAGCTATATTTCTTCGATCAGCGCTGTGTCGGAGACGATCAATAATACGTCTGATGTGGCGGCAAATTATGTGTCTTCTGCGCTGCAGGAATTTGTGGCGATTGCCTACGAGACGGGCAGTATTGCGCGGCTTGCTGATCCGGAGAAGACGGTTGAGGAAAAGAAAGCTATTTTAGACCAGAGGATTAAGGACCATGATTTTGACGGCGGCTATCTGATTGACAGCAACGGTGTGGACGTCATCACAGGGCAGAATCTTTCTGACAGGGTATACTATAAGGAAAGTATGAAAGGAAATACCTATATTTCCACGCCGGCTTACAGTGAAGTGACAGGCAAAGTATCCTATGTGGTGTCGGCGCCTCTGTGGGAAGGCGGTATTCCCGGAACGACGCCGGTGGGTGTCATCGCCTACGTGCCGAACGGCGAGTTTTTGAATGATATCATGCGTTCCATTAAGGTCGGGGAGGGCGGCACCGCTTTTATGCTGGATAAAAACGGCATCACGATCGCGGATCTGGATTCCTCGCTGGTCGGTGTGGAGGACAGCATTGCCCTCGGAGATACGAATCCCAAGCTTAAGAAATACAGCGCGATCTGTAAAAAGATGATTACGGGAGCAAACGGAACGGGTACATATAGTTATAATGGAAAGACAAAAGTAGTCGCCTATTCCCCGGTTCCCGATACGGATGGCTGGAGTATCGGCGTGGCGGCGGTGAGAAATGAATTTTTAAAAATGTTTTTTATTTCTCTTGTGCTTACGGTTCTTCTCGTAGTGGCGTTTACGGTGTACGGCATTAAAGTCGGCGTGAAACTGGGCAGGGCAGTTGCCGCACCGCTTGGCAGGGCGGTAGACAGACTGAAGCTTCTGGCGGAGGGAGACATCCATTCCGAAGTGCCGGAGCCGACGGAAAACGATGAGACAAAGATTCTGCTGGACTGCCTGTCAGAGACGATGCAGGATCTGAATAAGATCATTACGGATATCAGCAGCGATCTGGCGGAGCTGGCGGATGGCAACTTTATGATCAATGTGGATGAGACATACAAAGGAGACTTTGCCCGGATCAGCGACTCCTTCCGGGATATTGTCGGATCGCTCAGCGCTGCGCTGGGAGAGATTGATTCCAATGCGGAAAGTGTCAGAAAGGGCGCAACGGATCTGGCAGGCGCATCCCAGCTTCTGGCGGAGGGCGCAACGGATCAGGCGAGCGCGATTGAAGAGCTGACGGCGACGATGACGGATATATCGGAAAAGATTCATACCAATGCCGAGAATGCGGCGAAAGCCAAAAAAGTTGTGACCGGCATGAACGATCAGGTGAGCGAGAGCAATGCCCAGATGAAACAGAGTACGGAAGCCATGGAGAGAATCAGGGAGGCTTCCGATAAGATCGCTGAGATCATCAGCAGTATTGAAGAGATCGCGTCCCAGACCAACCTCCTGGCACTGAACGCCTCTATCGAGGCGGCGAGAGCCGGAGAGGCAGGAAAGGGCTTTGCGGTGGTTGCCACGCAGGTCGGTACGCTTTCCGAGCAGAGCAGCGAAGCGGCGAAAAATACAAAGCAGTTGATCCAGAATGCCATTCAGGCAGTAGAGGATGGAACCAGACTGGCAAATTCCACGGCAGAATCGCTGCTGCTTGTGGTTGAGAACGCAAAGACGGTGGGGGATGCGATCGATGAGATTGCGTTAGCGTCTGAGGAGCAGGCGGATGCCACGGCACAGATCACGGAGGGCGTCAATCAGATCGCGCAGGTTGTGGAATCCAATTCTGCCACCTCCGAGGAGAGCGCGGCGGCATCGCAGGAGCTGTCGTCACAGGCGGATCTGCTCAAAGAACTGGTTGACAGGTTTAAATATCACGCGTAATAAAGGGTATACGCAAAACGGCGGCGTTCGAAAAGGGCGCCGCTTTTTTACGTGCCTGCAAATTTACGGTGAAAGATGTAATTGCTGCTGGTTTTAACGCGTAGTTTGTGTTAATATAGTTAAGTATGTCCGAAACATGCTTGAAAGAACTGCTTCGGAATGGAGGATAACATGAAGGAATTAAAAGGAAGCGGGTTTTTCCGTGTCCTGTTTAAGATGAATGTGTTACCGATTATACTGCTTACAATGGTAATCACAATTTTCAGCGCGGTACAGTTTGCCGCATCCATGAAAATAGAAGCGAAGAATGGTCTTGTAAATTTGAGCCGCACCGTAGTTACCTTGTATGACACGGTATATGAGGGCGATTACTACGCAGTAGAGAAAGACGGTGACGTGTATCTGATGAAAGGCGATCATACGCTGAATGACAATTTTGCGATTATTGATGCCATCAAAGAAAAGACAGGGGTAGACATTACCGTTTTTTATCAGGATATCCGTATTATTACTACGATCCGTATGGATGGCGGAAAACGCGTAACAGGAACAAAGGCAAACGAAACCGTTGTAAACGACGTGCTCAAAGGCGGACATGCCCAGTTTTATTCCAGTACCATGGTGGAGGGTGTGCGGTATTTTTCCTACTATGAACCGCTTTATGGCGCTGATGGGACATGTATTGGCATGATCTTCCTCGGAAAGCCTTCCGCGGAGGTGGAGAGACTGGTGCTCGGATCGCTCAGCCCGAACATTATTGTCGGACTGTTGACGCTGTTGATCGCGTGTCTGGTGATCATCCGCTATTCCAGAGAACTCGTCACGGCGATCCGCAAAATGGAACTGTTTCTCGTTGCCATCACAAGGGGCGATCTTCACGAGGAGTTTGACCAGAATGTGCTGGAGCGCAAAGACGAACTGGGGGAGATGAGCCGCTATCTGATCCAGATGCAGAAATCGCTGCAGAAACTGGTGGAGCAGGATATCCTTACCGGCTTATACAATCGCAGAAGCGGGGAAAAAATCCTGAAGCGGGTGTGCGAGAATTATGCGAAAGACGGGATACCGTTCTGTGTCGCCATCGGCGATGTGGATCACTTTAAAAATGTCAACGACACATACGGACACGAATGCGGGGATGTGGCGCTCACAGAACTTTCCTCCCGGATGAAAGAGCACATGCGCGGGCATGGCTTTGTGGCGAGATGGGGTGGAGAGGAAATGCTGCTCGTGTATGACGGCGTGCATCTGGACAAGGCGGCCGCATACATGCAGGAACTGCTGGAGGCGATCCGCGAAAAACCCATTGTATATGGGGATGTGAAATTAAACATCACAATGACCTTTGGTCTCACCGAAGGAAACGGGGACAAAATCGAGCACATTGTCCGGGATGCGGATGAAAAGCTGTATCGGGGGAAAAACAGCGGCAGAAATCAGATCGTGGTCTGAAAAATTCTAGCATTTGCCGTTTACTGCTTTTTCTGGTTCCGCCGGTTCCTAGTGAATGTTATGAGAAAAAAGAAGAACAAAGCGCCGACGGATACTCTGGTAAACACTTCCGCGACCTGTTCGCTCAGAGTGACGGACAGGATCATGCGCACCGCGATAATTCCTACCATAGCTGCTACTGCAATAAATGCCTTTTTCATAGTTTGATATCTCCTTTTGTTGTCGTATTTTGAGGTGTTTTGCTTTCTGGATTAAGGATATCAAATATGGGAAAAGGCATCCATTGATGTGGCTTACATTTTGCAATCGTAACTTACATTTGTGTAAGGTTACATGTTTTTTGTCTGTCAGGCATTTCTTTGCGGGGCGTTACCTGCTTGTGACATACTCCTGCATCGGTTTTACCAGATAATGATTGACCGGCATTTTTTCGGTGGTGATATAGCCGGAGGGCGCGTCGATCAACATCGGTATGCGGTTGGTCAGCGTAGCGCAGGTCAGTTCCACCGTTGCCGGACGGTTTACCACGATTGTCGTATCCGGCTCGCCCTCTAACGTCCACTCGTTCCTGTCCATATCTTTCGGACCGTACACATAGCCAAGGCACCGGGTTTCCAGCGTGATGCCCTCCTTGGTTTCAGTCGTTACAACGGCGGACATGCCCGTGGCGTATCCGGCCTTGATCGTCATGCCAAGGGTACTGGATTTCAAGTCCTCCTCGTGTGTGATCGGGATGCACTCCTGCGTCTGGGAGACAATGTGCAGTCCGAGGTGACTGCAGAGCCAGCCGTTCTGGTTCCACATATAGGAAGGTTCGATCACCCCGTCAACGATCAGTTTTTCGGTTTCCTTGTAGGACAACCCATTGTATTTGCCAATCTGCTTTTCAAACTCCTCAACCGAAAGTCCTGCGCCATGTCCCTCCGCAAGCGCAATTCCGTAGTCCTCCACATTGTAGCTGCTGCTGCCGACGATTCTTTTTAAATGATGGATCGAACCGGCAAGCGTCGTGACCAGCGAGCCCCAGTACATATCCGGGTAGCCGCTGCCGCAGAGCGTGCAGTTGTTCGCCTTTGCCAGCGCATCCAGATCTTTGGTAATCTGGTACGATGAGTTCCACGGATATAGGGATTCCTCGCAGGTGGAAATGGCGTTTACGCCGTTTTTGGCACAGACGGTAAAGGCGTCCTTCACGTCGATCATGGTGGAGCGGGTGGCAATAATGCAGACATCGGGCTTTTGTTCGCCTAAAATTCTGTCGGCTTCCTTTGCGTCGGAAACTTTGATGCCGACATGGTCTGAACCCATAATTTCTCCGATATCTTTGCCGATTACGGCGGGATTCATGTCAAATGCCGCCACCAGTTCTGCGCCTTTCTCCAACACATAGCGCATCAGGTATACGCTCATTTTTCCGCAGCCGTATTGGGCGATTTTTATTTTTCTGTTCATGGGGTGCCTCCTTTTTGAAAATGAATTTTTCGTATTGTTTGATCAATGCTATTATTATGATCCGATTCGGACGATGATAACCCACTAAAATATGCCGTTGCAACGCAAAGTTGCGGAAACGCCACAACAAAATGATAGACATTTTTTGCAGGTTTGCTATGATAAATCGGAAGCAGGAGACGGAAGATGGAAAAATAAGTCTGTGATGTTTCGGAAGGGAGGAAAAACATGACATTTGGAGAAAAGCTTTATAAACTGAGGAAGGCACAGGGATTTTCCCAAGAGGCGCTGGCTGAAAAACTGCATACGAGCAGACAGGCAGTCAGCAAGTGGGAAAATGACAACGGCTATCCCGAAACGGAAAAAATTATTCTGATCAGTAAGCTGTTTCAGATATCACTGGATGATTTGCTGATAGAGGAGAGGGAGATGGATGCAGAGTCCGACGCGGTATGCAGGGATGCAGAAAGTCGGTGTAGTGACAAAGGAAAAGAGGAGAATGGCTATTATATAAATCGGGAAACGGCAAACGGGTTTCTGCTCTATTATAAAAAGAAGTTTTTGCGGATAGCGGCGGCATGTGGTCTTATTGCGGGCTGTAACGCGGTTTCCTATGGTTCGACGGAGCCCGGATTTTATGAATTGACGCTGCAGCCGCTTCTGGCTGTGGTGTCGGGCATCACGCTGCTGTCTGTTGTGCTTTACCTTATCTTGAAGCAGAATCCTTACAGAAATCTCAGAAATAAGGAACTGCTCTTTGCGGAGGACGTGAGAAGAGAATTGCAGGAGGAGTTTTCCAAAATGAAAAAAGTATTGCTGGCAGGCATCGTGGTATGTCTGGCGGCTGTGGGGGTAAACGAAATGTATTCTGCGCGTGATCTCAGTATCACAGCGGAGGCATTACAGCTTATAAGCGAAGCGCAGATACTGCGAGACAATGTGATCTATATGTTGCTGGCAGGCGTCTGCGTCTTTGTCATAGTTTTGTGCGCGGGCGTGTACTGGTCTTACTCGGCATTGCTCAGAAATTAATACGCCGTACTAAAAAACTTTGTGCAAATAGTTTGGCTTATTTTCCCGATTGCACAAGTCAGGAATACTCAAAAAAGGAGAGATAATGCCCATGGCAGCGCATCGTTATATGGAAGTGAAGCAGCTTGTCAAAGTTTACGATACCGGAAAGGTGAAAGCAAACGCCGTTGATCATGTCAGTTTTTATGTGGATCAAGGTGAGTTTATCGGTATTATGGGAGCATCCGGTTCCGGCAAAACCACACTTTTAAATATTCTGTCTACCATAGATACCATGTCCGAAGGACAAGTTCTCTATGACGGGGTGGATATTTCTGGAATGAATGAAGAAGAGTTATCGGACTTCCGGCAGAAAAATCTGGGGTTTGTCTTTCAGGACTATAATCTTTTGGATACACTGACGGTAGAAGAAAATATTATGCTGCCAATGATTTTAAATGGGGAAGAAAGAACGGAAAGCAGAATAAAGGATATAGCCGAAGCATTACATATCAGAGATATTCTGAGAAAGTTTCCGTATGAGGTTTCCGGCGGGCAGAAACAGCGGGCAGCCTGCGCAAGGGCGCTTGTCAACAAGCCGAAGCTGATTCTCGCCGATGAACCGACCGGGGCTTTGGACTCTAAATCATCCGCTGTGCTGCTGCGCGCTCTGCAGGTTATGAACAGGGAACTGGGCGCAACTATTTTGATGGTAACGCATGATGTGTTTTCGGCATGTTATTGTGAGAGAATTTTATTTTTGAGCGACGGGAAAATATGTGCGGAACTGAACAGGGGAAGTATGGAAAAAAGAGAGTATCTGAACCGCATTCTTGATATACAGTCTCAGATCGGAGGTGAGGATATTTATGCTGAATAAACTGGCGCTGAGAAATGCGGGGAGATTGTGGAAAGACTATCTGCACTATTTTCTGACCCTGTGTATGATAGCGGCTCTTGCCTTTTCCTTCCATTCCCTGCTTTTTTTAGAGGATATCCGCGCGATGATTTATTATGGAGATCGTGGTGAATTATCTACGGCAGGAACCATGTTAATCACCTTTATGTTTGTGTCCACCGCGGTCATTTTTATCATAGCGGCATGGCTGATCAATTATATGACGCGCTTTATTCTGGAAAAGAGGAGCCGGGAGTTTGCGGTTTATTTGTTATCGGGAATGAAGAAAGGACAAATTGCAAGTCTTTACATGAAAGAAAATCTTTTTCTTGGCGTGTGCGCGCTGGTCATGGGATTCCTTTTCGGAAGCTGGTTACGGCAGGCGTTGTTTTTCATTTTCTATAAAAGTATCGGGAAAAATTACAAGGTAAATACAGAAATATCCGCGGGCAGCATTTTGCTTACGGCAGCTTTGTATGCCACCTGTTTTGTGGCTGCCATGCTTCGGAACAGGAGCATGTTTTCCCATATGGAAATCATCCATTTGCTCAACATGGATAAGCAGAATGAGGTAGTGAATGAAAAGCAAAACGCTGTCTGGGAAAGACTGTTTTTCCTCTTTATCGGGAACATACTGATTCTCTACTTCTTAATTTTTACGGGCAAGATCACAAAATGGTCAGCGATGGTTGAAATGATCGGGCTGACTTTTACGTTTTACCTTTTCTATTTGGGGCTTTCCGCTTTTCTGATGAAATACATAGACAGGAAAGGCAGATTTATCTATAAGAAGGAATATTTGTTTCTATTGAGGCAGTTTTCCTCAAAGACGCGCAATACCTGTTTTGTTCTCGGAACATTGAGCCTCTTATTTATGTTTGCGTTAGTCGGAAGCTCGCTGGCATTTATGCTGAGCGACTATCAGAATAAACAGTTGGATGTAGAATATCCTTTTGACATGATTATCATCAGCGACGATACGGGCAATGACTTTTCCAAGGAGGAAGCATTGATAGAGGACAATATAACGCCGCGCGATATATGGAAATACTGCGTCTATCAAAATGGAACAAGCGACATGGGCGACTGGCTGTATCAGAATTTACGGTTGTTTTCGGAAAGAGACACCGATCCGGGAATGGCAGAGGGGAAACGTGCCGTTGCCTATTACGATTACGATGTGTATATGGGTGTATCCGATTATAACAGGCTGCGGGAAATGCTGGGGCTTGCGCCTGCGACTTTGCATGACAATCAATACTGCCTTCATATGCCAAACCGTGTTTATCAGGAAATAAAGGATAAGAGTGCGCAGTTGCAGAATAGTCTGCATACCGGGCTTGAATTTGTCGGTTTCCATACGGAGGGATTTGCGCAGAACGGGCATAACGGGACCGATTATTTACTGGTCGTGCCGGACCGGAAGCTGGCGGAAATGAAACCGTATTTTTCGCTTATGGCGGTTATGGCGGACGGAAATGTGCCGGAAAATTTATCGGAAAAACTGTATGATCTGGCGGGGAAAATAAGGGGCTATGATGAACTTGCCGACTATATAAAAATCGGAAGCGAGGCACTTTTTCTGATGCCCGCCACAATACAGGTGAAAAGCCGGGAGGTTTTTGAACTAAAGTTTTTGATGAGCACGCTGTCCTTTCCGCTGTTTTATATCGGTCTGGTGTTTCTGTGCGTGTCGTTCACTGTCCTTTCCGTCCAGCAATTGAGCGATTCCAATAAATACAGATTCCGGTATCAGATTTTAAATAAACTTGGCATGGGAAAGAGAAGAATCAAAAGGACGGTGGCGAAACAGTTATTTTTCTATTACCTGTGCCCCGTTTTGCTTTCGGTTGTCATTAGCGCGGCGGTTATCTTATATGTGGGACAGCAGTTTGTTTCCTATACGGGAATACACACAGAGGGGATTTCATATTTCGGTATTTCTCTGACGGGTTTTCTCGGGATATATATCTGCTATTTTGGGTTGACGTACTTGCAGTTTATAAAAAGCGTTGGTTGAATAGGGCTGATTATGATTGAAAACAATGACTCAGAGAAGGTATAATGAATATCGGAAAGCGACAGGAAAGAAACTGGAGGAGGGGCAGATGGGCAGATTAAAGGATCTTCGGAAATATGTGGATGATGAATTAAATAAGATGGAGGATGCCTGCAAACGAAACAGCGCGGTTGCACACCTTTACGGCGTATCGCTTGCGGCTGCGATGATTGCGAAGAAGCGGGGGCTTGACCCGGAGCTTTCTTCGATGGCGGCAATGCTCCATGATCTGTACGCGTATAAGAACGGGTCTTATGAGGACCATGAGCACAAAGGAGCGGAACTTGCGGGGAATATTCTCAGAGAACTGAAGCTGACGGATGAGGCTGAGACGGATCTTATCTGTTCCGCCATATACCATCACGGTGACAAGCTCGCGGTGGACAGCCCGATGGATGAAATTTTGAAAGACGCGGATGTCATTCATCACTGTATGAACGATTTGTCGAAACCTGTCAAGGAAAAGGAACAGGCGCGTTTCGATAAGCTGTGTACTGAGTTTGGGATGTGAGAGGATTATGTAGATGGATGACATATATTACATAATCGGAACGGCTTATGCCGGAAAATCCACAATGGTGAAACATCTTGCCCAAAAATATGATGGTATCGCGTGTGAGGAAAACTACCATGACAGCATGGTGGATGGAAAACTTGATAAAGAAGAATTTCCATGCCTTTGTTACACCAGAGACCTTCAGGATTGGCGCGAGTTTATTCGCAGGACACCGGATGAGTATGAGACATGGATAGATGGCGTTGCCAGAGAATGCGAAGTGTTGGAACTGAAAATACTGGAGGAATTAAAGAAGCAGGAACGCAAGATTTTTGTTGATACCAATATCTCGATACAAACCCTTAAGAGAATCTCGGATACCGACCATGTCCTTGTAATGCTGTCAGACCAGATGGTTTCTGTCAACAGGTTTTTCGAGCGTCCCGACAGGGAAAAGCAGTTCCTTTATCGGCTTTTGATGCAGGAACCGGATCCGGATGCGGCAATGGCAAATTTCAGAGAGATGCTTACAAGAGTTAACTCCAAAGAAAAATATGACAGATTTCTCCATTCGGGTTTTCGGGTTTTGCTGCGTGACGATAACAGAACGGTTAATGAAACATTGGAAATTGTGGAGGGATTGTTGAAATTAGGGAAATGACGGGAATAATCAATAAAGACATTAGTATAGGGGATGTAGAGATTAACAACTTAAGGAGAGGTATGTGCGGAAGAAATATTTTGAGTATTTAATGATTGTGCGGTATAAAATTATTTCTTGAGATTTCGTCCTATTAAAAAGTTAGCCATGAAATGGGAGAAAAGGAAGTAGCTACGTATGCGATATTCTATAAATGAAATAAAAAACAGAACAACTCCCATTGCAAAAGCATATGGAATTGCACGAATGAGCTATTGACGAACTTGAAAATGCTTTGGATTGCCATGTTGATGTTGTCACGACAGGGATAGAAGAGAAAATCGGATGAAACCAAAGAAAGCAGCTCAAACATTCCATCTATATTGTTGAAAACAATGCTTTTAGGGACAATTGAAAGAATCCCAGCTTTTGGCAGTGGAAGCCATGTTAAAGCATGAGACGGGGATGCTCCATGCTGCCACCGCGTTTGGAAAGACGGTTGTCTGCAGTAATGATTGCGAGGAAAAAGGTGAATACGCTGATTTTACTGCAATCCCCGGCATTGATAGAATAGTGGGAAAGCGCTATGGAAACTTTTTTGATCATAGTCGAAGAACCACCCGGATATGAGACGCCGGCAGGGAGAATAAAATGGAGGAAAAGTGTTATAGGCAGACTGCAGGGAGCGCATGACTCTACGACAGGAATCATTGATATAGCTATGATCGGTTCCCTTTGTAAAAAGGGAGAGTTCCACCATCGGTTGAAAGAGTTTGGTATGGTGATTGTTGATGAATGCCATCATGCCGCATCTGATACTTTCGTAGAAGCGCTACAGGAAGTGCGGGCAAAATATGTGTATGGCGTGACGGCAACGCCGCTTCACAGCGATGGATTAGAGAAAAAACTATATGCTTCTTGGACCGGCCGGATTTCAGTATACGGCAAAGGACCGGGCAAAGGAACAAGGGATTGCACATAAAGCTTTGCTGGAAGCGGATGAGGAGATTATTATAGCAAGCCCGGTAATCAGCGGGCTTAAGATAGAGGAGCTGATTCGATTATTAAAGCCTAAGCAGGAAAAGGGTGTTCGGATAAGAATTGTTACGTGGAAAGCGGACAGTTATGCAGTTGGTGACAGTGCATATTGGATGGAGCGTCAGGAGAGGATGCAAAACAATGGGTTTGAAACGAATCTTGTGGAGGATTACTGTCAGCATTATTGTATCGTAGACCGTGAAGTGGTCTGGAACGGGAGCATGAATTTTCTTGGAAAGGAAGACAGTGCTGACAATCTGATGTGCGTTTGCAGTAAGGGGTTAGCTGCGGAATTGTTGGAGATTACGTTTGGGAAACGGGAAGTTGACGTTGATTGAATGAAAAAGCCAGTATCAGTCATACCCCCTCAAAATACTTCATACAATGTAAAAAAGTATTCTGAGGGGTTTTCTCTTGAAGGATTATATCGAAGAGCGTGCGATGAACATTGCCAATTATATTATCGAAAACAATGCCACAGTGAGGCAGACGGCGAAGGAGTTTGGGATTAGCAAGAGTACGGTACATATGGTAGTAACAAAATAGAATGGTTCGTGTGGCGGGTGAAATAGCGATAAACATGTGTAGGGCATTTGGAAGAATTGTGATAGGGCTTCTGAATGTCCTTTTATAATATTTAATTGTGAAATTAAAGGGGGGAGGGTATAATGAATACAGGAAAGTGGTGGCAAAAGTCAGAGGAGAGTGTTGTGGGAAAAATCATTTTATATCACGGCAGTTCGAGCGAAACGGTAATGCCAAAGTTTGGATTGGGTGAAGAAAGGCATGATTACGGAAAAGGGTTTTACCTTACGGAAAGATTGGAGCTCGCAAAAGAATGGGCGGTTTACCGGCCGAATGCACTAAATGGATGGGTGCATGAATTTGAATTGGACACAGATGAGCTGAAAATATTGGATTTTCAGGAATACAGCGCTCTGACATGGCTTGCTGAACTGATGAAACATCGCGACGCGGCAGATTCTAAACGTTATCGTATATTATCAAAACAATTTATTGACAAGTTTGGTATATCGACGGAAGAGTATGATGTGATCAAGGGGTGGAGAGCCAATGCCTCATATTTCTATATTGCCAAGGCCTTTGTCCGCGATGAAGTAGATATAGATATTTTGGAGGAATTACTGGCTCTCGGCGGATTAGGCATTCAGTATTGTGTCAAAACAGAGCGGGCGTACAAAAAATTGTCTGAACATTCCGATGCATTGCGGTCTGTTGATTTTACGGAGTTTAATAAGAAGTACAACAGACGGGACATGTTGGCGCGTGAGAATATGCGAAAACTGATTGATTCAGACCGAAACCGTGTAACCAAAGTGTTCAGCACATTAGTCTGAAAGGTGAGGTGAACAATATGGAAGCCTATTCTAAAGCGTATTTGGATGAGATAATTGAAAATCAGGGAAAGCTGTTTGATTATGTGGCGATAACCTATCCCGATATGGATACGGAGGACTTCATTTACTCCTATATGAAAAGCAATACAAGAAAATATATAGACGAAGCACAGGCATTTATCTGCACGATGGATGTACAGGCTTTATGGAAGTATTTTCTGCATACAGACCGATATGAGTTGAAAAAAGGCAGCGCATTGAGCGGATTTCTTCCCGACTGGATTGGTGAATTTTATGCTTACTACCAATGGCAGTACAATATTCCGAGTTGTGCAGTTATCGAAAAAGTGCCGCTTGTCTATTTGAAAAGGGCGTATGCCGGACTACATGATCTGGAATTGGAACTTGCTGTAAAGAAAGTGGGGATCGTATGAAGCCCGTTATTTGCTTTCATAACCCGGATGAAGAAAACGGATACCTGAGTAATTGGTATTTATCCTGTTTCACGTTTGAAGGGGATTCTTTTTCATCTATGGAGCAGTTTATGATGTACCGCAAGGCAGTTTGCTTTTGTGACAACGGGATAGCAGCGCAAATTCTTGAAACAGACGATGCTGCCTGTATCAAGGAACTTGGACGGCGTGTTTCAGGATATGACGACCACTATTGGAGCGGCGTGCGGCAGATTATTGTTTATGAGGGATTACTAGCAAAGTTTTCGCAAAATATTGAGCTGAGAAAACTGCTTAAAGCTACGGAGGATGCTGTTTTGGCAGAGTGTGCCGTAAAAGACCGCATTTGGGGTATTGGATTGTCGATGAACGATTCAGACAGGTTTGAACGGACAAAATGGAAGGGGCAAAATCTGCTGGGATATGCCTTGATGATGGTGCGGGATAAGCTGTGAGAGTATCATTTAAATGCGGCAGACGAAGATACAGCGAAATTTGCTTATCGAGGAGAATCATTGACATGACAGATGAAATTTTGTCCTTGAAAAATAAAATTATATGTTTGGAAAAAGAAAATCAGTATCTAAAATCCCTGCTTGATCAAGCGGGGATTTCTTACTCAAAGGAGAAATTGCGACAGTGTGAAATATTTAAGGAGAATGCGTTTGACGAAATAAAGAACCGGGATTTATTCGATTCAAATCAAGGGGCGCGTATCATACCCAGAGAGATTACCGAGCATGACGCCAATCTGTTTTTCGGTATGTTCTGGGGACGCACGGATGTATATGCCAAACGGACCGTCAAAAAATCTACGGGAGAGGTCAATTATTACACGCAATGCTATAATTTTTACAAGACAGGCTGTCCAAGGGTTAGCGGCAGTAAGATCAGGTGCCGTGATTGCAAAAGACAGGCATATAAAAAGTTGGAGAAGCAGCAGATCATGGCACATTTAAAGGGAGCATCTGGGGATGGAACTGATGTAATAGGCATCTATCCGTTGCTGGAGGATGATACCTGTAGATTTCTTGTATTTGATTTTGACAACCATGAAAAAAACGCGGAAAAGATTGACTTTGCCAATACGGACGATATCTGGAAGGAAGAAGTAGATGCCCTGCGCGAAATATGCGTCATCAATGGAATAGATTCTCTGGTAGAACGATCACGGTCGGGACGCGGCGCTCACCTCTGGATCTTTTTTCAGAAGAAAATAGAAGCTTCTCTGGCAAGAAAATTTGGGAATGCCCTGTTAAGAAAAGGGGCAGAATCTGTCAATTTGAAATCCTTTCGCTTCTATGACAGAATGCTGCCGATGCAGGACCATCTTTCGCAGGGCGGTATCGGCAACCTGATCGCACTGCCATTGCAGGGACAGGCTCTCAAAGAGGGGAACAGTGCATTTGTGGATGAGAACTGGAACGCATACCCGGATCAGTGGAAAATATTGTTAAGTAAGCCCAAGCTTTCGAGGGAGTTTATAGAAGACAAGATAAAAGAATGGAAAATCTTTGCGTCAAATAAAGCGGTAGAGATAAATGAGATATGGGGGCAGGACGGAGAAAAGCCGTGGGATAGGACAAAGGATTTTTGGAAGGGTGATGTAAATGGAGATCTTCAAATTACCCTGGCAGATGGCGTTTATATTTTGAGAGAAAATTTGGCGCCAAGAATCCAAAACCAGATAAGGGAACTGGCGGCATTTCCAAATCCGATATTTTTTAAGAATCAGGCGATG
>Ga0137306_100033_pt1 | contig 217907 bp, 206 predicted proteins | sample Inofroosms_March_FD_97187 | JGI IMG/M metagenome (GOLD analysis project Ga0137306, IMG submission 97187) | Mouse cecal microbial communities from Vienna, Austria - N-Acetylneuraminic and N-Acetylglucosamine D2O microcosms_March | ecosystem: Host-associated > Mammals > Digestive system > Large... | reverse complement strand
AGGCGCCTTGAATGCCGGTCTGCTGCCGGTATGGTACATAGGGGCGATTGATCTGCCTTACACAGAAGATACAAATATCTTGACGGTAAAGACTTGGAATGAAATAGAGCGGTACATGGAGGGATAGCGTGTGCAGAATGTTACCGCCTATGAAGAAATCATGTTGGAGGCAGGATTAAACCGTTTTATTATGTCGGTTAAGCAATGGGTATCCTGTACAAATTCACTTGCGTATTCAAACGGTTCATCTATTGCCAGAGCATTTAAGGCACATTCAGAGCAGGGAGTGGTTTTCAATCCTTCTTCTGTTTTTTGCAGTCTATCTATCTGTCCTCTTTTCATATTTTTGAAAGCATTTCAATCAGTTCATAATTCCCATATGTTTTGTGTTATAATGTTTTATGTGATTTTGTTTCCTTAAAAATCATCAAATCACAATCGGGATTATAGGAGGACAATGACAAAGATGACCGAAAGAGAAAAAATGCTGGCGGGAGAATTGTATGATCCCTCCGATCCAGAACTAAATGCGCTGTTGGTGAAAGCCCGTAAACTGGCCCGGAGATACAACCAAATTGATGAGGATGAGCAAGAAAAGCGAGAGGCTATCCTGCATGAACTACTTCCGAACACGAAGAACCTGCCCGGTTTGCAGGCTCCCATTTATTTTGACTATGGATGCAACACCACATTCGGAAAATTTAGCGGTGCCAACTTTGGCTTTACCTGTCTTGACGTATGCCCGGTGTACATCGGTGATAACGTGATGATCGGACCCAATGTTACCCTCGCTACGCCGATGCACCCGCTCCTGCCCGCGGAGAGAAATGTGCGGCAAAGACCAGATGGCAGCTATTATAATCTGGAGTATGCCAGATTAGGATTGAGGATAACTGCTGGCTGGCGCCCAATGTAGTGGTCTGTGGCGGTGTAACCATCGGTGAGGGTTCCGTGATAGGTGCTGGCAGTGTAGTAACAAGGAATATTCCGCCTCACAGTCTGGCTGTTGGTAACCCTTGCCGGGTAATTCGCAAATTAACAGAAGCCGACAGGATGCAAAGATAAATTCTCGTTTATCGCAGGCAGATAGAAAGGAATCATCATATGACAAAAAAGAAAGACTCAGAGATAACAATACGTTCGAGTGCCGCTGAATACCTTACCTTTGTGGCTGCCACGGGGGATACTGAAAGCAGTTATGAGATGCGCTATGAGAACGAAAACATTTGGCTGACACAAAAAATGATGTCGGCTCTCTACGATGTTTCAGTGGCCGCTATATCTCAGCATATTAAGCGCGTTTATGATGATGGAGAACTGACACCGGAGGCAACTATTAAGAAATACTTAACAGTTCAAACCGAAGGAAGCCGCCAAATTTCACGCAATCTAGATCACTATAATCTTCAGATGATTATCGCTGTGGGGTTCAAGGTAAATAACCAGCGGGCTGTTCAGTTCAGAAAGTGGGCGGGGCAAATCGTGAAAGAACACACGATCCAAGGTTGGACAATGGACAGGGAGCGTCTGAAAAACGGGCATATGTTCACGGATGAATATTTTGACCGTCAGTTACAGTATATCCGAGAAATTCGCCTGTCAGAGCGAAAATTCTATCAAAAAGTCACTGACTTGTATGCGACAGCGTTTGACTATGATAAGGACGCTAAGACCACACGACTGTTCTTCCAAACCGTTCAGAATAAAATGCACTTTGCTGTTCATCGACATACTGCCGCAGAACTTATAGTAGAGAGAGCAGACGCTCAAAAAGAGCATATGGGGTTGATGACTTGGGGAAACTCCCCGGATGGAAAAATCATCAAGGCGGATGTTACAATCGCAAAGAACTATTTAAGCGAACAGGAAATGTCCTATTTGGAGAGGATTGTGACCCTTTATTTGGACTATGCTGAGCTTCAGGCAGAACGGCATATCCCAATGAGCATGGAGGACTGGGCAAAACGTTTGGATGGATTCCTCGAATTTAACGGAAATGAATTGTTGACAGACGCGGGGAAAATCAGTGCAGAACAGGCGAAGCTTCATGCGGAGACAGAATTTGAAAAGTATAGAATTATTCAGGACAAACTCTTTATGTCCGACTTTGACCGCTATATGTTGGAATTGAGCGAAGCGGCAAGCAATGCGAATTCAACGCACCAGTAGTCATCTAGATAATTCCATCTCTCACCAACGGCAAGAGTAAAACCAAAGGAACTGCCGTTGATATCGTTCTCTGGAAATACCACTATAGAAGGAGAAACGACATGAAGCAGGAACTAATGATGACGGTAATGCAACAGATGCTGCCCTACCTCGACAACGCCCAGTTGAAACGCTTCAGCGACTTCTTGGACATCAGCGAATAGATACAACCTTGCAGTATGCAATGGTCAAACAGAGCAACGTGAAAACGGCTCATAGGAAATACAGTGCTGTCCCTACATTAAATAGGAATTTAGTGGTGCGTTAATTGGTCATTGAAGAAAAATGCAACAGTTGTTTTTATTGTATCTTAAGTTATTTATGGATTTACAAGTATATCATATATTTCATAAAGACTATAATAGAGAAATGAGAGGTGCTCAAAGAAATTGAAAACTCAAATATTATCTGATTTGCAGGAGAAATGGCTCGTCGCTAAATTAGGCGAGAATGATAGTCGAAAAAAGCTGCATCTGTTGCATACATACCAAGAGATATGGGAACTTCATAAAATGGAGCTTGTACAATCGATATCACATAACAATTTGATCTTCTATGCGGTTTCGGAAAAATACGGAGATGTTATATTTAAAATTCTATTGAATAATGGATTTGATAAAGAAATCTCGGCGTTAAGGTCGTTTCAGGGAAGTAAATTTGTATCACTTTATGAATACTCTTTGGTAGATAAGATATATCTGATGGAACGGATTACTCCAGGGACTACTCTTTTCGAGGGAACAACCCGTAATAAAAGAATAGAAATCCTCTCGGATATTTTTAACGAGTTACATCCTGAACTGCCTGAAAATCATATGTTCCCTACTTATTTTGACTGGTTCAAAAGTGGCGAGGTTGGAACAAGAAACAGGAAAGATTGCGACAGTATTCGTTCTTACCTTGAAAAAGCAGAAAAAACCATTTTTCATATCAATGAAAACTATCCACATAGATTACTTCTGCATGGTGACTTACATCATGAAAATATACTGAAAAATGGTACGGAAGAGTATAAAGTCATCGACCCTAAAGGAGTAGTTGGTAATCCTGTGTTCGATTTATCGAGATTTATTCTTGATGAATTTAGAGATGATTTAACCTCGGAGTCTAAAAGCAATGTTATAGATTTCGTACAAGCAGTCGGTGACAGCGTAAAGCTCCCATGTGACACATTACTTCAGTGCTTATTTATTGAAACTGTGATTTGGCTTTTCCGTGAAGAATTATCGCAAGGTGCAAGTTTGAAAGAATGTGAGGGCTTAATTGCTAATATGAAAATAGCAAACGAACTAAGTGCTACATAGAATGACAAATTCCAGTTTATTGGGGAGTTGAAAATCCCTGACGGTACGGAAGGGCGCACTTCTATACATGGTCTGAGCCCCTTGTACGGAGCGCAGCGGCTATCCCGACTCACCTGTTGAAAGGGTGCAGACGCTTCGCATCCGCACCCTTTCAACAGGTATTATGTCCGAACCTTTTGGATTAACGCTTTGGCTTCATCCTTCTTCAGTACCTTGCCATAGGACACCACTTTCCCGTCTACCACCAGCGCCGGAGTAGTCATGACCCCGGCGGCGGTCTTTGCTGCTTCTGCCTGTGCCATTGTTTCCGGGGTACAGTTGCCGCCACAGCAGCAGGATTTTGTTTCTTCTTTCTTCTTACTGAACAGTCCCATAATTGATTCCACCTAAAAATTTATATCAGCAAAAATTGGAATGCATTGAACAGATAGCTGTTGTGGCCCTGGTGCAGAAAATCGGCAACACCACCTATGAGGTGTCGTTCCATTTCAGCACTACCGGCAGGGAAACCATGAGCGACAAAATCAACCGCCTTATCCGCCATGAACTGGATGCATCCTGACTTTTTCATTTTTTCCGCCCTACAGACTTTTTCATTTTTTCTGCACTACCTCCTTGACAAACCGAGCGAAAATCTTCTGTCCGTGCATAGAAATCAACTGCCTGCGGCATACCGCCGACAATCAGATATTGCCTGAAATAGTCCATTGCTTTTCGGTGAAGCGCCTGCCCCACAGGTTTTTTTCGCTCAAAACAGTCATGCACAAGGGGGATAAGCGTTTCGTTTCCCAGCGTCCAAAGGAACTCTTCAAAATCCATAGGGTACATGTTTGATGGCGTTCTTCGGAAGGAATTACGATATCCTTTACGTTTTTGCGGATGGACATCAGGGAGCCTGCTTCCATATAATCATATCTGCCGTCCATGACCAGATATTTGAGGGTGGCTCTGGTTTTTGGAAACATCTGTACTTCATCGAAAATAATCAGAGAATCTCCCTGATAGAGCTTTTGGTTGTAGTATGCCGACAGATACATAAACAGATGGTCTAAATCGTCCAGATAGTTTATAAACAGATCTGTGACTTCACTGCCGACGCGGTTAAAGTCAATGAGTATATAGGATTTGTAGTTTTCTTTTGCAAATTGCTCAGCAATGTAACTTATGCCGACTTCAGATCGCGGCTTCCATGGCGCAGTTGATGGTGGACGGGGAGATATGCTGAATTTTCGGATGTGTTTGCCGGTCAGCTGGAGGCAGAGGTCGGTAAATTCAAATTGTGATCACGACATGGCAAGGGTGCTTTGTCTAATTATAGTTTTAGTTCTTTGCCGGAGCAGAATTTTCGAAAAGCTTCGATTGCTTCGGCGGAGGTTTCGAGTTATAATCGACTATAGGGAGTACAAACTGGGGCTTGGGCGGATGAATATCGGAACGCAAACGGCCTTAGCAGGACAGCCGGCGAATGGCAGAAACAAGGCTGGGAACAAGGATAAACGGGAGAAACGCAATGGGATCCAATCTCACGACCTTATGCTATATTGAGCGGGGAGACGAATACTTGATGCTTCACCGCATAAAAAAAGAAAACAATGTGAATCGTGACAAATGGATCGGTGTGGGCGGGCATTTTGAGAAAGGCGAGAGCCCTGAAGACTGTCTGCTCAGAGAAGTATATGAAGAGACCGGGCTGACACTGAAAAGCTGGCGTTTCCGCGGTATCGTGACTTTCTGCTTTACACCGGAGACAGAAAAACCAACAGATGCATACCAGCCCTTATGCGAATATATGCATTTATATACGGCGTCAGATTATGAGGGCAAGCTCACACCCTGTGATGAGGGGGAGCTTGTCTGGGTCAGAAAAGATGATGTATTGCGGCTGCCGCTTTGGGAGGGCGACCGCATTTTTCTGAGACTGCTCCGCGGGCAGAACAGCTTTTTTTCGCTAAAATTAAGCTATAGGGGAGACTGCCTTACTGAGGCAGTTCTGGATGGTATACATCTGCAGCTTCCATATCATGAGCAGACAGCTGTATGAAATGATCTGAGGAAATGCTGATATCATCAGCGTTTTCCTTGGAGTAATAAAAGGGGGACCGGAAATGAGCAGAAAGCAGCCGGAAGAGCCGGGCATAAGCGGAGAAAGACGCCTGAATATTGGTTTGGTGGTCGCGAATGTGGAGGATGATTTTTCCAACAAGATCTGCAAAGGCGCCATGCGCGCGGCTGAGATGACGGAGGCGAATTTGTTTATTTTCCCTGCCAAATACTTAGACCGCAGGGAGGACGAGATCGCGGATGTCAAACAGGCATATGAGTACCAGTATAATGCGCTGATCGATTATGCAAATGCGTCAACGATCGATATGATCCTAATCTGCTTAAGCAGTATCGGATATCTTTCGGGTAAAGAGCGCTGCGATGAAGTGCTGTCCCGTTTCAGGGAGATTCCGGTCATGCTGATCGCGCAGGCGAAAGAAGGCTACTCATCCATTATCTATGATAATCGGTCGGGTCTGGCGGATGCCGTGCGCTATCTGATCCGTGATAAAAAAAGAACGCGCATCGGTATGCTCACGGGAAGCCGCAACAATATGGACGCTAATGAGCGTCTTGAGATTTACCGCGATGTGCTTAAGGAAGAAGGCATTCCATACGATGAACGGCTGGTCTGCTATACGAATTATTCCGCTGCCTGCGAGAAAGCTGTTGATGCATTTTTGGAGGAACATCCAGATGTTGAGGCATTAGTCTGTGCCAATGATGCGATCGCGCAGGGTGTTTATAAAGTGTTAAAGCGCAGAAAACGTGTGATCGGTCAGGATATCCTAGTGACCGGATTTGACGATATCGACGATGCCGTCCGCATGGAACCGCAGCTTGCGACCGTGCGTGCGGATGCGGAAATTTTAGGGCACCGTGCGCTTATGGAAGCGTACAGGATGCTGACGGAAAAGAGCCAAGGCACGGGGAAACTGCAGTCTGAACAGTTTACGGTAAAAACCAGTTTTATTCTGCGGGAATCCGCAAGCGGTGAAATGGAACTTGCCAATGTAAACAGGGAGTATCTGTATGAATACCGTCAAAGACTGAAAATGATGCTGGATATGAATCACAGCTTAAATATTGTCAACCGCGATACGCTGATGTTTGGCGCGGATAATGTACGTGATTATGCCAAAATTCTGGATGTATTTAACACATCGGTCATTCATGATTATTACTTATATTTGTTCAAGTCGCCGCGCACCTATCTTCCGGGGAAGCGGTTCAAAACGCCGGAGGAGATTTATCTGCGGGCCTACAGAAACGGAGATGAGGTCAAGGAGCTTCTGCGCATCGACCAACGGATCAAATTCAGGCAGATGTACGAAAATCCCTATCTGCCAAAGGAACGCAAGACGTATATTCTGATCGATATTTATTCCCGTGAGCAGCAATACGGCGTGATGATGTGCGATCTGCCGTACGAATATCTGCACTATTTGGAAGCACTGTGCTATCAGATCAGCATTGCGGTGAAGATGAAGGAGCTGTTTTCGGTACAGGAAGAGCTGCTTGCGGAAAAAGAAGATATGCTGCGCAAACTGGAGCAGGAGAATCTCATGCTTGATCATATTTCTAATAAGGATGAGCTGACCGGTATCTTAAACCGCCGCGGTTTTTTTGCAAAAGCGGGAAAGCTGCTCGGGCAAAAAGAGTCCGACGGGAAGCGCGTGGCGGCTGTCTATGCGGATCTGAATTACTTAAAGCAGATCAACGACAGGTTCGGTCATGAAGAGGGAGATTTTTCACTGAAAAACTGCGCGGCAGCGCTGGAAGCTGCGCTTGGCAGCCGCGGGGTCGTCGGGCGTATCGGCGGCGACGAGTTTGCGGGCATTCTCGTTTTGGAAGAGGGGGAATCGGCGGAGGATATCCGCGTTCGCATGAGGGCGTACCTGGACGGAGTCAATGAAAGCGCGGGGAAACGATATCCGGTCATGGCGTCGCTCGGCATCATGGAACAGCGGATTACCGGGGAACTTTCGCTCAAAGAACTTTTGGAGCGTTCGGACGATCTTTTATATGAAGAAAAAAAGAAAAAAGGTCCGTTTATTGTGAGGGAAAACGAATAATGAATGGGCAAGTCAAAAGAGAAGATGCAAAAACAGCAGATGGCTGAACAAGATATATGCCCTGCTCCTGCCGGCGGCATATGCACTTTTTTTGTCGTGCGTTAAAGAAGGTGCGTAAAAAGAAAGATGCTGAGAGAAAGATAAAAATTGCTTGACAGCATATGGCCAATATGGTAAAGTAATTAACTGTGTGAGGAATCGCACGGTAAAAACAAGCAGAGTATCCGCTCTCACCCTGTGGCATCAGGCTTAACAGGCGTTCATGATTTCTTTTTCATACGGTCGCTTTCCAAACGGAATCCCGGCAGGCAGGAAACGTTTTATGTTGTCTGGCGGAAGAAGAGCTGTTTCGGGCAAGGTCGTATCAGAGAAGATGTATGGGTGGATAGCGATGCTGTTCACCTTTTTTATTTACTAAAAACTGTTTCTTATGATGGAGGACAAAACAATTAGCGAACTATTTATTAACGAACAGATCAGGGACAAGGAAGTACGGGTGATTGGTGTAGACGGCGAGCAGCTTGGCATTATGCCGACGAGAGAGGCGCTTAAGCTTGCAGAGGAGGCAGAGCTTGATCTTGTAAAAATTGCGCCTACGGCAAAGCCGCCTGTTTGTAAGATCGTTGATTATGGAAAGTACCGTTATGAACTGGCGAGAAAAGAGAAGGAAGCCAAAAAGAAGCAGAAGATCGTCGAGATCAAAGAGATCCGCCTCTCCCCGAATATTGACACGAATGATTTGAACACAAAGATCAATGCAGCAAGAAAATTCCTTGAAAAAGGAAATAAAGTGAAGGTGACGCTGCGTTTCCGCGGGCGTGAGATGGCACACATGAATACGAGCAAGCATATTTTGGACGACTTTGCACAAAGTCTCTCGGATATTGCGGCCGTAGAGAAGCCGGCGAAGGTAGAAGGCCGGTCCATGGCAATGTTTTTAACTGAGAAGCGCTGATATCGTGTAAGGTTAAAATAGAGTAAGACAAATAGGAGGAAGATCAAGATGCCAAAAATGAAATCTAAAAAAGCAGCTGCAAAACGTTTTAAGCTGACAGGAAGCGGAAAATTAAAGAGAAGCAAGGCTTACAAGCAGCATATTTTGACAAAGAAATCTGCCAAGACCAAGAGAAACTTAAGAAAACCTGCTGTGACCGATGCTACTAATGTAAAGACTATGAAGAAAATTTTACCGTATTTATAAGTCATAAGGAGGAAGAAGAACATGGCAAGAATTAAGGGCGGCATGAACGCCAAGAAAAAGCACAATAGAGTATTGAAGCTTGCGAAGGGTTACAGGGGTGCACGCTCCAAACAGTACCGTATCGCAAAGCAGTCTGTCATGAGAGCTCTGGCAACTTCTTATGCAGGACGGAAACAGAAAAAGCGTCAGTTCAGACAGCTGTGGATCGCACGTATCAATGCGGCGGCAAGAATGAATGGCATTTCCTACAGCAAATTTATGTTTGGCTTAAAGAAGGCTGGCGTCGATATGAACCGTAAGATGCTTGCCGAGCTGGCAGTCAATGATGCAAAGGGCTTTACGTCACTTGCGGAGCTTGCTAAGGCAAATATATAGTAGCGAAAAAACGGCTAGTCGCAATGTTCGGCTGTGCCGTTTTTTGCTTTTTGTATCAGATATTTTTGATTTGTGCCGGAGCCACAAATTGGAATCGCAGGGCAGAATCTGATATTCGGCTTACGTGCCCGCGCAAATATGCTCCGACATTGGAGGATTCATATGAAAATGCAGCAATATCGGTTTGAGACATTACAATTGCATGTCGGACAGGAGCAGGCGGACCCGGCGACAGATGCGCGTGCTGTGCCTATTTATCAGACGACGTCTTATGTATTTCATGATTCGGCGCATGCGGAGGCACGCTTCGGACTGGCGGATGCAGGAAATATTTATGGGCGTCTGACCAATTCGACGCAGGAAGTTTTGGAAAAGCGGATCGCCGCGCTGGAGGGCGGTGTTGCGGCACTCGCACTTGCGAGCGGCGCGGCGGCGATCACCTATACCATACAGGCGCTTGCACAGGCGGGGGATCATATCGTATCGCAGAAGACAATTTATGGCGGTACCTATAATCTGTTCGCCCATACGCTGCCGCAGTACGGCATTGAGACGACGTTCGTGAATGTGCATGACTTAGCGGAAGTCGAGGCGGCGGTCAGGGAGAATACGAAGGCGGTCTATCTGGAGACGCTCGGCAATCCGAACAGCGATATTCCGGATATTGATGCCATTGCTGAAATCGCACACCGACATGGGATACCCGTTGTGATCGACAATACCTTTGGCACACCGTACTTCATCCGCCCGATCGAGCATGGGGCGGATATCGTGGTCCATTCGGCGACGAAATTTATCGGCGGACACGGTACATCGCTGGGCGGTATCATAGTGGATTCCGGAAAGTTTGACTGGCGCGCAGGAGGCCGTTATCCGGCGATCGCCGAGCCGAATGCGAGCTATCACGGGATCTCGTTTGTGGAAGCGGCAGGCGAGGCGGCATTTGTGACCTATGTGCGTGCGATCCTGCTGCGCGATATGGGAGCGGCGATCTCGCCTTTCAATGCGTTTCTTTTGCTTCAGGGTGTTGAGACGCTGTCCCTGCGCTTAGAGCGCCATGCAGAGAACACAAAGAAGATCGTGGATTATTTAAGACAGCATCCAAAGGCAGCGCATGTCAACCATCCTTCCATACCGGAACATCCGGATCATGCGCTGTACGAGCGGTATTTTCCGAATGGCGGCGGTTCTATTTTTACGTTCGATATTGTGGGCGGCAAGGAGGAAGCGCACCGGTTTATCGACCATCTGCAAATCTTTTCCCTGCTCGCAAATGTGGCTGACGTCAAAAGTCTTGTCATTCATCCGGCGACAACGACGCACGCACAATTATCGGAGCAGGAGCTTGCGGAGCAGAATATCCGTCAGAGTACGATCCGCCTTTCCATCGGCACGGAGCATATTGATGATCTGATCGCGGATATGGAGCAGGCGTTTGCGGCGGTGTAATGCTGCGCCAATAACTGTGAGGTTTGTGGTATGTATGCAGCTTCATAATTGTCAGGCTCGCACACGTCTATTCATAACTCCAATAACTGTCCGGCTCGTGGAAGTTGTCAGACGCGTCGGGGTATTCTACGGGATACCCTGGCGCGTCAAGCGTATAATAGTGATTTGTCTCCAATGCCGTCATGCCGTCTTCTGCATAGATCGTCTCTTCATATTCCCAGAGTGTTCCGTTTTCCGGTATCTGCAGGCCCGGTAACAGTTCGGATGCCAGATCGGTACAGTCGTTTTCAATCAACTGACGTTCCATCCGGTAGCTGCCGGTGTCCCTGTCGTAGCGGTAGGCCGCCAGACCGTGACTGGAAGCGCTGATGCGCCATGCGCTTCTGATCAATTGATATTCGCTGTCAACGAAAGGGTTTTCAATGCTGCGAAAAGAATCGGAAATATGATAGGTCTCGTCAGTGCTATCATAGATCCATCCAAAGGCATAGGAGGCCAGCGAGTTTCCAAAACCGCCGGTGTCCAGCAAAATATCATTGATTCCGTCAAAATCGATGTCGGCAAGGCTGACATAGTCGCCCCGGTAAGAGCCAAAGTCCGCAAGATCGGGATCGTTTCGTTCGGGAAACAATAAATGCACACGGCTATTGTCCGTTACACGCAGGAAGGTGCGGTCATTCAGGATCGGGTAAGCGTCATAGGCAGGATCGTAGTTTTCGTTGAGATACCGGATGGAAAAACACTCAATTTTTCTGCCGTCATCAAAAAAGCGTTGATAGATAGCGAGAAAGTTGTCATCATCCCCCGCTTCACGCCATCCGAGCGAAGCGTCCAAAGCGGGGAGGATAGCCGGCCTGCCGTCAGGATAGAGTTCGGAGCTGTCGGAATCTTCGATCAGTTCCGGACAAAATAACAGTCTGGCGGACAGTGTATCATTTTCCAGAAGGAAGGCTGAATCTGCGTCTGATGCGACATCGCATACGATCCGGTCAAGCTGCGGAAGCATCTGAAAAAGGGATGTATCCGTATCTTTGTCCAAAACAAAATTTGTGATGGTCTGCAGGGAGCTTTCCGGAAGGAATTCTTTGTTTTCCACCCGTATGCGCCTTCCGTTTAAGTCGATCGACACAAGCGACCGCATGCCCGCGATATCGTCTAAAAGAAAGCAGGGAGAATCGTTGTCTCTTAAACGTGGAAGGCAAAGGGATTCCACATTCGAATCCTGCATACATGCAAACAGATTTTCATAAGTGCCGGACCGGTCAGTTCCATAGGATAAAAGCGTCACTTCACGGATCGTTCCGGAAAACGGTCTGCCGGACGGAAGCGTTCCCGTGACGTCCGCAATGTTTTCAAAAGTAATACTGTCCGTTCCGGTAAAAAAGGCGAGTACCTTAGCAGGGACGGTATTTTTTGTTCCTGAGATCCATACGGGTTTTTGTAAATCTTTCAGTCCTTCAAGCTGCGCAGTGGTCCAGTCATGGAGATCCGGCGAAAACCGGATGTGAAAAGAATCAAAGGAGTCCAGATCAAAATAAGTCCTTACAAAGTCCAGCTCCCAGCCGTTTGAAATGGTAAACGAGCGGCGTTTGTACAGCAGTCCACGGTGAGCCTCCAGTTCTTCGGGATAGAGGGGCGCGTTGTCTTCTTTGGCGAGCTGTTCGTAAATGCATCTTCGCAAATAATCGTTTTTTAGAACGATTCCTTCAAAGGCGGCTTTGAAAGAGAACTTGGGTTTCGTCAGCGCAGCGCTTTTCGGCTGTGATTCCGGACATGATGGAACGGTAGTGTGCTCTTCTAAGATCGGCTGTCCGGTAAGAACGGCATATGCTGTATTATTCGCGGAAGAATCCGGTTTTTCGTGTCCGCAGCCGGAAAGAGAACTCATAATGAGAAGTGCGGTGATCAGCGTCAAACCGTTTTTTGTTTGCTTTTTTATCTTCATGAAGTGGGAGTTCCTTTTCTTTTTTTCAAATTCTGCATGTTCAGTATAGCATAAAGCAGGCAGTTCAAAAAGGAAAATCGGGACCGATAAAGCAGTGCGGTAAAGGCGCGGCTGTCAATGAAATTGAAGTGGCAATTCCGGGAGAAGTGTTTTATAATAGCAGATAGGAAAATTCAGGCAGGAATGAGGAGGATAAAAAGATGCAAAATGCGGATACCGGGAAAGTACCCGATATAGACGGTTATACTCATATGGAGGGCGGCGTGTGCGCCGCGGAGGGATTTACGGCAGGCGGATGTAACTGCGGCTTAAATAAAGATCCCGGCAAGAATGACCTTGGCATGATTTATAGCGAGCGTCCCTGCGTGACGGCAGCGGTGTATACGACGAATAAGGTCAAGGGCGCGCCGATTATCGTGACAAAGAGAAATCTGGAAAAGACGGGCGGCATGGCGCAGGCAGTGATCGTTAACAGTAAAAATGCAAACACCTGTAATGCGGACGGGGAGCAAAAAGCAGAGCGGATGTGCGAACTTGCGGCCGCGGCGTTGCAGCTTAAACCGGAAGAAGTCGTTGTCGCATCCACCGGCGTGATTGGGCAGATCCTGCCGATCGAACCGATCGAGACGCATGTGGAAAAGCTGGCGAAAAGCTTGAGCCGCGAGGGAAACTTACAGGCAGTAAATGCGATCATGACGACCGACACCGTAAAAAAAGAAGCTGCGGTCACATTCGAGATTGACGGTGTAACCTGCCATCTTGGCGGTATGGCAAAGGGCAGCGGCATGATCTATCCGAATATGGCGACGACGCTGAATTTCATTACGACTGATGCGGCGATTTCACAGCCGCTGCTGCAGAAAGCATTGGATGAGATCGTCAAAGTGACTTATAACTGCTTAAGCATCGACGGGGATACCTCTACAAATGATATGGTGTGCGTGATGGCAAACGGTCTTGCCGGGAACCCTGTCATTGACGCGGAAGATGGCGCGTATGCATGCATCAGGCAGGCGCTGTATCTTGTCATGAGGGAGCTTACGATCATGCTTGCAAAGGACGGGGAGGGTGCGACGAGGCTTGTTACCTGTACCGTGACAGGCGCGCCCAATCAGGATACGGCGGTCGCGGTCGCCAAGAGCGTGATCCGTTCTCCGCTTGTGAAATGCATGATATTCGGCAGGGACGCCAACTGGGGCAGGGTCCTATGTGCAATCGGATATGCGGAGGCGGATTTTGATATCAACAAAATGGATGTGGACGTAGAATCAGCGGCGGGAAAGATTGCCGTATGCCGCGGGAATGCTGCGATTCTGCCATTTTCAGAGGATGAGGCGGAGAAGCTTCTTAAGGAAGATGAGATTACCGTAAGCGTGAGCCTGAATCAGGGGGAGGCTGAGGGAACGGCATGGGGCTGTGACTTAACCTATGATTATGTGAAGATCAACGGGGATTACCGTTCCTAAGCGAAAGCGTCGGTGCAGGCAGACTGACAGAAAGACTGGAAGATTGAAGGGCAGAAAAGCAGACTGGCTGAAAGGCAGCAGGAGGGTATCAGACATGGGTGTTTTATCAGGACTTTACCCGCAGCGGGTATTTGATCATTTTGAGGAGCTCACACGTATCCCGCGCGGTTCGGGGAATGAAAAAGCGGTGAGCGATCATTTGGTTTCTTTTGCAAAAGAGCATGATCTTTTTTATGTGCAGGATGCGGCGAATAATGTCATCATAATCAAGGAGGCATCCGCAGGCTATGAGACGGAGGAGCCGCTCATTCTGCAGGGGCATATGGATATGGTAGCGGTCAAAGATGCGGACTGTCCGCTATCCTTAGAGCATGACGCGTTAGAGATTGCAGTCGAGGGCGATACGGTCTATGCAAAAGGAACGAGTCTCGGCGGCGACGACGGGATCGCGGTCGCGTATGCGCTTGCAGTCTTAGAGGATGAGACGCTTTCCCATCCGAGACTGGAGGCGGTGTTTACGACCGATGAAGAGGTCGGTATGAACGGCGCGGCGGCGATCGATCTGTCAATGCTGATGGGCAGACGCCTCTTGAATATTGATTCGGAGGAAGAGGGTATTCTTACGGTCGGCTGTGCCGGCGGCGTGCGCGTACACAGCGTCATTCCGGTAAACAGGAAGCGGCAGCAGGGTAGTCTTGCCCGCATCCGCATATACGGACTTCTTGGCGGACATTCCGGTGCGGAGATCCATAAACAGCGCGGAAATGCGAATGTGCTGATGGGGAGGCTTCTGAACGGTCTGAGCGCAAAAGTACCGTATGCGCTCGTCTCTTGCACGGGCGGGACGAAGGACAACGCGATTCCCATAGAAGCGGAGGCGGAGCTTATTATTTCTCCGGAGAACAGGGAGACGGTCAAATCCGCCGTGGCGGAATATGAGCGGACATACCAAAAGGAATATGTGAACAGGGACGCGGGCGTGCGGATAGAGCTGACAATCGGGGAAAACGGCGGCGCGCAGACGGAAGAAAAGAAGTATCTATCAGGCGATACGGCTACGGATTCCGATTACGAGGCGCTGGACGAAGACTCCACAAAAACCGTAGTACGATTTTTGGCTTCTGTGCCGGACGGTGTGCAGGCGATGAGCATGGATATCAGCGGGTTGGTGGAGACGAGCTTAAATATGGGGATCGTCCGTCTGACCGGAAAAGGACTTGAGACCGACCATTCCATCCGCAGTTCGGTCGCGTCGGCGAAAGATGCGCTGCGGGAGAAGCTGACGGCGTTGTCCGCGCTTGCGGGCGGTACGGTGTCCTGCCACGGTGATTATCCGGCATGGGAATATCGCAAAGATTCTCCGCTGCGTGAGCAGATGATCGTGCAGTACCGCGAAATGTTTGGCAAAGAACCCAGGGTAGAAGTCATTCATGCGGGCTTAGAGTGCGGACTGCTCTCAGCGAAGCTGCCCGGTTTGGACTGTGTATCTTTCGGTCCCGATCTGACGGATATCCACACGACCTCGGAGCGCATGCATATTGCGAGTGTCGGACGGATGTATGACTATCTGCGGGCTTTAATAGAAAAAAAGAAATAAACAGCAACTCAGAAACATGATTTTTATAAAGATAATTTAAATCCAACATAAGTTTTCGACATAAAGGAGTTGGATTCATTTAGGCAGTACGCATAAAAACGTACTGTCTTTTTTGTGGGCTTTATGAATGGATAATCAGTAAAAAGTTTGATAATATAAAGGAAACTAGAAAACTTAAATGAGTTTACGAGTTTCCGGCGGGAAATAAAGGAGCAGGGGGATTATATGGATGTAGAAAAAATGCAGGAAGTGAAAGAAGAGATTATGAACGCCGTGCTGGAGGAATTTCAGGACAAGGGATTAAAGTTTACCATGGACGACATAGCAAGGCATGTCGGCATGAGCAAAAAGACATTATATGAGATCTTTCGGGATAAGGATACCCTGTTTGACGAAATGGTGGCGCATACTTTTTCAAAGATCAAAGAGGAAGAGAGGAAGGTTTTGGATAATCCGGAGCTTTCCATTGTTGAGAAAATCCGCAAGATTATGATCGTTCTGCCAGGGCGTTATGAAAATTTGAATGTGAAGCAGATTGCTCTTTTAGAGCAAAAATATCCCAAAGTATACAGACAGATACAAAAACGTTTGGAAAGCGACTGGGAGCCGACGATTGCGCTTCTCAGGGAAGGAATGGAGGCTGGGCAGATTCGGCGGATTTCCATTCCGGTATTAAAGGCGATGCTCGAGGGAACGATCGGACAGTTCTTTTCAACGGATGTGCTTTCGGGCGAGACGGTCAGTTATGCGCAGGCGCTGGAGGATATGATGGACATTATCATGCACGGGATCGAGGCGTGAAGGAAGACTCTGAGGCACAGGGGGGACGGAATGAGGGAATATCTGAACGATGATTGGGAATACACGGACAACTTTGAGGAAGAGTTTTTTTCCTTTGAGGGAGCCGCAGAGCGGGTAAGGCTGCCGCATACGGTCGCTGAGACGCCGTATGACTATTTTGACGAATCGGTTTATGAGAAGCATTGCGGATACCGGCGAATATTCCATGTACCGCAGCTGCCGGATGGCGGACGGGTATTTCTGATATTTGAAGGTGCGGCGCACCGCGCCGTGGTCTATGTGAACGGACAGCAGCTTGTCACCCATGAGAATGGATATACGGCGTTTACTGTTGAAGCGACAGAAGCGGTTTTTCCGGGAGAGAACCGGCTTGTCGTGGAATTAGACAGCAGGGAGAGCTTAGACCAGCCGCCTTTCGGGTTTGTGATTGACTATATGACCTATGGCGGTCTGTACCGCGACGTATGGATGGAGTTGCAGGAGCAAGATTTTGTCAAAGATGTATTTATACGGACGCCGGACGCAAAAAAGGGAGCGGACCGCGTTACGCTGCGTGTGGATGTGACGCTTGATCTGGGAAGTCGAAAGTGTGTAGACGGCAGGCGGGAGGCGTCTGAAAGAAAAAGCACGGAAACAGAGGAACCTGCCGCGCATCGTGTTGTGTGCCAGCGATTGATGACGGAGGACGGCGCATTGCTCGAAGAGTGGAAGCATGAGACGGACAGTGCATCGTTTACGGCGGAGTATGTGCTTCCGCTCAGACAGACAGGCGGACACAAACAGAACGAAGGGCCTGCACTTTGCCTGTGGGAGACGGGGAATCCGGTTCTTTATGTGATGGAAACATATCTTTTGGGAAGTAATAACTGCCATACAGCCCGTTTCGGCGTGCGCAGCGCATGCTTTTTGCAGGACGGCTTTTACTTAAACGGCGAAAAGCTCAAACTGCGCGGCGTGAACCGTCATCAATCCTTTCCATATGTCGGATACGCCATGCCGCAGTCGATGCAGAGGCGGGATGCAGTCCTGATCAAAACGGAACTGGCCTGTAACGCGGTGCGTACTTCCCATTATCCGCAGTCGCAGTATTTTTTGGACTGCTGCGACGAGATCGGGCTGCTTGTGTTTACGGAAATACCGGGCTGGCAGCATATCGGTGATGCGGAATGGAAAGAGAAAGCGGTACAAAATACACGGGAGATGGTGCTGCAAAACCGTAACCATCCGTCCGTGATTCTTTGGGGTGTGCGGATCAACGAGTCCCAAGATGACGACGCGTTTTATCAAAGGACGAACGACGCGGCGCATGCGCTGGACGATTCCAGACAGACGGGCGGCGTCCGCGCAATGAAAAAAAGCACGCTTTTGGAGGACGTCTATACTTATAACGATTTTCTGCATGACGGGGAGACGCCGGGCTGTGAGCCGAAGAAGCGTGTGACGTCCGATGTCGGAAAAGCTTATCTGATTTCCGAATACAACGGGCATATGTATCCCACGAAAGCGTTTGACTGCGAAAAGCATCGGCAGGAACACGCGCTCCGCCACGCGAATGTGCTGGAGGCGGCTGCGCAAAACGGCGACATTGCGGGCAGCTTCGCGTGGTGTATGTTTGACTATAACACGCATAAGGATTTCGGGAGCGGAGACCGCATCTGTTATCACGGGTTGATGGATATGTACCGCAATCCAAAACTGGCGGCTGCCGTATACGCATCACAGGGCGAAGAAGCGGTTGTCCTTGAGGTTGGGTCAAGTATGGACATTGGCGAACATCCGGGCTGCAACCGCGGCGATATTTATCTGTTCAGCAATGCCGACAGCGTCCGTATGTATAAAAATGAGATTTTGATCAAGGAATATACGAAAAAAGATTCACCGTACCGGCATTTGATGCATGGACCGATTTTAATCGATGATTTCATTGGCGACCGGATTGCGGAAAACGAGTCCTTTACGTCCGCGCAGGCCGCATTGATCAAAAAAGCCTTAAATCTGACGGCAAGAAGCGGGCTTTCCCACATGCCGGCAGCGGCGAAGCGCGCGGAGCTTTGGCTGATGCTGCGCTATCGCATGAAGCCGCAGGAGGCGGTCACGCTTTATAACCGCTATATCGGCGACTGGGGCGGGACGGCGACGTCCTACCGTTTTGAGGCGGTAAAAGGCGGGAAAGTGGTGAAGACTGTTGTCAAAAAGCCGATGAGCATTGTTGTGCTTGAGACGGATACGGACCATACAATCCTGCGTGAGGGGGTCAGCTACGATGTGGCGGCTGTGCGGATACGAGCAGTTGATGAATACGGGAATGTGCTCCCGTACTATCAGGAACCCGTGATATTGAAGACGACGGGACCGATCCGGCTGATCGGGCCGGATGTGATCAGCCTGCGGGGAGGCATGGGCGGAACTTATGTCAAGACGACGGGAGAAAGCGGAGAAGCGGAGCTTGTGCTAAAGATACAACACACAAAGGAGATGCGGATCGCGTTTCAGGTGATGCGTCATGAATAACTAAGAATTAGTAGAGTTGGCAATGTATCAAACGATATTGGATGAAAAAAGAGCCTTGGGAAGGGAAGAGGGAGGAATCGTGATGGAACGTTCAAAGGTGATCTTTGGAAATGAAAAACAGTGTATACAGAAAGGCGCTGAAGTCCAAACAGAAATATATCAATAAATTTGGAGACGATTCTAAATCGGATTATCCTGTGGAGATTCATAAAAACGAACATATTGGCGATCTGCTCGGCGTCTGTGACGTGCGGCTGCACAAAAGGGGACAGGAGCCGGGAAATAAGAGCGAAGCGTTCGACTTAGCCGGACTTTATGACGGCGCGTATCAAGCAGTGGAACTTGCCATGAATGCAAGAAAAGGGAGGGGGAAATTCTCATGAATAAGAAATTGAGCATTGGAGAAAAAGCAGCGTACGGTCTTGGCGCGGTAGGAAAGGATATGGTCTATATGCTTTCCGCAAGTTATATTTTATATTATTATCAGGATATTATGGGCGTGAGCGCATGGGCGATGGGCGTCATCCTGCTTGTGGCGCGGGTGTTTGACGCGTTTAACGATCCGATCATGGGCGTGTTGGTCGCAAAGACAAAAACGCGTTTTGGAAAATTCCGGCCGTGGCTGTTGATCGGAACAGTCACAAATGCTGTCATCTTATATCTGATGTTTGCGGCGCCGCCATCTCTTTCCGGCAGCGGATTAATCGCTTATGCGGCAGTATTTTATATTCTGTGGGGCGTCACTTACACGATGATGGATATTCCTTACTGGTCCATGATTCCGGCATTTACGGAAGGCGGCAGGGAGCGGGAGAATCTTTCCGCGCTTGCGCGTTCCTGCGCGGGAGTCGGCTCTGCACTGATCACGATCGTTACGGTTATGGCAGTTGCGGCAATCGGAAAGATGGCTGCGGGCGCGGGCGCAGCAGATACGGAGATAGAACGTCTTGGATTTCGTTATTTTGCGTTGATCGTTTCTGCCATTTTTATTCTTTTTATTGGGATCACCTGCATGAAGATCAAAGAGAAATCAACCGTGGATATGGAGACGGTCTCCGTAAAAGATATGTTTAAGGCGCTGATTCAAAACGATCAGGCGATGGCGACGGTCATTACGATCGTGCTTGTCAACATAGCGGTCTATACGACATCTAATCTTGTCATTTACTTTTTCAAATACGATTTCGGCGGCGAGTCATGGCAGAGCGCTTATACGGTCTTCAATACTTTTGGCGGAGGCGTGCAGATTCTTTCCATGATGTTGTTTTTCCCGCTGCTTCGCAAAGCGTTTAGCACGATGAAGATTTTCTATATCTGTTTTATCAGCGCAATTGTCGGATATGCAGTGCTGCTTTCCATCACGTTTACCGATATGCAGAATGTGTGGTTTTTGCTCGTGCCGGGATTCTTTATCTTTGCGGCAGTCGGTATCTTAAATGTGCTCACAACGGTATTTTTGGCGAACACGGTTGACTATGGAGAACTAAAAAACGATCGTCGTGACGAATCCGTGATCTTTTCCATGCAGACCTTTGTGGTCAAGCTCGCGTCGGGTATTGCGGCAATGGTTGCCTCTGTCTGCTTAACGGTCTTTCGCATCAGCAGCGATGAAGAGGCGGCGGTTTCTGTGACACAGAGTTCAGTACTCGGACTGCGCATGACAATGACGATCCTGCCGATTATCGTATTGATCGCCGGCGTTCTAGCATTTAAGAAGAAATATATTCTGAACGATGAAAAACTTGCGGAGATCTCTGAAAAACTGGAAGCAAAAAAGAAGCAGGCATAAACCGGGAGCCGGAGATGGCAAAACAAAGCAAAAGAGACCGGAAACCGGAAAACAATCCATGAAAGGAAACTTGGAAAACAGATCGCAAAAGGCAGGAAGGAGATTATAATGATCGTTCAGGAGGGATCGAACTGGATACTGCATACGGCGCATACGACTTATTGTTTTCGCGCGCACCCGTCGGGGCAATTGGAACATCTGTATTACGGGCGGCGCATTGAGGTGACAAATGTGGAAGTGTTTGCCGAGAAATGTGCGTTTGAACTGGGAAATGCAGTCGTGTACGCAAAGGAGTATCCCGCGCTCTGTTTAGAAAATGTGAAGTTGGAGATGTCCGGTGTGGGAAAAGGCGATCTGCGCGAACCGTTTGTGGAGATGGTCTTTCCGGACGGAAACCGGACGACGGATTTTGTTTTTGAGAGCGCAGAGATAAGAGACGGGGGACTCACATTAAACGGGCTGCCAACTGCATATGGCGCGGAGCAGACACTTACGATCACAATGAGGGATCGCAGTTATCCGGTGGAGCTTCTGCTGACATACAGCGTATATCCTGAATGTGACGTCATTACCCGCTGCGCGCGGATTGTGAATCACCTGTCGGAACCGGTCACTATAATGAGACTGATGAGCCTGCAGCTTGACATGCAGGGTGCGGGATATCGTATGACGACGTTTCATGGTGCGTGGGCGCGGGAGATGTCCCGCGTGGATACGATTGTAGACAATGGAACTTATGTAAATCAGACAAGGGCGGGAGTCACGAGCAGCAGAGCGAACAACTTTGTGATGATCAGCAGAGTGAGTACCACGGAGGATGCGGGGGAGGCGCTTGGATTTCATCTGTTATACAGCGGCAGCCATTATGAGGCGCTGGATGTCAATGCCTATGAAAAGAGCCGGTTTATCAGCGGTATACAGCCGACGGACTTTTCATGGCAGCTTGAACCGGGGGAGTGTTTTGAGGCGCCGGAAGCGGCGATGACGTATTCGGTGCAGGGCTTCGGCGGAATGAGCCGTAACCTGCATACCTTTGTCCGGGAGCATATCGTGCGTGGGGAGTGGCAGCATAAGCCGCGCCCTATCCTGATCAACAGTTGGGAGAGTGCTTACTTTGATATTTCTGAGAAAAAATTATGTAAACTGGCAAGAGCGGCAAAAGACGTCGGTGCAGAGCTGTTCGTCATGGATGACGGATGGTTTGGGAAGCGCGATCATGATGCGTGCTCACTTGGTGACTGGTATGTGAACGAAAAGAAACTTCCGAATGGGCTTAAGGGGATTGCGGACCGGATTCACGCAATGGGAATGGATTTTGGCATTTGGGTGGAACCGGAAATGGTGAATGAGGACAGCGATCTCTACCGTGCGCATCCGGACTGGGCGGTCATGGCGCCGTATACAGGGGACGAAGAGTCAAAATTGCATGATACGTGTGGGCGAAATGCGGATGCATGCGGCAGAAGCGGGGCGGGTACGCAGTCGCTTGGCAGAAATCAGATGTTTCTGGACTTCACGCTAAGCGAAGTGCGGGAATATGTGATTGAACAAATGCGCGCCGTTTTTTCCACTGAGGGTATCAATTATGTGAAGTGGGATATGAACCGTGTTTTTTCGGATCAGTATTCTTCCACGCTTCCGCAAAAGCGGCAGGGGGAATTTGCACACCGCTATGTACTGGGGCTCTATGAAGTGATGCGGACACTGACGCGGGAATTTCCACATATTTTGTTTGAGGCGTGTGCTTCGGGTGGCAACCGCTTTGATTTGGGGATGCTCTGCTACATGCCTCAGATTTGGGCGTCCGATAATACGGATGCCTTAAGCCGGCTTTCGATTCAGGAGGGGTATAGTTACGGGTATCCGATGTCGGTTTTAGGCGCGCATGTTTCTGCCTGCCCGAATCATCAGACATTAAGGGTAACGCCGCTAGAGACTCGTTTTCATGTGGCGGCGTTCGGACTGCTCGGATATGAGTGCAACTTAACGGAGATGACGAAAGAAGAGCTTTCGGAGATTCGCAAGGAGATTGCTCTTTACAAACAGTGGAGGGATGTTTTTTTCGAGGGCAGCTTTTACCGGATCGAGAGTGGAAGACTGACAAAATGGGCGGTTGTATCAAAAGATAAGAGCCGGGCGGCGGGACTTATCGTTCAGACGATGACCGTGCCGAATCAGGTTTATGCGGATTTTAAGATGAAGGGGCTTGATGAAACGAAGCAGTATCATTTTTATAACCGTGATTTCCGATATCATGTCAAGGAGTTTGGCGATCTGGTGAATACGGTCGCGCCGATTCATGTGAAGCGTGACTCCCTGCTGCACAATGCGATTGACCGATTTGTGAAGCTGGACGGGGAAAAAGAAGATCATACCGCAAGCGGAGGAGAACTGATGTATGCGGGCGTATGCTTAAGGCAGGGCTACGGAGGAACCGGATATTCGGATAAAGTGCGGCACTTCCCTGATTACGCTTCGCGAATGTACTATATGGAAGAGACGCAGTCCAAATAACAGATTATGTGCCTACGGTCCGGCAAAACTGAATCCGCCGCCGGAGGGAGCAGCAGTTGTTGTCAAACGCCTTCTTTTCTGCGTGAAATGCGTTGTTCTGCTATAAGAACACGGATGAAAATGCCGATATATACAATAACTGGAAATATGTTTGATAAAGCTTCAGGGAACTGAAACGGATTTCAGCAGCGAATGATTCAGGGAGGATGGTTGAAAGCAAAGGTTTTCAACTAAGATTTGTGTATGACACAGACCTTAACGCGAAGAAAGGAGCGGATTAACAGACATGGATAAGATAAACGGCTACAGCGCTTATGAAGCTGGAATTTACGGGAATGCCGCACAGGGTGCATCACGGAGCAAAAGCGGCGGTGTCACGAAGGGAAGGGCATCGGAAGAGGCAAAAGAGACACAGCTGAGCGCCGGGGCAAAAAAGGTATTAAAGGAATTGCAGGAAAAATACGGGGACAAAATGGATATCATGGCGGGGCGTTATGAGAATAATGAGCAGGCCAAAGCATATCTTTCCCGTGGAATCAAGCAGTACAGCGTGCTGATCCATGCCGATGAGTTAGAGGCGATGGCGAAGGACGGCAAGACCAAAGAAAAATACATGTCGATGATCGACGATGCAACGGCGAAACTGGACGAGGCGAAAGAGCAGCTTGGCGATAAGGCGGACGATGTTCTGCGGATGGGAGTTTCTATCGGCAAAGACGGCGAGATGAATTTCTTTGCGGACTTAGAGCAGGCAGGCGCAAAGCAGCGCGAGCGCATTGAGCAGTCGAGAGCCGATAAGAAAGAAGCGGCAAAGGCGGAAGAGAAAAAGGAAAAGAAGCGCAAAGAAGAGGAGCGGATCGAGGCACGCCGCGAGGGAAAAGCGGATGCAACCGGACGCGATGAGTGGACGAAAACAGCGCATTTGGAATCGGATTCCCTCGATGACCTGTTATCCCAGATAAAGAATCTGGATTGGAACGATGTCAAAGCGCATGGTGTTATGACAAGCGGCACAAAGATGGATTATACGATATAATGAGTGTTAGCGAGAAGAATGTGCTTGCACATTCGGCGAGCGGCTTTAACGGGCAAACGCCCGATGAAATCGGGCATAAAGCGCTGAAAGCGCGGGTTCGCGAGTTTTATATAATGAGTGCAAAAGAAAAAAGCGGCGCGCGGCGGCATTTAAGAAGCGTTACAGAAAAAGACTTCACTAATGGGAAGTCTTTTTCTGCTTTTATGATATAGATTTGTTAAGTTAAAAGAAATACTGCTGCGGTTTTGTCAGACATGGAACTGCTGTATCGTCGTCTGTAAGGAGGAGATACTGCTCTTCACGTTCTGCGTCTCATCCGAGACGGTTTCACTCGCATAAGTGATCTCCTGCAGATTATTGTTCACGGATTGCACGGCGGTGTCGAGTTCCTTCTGAGACAGATTGATCGTTCCCAGAATCTCATTGATATTAGCAATAGAATTTCGCAGGTCTCCTGTGTTTTCGCTTAACATATTGCTGACCTGAGCATAATAAGCCGCGTCTTCTTTGTAATTGTCGGCAAGCGTTTCCAGCTTGTCGTAATCCTTCAGCACGACTTCGTCAAGGAAGGTAATGATGTGATTACTTGCCTCGGAAAGCGCGCTGACACTTCCTAATACTTTTTCTGTCAATGTATTTACTTTTTCGATCTCGCTGCCTGTTGTCTCGCTGAGTTTTTTGATTTCCTCCGCGACTACTGCAAAACCGCGTCCGGCCTCGCCTGCCCGTGCGGCTTCAATAGACGCGTTTAAGGAAAGCAGATTTGTCTGTCCCGCGATCTCGCCGATCGCCTGGGATACTTCCACGATCTGACCGATCACCTTGGTTTCCTCAATGGCAGTTTTCAGCTTTTCCCTGCTGTCCACAGTCACTTTGATCGCATTCTCCTTATCTTCGAGTACATCCGGAACCATCTGTGCCACCCGCTCAATGATTTCGTTTGCACGGATCGTAATGGTCTGCGCGTTTTCCGCCAGTCCGTCAATGGCTTCCGCTACGTTTTTACAGGTATGATCGATATTTGCGATGCTCTGCGTCTGCGCGGCAACGCTTGCCCCGGTTTCCTCCATGATCGCGCTGATTTCCATGATATTTCCATTCATTTTAGAAACATGGGCATTCGTACCGGTTACCATATCCTGAATATGTATCGTTTCCTGATGTGTTTTTCGAATGGTGGAGATGACTCTGTTCTCTAATTCCGTTTTTAAGTAACTGATTTCTTTTACTTCTGACCGTTCTGCCTTACAATTCTGATTTCCGATCACTTTTTCTTTTACGAAACGCTTCAGTTCGCTGAGCGGCTTTAACATGACGGAAATAACAACGTTCAATACAATGACGGATAATACGAGAAGAACGATATCCGCGATCAGCGGCAGCATTAAATTCTTGCCGACTTTGCCGCTTATGACAGAAGTATCCTGTGTAATGCCGATTTTCCATCCGGTGGTCTTTATGGTCCTTACGATGCAGTATTTTTTCACACCGTCATAATCCGTGAAGGTGGATATATTCTGACTTTCCGGATCAATATGCAGCACATCAGTCAAAATCGTATTTCCTTCTTCTTTTGGCAGATACGCTGCATTTTCGTGTGTGATGACACTGTTATCCTCCGCCAGCAGGAAGGTCTGGATGCTCTCGTCCGTGCTTACATTTTTGACGATGCCGATCAGATTATCGATCGTGATGTCTGCAAGCACAACAGCCTGTTCGCCGTCGATCAGGCATGGAACCGCAATGGAGACGATCATCTGTCCTGTCGCAAAATCCGTATAAGGGGCAGTGAAGATCAGGTCCTGTTTTGCAATTGCGTCCGTCCACCAGCCTCTGGTTGTCGGATCAAGGTCAAGGCTCGAATGGTCGGCTGGTAAAACACCGCCGTTATATCCGAAGCAGCAATAGTACATAAGGGCGTTATCATTCTCTGCCAGATTCGCCTCTAAGAAATCCATAATGGCTTCCGTATCGTCCTTATGCATACCTTCCAATGCATTTTTCATTGTCTCAACGATGCCTGCCTGCCCGACCAGCCATTCATCAATGATATCGCCGGTGCTTTCCGCTTCTGCGGTAAGTACGTTGTGCTCGCTTGTTTTCAGCGCATCGTAAAGCACGATGCTGCTGATCACAGCGGTCACGGTTATGATCAGGATGGTGCTCAATGCTGCATAAAGAATGATTTTTCCCTTGATACTTCCCCAAAATGACTGCGTTTCTTTTTTCATTCGTTCGTATTCTCCTGATGTAATATGATAAGTTTGCGGAAGCTCAGTCGTATCGTGTCAAACCGGACAGGACTGGAAAATGCCTTCCGTATACAGATTATTTTAGCAGAAGGAGTGGTGCTTCGCAATTTAGGATACGCCGGAAATAATGCAATTGGTGCCGAAAAAGAAACAATTGGCGCCAATTACATCATATGTTATCCGATCCGGACTGTTTTTTGAAAGCTTTTCTATTTTCATATGGAAAGTTCATAAAACGCTCTTTAAGTTATTGAAACAACCTCCCTGTTATGCTACAATAGGGAAAACGAAAAAGGAGGACTCCCATGACAGCAAAGGAATGCATTACAACGAGACGCAGTATCCGTAAATTCAAGGAAGATCCTGTCAGTCATGAACTCTTAAACGCCATTGTTGAGACAGCTTCCTATGCACCGAGCTGGAAGAATACACAGATCACGCGGTATACCGTGATAGAGGATTCCGCGAAAAAAGCGGAGCTCGCTTCGAAATCGACGATTCCCCATAATGCGGATATCATTAACGGTGCGCCTGCCCTGGTTGTTGTCACGCTGATCAAAAACCGCTGCGGTTTTGAGCGGGACGGATCCTATACGACGAGCAAGGGCGATCACTGGCAGATGTTTGATGCGGGTGTCGCGGCTCAGACGTTTTGTCTTGCAGCGTGGGAACAGGGAATTGGTTCCGTGATCATGGGAATCTTCGATGAAAAAGAGATCGAGGATCTATTGGCGGTTCCTGAAGATCAGGAGGTGGCGGCACTGATTGCGATCGGTTATCCCGATGAGGCGCCGGCGGCTCCCGCAAGAAAATCTACTGATATATTACTTCAATACAAATAATCAGGGGCGAAGAGTTTTACTCTTCGCTTTTTCATGGCTTTTTTGGGAAAATACCCCTGTGAGAAATAATATTTTATGATAAGGAGAAAGTGATACATGAGACATTTGATGAGTCCACTTGATTTTTCGGTCGAAGAACTGGACACGCTGTTCCGGCTCGCCAATGATATCGAGCAGCATCGAGGGCGTTATGCGCATGCCTGTGACGGCTTAAAGCTTGCAACCTGTTTTTATGAACCGAGCACGCGCACACGTTTGAGCTTTGAGAGCGCCATGCTGAATCTGGGCGGCTCCGTGATCGGCTTTTCTGACGCAGGTTCGTCTTCCGCATCGAAAGGAGAGAGCGTTGCCGATACGATCCGTGTGGTGTCCTGTTTTGCCGATATCTGCGCGATGCGTCATCCTAAGGAGGGCGCGCCGATGGTCGCGGCGCAGTTTTCCGGTATCCCGGTCATTAACGCGGGGGATGGCGGGCATCAGCATCCGACGCAGACGCTGACCGATCTTTTAACGATACGCTCCCTCAAAGGACGGCTTGGAAACTTTACGATCGGGCTGTGCGGCGACTTAAAATTTGGCAGGACCGTTCATTCGCTCATCAACGCGTTAGTACGGTATGAAGGCATCCGGTTTGTTTTTATCTCTCCGGAGGAATTAAGGATTCCTGATTATCTGATCGATATGTTAAAAGAAAAAAACATCCCTTACCGCGAAGTCATCAGTCTGGATGACGTCATGCCGGAGCTTGATCTGCTCTATATGACGCGCGTGCAGAAGGAACGATTCTTCAACGAGGAAGATTATGTACGCCTTAAAGATTTCTATAACCTTGACAAGGCAAAAATGGAGCGCGCCCGCGAGGACATGCTGATCCTCCATCCGCTCCCGCGTGTGAACGAGATTTCCGTGGAAGTGGACAGTGATCCGCGTGCCGTCTATTTCAAACAGGTACAGTATGGCGTCTATGTGCGCATGGCACTGATCCTGACGCTGCTTGGCATTTCAGTCCGGGGAAACGATGAATAAAGTTTTCTGTGCCGGAGGCTCTAAGGAATCGTCAAAAAATAACTTTTAACAATTCCTTGGGAGGCGGGGGAAGTATCAGAGCTTCCATATAACGCAGACATACCATATAGAGGTAAATGATAAAAAAGCAGACCATAGTCAAAAAAGTGTGACGGACTGTGGGAGCGATCAGGAAAGGAAGGTTACCCTATGCTGAACGTAGGAAAAATCGAGGAAGGCTTCGTACTGGATCATATCAAGGCGGGAAAAAGTCTCTCTATTTATTATCATCTTGGGTTAGACAAGTTGGATTGCACCGTTGCGATCATCAAAAATGCACGCAGCAATAAGCTTGGGAAAAAAGATATTTTGAAGGTGGAATGTGATATCCATATGCTGGATATGGACGTGCTTGCCGTGATCGATCATAATATCACGGTCAATGTGATCAAGAATGGCAAGATCGTGGCCAAAAAGGATCTGCAGCTTCCAAAGGAGATCCGCGACGTTTATCAATGCAAAAATCCGCGCTGCATCACATCGATCGAGCAGGGGCTGCCCCATATTTTCGTGCTTGCCGGCGAGGGGACGGAAACCTATCGCTGCAAGTACTGTGAGGAGAAGGCGCGCGAGCCGATGTGAGAGTGCATCACCCATTCGCAATGGAAATTCCTGCCATTGATGGTCACAGACCGTCATAATTTTACGGCAAATTTGCGAAAAATGGTTTCCCTTTGACAGGGAACTTGCTATACTGTAATTATCGCATGCGTCCGTGCCCGGTAATGGAAACAAAAACAGGGGCATAGAATACAAAGGAGCCGCGAAAATAGCGGCGAAAGGGGCGTTAGGGAGGAAAGGAGTCGGACATGGCGGAATTCAGGGAAAGAAAAAGATGGGTATTTTTGGGGCTGCCGTTTACGTTTACCAAATATACGGTCAGGGAGGACATGATCACGGTCAATACCGGTCTGCTCCGCACGGAGGAGAACGACTGTTATATGTATAAGGTGCAGGATGTGAAGCATACGGCGACACTTGCGGAAAAGATGTTCGGGCTTGGCACGGTCATCTGCTTTACCGGAGATACGACGGATCCGCAGCTTCAGATTTCCCATATCAAAAATTCCAAGGCGGTGAAAGATTTTATCCTTCAGGCGTCGGAGGAGGCGCGCATGAAGCGCCGCACAATGAACATGCTCAATATCGGAGCCGGAGACATGGAGGATGCGGACCCGGCGGACTTTTGACGGCGGGGTGTCAGCATACTCCGTTGACGGTCCTTCGAATGGATGGCGGTACCTATGTTTTTTCATGCCGCTTTGATAACATATGCTCTAAAAAAAGAGAAAACCCGAACCAACAGGGAGCATAGTCTAAGCGGATGATACCGCGGACATGATAGGGCGAACGATAATAGTTCCACGGACAGCGTTTGTGTTTATCAAGCATACTGCCGCTGACAAATTCTATCGTAAAAATGCACAGAGTGTAGAACATTCCGCGTGTGAATGCTTTCACTCTGTGTTTTTTTAAGAAAGAAGCGACCGGATACAGGCATGCGGAAAATCCATAGATCGGAAACATCCAGAGAGAGGTAAAGCCTCTTAAGGAATAATCGCGTTTTTGAAGTGCGTGCAGGGCTGTAAAAATGATCTCAGTGGTCCAGCCGAGAAGACCGCAAAAAAGGAAATCAGATATGTTTGCAGTAGTATGAGATCGTGTCTGAATGGGATTATTTTTTTTCATGTGAATCCCCCATGCTGTCTTTGCTGCGAATCAAATCAAGATGAAAAACGCCTGCTTTTGACGCTTTTCGGCGTGAGACGTAGAATTTCTTCGCGAAGCTGTCTTTGCCGCGAGCGTTAGAAATTCTTCTCACGCTATAGTCTGTGCCGGACAGTTTCAAACTATACGCCGTTGAAGAAAGGAGTTTACATAATGTCCTTTCTTTGATATTTCCAAAAAGCGGATGCAATGCCTGCGGCTGTAAAAAGAAGACCAACTGCTGTATATTCAGCGCGCAGACTTCCGTTTATAAGGATGTCTGCACCGTCCGTATAGCCGAATGGTGTAAAAAATTTCAAAAATTCCGCATGGGTTGTCAGGTTTGAAACCAGATTCAGAAAGTAGAATAGCGCGGCACTGCCGAGACCGATTCCGGGACCGCCTCCGTTTATCCATGCGGATACCCCAAAGCAGATCGCGGCAGTCTCGATCTGCATGATCAGGTAGGCAAGGAATAGCATAGCAAGAGAGCGGATATCCGGTTTTTCGCCGATCAGGAAAGCAGAAAGCAGGCAGATGAAAATTGCCATGGCGTTTAAGATGATGATCTGAACGAGAACCGAAAGCCCTTTTTGGAAAACGATCTTGTTCCGGCTGAGCGGGTGCGTGAAAAGAAACTCCGCGGTATGTTCTTTTTCTTCTTTTGAAAGAGCTGATATACCGAGCAGCGCCGCAAAAAACGCGCCGCCGAGACCGAGGATATTTCCGCATTCTACGCTGAAAAAGCCCATGAACTCGCCAAAGTTGATCTTATCCATGCCAAATGCTGCGGAAAATCCTCCCATATTTGCAAACGCGCCGCTGAGTTCCGTCATCTGGCTGCCCATCTCGGGGTAGATCAGAATGCAGATCCCAAGCATGGAGACGATGACTGCAGTCCATATGATCAATGCATTTCTGCCCTGTTTTAGTTCGTGTTTTAGAATCGTCATTTGAGTATCCTTTCTTTCTTATATGGACGTGAGTTCTGATCAACAGGAATGGTTGCTGCCCGATCTTATATGTCGTCGGAACGATAATAGTGCATAAATATATCTTCCATATCCGGTTCGGTCATATTCATGTCGGTGACGGGCATGGAGGAAAGCGCATGCAGAAGCGTCTGAAGATCGCCGCTGTATAAGAATTTGACGCCGTCTTCCGTCGGCTCTAAATTTTTGATACCGTCGATGGCGGGCGGAGCGGATACGCCAAAGAGCGTGATCTGTTTTGCGCGGGTATGTCCCAAATGTTTTGTCTCATCACAAATCAGGATACTTCCCTCGCGGATGACGGCGGCATGTCTGCAATAGCGCTGTATTTCCGACAGGATATGGGAAGAAAGAAAAATGGCGGCGCCGTTTGCATTGCGTTCGTTTAAGAGCGTGAAAAACTCCCGCTGCATAAGCGGATCAAGACCGCTCGTAGGTTCATCGAGAATCAGCAGCCGCGGATGGTGCTGCAGTGCGCAGACAATGGAAACTTTCTTCCGGTTTCCGAGCGACAGCTCGCGTATTTTTTTGTTTGGGTCTAATTCTAATCTGTCGATCAGCCGGGCGGCTTCCTTTTGACAGTCAAGCCCGCGCAGGGCTGCGCTGTAACGGATGACCTCACGGACCTTCATGTCGCGGTAAAAGGAAGCTTCCGACGGCATGTATCCGGTTTCTTTTAGAATTTTATTCTTCTGCCTGCGGATATCCATGCCGAGGAGTTCTGCGCTTCCGCTTGTAGGGGCGATCAGCCCGAGGAGCGAGCGGATGGTCGTGCTTTTTCCGGCTCCGTTCGGACCGATAAAACCGAAAAAGTCTCCCTCGCTTACCGTCAGGCTGATATCGGTGATTCCTCTTGATGTTCCGTAATATTTTGTCAGAGAATCTGTTTTGATCGCGTACATGGTGTGATTTAATCCTTTCTGATTGCTGATGACCATTCTGGCTGACTGCCTGCAATCGATGCCGCAGGCGTTTACAGACGGATATTCCGGAAGCCGCAGGATTTGTAAATCCGTGCGCATCCGCCGGAGGCTTTAAGGAAGTAATGATTGAATCAGCGCTTCCTTAGATAAATCCGTTTCCAAAATGCCAGCATCTGTTCAAAATCCTGTTCCAGTTTTGCAACATCCAGTTCGCCGTCACGCTGAAAGATCTCCCAGAGATAGCCGACGGAAGAAAGATACATTTCGCGGTACATCATGGGAATATCAAGCTCCGGAATGAAGTCATCAGGGTCGATCCGCGACAGGGCATCCGAAGCCTTGATGCCGAAATATGACCGGTAGCGTTCCTGAATGGATAAGGATACGGCAGGGTCTTTTTCATAAAATGCCCGGATAACAAAGGAGGTCATTGTGGGATAGCGCGCCATCATGTGAAGCTTGGCTCTCATCCCGCGTTCCATCATTTCAAACAGATCGTCCGGATCGTAACAGCCGTATTCGTTCAGATATTTCATCGTTGTGCGGCAGGCGTTGTCCCACAAAAACAGGTACAGCTCCTTTTTATTCGTAAAGTAATGAAAGAGCAGGGATTTACTGATCCCGGCACGGTCTGCGATTTCCTGCATTGGACTTTTCTTATAAGGATTGCGGGAAAATACAAGAAATCCCGCCTGAATGATCTTTTGCTGTTTCTTTTCCGGCAGCAGATAAAATTTATCGTTCATCGTGTTTTCCTCAAATACCGGAGTTTTTTGTGTCTAATAAAATCAAAGATTTTAATGTTAAAACTATTATGAACCCGTTGACCGTTTTTGAGAAGCCCTCAGGGACATTTTAGAATAACAAAATCACGGGTGGAGAGCTTCCTGTTGCTGCGTATATCGCTGGGAATAAAAGTAAAATATGCAGATAAAAAATGACATGAAAATGCGGCTATGTTATAATGACGAAAGACATGATACCAGCGCCGGGCGAAGCGAGTGTGCATCGCGAAGCGTGAGCATGTGCGAAGCAAATGTTATAATGTGGAAAGACAGAAGACAACAGAAAGGCAAGAACATCAGATGAAACTATCAAATAAGAAGAAACAAGAGCTTGCGGGAGAGATCATAGAGCGGTTAAAAAAGGAATATCCTGACGCTGCGTGCTCCTTAGACTACGATCAGGCTTGGAAACTGTTAGTCAGCGTGCGGCTTGCGGCACAATGTACGGATGAGCGCGTCAACGTGATCGTGCAGGATCTGTATGCGAAATTTCCGAATGTGAGCGCGCTCGCCGATGCGCCAGTGGAAGAAATCGAGCGGATCGTCAGACCATGTGGTCTTGGGAATAGTAAGGCGCGAGACATCAGCGCCTGTATGAAGGTATTGCGCGATACCTATGACGGCAGGGTGCCCGATGATTTCGATAAACTGCTTGCGCTGCCAGGCGTCGGCAGAAAAAGCGCAAACCTGATCATGGGCGATGTCTATGGAAAACCGGCAATCGTGACGGACACGCACTGTATCCGGCTTGTCAATCGTATGGGACTGGTGGACGGGATCAAAGAACCGAAAAAGGTGGAGATGGAGCTTTGGAAGCTGATTCCGGGTGAAGAGGGCAGCGATTTCTGTCACAGGCTGGTATGGCACGGGAGAGAAGTATGCACCGCAAGGACCAATCCACATTGCGAACGGTGCTGCTTAAAAGATATCTGTGCGAAAAATGGCGTTAAGGAGAAATAAAGCGTAATGAGCCGGAAAACGATACTATTTATCAGCGTCAATGACCGCTGTTATGCTTCCTACCGTTTTTTTGCCGCCAGACTTGCCGAAGCGGTGGAGAAAAAGGGCGTTCAGGCAGATTGGTGTTATCTGCCTGAGGGAAGCGGAAAAGATATGGAATCATGGAATCGGGTATTGCAGGAGGTTTTGGGAAAAACGTATCTTGCGGTAGTCGATTTTAATTCGTTTCTGCCAAAGCTGCAGGCGGACGGAAAAAACATGATTGATTTATTTGAAGCGCCGTTCTATCATATTGTGCTAGATCATCCGCTCTACCATCATGCGGCGCTCTCGGCGGAGACGGATCTGCAGCGCATTATCTGTGTGGATGAGCGCCATGCGGCTTATGTGCAGGCAAATTATCCGCGGATTAAGGAAGTGTGGACGCATACAATTCCGGGAACGAAGGGGGCGCTTGCGGATACGCCGTTTCAGAAGAGGAAACATGAAATCTTATTTTGCGGCACTTATGAAGACCCGCAACAATATTGGGAGTTGATGAAAGAGCTTCCCGTCGGGCTGAAAAAAGAATGCCGCCTGTTAGCAGAACAGATGCTTGCATTTCCTGAACGGACGATGGAGGAACTTCTTGCCGGGCTGTCGGGAAGTGTTGATTTGGAATTGGCGCGTAAGCAGGGAATTGCATCTTTAGAAACTGTTTTAAGACGGGAAAACGTACCTGTGGAATCCCCTCAAAAACGGAAGGATGCATTTGGGGAACCGGCAGGCGGGCAGGGAGAAGTACCCGCAAAATCCATTCGAACCGGCGGTGGTGCAACGCGCTTTGCGGCGCGGATGCAGGCGAATTTCCTTGCGGACGCTTATGTCAGGAATCTGCGCAGAAAACAGGTTGTGGAAGCGATGGTCAAAGAGAAGCTGCCGCTTGCGTTATACGGACAGGGCTGGGAGGCGCTCGGAGCAAAAGCGGAAGGGCGTCTCTCATACGAGAATTATGTAAACCAAATCGGCGCATACCGCTTTGCACTTCACTGTATGCCGGGATTTGTCTGCGGCGGACATGACCGGATCGGAAATGCCATGAGCAACGGAGCTGTATGCATTTCTGATCGTACGCAGTATACGCGCAGCCGTTATGAGCAGGGAGAAGCCATTTATATCGGTTATGAGACCGGACAGCCGGACAGCCTTACGGAGCAATGCGGGTATTATCTTTCCCATGCGGAAGAGGCGGAGGCGATTGCCGATGCGGGACGGAGATTTGCCGAAGGACACGGTACATGGGAGCAGTTTGCGGAGAAACTTGTCGCGCATGCAGAAGGAGAAGTTTTGGAAGGACATTAGCAGAAGGCTTATATTTGGAGGATGAATGAAAAGGACTGCCGCTTTTCAAATATTATGTTACTTGACAAAAGGCAATAACACTGTATAATACAGTATTGGATAATACAATTATGGAGGTGAATCATGTCTACGATTGATTTAATCATTTTAGGTTCATTATGCCAAAGTCCTAAAAGCGCGTATGACTTACAAAAACAGATTGAATCCCGAAACTTGTCAAGGTGGATAAAAATTGGTTCATTTACAGTTTATAAGAAAGTGGTTCAATACGAAAGCAAAGGATATGTTGTCAGCGAAACTGTTAGGAATGGCAATATGCCCGAAAAAACAATGTATACAATAACGCCGAAGGGAAAAGAAATTTTTCAAGAATTGATGACGAAATTTTCTTTGGCTGAAACAAGAGTCTTTTTAGACTTTAATGCAGTTATTGTGAATATGGCCCTGCTTGATGAAAATTCTGCAAATGAGTGTATTACCAATATTAAAAACAGTATTCAAAACACTAAAATGCAGATCGCAGAACAATTACCCACGCATAAGGATATTCCGTTATTTGGACGGACTATTTTGGAACAACAATTTTTGATTTTAGAAACACTGGAAAAATGGGAAGAACATTTTGAAAAAGAGTTGGCGAAAGAGAGGGAAGAAAAATGAATATGATGTATTTCATTTTTTTTAATTTGGTGATCTACTTACCGTTTCACTTATTTGAGGAAGCTATTGGTGATTTCCCTAAGTGGATGTATGAGCATAAATGGCTGCCTTATCATATGACGCACGGACACTGGATGGCGAACAATTTGTTTATTTACTATCCAATGCTTCTTGTATCGTTTTTTCTATTTGTGTTTATCAATCAATTTGTCTGTTTCGGAGTGGCAATTCTTATATGGGGAATCATAAATTTTGGAGACCATTTTTTCTATACGATCAAAGATAGAAAAATCTCTCCGGGGTTAGTAACTGGAATACTTTTTCTTGTCAATTCAATTTTTGGACTAAGAAATTATTGTTTGTCAGATTTCTTTTCTATATATCAGTTGATCATAGGAATTTTGATCGGTGGAGTGTTATTTGGTTTGCCTATGGGATTATGTGTTGTTTTATATAAGTTTTTTGATAAGTATTTCAAATAGATATATTGATAAAGCTGGAAGCGATAGATGTTGGCCGAGTTGGTATATGTGTAGAGAGGGCGGTCTTAGGATTTTCCTTTGTTAGATTTAGCACCTTGACAGAAAAGGTTCCATATAGTACTATTAAACATGAAAAGGAGACGTCCTTTTTTACGCTGTACAGCAAAACTGCCGCTTCTATCCTTGCGAAGCGGTGTGGCAGGGAAAGGTGTGATATCACTGGAAACACGGGCAGGTTTTTTGATCTCTCAAATTAAACAGGTTCAAGGGAGAGTTTTTGACCGGCTTTTGCAGACATGTGGCGTGGATGAATTTAATGGACCACAAGGGAATATTCTTTATGTGTTATGGAGAAGCGAGGGCATTCCCATTGTGGAACTTGCACAAAAGACAGGACTGGCAAAAAATACACTGACTGCAATGCTTTGCAGAATGGAAGAAAATGGCTTGATCTGTCGGGAAATTTCGGCTTTTGACCGGCGTCAAAGCATAATTAGCCTGACGCCCAAAGCACGTGCATTGGAGGAACGTTACGATCAAGTCTCCAGGCAAATGAATCGCCTGTTTTTTAAGGATTTTGAAAAGGCAGAGATCAAGGAATTAGAACAGTATCTTGACCGCATCGTTTCCAACTTGGAGCGGGCGGAACAAGCATTAAAAAAAGGAAAGGATGTACATGATGGCTAAGGTAAAAACTGAGATTGGTAATGATTATTGTCCGCAAGCGTTATTTCTTTATGGTACAAAACAGGAAGACGGGCAGCCTCATTTTGGTCTTTTCTGTTGGCTTGGATATTATCATTCTTCAGAGGGACTTGGGGTAATGGCTTGCATAGGTGAGGAAAAACAGACCAAGGATCTGATACGAAAAAACGGTGTGTTTTCAGCGAACCTCGTATCTGAACAGATGCTGCCTTTGGCAGATTATTACGGTTGTATCTGTGGCAGGACTACACCTGATAAGATGAAGCGCCTGCCTGCCGTAGAGTGGGGACAGGTGTTAGATGTACCAACCGTTGCGGAAAGCCCTGTCAGCTTTGAACTGGAAGTGAAAAAAGAGATCCCTATGGGAGACGGTTCAGATATTTTTCTCTGTTTGATCCGTAATGTAACCCAGGATGAACAACTGTTGGATACGACGATCCCCTTTACGGAAAGATTGATGCAGGCTGCTCCGGTATTAGCCCCAGGCGACGAAACCTACTCTTCCGTTGATGGAAGATACCTCGGAAAATGGGGAGAACCTATGAAAAATATAGCTGATATCAAAGAATAGCCGTATCATACAAATGCATTTTGGAAGAACAGGCTGCAAAGATATTGGAATCATTTGGTCCCCCCGAATAGGGGGGATTATTAAAATAATCGTTTACTTGGACACTATTCAGATGATATTTCGCCACTGTTGTTTGAAGTGCGGGAGAGGGTGATCGTATGTTTGAAGAAATATCATTCCCTGAACATGAATATGAGTCGGTTCAAGATTATTTGAATCGACTGGGGTATTGTTATACCACGAGGGTATATAAAGAAATCGGGAAATATAAAGTTGGGGAATTCTATACTGCCCCATGGGGTGATGTATTGAAAATAGACGAAGTGAAAACATACTGGAAAGTATCAGACCGCCCCTTTTATGACGAAATGAGCGATGACGAAAAGTTGGAAATCCGTCAATATTCTGAAGATATGGGATTGCCATATGAATTTATAAAGTTTTCTAAAAGTGCAGTATGATCATATTTCAGCAGTGGGAAACCGAGAATGTCATCGGTCATGAGGTGACGGCATGGATATAGAGATAAATATGGATATAGAGACATCAAGAATGTATATCAGAAATTTTAAGGAAAGCGATATCAATGATCTCTATGAGATATTGGGAGACAGCGAAACGATGAAAGACTGCGAGCCCGCCTATACATTTGAGAAGACACAGCAATTTCTAAAAGAATTTTGCGTTGACAAAAAGGCTGCATTTGCAGCGGTTCTGAAACGATCTCAAAAGGTAGCCGGCTATATTCTTTTCAAACCGTGGGAGGACGGTGTTTATGAAATCGGCTGGATATTTCACAAAGGCTATTGGCGAAGCGGTTATGCTTATGAATCCTGCTCGGCGGTAATCCGATATGGGTTTCAGCATTTGGGGGTACATAAAGTAGTCGCAGAGACAATAGACGGCGTAAAGTCCGTTGGTCTGATGGAGAAGCTTGGCATGAAGCGTGAGGGCATACAAAGAAGTCAGACAAAAGACAGTGAGGGGAATTGGGCGGACTTATATCTGTACGGTCTGCTTCAGGACGAGTTTCTATTTTTTTCATAGTAAGCGGGAAAGAAGATGAGTAGAATGGAAGAGCAGGAGATCCGGTCTGAGCATAAGAGCCGGGATGAGGGAAAGAGCCCGGACAGCCATAATGAAAGCGGTACACGGGAACAATCAGACAGGGGGCGGACAGGCAGGGAATCCGAAGACGGGAAGCAGACAGGAAGGGGACCGGAGAACACGGAACGGGCAGGCGGCAAAAGGAAGCATGGAAACAGACCGCGCAGCCATGAGATCGATATGGTACACGGACCGCTGTTTGGGAAACTGTTGCTTTTTGCACTGCCGCTCATGCTCTCCGGTATTTTGCAGCTTTTGTTCAATGCGGCGGATATCATTGTCGTCGGCAAATTTGCGGGGGATGAGTCGCTCGCGGCAGTCGGTTCGACCGGCTCTCTCATTAACCTGTTGACGAATCTTTTTATCGGGATGTCGGTCGGCGCCAATGTTGTGGCGGCTCAGTTTTACGGTTCGGGTCAGCGGGATAAGATCTCCGATACGATCCATACAAGCGTATTCTTAAGCCTGATCTGCGGCGCAGCTATGTCGCTGATCGGGATCCTGCTGTCCGGGCAGATGCTTGTCTGGATGTCTTCGCCCGATGATGTGATCGGGCTGGCTTCGATCTATCTGAGGATTTATTTTTTGGGGATGCCTGCGGTCATGGTCTACAACTTCGGCAGTGCGATCCTTCGCGCGGCGGGAGATACGAGAAGACCTCTGTATTTTCTGATTTTTGCGGGCGTCATCAATGTGATACTGAATCTTGTATTTGTGATCGGTTTTGGGCTGGGCGTTGTGGGCGTTGCGGCGGCGACAGTTATTTCACAGGTGATCTCGGCGGCGCTTGTGCTTTGGTGCATGATGCGGGATGAGGAGCTGCACTTTTCATTAAGGGAACTGCATTGTTCAGGAGAAATCCTGAAGCGTATCGTGCGTATCGGTATTCCGGCGGGGATACAGGGAACTGTGTTTTCCTTATCTAACGTCGTTATTCAGTCTGCGATCAATTCATTCGGAAAGATCGTCGTGGCAGGAAATGCGGCGGCTGCCAATATCGAGGGCTTTGTCTATGTTGCGATGAACGCCATGTATCAGACGGCTCTGACATTCATCGGACAGAATTACGGTGCGGGTGAGAAAAAAAGAATTCTGCGTGTGTTGTTTTATTGTCAGGGGATCGTGATCGTAGTCGGAACGCTGCTCGGAAATGCGGCGGTATTCTTTGGAAGGGAACTGCTTTCCATCTATTCGGATACGAAAGCAGTCATAGAGAATGGGCTGATACGAATGCAGTATATCTGCCGGTTTTATGCGCTCTGCGGGGTGATGGACGTGATGGTAGGGGCACTGCGCGGCATCGGATATTCCATCATGCCGATGATCGTGTCCTTAGTCGGCGCATGTGGTCTCAGGCTGTTGTGGATCGCCACGATCTTTAAGATGAACCGTACCATGGGGACGCTTTACATGTCGTATATCGTAACATGGACGATCACGGCGGTGGTGCATATCATTTGTTTTGCGGCGGCGTACCGGCGAAGTTACAAAACCCGTGCGCTTCACACGGCGAATCAGGTCTGAATCATTTGAGTCGTTGAAACTGGATGCATTATGATTGGTGCCGATGTCTTCTGCATCTACATTCGATCAGTCGAAACCGCTGTCCGTCCGATCAATGTCGGCGGGCGGGTCAGGGGAAAGCGGTTCTTCCAAATCGTCTTCGACCGGTTTCCATGCCTGTCCGAATTTAACATCCTTAAATAAAGAGGCAAGCCCTGTTATCTGCTTTAATCTGAGAATTTCGTCTTTATCCATGCCAAGATGCTTTGAGATCCAGGCATCGCTTCTGCCGAGTTCATGCAGCTCCTTTACGATATTGCTCATCAGATCGACATCATGGGAACCGCGCGCACGATTGTGGCGGACCGTACTTGCCATACGTCCGGCGAAAGGCTTGTCAATGACGGACACCGGCATCATGCCGTGTTCGCGCTCGTAAATGTCAGGATATTCCTTCATGACACGCCAGCGGTGGAAACCGTCGACGATCGCATACAGATCTTTTTGTTTGGAATAGTAGCAGACGATGGGCATGGTATAGCCATCCTCTTTGATACTGTCATAGAGCAGTTTCATCTCGGGGGGCGCCATATTGTTCGGGTTGTAAGTGTTGGGGATGATCTTTTCAAACGGTACGGCGATGACGCCGTATACCGGGCTTTTGTAATTAGATTCCGTCATGAAGCATTTCTCCGTATTTTCTTTTGATTCTGTCGATTTTGAGCTGATCCTGCTTTGTCATGCCGAATCCCATAAAACGGCAGATATGGTCATTTTTTAATATGCAGTAGCACATGCGCTTCCAACTCGGAATATCTTTGGAAGACTTAATATCATCGGTATCATCGGGAATATTGCCGATAAACACGACTCTGGTATTTTTCATTAACGTATAATTGGATATGCCGTTCCGCCGGATTTTGTATCCGTGATCGATCAGTTCCTGAATAACGTTTTCTTCCAGTCCGCCGCCGGTCTTATGCCAAAATTCGATGGAAGTCCTGAATTTTTTCACATAATTATTTCGGAGCCTTGCCGGAAGTGTGTCCAGCAAAAATTTGGTGTAGGATTCCCATGTGTGGTCGGGCGGGAGAGAGATGTTACGATAGCCCATTGCCTTTGTTTTGCCATAGATGGAACCAAAATTTGCACCGCGCACCCGCCCCACAAGCTTTGTCCAGATTTCAGGATCGATGACCCGGTACAAATTCAGGGAGTCCTTGGAATAATCGTTAAACGGCGAAGCGACCCGCATCTGATTGATTTTGAGTCCGGCTTTATAATACAGATCGTAGAGCTGATTATAATCATAATTAAAACGATAATTTGCAACCCAGACATCCTGATTGGACCAGTCATAGAGCGGCGAAGCGCACCATACGTCCTTAAACTGTTTGGAAATCCAGCATTCTCCCTGATAGCCGTACCTTTTATTGACGATACCGCTGTATCTCTGCAAGGACTCATCCGCACGTATGCCAAGCAGACAGACCGTATTCTGATTCCCGTGCTGTTCTTTATAAAAACGGCCAAACTGTTTTGCAAGATCTTCCTGATGCATTTTGTAAGTATAATGGTGAAAAGGATGATCGATCGTGATGACATATGGATAATCCGGACGTTTGCGGACCCATAGTTCTTCTTTCGCGTCATCCCACGGGTACCAGTACATTTCATAACTGCTGAGCGCAGTTCTGGTCGCCATCGGCAGACAGACCCAGTAAAGATCGCATTCCCCTTCCAAAGCCTTAAATGTTCTGGTAATATATTCGGTGGTCACGGTGTATTGCGCTTCAAAATCCTGATGAAATACGCCGATCCGGCGGTCAGGGTAATATTTGCGCTTGAAATCCAAAAGAAGATGCAGCAGGACGCCGCTGTCTTTCCCGCCGCTGAATGATACATAAATATTAGGAAATTCACGAAACAGGTAATGAAACCGCTGTTGTACGGCTTCATAAACACTTAGGTTCTGATAGCCTTTTGTCATCATGTCTGATCACCTTATCTTCCGCAATCTTTTCTGCGTTTATCAGGCGCTTTTCTTTTGCCTAATGTACTTATCTTTAGCTTTTGTCTAATGCACTTATCCGTTGATTTTGTCCAATGTACTGTCTGGCACATCGGCGGAGCGTTTTCACTTTAGGAAAACAGCTTGCGGAACGCGTCTTCGCTCATGGAATAAAGCGTGTGAGAAACAGTTTCTTTCCATGTTCCGGCATAGCGGCACAAGCTTGAAAGCAGGCACGCCGCTTCTGCATGCCCTTCAGCCGCAAGCAGCGGGAGAGGACTTGTGCAGATGATAAGCGGTACATCCGCATCGTTCAGGCGGATCTCATAGATCATGCCGAGGCGGTGGTTGCGCTCAAAGTTGTCGATGGTCTGTACGATCGGCACAATGTCAGTTCCGTCGAGAATGGTAGATGCGGAATTCATGACAATATCCCACCACTGCGGCGTGGAATAGCTGTTTGTCGGAAAACCGGACAATGCCGGATGCTCTTTTCGGATCAGAAGTCCCATTGTCCCGACCGGAATTTCTTTGTTCATGCCCTCCGAAATGCTGCGGAACATCGGATAGCACCAGAAATCTGTACAGTAAGTGCCGGTAACGGCATTCGGATTCTGCTCTTTGGAAAGGCAGAGAACCGCGGGAATACCGGCGCGCACACTTCTGACCGCACTGTCCGGATCTGTCGTGACGTCCGCATTCTGGAAACGGAAACAAAGAGCAGTGTCGGTGCTGCCGACACTTCCATCCGCGCACAATGCGGCATCGGGCGCAGGATAACTCCAAAGTTCGTAACGGTTGGCAATGTCGGTTCCCGAAAGGCGGATATGCAGCAAATAATGCTCCGGATTATCGGACGCCGGAATTTCGAGTGTAAACGGGCATAAAGGCGTATAGCCGTTTTCAGTCAGTTTTGCGGGTACGTCCAAATTCTGTGTCAGGACTGTTCTGCCGCTTTGCGCATCACTTAAAAGGAGTTCTACTGACAGGGAGTCCGGCAGTGTTTTGCGGTACCATGTCAGGGAAAGCATGCCGGAAAACGTGGAACCGTTTTTCAGCACATAGGAGGAAAATTCCGCCTGTATGACGGCGTCGGAGCAGAAATGCCTGAATTCTTCCGCACTGATGATGCCTTTATTTTCCATAAATGCATCGAGCATGCCGACGAGCGCGGTCCCCTGTCCGGAAAAGTCCTGAATATCCAGAATCTGGAAGCCTGCCATGTCCTTCGTGCGCAGAGCTGTTTCCAGTTCGTCTTTATAGCATGCTGCAGCGAGCGCGCCGGAAGACTTGAAATAGTCTTTTGCCATTGCGGACAAACCATTCTCTTTAAGCCGCCTGCGGAAGATCTCAAAATTGCGCGCTTCTAATACGCCGGTATATTTGGAGATCTCATCAAAATCGGGATAAGTCTCGTACTGGCCGATCTCATGGGATACGACCGGAATATGCGGGATTAATTCTTTTGCGGCTTCCGTCAGCTTTACACGTTTGATTCCGGTGCCGTACTGGATCTCGATCATGCCGTCCTCGCCGACTGCCGCGCTGCTTTCGGGATAATCGGGGAAAATAGCGGATTCATAATTGAAATCCGTGCAGGGGCGGTCGGTCTGCACATGGCCGAGAGGCTGGTCGCACATCGCATAGGAGCCGCGGATCTGCCGGTCAACGGTAAAACGGACGCCGCAGAAAAAGTCGTCGTTTGACTGAATGTTGGGAATCCATTGGAAATTGTTGGAGCCCTGCGTGTACAGATGGCGATTATCGTAAGCTTTATAGCCGCCGACCAGTTCGTTGACTGCTTCGGGACTTCCCCAAAGCTCGTTTCCCATCGACATCATACAAAAAGAAGGATGGTTGCCGAATTCATCCAAAATGCGGAATCCTTCTTTGGTCAGGTATTTCTGGCTTGTCCCGTCATAACCTTCTTCGCCTTCGGCGGCAAACGTCCCCCAGAAAGGCAGCTCGGGTTCGTAATAAATACCAAGCAGGTCAGCGGCAAGAAAAGCGGCTTCAGGCGGGCAGCAGGTGTGGCAGCGGTAATGGTTGATACCGAACTCTTTCGCTTTGCGCATAACAGCCAGCCAGCCGGAAAGATTCATCGGGGCATAGCCGGTCAGCGGGAAGATCATACCGTCATGCTTACCGCGCAGAAATGTTTTGCGGCCGTTGATCATAAAGTGCATGCCGCGCGCTTCAAATTTACGGATACCGCACCATACGGCGGCAGAGTCGCCATGTCCGTTTTCATCCGTGAGTGAGACAGCCAGGCGCAGCACAGCCGGATCGTATTCGTCCCATACCGGCAGCGATGCCGGAAGCGCCGCGCTGAAGTGTATCATGTCTTTCTCACACTCGCATTGTACGGTGGATGCCCCGGCTTTTATACCGGACGGCTGTCCGTCAAAGCTGTCTGAGGCAAGCGTGACAGCCGATGCCTCCACGAGGACCTGCTCTGCGGGCAGGATCGTATGAAGTCCGTAAGCGTCGGAAGGCATGTCCGGTACGGACATGCTGCCCAGTGTGACAGGAAGTACTTTCACGGTTAGATTGGTATGCGCAGCGTCCTGAAAGCGATCGATCAGGACCGTGCCGGACAGAATCCTTTTTTCATAATCCGTGTCGATACGGATCTGACGGATGCGCAGTGTATCATAAAATGTCAGCGTCATCTCACCAAGGATACCGTTCCAGTTTGTCTGTGTATCGGGAGAGGTCATGTGACCGCCGCGCGTCGGATAGTCTGTGTTGGAAGTCATGATCGTCAGAACAGGGTGCTCCTGTCGGATCAATGTGGTCAGATCATAGATATGTGATGTGCAGAGGCTGTCCTGCGAACCGGCATAGACGCCGTTGACCCAGACATGGGAGATTCTTGTGCGTTCAAGCTTCAGAATGGCGTGCTGTCCGACTGCTTCGGGCGCGATGTCAAGCGTCCGCTGATACCATGCATAGCCTTCGGTAAGGTGGCGGACAGTCAGAGTGCCGGCCTCTAAAGCCGGATTGGGAGCGCCTTTTTTCTGCTCCGAAGTGGTGCCGGGAAGGTGAATGGTATCGGAAAAGGAATCAGTCTCGTAGTGCGCTTCCATGCCTTTTCTTTCGTTATCAAGCCGGAAAGCCCAGTCTCCGGAAAGATCATACTGACAGGTCATAATCAGATTCTCCATTTCTATACTTTTATGGTATTTTATGCTATAAAACCGCAGACCGGACGATGTGCCGGCAGGCGCGCGGTCCTGTCCTGAAAGCGGAAAAACGCCGGATATGAAGCATTTAGCCGTAGTTATAAGCATAGCATAAGTGGAAATGAATTGCGAGGGGGCGTGCCGATTTTTTGCCAAATTTTTCCAATTTTATTTTTTGGATTCTATAAATTTCTATAAAAAACAGTTGGATTTAGAGGCTGTTTTTGATAAAATAGTACAATAAAAATAGAAATAACAGGTTATATGCGAGGACGTTGAAATGATTTATAAATGTCACAATTGCGGAGGAAACGTTGTCTACGATCCGCAGCGAAAGAAAATGTATTGCGCGCACTGTGAGGGAACGGACAGTGAGGAGCCGGTATCCGGCGGCGGAATCGCACAGTGCGCAAACTGCGGGGCGCCGCTTCAAATCAAAACGTTTCAGTCTGCGGGGAAATGCGATCATTGCGGCTGTTATCAGATTTTCGAGGAGCGGGTCAGCGGGCAGTTTACGCCCCATTTGATCCTGCCGTTTACAATCAGCAGGCAGGAGGCGGAGCGAAAGCTGAACACGGAGTTTGGCTGGCGTACGTTTGCGCCTTCCTCATTTCTCTCAAGGGCGACCCTGCAGAAGATGGAAGGAATGTATGTTCCTTTTTTTATGTACGACTATCATGTGCATTATGACTGGTCGGGAAAAGGAACAAAAGTACGGGCGTGGACGTCGGGAGATACAGAATATACGGAAACCGCCTACTATCATATCAACAGGAGTATGGAAGCAGATTTTATGCGTATACCGGTGGATGCTTCGAACGCGATGGACGATACGAAGATGGATCTGGTAGAGCCATATGATTACTGGGCGCTTGAACGATTTCAGATGAAGTATATGTCCGGTTTCTTTTCGGAAATGTATAATCAGGGTTCGCAGCAGCTTGAGCCTCGTGCACACAGGAAAGCGGAACGGGATGCGGAAGAGCTGATGATGCAGTCCATTGCGGGATATGCAACGCTTACGCCGGAGTACCGGAATATGAATGTGGATCAAAAAGCGGTCGATTACGCGCTGATGCCGGTGTGGGTGTATGAATATGAGTACGGCGGGGAGACATATATATTTTATGTAAACGGACAGACGGGGAAGATTGTGGGAAAGATGCCGCTGTCTAAGCCGAAAATGATTGGTTACAGCGCGTCCGTATTTGGATTCATGATGATCATCGGACAGCTTGTACGCATGATCATGGAGGTATAAGTTTGAAAGTAAACTTTCAAATATTGATTGGTATGTGCGCTGAAGCGCACAAAGGGGTATACTGATATGAAAAAATACATAAAAAGTATGGCTTTTTTTCTGATCGCCATTGCGGTACTGCTGGTCATTTACTTTGTGATACGGGGAATGAGGGGCGTTGTCGGGGAAGATTATGTGCGTGGCAACTTAACGGCACCCGCACAGAGAGTTTATGATTATGCGGGTGTGCTGACTGCTTCCGAGGAAGAAAAGCTGGAAAAGCTGATCGCGAAGCGGGAAGGGCAGATCGGATGCGATATCGTTCTGGTCATCTTAAATGAGCCGCTTTCTTCCTATGCCAAAGCATATGAGGACGTGCTTGGGCATCTGTCAGAATCGGAATATGTAATGGTCTATGCAGACAATTTTTATGACGAGTATGCATTTGGATACAACAAGCCGCACGGGGATGGCTGTGTGTTCGTGGATAACTGGGATCGGAGCGACAGCGCTTATGGATATGCATATAACTGGCTGTCCACCTCGGGCAGGGTCGAGAGCCGGTTTTCCACGAGTATGATCGATCACGTGGTGGATGAAGTCAACAGCAGGGTCAACAGCGATCCCTATGAAGCGTATAAGAGTTATGTAAACAATATTTATTCCTATATGTCAGGACACGGCTCACCGGGCAGATTTGTGATTCCGTTGTATGCAGTCGTGATTGTGAGCGTGTTGGTTGCGGTCTTTTATCTGATTGGTAATCTGACTAAAAATATTGGGGCCAGAACGACCGCAAGTAATACTTATGTAAACGGCGGGAAGCCGAAGATGACAGTCATGACCGATCATTTTATCAGCAAGAGTGTGACAAAGAGACATATTGAAAGAAGCAGCGGCGGAGGCGGCGGGGGAGGCCATCATACTTCTGCAGGCGGTCATTCCCACGGCGGCGGGGGAGGTCATCATTGACAGGTTTCGGCGGCTTCAGACAGTTTATACAGCGTTTGGGCGGTCAGTATGCCTTATGACAGGCAGTGTGCAATTGCCTGTTATCGTTTACGGAAAGGAGAGTTCATTATGAAAAAGAGAACATGGAGAGCGGTGTTTGCCGTGCTGGTATGTGCGGTCATGCTGATGTGCGGAGCCTGCGGAGGTGATGCGCAGGATTCCAAAAAGCAGGGAGATGCGGCGGAAGAGGTCACGAATACACCGGATGACGGAAATAACGCGGACAGCAGCGGCGCGGACTCAGGAGAGGACATTGTCGGCGGCGGTTCGGACGAGGGCGGTGACATTGCGGATGGCAGCGGCACGGACGCCGGGGAAAACACGGCAAATGACGGTAGTCCAGAAGGCAATGATTCTACGGACATCACTGCGCTTAAGGAGCAGATGGGCTTTCATGTGGAAGGGCGGGCGCTTCTGGATGCGAACGGTAATCCGTTTGTCATGCGCGGCGTCAACCATGCGCACACCTGGTTTGCGGACGAGCTTGGCACTGCGTTAAAGGCGATACAGGAGACGGGGTCTAACGCGGTGCGCATCGTACTCTCTGACGGAGGACAGTGGACAAAGACGGATGCGCAGGCAGTGGCGGATATTTTGGCGATCTGCAAGAATCTGGGAATGGTCGCGATTTTGGAAGTACATGATGCAACCGGCTATAATGATGTGGATTCGCTGTTACAGGCGGCGGAATATTTTGTGGAGATCAAAGATGTGCTGATTGGTACCGAAGATACCTGCATCATCAATATTGCCAACGAGTGGGGCGGTGACTGGAACAGCGGGCGCTGGCGTGAAGGGTATACGCAGGCGATTCCAATGCTGCGTGAGGCAGGTCTGGCACATACGATTATGGTGGATTCCTGTGGCTGGGGTCAGTACGGAAAGTGTATCGGAGATTATGGAAGGGAAGTATTTGAGGCGGATGTGCTCGGCAACACGATGTTTTCCGTTCACATGTACGGAACCGCGGGCGGCACAGAGAAATCCATCGATGATAATATCGGTTATGCGCTTGATCAGGATCTGTGTCTTGTGATCGGAGAATTTGGCTACAACCATTCTGACGGCGATGTTTTGGAAGATTATATCATGGCGCGCTGTGTGGAGCTTGAAGTGGGTTATCTTGCATGGTCATGGAAAGGGAACGGAGGCGGCGTGGAGTATCTTGATCTGGCGTTAGACTGGAACGGCGCGCGTCTCTCGGAGGACTGGGGGGAGATCGTCATAAACGGTCCGAACGGGATCAGGGAGACAGCAGAGCCGTGCACGGTGTTTACGGCGGCGGACCAGGATTAGCAACGGAGATTTCAAAGAAGACAGGACATCAAAAGACAGAACATAAAAAAACATCAAAAGGGAAACATCAAAGAAAGGATCATAGAAGCGGGTTTCAAAAGAGGGTCAAAAAAAGAGTTTCGCAGGGGTGTCGCGGAACTCTTTTTTCTATTTCTATTAAATTCAAAAAAGATATGCCTCAGCGGGATTTATAAAAATCACGCATTAGCAGAATACTTTGTTGTATGCAAGATTCAGGCGGGAAATTTTTCTGGAAGCGTAATTCTTGTGATATACGCCCTTGCTCGTCGCCTTATCAATCGCGCTTGTCGCCGCCAACACGGCAGAAGCAGCTGCATCCTTATCTTTAGCGTCGATCGCTGCATATACTTTCTTGATCGCAGTTCTCACGCCGGAGCGGATCGCTTTATTTCTGTCTGCCTTTTTCCGGCTGACTAAAATTCTCTTCTTCGCGGATTTGATATTTGCCATGATAACACCTCCATATCTGATCGTTGTATTAACTCCCGGTGTTTCATTATAGCCGGACACGGACGAACTAATGTAAACACACATAGAGTATGATAGTGAATTTGAATGATTCTGTCAATACATAATTTTCTTTTTTTGGGTCAAAATAAAAAAATCTTGTATGAAAAGAGGGATTAGTAAGATGCCATGTCAAATCAGAACAGACCTCGCATTAGAAGCGCGGGAGAGCGCAGAGGAAGCATCGGGGGATTTGCGGGGAGTAAGTGTGGATGAATATGATCTTGAAGAATCGGATATTCACGTGACGAAAGTCGTGATCGAGTCTGCAAATGGGGCGACTGCACTCGGAAAGCCGGTCGGAACGTATATCACGCTCGAAGCGCCTGCAATGACCGAACCGGACGAAGACTATCATAAGGAAATTTCCGAGGAGATCGCGCGCCAGCTTTGGGCGCTTCTGCCGGATATGACCAATGAGCAGTCCATTTTGGTGGTAGGTCTCGGAAACCGGGACGTGACGGCGGATTCTTTAGGACCGCGAGTGACGGATAATCTGCTGATCACCAGACAGGTGATGAAAGAGTTTGGCGCGGCAGCTTATAACCGGGAAAGAATGCACCTTGTGAGCGCGGTCGTGCCCGGCGTTATGGCGGCGACGGGAATGGAGACGGCAGAGATCATACGCGGCGTGACCATGCAGACAAAACCGGATGCGGTCGTTGTCATTGATGCGCTTGCAGCCCGCAGCACGAGACGCTTGAACCGGACGATCCAAATTACCAACACGGGTATTCATCCGGGGTCGGGCGTGGGGAATCACAGGAGCGCGATCACAGCGCAGACGATCGACGTACCGACCGTCATAGCGATCGGGATACCAACTGTCGTGGATGCGCAGACGATCGTAAACGACGCCATCGGCAGATGGCATGCAGGAGAGCAGGCGAACGGAGATATGGAGACGCCGGAGCTGATACCGGAGCTTGCCAATTTTTATGTCACGGGAAAAGATGTGGACGAGATCGTGAAACGCTTAAGTTTTACGATTTCCGAGGGCTTAAACCGGACGTTTGAAAGATTCAGCGCAGAGGCATAGCGGCATACGTCAGCGTCATACTGCCGCTGTCAGTATGCCGCACGGCATATCACCGTTTCTTGTCTCATAGAATAGAACAGATTACGGGTGAGAAGGGAATGCCGTGCAGATGCGGGAAATTTTCATACAGGATAGCGTGGGCAGGAGGACGAAAGTGTGTCTGATCGTCCTTCTTCTTCTGTTTTTTTTGATCGCGGTGTCTAATATCTTAAACGACGCGGCAAAAAAACGGGGGGATGACATGGCATATGAAGAGGAAACGGGGATCAGTCAGAGTCAGGAGGACGCCGGGCATGTTTTTTTAGAGAATCTGAGGGACAGGGTATATCAGAGTCTTGTTCCGGTTTATGCATTTGCGGAAGAAACGAATCTTCCTGATAGCTTCGGAGAGATGATATTCCAAAGCGTGTGCGGGGAGATGCCGGTATTTTTAGAGATCAGGGAGCAGGAGCGGGATACCCGCGAAAGCCGTAGTACTTATGAGGAACTGATCGCTTTGGAGATCGAACGTGAGCGGAGTATGCTTACGGACGATGCACCGCAGGAACATGAGGAGGAGGTCTATTTTCGCGCGGAGGGAGAGCAGGGCGTTGCTCCGAATCCTGCCGATACACAGCTTGTGGATGAGCTTGTATTATCAGAAAACCAGGCGTATGTCAAAGGATCGGAGCAGGGAGACGTCGCGGAGACGATGTCCGGCAGTTTTGCACTGCGCACGGTGCCGAGCTTTACCTATGATGACTGGACACAGTATCTGGAGCTTTCCGAGCTTGTGAAGGGATTTTATATTGTCGATCCGACAACCACGGCGACGACGGAACGCTTAAATATCGCGGAGCTGACTGGGGCGGATATGACGCTGAAAGGGGATGCGTCGAGTCCGCAGATTTTGATCTACCATACGCATTCACAGGAGGCTTATGCCGATTCCGTCCCCGGAGACGTGTCGACCGGAGTGGTAGGGGCGGGCGAATATTTAGCGCAGCTTCTGCGCACACAGTATGGGTTTAACGTGATCCATCACACGGGACAATATGATGTGGGCAACCGCGACATGGCGTATTCTTATGCAGGCCCCGCCATTCAGCAGATCCTTGAGGAGAATCCGACTATTGAAGTTGTGATCGATCTGCACCGGGATGCGGTCAAAGAGGAGACCCGGCTTGTAGCGGATATTGACGGCAGGCAAACCGCAAAGTTCATGTTTTTTAACGGTTTAAGCTATAACAATACGCAGGGAAATATCGATTATCTATATAACCCGTACATAAAAGAAAATCTGGCGTTTTCTTTTCAGGCGCAGGCGCTGGCAAATGAGTATTATCCGGGCGTGACGCGCGGGATCTATCTGCGCGCGCTGCGGTATAATATGCATTTTCTGCCGAAAAGCATGCTGATCGAACTGGGTGCACAGACCAATACCTGCGAGGAGATCTGGAATGCGGTGCCGATCATTGCGCAGATCCTTGGTATGGAGCTGAGCGGAACGGGATGACATGGGAGCAGCCGGCCCGCAGCACTGATTTTATCACAGGTGCATGGACATAGGAGGCATTATTTGCTATAATCCATTCAGAGTCCGAAGAAATTCGGGCAATGGAAAAGGAGTAATGTTATGGCGCAGATTGATCAGAGTAAGATTCGGAATTTTTGCATTGTAGCTCATATCGACCACGGGAAGTCCACGCTTGCAGACCGCATCATCGAGCGGACGGGGCTTTTGACTGAGCGGGAGATGCAGGCGCAGGTGCTTGACAATATGGATTTGGAGCGTGAGAGGGGCATCACGATCAAAGCGCAGGCAGTCAGAACCGTTTATAAAGCGAAAGACGGGGAGGAATATATCTTAAACCTGATCGATACGCCGGGTCATGTAGATTTTAATTATGAGGTCAGCAGAAGCCTTGCCGCATGTGACGGGGCGATTCTTGTCGTGGATGCGGCACAGGGCATTGAAGCACAGACGCTTGCAAATGTCTATCTGGCGCTCGACCACGATTTAGAGGTGGTTCCTGTCATTAACAAGATCGATCTTCCGAGCGCGGAGCCGCAGCGTGTCATAGATGAGATCGAGGATGTGATCGGGCTGGAGGCGCAGGATGCGCCGCTCATTTCAGCCAAAAACGGAATCGGTATCGACGATGTGCTGGAGGCTGTCGTCCACAAGCTGCCCGCGCCTGCGGGACATGCGGACAACCCTCTTCAGGCGCTGATCTTTGATTCGGTTTATGATTCATATAAAGGTGTTATTATTTTTTGCAGGATCAAAGAAGGCACGGTCAAAAAGGGCATGAGGATCAAAATGATGGCGACCGGCGCAGTGCAGGATGTTGTTGAAGTCGGTTATTTTGGCGCCGGACAGTTCATTGCCTGCGAGGAGCTTTCTGCAGGAATGGTCGGTTATATTACGGCATCCATTAAAAATCTGAAAGAAACACAGGTCGGCGATACCGTGACGAATGCGGATGCGCCCTGCGATAAGCCCCTTCCGGGATATAAAAAAGTACAGTCCATGGTGTTCTGCGGATTGTATCCTGCTGACGGCGCGAAATATCCGGATCTGCGTGACGCGCTGGAAAAGCTGCAGTTAAACGATGCATCGCTGCAGTATGAACCGGAGACATCGGCAGCACTCGGCTTTGGATTCCGATGCGGCTTTTTAGGACTGCTTCATTTGGAGATCATTCAGGAGCGCCTGGAGCGCGAGTATAATCTGGATCTGGTGACGACGGCGCCCGGCGTTGTGTATCGTGTTTATAAAACGAACGGGGAGCTGGTCGAGCTGACGAATCCGTCTAATCTGCCCGATCCGTCGGAAATCGATTATATGGAAGAGCCGGTCGTCAGCGCGGAGATTATGGTGACGACGGAGTTTATCGGTTCGATCATGCAGCTCTGTCAGGAGCGGCGCGGCAGATATGTCAGCACCGAATATATTGAGACGACACGGGCGCTCTTAAAATATGATCTGCCGTTAAACGAGATCATCTATGACTTTTTTGACGCCTTAAAATCGCGTTCAAGAGGCTATGCGTCGTTTGACTATGAGATCAAGGGCTATGAGCGTTCTTCGCTTGTAAAACTGGACATCCTCATCAACCGCGAGGAGGTGGACGCTCTCTCGTTCATCGTCCATGCGGACAGCGCTTATGAGCGCGGACGCAGGATGTGTGAGAAGCTCAAAGAAGAGATCCCGCGCCATTTATTCGAGATTCCGATCCAGGCTGCGGTCGGCGGAAAAGTCATTGCGCGTGAGACGGTCAAGGCAATGCGCAAAGACGTGCTTGCCAAGTGTTATGGCGGTGATATCACGCGGAAAAAGAAGCTGCTGGAGAAGCAGAAAGAGGGCAAAAAACGTATGCGTCAGATCGGCAGTGTCGAGATTCCGCAGAAAGCATTTATGTCGGTTTTGAAACTGGATGACGATTGAAATGAGGACGGGGCAGGACCGGGGCACGGTCATGAATCAGGCGGAAACGGCGAAAAAGCCGCTTGCCATTTATCTTCATATTCCGTTCTGCGTGCGAAAATGCCTGTATTGTGATTTTCTGTCGGCGTCTGCATCCGAAGAACAGATAGAACATTATGTCAACTTGCTCCTTCGTGAAATGCAGGCGTCTGCCGATAGCGGACAATTGCAGGATTACGAGGCGAAAACGGTTTTTATCGGAGGCGGGACGCCGTCACTTTTGTCTTTCCGACAATTAAAAATGGTATTATGTAAACTCAAATCCGTTCTTCCTGTTTGCGCGGACGCGGAAATCACCATGGAAATGAATCCGGGAACCGTGACCAAAACGCAGCTTGCGAACATAAAGAGCGTCGGTATCAACCGGATCAGCATCGGCGTGCAATCCTTTCAGGACGGGGAGCTTCTCGCGCTCGGACGCATTCACAAAGCGGCTGAGGCATACAGGCTGTGGGAGTGGACGGAGCAGCTCGGATTTAAGAACCGTAATCTGGATCTGATGAGCGGAATCCCGGGACAGACGGAGCAGACTTTTCGTGATACCCTAAACCGGGCTGTATCGCTGAAACCGGAGCATCTTTCTGTTTACAGTCTGATCGTGGAGGAGGGAACGCCTTTTTATGAGATGTATCCGGACGGCGCGGTGGACGAGGAGACGGACAGACGGCTATATGCGCTGACCGGGGCGTTTTTGCGGGCGCAGGGCTATGAGCGCTATGAGATTTCCAACTACGCGAAGGAAGGTTATGCATGCAGACATAATCTGACTTACTGGACGCGCGGGGAATATCTGGGATTCGGACTCGGCGCGGCTTCATTGATGAAGGATGTGCGGCTGCGGAATGCGCCGGATATGGCGCGGTATGAAAAAGGCATTATAGAGCGGGAGGCGCTTTCCGAAGAAGACTGCATGGCGGAGATGATGTTTTTGGGACTCAGACTGATCCGGGGGGTGTCGGAGCAGGCGTTTTATGCCAGATTTGGCAAAAGCCTTGATGAAGTGTATGGAGACGTTCTTAAAAAGCATATGAAAAACGGACTTCTTGAGTATAAAGACGGGTTCTTTTTTCTCACGGAACGGGGATTGGATGTCAGCAATTATGTGATGGCTGACTTTATCAAATAGAATCAGGGACTTTCGAATAGAATCAAAGATGTCCAAATAAAATTATAAATTTTATTGTGAAAATTTACAAAAAATACGTTGATTTCGTTTGTTTTTTCTTGCACTTTATAAATGGGGTTTGTATAATAAAGGTAACGTCCCGATATCGGAGGACATGCTTTGCAGATTTTCTGGTGTCAGGAATAAATGGTGGAAAGGCACTTTCGATCCCAAGGTCACATAGAATATATCAAATTGACTTTGGGGGCTTCTTTTGAAAACGTTTCAAAAACCGTTATCCGCGCAGGAGGAAACCCGATACCTTAGGCAGATGCGGGAGGGCGGCGAGGAAGCTTTAGAGGCGAGACGGATTCTGATCGAACGCAATCTTCGGCTTGTCGCTCATGTTGCCAGGAAGTACCAAAGTCCGTCGCAGGAGTTGGACGATTTGATCTCCACGGGCGCGATCGGGCTGATCAAGGCGGTGGACAGTTTTAATCATGAGAAGGGCAGCAGACTTGCAACTTATGCGGTGCGCTGTATCGATAACGAGCTTCTGATGATGTTTCGTTCCCGAAAAAAGATTTCCAGAGAGGTTTCCATATACGAGCCCATCGGTTCCGATAAGGAAGGCAATGAGATCAGCCTGCTCGATATTATCGAACACGAGCAGACGGACGTGGTTGAGAGAATGGAGTTAGAGGAGCGGTTGAAAGTACTGCCGCGATATTTAAGGGATTGTCTGACCAGGCGGGAACAACAGATCATCTTTATGCGTTACGGACTGTTGGACGGACATGAGATGACACAGCGTGAGATCGGCGAAAAGCTTTCGATTTCCAGAAGCTACGTCTCACGAATTGAAAAAAAAGCATTACACAAGATGCTGATCTGCTATGCCGAACACGAGCAGAGACGGCATAGGCGGACATAGAGGGGGAAGCGGGAATGTTATTTGTTAGAACGGCGGAGTTAAAAGCGGGTATGAGACTGGCAAGGCCAATCTACAGTAAGGAAGGTGTTCTCTTATATGAACGGAATTCCAAATTGACCACGCAGAGTATCAATTCCGTAAAGAATTTCGGACTGATTGGTATCTTTATTCTTGAGCCGGCTGAGCCTGTTCCGCCGATGACGAAAGATGATATAGAGTTTGAACGCTTCCAGACGATGAATGTCTATGCGATCGACGATGAACTTGCAAGGATCATTCAGACGAAGCGCGCGACGAAGACGCAGGTGATCACGGCGAACGTGATCCGTTCTTACGGTCATTTGGATAAAAAAATCAATTTCGTACAGAATCTGCGCAGCAAAGAGGATTATGTGTGCAAGCATGCCCTCAATGTTGCGATTCTGTGCGCAATGATCACGCATGTGATGAATATGAAGATCGACGAGCAGCTTGATACGGTCGTTGCGGCAGTCGTGCATGATGTCGGGAAACTCATGCTTGCAAAGACCATGCCTGAAATGATATCGAACGAGGAAGTTGTGGAGCGGTATGAACTTCAGGGGTTTGATTTAGTGGAAAAGACCTTTTCTTCAAATCCGGGTGTGAAGCGGATCTGCGTGCAGGCGCAGAAGATGCAGAGCAATTTTGAAAAAGGGATTTTTAATCCGGATATCAAGCTGGTACAGGGGGCGAAGGTGCTTTTAGTCGCGAATGCGTATGATGAGATGACGGCAATGCAGCTTGAGGGAGAACCGGCATCGGAGGTCAGGGCGCTGAAGCTCTTTATGGAAAATCCGGACGTGTTCGATCCGGATGTTGTAGATGCGATGATCAGATCTATCAACATTCTTGGCCCGGGAAGCTGTGTTGAGCTGAACACAGGTGAAAAAGGACTCGTCCTTGCACAGAATAATGAGAATATTTTAAGGCCGATGGTACTGACTTTTGATACGAATATGATCGTGGATCTCAGCAATGAGATGGCCTATGGCGATCTTGAGATCAAGGATATCATGAAGACGATGGACAACCGTTATGTGATCGACAGCACGGCGCTGAAGCGCAGCGGATTTGCATTTGAGGAGCCGGAATATGTGGAGGTCCCGGACGAAGAAGAATATGTTCCGGGCCGTGATTTTTAAAAAAGAGAAGGGTATGATGCGGCAGAATTCCGGTATGGGATCGAACCGATAAAAAAGAAACGAAGCGGGGGAATCAGTCATGGGAGTTATTTCTGTGGAGGAAGTACTTGCAAAAGCAAAGGAAGCAGGTGCTTCCGATGTACATATTACGGTTGGCGTGCCGCCAAAAATGCGTGTGAACGGCGATCTGATCACAATGGATTATGAACGTATGCTTCCACCCGACACGCACAGGGTCGTGGAAGATATTATGAGCGACTTTCAGCTTCAGCGTTTTGAGGAGCGGGGAGAGTACGATATGTCATTTTCTATTCCGAATATCGGGCGTTATCGTGTCAACGCATATAAGCAGAGAGGTTCTGTTGCAGTTGCCCTGCGTTTGGTCGGTACTGAGATCCCGGCGCCGGAGTCCCTCGGCGTGCCGCCCTCTGTGGTGGAGCTGTCGCAGCGTAAAAGAGGACTGGTACTTGTGACGGGACCGACCGGAAGCGGTAAATCCACCACACTGGCGGCGGTCATTGATAAGATCAACAATACGCGGGATGCACATATCATCACATTGGAAGATCCGATCGAGTATCTGCATTCCCATAAGCTTTCGATGGTAAATCAGCGCGAGATCGGTCTGGATACACAGAGCTATGCCAATGCGCTGCGCGCTGCGCTGCGTGAAGACCCTGACGTGATTCTTGTGGGTGAGATGCGTGATTTTGATACGATCAGCGTTGCGATTACGGCGGCGGAGACCGGGCATCTTGTTCTTTCCACCTTGCATACGATCGGTGCGGCGAGCACGGTCGACCGTGTCATTGACGTATTTCCGCCTCATCAGCAGCAACAGATCCGCGTACAGCTTTCAAACGTGATAGAGGCAGTCGTTTCGCAGCAGCTTATTCCGACCGCGGACGGCAGAAGCCGCGTTGCAGCGTTTGAGGTCATGCATGCAAATCATGCCGTGCGGAACCTGATCCGTGAAGGAAAGTCCCATCAGCTTGTCTCTGTCATGCAGACGAACCGTAAGATGGGAATGATCACCATGGACGAAGCGATCCAGCAGCTTTATATGGAGGGGCGTATTACCCGTGAGATGGCGATCCAGTTTGCAACCGATCCGGACGGTATGTCAATGAAGCTGTTGTAGGACATGTTCTGAATTACTTTTTGATCCGGCAGTCTGTCTGTGGCTGCCGGAACGATCATTCTTCTGAAAGGCAGGCATCCCCGATCGGGAGTGCCGTTCGCCGAAATATTCCCAAATGAAATATTGGATAACTAAATAAAATGTCATTGACGTAAAGGAGGATCAAACTGTGTTTACGACAACTTTATCAGGAGGTCTCAGCGGAATCGAAAGCTATCTTGTCCGAGTGGAGGTGGATACCGCACAGAGCCTGCCGGGATTTGATATGGTCGGGATGCTTGGAAGCGAAGTGCGGGAGGCAAGGGAGCGTGTGCGTGTCGCACTCAAAAATACGGGAATCTGCGTGCCGCCGGTGCGTATTACCGTAAATCTTTCTCCGGCGGATATTCGTAAGGAGGGAACCGCGTACGATCTTCCGGTTGCAGTGGGGGTTCTTAAGGCGTTGGAACTTGTTCCAAAAGAGGCTTCTGAGGATATGCTCTTTTTGGGAGAACTGGGCTTAAACGGGGAGATAAAAGCGGTGCGGGGCGTTTTGCCGATCGTGTTGAAAGCGCGGGAAAAGGGAATCGGTATCTGTATCGTTCCGAAAGAAAATGCGCAGGAAGCATGCGTGGTACAAGGGGTGCGGATCGTGGGGGTCGAAAGTATGAAACAACTGTGCGATTATTTATGTCAATCGCCTGGTGAGCGCGAGAGGCAGCTCCCATATGAGAAACAAAACACATCGCCGCCGGACGGCGGCTCAGGACAGGAGCCTGATTTTTCCGATGTCAACGGACAGCCGGCCGTGCGCAGGGCAGCCGAGATTGCAGCGGCAGGTTTTCACCATCTCATGCTGATCGGACCGCCGGGCTCCGGGAAAACGATGATCGCAAAGAGAATCCCATCTATTCTTCCACCGCTTTCTTTTGAAGAAAGTCTGGAGGTCTCAAAGATCTATAGTGTTTCGGGACTGCTTCATGCAGGAGAGGCGCTTATCACAAAACGTCCATTCTTAAATCCACATCATACGATTTCTAAGCAGGCGCTTTCGGGCGGCGGCAGGATCCCTCTTCCGGGTGTGATCAGTCTTGCGCACAGGGGTGTGCTTTTTCTGGATGAACTTCCCGAGTTTGGAAGAGAGGTCATAGACATCATGCGGCAGCCGCTGGAAGATAAGCAGATACATATTGCGAGGAGCTGCGCGAGTTATACATATCCGGCGGATTTTATGCTGGTGGCGGCGATGAATCCCTGTCCCTGCGGTTATTATCCTGATCATAATAAGTGCCATTGCACACCTGGGGAGATCCGCCGTTATCTTTCGCGGGTTTCAGGACCGATTCTGGACAGGATCGATCTCTGTGTCGAGGCTCCGCGCCTTACCATCGCAGAGATTTCGGCAGGACAGAACAATGAAAGCTCGGCCGCGATAAGGGGGCGTGTTATGGCGGCGAGAGAGCGGCAGGAGCATCGTTTCAGGGGAACACCGTACCGCTTTAATACCGATCTGAAAGCGGGGGAGCTGAGGCGCTATGTGGAGCTTGGTGAGAGAGAATTAAGAATGCTGGAGCAGCTCTTTTTGACAATGGGCTTAAGCGCAAGAGCTTACCACCGCATTATCCGGCTGGCGCGCACGATCGCCGATCTGGATGAAAGCGAAAAGGTGCTTGAGCGTCACATCAGCGAGGCGGCGTGTTACCGGGCAGCAGATCCGGGGATGCGGCTTACACAGCTTTGAGCCTCGTTTCCGTAACGCAAAGCAGAATCTTAGAAAGAAAAAACAAATAGGAGAAAAGCGAGACACCCAAATAAAGGATTGGGATTGTATATTTTGCACAATGGTATACGTTATCAAAGGGTGTTTCGCAATTGCATGAATATTAAATAGAAAAGGAGAGGCAACATGGATTTACATAACAATCAAAATAGTGTTTTGGGATGCTGTGACGGCGCAGCAAAAAAATTTAGTGATCAGAACAAGGGTCATCTTTCAGAAACGGTTTATGCCTGCTGGCTTGACCGGATTCCGACGATCGGGCCAGTCTGTATCAAGCATCTGTTAGCCGAGTATCAAAGCGCGGAACAATTGTACCGGCTGCCGGAGAGTGAGATTTCAGGACTTGCACAGAGCAGACTGCTTACGGCGGCACAGGCGGAAAAATTGCGTGAATACCAGACGGACTCAAGATATGAGCCGTGGCAGCTTTATGAGGATATGACAGCACGGGGAATCCATCCGGTCCGCTATGAGGATGAATCATATCCGAACCGTCTGCGTGCCATTCCTGATCCGCCGCGCATTTTGTATGTAAAAGGCGGCATTCCTGACGAGGCTGGTCCAAGCGTCGGCATCGTCGGCGCACGTCTCTGTTCCGACTACGGACGATATACAGCGCGCAAGTTCTCTTATACACTTGCGAAGGCAGGAGTGCAGATCATCAGCGGTATGGCGCTAGGTATTGACGGGATCAGCCACAAAGCGGCAATAGAAGCGGGCGGAAGAACGTTTGCCGTGCTTGGCTGCGGCGCGGATGTCTGCTATCCCGAAGAGAACAGGGATATCTATGAACAGATACAGACACAGGGAGGCGTGATTTCGGAATACCCGCCGGGGACGTCTCCGCACGCTGGGCTCTTTCCAAGGCGGAACCGCATCATCAGCGGCCTTACAGACCTGCTTCTTGTGATCGAAGCACGCAAAAAAAGCGGAACGCTCATTACGGTGGACGCGGCGTTAGAGCAGGGGCGGGAGGTCTATGCGCTTCCGGGCAGAGTGACCGACGCATTGAGCGGCGGCTGTAACAGACTGATCGCACAGGGCGCGGGCATTGCGACGTCACCGGAAGAGCTGCTGGAGGAATTAAGAGAACTACGGAGATACGGTGCCGATTGCGGTTCGGAGACCAAGGGGACTGCAAAAGTAATGCGGGCGACGGAAAACGCGCGGACGGCTGGAGTCGTGCGGCCGGGTGAAACCTCGAAGGTTCAGGCTGAACCTGAACACGGGACAGAAGCGGAACGCCTGATCTATGCGCTTTTATCGGAGGATGGACAGACCGTGGACATGCTGATGAGCAGGAGTGTGCTTTCTCCGGGGATATTTTCTGAATCGCTCATGCATCTGTGCATCAGCGGCAGGGCAGTGTTAAGGCAGGGGCGGTATTACAGGGGCGGCATGGAAGCGTGAGGGAAATCACTAAGCTCGAAAATACCTCGATAAGTGATTTCCGGCTTCACGCCGAAGAATACGAAGAGCAGGCATTCTTCTTATTGATTGTTTGTGCCGCTGCAGTCTGCATGTCTGAAATGGTGAAAGAAAAATTTTCTGAAATTTTCAAAATTCCCTTGAAACAGCATAAGATTTAGTGTATAGTCGTACGCGTTACTTCTTATATTAGTAGAGACAAGGGCATTGTTTCCGCAGTAATGAGGAATTTGATGTTCAGGGGGTAACAAGCTTTCTGATACAGAGGAAGCCAAAGGAAAGTGAACAGGGGAAGAGAAATGGCAAAAAATCTGGTAATCGTGGAGTCACCTGCAAAGGTGAAGACCATCAAAAAATTTCTTGGAGCGAATTATGAGGTTATGGCAAGCAACGGGCATGTCAGGGATCTTCCGAAAAGCAGGCTCGGTGTGGATGTGGAGCATGACTATGAACCACAGTATATTACGATCAGGGGAAAAGGTGACATTCTTGCAGCGCTCAGGAAAGAGGTCAAAAAAGCGGATAAGATCTTTCTTGCTACCGACCCGGACCGGGAGGGGGAGGCAATTTCTTGGCATCTGATCGCCGCGCTCAAGCTGGAAAATAAAAAAGTATATCGTATTACATTTAATGAGATCACGAAAAATGCGGTCAAAGAATCATTTAAGCATCCGCGTGAGATCAATCTTGCTTTGGTGGATGCGCAACAGGCACGCCGCTGCCTCGACCGTATGGTAGGATACCGGATCTCGCCGCTGCTCTGGGCGAAGGTAAAGCGGGGATTAAGCGCCGGGCGCGTACAGTCGGTTGCGCTTCGCATTATCAGCGACAGAGAAGAAGAGATCAATGCGTTTGTCCCGGAAGAATACTGGTCTTTGGATGCGGTTCTCAGCGTACAGGGGGAGAGAAGACCGCTGATTGCGAAGTTCTATGGCGACAAAAACGGAAAGATTGACATTCATTCTGCTGAGGAAATGCAGAAGATCACGAAGACGCTGAAAGGCGTGCCCTTTGAGGTAGACGAGGTAAAAAAGGGCGAGCGGCTGAAAAAAGCGCCGATGCCGTTTACAACGTCCACGCTTCAGCAGGAAGCGAGCAAAGTGCTTAATTTTTCTACGGCAAAAACTATGCGCCTTGCACAGCAGCTCTATGAGGGAGTTGATATCAAGGATATAGGAACGATCGGGCTTATCACCTATCTCCGTACGGACTCCACGCGTGTCTCCAAGGAAGCGGAGCGCATGGCATACGATTTTATCGAAGCCCAGTATGGAAGCGCGTACAACCGGAAGGAAGATGCCGGCGAGAAAAAAACAGACCGCAAGATTCAGGATGCGCATGAGGCGATCCGGCCGACCGATATCTCCCGCGTGCCCGTCCTGTTAAAAGATTCGCTTCCGAGAGATTTGTTCCGGCTTTATCAGCTCATCTGGAAGCGGTTTGTTGCAAGCCGTATGGCGCCGGCGCGCTATGAGACGACTTCCGTGCGCATTGCGGCGGGTGATTACCGGTTTCATGTTTCGGCATCCAAGCTTGTTTTTGACGGATGCTTAAGCGTCTATGCGCATGATGAAGAGGAAAAAGAAGAAAACAATATGCTGATGAAGAGCCTTGACCGCAGCTCAAAGCTGGCATTTCTGAATTTTGAAGAGAAACAGCATTTCACACAGCCGCCGGCACATTATACGGAGGCAACGCTTGTGCGGGCATTGGAAGAACTTGGCATTGGAAGACCGAGTACGTATGCGCCGACGATCACGACGATCCTTGCACGGCGCTATATCGTAAAAGAGAATAAGAATCTGTATGTGACCGAGCTTGGCGAAGTCGTCAACCATATGATGAAGGATGCGTTTCCGACGATCGTAGACGTGAATTTTACTGCCAACATGGAGATGCTCTTAGACGGCATTGAAGAGGGAAATGTGAACTGGAAGACCGTCGTTTCCAATTTTTACCCGGATTTGGATGAGGCGGTAAAGCAGGCGGAGCAGGAGCTTTCGGAAGTGGAGATCGCCGATGAAGAGGCTGACGAGGACTGTGAATTCTGCGGACGCAGGATGGTGATCAAATACGGTCCGCACGGCAAATTCCTTGCATGTCCCGGCTTCCCGGAATGCCGGAACACGAAACCTTATTTTGAAAAGATCGGCGTGCCGTGTCCGAAATGCGGAAAAGACCTTGCGATCAAGCGTACACGCAAGGGAAGAAAATATTATGGCTGTCTTGGATATCCGGATTGTGACTATATGTCATGGCAGAAACCGGAAGCACCGGCGGAGAAGGTAAAGAACGAAGCCAGTTAATAGTGGACAAAATCAAGGCCTTATGCTACAATTATCGTGCATAAGGCTTTTTTGTCAGAAAATTTAAGGGATTTATCGCAAAAGATGAGGAGAGTTTCATGAGTAGTGTGCAATTGCTGGATAAAACAAGAAAAATAGGGAAGCTGTTACATAACAACAATTCCAGCAAAGTTGTGTTCAGCGATATCTGTAATGTCATGCAGGATATCTTACAGTCGAATGTGCTTGTGATCAGCAGGAAAGGAAAAGTGCTTGGTATCGGCAGTTATCCGGGAATTGGGAATATCACGGAACTGATCGTGGGCGAGGTCGGCCGTTTTGTGGATCCGCTCTTAAATGAACGAATGCTTTCCGTACTTTCCACCAAGGAAAATGTGAATCTGGAGACGCTTGGGTTTGAGGGAATCGATACGACCCGGTTTCAGGGTATCATCGCGCCGATCGAGATCGCGGGAGAGCGGCTTGGTACGTTGTTTTTATATAAGAGTGACGGTGTATATGATATTGACGATATCATTTTATGTGAATATGGTACGACTGTGGTCGGCTTAGAGATGCTGCGCTCCGTCAATGAAGAGAATGCAGAGGAAGAACGCAAAACGCAGGTTGTGCGTTCGGCGATCAATACGCTTTCCACATCGGAGCAGGAGGCGGTCGTGCATATCTTTGATGAGCTTGGAGGTATGGAGGGGATTCTGGTCGCGAGCAAGATCGCAGACCGTGTCGGTATTACGCGTTCCGTGATCGTCAATGCGCTGCGAAAGTTTGAGAGTGCGGGCGTGATCGAGTCCCGCTCGTCAGGAATGAAGGGAACTTATATCCGTGTCTTGAACGATCTTGTCTTTGACGAGATCGGGGAATTGAGAGAAAAATTACATGGAAAAAACCGGAATCATGTGCTATCATAAAAAGTAGAATTTCTTTCTTTTTTAACAAATTATTAACATAAAGCAGGGCTTATTATGGTTGGATTAAGAAAAAAAATAAGAATCGGTGATATGCTCGTAGACGCTGGCGTCATCACGCAGGAAGATCTGCAAAGAGGCTTGGAACTTCAGAAAACGAGCGGAAGAAAGCTTGGGGAAACGCTTGTTGAGGAAGGGATCGTCAATGATGAAGTGTTGGCACGTCTGCTTGCGGAACAGCTGGGAATGGAAATGATCGATATCCAGAGCATTTCCATTCCGGAAGAGGTCTTAAATCTGGTTCCCCAGCATATGCTGCGAAGCAAGAAAATGATCCCCTACGCGATCGACCCGAACAACATGAATGTACTGCTTGTAGCGATGGCGGATCCAATGGACTTCTCCGCAATGGATGATATTTCCATTATCACGAATCTGCAGGTGGAACCTGCGATCGCGACGCAGCACAGCATTATGCTTGCACTGGACCGTCTTTATGGCGGAAGTGATGTGGATGAGGCACTTGAGCAATATGCGAAAGAGCGCGAACAGAAGGAGAACGATGTCGAGGAGGAATTGTTAAACGAGGACATCAACAATTCGCCGATTGTTGTTCTGGTAAACGAGATGATCGAGAAGGCAGTGCGTCAGCGTGCTTCCGATATCCATATAGAGCCGCTTGAGCGCAAGGTGCGCATCCGCTACCGTATTGATGGCGCACTTTATGAGAGGGCGAGCTATTCTACCGCAATTCTGCCGGCGCTGATCGCGCGTATTAAGATCATCGGCGGCATGGACATTTCTGAGAAAAGAAAACCGCAGGACGGGCGTATTACTTCGATCGTGGACAGAATGGAATACGATATCCGTGTTTCCATACTGCCGACGGTATACGGCGAGAAAGTCGTTATGCGTCTGACAAGTAAGACTGCGCTGTCGAGAAATAAAAGCCAGCTTGGACTAAAAGAAGGCGAATTAAAGCAGTTTGACCACATTATGCGTAACCCGCATGGCATCATACTGGTAACGGGACCAACCGGAAGCGGTAAGTCTACGACACTTTATACCGCACTCAGCGAACTGAATACGGAAGACGTTAACATTATCACAGTTGAGGATCCGGTCGAGGCGAATATCAACGGCATCAATCAGGTACAGGTCAACAATAAAGCAGACCTGACATTTGCGTCGGCGCTGCGTTCGATTCTGCGTCAGGACCCTGATATCATTATGATCGGTGAGATCCGTGATACGGAGACAGCCGGTATTGCCGTTCAGGCTTCTATTACCGGGCATTTGGTCGTGAGCACGCTTCATACGAATTCGGCAGCGGGCAGCGTCACGCGTCTGATCGACATGGGAATCGAACCATACCTGATCGCGGACTCCGTTGTCGGCATCATTGCCCAACGTCTGGTCAGGAGGCTGTGCCCCGACTGTAAAAAGCCCTATGAGGCAACAGAGGAAGAAAAGGAACAGCTTGGCGTGTCTGCAGAGCAGCCGTTGACGATCTATAAGCCCTGCGGGTGTCCGAAGTGTGACCAGACCGGATATAAGGGACGTATCGGTGTTTACGAAATATTGGAAATGTCCCAAAAGCTGAAATCGATCATTGTAAAAGGCGGGGGCGCGGAAGACATAAAGGAACAGGCGCTCTTAGACGGGATGCACACGCTGCATATGAGTGCGTCCGAATATGTGGTTGACGGCATAACTTCGTATCACGAAATGATGAGAGTATCGTTTGATCTATAGGACAGGATATCTTTAGCGGACAAAGGAGTACGATATGGAAAGCTTTGGCTATGTAGCGGTCAATAAGGCAGGCAAAGAGATCAAGGGAAGTATTGAGGCGGAGACGGAGGCAAAGGCACTTGCCGAGATCAGGAACCGCGGCATGATGGTGGTTTCCCTTTCGAGGCAGAGCATGCTCACGAAGGATATCAACATAGATATCGGCGGCGCGCCAAAGCCAAGAGACTTGAGTGTATTCTGCCGTCAGTTCGTCAGTATGACTAAGGCGGGTGTCACGATCATTGATGCGCTGAAAATGCTTGGAGAGCAGACGGAAAATAAAAAACTTCAAAAGGCGATCGTCGGCGTCCGTGTCGATGTGGAAAAAGGTGAGCCCCTTGCGGAAGCGTTTGCAAAGCATCCGAAAGTATTCCCGAACCTGCTCGTCAGCATGACGCAGGCAGGTGAGGCATCCGGTTCGCTTGATGTTGCGATGGAGCGTATGGCAGCGCATTTTGAAAAGGCGGCAAAGACCAAGGCGTTGATCAAAAAAGCGATGATCTATCCGGTTGTATTGATCGTGGTAGCGATCGCGGTTATGGTCGTCATGCTTGTTGTCGTGATTCCGTCCTATACGGGAATGTTTAATGATCTCGGAACCGAACTGCCGACGATCACAAAGATCATGGTGGCGGCGAGCGATTTTCTAAAGGCATATTGGTATATGGTTCTTGCTGCTGTGGTTGCCGTGATCGTGCTGCTTAAGATGTACTCGAAGACAAATTCCGGTAAGCATGTGTTCGGCAAGATGGCATTACTCATTCCGGCAATGAAGAACTTAAAGCAAAAGGAAGCCTCTTCCATGATGGCGCGTACTTTAAGCACGCTGATGGCAGCGGGTGTTCCGCTGACGGAAGCCGTGGGAATCGTGTCAAATACGATGCAGAATATCTGGTATAAAGAGGCGCTGCTTGACGTGAAGGATCAGATCACGCTCGGTGTGCCGCTCTCGCAGCCGCTTGAGACATGCGGACTGTTTCCGCCTATGGTATATCATATGACGAGGATCGGAGAGGAATCCGGTAATACGGAAGATATGCTGACGAAGCTTGCGGATTATTATGACGAAGAAGTTGAGATGGCAGTACAGTCCCTGATGGCGGTCATGGAACCGATGATCATTATTGTAATGGCAGTCATTGTAGGTGTTATGGTATTTGCAATCCTGTCGCCGATGATGAGTCTGTACGATTCCATCGGATAAAAAACGCAGGGCATTCAAAAAAATCTTGAACATATGGAAGAATCCGCCTTGGGCGGATTCTTCTGAAATTACGGCAGATTTTGCAGATGGGGAAAAGTGTTTTAGGGGGATGGGGATAGATGACGCATAAAGAAAAATCGTATGAGTTATTGCATCAGGGTTATCATTGTTCACAGGCACTGTTCGGTGCATTTGCGGAAGAGCTGGGGCTGGATCTTAAGACAGCTTTTAAGATCAGTACCTGTTTTGGCGGGGGCATGAGGCAGGGAGGAATCTGCGGCTGTATCACGGCAGCGCTTCTCGTACTTGGTATGGCGCTTGGGTTTTATGATCCGCAGGATAAGGAACAGGAGATTTATGGAAATAAAAAGACGGATGAATTTATCAAGCGCTTCGCAAAAGTGATGGATGGAGATATTTGTTGTCGTGACATTTTGGGTAAAGACATTTCAAAGCCGGACGGACTTGCCGCGATCAGAAAGGAAGGACTGATCTTACAGAGGTGTCCGAGAGCGATGAATATCAGCATTGAGCTGTTGGAAGAGATGCTTGCAGATTATCTGAAAGACAAGACGGAAAGCAGCATCCGGCCGGAAGATATTCCGCATAACGATGAGCTGCAAAGTGTCTTAAAACGGATGGGAAAGCTGAATCGTTTTCAGAGAAATGTGAATAATCTGGTTCATGCTTCAGATAAAAAAATCGGATTCATCCAATTTGATATTCGCAAATTCAAGATCATCAATGATCTATACGGAGAGAAGTTTGGCGATGAGATTTTAGATTTTGTCCTGAATCAATTGGGAGAAAGCTGCCATCCGGAACAGTATTTTGTCAATCTGCGGAGCGATGTGTTTATGGTTGTTACGGAGTATGAAAAAGAAGAAGAGCTTGTCGCGTTTATCCGCGGGATCGATTCGAGGATCAACTATTTCAAGAACGTGAAGCTGCAGATGTCCTATGGCGTTTACATGGTGGAAGATCGTGAAATGGAGCTTCGGCAGATGGAGGACCGCGCGGCGATGGCTCGCAAGGCAGCCAAAAAGAATGTATTAAGTAATATTCTTTTTTATAAAGAACAGTTTAAGGATCTGCTGTATAACAGGAAGTTTATTGAAGAGAATATGCAGGCCGCGATCGCAGAGCGGCAGTTTGTCATGTATCTTCAGCCGAAATACAGTATTTCCCAGAATGAGATCATCGGTGCGGAGGCGTTGGTGCGCTGGCAGAATCCGGAGCGCGGGATGATCTACCCGAATCAGTTTATTCCGGTCATTGAGGAAAACGGATTTATCAAAGAGGTCGATTATTATATTTGGAATGAAGCGTGCCAGTTTATGAAACGGTGTATGGATGCAGGGATGCCGCGGTGCCCGGTATCCGTGAATGTATCCCGCATTCATTTACAGGATCATGAGTGTGTGGAGTTCCTTTCCGGATTGATCGAAAACAGCGGGATTCCAAAGGAACTTTTGGAATTGGAAATTACCGAGACGGCAGACGATCAGCAGATCAGCCTAAAAGCGATGGAACTCAAAGAAGAGGGATTCAAACTTTTGATGGATGATTTCGGAAGCGGGTATTCCTCGCTGAATATTTTACTGGAGACGCCGTTTGATGTGATCAAACTGGATAAAAAATTTATCGAGAATATGATCCTTTCCGCGAAAGGAAGACTGATCCTCGAGCAGGTTGTGCTCATGGCGGATAAGCTGAATCTGGGACTTGTTGCAGAAGGGGTTGAGACGAAGGAACAGATCGAACTTTTGCGGCAGATCGGCTGTGATCAGGTACAGGGATATTATTATGCGAAGCCGATGCCGGCGGAAGATTTTTTTGAACTGCTGTCAAAACAGAAATGATGAACTAAAAAAGGGGCTGTCTGATGAGAGTGCTGATCGCAGACGATGAGATTGAAATTGCAAAAGCGCTGAAAGTGCTTTTAGAACGAAGCTGCTTTTTGGTGGATATTGTTTTTGACGGGATCAGTGCGTGGGATGCGGTACGATGCACCGGATATGACGTGATCGTGCTTGACATTATGATGCCGGGGATGGACGGTCTTACCGTGCTTAAGAAGCTGCGTGAAGCGGGAAATGCCACGCCCGTGCTGCTGCTTACGGCGAAAGCGGAAGTAGAAATCGTGGCAGTGTCCGGGGGGACCGACGTGACAATGGAATGCAGTATGCCTGTGTATCATACTCTTTGCATTGGCTGTTGCGAAAAACTATCGCAGGAGAGGAAGAAGAAAAAATAAGACGAGTAAAAGATAAATAGATTTACTTTGCAATGCGCGGATGTTTTTCTTGACACAGCCGCGCATTTGCATTATTATATGCTTAGTAATACTAAATAATTGAAAAAGACAAAGCAGATACGAAATGATCAATAATGAAAGCAGTAATAATATGAACGAAAGCGGGGGATGAACATGGGATTTTGGATTTTTATGCTGATCATGAACCTGATGATTCCGCTAATAATGATCGGGTTCGGAAAGATATTTCTAAAATGGGCGCCGAAAGAGATCAATCCGCTTTTCGGATACCGGACGAATATGTCAATGAAAAATCAGGATACATGGCAGTTTGCGCATCACTGTTTTGGAAAATGGTGGTACTGGTCAGGCATTTTTCTCATTCCGGTATCCGTCATCCCGATGTTGTTTGTGACTGACGCAGGCGAAGCTGCGGTCGGAATAGTCGGCGGAGTCACGTGCACGTTTGAATGCATCGGTTTGATCATACCGGTCTTCTTTGTAGAGAAGGCACTGAAACAGGTATTTGACAGCGACGGAAAGAGAAAGTGCGTACAGGAAGAAAGACAGCAGTGACCAGATAGTAAAAAGAAGTGATGGCATGAAAGGAAAGTGGTGATACATTGAACGAGCGATATGAACGACAAATGAAAAAAGGAGTTTTGGAGATTCTGATATTGAAGCTTTTAGAGGGCAGTGAGAAGTACGGCTATCAGCTGATCACGGAATTAAGAGACAAAGGGGGAGAGCTGTTTTCCCTAAAGGAAGGGACGCTTTACCCGATCCTGTACCGTTTGGAAGAGGAAGGTCTTGTGACAAGCAGATGGAGTACGCCGCAGGGCAGGGAGCTTTCCAAAAAATATTATAAAATATCCGGGGCGGGAGAGCACACGCTGCAGGATGCTGCAGCATTGTGGAAACGTTTTTCTAACTGTGTGGATGTGATTTTGGAAACGGGGCAACAATGAGAAAGGACGGGAGATAGGGATGGATCAAAGAAAGTATCTGAATGCAATCAGAAGGAAACTCCGGTGCAGCGCCGCAAAGAAAAAGGAAATCGTGAAGCAGCTTCGTGCTGATATTGATGCTGCACTTGAAAAAGGAGAAACACTCGAACACATTTTGGATGCGATCGGTACGCCGGACGCTGTTGCGGCGGAATTCAATGCAGACATAACGGAAAAGGATAAAAAACGCGGGAAGTATGAGGCATATGCAAAATGTATTTTGGTAATCGTCATCATACTGGCTTTGGCGGCAGCGGTGCTGTGGTGGTTTCTTCCAAAGTCCGGGAGAGTCGGAGATAGCAACAGATTTTCTGAACAGGCGGTTATTGAACAGGCTAAACAGGTGATCGGTTGTGTGGATGCGGATGACTATGATGCGTTGTGCGCATTGATGCGGGAGGATGCGGCAAACGTGCTGACAAGGGAAGTCCTGAATGAAGCCAAACAGTACACTGCTGAAGATTTTGGCGTTTTTGTGGCTTGGGGAAACGCCTATGTCACAGAGGTGATTCAACAGGGACAGCATGTGGCGGTGGTTGAGATCAGCGCTTCTTATGAAAAGATAAGTGTGACGTATACCCTGATCTTTGATGAAGAGCTGCTGCTGACGGGACTGTACATGAGGTAACCGGTATCGGGCTGGCGAAAAGTGGTGTGCATATTCTTAAATGAACATCATGCAGATGAGGATATTGTTGTCAAAATGTTAGCTTTTGAGGCAGGAGGCGTAAAAAATGGCGGGAGGGATTATTGGGTTTGCAGTATGGGCGGTGTTTGGGGCTGCGTTCATTGTGCTTGGCATTTATGTATCACTCAGCAAGAAAGAAAGGGCGTTTGGCTTTTGGGCAAATGCAAAGGTGGTGCCAATTACGGATGTAACCGGATATAACCGCGCGCTTGGAAGGCTTTGGCGTGTCTTTGGAGCAGTATTCATTTTGCTCGGTCTGCCGCTTTTGACAGGCAGTCAGAATTCGCCGTTTATCATGATCAGTATTTTGGGAGCGATGTTTGCTTCCATTGCGGCAATGGTCATCTATGAGCTTGGTATTTTGAGAAAGTACAGGGCGTAAGAAAAAGGAAATGTGAATGGCGATTATCGCCTCTGTTTTTTTAGGGGGCAAGCGGGAAAGTTGTAGCAGATTCCCACCGCATCTGTCAAACGCTGCGGCGTTTTTTGTTGAAATCTTTTCATACTAATCCCATGCCGCCTTTGGCGGCTCAAATAAGAATAGAGATTGAAAATCAAAGATTTTTATTTTATACTATCCTACAAGAAAGACGAGGAGGTGGGGAAAATGCTTTGCCATTTAGTGATTGACTTAAACAAAGGACTCTGTACAAAGTCTGGTGTCTGGACGAAATTTGTACAGAGGTAAAAGCGATCGTCCACATTGGATTTTGTACTTTTTATTCTGAAAAATGAAGAATAGAATGGAGAAAATTCAATGGAAGAAAAATTATTTAAGAAATATATTATTTTGTGGCTGAGTCAGAGTGTTTCGGGGCTTGGCAGCTCCATGACCGGGTTTGCGCTTGTCTTGTGGGCGTATGGGCAGAGCCATTCTGCCATGTCCGTTTCCCTGATGTCATTCTGTAATTATGTGCCGTATGTCATTTTAAGCCTGTTTGTTGGCAGCTTTGTAGACAGGCATAATAAAAAAACAATCATGCTGGCGGCGGACAGCGTTGCGGCAGCCTGTTCACTTGCGGTGTTGGCATTCCTGCTTATGGGGCGGCTTGCGGTCTGGAATATCTATGTCGTCAATGCGGTTGTAGGCATAACGAACGCATTCCAGCAGCCCGCATCCGCAGTGGCAGTGGGGCGGCTTGTGCCAAAGGAGAAGATCTCCAATGTGAGCGGGATGAACTCCTTTTCCGGCAATTTGATCGTGGCATTCAGCCCTATGCTGGCGGCATTCCTTTTTGCGGCAGGAGGGCTTCCGGTTATCCTGCTGGTTGATCTTGCGAGCTTTGCATTTGCGTTTTGCGTGCTGCTGTTTTATATCATCATACCGGAAGGGGAGCAGGAAAAGACATACGATTCCCCTTTTGCGGGGGTAGCGGAGGGCTTTGCCTTTCTGAAAACGGAAAAGGGCATTTTATATATGATGCTGACCATGGCGCTGATCAATTTCTGCTCCAGACTGACCTATGAGAATATTTTATCACCGATGATCCTGACAAGAAGCTCCGGGAACAGCGTTACGCTTGGAATTGTAAATGCCTGCATGGGGGCAGGCGGGATTGCCGGGGGCATTATTGTTTCCGTGAAAAAAGAGAGCCGTCATAAGGCCGTGGCAATTTATGTTTCGGCGGCACTGTCTTTTCTGTTTGGGGACTTGCTGATGGCAGTCGGGAAAAATGTATTCTGGTGGTCGGCTGCTGCGGTCTGTGCCAGTCTGCCGATTCCGTTCATCATGGCAAACCAAAATACGATATTGTACCGGAAGATACCCGCTGCCATGCAGGGGAGGGTGTTTGCAGTCAGGAATGCCATTCAGTACAGCACGATTCCGGTTGGCATTATCCTCGGAGGCTGGCTGGCAGATTACGTCTTTGAGCCTTTTATGGCTTCCGGAAACAGACTGGCAGGGATGCTGGGAACAATTGTGGGGGACAACGCCGGAAGCGGCATGGCGGCAATGTTTTTATGTACCGGAATATGCGGCTTTACGGTGAGTATGGCATCCTGTTTCAATCGGGAAATAAAAAAATTAAACTGATTGGATCATACAGAGGGGCGGGCTATCCTGCCCCTTTGATATTTACACGTTCTGGATAGTTATAGAATAAAAATCTGTCAGTTGACTGGAAAGCAGGGGAGATTGTAAAAAGTAGTAAAAAATGGTAATATGTAAAAATACAGAAGTGATATGGGATTTTAATCAGGGTAATCATTTTATTTTAGGGAAACGCTGATTAAAGCGTTTCCGCGCCGGATTTGCGCTGCGAAGCAGCATAAACCGCTGCAAATCCGTGCGCATCCGCCAAAGGCTCTAAGGAAACACTGATTTAATCAGTGTTTCCTTAGAAATGCAAAAAAAATATTATCTTGTATTATGTACTTAACGATAAAGGGGAGCAGCAATGAAAGTACTTACACAGGAACAGATCAAAAGAGGGATGATCATCGCGGCAGCCATGCTGCTTTTGGGAACCGGTGTCCTGCTGTACTGTGAATGGCGGGGAAACTTGCAGGATACCCTGTATGTGTGCCGCAAAATGTTTTTGGTGATGCCGGTATTTTTGATCCTGACGGGACTGGCTCATGGAAGTGCCGGTAAGGGTACGAGTTTACGTGAGTATGCAGTCCGCATGTTTTGCGGGAGGAATGTGACGGGAAGCAGGAAAGTTTATCTGGATTATGCCCGCATTTTTGCCGCAGTCATGGTGATCCTGACACATGCCTGTTCCATGCAGGCGGATGCAGATGCGGCGCCGTGGAAAATAAATTTGCTTTTGGCGTGCGCCGGAATCGGTATGGTCTGTAATCCGCTTTATGTAATGATCTCCGGCTCCCTTTTGCTGTCATCCGATAAAGAAGAATCTTTAGGAGCATTTTATGTCAGGCGGTTTGTGAAAGTGGTGCTCCCGATGGTGGTATATTATGTAATCTTTTTAAGTATATCCGGGCAGATCAGCCTGATACCGCCGAGAAATCTGAAAGAGGGCGCTCTGCAGATCCTGTCAGGGGCGTCCGGAATCGTACCGCATTATTGGCTCATTTACATATTGATCTCTTTGTACGTGACAGCTCCGTTTATCCGGGTGATGGTAAAAAATTTGAAGGACGGTTCCGTCACGGTCCTGTTTTTCCTGATTCTGGCGGAAGAAATGATAGCGGCTTATCTGCCGCTTACAGGCGTGCAGACCGGCTTTACCCTGAATCTGGCAAGCTGGGAGGGCGTATTTATTTTAGGCTATATCATTACGGAGCGGAGAACAATATGGATGGAGCGTATGGTGCTCATGTTCGGGGCGGTATCCGCGGTGATCACAGCGGTGGTCATGATCATGGATGACTCGCTAAAAGGTTATGTTGTGAATACGGCGCCGGTGATGGTGTTTTTTGCCGGGGCAGTGTTGATCCTGTTATCGAAGCTTGAGGGGCACCTGAAGGGAAAATTTCAATTTGTAGTGCAGACATTGTCAAAATACAGCTATTCTATCATATTAGTTCACTGGTATGGGTTGTTTGTGGTGACTTGGGGAAAAATCGGGTTACAGCCGCTCCGGTTTGGATGCATCGGCGGAATTGCGCTGACGGTGCTGACAGCGGTCATTGTCTGTTTGATATTGGGATTTGTGGCGGATAATACCGTAGTGCTGGTGATCCAACAGGCGGTGGTCAGTCTGGGAAGGCTGATAAGGAAACCGGTTACAAGAAAGAGGTAATGAATCCGAAAAAAGAACCCGCGGCGGGTTTCTTTTTTTTGTAAAATCCGCTATAATTAAGAACAAAAGAAAATAACTTATTTCAATTGCCATTTAGAGTGGGTTTATGATGTAGGAGGTGTGTGATGAAAAGGGCATATCGAAATTTCATATCCATTACAGCGGTTTTGATCGCTGTTTTTTTCCTGTCAGGGATGAATGCACAGGCACAGACGAAAGTCATGCCGGACGGGGGGCTGTTTGACGCGGAATACTATGCGGCGGCGTATCCCGATGTGGTGGCGGTACTTGGCACGAGTGAGGCAGCGCTGTATCAGCATTATGTGACATGCGGCAGGGCAGAAGGAAGACAGGGCTGCGCAGACTTTGATCCGGTATTCTATGCGGCGGCATATCCTGATGTGGTGGCGGCATACGGATATAATGAGGCGGCACTGTATCAGCATTATATCACGCTCGGGAGACGGGAGGGACGGCTTGGGGTCACGCCCGGTTCAGCGGCGAGCAGACCGGAGAACGCAGGCGTTACGGCAACTTCTGTTTTAAGGCGCGATACAATGCAGGTATACCTGAACTATCCGGGCGAGGCGGCGGCTGCCGTTCAGACGGCGGCTGATTGTTACGTGAGAAAGATTGAATTTTATGCGGATTTTGATGTGACCTCGGAGATTTGGGATGAGGCGGTCAGATTGGTTGAACTAGAGCTTCGCGATTATGAACGGTGTCTGATCAGCGGGGCGAAACTGACGCGGAGATCGCGGAATCGGTGGGATCTGACTTTTGAGAGACTAAGTACGAATGCGGAGGAAGAGGCGGTCGATGCGATGGTCGGACAGCTTCTGCCGATTTTTAACAAGGGAACGGATTATGACAAGGTTCGTGCCGTGCATGATTATCTGTGCCGTACGATTTCTTACTCGTTCGATACGGTATATAATGAGGCGGATGAACGTTCCGGTTATGACGGATTATACCACTATACAACAGTGTGTACCGGCTATGCGCTGTTATTTCAGAAGTTCATGGATGAAATGGGAATCCCCTGTTATATCGGAACAGGCAGCAACCACGCATGGAATATTGTCATGCTGAATGATCAGTGGTATCATGTGGACTGTACAAACGACAGACAGAACGGGAAGGTCGTCTATAACTATTTCCTGATCGGTTCGGATAAGACCGGCTACACGCAGTGGAGTTATATACCGCTCGCTTCGACGGGATATGCATATTAAGATGAAAAGTATGGATTCCGCAGAAATGTTCACAAAAGAACGGTATCTGCGCGTTTCGGACTCTTGAAGGAAATGAGGATAGCAAAACAACGCGGGAATGAGGACAAAGATGGCAGAAATATCAGAACGGGAACAAAAAATATTTGACATTGCAAGACTGGAATGGGACATGTTTCAGCATGTATACAATACGGGCGGAAGAGCGTCCTGCCAGGACGATCCTGATACGTTTTTTCGTATGAGGATGAGTCAGTGGGTCGTGTATTCGGATGAACTGCTTGAAAGTTATTATGAGGATTGTGTGCGCGCCCTGACTGAAGAGGGAAGGAACTTTTATTTTGAAAAATATACGAGGATGATGCAGACCACCTATCCCGAAGAATATGAGAAAGTAAAAGAGCATCTGCCTGAAACGACGAAAGAGCAGACGGATATGGTGGAGGAGATCGTTCGGATCCACTTGAAATGGGATGCGTGGATGATGGAACATTATCCGAATATCCGTAAGAACGGACGCGCGCTGCGCACGGAACAGGACAGCCCGGAGGAAGGTTCCTCGATGGAAAGCTATTTAAGGGCGGAGCTTACGACGTATTCGATGAAAACGTTAGGGCTGATGCTTGATGATACAAGGAAGGCGGACCAAAATGGGGAGAATCTGCTGCGGGATATCATTGCGGCGGAGACAAGGTTTTACGGGTATGCTTCTTTGGACGATGCCGAGTCAAAGCATGCGGATATCGTCTCGGATGGAAGCTGTCCTATCTAGCCTGATAGTTTTCACCCCAATGACGCAGGGAATCAAGAACGGGGCTCAGACTTTGTCCGAGCTCCGTTAATGTATATTCGACTCTTGGCGGAACTTCCGCATATACGGTGCGGGTCAGTAAACCGCTGTCTTCCATGGCGCGGAGCTGTGCGGTCAGTACTTTTTGTGACACATGACCGACAGAACTCTTTAACTCGCCGAAACGCTTTGTGCCGGAAAGCAGATCACGCAGGATCAGGACTTTCCATTTGTCGCCGATCAGTGTCAAGGTAGTCTCAACAGGACAGGCAGGAAGATTTTTTTCTGTTTTATCTCCGGTCATATCGTAATTCCTCCGAATGCAGGTTGTATGAATACTATAAATAATACTATAGACTGCCTGCGGAATCAATGCAATCGTCTTCAAATAAATTTTACTTTACAGCGTCTTCCTAAGCAATGGTTTCTTTGAGGTAACTATACCACAATAAAGTGCGTACTTTTTTCTTTTGCCAAAACCGATTATGATGTGATCAAGGGTTGAAGGAGAACGGCCGCTCCGGTACCCGGAAACGAAATGGGATCACATATAAAGGAGGAAAGCACGATGAAAAAAAATAATTTTACAACCGTAACGCTTGAAAAGGGAGAAATGAATATCTATGATTTCGGGTCGGTGAAGCTCCACGCATACAAGACGAATGATCCGATAGACGATGAGGTGTTCATCGTTGAAAAAAACGGTAAGGCTGTTGTTTTGGAATCCCCCTGCTTCTTTGATAATTGTAAAGAGCTGGGAGCTTATTTGAAAGACATGGAAGTTGCGGGAATGCTGGTCGCTTATCACGGGGCAGGCGCATCGTTCCTTACGGATGCGGCGAAGTATGCGACGAAGAATGCGGTGGACTACTCGGAAAACGGAGGCGGGAAGGCGCTGATCACAAATTTTGCGAACACATTCGGAGAAGCTTTTGACAGCTCCGTACACAAAGTAACGCATATCATCGACGAAGGGACGGTTACGATCGGCGGAATCGACTTCGTGATCAGGCAGACTGCGGAGGCATTCGACATTGAGATCCCGGAGATAAAAGCAGTTTACACACATATGCTCGGTCATGACTGTCACTCGATCGTTGCGGGGGCGGGTCATGCGGATGCCATGATTGCGGAATTGAAAGGGATGATCAGGAAGGGTTATGACCTGATACTGACTTCTCATTATACGCCGGAAGACTTAAAAGATGCGCAGACAAAAATCGATTATTTGGAAAAACTGAAAGCAATCGCGGCTGTCAGCTCTGACGCAGACGGGTTTAAGGCAGAGGTCAGGAAGCAATATCCGGCATACGGAGGTCAGAATTATCTTGAGATGACGGCAGGATTTTTCTTCTCATGAAAGGAACATGCAGATGATCGAAAGGTTGAAAAAAGAACTGGATACGGCCGGCGCCATTGTAATCGGCGCCGGCGCCGGTCTGTCCGTATCCGCGGGATTTGCTTACAGCGGAGAACGGTTTCACAATTATTTCAGTGATTTCGCTCACACCTATCATTTTCACGATATGTATGAGGGCGGATTTTTCCCTTATGAGACATTGCAGGAATATTGGGCATATTGGAGCAGATACATTTATGTTAACCGATACATGGACCCGCCGGTTCCTGTTTACCGTGATCTGTATGAATTGGTGAAGGACAAGGATTATTTTGTACTGACAACGAATGTGGATCATTGTTTTCAGAAAGCCGGTTTTGATAAGCGGCGGCTGTTTTATACACAGGGGGATTATGGGCTGTTTCAGTGCAGTCTGCCGTGTCATAACGTGACCTATGACAACGCGGAGCAGATCCGTGAGATGGTAAAAGCACAGGGATTTGAACCGGATGCGGAAAACCGGCTGCTTCTACCAAAACAAAAAAATGCCGGGATGTCTGTTCCCGACGAGCTGATCCCGCGCTGTCCGCGGTGCGGAAGACCGATGAGCATGAATTTAAGATCGGATCATACGTTTGTGCAGGATGAGGGCTGGTATGCTGCAGCGGAAAGATATAAAGAATTTTTGCGCCTGCACCGCGGCAGCCACATCCTGTTTCTGGAACTTGGCGTAGGCGGAAATACCCCGGGGATCATTAAGTATCCCTTTTGGCAGATGACGGCTGAGAATCCGGAGGCGGTGTATGTCTGCATCAATCGCGGGGAGGCGGTCTGTCCGGGGGAGATTGAAGGACGGTCTATATGTATAGATGGGGATATTGGGAAGGTAATAGAACAATTATAAGACAACAGGGTCAATTACTTTGTTCATTTGTGGGTTTCATGAATATATCAGGTCACAATCGGGGCATTGATATTGACACGATTTCTCCGATTTCCTATTTTGTCCGATATTACATAAAATTGTGTAAATACACAAAAAATAGGAATAATAGATTGAAAAAAGATTTTGTCCATAGTAGAATGGGATTACTTAAAAATATGTATTTGCACAAATATGAGGAGTGGCAGAATGGAAATTGAAAGAAATAGTTATCTTCAGCAGCTTATTCTGAGAAAAGATAATGGGATGATAAAAATTATTACAGGCATACGAAGATGTGGAAAATCATTTTTGCTATTTCAGATATTTAGAGAATACTTACTGAAAAATGGTGTAGATGAAGAACATGTCATTGGGATTGCTCTGGACGGTATCGAAAATGAAGAATTACGAAATCCTAAAATATGTTATCAGTACGTGAAAGCTGCTATAAAGGATGATAAAAGCTATTATCTGCTTTTAGATGAAATACAATTTATGCCCCGATTTGAAGAGGTGCTGAACAGCTTGCTCCGTATAAGGAATATTGATATCTATGTGACAGGCAGCAATTCCAGATTTCTGTCCAGTGACATTGTAACAGAGTTTCGGGGAAGGGGAGATGAAATCAGGGTTTACCCTCTTTCTTTTGCGGAATTCTATTCTGCTTACGGTGGAGAATATGAGGATGCATGGAACGATTATATGATTTATGGAGGACTGCCTCAAGTGGTCGGATTGCAGACCGAACGCCAAAAAGCGGAGTATTTGAAAAATATTTTCACAAACGTATACCTGAAGGATGTAGTGGAAAGAAATGGTATTCAAAGTGTAGACGATCTGGGTACGCTGGTTGATATTTTGGCGTCTGTCATCGGAGCTCCGACAAATCCGACCCGGATCTCTAATACCTTTGCAAGTGAACGCCAGATCAGCTATACTAATAAAACAATATCCAAACATATCGATTATCTTGAGGAAGCATTCCTGATTTCAAAATCCAATCGTTATGATATTAAAGGAAGAAAATATGTTGGTGCGAATTTGAAATATTATTTTACTGATTTGGGTCTTAGAAATGCAAGATTGAATTTCCGGCAGCAGGAACCGACCCATATTATGGAGAATATCGTTTATAATGAATTGCTGATTCGCGGATATAATGTCGACACAGGCATTGTAGAAATGTACGGAAAAGATCAGGAAGGAAAACGCATACGCAGGCAGTTTGAGGTTGATTTTGTTGTGAATCAGGGAAGCCAGAGATATTATATTCAGGTGGCTTATGATATGGCATCAAAGGAAAAGCAGTCGCAGGAATTTCATTCTCTGCGTAATATTCCGGATTCCTTTAAGAAAATAGTGATTGTAGGCGGAACGGCAAAACCTTGGAGAAATGAAGAAGGTTTTGTCATCATGGGAATGAAGTATTTTCTTCTGAATTCAGACAGTTTAGAATTTTGACTCCCTCTTTTTTGCGGTGGACAGATGAAGCCGGATATGCTACAATGAATGTCGGGTTTTGCAGATGCAGGACTTTTTTCATACACAAAAAGCAGGAGGATGAAGAATGTATTCATTTGACGAGGTATTAAAGGCGGATCCTGAGATCGCTCAGGCGATCGTAGATGAGCAGAACAGGCAGAACAGCCATATTGAGCTGATCGCGTCTGAAAACTGGGTAAGCAAAGCCGTGATGGCGGCAATGGGGAGCCCGCTTACGAATAAATATGCCGAAGGGTATCCGGGCAAGCGCTATTATGGCGGATGCGAGTGCGTAGACGTGGTCGAGGAACTTGCAAGGGAGCGTGCAAAAGAGCTGTTTGGATGTGATTATGCGAATGTGCAGCCGCATTCCGGCGCACAGGCAAATATGGCAGTGTTCTTTGCATGCATGGAGCCGGGGGATACGTTTATGGGGATGAATCTGGATCATGGCGGTCATCTTTCCCACGGTTCACCGGTCAATATGTCGGGCAAATATTTTCACTGTGTGCCCTACGGCGTCAACGATGACGGTCTGATCGATTATGATCAGGTCAGAAGCATTGCGCTGGAATGTAAGCCGAAAATGATCGTGGCAGGTGCTTCCGCTTATGCAAGAACGATCGATTTTAAGAAGTTCCGTGAGATCGCGGATGAGGTTGGCGCGATCCTGATGGTGGATATGGCACATATCGCCGGGCTTGTTGCAGCGGGGATCCATCCGAGCCCGTTCCCGCACGCGGATGTCGTGACAACGACGACTCACAAGACGCTGCGCGGTCCGAGAGGAGGTATGATTCTCTGCAATCAGGAGGCGGCTGATAAATATAACTTTAATAAGGCGATATTCCCCGGCACGCAGGGCGGACCGCTCATGCATGTGATCGCGGCAAAGGCGGTATGCTTTAAGGAAGCGCTGACGCCGGAATTTAAGCGTTATCAGCAGCAGATTGCGGATAATGCACAAGCATTGTGCAAGGGACTCATGGAGCGCGGTATCAGAATCGTGTCCGGCGGTACGGACAATCATCTGATGCTCGTTGACTTAAGTCCGCTCGGGCTGACAGGAAAAGCAGTTGAAAAACTGCTTGATGCGGCGCATATCACGGCAAATAAGAATACGATCCCGAATGATCCGCAGAAGCCGTTTGTCACAAGCGGTATCCGTTTAGGCACGCCTGCGGTAACGTCAAGAGGAATGAATACTGATGATATGAATGAGATCGCGGAAGCGATCACGCTTGTGATCAGGGGTGGCGAAGAGAAGGTGCCTGAGGCAAAGGCAATCGTGAAGAAGCTGACGGACAGATATCCTTTGAATGTATAATGCTGCTTGAATAAACAAAAGATCATAGATATACGGCGGGCGGTACTTTTTGGTGCCGCCTGCCTTTCGATTATGCAGCCCTGTCCGGGGTGCAAAGCAGTTGGGAACAAAACAGTGGGGGAACAAAAAGATGTATCATGTGATCATCAATCCGGCGGCAAAATCCGGCAGGGGAAAACAATTATGGGGGCAGCTGGAGAGTGTGTTCAAAGAACAGGGAGTCCCTTATCAGGTGCATTTTACAAAGCATGAGAAGGACGTGGGACGCTTTGCCGCAAGGCTGACAGAAAACGGTGGAAATATAAAGCTTCTTGTGTGCGGGGGGGACGGCACGCTCAATGAAGCTTTAGAGGGGATCCATGATCTGGACGCAGTGGAACTTGCCTATATCCCGCAGGGATCTGCAAATGATTTTGCACGTGACTTTTCCGAGCAGGGAACGCCGAAGGAGCGCCTGAGGCGCATTTTAACAAGAGAGCCATATTATATGGATATTGGTCTTGTGAGTGCAGTCGCTCAGGACGGGACAACCTATATGAGAAGATTTGCCGGAAGCTCTGGTATCGGTTATGACGCGGCAGTCTGCGAGGAAGTGGAGCGCTCCGTTATGAAGCGTTACTTAAACCGGGTGCGGCTGGGAAAGCTTGCTTATCTGATCATTGCCTTAAAGCAGCTGGCACGGCTTCCACAACATCCGCTCAGGGTCGTGCTTGACGGAGAAAAAAAGATTGAAATGAAGCGATGCCTGTTTTCGGCATTTATGGTGCACCGCTATGAAGGCGGCGGGTTTATGTTCTGTCCGGATGCGGATGCGTTTGACGGCAGCCTTGATCTGTGCATGGCAGAAAACCTGACGAGGCGTAAGGTTCTGCGTGTCCTGCCAAGTGCATTTTCAGGAAAGCACGTGCGTCATAAAAGGGAAATTCACATGTTGCGCGCAAAAGATATTGTGGTGCGGGCTGAGGAACCCATGTATTTTCATGTGGATGGTGAAGTTGTCTGCTGTGCGAAGGAGCTTCACTTATCCTGCCTGCAGCGGAAGTTAAAATTATATATCTAAGCTGAGAGGAAGATTGACAATGAAGGAACTTATCAGAAAATACCGCCACGGGATCCCGATGGTTATTTATTTGGTCATATATTTGATCCTGTTTTTTATTGTGGAGAGACTGACTGAGGACAATTATCATGTGATCCATATGGCGCTGGACGATAAAATCCCGTTTTGTGAGTATTTTGTGATACCTTACTTTTGTTGGTTTGCTTATGTGGCGGGCTTTGTCGTATATTTTATTTTTGTTGACAAAGAAAGTTACTGGCCCATGTTCTGGTTCCTTGTAACCGGAATGACCCTGTTTTTGATCGTGTCATTTGTGTATCCGAACGGGCACGAGCTGCGCCCTGAGCAGTTTCCGAGGGATAATGTCTTTACACGGATGATCGCGAACCTGTATCAGACAGATACGGCTACGAACATTCTGCCAAGCATCCATGTCTATAATTCGATCGGGATTCAAATTGCGGTACAAAAGAGCAGACGGCTGTCAAGACACCGCGGGGTGCAGATTGTTTCGGGAATTCTATGCGTGTCGATCATTCTGTCGACCGTATTTATTAAACAGCATTCCATGGTCGATGTGATCTCCGCATTTGTACTTGCGGCAGTTTTGTATGTACTGATCTATGTTTTACATGTGATTCCCTGGCGGACGAAAGAAGGTTGAATAAATTCTCTGATGAGCAATTTATTCAACCAAGAAGTTCTTTTTATAGTCTGCCGTGCGCAGACTTATTTTTGTATGAAAAAAAGGAAATGGGCTTTTTGTGCAGAATATGTATGAATAGAAGGAGTGCATAGAGTATCTTGACGATCAGAGAAAGCCTGGAAGCAAACGAAAAAGAAATATTGAGCCCTTATGCGGCGCTGAGCGTAAATTCCCGAGGCAGGCGCAAAGAGGAGGAACAGTGTGACATCCGTCCCGTTTTTCAGAGGGACAGGGACCGGATCCTGCACTGCAAGTCGTTCCGGCGCTTAAAGGATAAAACACAGGTGTTTCTCACACCGGACGGAGATCATTACCGGACGAGAATGACGCACACGCTGGAGGTGTCCCAAAATGCGCGTACGATTGCGAAAGCGCTGCACTTAAACGAAGATTTGGCGGAGGCGATCGCACTTGGACATGATTTAGGACATACGCCGTTTGGACATGCAGGGGAGCGTGCGTTGAACAGTATTTGTCCGCTTGGCTTTCGGCATAATGAGCAGAGTCTGCGCACGGTGGACTGTCTGGAAAAAGACGGGCAGGGATTAAATCTGACTTATGAGGTGCGCGACGGCATCCTCAATCATCAGACTGACGGAAAACCGCAGACACTGGAGGGAAAGATTGTCAGACTGTCTGATAAGATCGCGTATATCCATCACGATATGGATGATGCGATAAGGGGACAGATCCTTACGGAGGACGATGTGCCGGCACAGATCAAAGACGTGCTCGGGAGTACCTGCGGGGAGCGGCTTGACTGCTTTATTCATGATTTGGTGACGAACAGTATGGCCCGGAATGATATCTGCATGTCGCCCGAGGTGGATGACGCGATGAAAAAGCTGCGCCAGTTTATGTTCGTGCATGTATACCAGAATCCGAGGGCGAAGGGTGAGGAAGGAAAGGCGGAGGGAATCATTGAGACGCTCTATACTTACTACCTTAACCATATTGACCTTCTGCCGCAGTTTTTATTAAGACAGTTAGATGAGGGCGAGTACCGGGAGCGGATCGTGTGCGACCATATCAGCTCCATGACGGATCGTTTTGTTCTTGCGCAGTATGAAGAACTGTTCATCCCAAAATCGTGGCATTATTAGAATGGGTTTTCATAAATTTGGATCGGACAAATGCAGTCCGTGAAGTTTTGGATTGCGTCATTTTGGTTTACATAAGGTGAAATCTCGGAGCAGAACGGAAAGGAAGGCGGCGCATGTATTATCCCGATGAGCTCGTGGAAGAAGTTCGGGAAAAAAATGACATTGTGGATGTCATTTCCGGTTATGTCAGATTAAAAAAACAGGGCAATAATTATTTCGGATTATGTCCTTTTCATAATGAAAAATCGCCGTCGTTTTCTGTTTCTCAAAATAAGCAGATGTTTCACTGCTTTGGCTGCGGAGCAGGCGGAAATGTATATACGTTCGTGATGCAGTATGAGAATTACACATTTCCGGAGGCGGTCGGATTTCTTGCCGGGCGGGCGGGCGTGACGCTTCCCGAAGTGTCGTATGACGAGGAAGCGCGGAAAAAGGAGAACAGGCGCGCGCGCATTTTGGAGCTTAACAAGGCGGCGGCAAAATTTTACTATTTTATGCTGCGTTCTCCACAGGGGACATTCGGCATGGAGTATCTAAAAAACAGAGCTTTGAGCGATGAGACGATCAACCGTTTCGGACTCGGATGCTCAAGTAAATATAGCGACGAACTTCTGAAGTATCTTAGAAAACAGGGCTATTCGGATGAGCTGATGCGTGATGCGGGGCTTGTCAACTATGATGAAAAAAACGGTTTATATGATAAATTCTGGAATCGTGTCATGTTCCCGATTCAGGATATTAATCACCGGGTGATCGGATTCGGCGGACGCGTGATGGGGGACGGCAAACCCAAATACTTAAATTCACCGGAGACGGTCGTGTTTGATAAAAGCCGCAATCTGTACGGACTCAATCATGCGAGGACCTCGCGGAAAAATCATATGATCCTGTGTGAAGGATATATGGATGTGATTGCCATGCATCAGGCAGGATTTACCGAGGCGGTCGCTTCGCTCGGCACGGCATTTACGTCGGGACAGGCAAGTCTCTTAAAGCGCTATGCAAAAGAAGTGCTGCTTACCTATGACAGTGATGAGGCGGGCATCAAAGCGGCGCTGCGGGCGATTCCGATTTTGAAGGAAGCGGGATTGACCGCAAGAGTCATTCACTTAGATCCATATAAAGATCCGGATGAATTTATCAAAAATCTTGGTGCGGAGGCGTTTCAGAAACGGATCGAGGAGGCGGAGAACAGTTTCTTTTTTGAAATCCGTGTCCTTCAGAAAAATTACCGCATGGATGATCCGGCGTCCCAGACGGAATTTTACCGTGCGATCGCCGAAAAACTATGCGGTTTTCCGGAAGAACTGGAGCGGGAAAATTACTTGACGGCAGTAGCAAGAGAATTTATGATCCAGCCGGAGCAGCTGCGAAAAATGGTGGTGTCCTATGCCGCGCGCATGGGCGGAATACAGGAGGCGGCAGCAAGACCGAAGCCGACGGCAGATCATAAAAAGGCGCAGGAGGATGCGGGCAGGACAAGCCAGAAGCTGCTTTTAACATGGCTTGTGGACGAGCCGGAGGTATATCCGATCGTGCGCAGATACGTTACCCCGCAGGATTTTACCGTGGAGCTCTACCAAAAGACGGCGGAACGTCTTTTTGCGGATATGGACAGGGGATCTCCGAATCCTGCGGCGATCATCAGTATGTTCACGGAAGAAGAGGAGCAGCGTGAGGTCGCTGCAATGTTTAGTACGAAATTGAATGAGCTCTCCGATAATGCCGGGCGTGAGCGCGCCTTGCAGGATATTATTTATAAGGTTAAGCAGGCAGGCTATGAGTATTATAACGAGAGAATCGGCGTCGATCCCGTTGCGCTCGCGGAGGCGCTTGAGAGGAAGCGTGCACTGGAAGAACTGCGGAAAGTGCATATTTCCTTAAAACCGGGCTCAGAATAGAAAAGAACGCGTTGCGTTCTTTATAAAGAAATGCCAAAGGCATTTCTTTTGGAATCCGAAAAGAGATTCTTCAAGGAGTTAGAAAAGAACGCGAAGCGTTCTTTATAAAGAAATGCCAAAGGCATTTCTTTTGAAGACCATGAAAGGACGGACATTCGAATGGATGAAGCTTTACAGGCAAAGTTTGACGAGAAGATGAAAAATCTGTTAAGCCTTGCAAAGAAAAAGAAAAATGTCTTGGAATATCAGGAGGTTCTTAATTTTTTCTCCGATATGGCATTGGAAGAGGAACAGCTCGATAAGGTATTTGAAAAACTGGACTTAAACGGCGTGGATATCCTTCGCATTACCGAGGAAGACGATGTGATCGACGAAGAGGAGATCAGTCTCACGGAGGAGGAAGAAGTCGATCTGGAGAGCATTGATCTGAGCGTACCGGACGGTATGAGCATTGAGGACCCGGTCAGGATGTACTTAAAGGAGATCGGTAAAGTACCCCTTTTAAGTGCGGATGACGAGATCGCGCTCGCACAAAAGATGGAGGATGGCATGCGTGCGGCTGAGATCGTCGCAGTGTTAAAAGAAGAACTTGCCGAATGCGAGGATGCTGCTGAAAAAGAAGATCTGGAGAGCCGGATTGCCGGGCAGCTGGAAGCGATCGACATTGGGGAAGATGCGAAAAAGAAATTGGCTGAGGCGAATCTCCGTCTGGTTGTCAGCATTGCAAAACGCTATGTTGGGCGCGGCATGCTGTTTTTGGATCTGATTCAGGAAGGAAATTTAGGGCTGATCAAAGCGGTCGAGAAATTTGATTACCGCAAGGGCTATAAGTTTTCTACTTATGCGACATGGTGGATTCGTCAGGCGATCACACGGGCGATTGCCGATCAGGCGCGTACGATCCGTATACCGGTCCATATGGTGGAGACGATCAATAAGCTGATCCGTGTCAGCAGGCAGCTGCTACAGGAACTCGGACGTGAACCGACCCCGGAGGAAATTGCCAAAGAGCTGAACATGCCGGAGGACCGCGTTCGCGAGATTTTGAAAATTTCGCAGGAACCGGTTTCCATGGAAACGCCGATCGGTGAAGAGGAAGATTCTCACTTGGGCGATTTTATTCAGGACGATAACGTGCCGGTTCCGGCGGATGCGGCGGCATTTTCCCTGTTAAAAGAGCAGCTTGGGGAGGTGCTTGGAACCCTGACGGAGCGTGAGCAGAAAGTCTTAAAGCTGCGTTTTGGCTTGGATGACGGCAGGGCGCGGACGCTGGAGGAGGTCGGAAAAGAGTTTAACGTGACGAGAGAGAGGATTAGGCAGATCGAGGCAAAAGCACTCCGCAAGCTGCGTCATCCGAGCAGAAGCCGTAAGCTGAAGGATTATTTAGATTGAGCGCGCAGAAGATGGCGCTTTCTGACCGCATGAAGCATGTTCTGATGCTTGTTACGAATCATAAAGCCATTGCGGATATCGGCTGTGATCATGGATATATGGCGATCGAACTGATCCGGTCCGGAAAAGCAGAGCATGTCATTGCCGTAGATATCAATCAGGGACCGCTTGAGCGGGCAAAAGAAAATGTAGATGCACACGGGCTATCCAAAGCGATCGAGACGAGGATCAGTGATGGTATGGAGGCACTTTGTCAGGGCGAAGTGCAGGGGGTGATCTGCGCGGGTATGGGAGGAAAAACCATATGCGGAATAATCGGACGCCGCCGTATGTTTTCACAAACATTGGATGAACTTGTGCTACAACCGCAGTCCGAGCTACATATTGTAAGACGCTATCTGAGGGAAAACGGATTTCGCATTATTGCGGAAGATATGGTTTTGGAAGATGGCAAGTTTTATCCGATGATGAGAGTGAATCCGATTGGTGATGGGGCAGATGCCAAGGCGTTCTGTCATGTGGGACAGGCGGTACAGATGCAGCGTGTGGAAGACCGTTACGGACCGTGCCTGATCGCCGGGGCACACCCTGTGTTACAACAGTTTCTGCAAAAAGAAAAAGCTGTCTGTGAGGAAATCCTGCAAAGTTTGTCCGCGCAGGATTCAAAGAAGAGTCTTGCGCGCAGGGAAGAACTGGCACAACGGCTTTCTGATATTGCGTTTGCAGAGCGGCAGATGGAGCAGAATAGAACGGAATGAGGACAAGCCGGACAGATGAATACGCAGGATAAAGCGGAATGAGGAGAAGCCGGACAGGTGAATACGCAGGATAAAGCGGAATGAGGAGAAGCCGGACAGGTGAATACGCAGGATAAGCGGAATGAGGAGAAGCCGGACAGGTGAATACGCAGAATAAAAGCGGAATAAGGACAATCAGGACAGACAAATGTAAGGATTGTAGGATGAATTTTGAACGGAAATACGGACGGTTATGAATGGTTCATACAGGGGGATACCGGATGAGATGCAGTGAGCTGATCGCGAGACTGGAAGAATTAGCGCCTCCGCGTTATGCGGAGGAGTGGGATAATGTGGGACTGCTGGCGGGTAGACGGGATAAAGAAATCAAAAGAGTCATGGCAGCAGTAGATGCTACGGGAGACGTGATCGAACAGGCACACCGTGCACGGGCAGATTTTCTTTTGACACATCATCCATTGTTATTTCATGCACAAAAGCGGGTTTGTGATGATGATTTTATCGGGAAACGCATTCTGCGTCTCATTCAGGGCGATATCTGTTATTATGCCATGCATACGAATTTTGACGTTATGGGAATGGCGGATGCCGCGGCGGATGAACTGGGACTCAAAAATCGGGGGGTTTTGAAAGTGACCTGTGAGGATGAAGCATCCACAGAAGGAATCGGCAGATATGGAAAACTCCCGGCAGCTATGACACTAGCGGAATGTGCGGAATATGTTAAAACGACATTCGCGCTGCCGCAGGCAGCAGTTTATGGTGATATGGAGCAGAGGGTTGAGACGATGGCAGTACTTCCCGGTTCCGGAGGGGACGAAATTTCCGATGCGCTGCGTGTGGGAGCGGATGTATACCTCACGGGGGATATTTCCCACCATGACGGAATTGATGCAGTGGAGCAGGGATTGTCTGTCATTGATGCGGGACATTACGGATTAGAAAAATTGTTTGTTACATATATGAGGGATTATTTTTTCAGGGAGCTTCCTGAGCTTGTATTTTTGCAGGCAGAGCAGGAAGCGCCGTTTCGGATGATATAATGAGCGCAAAAGAAAAACAAGCGACGCGAAGCGGCATTTGTTTTTCTTGCGCCATTAACGAGCAAACGCCCGATGAAATCGGGCATGAAACGCTGAAAGCGCGAGTTTGCGAGTGGTGTTTTATAATAAACTTGTTTTTGATAAGAAAGAGTGAAAAGAACAAGAAGGGAGCGCGTGATGATCATGAACTCACAGCATTTTCCGATGAATGGAGAGCCATCGTACGGGACGGGCACCAATATGCCATACGGACAGACTGCGCCATACGGGATGAATGCGGCATACGGGCAAAATTTGCCGTACGGACAGAACGCGCCATATGGAATGAATGAGGCATACGGGCAGGCTGCGGCATACGGGGTGAACGGTGCATACGGGCAGAATATGCCATATACGCAGAACGTGTCATATGAACAGAACGCATTGCACGGGCAGGCTGCGGCATACGGGGTGAACGGTGCATACGGGCAGAATATGCCATACACGCAGAACGTGTCATATGAACAGAACGCATTGCACGGGCAGGCTGCGGCATGCGGGGTGAACGGTGCATACGGGCAGAATATGCCATATACGCAGAACGTGTCATATGAACAGAACGCATTGCACGGGCAGGCTGCGCCATATGGAATGAATGTACCATATGAGGCGGATTTTTTGCAAGAAGGGAACATGCTGTACGGATACAATGCTCCACTTCAGAACATGAATCCGGCATATGGTGCGAATCAACTGACTGGCATAAATCAGCCTGTATACGGGATGAATCCCAATCCGATGGTTGGGGCAAGCCAAATGGTTAACATAAACCAAGCGCCGTACGGCATCAACCAACCGGCCGGCATCAATCTGCAGACAGTGGCGGACTGCAACAGAAATCTTCCCGTGCCGTATACATGGTATCAGATCGCGCCGAATTATGCAAAAAAAGAAGCAAGAGAGCCAAAAGAAGGAACGGACAAACTCATTTTACTTGGCATTGCGGGAGTGATACTCCTGTCTGTCATTGCGATCATCATCGGAATCGCGATAAATCATAACGATACAGACAAGAAAGCTTCTGAGATATTTGCGTCATGGCTGCAGGGAATCACATCGGAAAATGAAAATGACATTGGTACACCCGTGATTGACTTTACAACGTATGGAACGGAAACGCTCAGGGGTGAATTCTGCGCTGTCGGGGAGGATGGCTCCTTATATATCCGGACCGGATACGGCGTCTGCCGCATCGGAAAAAGCGGGATAGGTTATACCTATAACGATTGGGCGGCAGAACTGGAACCCGGGGTGGAAATTGACTCAATGGCGGTTTACGGCGACTATCTGTATATTGCATGCGGCGAAAACGGGATTTATAGAGTGAATACTGCGCGGAGTAATACGTTCACGAAGATCGTGGATGATACGGTTGGGTCCTTTATCATTGCGGAGGACAGCCTGTTTTACCTTTCTCTGAGGCGTGCAAATGCAGATTACGGAGAGCTATATATCACCGGATTAAACGGTAAAGGGAGCGAGCCGCTGGGGGACAGCGCCCGTGAAGGGGAAAGAGTTCGCCATGCATTAAAACACATGGGCTGTGCGGATTTCGTGTATGTGGACGGCTATTTATACTATTTTGACGAGGATGATAACTTAAAAAAAATACATGCGGGCGGGAACCTGAGAGCGCGTTTGGTCGTAGACAGGGAGCGCCAGAAACCCTCGTTTGAAAGCAGCGGATTGTATGAAAACGGCGGAATTTTGTATCTGCCTTCAAAAGGAGGCGGGATCTATTTATATGATATGGAAGCAGACCAGCTAAAAAAAGTGACGGATGCATCGAGCGCCCCGGACGCGCCGCTGGTGTTTGCCGGTGATGCGCTGCTTTATTGCAGGGAAGATGTGGTTGACGGAACATCACAGAGAATATGGCATCAGATCATGGACGGCATGGATACCGTTTATGCCGGCCGCTCCAATGGCGGACAGCTTTGGATGCAGGCAGTCGGAGAGGAAGAACTGCTCCTTTTCCATGATCTGCAGGGCTTCGTGTATATGATGAACTACTTTACGACTCCTTTCTCGGCGGGGGTGATGCGGGTGGAATTGCCGATCGGACCGATTCCCTATGATACGATGCCGGAGATCGAATTTGAGGAAGAACTGCCGGGAATGCTGTTGGAGGCGGAAACAGGCAGCCGGTCCTCGGAGCTTATTTATGAAGCGGAAGACGGAAGCTATCGGATCTTTAAGAGACAGTATTATTTTTATGACACGAGTGCGGCTGAAGAAATAGAATATCAGGTGTACGGTCTGTTTTGCGTATATGAGGATGAGACGGGCGAGCATGTGGAATGTTTGGCGGAAGGAGAGATCGGACAGTTTTCTGTGATGGATGGCGTGCTTTATTATACGATGGCGGAAACGGAAGTATCAAGTGCAAGTGATTACCGCTTATACCGAAGAGCGCTTGCGGAAGGAGCGGAAGCGGAGGAGTGTCTGTTGGGAATTGATACGGGTTACCAGAGGCATGCAGATTTTTTCTGTTACAAGGGAAAAATCTATTATATTTATTATCATCCGATATATGCCGAGCTATGGTATGAATACAATATGATGCGCTGCTATGATCCGGAAAGCGGAGAGGATATGCTGATTGGCGAGCGGGCCGGTACCTGCTTTACGATCTGGAATGATACGATTTATTTTGGAGGCGGAGAGCGCGAGGGCCTTTGGAAAATGAAGACGGACGGTACCGGACTAGAGCAGATCGACCTTCCCGCGGACTGCGTGCTCCTGCGGGAGATTCAGGTATGTCCGTATCAGGATCGCGTTTATCTTGCGGTGTCCGTAAGCCGCAGTGATCCGGAGGATCCTGATTTAGCCTATACTGAACTTTGGCTGTTCGCGGAGGACGGTTCGACGGAGCTGAAAGTTTATGAGATCAACAGCAATTTTGACTTAAATCAGCATTTATATTATGTGGACGGGTGTCTTTATTATTCCGCGGATACAGCGCTTAAGATTCGTGTACTGAATTTGGAGGAATATGCTGACGGCGGGAGCGGCATCCGTGCCAGCTCTTACGATACGGTGTTTTGTGAGGAAAACTTCAGCACCTTTATCGTGACGCGGCAGTTTGTCTATGTGCAGTTATATACGGATAAAGATTTGATCGTGGTGTATGACCGCATGACAGGCGAGCAGGTAGAGGAGATTGACTGTAGTGGTTTTGAAAACTAAAAATCCTATTGCGAATGCAGCGTTTCATAAAAAGAATAATCAACAAGACCGTTCATATGATCTAATGCGCCCTTCTGCAGTTCTTTGACCATTAAACAGTCAGGATGCGGCAGATGGATATTGGGTCCTGCTTTTATTCCAAACTGATAGCTTGGCATAAAACCGCGGGGATGATAGTTTTTTGGGTCTCCTTCCACAAGCACAGCCTGAAACCCGAGATCGTTTGCTTTTTTCCGTACGACCCTGCCTTCCTCCGGGCTGTCCCATTTTGCAAAGACGTCCTCGACCAAATTGAGGGATGAAAAAAGATATTTTTGTTCCATGGGTTTAATGATTCTGCTCATACTGTTCTCCGTTCGGTTTTCTTTGCTCATTATAAAGCAGGCGGATCATTTTTTCAAGATTTGTTCCCATTACAGAGGTTTCAAAGGCTTTTCGCCAAAAATTTCAACAGTGAACAAAGAATAAAAGTGCGGGCGGAAAGCAGGGAATGTCCCGTGAAGCGATCCTGAATCTGCTCGAAACAGGGGCAGGACTGGATAAAGAAGCGGAGGAGGACCTGCTGAATATGCCCGAAGAATTGCATGATTACGAGGATGAAAACTTATGAGCAACAAAAGGTTTCATGATACAAAAGGGGAAGTTATGGGCTTACAGAACAGATCAAATCAAACAGATCATTCGCATGCACCAAAGTGGATCTTATTTGGGATTGCATGTGCCGTTATCCTGTGTTTTGCAGCGATCGCGGCTGGGCTTGTGATCAATGACGATGGTACCGGTCCAAAGGCGACAGAAGTATTTTCGTCGTGGATTGATTTTTTTATGGGGGATGACGGGCAAGAGGATGAGGATGCCGGAAGTACGGATGGAATGCAGGGAGCTTTCCCAGACCTACAGATCAATGTGCGTTCGTCTGATTTGGTCTATGAGCCGGAGGATCAAAGCTATGTAATTCGCAAGCATTTTTCGGAGAACGGCATGCAATATGAAAACGACGGTTTGGTCTGTGTTTATTCGGATGAGTCGGGCGGGCATACGGCTAAATTGGTAGAAAGAGAAGTCTGGCAGTTTTCTGTTATGGACGGCGTGCTCTACTATACGGCGTGGGATGAGGAGGCATTTGGCTGGTCCCTGTATCAAAGGGAACTCTCCGAAGGCGCAATAATCAGGGAGTGCCTTCCTGAGGAGCACAAGGGCACAGCGTCTTTTAACTTTTCCTGCTACGAAGGAAAGATTTATTATATCAGGATCGCAGAAGAACTTGCCCTGTTCTGTTATGATCCGGAATCGCAGAGCAACAGCAGGGTACGTGGAATAGCGCCCGATACGTATGTTTATGATATTTGGGAGCATACATTTTTTAACGTGGATTTGGAAGAAGGAACGCTTTGGGTAAAAGAGCCGGGTGAGAGAACGTCAAAGGAGGTTGAACTGCCCGGGCTGACGGGTGATCTGTGGGAGGTCAGGATATGCCCGTATCAGGGCAGGGACTATCTCTCGGCAATCGAAGGAACAATCGAATATGAGGGCAGTATGTCAGGAAGCGTGCTGGTAAATCCACGGTTATGCGTTTATACGCTGGGAGATGATGAGTTAAAGCCCGTTATCTCATTCGATCTTTGGTCCCTTGATTGTATAAAAGACTGGCAGTACAGGGACGGGTGCTTTTATTTTCCTTCCACGGATGCTTATTCCATCCATGTGTTTGAACTCGGAGAATACCTGACTGGTGAAGACGATTCCGGCGTATGGCAGGGTGACGGAAACGAGTCCGGCATATATCCGGACGGAGAAGAGGATCGTCAGCCCGGGGAGCGCAGGCTGTTTGCCAGTGATGAGAAGATGGCGGAGTTTGAGGTGACGGAGCGCTTTGTCTATGCACATTTGTACGAGGAGCGGGATCTGATCAGGGTGTATGATCGTCTGACGGGGGAGCTGGTGGAAGAAATCGACTGTCTGGCAGAATGAAGCGATCGGCGTTTTCGTTATAGAGATATAACAGGCGAAACGGCAAAGAGCATCATATCCCGAAATGATTTGACGAAACAAAGGGCGTATGCTATCTTATGATATGAGCAGAACGAACAATCGCGGCTGTCAACGCAGTACGACTGCATTGGCGGGTGAGGAAAGTCCGGGCTTCACAGGGCAGGATGCCGGATAACGTCCGGTGGAGGCGACTCTAAGGAAAGTGCAACAGAAATATACCGCCGTCGGGCTTAGCCCCGTTACGGTAAGGGTGGAAAGGCAGTGTAAGAGACTACCGTGTGGCTGGTAACAGCCATAGCCATGTAAACCCCATCCGAAGCAAGACCAAATAGAAAGCAACAGGCTTGCCCGGCCTGCTTTCAGGTAGGTCGCTTGAGGCTGTCGGTAACGGCAGTCCTAGATAGATGATTGTTCTCGACATAACCCGGCTTACAGTTCTGCTCATTTCCCCAAAGAGTAAAGAATTTTTATTTTCTTATTTCAACGATCAGGAACTGGTCCTGCCATTTTGCTTTATCGCCAAAAACATCCGTTATAATACGTACATCCAATTTCCATGTTCCCACAATATAAATGACACCGTCTGGTTTTAGAACCCGCCTGCATTCCCGTTCGATCTCAGACCATTGAGATTGAATATGAAAAAAAGCATTGTATAAAATAACTGTATCAAAGGTCTCATCTGCATAATCCATTTTGGACGCATCCATGATTTGAAAATGCAAATTTGCAGCAAGCCTGCTGTTTAGTCTTCCGTCGTCAAGATCAATACAATAAACCCTATCGGAGCAGGAAGATGCGGAAATAGAAAAATCAGCCGCTCCACAGGCTGCTTCGAGAATCGTCTTATTTTTTATATCCGCAATGAGCAGATGAACAAGAATATCCGTATTTTTCATGATCAGTCTCCATGGTGTTATTTTGGGAATATGCTTTCATGAAAACATTGAAAAAGGCTTGAGCTTTGCATAGCAAAAAACTTGCAAATGATGCCAGCCTAGCTGGATTATAAAATAATGACCGGTTCTTTGCAACATGTTATCGGTTGTTTTTTATGGGCACACACTGGGGGAGGTTCGAAATGAGGATCACATTACGGACGGTCCGAAAGGACTCACGCGACTATGAACAGGTAAAAAAGCTTTACCGCCGTGCGTTTCCGCTTGCGGAGCGCGCGCCGTTTGCACAGTTGATGCGCTGGTCGGACGGACGCAGGGCGCAGATGTATGCACTGTACGATGAAAGCACTCTGAAACGCGGGCAATGTGAGAAAGCATATGGTGAAAGCGATGCGGGGTCACGACGCGGTGAAAGCGTCGGCGAATGGATCGGGCTTGCATATTTTGTGCGATATAAGGATATTCTCTATCTATTTTACTTGGCGATCGACGAGAGCAGACGGGGAAGCGGATATGGCAGCGCCCTGCTTACCGCAGTCCGCAGACATTTTGCAGGCATGCGTGTCATTCTCAATATTGAGGAAGTGGCGGATACGGCGCCGAATTTTAGGGAGCGCAGGAAAAGAAAAAGCTTTTATGAAAAGAACGGCTTTCACGGGATGGGTTATACCGTAAAAGAACTCGGCGTTGTCTATGAAACACTTGGTATGGGAGAGACGGTTACAAAAAGTGAATATATTGCACTGATGCGCTCGCTGATCGGCAGATTCGGCACTTGGTATATTTATCACTGTCTGGAGAAATAATGAACCATGGGTAAGCAATTAGAATAGATTAAAATAAGAGTCATCTGATTGCAAGAGAAATTTCACGTGACACAACTACACACAACGTAAAGAGGGAGATGTTTTTTTATGTGTACCTGTATGGTAATGGGAAAGAAGAATGCTTATTTTGGCAGAAGCATGGACTTTGAATACCGGTTTGGGGAAAGGGTTGCGATCACACCGAGAAATATGTTGTTTTCTCTTAAAAACGGTTTGCAGATCCGGACACGTTATGCCATGATCGGAATGGCAGCGGTCAGAGGGGAGTATCCGCTTTATGCGGAAGCGGTCAATGAAAAGGGCGTGGCAATGGCAGGATTGAATTTTCCGGGGAATGCGGTACATTTTGCACCCGTACAGGGGAAGCTGAATCTTGCGCCTTACGAGCTGATACCATGGTTTTTAGGACAGTGCGAAACAGCGGCGCAGATCAGGGAGAGTCTTTCTGATCTGGTGATCACGAACATTCCGTTTTCCGACCGGCTGCCGTTAAGTGAACTGCACTGGATGATCTGTGACAGAGAAGCATGCTTTGTAGTGGAACAGACAAAGGAGGGGCTTTGCTGGTATGAGAATCCGATCGGCGTTATGACCAATAATCCGCCGTTTCCTTATCAGATGATGAATCTTCGCAATTATCTGAATCTGTCGCCGAACGAGCCGGTCAACCGTTTTTCTGACCGTATCGTATTACAGACTTATGGGAGAGGAATGGGAGCGATCGGACTGCCGGGAGATACATCCCCGGAATCTCGGTTTGTGCGGGCGGCGTTTAATAAGTTAAATTCCGAATGCGCGGAGGATGAGATCAGCCAGATCACGCAGTTTTTTCATGTGTTGGACTCGGTTTCCCTTGTGCGGGGTGCAACGATCACGGAGGATGGAAAACCTGACGTCACAAACTATTGCTGCTGTTCAAATACAGAAAATGGAACGTATTATTATAAGACCTATACCAATAATCAGATCACGGCAGTTAAAATGACTGAACGGGAAAAAAATGCCGCGGGGCTGACTGTTTATCCGTTGATAGAGGAACAGCAAATACGTTATGTCAATCTATGACATATGTTAACTCATGACGTATGCCAACGAAGGACAATGAAATGCCGGAAAGTGCGGAAAAAGAAAGCACCCGATGAATTGTTCATAGAAAACACCGACAAGACCATGGTTGACTTTATCAGTCAATCATGGTCTTCCAATGTTCGGCATGATAAGCGTCAAAGCACATACGGATCTGTTCTGCCGTCGTCTTTTCTGCGGCGAGCGGGCATGGCAGTTCATCCAAACCGAAATAATGGCTTTCCGTCGTTTCTGCATTGGGCTTAAAACTTCCGCCGGTGACTGAACAGAGAACAAATATCTTACAGATTTTATTGGCGTAGACCGGTAGATTATGTTTTTCCCGATCCTGTACGGCGATCACGGTATCGACCGTTACATCAAGACCGGCTTCTTCTTTGACCTCTTTGACGGCGCTTTCCATAACAGAAGTATTGACATCGACCCAGCCGCCGGGCAGCGACCATGTACCGTTTGTCTCCCTGACCAAAAGAATCTTCTCATCGCTGAACATAGCGGCGCGCACATCGAGCTTTGGCGTCTGGTAGCCGGTTTCGTTGCAGAACAGGTCTTTGACCGTATCAAGAGGAATCTCTGCCTTTTCACTGAGCATTTCCGCGGCGATATTGCGTATTTCTTCATAGCGTTCTAAATCAAACGGGTCTTTTCCGTAATGAAGCCCCGCCTGCGCGATGCTCTGCAATGAAACAGCCCATTCTAACCATTTTTCTGATTGATTCATATGCCGTATTCTCCTTATTTTAAATTTGATTATAGCAGGAAATGTGTTTTCCGGAAAGTACCTGCACAATTTTAAGAAAGAGCGCGCTTTTAAGAAAAAGCGTGCATCTTTGGGATGAAAGTATTACAATAAAGATATCGTAATCTGGCAGGGGCGGATATGATCACATCAAACACAAAACAAGGAGAGAACAAATGAGAAAAAAAGGATTCAAATTTTTTTGCTTCTTCGTACAATTGCTGCTGATCATTTTGACGTTTCTGCTGATACCGCTCAATCTATTTGTTGTCAATTTTCCTGCATGGATCGTCGTACTTTGCGGTGTATTGGCGCTTGCCTGTATGACGGTATATTTGATTCTGTTTCGCACGAAACTGGTCACAAAGATTGTGCTCCCGCTTTTTGCGGTTTTGGTCACAGGTTTCAGCTCCGTTTTGGCTTATTGTTGCCCTTACTGGGATTCTTACAGCTTTAAGAGTGTTGATACGGTCTGGTTAAATTTTGATGAGGAATTGACTTTTGAACAGGCAGAGGAGGACCTCTTAGCGGCAATGCGTCATTTAGAGCAAGTCCATCCGATGTTTCGGGACGGTCTGACGCAGGAAATCAAGGAGCGCTATGATGCCTCGCTTGCCTCGCTCCGTCAGATGCAGACGATCACGGTGAACGATCTGAGGCGGGCGGTACAGATCATCTTACATCCCATGCATGACGCGCATACCACGACTTATAACAGCTGGCCGGAGGACCGGTATCTGATGGATCTTTTAGAAAAACGGCGGCTGGGATACGGCGTATATTCGATCAACGGCAGGACTGTCGGGGAGATCATAACGGCGGCTGCGCCCTATTATTGCTATGAGTCGGAAGCGTGGATCAATGTCGATCTGGCAAGCCTCGCATCACTCAGGTTTTACGAGTATGAGGAACCGTTTACTTATGTTTGGGAAAATGAGGCGGGAGACTGTGTGACGGAGCACTATACTGCGGCTGATTTTGTCACTTGGGAAGAATTTGAAGCAATGTCGCAGTTTTATGATGGGGATGTGGCGGAGGAGCCGCCTTCAGAAGAAATGGAAGAACCGTTTGTTTATTATGAGATCGACGTGGAACATTCGCTCGCGGTTCTGACGCTGAAAGAATGTAATTACAACGATGAATACAGGCAATGCGTTCATGAAATGTTTCAGGAAGTCAGGGAAAAGCAGATTCAGAATGTGGCAGTTGACGTACGTGGAAACGGCGGCGGGGATTCGCGGGTCGCGAATGAACTGATCCGCTATCTGCCGGTGGAGAAGTATCGTGACATGCCCTGTGACTGGCGGTGGGGAGCATTTGTTTTTGCCTTTCATGACCAATGGGTGAATAATAAACAAAATAAGGATCTGCTTTTTGACGGCACACTTTACGTGCTGACGGACAGCGGTTCGTTTTCCTCGGCGATGGATTTTGCCATGATCGTACAGGACAACGGACTTGGGTATATTGTGGGCGAGCCGTCTGCAAACGCAGTTGACGGTTACGGCGATGTGGCATTGTTTTCGCTTCCGAACAGCGGAATTCTGATGCAGATTTCCACCAAGAAATGGTATCGCATTGACGAGTCCAATCCGGATCAATATGTGATGCCGGATTATCCGTGTGAAAGCCGGGAAGCGCGCACCCTGCTTAAGTCCCTGGTGCGGTAGATGGGGGTAAATATGCCAGAGGCACACGGACATAAATCATCATGGAAGTATATACCGGAAAGAGACGGAGAGATCATGACAAGAGAAGATGTATTTACCTATATCAAAAGAACATACCGGACAGAGCCGGATCACCCGTTTCCGGAGGATTTTGACTCTTCCGTGCTGCGTCATAAAGAAACGGGAAAGTGGTTTGCACTGATCATGCAGGTTGCGGCGGATAAGCTTGGGTATGAGAGCGGGGAAAGACGGGACATCCTGACGATGAAATCGGAACCGGTGCTCATTGATTCGCTTGTGCTGCGTCCGGGCTTTCACAGGGCGTATCACATGAATAAAACGAGATGGCTCAGTGTAGAACTAAATGATACGATTTCTTCGGAAGAAATCAAAAGCCTGATCGATCTCAGCTTTGAACTGACGCAGAAAAAGAAACGGTGAAGGCGGTATCACGGATCATGAATCCGGCGGGAGCATGGTTTTTTATTCATAAGTAAAGTTTTTGTATTAAAATCTTTGATTTCATTTTACAATATAGAACGATCAGACGGAGGGAAGAGACATGTGTGTTGTAATCATGGACGGGGTGGAAAAAGAGTATCCTCAGGGAATCACCTATGAGGAGATCGTGCGCGGGAGTGAGGCAGAACCGGGCGACGAGGCAATGCTTGTGCGGGTGAATGGCAAGGTGCGTGAATTGTGCAAAACGCTGGAGCGTGACTGTGTCATCGAAAAAATAAAGCGCACGGAGACGATGGGGCAGAAAACCTATGTGCGTTCCGCAGTTTTTCTGTTTGTGAAGGCGGCGACCGATACGATCGGTGCGGAAAATATCGAAGAGCTGAAAGTAGAATTTGCGATCGGCAAGGGATATTATATTTTTGCGAAGGGTAATTTTACGCCCTCACAGGAACTTGCAAAGAAAATTGAACAAAGAATGCGCGAGATGACGAAGGCAAAGCTGCCAATCCTGAAACAGACGTACCCGTCCGCAGAAGCGGTCGCACTGTTCGCGGAGAATGGCATGGATGATAAAGAAAAATTATTCCGTTACCGCCGCAGTTCTTCGATCAATGTATATACGCTTGACGGTTATCATGATTACTATTATGGATTTATGGTGCCGAACACCGATTACATCCGCTATTATGAAGTGCTGTGCCATGAAGAAGGATTTATTCTGAATCTGCCGGATAAGGAGAGCCCGAAGGAACTGGTTCCGTTCGCGCCTCAGAAAAAACTGTTTGATACGCTTGTGGAGTCGAGCCGATGGAGTCACTTGTTCGGTATTGATACGATTGGTGATCTGAATGATCAGATCTGTTACGGGAATATCAGCGACCTGATCCTTGTTCAGGAGGCGCAGCAGGAGCGTCGGATCGGCGAGATCGCGCAGGAAATCGTAAAGCGCGGAAACGTCAAGTTCGTGATGATCGCGGGGCCTTCATCATCCGGTAAAACAACGTTTTCCCACAGACTCTCCATTCAATTGCGCACGCTTGGCATGAATCCGCATCCGATCGGTGTGGATGATTATTTTGTCAACAGAGAGAAGACGCCTTTGGATGAGAACGGTGATTACAATTTTGAATGCCTTGAGGCTATTGATGTGGAGCAGTTTAATAAAGATATGACGCGTCTGCTCGCGGGCGAGACCGTGGAGCTGCCGAGCTTTAATTTTAAGACCGGCCAGCGGGAATATAAGGGAAACTATAAGACGCTTGGCGAGGGTGATATTCTCGTGATTGAGGGTATCCACTGTCTGAACGACAAACTCTCCTATACGCTGCCGATGGAAAGTAAATACAAAATTTATATCAGTGCGCTCACAACCTTAAATATTGATGAACACAATCGGATCCCGACCACCGACGGGCGTCTTCTGCGCCGTATGGTGCGCGATGCGAGAACGCGCGGCGCGAGTGCCAAGAGAACGATTCAGATGTGGCAGTCCGTGCGCAGAGGTGAGGAAGAGAATATTTTCCCATATCAGGAAAGTGCGGATACGATGTTTAATTCGGCGCTCATATATGAGCTTGCCGTATTGAAGCAGTTTGCAGAACCGCTGCTGTTTAGTATCAGACCGGAGGAACCGGAATATGACGAGGCGAAACGCCTGTTAAAATTCCTCGGCTATTTCCTTGGCATCACAAGCGAAAAGCTGCCGAATAATTCGATCGTGCGTGAATTTGTGGGCGGGAGCTGTTTTCCGGTCTAAATCGAACACTTTGTGTTCTTTCTGACTTGCGCGTTAGTGCAAGTCTTTCGAAGAACTGTTTTTTGCAGTTCTTCCGGAATTGACATTTCTTTTGGACGAAGGAGATTTCTTTTGACTGAGGCGTTTCTTCTGCGGGCAGATATATTTTCCGGAAGGGGCAGTTTTCAGCGGAAGGAGCAGTTTCCGACAGGCAGGTGTCAGGATGAGGTTGAACAAAGACAGGCGGGAAAAGAGAGCGGGGAAAGGACGGGGAGCGGTGTTTTCACGGTTTTCTGTTGTTGTGCCTGTCCTGATCGTGACAGCATTGCTGTGCATTTGTGTCGTGTTTTTGGAGGGCGGCGGTTTAAGGAGGAAGACGGCGGTCTCCGGATCCGCGGGCGGAAAGCTTGTCCGGAAAACATATGACGGCTGGAGCGCCTCATTTGGTATTGTTAAGATCATATGTGGCGATTATTGGGGAAGCGGTGTTGTGATCGCCTGTGATGAGGATGGCCTGGTGATCGTTTCGGCAAAACATCTGCTCATGTATGACGTGCAGGCTGAGGTGATCTTTGCAGGAGCCGAGAGAGAGGAAGCAGATTCCGCTACCGGGCAGGTCATCGGGTATTCAGCGTCCTATGATCTGGCATATTTGCACGTATCGTGGAAGGACCTTACGACAGGTGTTGGAATGCGGTACAGGGGATGGTTTGAAAAAGACCGGTCCTTACCTTTTCAGGAACAGGAATCGGAATCTGTGGAGAATGCTTTTGAGGCGGAGACCGTATGGAATGATGAGGGTCAAAAGACGGTCGTGCGCACGGATCGCGCTTACATGGAACTGCGCGCGGGTGAGAATGTTGTGCAGATTGGGATGTCTGAATCAGATTTCTTGAAGTATCGTATGGGAACCGTTCAGGCAAAAGAGGTTTTTATCAGCGACTATAACGCTTTTATGCTCTTAAATGAGTGTTTGGCTGAAGCGGGCATGAGCGGAGGCGGAGCTTTTGACGAATATGAACGGCTCATTGGAATCATCATTGCGGGGGATGAGCAGGGAACCGTTTGTATGCCGATGGCCGCGGTGCTCAAGGAATACCGGGATCTGTTGAAGGAATCTTGATCGGATCTGTTATGACATTATGCTAAAATAGGATATGAAAAAGTAAAAATGTTCAAAAGTGATGGAGGATAGAGCATGATATTTCATATTTCAGAACCATATTTATGGATGGGAGTAAACAAGAAAAACCCGGAGGTGAAGCTTCATTTTTATTTGAAGGATACGAAGTTTCAAGAGGTTGATATCCAATTAGGGGGAACGGACGGCGATTTTTATACATCAATGGACGTAAGAAGGTATCTCGGTCAGGATATCGAGATCAGGGGAGATGTCCCGGACGAGATGCTTTATAACATCTTCTGTTACAAAGAAAACGTGCAGAATGTGTATCCTTTCCGCCCGCAGATCCATTTTGCACCGGAAATTGGCTGGCACAATGATCCCAACGGTCTGGTGTATGCGGACGGGGTGTATCATCTTTATTATCAGTGGAATCCCTATGGTGTTATTTGGGGAAATATGCACTGGGGACATGCCGTGAGCAAAGATTTGATCAATTGGGAACACAGGCCTGTGGTAATGGAACCCGATCAGTACGGGACAATTTATTCCGGTTGCGGCTTTCAGGATAAAGAGAATGCGGCGGGATTTGGCAAAGATACCTTATTGTTTTTTTATACGGCTGCAGGCGGGAGCAATGAGTGGTCGATAGATGCCGGTAATCAGCATACACAGCGGCTGGCAATATCCACAGACGGGGGAGAAACGTTACAGCGTATAGACGGGACCATGATTCCGCATATCAAGGGAGGGAACCGTGATCCGAAGGTTTTCTATCATAAAGAAAGCGCCGCATATATCATGGTGCTTTACCTTGACGAGTTCGAATTTGCGATCTTCCGTTCTGTCGATTTGCTCCGTTGGATAGAATCACAGAGATTTTCTGCGGAAAAAATGTGGGAATGTCCTGATTTATTTGAATTATCTGTTGATAATGCCGCCGGGGAAAAGAAATGGGTATTCTGGTCGGCGGACGGATATTATCTAGTCGGTAATTTTGACGGTTACCGGTTTACGCCGGAATCAGAAGTATTGTGTGCATACAGCACAAAAACGGCGTATGCGGCACAGACCTATGCAGGGGTGGAGGACAGGGTCATCAGCGTCTCATGGCTTAGACTTGCCAATGACCGTGGAAATTACAGGGGACTGATGACGGTTCCGGCGGAATTATCATTATTAAAGACCGGCAGCGGATACAACATGTGCTTTCATCTTCCAAGGGAGTTTGCGGCATACAGACGGCTTTGCGCTGAGTGGGAAAAAGGCGGAAAAACATTCGAGACCTGCTTAAAAGGCAAGCCTGCGGAAATCACATTGAGCTGGAACGTACGGGAGTCAGGATATACGAAATTGTGGATCGGTGATACAGAGATCACCGTAAGCTTTGATAACGGTGATATCGAATTTGCAAATCCGCAAATGGACTCAGAGGCAGTCATGATTCTGTTTGACAAAAAAGCCCCCCTGAATCTGGACTTTGTGATTGACCAGGAAGTGATCGAGTTTTTTGGAAATAACGGGGTCATTTGCGGAGCGGTTGAAACGGAAGAAAATGTATTGAGAAAAAATATTCTGATAGAATCAGAACTGGAACCGGAAGTCATGAAGTTTTATGAAATTGCCGTTTCGTGAATCAGGCAGGGGGAGTACGGGCGGGGAGATGATTTTTCCGAAAACGTCATGGTGTTTCGCATATATGACGGATATAATAAAAAAGCAACGACACTACAGATAGAAAAGAGGACGGTGGCGTCAGGAAAAAGTGAATAACGAAGCAGTCATAATTCGGAAGGGCTTCTGTGGGGAAAGAAGCATAAAAAGCAGGAGGGGGATAAAGGCGCCATAAAAATTGCGTTGCAGAAAGAACTGCTGGCAAAGAAAAAATACAGTAGAAGGGGGAAAAGGTATGAAGGGGAAAAAATGGATTGCTGCAATCGTAATGATGATTCTCATCGCAGGCAATTGCTTTTCGGTATTGGCAAAGGAGGCGGAGGTCTGTGAGGTCAATGACTCGGTTCGCCAAACAGCGGTGGCTCTTTTGTGGGAGGGTTATGACAAGTATTATGACTTTTTGGGAGATACGGCAGTGCTTGTGGAACACAACAAGGAGGACGGCGTCGTCGAAGAAGTGTTTATGCTTGAAATAACGGCAATGCTGCGGGCGGAGCGGGTCGAAGATTTGGATTATTATCAGGGAATGACAGCTTATTATGAGGATACGGTTTCCGAATGGACAGCCGTTCAACAGACAGCGGAAAACGTCGATTTGACGCAAAGCGACATGGCATCCATGGATTTCGCCGTTTGTGCCATGGATAGCGCAATAGACTCCGAATATGACATGCTTGCGCAATATATTGGAGCGGAACAGACGCTGCGCTTTTTTGTTAAGGCAGTTTATGATGAAGCGTCTCCGCAAACTGCGGTTCTTTTATTTGAGAACGGACTGGATTATGTTCCGGCGGAACAAATGTACCCGCTGAGTGAAGAACAATTACAAGAAAACGGCGGCTGCTATATGGAGCAGATTTGCGAGCAGGCTGCGACATCGGGAATATCTTTGATGGCAAACGGTTATTCCGTTTTCAATGCGGTTATGTATTCAGAAACGTATACGTCCAATCCGAAATCCTGCAATTTGCATGGGAATGACGGAAGTTATGTCGATACGACAAAGTATAATTCAAATTATGCGCATTATGCGGCGGATCATCGGGATTGTACGAATTTTGTGTCTCAGATTTTATGCGCGGGCGGCATACCGATGGATTCGGAATGGAAACCGGGTCAACCTACATGGATTAGTTTTTCGGAGTTGAATACCTATATGACGAGAAAAGGCTATTGGTGTCCGATTCCGTATTCGGCATTGCGGGTGGGGGATTTTGCGACTATGAATAATGGCAAACATGTGGTTTTTATCGCGGCGAATGATGGCGTATCGTTCCGATTTTCCGCACATACGAATGACCGAAAAGACGTTGTATTGTCAATCAATGATACGAATGCTTACTACCGGGTAAACTATTAAGGGGAGAATGACGGAAACGTGCATAAGCCGTGAGAAACAGACTTATGCACGTTTTCACATAGGAGGGGTTGATGATGAAAAAGAAATGGTATATCGCGATAATGATAATAATAGTCTGTACACTGGGGGCGTGCGGGAGCCGTGCGGAGGTATCCGAAGAACCGGGGGAGGAGCCGCCGGCGGTGACGGAAGAGCCGGAGAAAGAAACGCCCGCGGTGACGGAAGAGCCGGAGAAAGAAACGCCGGCGGTGACGGAAGAACCGGAGAAAGAAACGCCCGCGGTGACGGAAGAGCCGGAGAAAGAAACGCCGGCAGTGACGGAAGAGCCGGAAGAGGAGGACGCTAGATATGATTCGGTCGGAAACGAATACGGCGTGGTATTGGAGCCGGACGGCGTCATTGTGGAAACCGACTATTTCATCGTGGAGCTTCCGGAGTCATGGGAGGGCAAGTTCCTTTATTCCGTGGAGAAGGAAGAACGCTGGCTGTCACTGTATCATCGCGCCAGTTATCGGGAAGATGCTTGGGGGACGCCTATGGGGGGCTGGCTTGGGAGTATCTTCTTCTGCACGATTGAATATGCGGAAGCCCTGCACGAAATATCGTCGGCGGCTGCATTCGGAGAGCCGGTTGCAATGGAGGACGGCACATATACCTATGTCGCGGATAAACCGACGGATGTGCAGTGGGATTTGAACGCGCCGCAGGAGGAAATAGATGAATATCTTGAGATGAGCAACCTTTTTGAATATGAGGACGGTGGTATGATCTGCCGGATTACGAGATATGTAACGATTAAATAAGGCGACAGCCTGATTATTGGAAATATTCTGCATAAGGAGCATCCCGGCGGGATGCTCCTTATATGTATGCGGTCACATCATATGTCGGCTTTTCGCCGGACAAACTCCAAACATCACCTGAAGCACTCCAAAAAAACAACAAACCTGGGGCAAACTCGACAAACAACATGGATTTTTTTTGATAAAGATGTTATGATAAGAATTTAGAAAGTATTAGAAATACAAAAAAGAAAGATTTGTTTCGGACAGAGCGCCATGCCGTGCGCGGTAACCGGAAAGATTAGGAGGATGTTATGACTAAAATTAGCGTGTTTTCGGGATTTTTGGGAGCGGGAAAAACGACATTGATCAAAAAACTGTTAAAAGAAGCGTTTGCGGGTGAACAGGTCGTATTGATTGAAAATGAATTCGGGGAGATTGGAATCGACGGTGGTTTCCTAAAGGAAGCGGGTATCGAGATCAAGGAGATGAATTCCGGCTGCATCTGCTGTTCGCTGGTCGGAGATTTCGGGACATCGCTTAAGGAGGTGCTTGAGACCTATCATCCTGAACGGATTCTGATCGAGCCGTCAGGCGTCGGTAAACTTTCAGATGTGATCCGCGCCGTGGAAAATGTGGATATGGGCGACGATGTGGTTTTGGACAGCGCAGTTGCGGTCGTAGACGCGTCGAAAGCCAAAATGTATATTAAAAATTTCGGCGAGTTTTTCATCAATCAGATCGAACATGCGGGGACGATCGTACTCAGCCGTACCGGTAAAATCGCGATGGAAAAGCTACAGGAGACAATCGATCTGATCAGGGAGCATAATGAGAAAGCGGTCATTATTACCACACCTTGGGAAGAGATCGACGGGAAAGACATTCTAAAGGCAATGGAAGGCTCCTCCGACTTAAAAGACGAGCTGATCCGTGAGCTGATGGCACATAAGGATGAGCATGAGCATCACCATCATGGCCATCACCATCATGACAATGACCATCACTGCTGCCACCACGATCATGATGAGGATGAAGAGCACGGGGAGCACGATCACCATTGTCACCATCACGACCAAGACGGGGACGGGCATGACGAGGATGGGGAACACGACCATCATTGCTGTCATCATGATCATGACGAGGAACACGATCACGCCGGGCACGGGGATCACGAACATGAGCACGATCATCATGACGGCGAATGCGGCTGTCATCATCACGGGCATGAGGGGCACGATCACCATCATCACGCCGACGAAGTGTTCCAGAGCTGGGGCATGGAGACGCCGGCGCACTACAGCATGGATGAGATCACGCATATCTTAACCGAGCTTGACAGGGAGGAGCAGTATGGCATCGTGCTCCGCGCGAAGGGTATGGTTGCAGGGGAAGGAAATGCATGGGTCTATTTTGATTATGTTCCCGAAGAGCAGAATGTACGTGAAGGAAAACCGGATGTGACGGGCAAGTTCTGTGTGATCGGCTCTAAATTGAATGAGGAACACCTCAAAGAATTATTTGAAAAGTAACCAGGTTGAAAAATCAAAGAAAGGACGTGGGACGATCATGAAACCGGTATATATGATCAATGGTTTTTTGGAGAGCGGCAAGACGGAATTTCTCTCATTTACACTCGCGCAGGATTATTTTCGTACAAAAGGAACGACGCTCCTTCTGCTGTGCGAGGAAGGGGAAAAGGAATACGATCCCAAACTCTTAAAAAAGACGAAGACCGTTGTGGAACTGATCGACAAGGAGGAAGATTTCAACCCTGGGCATCTGCTCGAATTAGAGAAAAAATGGAATCCCGAACGCATACTGATCGAATATAACGGTATGTGGAGCAGCAAGGACTTAAAGCTTCCGTTTCATTGGACGGTCGAACAGCAGATCACGACGATCAATGCCGCGACATTTCCGATGTACTATAATAACATGCGCTCCCTTGTCGCGGATGCCGTGCGCGGGTCGGAACTGATCATTTTCAACCGCTGCGACGACGTGTTGGAGGAACTTGGCACATACAAGCGCAATATCAAGGCGGTGAATCCGCAGGCAGAGATCGTCTTTGAGGGGAAGGACGGCGAGATCAGCCAGATTTTTGAGGAGGACTTACCGTATGACTTAAAAAGCGATGTGCTGGAACTCGATAATCAGGGTTATGGCATCTGGTATATCGACAGCATGGATCATCTGGAGCGTTATGTCGGGAAAACAGTGGTATTTCCGGCACTTGTCATGAAGCCGAAGAAATTTCCCAAGGGGTATTTTATTCCGGGCAGAATGGCGATGACCTGCTGTGCGGATGACATGGCGTTTATCGGATATGTCTGCCATTATGAGAACGCGGACGAGCTGAAAGAAAAACAGTGGGTGAAAGTTACGGCGACCGTGAAATGCGAATATTTTGCCGGATACCGTGGTGAAGGGCCGGTCCTGCACGCGCATTCCGTTGTACCGGTGAAGGCGCCGGAAGATGACATTATCAGCTTTGGGGGATGAGTATGGTCCATTATACGATTGCGCAATGGCTGCTGTTTTTTTTCTTTTACTGTTTTCTGGGCTGGTGCTTTGAAAGCTCCTATGTATCGGGAAAACAGGGGAGGTTTGTCAACAGGGGCTTTATGAACGGACCGCTTCTGCCGATTTACGGAAGCGGTGCAATGATGATGCTTGTTGTTTCCTCGCCGTTTCAGGATAACCTGATCGCGATTTATTTTGCCGGTGTTGCCGGCGCGACTGTGTTGGAGTTTGTAACCGGGACCGTGATGGAGGCACTCTTCCATGTGCGCTATTGGGATTATTCGAACCAACGATTTCAATATAAGGGGCATATCTGCCTTTCTTCTTCCGTTGCATGGGGATTTCTGACGTTGTTTTTGACGCAGATCCTGCATAAGCCGGTGGAGCAGGTGATCTGCGGACTCTCTGAACGGGCGGCTGTCATTGCAGCGTCCGTGATCGGGAGTATCGCGCTGATCGACTTTATCTTATCGTTCAGGGCGGCATTTGAATTGCGGGATCTGCTTGCTAAGCTGGATAAGGCAAGACAGGAAGTGGAGAAGGCTAAAGAAGAACTTGCGCGCTGGCAGAAGCGCATGGATGCGGAGCATGCTTTGCGGGCGCAGGAGTCGGAACATAAAAAGGAACAGAGAAAAGAGCAGCTGGAGCAGTGGCTTTCGGAACGCAGTAAGCAGGCTGCGGCAATTGCGGAAAGCGCCCGGCGTAAACTGGGGAACAGGCGGATCGTGCGCGGCAATCCGGGCATGGCCTCCAGGCGTTTTAAGGACAGCATGGAGGAATTAAAGCGGATGGTGCAGCGGCTTGATAAGAACAGGCCGGAGGAGGATCCTTCGGAATCGACAGAGAAATAAAAGGCGCGTGCGAAAAAGAAAGGAAACCGGTGACATGAAGCAGCAGAACTTAAAAGAACTGATCGCTACAGTGGATGAGATATGTCGGGTTATGACGGATGCAAATGTGGGAAATGCTGCGGGAAAACCGATATCCTTAAAGGAGAGCTTTCATTTTGAATTGCTGAAATTTGCGGTATATTTGGCAGACGCGGACGGAAAATTCGAGGAGCGGGAGCTCTCCCTGATCGCGGAGTATCTTGGCATTAAGGCAGAGGCGAAAAATCTGCGCGCCATGAAATACCGTGAAAATATTGACGATCATTTTGAAGAACGCATTCCTTCCGTGATTAAATATGCGGTACTGGCGGATGCGGCGCGCAAGATCATGCCCGATCCGTATAAACAGCAGAAGGCACAGATCATGGTGGATACATACAAACTGTTCGGGCAGACCATGCTGGCGGGGTATGATGAGGACGCGGGCATGGAGACGATGTCGAAGTACACCTCCTATATCAAGCGGCTGGAAGATTTTCTGAAAGAATATGCCGTATTCTATACGACATCGGAAAAGCTGATCAAACCGGCAGAACCCGTGACGGAACCGGATGAGACAGAGGAAGAACGCGCGGCAAAACTAGAAAAGCTGATGGAAGAGTTTAACGGACTTGTCGGATTAACGGAAGTCAAGCATGAGGTCAACAGTCTGGTAAATCTGATCAAAGTGCAGAATATGCGGAAGGCACAGGGGATGAAGGTCTCCGATGTCTCGAAGCATATGGTCTTTTCCGGTAATCCGGGTACTGGAAAAACAACGGTCGCGCGCATGCTTGGCGAGATCTATAAATATATCGGCGTGCTGCCGAAAGGACAACTTACGGAAGTTGACCGCGGCGGTCTTGTAAAGGGTTATATCGGTCAGACCGCTGCAAAAGTCTTAGAGATTGTGGATGAATCGCTTGGCGGCATCCTTTTTGTGGATGAGGCATATACGTTGACGGTTGGCAAGGGAGAGGGCGACTTCGGACAGGAAGCGGTCGATACGCTCCTAAAGTCGATGGAAGATCACCGCAGCGAGTTTGTCGTGATCGTGGCGGGATATACCGATCTGATGGAAGAATTTCTTTCCTCGAATCCGGGCTTAAAATCGCGCTTCAACAAGTTCATCCATTTTGGGGATTACAGTGCCGGTGAACTGCTTGCAATCTTAGAGTCCATGTGCGCAAAGCAGGAGTATGTACTGTCGGAACGGGCAAAAGCACGCGCAATGGAGATCCTTTCACGGCGCGTTTCGAATAAACCGGATAATTTTGCAAACGCGCGCGATGTGCGCAATTTCTTAGAGCGTGCGATCGCCAATCACGCGTCGCGCGTCGTGAACGAGAAAGATGCGGATAGATCCCTGCTCTCCACACTGGAGGCGGAGGATCTGGAAGAATTCACATCATGAAAGGATTCAGGGAAAATCTGACCTTCCGCAAAGTCTGCATTGCGCCCTGTGCGATCAGATCAGTGGACAGGCGTTTATATGGCAATATTGCACAATGGAAGCCGAATATGTCCTGAGGCATTCTGCCGAAAATCATCTGCGCGATGAATCAATACTGACATTTTTTTTGCTTGAGTGTTACAATATAGTTGGGCGCACTATATCCATGCGGCGCCCGTTTTCTGTTATGGGGGCTTATTTAGGAAACAGTGCTCATCGATGTTTCATTGGAAAGGAAAAGTGAGAAAATGTATCAGGTGGATGATTTGATCGTGTATGGAAATCACGGAGTGTGCAGAGTTGCGGGCGTCGGAACGCCGGTGGTTCCGGTGGCGGACAGAAACCGGCAGTACTATACGCTGCGTCCCGCCTATCAAAAAGATCAGGTGATCTATGCGCCTATTGATAACAACAAGACGGTTATGCGGCCGGTCTTAACGAAACAGGAAGCGGATGACCTGATCGAAGAGATTCCGAAACTGAGTACTGTGTGGATCGTCAATGAGAAAGAGCGGGAAGCACAGTATAAGGCGACGATCCGGACCTGTGACTGCAAAGAGCTTGTCAGAATGATCAAGACGCTGTATGAACGCAAAAGGGAGCGCGTGCAGAGTGGGAAGAAAGTACCGGTCATTGACGAGAGGTATTTTCATCAGGCGGAAGAACAGCTTTACGGCGAGCTTGCGGTCGTGCTTCAGATTCCCAAAGAGGAAGTGAGCAGCTATATTGCGGAGTGCGCGAAGAGCTGGATGGAAAACATATCTTCCTTGACTTGATATGACGCATGAGGTAAAATGAGATTTACAGAGTTATAAAGCAGATCGTTATCACATGATAACCAGCGGGATGATGATGCATAAGGGGGGAGTTCTATGCGTAGTAAGGTACTCGTAGTAGATGATATTGAAGTAGACAGGGATCTGCTCGGGGAGATTCTTGATAAAGATTATGGTGTGGTCAAAGCGCAGGGCGGCAGGGAAGCACTGGAACTGTTAGATCAGAACGACTTAAATATCGTGGTCGTATTGCTTGATCTGCTGATGCCGGAAATGGACGGCTTTGCAGTTCTTGATGCCATGAAGGAGAGGGGTCTTATGGGGAAGATCCCCGTGCTTGTTATCAGTGCGGAACAATCTGCGGAGGTGGAAGAGAAATGTTTTGAGTACGGCGTGTCCGATTTTATACGTAAGCCGTTTGAAGCGCCGATCATAAGGCGGCGCGTGAAGAACATTGTCGATCTGTTCGCCTATAAACTGCATTTGGAGGAGCGGGTCGAGATACAGGCTCAGGCGTTGTGCAACCAGTACCGTCTCCTCAAAGAACAGGCAGAAGAAATGGAAAAAGAGAAAAAGAATTCCAATGGCTGAACTTCAAAGACGCAGGGACAGGGAAAAGTCTGCATAAAAAAAGAAGTTCCTGTGTAAACATGAGAAAGGTGCATAAACGGGAGGATTTCGATGCGCAACAAGATACTTGTAGTTGATGATATGGAGACGAACAGAGAACTACTCGGGGTAATTCTTGAAAAAGATTATGATGTGCTGCAGGCACCGGGCGGAAAAGAAGCACTGGAACTGTTGGATCGTAAGGACTTAAATATCGAGGCGGTACTACTGGATCTGTTGATGCCTGAAGTGGACGGGTTCGCAGTTCTTGATGCAATGAGGGAGCGGGGACTCATGGGAAAGATCCCCGTGCTTATCATCAGCAGCGAGCAGTCTGCGGATACGGAAGAGAAATGCTTTGATTACGGTGTGTCCGATTTTATCCGTAAGCCGTTTGAGGCGTCGCTGATCCAGAGGCGTGTAAAGAACATTGTTGATCTGTTCGTCTATAAAGAGCGGTTGGAGGAGCGTGTGGAGCAGCAGACCGAGAAGCTGCTCAAACAGTACCGGCTTTTGAAAGAACAGGCGGAAAAGCTGGAAAAGAATAATGAAGAGATCATTGATATTCTCGGTACGGTCGTGGAATGCAGGGACTTAGAGAGCGGAGATCATATCAAGAGGGTCAAGACCTTTACCCGGATTTTGGCGGAACAGGTTATGAAGGATCATCCGGAATACAATCTGACAAGCGAAAAAGTGCGGATCATTGAATCGGCAAGCGCGCTTCATGACGTCGGTAAGATTGCCATACCCGACAATATTCTGTTAAAGCCGGGCAGGCTGACGCCGGAAGAGTTTGATATTATGAAGACCCATACAACAAGGGGTAGCGAATTGCTGAATAATATCAAGGATGCATGGGATGATACCTATGGGCAGTATTGTTATGAAATCTGCCGTTATCACCACGAGCGCTTTGACGGACGCGGCTATCCTGATAAGCTTGAGGGGGAAGCAATTCCGATTTCTGCACAGATCGTATCCATTGCGGATGTCTATGATGCGCTTGTCAGCAAGAGGATTTATAAAGACGCCTATGCGATCGGCGAGGCGTATGACATGATCATAAACGGAGAGTGCGGAACGTTTTCGCCGAAGATTTTAGACTGCTTTGCCAAAGTTCGGGCTGATTTTGAGGAGACTGTCAGAATCAATAAAGAACGTCAGCTTGAAGCAGAGCAGACTGCATAGTTTTCAAAACTCAAATACAGAACGGAAGAGGCACGCCCGGTACTGGGCGTGCTTTTTTAGAGGAATCAATGCTTTGAACAGCGTTTCTCCGGCTGAACCGATGGCAAAGGAGGATTTACGATGGTATATACAGTTACGTTTAGTCCCGCCATAGATTATGTTGTCCATATGGATGAGCTTATGACAGGCAGTATCAATCGTGCAGAGAGGACCGCAATTTTTTTTGGCGGGAAAGGAATCAATGTCTCCATGGTTTTGAAAGAGCTTGGAGTGCGTACCAAAGCACTTGGTTTCGTTGCGGGATTTACAGGAGAGGCGATCGAAAAGGGTATTGCGGAGAAAGGCATAGAGACTGATTTCATCCATTTGGACCACGGTTTTTCCAGGATCAACGTGAAGGTAAAAGCAGGAAGGGAAACAGAATTAAACGGTCAGGGTCCTGTGATCGGTGACAAGGAGCTAAAGGCGCTTTATGCAAAGCTTGACAGATTGCAGGATGGAGATACGCTAGTTCTTGCGGGAAGCGTTCCGGACAGTATGCCGGCGGATGTATATGAAAAAATTCTGGAGCGTTTGTCTGACAGGCGGATCAAAACGGTTGTTGATGCGACGAAAGATCTGCTAAAAAACGTGCTGAAATACCGTCCGTTTCTGGTGAAGCCGAATCATCACGAGCTTGGAGAGCTGTTCGGTGTAACCCTGCAGAATAATGACGAGATCGCAAAGTATGCTGCAAGATTAAAAAGCATGGGTGCGGCCAATGTGCTGGTATCAAAGGCGGAGAAGGGTGCATTACTGTTAGATGAGAACGGTGCGTTTCATACATGCGGCGCATGCAGGGGCACAGTCATAAATTCTGTGGGAGCAGGAGATTCGATGGTGGCAGGATTTCTCGCCGGAGCGGAGCGGGGAGACTATGGATATGCACTAAAGCTGGGAGCGGCGGCGGGAGGCGCAACCGCATTTTCAGAGGGACTTGCACAAAAAAATGAGATTTTTGAATTGTTAAAGCAACTTTCTTAGCATGGGAAGACCGTTTCAGGGGAGGAGTGCATGATGAAGGCTTTTGTGGGAAAAGGTGTTTATGGGGCGATTGCGGCCGGCACGGTTTCCATTTTCAGGAAACGGGATGAAGCAGTCAGACGTATTCATATTGAAGATACGGAAGCGGAAAAACAGAGGGTGGAACTGGCAATGAAAGAGTCCACCGCACAGCTTCAGGAAATCTGCGAGAAGGCGGGAAAGGAAGCCGGCAAATCGGATGCGGCTATTTTCGAGATACACCGGATATTACTCAATGATGACGATTATCATAATGCCATCTGCAAGGTCATTGAAGATCAGCAGGTCAATGCGGAGTATGCCGTCAGCACTGCCGCGGACAATCTCTCAGAAATGTTTCTGGCGATGGAAGATGGTTATATGAGGGCGCGCGCGGCGGATATTCGTGATATCTCTGACAGAATGATCAGAAATCTGACGGGAGTGACATCTGATCAGACGATCTCCCGGAACAAAGCGGTCATTTGCGCATCGGAGTTCTCTCCGAGTGAGATCGTTTCTATTGATAAAGAAAAGGTACTGGCATTTGTGACGGAGCGCGGTTCCCTGAACTCACATACGGCAATTCTTGTGAAAGACATGAATATCCCGGCAGTCTTTGGTGTGGGTAAAGAATTTTTGTCTGTTATTAAGGAGGGCGGTGAGATCATCGTGGACGGCTTCTCGGGAGAGGTGTTTTTTGAACCGGATGAGGAGACGCGCAGGCGTTTTGTAAGGAAGGCAGAAGAAGACGGGAACAGGAAGCGTCTTCTGCAGGAATTAAAGGGCAGGGAGAATGTCACGAGAGACGGAAAGAAGATCGACATTTGTGCAAACATAGGAAGTATTGATGATGTCTCTGCGGCATTGTCAAATGATGCGGGAGGGATCGGCCTGTTTAGGACCGAATTCCTTTACCTTGAAGGTTCCGATTATCCAACCGAAGAGAAGCAGTTTATTGCTTATAAGCGCGTGCTGGAAAGCATGAAGGGGAAAAAGGTGATCATCCGTACGCTTGATATCGGTGCAGATAAGCAGGCAGACTATTTTCAATTAAAAAAAGAGGAGAATCCGGCGCTGGGATATCGTGCGATCAGGATCTGCCTCACACGGCCTGAATTGTTCAGGACGCAGCTCAGGGCATTATACCGTGCCTCGGTATTCGGCAATCTGGGAATTATGTTTCCAATGCTCACAAGTGTATCGGAGCTAAAAGAGATTTTGGCAGTGTGTACGGCTGTCAGAGAGGAGTTGGCTGCACAGGGGATCCGATATGGGGAAAATGTTGAACTTGGCATCATGATCGAAACACCGGCAGCGGCCCTTATCAGTGACCGTCTGGCGCCGATGGTTGATTTTTTCAGCATCGGCACGAATGATCTGACACAGTATACGCTTGCCTGTGACAGGTTAAATCCCGATATTGAACGGTTTGTGGACCCGCATCACGAGGCGGTCCTCCGCCTGATCGGGATGAGCGCCGAAAACGCGCATAAGTACGGAGTCCGGATCGGCATCTGTGGGGAGCTTGCAGCGGATATGGCGCTTACGGAAACATTTATGAGGATGGGAATCGATGAACTCTCAGTTTCGCCTTCTTTTGTGCTTCCGCTTAGGGATTTCGTGCGAAAAATAAAAATTAACCCTTGATTTTTATGGTAAAGTATGCTACCTTAATTAAGGTTGATATGGTAAGGTAAAGAGTGGGCTTGCAAGTCCACTCTTTTACGATTGTATGGAACACAAAAAATGTTCCACGGAACACTCTGTGTTCCGATGGAAAAGGAGCGGTCATGGCGGGAACAAGAGACTATGAGTCACACACCGTAACGCTGCTCACACCGATCGCAGAGCGTTTCGGCTGTGAGATTTACGATGTGGAATATGTAAAAGAGGGGAGCGAGTGGTACCTGCGCTGTTATATTGATAAGCCAGGCGGCGTCAATATCGGCGATTGTGAAAATGTCAGCCGTGCGCTTTCGGATAAACTGGATGAAGAGGATTTTATTGCGGGAGCCTATACGCTTGAAGTCAGCTCACCGGGGCTTGGCAGGGCGCTGAAAAAGGATCAGCATCTGCAAAAGAGCATCGGGGAAACCGTTGAACTAAAAACCTACCGCCCGATCGATAAAAGGAAAGAGTTTTCGGGTGTGCTGAAGTCATTTGATAAGGAGACAGTGACGATCGGCACAGAGGAAGAGGAACTGGTGTTTCAGCGTTCGGATGTGGCGCTGATCAGACTGGCATTGGACTTTTAGGAGGAGAAAGGGACATGAACAAGGAATTATTGGAAGCACTTGACATTTTGGAAAAGGAGAAAGGGATCAGCAGGGAGACGCTGTTTGAGGCGATCGAGAATTCTCTTCTGACCGCATGTAAAAACCATTATGGCAAAGCGGACAATATGAAGGTAGAAATTGACCGTGAGACTTGTGATTTTTTTGTCTATGCGGAAAAGGAAGTTGTTCCCACCGCCGAAGACGTGGAAGATAAAGTCACACAGATCAGTTTGGAAGATGCGCGGGAAATCAGCCCGGATGCGGAAGCCGGCAGTGTGATCCGCACAGAGATCAAGAGCAGGGAATTCGGGCGCATTGCGACACAGAATGCAAAGAACGTGATCCTGCAGAAGATCCGTGAAGAAGAAAGAAGCGCTATTTTTAATCAGTACTATGAGAAAGAGCGTGATGTTGTCACAGGTATCGTGCAGCGCTATCTTGGAAGGAATATCAGTATCAATCTGGGTAAGGCAGATGCGATCTTAAATGAGAGTGAGCAGGTCCGGGGCGAGAATTTCCGTCCGACCGAACATATAAAAGTATATATTTTAGAGGTAAAAAACACGCCGAAGGGGCCAAGGATTTTAGTGAGCCGCACACATCCGGAGCTTGTAAAGCGTTTGTTTGAAGCGGAAGTCGCAGAAATTCAGGATGGCACCGTGGAGATCAAGGGCATTGCGAGGGAAGCCGGAAGCCGTACGAAGATATCTGTCTATAGCAGTAATCCGAATGTAGATCCTGTAGGCGCCTGTGTCGGATTAAACGGCCAGCGTGTGAATTCCATTGTGGATGAGCTGCATGGAGAGAAGATCGACATTATTCCATGGGATGAAAATCCCGGAAATCTGATACAGAATGCGCTTGCGCCGGCAAAGATCGTTGCGGTATTCGCGGATCCGGATGAAAAGACGGCTAAGGTGGTCGTACCGGATTATCAGCTCTCGCTTGCGATCGGCAAGGAGGGACAGAACGCAAGACTTGCTGCACGTCTGACCGGTTATAAGATCGACATCAAGAGCGAGACACAGGCGAAAGATGCGCCCGGCTTCCGCTACGAGGACTATGTAAGCGAGTATGACGAGGATTACGACGAAGACGAAGAAGAAGCGTATGACGAAGGTTATGAAGACAGCGGATATGCAGATGAAGACAGCGGATACGCGGAAGAGAGCGGTGAGGACGGCGCATATGCGGACGAAAACTATGAAAGCGGCTCAGATCAAGAGGAAGTCTATGAGGAATAGGACTTCGGAAACAGGTGCGGATGAATAAGAAGATTCCATTGAGGCAGTGCGTGGGCTGTCAGCAGATGAAACCAAAAAAAGAAATGATGCGGGTATTGAGAACACCGGAAGATACCATGATCCTTGATACGACAGGGAAGAAAAACGGCCGTGGCGCATATCTTTGTAAAGATATGGAGTGCCTGAAGAAGGCCAGAAAGAACAAGGGTTTAGAACGTTCTTTTAAGATGAGCATTCCGGATACCGTATATGACAGTCTGATGAAGGAGTATGGCGCAGAGGATGCAGAATAAGATATTATCAATGCTTGGCATAGCCGCACGCGGAAGGAACCTTGTCAGCGGCGAGTTCATGACAGAAAAGACGGTAAAAGAGCATAAAGCATATGTTGTGCTTGTGGCAGAGGATGCATCTGACAACACCAAAAAAATGTTTCGCGATATGGGAGCGTATCATCGGGTTCCCGTCTATATATATGGCACAAAGAACGGACTGGCGCACGCGATCGGTCAGGAAATGAGGGCGTCTTTAGCAATCACGGATGAAGGAATTGCCAATTCCATCATTCAGAAGCTGGAGGCAGGTACAACGGACGGTACCGGAAATGAATACGGAGGTAGATAGTATGGCAAAACAAAAGGTGTATGAACTGGCGAAGGAATTGGGCGTTCCGAGTAAAGACCTGATCACGCTGTGTGAACTGAATCAGATAGAGGTAAAAAATCATATGAGTACGATCTCGGAGGAGCAGGCGGCAGTGCTTACAGCGAAAATCGGGAAAAAATCTCCGTCATCCGTGACCGTGGTCAAAGAGCCGTCGGCTGTGGCGGGGAGCCCGGAGAAGATTAAAACCGCACAGGCGAAGACAGAGAAAACAGAAGAGAGCGGTGCGGTAAAGAGTACGGATAAGATGAAGCAGGAGGCAGGTAAGGAAGGAAAGATGAAAGGTTCCGGAGAATCAGATAAAACGGTTCAGGCTGCAAAGGGGCAGCCCGGCGCGGATAAACCGAAGAAGAAGAGCAAGATCATTGTGGTGAGCAATCCTCATAATTCAAAGATGCAGGGAGCGTCTCAAGGGCAGCGCGGCGGATATAATAATGCGGGACCGGACCGAAGAAACGCCGGAAATGCACAAAGACCGGTCGTCAACCGCCCGATCCGGCCGTTAACACCGCCGTCACCGACTCCTTCGGTTAATATTGTTGCAAATCCCAATAAAGGGCAGGATCAGAGAAGATCTATGAACCGACCGAATCCGGTACGTCAGGCAGAGGGCGCGGAGGCAGCGGAAAACGGGCAGCAGGGACGGACCGTGCCGTCCGCTCAGGCAGCCGGAGCGCAGACTTCTGCAAATGTAGCCGGAATGCGGGAAAACAGGGACGGAGTAAAAGAGAACAGGGATAGTGTCAGAGAAAACAGGGATCATAGAGACAGCAGGGAGAACAGGGACAGCAGGGAGAACAGGGACAGTCGTGACGGCAGAAATTATCCGCAGAGACCGGATCAGGAACGCCAAAGAGGTGCCGGACAGACTGACCGTGCGCCTCAGAGCGGCTTTCATGCGCGTAGCGGTCAGGGCGGCTATAATCGCGGCGACCGTGGAGGAAATGGCAGACAGGATGGTTTCAGAGGTCAGACGAGACAGGGAGGTTTTGGCTATGGCACGGGCGGACAAAAACCGGCTTATCGACAGGATGGCCCGCGTAACTCCGATGGAGGCGGCAGAGGCGGTTATGGCAGACCTGCGCCGGGCAGGCAGGGCGGTTTCGGCGGCCAGGGCTCTCAGAGATCTTACGGTAATAATGAACGCTTTGAAAGAGGCGATGGAGGGAAGGACTCTAGATTTGGAAGAAAGTCTCAGTCAGGAGGCTCTTCGTTTGCTCCCGAGACATCGATCAAGGAACAGGAAAAGCACCGTGATGAGGAAAAGCGCCGCATTGAGAAAGATAAGCGGAACAAAAAAGAACTGATCTATGAGGAAGAGCAGGAAAACTTAAAAGGAAAACGGGCAGGGAGATTTATCAGACCCGAAAAGAAACAGGAGGAGCAGGAAGAGCAGATCAAAGTGATCACGCTTCCGGATTCCCTCACGATCAGAGAACTTGCGGATAAGATGAAGCTGCAGCCCTCTGCGATCGTGAAGAAGCTCTTTCTGCAGGGCAAGGTCGTGACGGTCAATCAGGAGATCAGCTACGAACAGGCAGAGGAGATCGCGATTGAATATGAGATCATCTGCGAGAAGGAAGTAAAGGTCGATGTGATCGCCGAACTGCTCAAAGAGGATGAGGAAAACGTCGAGGACATGACGAAGAGACCGCCGGTCATCTGTGTCATGGGACATGTCGATCATGGAAAAACTTCCCTGCTTGATGCGATCCGTAAGACGAATGTGATCGATAAGGAAGCGGGAGGTATCACGCAGGCGATTGGAGCCTATACGGTTACGATCAATGAGGAAAAGATCACGTTTTTGGATACGCCGGGACACGAGGCGTTTACGGCCATGCGTATGCGCGGCGCAAATGCAACAGATATTGCGGTATTAGTGGTTGCCGCAGATGACGGCGTGATGCCCCAGACCGTTGAGGCGATCAACCATGCGAAGGCTGCAGGAATAGAAATTATCGTGGCAGTCAATAAAATGGATAAGCCGAATGCAAATATGGACCGTGTAAAGCAAGAGCTTACCGAGTATGAGCTGATTCCGGTTGACTGGGGCGGTTCTACAGAATTTGTTCCGGTATCGGCAAAGACGGGAACGGGAATTTCCGATCTGTTGGAAACCATTCTTTTGACGGCGGATATTTTGGAATTGAAGGCGAACGTCAACAGACGCGCCCGTGGTCTTGTGATCGAGGCCGAGCTGGATAAGGGACGCGGACCTGTGGCAACCGTGCTTGTGCAGAAAGGAACACTTCAGGTTGGAGACTATATCTCGGCAGGAGCTTCAAGCGGTAAGGTACGTGCGATGATCGACGATAAGGGACGCAGGGTGAAGGAGGCGACCCCTTCCACACCGGTTGAGATCTTAGGCTTAAATGATGTGCCGAATGCGGGAGAAATCTTCATTGCGCATGAGAACGACAAGGAGGCAAAGAGTTTTGCCGAGACATTCGTTGCGCAGAACAAAGAAAAACTTCTGGAAGATACAAAAGCCAAAATGTCGCTTGACGATCTGTTCAGCCAGATCCAGGCAGGCAGTCTGAAGGAACTGAATATTATTATTAAGGCGGATGTACAGGGCAGCGTGGAGGCAGTAAAGCAGAGTCTCTTAAAGCTGACCAACGAGGAGGTTGTCGTGAAGGTGATCCACGGCGGCGTCGGTGCGATCAACGAATCCGACGTCAGCTTAGCGAGCGCCTCTTCCGCGATCATTATCGGCTTTAATGTGCGTCCTGATGCACAGGCGAAGGCAAGTGCGGAACGCGAGGGCGTCGATATCCGGCTTTATAAAGTAATCTATCAGGCGATCGAAGATGTGGAAGCGGCGATGAAAGGCATGTTAGATCCGGTCTTTGAAGAAAAAGTGATCGGTCATGCCGAGGTGCGCCAGATCTTTAAGGCATCCGCGATCGGAAATATCGCAGGCTCGTATGTGATGGACGGCTGCTTCCAGCGCGGTTGTAAGATCCGTATTTCGCGTGAAGGAGAGCAGATATACGAGGGTGAGCTTGCTTCGCTCAAGCGTTTTAAGGATGATGTGAAAGAAGTGAAAGAAGGATTTGAATGCGGACTTGTATTTGAAGGCTTCGATCAGATGAAAGAGCTGGATATGGTAGAGGCGTATATCATGGTAGAAGTTCCGAGATAATAGTAAATGACGGGGATTGTGAAGCTTTGAAAGCTCACGCCGGATTTTATAGGTTATGAAAGAGTTGCGCCACGCGCAACTCTTTTGAAAATGCGCGCGGCGCAGTGCTTTTGTGCATTATGTAAAAGTTTTGTCCGGCGTAGATTTTTGAAGGCGTAGAATGTTATGTTGTCAGTAGCACGGAGGAACAATAATCAGTTATGAAAAAAAACAGCATTAAAAGCACAAGGATCAACGGAGAGGTGCGGCGTGTGCTTGCCGAGATCATCCGCTCTGAAATAAAAGACCCAAGGATTCCACAGATGACTTCGGTGGTTGCAGTGGAGGTTGCACCTGACTTAAAGACATGCAAGGCATGGATCAGCGTGCTCGGAGACGAGGAAGAAGCAAAAAATGCACTGGCGGGGCTGCGCAGTGCGGAGGGTTATATCCGAAGCCAGCTCGCAAAGCAGATGAACCTGCGCAACACGCCGGAAATCCGCTTTATCATGGATCAGTCGATCGCCTATGGTGTAAAGATGTCAAAGATGATAGATGAGGTAAATAAGGAGTAATCACAATATGGGTAGTATAGAACTGGAAGAAATATGCGATAAAGCGCAGAGCATTGGCATCGGGGGGCATGTCCGCCCCGATGGTGACTGTGTTGGTTCCAGCCTGGCATTGTATCTTTTTTTGAAAAAGAAATATCCCAGGAAACATGTGGAGCTTTTCTTAGAAAAACCGGCTGAGATCTTTGCTTGTATCAGCGGGTATGACGAGATCAACAGTGCGTTTCCGCAAAGAGAGCCGTTTGATGTCGTCTTTGTGATAGATTGTTCGGTTGACCGTCTTGGTCAAGCAGAAACTTATTTCCGCTCGGCGAAGCACACGGTCAATATTGATCATCATATCAGCAATGCGGACGGCTGCGGTGATGATAATATGATAGACGCAGATGCCAGTTCCACTGCGGAACTCATCTATGGACTGATCGGAAAAGACTACATGGATGCCGAGATCGCAAAGGCAATTTATATCGGTATGATCCATGACACAGGAGTATTTCATTATTCCTGCACATCTCCTAAGACATTGCGTATAGCGGCGGACTTAATCAGCTATGGCTTTGACTTTTCGAAGATCATTGATGAGACGTTTTATGAAAAGACCTATGTGCAGAATCAGATTTTGGGCAGGGCGGTTTTAGAGAGTTTTCCGTTTATGGGAGGGAAATGTATTGTCGGCTGCGTCAGCCGCAAAACAATGGAATTTTATGGCGCGGAACCGAAAGACTTGGACGGCATCGTCAATCAGCTGCGCATCACAAAAGGGGTTGAGGTTGCCATTTTCCTATACGAAACAGAAACACTTACATATAAAGTAAGTCTCCGTTCATGCGGCATCGTGGATGTTGCAAAGATCGCCGCGTTTTTTGGAGGCGGTGGTCACGTGCGCGCATCGGGTTGTACAATGACCGGTACGTTCCATGATGTCGTTAATAATCTGTCCGCTGAGATCGCAAAACAGCTGTGAGAGCCACGGCGGGCGGATACGGACGTATCCGGACCTGTTATGAGCGGGTGTATCATAGGGAAACAGGATCATGACGCAGGCAATTGCCGGGATCAAGAAGGAAAGGAGGCCGCATGGACGGGATCATCAATATATACAAAGAAAAAGGCTATACTTCTTTTGATGTGGTCGCCAAACTGCGCGGCATCCTAAAAATGAAGAAGATAGGGCATACGGGAACTTTGGACCCGGATGCGGAGGGCGTGCTGCCGGTCTGTATCGGCAGCGCTACAAAGCTTTGCGATATGCTGACCGACAGATCTAAGGAATATCTTGCCGTTCTGCGGCTTGGTATTGTAACGGATACACAGGATATGACGGGAACCGTACTGCAAAGCAAAGAAGCAGTTTCGGATGAAGCGCTTGTAAAGCAGGCGGTATTGTCTTTTGTCGGGGAATATGACCAGATTCCGCCGATGTACTCGGCTCTGAAGGTGAACGGACAAAAGCTCTGCGATATGGCAAGGCAGGGGAAAGAGATCGAGCGGAAACCGAGACGCGTAACGATTCATAAACTGGAGATCATGGAAATGGAACTTCCGCTTGTGACAATGCGCGTACATTGCTCAAAGGGAACTTATATCCGTACACTCTGCCATGACATCGGACAAAAACTTGGCTGCGGCGGCTGCATGCAGAGCCTTGTGAGGACGCGGGTCTCGGAATTTACACTGGATAAAGCGCTCACACTCTCACAGATCGAGAGTCTCCGGGATGGAGGCAGGCTTGCTGAATGTATCCATCCGGTGGATATGGTGTTTTCTGCGTTCCCGGCATTTCGGGTGAGGCCGGAGGCACAGCGGCTTTTGGATAACGGCAATCCGCTGAAAGCCGGACAGACGGTGTGTGTGGAACGAGGGACAGCAGGGAATCTGAAACCGGGGGGGATTGCAAGTACTGCGGATAAATATGCCGGAGAAGATGCGAATGCATGTGCCGGTGAAGCTGCGAATGCATATGCCGGAGAAGCTGCAAATGCATATATCGCGGGTACGTATACTGCAGAAGTAAATGACAAAGACGCAGCAGGCGCGCAGAGTGCCCTGCCTGTGGACGGCGGACAGGTGAGGATGTACCATAGTGACGGGAGATTTTGCGGTATTTATGTCTTTCAGGCACAGAGCCTCATGCTTAAGCCGGTTAAGATATTTGCATTGTAGACAGCAGTTAAGGCAGGAAAAAACGGCTGCAGACGATGCAGGGAGGCAGTTTGAACGAAACAGAAACAGGAGCAGACAATGCAGGATGGCAGTTTGAACGAAACAGAAACGGCTGTATACAATGCGTGATGGTAGTTTGAACGAAACAGAAACGGCTGCAGACAATGCAGGATGGTAGCTTAGAACGAAACGACGGATAAAGAAAGGACAACGGTGAAATTGATATGGACATCATTACCGATACCCAATTTCATATGGAAAGGGCAAGCTGTGTTGCGATTGGGAAGTTTGACGGGATCCATGTCGGACATCAAAAGCTGTTGGGGCAGGTGCTTGCGGCGAAGGAAGACGGGCTTGCCGCTGTGGTCTTTACCTTTTATCCGAGTCCTTATGCGTTGTTTTCAGGAGAAAAGCAGGAGGAGCTGACAACGCGTGCCGAAAAGCGGGAGCTGTTTGAACGGATGGGAATCGATGTATTGTGGGAATTTCCGATGAACCGGGCGACAGCGGCGATGGCGCCGGAGGCGTTTATTGAGCAGGTGCTTGTCGGACAACTGCGGGCGAAGGTTATTGCGGCAGGTGCGGACGTTTCATTCGGACATAAGGGCGCCGGGGATATGGAGCTTTTGAAACGCTATGCAAGGATGTATGATTATGAGGTGGCAGAGATCGATAAAGTCTGCATCGGCGGTATGGCGGTCGGCTCCACGCAGGCGCGCAATGAGGTTCGCGCCGGACATATGGAACAGGTTCAAAAACTGCTTGGCAGACCCTATACGTTTCGGGGGACGGTCTGTCACGGGCGGAAGTTAGGAAAAAAACTGGATATGCCGACGGTCAATCTGCTGCCCGAGGAGGGGAAGCTGTTCCCACCGTTTGGTGTCTATTATTCACGGGTCCTTGCCGGCGGAACCGTTTACAGGGGGATTACCAATATCGGAAGAAAACCGACGGTCAGTGATGCGGAGGCCGTGGGGGTGGAAACTTATCTTTACGACTTTGAAGAAGAAATCTATGGAAGTATGATCGAGGTGCAGTTATTATCCTATAAGCGTCCGGAACAGCGGTTTGAGAGTGTGGAAGCGCTCAAAGAGCAGCTGGCCAAAGACCGGTGCGACGGGGACGCCTACTTTTCGGGAAAAATTTTCTGACATGTTCTGTGTAAGACCTTTTGGTAGGTCTGTCCGGCTCATCCTACGGACAGGGTTATTGACTATTTTTGCATTATCCTTTAATATAAGTAAGGGATACATAAGGCAGTCCGTAATGGACGGTAACATATGAGGGATGTCACGAATGAACGCAGGAACTTTGTTGGCGCTGGCAGGCGGTCTTGGGCTTTTTCTGCTTGGCATGCGCCTGATGAGCGAGGGAATTGAGAAGGCAGCGGGAGCGAAGCTGCGTTCTATTTTGGAGTTTTTTACTACAAATCGTCTGACAGGCATGCTTGTCGGCGTTGTGTTTACCGGAATTATTCAATCATCGTCCGCATGTACGGTTATGGTAGTCAGCTTTGTCAATGCGGGACTGATGAATCTGTATCAGGCGGCAGGTGTGATCTTCGGTGCCAATATCGGTACGACAGTCACATCGCAGCTGGTATCTTTTAATTTATCGGAGATCGCACCGGTGATCTTGTTGATCGGTGTTCTTCTTCTCATGTTTACCAAGAATAGAAATATTACCAAATTTGCGGAGATCATTGTCGGGTTTGGCGTGCTTTTTTTAGGACTTAACAATATGTCCATCGCTATGAGCGGATTAAAAGAGAACCCCCATATTGTGCAATTGTTTGCTTCTTTGACGAATCCATTTCTCGCTGTTCTGCTCGGAACGGTCTTGACAGCGATCATTCAAAGCTCGTCCGTGACGGTTAGCATCATGCTGCTGATGGCAAATCAGGGGCTTTTAGAACTGCCGGTCTGTATGTATACCATTTTGGGTTGTAATATCGGAGCCTGTACATCGGCGCTCCTTACCTCAATGACTGGAAATAAGGATGCAAAGCGCGCGGCGATGATTCATTTTTCCTTTAATATCATCGGTACGATTCTGATGTTTGCCGCATTACAGATCGCATTGGAGCCGATCAAAAATGCGATTTTGGCAATTTCCGGCAGCAATGCGGGACGTTTTGTGGCAAACACCCATACGCTGTTTAAGATCGTACAGGTATTGGTGCTTCTGCCGTTTTCTGATTTGATTGTAAAATTGACTTATCTGATCATTCCGGGCGATGATAAGAAAGTGGATGACGGGGAGAAGTATCAGCTTAAATACATAGGCGATCATACGGTGTTTAATCCGGCGACTGCGGTAGTCGGTGCGACAAAGGAGATCGAGCGCATGGTATTTTTGGCGGGTGAGAACTTAAACCGTGCTATGAATGCACTCATTACGCTGGATGAAGATGATATTAAAACCGTGTATGAAGTAGAAAAGAATATCAATTTCCTTAACCACGCCATTACGGACTACCTTGTGAAGATCAATCAGACAACGCTGCCGATCGAAGACAGAAAAAATATCGGCGCATTATTCCATGTGGTGAATGATATTGAGCGGATCGGTGATCACGCGGAAAACGTGGCGGATGCAGCAGTACAGAGAAAGAAGACGGGCGTCACGTTCAGCAAGAGTGCACAGCGTGAAATGGGTGAAATGCTTGACATGGTAAATACACTTGTACGATTCTCTGTCGAAATGTTTTCTTCCGGAGAAGAAGAGCATTTGGAGGATATTCTGCATCTTGAGGATGCAATCGATGAAAAAGAGCGCGAACTGCAGCGCTTTCACGTAGAGCGACTGACACGCAACGAATGTACGCCGGAGGCGGGGATGATCTTTTCTGATATTATCTCCGGCTTGGAGCGCGTGGCGGACCATGCGACAAACATCGCCTTTTCAATCTTAAACAATGAGCCGGAGGGCGTATAAGGAAGGGACGACGGCGCGGTTTGTGTGTTTTTCTGTCAGTGACGGTAAGATATCAGTATCGGAAAGATAGATATCATTTTCAGAGCATTTATTGAAAATGTATGGATCGTTACGAAAGACAGGCGTTATAAAATAGATGTAGAAAATACTTGCAATAACAAATTGTCAATGCTATAGTTTTTGTATCGGAAATCATTTCGCATGGAAGATGCGTCCGCGGGCAGAACAAAGCTGCCTGATCAGCGGATTCTGACGCATCGGGCATGCAGCATTTCAAAGGCTTTTCGCCAGACAAATTCAACAGACAGGAAAAAGAGCAAAAGTGCAGGCGGGAAACTGTGTGTTTCCTCCTGCGCGGAAACGGAGGAAAACATGGAAAACACAAAGAAAATGGGCAGGATGGTCGAGCAGGCAGATGGCAGGGAGGTGATGTCGACTGATGAAAAATTTGATTTAATCCTGCATGAATTGAGGGAGATGAAAGAGGAAATCAACGGGATAAAAGCCGAGGTTGGGGGGATGAAGGAGGAAATGAAAGAGATGAAAGAAGAGATCAAAGAGATGAAAGAAGAGATCAAAGAGATGAAAGAAGAGATCAATGGGATAAAAGAAGAGATCAAAGAGATAAAAGCTGAAATCAACGAGATGCATGCGCAGATTGACAGGCTTGATCTTAGGGTTTCAGATCTGGAGAGAACAATCTATAATATAAACAGTGCGATCGCGGGCGTGAGAGAAGAGGCTGGCGAAATAAAGGCCGAGATCAGCGGGATGCGTACAGACATGAACGTGTTGAACATCAGGGTTTCTGCTCTGGAGAGTGAGATGAAAGATATTAGAGGAGATATCAATGGCATGAAGGACGACATGGGCAGAATAAAGAGTGAGATCGGCAGCATAAGAAACGAGATTAGCGGCTTGAAAGAAGACATTCAGGAATTGAAGCGGCGTGTCAGAAATGTTGAACTGCTTATAGAGAACGAGCTTCGGGAGCATATCATGAAGATAGCCGAAGGGCACATGAATTTGAAGATGAATCTTGATGATGCAGTAAAGCCGGTCAAAGAAATAGAAAGGCTGACTTTGCGGGTTGGAATACTGGAATCGGATGTGAGAGGCTTGAAAGAAAAATTAGCATAACGCTGTGATAGATAGAAACAAGGGAAGAACTGCATGCGCGGTTCTTTTTCTTGTTGTAGAGCGGTATTGAAGTCTGAGTAATGCAAAAATTTAACCAGGCTCCGAACGCAACAGCTCAGACAGCTCCCTGTATGCAAGAAAAAAAATTGGTTGTGCAAAATTAACAAAAAACAATAAAAATGTTGAAAATTATTGGCATATTCATGTGGCGGGTGTATAATTAGAAGCAACAAAAGGTTGCGGATAATCGGTAAATTGTTGTAAACTTGATTTAATCGGTCTGCGAGTAGGGGCGGGCTGCTTAAATAAAGGGGGGAGACTCCTAGGGGGGATATTGCTGACTGATCAGCAGTTCCCTCGAAATCACAATCAAAAAGGAGAGAAAGAATATGGAAAAGAAGAAAATGAATGACAAGGGCTTTTCACTTGTCGAGCTGATCATCGTTATTGCCATCATGGCAATCCTGATTGCGGTATTGGCACCGCAGTACTTAAAGTTCGTAGAGAGATCCAGAAAGTCCGCGGACAGAGATACGGTGGATCAGATCATTCGTGCGGTGCAGATCGACTATGCTGACCCGGAGACCTCGAATAATCCGGACGGTCATTATGTAAAGGTTTCTACAACGGCAGCAAAAGTAACCGATTCGGGGGTTTGCGATGCTACTGTAATGTCAACGATTTTGACAGGAACCGGAATTGACAGGATACAGTTAAAGTCATCTCAATGGTCTAATGGTAGCGCTGATGTTACAGAAATCTATATACATTTTGTTGTAGACAGTAATGGCAATGTGCAGTCATACGTAACGGATAATGCATCGCTTGGTGCATCGCCTGCAACTAATATCACAGACGGAACAAAGCTGATCACCGAATAAGTGAACAGATCTACCATCGAAAAATGCTTTATAGAACATAAGCAGCGCCGCTCCCACAGGATCGAAGACAACTTTCTGCGGGAGCGGGACGCTTGTTTACAGGGAAGCATTAACAGTATTTATTTGTGCTCTGACCCGAAAGGGAAGAAGGCAAGCGTAACCCTACGCGCGAACTTGAAAAGCTGCGGGTACAAATGAATGAGCACGTGCACGGGCACAAGTGATAAGCCGCGAGCGTTGAACGGACGCCGTGGACAGACAATGAAATTGTCACAAAATCAATAACATGCAGTAGAAAGTATACTTGCATTGAAGAAGGCAGAAGAAACCCTATGACAGCATCAACCATCCTGCTAGGCGTCGCTATATTTTTATATGGAATCGTGATCGGCAGCTTTTGCAATGTCTGTATTTACCGGATTCCGGCAAAAGAAAATATTGTGAGGATACGCTCGCATTGTATGGGCTGCGGCTATCAGCTCAAGTGGTATGATTTAGTGCCGCTCGTAAGCTTTGCCGCGCTGGGTGGAAAATGCCGCAAATGTAAGCAGAAGCTATCCGTCCAGTATCCTCTGATTGAGGCTCTGAACGGAGTCTTGTATGTAGTGGTCTTTTATGTAAATGGAGTGAACGTGGATTCAGTACTATACTGTTTACTCACCTCGGCGCTTTTAGTGCTGGGCATAATCGATTTTAGGACCTATGAGATTCCTTTTGGGATCAATCTTTTTATACTGGCGCTGGGGCTGATTCACCTTGCACTGCACCTTGGTGACTGGCTTTTGTGGGGAATCGGCTTCCTTGCTGTCAGTGTGTTCCTCTACATACTGTATCTGCTTTCCGGGGGGCGTGCTATCGGAGGCGGGGATATTAAGCTGATGGCAGTCTGCGGACTGCTCCTCGGTTGGAAGAAGATTGTGCTTGCGTTTTTGATCGGGTGTATTGCCGGATCTGTCATACATATTGCAAGGATGAAAGTGTCAAAAGCGGATCATGTACTTGCGATGGGACCTTATTTGGCGGCGGGTGTCTGGATCGCTCTGCTGTGGGGGGATTCCCTGATCGGCTGGTATATGAGATTATTTTCATAAGTTAATAAATAATTATGACAGCAGGCAACTACGGGATTTTCACTGTGGTTTTTTTGCATGTTATAAGGAATAGAACAGCGTGTGCGAAGCTGTGGATTGTCAGGCGACAGTTCATAGCCGAAGCAGTCCATAGCTTTGTATACGACAGTAAATTTCCGTTGAAAGGGGAAACATACACATGGCGAAAGTGCTGAGCATGGAGGTCGGGTATTCGCTGATTAAGATCATTGAGACCGATTTCAAAGCAAAGAGTCCCAAAATCTACCGATGCGTGAATCTTCAGACGCCGGAGGGAGCATTGAATGACGGCGAGTTAAATGTGACGGACGAATTGGTGGCACTTATCACCGATGCGCTTGCGGCGAACGGAATGAAGACAAAACAGGTGATCTTTACGGTTGCGTCTTCTAAGATCGCAAGTCGTGAAGTAATTCTGCCGAACGTCAAGGAGAACAAGGTGGCAACGGTTGTACGCGCGAACGCTTCCGATTATTTCCCGGTGGATATCAGCCGGTATGAGATTGCTTACGCGTCACTTGGCATGGTTGGTGAAGAGAAAGATAAGATGCAGCGGAAGGTGATGGTTTTTGCGGCGCCGCATGCACTTCTTGAGGGGTATCAGACCTTGGCGGAACGCTGCGGGCTGACGCTTGCAGCCATGGACTATAGTGGAAACAGTATTCTTCAGGTCATCAAAAAAGAATGCGGAGAAGGCATTCAGATGGTGATCAAAATCGATGAGCGGTCCTCTATTATCACGGTTTTGGAGGAGGGTCAGCAGATATTGCAGAGAAGCATTCCTTACGGCGTGGATGAGGCGGTAGGAACTCTGATCAATACACGCGCATATGGGGAACTGGACTATAAGCAGGCATTGGAACTACTGCGGAGAAAGACATGCGTGAACCGGACGCTGCGGGCGAGAATGGACGTTGCGGATCCTGACGAGAACGAGGGTGAACTGGATGAGGGCGAGCAGTTTGCGCTTGCAAGGCAGCAGACGACTGCAGTGTTAGAGACCCTGATCAGCGGCATTGCCCGTGTGGTTGATTTCTACAATTCGCGCAATTATGGAAAACAGATCGAGAAGACGTATCTGACCGGGTTAGGCGGCGATTTCAGCGGTTTGAGCAAGCTTTTGACCAATGAGCTGGGCATGCGCATCGTTGTGCTGACGAAGGCTGAGGGTTTTAATATCGCAAAGGCATTCCGCGAGACCGGATTTGGCGGATATATTGCCTGCCTTGGCGCGGCGGTGTCCCCGCTTGGTTTCCTGCCGTCGAAAGATGCGGAGAAGAAAGAAAAGGGTAAGGTGACGTTAACGCCGCTTTTGGCAGTATCGGTGCTGATCCTCTGTCTGATCATTTCAATCGCATGGTTTGTGATCGCCTATCTGCCTTACAGGCAGGCGGCGGCGGACAATGACCGTTATCGCAGTCAGGTACAGGAACTGGCGCAGTATGTGCCGGATTATTTAGAGTATACGGCAACGAAACAGGCATATGAATACATGTTTACGGCATTCGGACAGACGCAGCTGGAAACGCGTTACCTTGTTGAGTTTATCGAAGAAATGGAACGAAAAATGCCCCATGCATTTTATATCAGTACATTGCATGTCAACGCAGAGGGCTTTTCGATGAACGCGACGGTTGCGACGAAGCAGGAAGCGGCTGAGTGTATTGAACAGCTCCGGACTTTTGCGAGCATTGGGGGCTTAAGCGTTAACGGTATTTATGACAACAGGCAGGCTGTATTTGCGGATTTGGACGGGGACGGGATGCCGGAACTGGTAAACGGCAATGATATTTTGACGCTCGGTGGAGATCCGACCGGACAAAATGATCTTGAGATTGCGGGGCAGGGCGTGACATTCAGTGTGGAGGGCACATTCTCAGGGCTGGGCATGCTGGGCGCATCGACGGAGGACGACAATTCGGACGGCAGCGCTGAAAATACCAACGAATACAACGCGGAAAACGGCATCCGCCCGGAAGACGGCGGAGCGTCCGATGCGGGAAACACAGATAGTGATGCAGAACTGGAAGAGGCGATTGACGAGATTGGCGGCGGCGAGTAAAAAGGAGAAAACCACATGAAAGTGACAAAACAACAGGTAAATGTGCTCATCATGGTGCTTGGCGTCGTTATTATCGCATTGACATATTTTTACGGCGTACAAAAATTAAATGAAAAAACAGAAGCGCTGGAGGCTGAGAACGGGCAGTTGCGCAGTGAGGTCAATACGCTTCAGGAGCTTCAGCTTAAGCAGAACAGTTACATAGCCGATACAGAAATGATGAAAGGCTTGTGCGAAGCGGTCGCGGATATGTTTCCGTCCAGAATTTTGACGGAGGATGAGATCATGTATGCGGTCAAACTGGAAAATCAGGTTGGATGCTATTTTTCCTATGTGGGGACGCCGGTCACACAGAATATTGAAATTCCGCTTGGAGAGAGGGAGAACATTCTGGCGGGCATAACGGATATTACCGGTGCGATCGCACAGAATTCAACGGTCAACGAGGAACAGATTTATAGTGCAGACGGAATCATGCTTGGCAATGCGGCTTCTTCCAATAATTTTGTCTGCACCTATGATCAGTTTAAGCAGATTGTGAAACTGATCGTGGAGAATCCGGATATACGCAGCATTGACGAGGTCAGTCTGGCTTATGACAATACAACAGGCAGCCTGACCGGGACGATGACGATCAACTATTATTCTATGAGTGGAACAGATAAGAGTTATGAACTTCCGAATACAGGTGTTGCAGGATATGGTGTGGACTGTATTTTTGGCGCGGTCATCAGAGGGCAGGAGCCGGCAGCACCGTCGGTAGAAGACACTGCGGAAGGAGAGTCGGCAGAGGAAGGGCAGGACTTGGATATAGAATAAAGAGATCTTGCGGATGGATAAGGAATCGGATCAATATGGCGAACGAAGAAACGTAAGACAGCCGGTGGGACAATAAAGATGATGTGGGACGGTGCAAGTTTGAAAGTAAACTTTCAAATATTGATTGGTATGTGCGCTGAAGCGCACATAGGGGGATAGGTATGAATGCACGGGAATGGACCGGACAACTTCATAAGAAACAGGAGAAGACGTTTGGTGCTGACCAAAAGGGGTTTACCCTGCTAGAAGTACTGATCGCGATGATCATCCTGGCAATCATCGCCGTACCGATCTGCCGTGTCTATGTATCGGCGGCTCGCACGAATGCAAAAGCGAGAAAGCAGGCGAGCGCAACAGCTGTTGCTGAGAACATCATGGAGGGGATCAATGCATTTTCTTATGAAGATGTCGTGATACAGTTTGATCCGGCACTGACGCCGGATGCGGAGTTTCTGATCTGTCAGAACGCAGCGCCGGACGGGCGGGTACTGCTTTCCGGAGGCGGGGCGTTAGATGAGGGAAAATATGTATATGCGCTGAAGGATGTCCATGAGGATGCGTATGATTTTGACATAAAAGTGACGATTGATCCGGCTCCTTATACACGTGCAGATGAGTCGGATGCCCCTAAGGTTAACGATTATGAACTGGTCGCAATGGCAGGGTATAACAGCGCAAAAGATTACCTGTATGTACTCGGAGAGGGATCATTAAGAAGTGAGTTCGGGCTGGATTATGATACGATCCATAGAGAGGTGAACCGCAAATTACAGCTTACGATCACAAGGGAAGGAACCGGCGATGATGAAGGCATTGTTGTGAGCATGAAAGTTGCATATTGGAGAAATGGAGAACCGGAGCCGACAGATGATGCAATGTTAGAGCCCTGTGGGGCAAAGCGCTTTGAAGGCGAGGACGCGCTTCGAAGCGTTTACCTGTGTTATGAGCCGAATTATGCGGCGGGTTACGGCAGTGGAAAAGATCAGATTGAAATTGTGAATCCGGATAATGTGGAGTTTGATTTGTATCTGATCAAGCAGAGCTGCCCGACCTGGGCTGATCTGGATGTGCGCGAAGAACGGTACGCACCCGAGATTACGGTACGGGAAGGCCGCTGGGCTGATGAGGATCAGGGGTCTTTTGTAAGGATTTATCATAATTACGGGACCAATCTGGCTGCGGATGAAGGACACCCCGCAATTGACCCCGTGGTCAGCGATGTGAAAGCAACTTATCATTACAGTTACAAAGCATATGAAGACGGAAGTACAAAAAATGTCAGTGGAAGACAGACGGATACAGAACTGTCTGAGAAATTGAATATCGGTAATTCCGCCGTACACAAGGAGAAAAGGTTTCGTATGTTTTTGGTGACGGTTGAAGTATATGAGGCGGGTGCCTGCGACGAAAATTTTGACGGAAGTACGAAATCGCGTGTTGCCGTACTGTCCAACCAGTAACCGGACGACCGCATGGTTGGATCGGCGGATGCATAAACCGGTAACCGGACGACTGCACGATCGGACGACTACACGATTGGACGGACATACCAACCGATAAGCGGACAGATGTATCAAATGTGAATTTCTGTGATTTGGAGGAGCATTATGCCGGATAGAAGCAGGAGCAGAAGAAAGGCCGGACAATTTCATAAAGATAACAGGGGTTCTACGTTGGTTGTTGTGATCGTGGCAATGCTGTTGCTCTGCACATTGGCAAGTATCATTCTCTATACCACATATGTCAATTATACGATCAAGACAACGGAGCTGCATTCGACCGATAATTTCTATACGGCAGAAACCATTATGGAGGAGATCAAAGCAGGATTGGAGCTGGAGGTTTCTAATGCCTATACAGATGCATACCTGTTTATCATGCAGAACTACAATTCAGGCGATGAAGCCGGGGAAGTACTGCGTACCGCGAACTTTCAGACGCGCTATATCAACTATCTGAAAGACAAACTGGATCCGGACCGGGATGAACAATTGAATCCGGAGCAGTTGTATGATTATTTATCAAGAATCATAAAAGATGAACACGGGGATATTGTGCTGACGGCGGGAGAGGCTTCTTTTTCGGATGGCTCCAGGGCAAAATTGGAGTTGGTACCGGCAGATGGCAAATCTCTTGTCGCTTATACGGACGGCGTCTGGATCAAAGGTCTGCGGCTGACCTATACGGACGGCAGTGGTTATGTGGCTGTGATCACTACGGATATCGCACTGAAGATACCGAATATGACATTTGAGGAGCAAAGTAGTCTTCCGGGCGTGCTCTCTTATTCGCTGATCGCAGATAAAAAGCTCTATCTGGGCATAAATGAGTCACTTGTTCCGGTGGGTGGTACTTATATGGTCCGCGGAAGCGTGTACGGCGGAAGAAACGGGATTTCCGTGAGAAACAGCAGGGCCAGATTCGAGGCGGCGGAGGCCGGTGGAGCTTACGTTGTTGTGACCGGAGGAAATGTGGAGGTGCTGGGCACCCAAAATCCTGATGGAAGTTATGATGCCGGATTTGTAACGAGCGGAAATGCGTCGCTTTGGGCGGACGGGATTGTGGTAGATTCCAGTGAATTGAATCTGTCAGGAGAAAGCTATGTGCAGGATGACCTGACTGTGAATGGTAAAAATAGTTCGGTGATTCTGAAAGGACAATATTATGGTTTCGGTTACCAAAGTGTTTCCACGGCGGCGCGGGGACCGAAGAACAGCAGCTCCATACTGATCAACGGGACAGGAATCACACTTGATCTGTCAGCGCTGACGCAGCTTGGACTTGCGGGTCAGGCGTATATCGGCACGACGGATGCGGATGGAGACGGTGTGCCGGACGATCCGCGTGATCTTGTGTCCGAGGATGGAACACCAATCGTTTCAGATGACGGTACATCCTATAACACATCGGGAAATCAGACGGTACGTATGGGGGAATCGCTTTCCGTGAGAAGCAATCAGCTTGCATATCTGGTTCCGCCCGAATGTGTGGGTTATATTGATGGCGAGTGCGTGCTTGGCTCGAACCCGATCTCCTTAAGTCAGTATCAGGAGTTTCAGAGGAATGCGGCCGCCGAAGGGGTGGTAAGCAGTCTTGAAGTTGATTTGACGAAAGCAGAACTTGGCATGGCGGTTCCTATGACACTGCGTGATTACGGTGCGACCTGGCAGAAGGTATTTTATCAGGCGGCAGGTACCGGAAACAATGCATGGGTATATTACTATCTGACTTTTGATTCGGCAGTGCAGGCAAATGCGTTTTTTGCTGACTATTACAGTCAAAACAAAAACTGGGTAAACAGTTACTTAAGAAATTATCTGACAGTGTATCGTGTACCGGCATCGCTTGAAAGGCTGAATCTTGCCGGGAACGCCGTCTATTATGACGATTATGGCGATGATGATGACAGCACGGGTGAGTTTATATTACAACCCGCTAGTTTGTCAGCGGAATCGGAAGATGTGCTGACGCTGCTGGCGGAGTATGAGCGCTATTCCAATACGAACAAAGCACTCAATATCAATCTGACGATGAACTATGCGGCTCTGACACAGGATCAGTTGGATCGTGCGTCCGTTTTTGAAAATATTGTTGACGTCCAGAAACTACGTGAATACATGGACGGGGGAAATACAAAGATGGTGACTGCAGCAGGCGGTCAGAAGGTGCTGCTGATCGACAATGCTGACGGCGCGGGAGCAGTGGTTGGCGCAAGTACGGGCGTATATGAATATGACGAGGCGGAGGATCCTGCCGTTAAGGTGATCATTGCAACGGGGGATGTATGGGTTCATGCAAGCTTTCGCGGCATGATCCTTTCGGGCGGTCAGATTTTTGTAACGAACAGCGCGGTGCTTGAACCTGATCCGGATGCGGTCAGTCTTGCGCTTCAGGCAGATAACGGGCAGCTTTTGGAATGCTTTTGGGAAGGTAAATCCATGACGGGCGTACCGGGCGGATCACCGACACCGGCTCCGGGAGAAGAGGAAACGGATGTGGTTGGTACGGATGAACTGGTCGTTTACCGGAACTGGAAGAAAGACTAGGTGACGGAAAAGTCGAAGAAAGGACTCTTACAGGATTAGGAAGGACTGGCGCGTCTATGAGAGATGAGAGAGGATTCTCACTGGTGGAGCTGATCGTGGTGATCGCCATCATTTCCATTATCGGGGCCGGCGCATACGGTATGCTGGGGCTTTTGAATGGAAAATATGCAAAGGAGTGTGCGACAAAGACACAGTCGGCGCTTTCACAGACAAAGGTTGCCGCAATGAGTAAGTCGAAGGGCGCAACGCTTTATGACGTGTATATTCGTATTTACACTTCTGCCGACGGTTCGGTTTATGTGGACAGCGTAACAGGCCGCGGCACGGCAAATGAGGCACGGACGACGGAGAAGATCGGAAATGCAAGAGTGACGGTCAGTGCCGTGAAGGGCAGAGTCGGGACAGAAACGTCGGATAGTACGGTAACGCTTGATGGCACAAACGAGATCATTATCGCGTTCGACAGATCGGGCGGCACATTTAACGAAGTGGTAAATACCGAACCGACAGGACTTATAGCTCCGGCGAAGGAAACCGATGTTTATTGGAAGAAAATTATTTTTACACAGGGTAGTGTGGAATATGTGCTGGATCTCGTACCGTTGACCGGAAAATTTTCTTTGTCAAGAAATTAAGTGGAAGATGTGTTTGGCTGTGAAAGGGGATTGCTGCTTTGAGACGGGGACTTGGGGCAGAAAGGATTGCGGTTGTAGCAAAATGGCGGAAAAATCTGAGGGATTAGCATTGAAGCAAAGAAGAAGACAATTGGAAAGCAATTTCATAACGGATGCCAATGACGGCATGAGTCTCGTAGAGGTTATCATTGCGCTTGCGATCATGTCCATTGTGCTCTTTGCGGCGCTTCAGTTGGTTTTAAGCGGGACCAGGATGTATACGAAAACGAGCGAAAGCGTGGATGCACAGACGGAGGCGCAGCTGCTCGAAAGCCAGCTGGATAATCTGATCGTGGACGCGGAATGTTCCGTGTATGCCTGCGAAAGTTCAGATCCTGCCGCGCCGGTTACCGATGCCGTGAGCGGTTTTTCGGCGGACGCTTATATTAAGGTGTTTAATACGTCCCTTGCTTATTATATCGCATGGGACAGGACAGAAGCCAAAGTATATTATTTGGAGAAAAATGTAACGGATGGCAGTGTGGAGGAATTATCTGACGCGGAAAAGAGCGGTTTTTCCAATTGGTATCTGATGGGTGAGAGCGTGACTGTTTTTTCACCCGATTCTTCCCATATTGGGGAGAAACAGCGTCTGGTTACGATTAAGATTCAAGTCGTAAAAGGTCAGGTTCATTACGAGACGATTCAAAATATATCGCTTCGCAACAATGTTCTTGAATCAAACAATCCGGATGAGATTTATCCGGATGATGATGTGGATCGGGGAGAGACGATCACGGAGGTTCAGATTTCGCCGAGAACACCTGCGATCAACAGGGGCTCTTCCGTTGAGTTCCATGCGATCGTCAAGAGCGGCGGAAGCACTGCTGCGTCACAGGAAGTGGATTGGAAAGTTAACGGAGCGGTTTCTGCGGGAACGACGATCAGCAGCACGGGCGTGCTGACTGTGGCGCCGGATGAGAGCGCGGCGGTTATTACGGTGACAGCAACCGCCAAGGGAACCGATGTGTACGGTCAAACGAGCGTGGTGGTTCCGATGATCAGCAGTGTACTTGTGACAACAGGGGAGATGACGCCTCCGGCGGGAGGGCGCTGCTATTTTACGGCACAGGTAGCGGGTCTGAACTTAAATGCGGAATCGCGCGAAGTGCTGTGGTCTGTGGAACCTGTCGTATCAGGAGCTTCCATCAGTGCGGACGGCGTACTTTCCATCAGTTCCGGCGTCACACCGGGAACGGTGATCACTGTGCGCGCGACTGTGCGCGTGACAGCTTCGGATGTGTCACCGGTATACGGAGAATGCACCGTAACGGTGGGAGAGGCAGGATCGGGAGGACCTCATATCACGACGGAGACAGGAAGTAATCAAATAACGCGCGGAGGCGGCACGACGCTGCATGTCAGCGGGGAAAGCCGGAATGTTATTTGGTCCATCATAGATGACGACGGATTGGGCGATAAGATCAGCATTGATCCCGCAACGGGGCAGATTACTACGGCGCGGGACATTGACTTTACGAAAGATTACTCGATTACCGTAAAAGCGGTTCCGGCAGGAGGAACCTCTGCGGAGGCGGTTGTGCAGACGATCGTACTGCCGAAAGTTTCTGTTACTTTTGAGCAGACGGAACCGTATACCATTCCAGCCGGAACGATCGGCAGGATACCGTTTAAGTTGGAAGGACTGGCAGCTACGGGATTGGAGCTTTCTGTTTCCAGTACGCCTTCTTTCTCAAGCCAGTCCGGAACATTTATGTACTGCACCGGCTCGGAACTGGTGATCGTGGCGGGGGAGAGCATGGGAGAGCAGGAGCTTTCCGTAACGGTGAGCCTGATCGATAATGCGACTGTACGCAGTACGGTCATCATAAATGTGGTAAACTAGACGGAACCGATAAATGAGGTTGTTTCACAGAACTGTCCGGAGTCGGATACATGTTAGAGAAATCCGGTTCAGGAATGAGGAGCCGGACCGACAGCCGGCATGGCAGGATAGAGAAAATGCGGCGCTGGTTTGGAGGCGTATCGTGGGAGTAGATAGAAACGGTCGAAGGATTTCCTTGAAAGGAGAGACAGCGATGAAAAAGAAAACGCGGAGTGTATTACGGACGATCACAGCTGGCGTATTGGCAGTCGTGGTAGCGGCAACGGCCATTACGGAAAATGAGCAGATGCTGCATGCAAGAGAGACGTTCAGCGGTCTGCAGAAGATGATAGAGCAGAATCAGCAGCTTACCGTTGTAGAAATCGTGGATGACTTCAGCGAGTCGTCCATGGGCTATCTGATGGGCGGGTTAGAGCCTTATGATGAAGAGGCGGCGAAACGGGATGGTACGATGGACGAACTGTTGGACGATCTTCACAGCAGGGGATTGCTCACAATGGGAAATACGGATGACTGGAATTCCTATCCGCTGCGCTATGAGATTGTCGATACGGCGTATTCTGACTATGGGGAGGATCATGAACTTTTGGATGCAGGATACCGCAGGATTGGCGAAGAGACTGCGGCTGTCAATGGTTATTATGAATACATTGACCTTAGTGAAAATCCTGATATTGATAAGGCATTTTATCGTTTGGATGCCAGTCAGTATTCGTATGGCGGTAACTCCGGCAAGGATATTATGACAATGACGCCAGCGGCGCTGCGGGGGGTTGCGGAGGAACTGGCAGAGTCTTATGCGCCGAACAGTCAGGATCCCGATATCGCAGAGCAGGGATATTATGACACGAATGAAACAGGATATCTGTATTTCCGGTTTCATGCAGGAAAAGCGCCGTCTGATGAGGCTGCGCAGACCGGGTTTGATGCAGTTTCCGCTGGAAATGGTGCCGCTGTGTTGAAAGGACTTGTGGAGGCGACTCCGCCGGTGCCTGAAAATGCAGATGAACCGTCAATGGAGGAGACGGGTGATCCGACAGGTCCGGAAGGTGAGGAAGTACCGGAAGATACTGAGCCGGGAGACGGAGAAACAGGAGATGTGCCGGCGACTGGGGAAGGATCATCAGCTGATACAGATATAAATAATACAGACATAAATAATACAGATACAGATTCATCAAATGTAGCTGCGGGGGATTCCGCATATTCTGATGAGGAGGGGAAAGGGACTGACCCTGCATCATCCTCCGGGTCTGAAGACAACAATGCATCGGCAGGAGAAGCAGGGAAGGAAGAACCTACACCTGTAACAGAACCAAACAGGGAAGACTCAAACGCGCCGGGAAACTATAATCCGGATGGGGCGTCTGCACCGGACGGGGCTGCTTTAGACAGTGCCCGTGCAGTGATCTATGTGGAGTTTGACGAAAATCACAGTGTGCTTGTAGCGTCAGTTGGCAATGCAGGAGTTGCGGATATCTTAGAGCCTGCGTCGGATTCAAAACAGTCCGACTCGGTCGGTGAGGGAAATCCTTCTCCGAGTCCCAGTCCGGCAGGAATTGGTGCAGGAGGAGTTTCGACCGTGACGCCCCCTGCTGTACCGACAGATGCGGCGGCTGCACCGGGCGAAAGCACGACTACGCCCAAAGAGCCGGAAGCGACCACACCGGGCGGAGCGACGGCTGCGCCGGAGGAACAGGGAACGACCACACCGGGCGGGGGAACAACTGTGCCGGAGGAACCGGGAACGACCACACCGGGCGGGGGAACAACTGCGCCGGAGGAACCGGGAACGACCACACCGGGCGGGGGAACAACTGCGCCGGAGGAACCGGGAACGACCACACCGGGCGGGGGAACGACTGCGCCGGAGGAACCGGGAACGACCACACCGGGCGGGGGAGCGACTACGCCGGAGGAACCGGGAACGACTACGCCCGGAGGGGACACGGATACATCGGAAGAACCGGAACCAACCGAACCGGGTGAGGATGCAGAGGGGGAAACTTATACTGTAAGTTATTCGTGGGACTGGAATGATCCGGAAGGACTGCTTTCCGGAAATACACTGATGGAAGATAGGGATGGGAATCATCCCCATACATTGGCTGATCCGTCACAACATCAGGATGAAGTAGTAAGCGGTACAGAAGAGCCATACACTCTGTGGCAGGATTACGGAAAGGGAAAGACGCTTTACCTGTTTGACGATAATGGAGACTTACTGGGTATCTTTACTTTTTCCGGCTGGCATCGTGACGGGTCTGATGACATATTGAATGAAATTGAGGCAATTACAGAAGATCTTGAACTGTCCGGCGAGTGGAACTTTGAGTCCTATCATTCAGAATCAGAGGAAGAATGGGCGACGGTATCTTACAGATGGGAACTGAAAGAGGCGGAGGAAGGCACGCTGCCTGACGGAATAGCAACCATGGAAGATATTGTGCTGATGCCGCAAATACAGGCATTTAGCATGGATTCGCAGCCGGAGGCTGAATGTCCGGAAGAGGAAGAAGCCGTAATCGGGGAAAACTATATCGTGAGTGACCTCTACGCAGTTGGCGATACGTATGAAGCATTGGATAAAAATGGGAATGTTATCGGCACATGTACGTTTCAAGGGTGGAAGATCAGCGGAACGGGGGAGATCTTACCCGAAAATGCAGAGATCATGCTGGATGGGGATGTTGAGCTGGTTGCTGAATGGCTCTTTTATGCAGCAAGGGCGGTTTCAATCCCAATCTATTATGATTGGGGAATAGAACTTCCGGATGGCTCATATGACAAGGGTGTGTTTCCAAGTGTGGTACAGGACGGTAATGTATGGAAATTTACCGGTCAGGTGATTCTTCCAAATGGCGTCGTGTTGACGAATGGGGGATATTTCGACAGGGAGCCGAAACTGCCGGCATCTCAGGAATGGGACCTTTCTGAACTGAAATTGAATGCGGATTATCAGCAGGGAACACAAATTCGTGTTTTCGAAGGGGATGATCTGATTGGCACTTATACTTTTACCGGATGGAACCGCGTAACGATAGGTACTGCAGGGGATGAACTGGATTTTGAACCCGAAAAGTTAGCGGATATTATCGCTGAAATGGAAAATGACGGGAAGGACACTTCCAAGATCACGCTTCTTGGTTCGTGGGAGTATGCAGCTACGTCTCCTGCCGGACAGATTGTCGGCAGCGGCAATGCGTATGGCTATGTTTTGGACGGCATCCATAATAACAACTGGTTCCGCTATTATGTAATGGGACTGGAGGAGAAAGACTTTGGTAAAGCAAACCTTCAGCTTGTCACGTATCTGGCGGACGGTTCTGATAAACGGATGTATGGTTATGGTCCGATCGAATCCGGTTGGTCAATGAGTGAAGCACTTAGCCGGGCAGATCTAGTGTATCTGAACACGGATGGCGTATGGCTGGATGATGAGGGAAACACGGTATCCGTTAACAGAAGATTTTCCACGGAGAATGCCAAAAAGCTGTTGGAAAGAGCATGTAATGCGGACAGAAGCGCACGATTAGCAGTGATTTTAGACGGCAGTGTGCGCAATAATCAGGTGGATGAAAATATTCAGAAAGTGATGACCATTCTTTGTCAGGAGGATATTGCAGAAGCATATGTCTCTCTCAGCGAAGACGGCATGAGTTACGAGAAGGCATTTAGCAGCTCTGAATGGCAGCAGCTGAATTACTATGCGAGTGAAGCAATTCGAAACAGCGGAAACTTTGTGCGTGACAATATTTATTGTGTCAGTCACGCAAGGGGAGAATTTAGGAACAGTACATATCCGGAGGGAGAGTCGGTTGTCAGAACGGGCGCTATGCCGGCTTTGGCAAATGCGGACTTTGAGAACCGTTTTACGGATACTGTGACGGATGCCGGATTTGCCGAAGTTTATCAGGCGATCCAAAAAGAGAACTATGAGCGTGCGCACAGCGGTGGTGCCTATACGTCTCTTGACGAGTATGTGATTCCGGCAACGGCGGTTGCATACATACTGAATTACAGGGATTATGATCCGATCATATATAAAGATAAAATCCGTGTACTGGAACTGCAGCCTTGCAGGGATTACACTTACTATTATGATGGTCAGTCCGGAACGACCGAATTTGAATTAAAGAAGAAATTTGCCGAGGACTGGGCACAGGATTTCGTTGCTAAACTGGATACTGATCCGGATGCGATTACGATCGACGGAATGACGACTTCGGAATTCTGCGGAAAGATACTGGATATTTATGAGGAGTATGACGTCATCTATTTTGGAGCTAATCAGGGTATCATGAACAGGATCACCCAGCCGGCAGGTTTCAAATGGGTGAAAGCGGATTCTTACGATGGGACGATCGGAGCGGCAAACCCGTATCAGCCGGTTTCGTGGGAACAGAATTACTATACGTATCATGACGGAAAGTGGTATCTTGCGAATCAGACGGGAGACAAAAAATGGGTCAGAACGGATTCTCCAATTTGGGATGTAGGTGCTGACAAATCTATTTGGGTTGAATCGGAAGGCAGAAACTGGATGTGGAAAGTGTCGGAAAAGCGATGGTACATTATGACGGCACAGACAGGCTGGGAATGGGTACCTGCCGATCATCCCTATACGGGATCAATAACTCCTTTTTGGCAAGGCACAAGGGAATACAGCTATGACGGACGTGTTCAGGCATGGCGTGAGAATCGCGCAGTTTATACCGAGGGTGAGGTCAGACCTGACGGACCGCCGCAGGGAGGCGCAAACTGGTATGATAACGGCAGTGCCGAGAATTCTGCATGGATGTGGAAGTCCTCCTATTCAGAGTGGGGAGAAGAAATCAATCTGACAAATGATTCCTCACAGCGGTTGTATGAACGCGGCTGGTATCAGAAAGTCTGGATCGATGAGGTATCCTATACCAACTATGCGCTCTGGGGAAATAATTCAGATATTGATACGGAGATGAACGGGCTGCTCTATACGCATATTGGCGGCAGGATCGGACCGCATCACTGGGAGAGCGGACATGTGGGACATCTGGCGGCCAATGAGACGGCGCTTGGATTCCGTACATCCGGCAATGATATCTTGAAAACACAGGTGGAAGAACTGTTCCATTATCTTGACGGAGGAAGCCTGATCATTCTTGCGCCGGAATTTATGACACAGAATGCGGCAGGCGGACAGATCATCAACAGTTCAGATGTGTGGTATACAACGGGATCGGCAAGCTATCGCGGGATCCTTGATACATCGTCCTATATATATCAGTTTGTACGTCAGGCCTTTGATCGGAAAGCGGACGGCAGTGATGTGCCGCGTTATTCCAATCTGATCGTTGAAGATTACGGGAACGGGGCGCTGAAAGATACGGAGGCGTTTGTACAGGCACTCAATCAGCAGAAAGTAACACTCAACTTATATTCTGCGCCGGAAGCTTACCGCTATGATACGGTTGATGCGGAGTATGGAAGAATAGATGGCGATTCTCGCGCAATGCTGAAAAAGGCGGAGGACGGAAAATATTATCTGAGTTATGAGTTCATGATAGGAAATTTGAGCGCAGTGGCGCCATTGACAACGCGCTACCATGTTCAATTGTTCCTTGATTCTAACAGTGACGGTATTTATAATACGGCGTCTGAGGAGCTGTCCGATATCACGGTCATCAATGCACAGACCGGTGAGATCATGGAGCGGCAGGGTGGCAAATACCAGCTTCAGATGGGAGTGCCGTACCGGGTGGTCAGAGAGCTGCCTGATGGCTATGTCGGCTGTATCGGATGGAAGCTGATGGTGTCGCAGAATGGAAACTCTCACATCCACGATTCGGTAACCGGATTGACGGCAGTACCGGTCCAGCCGGGCTATAGTGATGAGGTCAATCCGGAAACGGGGAAGAAGATCATTCATGTATTACAGATCACCCCTGATCTGTGGGCAAGTGCGATGGATTTGGAAAAGCAGACGGAAGAGGACGGGGATGCCCAGATCTGGGTGGACGGTGAGATGCAAAAGAAAAACCCCGGCCAGTATGGAACTTCCGATGCAAGCAGGGATTGGGAGTGGTACCGTCTGTTGAATGAACTGCCCGATTTTGAAATCGATTTTGATTCCATTTATTATTGGGATTTTGCACACAGCTTCTTAAAGCCGGGGCAGAGCGGTTACGATCCGCAGTTTGATAATGGCGGCGTGGACGGTAAACTGACAGGTCCCAACGGACGCAAGGATTATCTGAATTTGTATCAGTATGACATGGTAATCGTCGGATTTCACGACAGTATCCCGTCTATTCCTTCCCAGGCGGCGATCGATGCGCTGTTGCGCTATGCAGATATGGGAAAGAGTATGCTCTTTACGCATGATACAACATACAACTCCGGATTTTCTACCGTTGATGATTTTTCCTGCTCAACAGGAAACAGCCAGCCGCTTAGTATGAGTATCCGGGAGCTTTGTGCGATGGACCGGTTTGGCGTATCCGTGGACTGGTATGCAGAGGACGAGAATGGCGTAAAGCACAGTAATGTTGCGGTAAGCCCGATCCGAAATACCGGTGGTGTGGCGGCAGTTGCATATAATGCGTCCAGCGGTGCTTACCAGTGGAACGCATCGCATCCGGGCGGAACGACCCGTGATGTCGCGTTTGCACCGGGTACGAACCAGACGATGATGGCGGCGCATACACAGGGAACGACATGGGTGTACACCGGTACGAACTCCGCCATGGTTATGTTTGACTGGGCGAGTCATGGATTTGATCCGCTTCGCTGCGGCCATAATATGAACCGTGACACGGCGAATCCGGATAAGACCTGTGAAGTATCCCGGGTCAACAGCGGCATTATTACACAATATCCGTATGATATTCCGGAGGAGATCAGAGTAGGAAGCACGCACGGGCAGTATTATCAGTTGGATCTGGATACTGACTGGGACGGAGACGGCAGAGGCGATGTAGTGTGCTGGTACGCGATTAAGAGCCTTGATAACGGGGATTGGAATGATATCTATGATTTCTCCCCGAATGATGTGCGGAATAACTATTATATTTATAACAAGGGAAATATTACATACAGCGGAGTCGGTCATGATGTGGATCATATCACGCTGGATGAGAAGAAACTGTTTATCAATACGTTCGTCGCTGCTTACAATGCGGGTATCCGGAATCCATCAGTGCGCATTGTGGAGGACGGGTCGGTCAATGCACCGGACTTAGAGAGTGTGAGCATTCCGTTTAATGGCGTGGACGAGGCGACGGCAGGGACCTACCGTGTATATTATCAGGTAAAAGACAATAATATCACACAGGGAACCCGGAATTTGAGTATTAAGTATTATATCGGTAACGCCGCAGGCAGCGAAACGGTCACTTACCGGACGGAATCCGGGACCGTAACCATTCAAGCAGATCTGCTTCCGAACAATGTCACAGAAGGTGACGGCGGGCTTATCACTTACAGCGCGGATACCGGATTGCCTGTGCGCTATGATGAGGTACGCAGCGGATTCAGCTACTATGTTGATGTGCCGCTGACAAAACTGCTTGACAGAGAGACCTTTGATTTCTATGTGGAGGTTGATCTGACAATGGCGGATGATCCGGGCAGAGTTGCAGCGTTCGATGTGGATAAGCTGACGATCGCGAAGCTGAAAATGTTCTCGCTTGACTGATTCATGATTTCATTCACTTTGTTTTGGCACGCGGTTTTTCTTCTGTAAGGAAACGCCAGTCAGCGCTTTTTTGACGAATCAAAGACTTTGGAGAAACTTTGACAGGTTTTTCCAAAGTCTTTATTCTTTTAACGACGCAGGATCATACCAAGAAGAACTGCTGTCAGGGGAGGACGCAATCATAGAAAAATTTGTTATTGCAGAGTGACAATTTTTTTCTTATAATAGATTTCAGATTATAGAATCCCATTCTGGATTCCATGGTAAAATATAGCAGACTCCGTTGGAAAAAAGAGTCATTGACGAAATTTCATAGCAGTCACATGGCAGTGGCAGAGCATAAAAAGGATTTTTGACAGTGCAGAGGTTCTGAGGATCTCTCGTTTCAAATATCCTTTTTTGAGGCTGTCAGCATAAAAAAAGCTTGTTTTTTTGAATAAAAGACCTATAATGGATAGTGTGGGTTTTCCATGCCGGTTGACATAATTACCGCCATGAGAAAAATGCAAAAAGGCAGCGAAGGAAAGGCGTGAGGATAAAGGGATGTTTAAGAGTGATGTATTCGATTATATCAATGTATTGGACAGGGCGGCGGATGCTTCATGGACGAGGCAGGAACTGATTTCGCAGAATATCGCAAATGACGATACGCCGGGGTACAAGAGGCAGGATATCAATTTTGAGAGTGAGCTGCAGCGGGCACTTACGCATTCACGTTACCAGACAATGGATGATAAGGTGAGAAACTTACGTTCCGGTGAACTGGAAGGACGTATTTATACGGACGGAAGGAACTATTCTTACCGCTATGATGGGAATAATGTGGATATTGACGCCGAGAATACTTATCTTGCAGAGAACCAGATTACATATAATGCACTGATGACAAGTATTAAAGCCGAATTTAGCGACTTAAAAACCGTGATGAAATAGGAGGGGTAGAAAATGGGAATGTTTGACGCATTTGCGATCAGCGGCTCCGGTTTGACGGCACAGCGCTATCGCATGGACATCATTGCGGAGAATTTAGCGAATGTGGATACAACAAGAACGCAGGATGGCACGCCATACCGCAGGAAAGTTGTGACGTTTGAAGAACGCGGCGGCTCGCAGGGAACTTCATTCGGTCATGCGCTGAGCAGGGCATCGCGCAATTACGTCGGGCTTGGTGTGCGCGTGGACGGAGTATATGAGGATACATGGTCGGAAATGGTCATGGCGTATGACCCTTCCCATCCCGATGCGGACGAGAATGGGTATGTCACTTATCCGAATGTGAAGACTGTTCAGGAAATGACGGATTTAATTGATGCCAGCCGTTCCTATGAGGCGAATGCGACGGCATTTCAGGCGAGCAAGAGCATGGCGATGAAAGCGCTTGAAATCGGCGGACAATAAGACAGATAGTCAAAGACTTACATAAAAGGGAGTCATAAGCATGGACGTACAATCATTATATAATGTTGGGGATACAAGGGTATTATCCCGGCAGAACACCCATATGGTCAAAGAATTAGACGAAACGGGAGAGCTGAGCATCCTTGGGGAAGAGAAAACGGAAGCAAATGAGCTGTTCCGAAATATACTCAATTCTGCGATCAACAGCATTAATGTGACGAATGGTTATCTTTCCGATGCGGAAAACGAAAAAATCAAGCTTGCGCTTGGTGAAACGAAAAATACACATGATCTGACAATTGCATTGGCAAAGGCATCTTCTGCGCTGCAATATACGGTTGCAGTCAGAGACCGTTTCCTTGACGCATACAAGGAAATTATGCAGATCAACGTGTAATTTCTAAGGGGAGATACATAACATGATTGAGACGATAAAACAATTTCCAAAGCGCTTTTTAGAGTGGTGGAATAAGTTTACGGTAAAGCAGCGCTTTATCATCATGGGGGCTGTTGTCAGTGTATTGACGATCCTGATCGTACTTAGCGTGATGCTGAATAAGCCGAAGTATGTGGAACTGACCACCTGTGAGACGACGAAGCAGGCGTCGGAGGTAACGACGTTGCTGACGGATGCCGGTTTGAATTTTCAGGTGGATGATAATGCGCTAAGAATTGATATTTTGAAAAGCCAGCTTTCCGATGCGAGGCTTCTGCTCGGACAAAATGGCATACCAAGTACAAGGTATACATTGGATGAGGCGCTCAGCGGGGGTCTGAGCACGACGGAATCCGATAAGGATAAACGTTATGTGTATTTCATGGAAGATGACTTGGAAGAAGCTCTGGAGGGCTATGATTTCGTCAAGAGGGCGACAGTCAAGATCAATGTCCCGACTGACGATGGAACCCTGATCTCTAACGGGGCAGAGAAATCCGCCGCAGTTTATCTGGAATTGAAAGACGAGATGACGATCGATATGGCGCAGGGCTTAGCACGCTTTGTCGCAACTTCGCTTGGCAATGCTACAACGGACAATGTGGTCATCATGGACAGTGAGGGCAATACCTATTTCGTGGGTGGAGAAGACACCTCGGCGATCGGTACTGCCAATAACCAGCTTACGATCAAGCAGCAGACAGAGAATGCCGTGATGGCTCAGGTGCGCAATGTCCTGAACGGGACCGGAGAGTTTAATATGATCTCTGTATCGCCAAGTCTCAATCTTGATTTTTCCAGTTCCGAGCTTACCAGTCATACCTTCGGCGTTCCTGACGGGATGACTCAGGGGTATCTGACGGATGACAGGACCTATAATAGTACGGTAACAAGCGGCGTGGGCGGCGTTCCGGGAACGACCTCCAATGATGAGACCACAACATACGATATTAACGCGGATGGGACCAGCACGGAGGAGACATCGGAATATGACCGGCATCATGCATTGGATGAAGAGATTCGTAGGCAGACGATTCCGCCTGGGATGATCCAGTATGACAGCTCTGCGATGGGAATCGCAACGACAAGGTACAATGTGATTCGCGAAGAGGATGCGCGCGCGCAGGGACTTTTGGACGGAATCACATGGGCGGAATATAAAAACCAGAATTCCGGACGCACAAAGCTTGACGTAGATACGGATTGGATTGCGCTGGCGTCAAATGCTTCGGGCATTCCGACAGATAATATTACATTTGTTGCATATAGCGAGAATATGTTCATTGATGCAGAGGATTCCTCTGTTCGTGCATCGGATGTACTTCAAGTACTTTTGATCATTGTGATTCTTGCACTGCTTGCTTTTGTTGTACTGCGGAGTATGCGCGGAGAGAAGAAGCAGGCAGATGAGGAGGAACTGTCAGTAGAGAGCCTTCTGCAGTCGACTCCGGTGGAAGAACTTGAAGACATTGAGGTTGAGGAAAAATCCGAGGTTCGAAAACTCATCGACAAATTTGTCGATGACAATCCGGAAGCGGCAGCGAACCTTTTGAGAAACTGGCTCAATGAGGACTGGGGGTAAACCTTTGTGGCAACGAAAGATTCGATAACCGGGCTGCAAAAGGCAGCGATTCTGCTGATTGCGTTAGGACCGGAAAAATCGGCTAATATTTTTAAGCATCTGAAAGAAGAAGAAATTGAGGAACTGACATTAGAGATTGCAAATACAAGAAGCATCACGCCGCAGGTCAAAGAGGAAGTTGTCACTGAATTCTATGATCTGTGTCTGGCACAGCAGTATATTGCGGAGGGTGGTATCAACTATGCGAAGGAACTGCTGGAGAAAGCGCTTGGCGCAGACAAGGCAATGGATGTCATTGGAAAACTGACTGCCTCCCTGCAGGTTAAGCCGTTTGAGTTTGTACGAAAAACAGATGCTTCTCAATTGTTGAACTTTATTCAGGACGAGCATCCGCAGACCATTGCGTTGATCTTGTCCTATTTGTCGGCGCAGCAGGCAGCATTGATCGTATCGGCACTGCCGCCTGACAGGCAATCCGATGTTGCAAAACGTATTGCCATGATGGACAGAACGAGTCCTGATGTGATCAAGGAAGTGGAAAAAGTGCTTGAGTCAAAACTGGCAAGTTTGGTAAATCAGGACTACACGATCATTGGTGGTGTCGATGCGGTCGTAGAGATCCTGAATACGGTGGATCGTGGAACAGAAAAACACATCATGGAGACTTTGGAGATCGAAGATCCGGAACTGGCGGACGAGATCAGGAAGAAGATGTTCGTATTCGAGGATGTGCTGCTGCTTGATGACCGTGCAATCCAGCGTGTACTGCGTGAAGTAGAGAACAGTGACCTTGCCATTGCGCTAAAGGGCGCCAATGAGGAAGTGCAGAATGCGATCTTTAACAATCTGTCCAAACGTCTGGCTGCGATGATTAAGGAGGATATGGAATTTATGGGTCCTGTCCGGATGAAGGATGTGGAAGAGGCCCAGCAGAAGATCGTCAACATTATCAGAAAGCTTGAGGATTCTGCTGAAATTGTAATCTCCAGAGGTGGAGGTGACGAGATCATTGTATAAGAGTCTGATCAAATCAAATCTGACAGTGTTACAAGAAGAAGAAAAAGTAGTGATCGATACGAATGCGCTTATTGCGCAGAGGCTGGGTGCGCTTACCGGCAATGCAGTTAACCCGTCAAGAGCGTCAGAAACGCATACCGGTTCCGGGGCCGTGGAAGCAGAAGACGACGGACTCGGCGAACTGTTTGGGGAAACTGGGGCGGACGGCGCATCGGGTTTTACGCCGGGGATACCGGCGGAGCCGATAGAATTGCTGGGGGAAGACAGCGGTCCGACGCCTGAAGAACTGTTGGCGGAGGCACGTGAAGAGATTGCCAGGATGCAGCAGGATGCGGTGCGCCAGATTGAGCAGCAGCGGGAGGCGGCACTTGCCGAGGCAAAACGCGAAGGTTATGACGCGGGATATCGTGAGGGCATGAATCAGGTTGAGCAGATGAAGGAAGAACTGGCAGGATCACAGCAGCGTCTGGCAGCGGAGTATGAGCAGAAGCTTGATGAGCTTGAGCCTCTTTTTATTGAAAAGCTCACAGGCATTTATGAGCATATCTTTAAGGTCAGTATGACATCTGATAAGCAGGTGCTTTTATATCTTGCGGAAAATGTCATCCGCAATGCAGAGGGAAACAGGGAATTTTTTGTGCATGTGTCAAAAGAAGACTATGCGGCTGTCAATATGCAGAAAAAGCAGCTTGAAGCGGCAGCCGCAGGTTCGAATACGTCAGTGGAAGTCGTGCAGGACACGACGCTTTCTGAGGGAGAGTGCATGATAGAAACAGACGGTGGTATTTTTGACTGCGGTTTGGGAACGCAGCTTGCGGAGCTCAAAAAGCAGCTTTTATTGTTGGCGTATTCGGGAGAATAGGGCTGTCATGAACACGATCAATTTTGCAAAATACAATTCACTGGAAAATCAGACATATTATAAAAAGATGGGAAAGGTCGTAAATATCGTCGGGCTGACGATCGAGTCTGCGGGACCGGACGCGAAGCTCGGGGATCTTTGCTGCATTTATCCCGGGGGAGACAGCAGGCCGATCCGCGCCGAAGTTGTAGGCTTTAAGGATAAAAAGACGCTTCTGATGCCCTATGAGACGACGGAGGGCGTTGGCCTGGGGTGTATCGTAGAGAATCAGGGTTATCCCCTAAGTGTTGCAGTCGGGGATTACTTGCTTGGCAAGACGCTGAACGGCCTTGGAGAACCGATCGATATGAACGGGATTCCAAAGGAAAGCAAACGCTATCCCGTAGAAGCGGCGCCGCCTGACCCGATGGCAAGAAAGATCATTGATGAGGTGCTGCCGCTTGGCGTGCGTGCGGTGGACGGACTCATGACACTTGGAAAAGGACAGCGTATCGGCATCTTTGCGGGTTCGGGCGTTGGAAAATCAACGCTGATGGGCATGTTTGCGCGCAATACACAGGCGGATATCAATGTGATCGCATTGATCGGCGAGCGAGGCAGGGAAGTGCGGGAGTTTATAGAGCACGACCTTGGACAGGAAGGAATGGCGCGATCGGTCGTTGTTGTGGCGACATCGGATAAACCGGCTTTGGAGCGTAAAAAAGCGGCGATGGCTGCGACGTCGATCGCTGAATATTTCAGAGATCAGGGCAGGGATGTTCTTTTGATGATGGATTCTTTGACGCGTTTTTCGATGGCACAGCGCGAAATCGGGCTTGCGAGCGGCGAACCGCCTGTGACAAGAGGGTATCCTCCCAGTGTATATTCCGAGATGCCCAAGCTTTTAGAGCGGGCGGGCTGTTCGGAGAGAGGATCAATCACGGGACTATACACAGTGCTTGTGGATGGCGACGACTTTAACGAGCCGATCACAGATACTGCGCGGAGCATTCTGGACGGACATATTATCTTAGACCGGAAGTTAGCACATAAAAACCACTATCCTGCCATTGATGTGCTGCAGAGTATTTCGAGATGCATGAGTGCGATTGATTCCAGGGAGCATAAACAGGCGGCGGGCAAGCTTAAGAATGTGCTCGCAACCTATAAGGATGCGGAAGACCTGATCAATATCGGCGCTTACAAAAAGGGCAGCAATGCTGAGATTGACTATGCGATCGAAAAGAATAAGGCAGTCAATGAATTTCTGATGCAGGAGACAGACGAAAAAACAACATTCGAGGAGACTGTTAAGGCGTTAGAAGCGCTGTTTGTATAAATCTGCGCTGCGGGTTTTCCAAAACGAAATTCGGGATGATCAAAAACGTGATGCAGGGATAAAAGAGGGTACGGTCCGTGGCAAAATTTCGATACCGGATGCAGAATGTGCTGAATATCAAGCTCAGCATGGAGCGTCAGGCAAAGCAGCAGTACGCGGAAGCGAATGCGAGGCTGAGGGAAGAGGAAGGGAAACTGAACGTTCTGCTCAGGCGAAAATATGAATATGAGCAGACTGCAAGGGAGCTGCTTAAGGACAGCTTGAACGTGAGGGATATATCGCAGAACAATGAGGCGATCAAGCGTATGGACGGCTTTATTACGGAGCAGCGCAGGGTCGTGCAGCTTGCAGTGAGGGAAGTTGAGAAGGCACGCCTTAAAATGACAGAAGTCATGCAGGAGCGCAAGACGCATGAAAGGCTGCGTGAGAAGGCATTTGACGAATTCCTGCTTGAGGAGAAGCAGCATGAAGGCAAAGAAATCGACGAGCTGGTCAGCTATACCTATGGACAGAGACTAAGGGAGACGGGACATGGCGAGAGCACAGGCACCTAATGAAATACCGGTAGTGGATGTTACCGCAGAAAAAAAGAAATTAAAAGAAGAACGTAAAAAGCTTAAGGCTGAGAGCCGGGCACAGAAAAAAGAGGCGAAAGCCCGTGCAAAGGAAATTTCCAAACAGGAATCGGAATTGGATGACGATGATTCGGACAACGGCACCGGATCTGCGATTTTGGTCACATTATTTATCATTATAATATGGATCGCGATTTTAGGACTGCTGATCAAACTTGATGTGGGCGGTTTCGGTTCCAATGTCTTACGTCCGATCTTAAAGGATGTTCCGGTGCTTTCGTGGATCTTACCGGAGGATCATGAGACAGAAACGACGGACGAGGAAGCATATGGCGGTTATACGAGTCTGCGTGATGCGGTCGATCAGATTTTGGTGTTGGAGCAGCAGCTAGAGCAGCTGCAGACCGTGAACAACGCGGACGCAGAAGAGATAGAGCGACTGCGTGCGGAGAATGCACGTCTGCAGAGCTTTGAAGAAAGTCAGCTTGAATTTGAGAGAATTAAAAACGAATTCTATCAGGAAGTTGTGTATGCGGCGAATGGTCCGGGGGCAGATGCTTATGTAAAATACTACGAGTCCATGGACCCGACAACGGCGGAGGCGATTTATGCCCGTGTGATCGCGGAGCAGGCGCAGGATCTGGAAATGAGCACATATGCAGGCGCCTATTCCTCCATGAAGCCCAAACAGGCTGCGGCGATCTTTGAGGAGATGGATGATATCGAACTGGTTGCAAAAATCTTAAAACAGATGAGCGTAGAGCAGCGCGGTGAGATTTTGGGGGCTATGACGCCTGAGTTTGCGGCAAGACTGACGCGTATTATGGATCCGGATGCCTAAGGATTGCTTTGCGATTCTTGGGTGATCATGTAATTTTTTACATTGGAAACTCTTCAAAATAATGACCGGGAAACCGATAATCATTATGTATTTGAATAATCGAGAAAGGAGGAAAAAAGAATGACCAGTGCAGTAACAGAACGTGGAACGATCATGAACCTTGCGGTTCAGGCAGCACCGGCAAAGCCCGGCACATCGGACACGGGATTCACACAGGTCATGGACAAAGCTGTGAGCGCGAATAAAAGCGCGGATGCATCGGAATCTGCGGCAGGTAAGAGAGGTACCGCCAAAGCAGATGATAAGGCAAGTCCTGATGGAAGAGAACATCTGAAAGCGGAAGAAACCCGCGGAACAGATCGTACACAACAGGAAAAGCCTGATGCGGTGAACAGTGAACAGGCACAGCAGACAGATAAAACTGTCAATGCGGAGAATGACGTGAACGAGGCAGGCGAAGAAGCTGCCGCTTCGGAAGCAGCAAGACTGTTCATGGAAAAGGCAGAGCAAGTGCTTACGCAGGCTGCGGAGAATCTTTCTGTATCCGTTGAAGACGTGACAGAAATGATGAAGGAGCTTGGTATGGAGTTGACAGATCTGTTGGATCCGGACCGGATGACAGAGCTGCTGATGATGTTTACAGGAGAAGACCAGACGTCACTTCTGACCAATGAGGCGCTTTATAACACAATGCAGGAACTGACAGCGCTGTCGAAGGATGCAGGCGATGAGCTGATGAAAGAGCTTTCCCTGACACCGGAGGACTTAAAGGCGATGTTAGAGCAGATTGCTGAGGCGCAGAAAGCCGGGGAAGAAGCAGATGACATGCTTTCCGGCATGCAGAAGGGAGCAGATCTTGTTTCGCCTGACAATACGGATGAGAGAGCGTCCGGTTTGACGTCAGGAGAGATGAGGGAGCAGACGAATCTGACACAGCAGACAGATATAAGCGCCATGACCGACAGTACAAAGAATGGTATGCAGCAGACCGAAGCGCAGATGACTGCGGGACGGCAGGAGGGCGGAGATTCCGCTCAGACAGGAGAGAACGGCGATTCGCTGATGGATGGCGGACAGGGGTTTGCCGAACATTTGATGAACCGGACGAATGAATTTACGGAAATACTGACACAGGGGCAGGATATGCCGGGTACATACGCGGATGCGGAACAGATTATGAAGCAGATCACGGACTTTATCAGAACGCATGTAAACGCGCAGGGATCCTCGGTGGAATTACAATTACATCCTGCAAGTCTTGGCACGCTGAATATCGCGATCACAGCCAAGAACGGAATCGTAACGGCGCAGTTCACGGCGCAGGACGAAGCAGTGAGAGCTGTTTTAGAGAGTCAGGTGACGGAGCTTCGAAGCCGTCTGGACGAACAGGGCGTGAAGGTGGAAGCGATTGAAGTTACGGTTTCAAGTCATGAGTTTGAACGCAATCTGGAGCAGAATGCCGATCAGGACGCGGATGAGCGGGGTGAGGCGCAGGCGAAGAGACGGACAACAAGAAGGTTGAATCTCGATATGCCCGGCGAAGGAGATGCGGAAGAGCTTGATGATGCGGAGCAGATTGCGCGTGATATGATGAGGATTCACGGCAACCGGCTTGACTATCTCGCTTGACAAAGCATAAACAGAGTTTCCTATAACAAACGTTAATGCGGTTGAGCGAAGTTCAATGAAATTTTGTTGAACAGGTACCATGACATCAGAGAGGAGGAAGCATCATATGGCATTAGTAGCACAGGTAGTGGACGGCAAGATCGTCAATAACGGTGTGAGCGCGGCTGAGAAAGAGGCAAGCAGCGAACCGAAAAAAACCACTGGCGGCGGCTCACTTGGCAAAGACGCTTTTTTACAATTACTTGTAGCACAGATGAAATATCAGGATCCGCTGGCGGCATCGAACAACAGCACGGAGTACATTTCCCAGCTTGCCACGTTTTCAGAGCTTGAGAGCATGCAGAATCTGCAGGAGATATCGGAGCAGCAGCGCATGCAGGCGCTTGTGGGCAAGACGGTCGTTTTGGAAGTGGACGGCAAGCAGACGACCGGACAGGTGGATTACTTACAGTATGAGGACGGAAAAGCAAAGATGTCCGTGGCAGGGTCACTGTATTCGATGGAGGATCTTTATCAGGTTATTGACGGAGAGTACTTAACGGCGTATACGGAAGCGTCGAACTTTATTTCGAAGCTTTACAGACTGCCGACTGTCGAGAACCTGACAAAGAAAGACGCAGAGATCGTACATGAGCTGGAAGACGCTTACGAGAATATGAGCGAATATGGCAAGTCCTTTATCGCAAAAGAGGCGATTGAATTTTTAGACAGCCTCGGACCGAGGGCGGAAGTATTAAGTCCGAGAAAAGAGGAAGTGGATTATGATAAGCTTGCTGTAGAAAAGCTCGACCAGCTGATCGGGGCGCTTGGAGGGCTGACGGATAATAAAGACAAGATCACACAAGTCCTGGATAAGATCTTGGGGGCGGGGGTACAGAGCCCGGAAGATAAGGACGACGTGGAAGAAAATACGGATAAGGTCCCTGATGACGAATCCGGCGAGGCCTAGTCCGGTGCGGTTTTTCAAGCTTTTATTTAAGCAGTATCGCAAGCAGGGCTTGCGATATGCATGGGAATTGCACGAAGACGCGGATGCATGATGGCGGAAGCGTAAAAGGTTGAAAAGATGGAATGAAAACGCGTGTACTACTCAAGGAGGAGGAATGACAATGCAGGTAAATCAGAACCAATTCCTTTCCATCGAACAGCTGAAAGATCAGTACTTAAATCAAACCAAGAAGCCGGAGACGGCGCGTACGCGGGACGGCTTTTCCTTTCAGGAGATCCTGGAGGGAAAGACCGCCGGTACCGCGGAAGGCATGCTTCGATTTTCCAAACATGCAATGAATCGTTTGGCGGAGCGGAATATCAGGCTGACAGATGATCAGCTCGATCGTTTGAATGAAGGTACGATGAAGGCAGACAGGAAAGGAATCAAAGATTCGCTGATCATGGTCGATGAACTGGCATTTATCGTGAATGTATCAAGTAACACGGTCATCACGGCAATGGATAATCATCGGACGGATGAGCAGGTTTTTACAAACATTGACGGAGCCGTTATCATGTAACCGGACCTGACAGGAGGTTATTGTTCCCGATTGATGGAAGGAACAGGGCGGCTCTTAATAAGGAGGGCATTTCACTATGATGAGATCATTGTTTTCTGGTGTTTCCGGATTAAAGGTACACCAGACCAAGATGGATGTAATCGGTAACAACATTGCAAACGTCAACACGACATCTTATAAGTCGATGTCAATTAACTTTTCTGAATTGATGTACCAGACTTCTGCGGCGGCGTCCGGGCCGAATGCCACGACCGGCACGGCGGGTAAGAACCCGAAGCAGATCGGTCTCGGTGTTGTATCAGGTGCGATCAGCACGGCGATCACACAGCCCGGTTCGGCACAGACGACGAATAATCCGTTTGATGTGCGTATCACGGGCGATGCATTTTTCATTGTCAGCAACGGCAGCGAGAATTTAATGACGCGCGACGGTTCGTTCTTTGTTGATGCGGCAGGAAATCTTGCGATGACTTCTACAGGCTTTAACGTGATGGGATGGCAGGTAGACGAACAGACGGGTAAGGTAAAGCAGGATACCGTGACCGCACTGCGTATCATGAGTCAGGAGAATATGACTTACGACGCTGAGTATACGACGAACGGAAATATCAGCGGTATCGTGGATAAGAAGGATACGGACATCAACTCTCCTTCCGGTAAAACGATCAACTTCCAGTTCTTTGATAATTTGGGATACAGCTATACCGCCAAGCTGAGTCTGCATAAGGCGTCGAATGATGGCGAGTTCTATATGGAGATGGACGATATTTTAGATTCTGACGGAAAGTCCATCAGCGAGTACTATAAAGTGCCGATCAGCGATATTGCAAAGCTTGGCGCGGCAACGGATGTGACGACGGAGGAAGCATATAATCCTCTTACGGATACATTTAAGATCACCGTGCTGGATGCAGCGACCAATACGAACGTGGAACGTCCGGTTACGCGTACGGTAAGCTATAATCAGGCGGATGGAACCTATAAGGTGTCGTTTACGGATGACAAGGGTGCGATCATTACGGATGCGACCCATGCAGGATATTTGGATGCGATCCGGGCTGCAGGCGTTGATGTTGACGCGCTTGGCGGAGCGGGCGCGGATGGAACTTATACCGTGCAGATGACGAGCTTTGCACCTGCCCCGACGGGAGCGGGCGCGGATGCGACAGCACCGAGGGAACTTGACACGACGACAATACAGAATAATCTTGCGGTATTGCAGGCGATTTTTGGCGATAGCATTGATCAGGGGACCAGAACCGCAACGGTCGATCCGCTGACGGGGGCTCTGACAGTTACCGGCAAGAACGTACAGGGCGGACTGATCCGTTTCAATACCGATACGGGCGTGTTCATTTCCGCAAACGGCAATCCGACCGGATTAACGATCGATTTTGCAGACCAGTTTACGAGTGGCGGGACTGTGACGAGCCTTAGAAACTTCCATGATATTGAACTTGACTTAACAAGGATGAAGAGCAGTGATAACGGCGGTTCTGCGGCGTTGTCTGCAGACAACGGCGATCTTCAGGGATTAGGCGCAGGACGGAAGCTTGGCGAGATGTCCGGTATTACGATCTCCGATAACGGCGAGATCTGGGCAGCATATGATAACGGTATGTCGAGACTGCTCGGACAAATTGCGGTTGCAGAGTTTGCGAATGCATCAGGCTTAGAGAAGGTCGGAGATAATCTTTACAGACCGACATTGAACTCCGGTGATTTCGATGGCATTGGCGTGGACATCAAAGTGAACGGCGGCGCGATGAACAGCGGTCAGCTTGAGATGAGTAATGTTGATCTTTCCACGGAGTTTACGGAAATGATCACGACTCAGAGAGGATTCCAGGCAAATTCCCGTATTATTACGACTTCGGACAGTCTGTTAGAGGAACTGGTTAACCTGAAGAGATAATGATAAGTGCTGGGAGCATAAAAGCGGCGTGATCATAAGTATCAGAATAGGTGATTACAGCAGAAACATGTGCTTATGCCCGTTTTTTCTGCCGGAAACAGGGAACTGCGCGAGAGGGCAGTTCCCTTTCCGTGTGTTTGAAGGGTGTTGGATTTTGGATGACAGATACTATTTTAAGCGGCATTGCAGGCAAGACTTGCGATAGCATGGGATTCGTATATAAGTTGATTCAGGGCTGGTATTTTATGGTATCGATCGGCGTATTTGGGAAGGAGGAACTTCATGATCGAGGTAACAAAACTCAATGATATCAAGATTTTGATCAATCCCGACCTGATTGAATATGTGGAAGAAACACCAGATACGGTTGTCGCTTTGACAACAGGACGGAAAATTATTGTAAAAGAAAGTAGACAAGAAGTAAAAAATCTAGTAAAATCTTATAGGAAAGAAATTTTTGCTGAATAAAGCAGAGAGTGGTGAGTTTCGTGGATTTAGCATCTTTGATTGGACTGGTTGTATGTATTGTGCTTGTTTTATGGGCGATCATCAGCGGTGCCGGCGGGCCTGGGGCTGCTGCGAAGGCGTTTATTGAGTTTCAGTCGATCTGTATTACATTCGGCGGCTCCTTCCTGAGTGTTATGGCAATGAACACGATGAAGGATTACATAAATGGTCTGAAATGTTTTGTACGGATTTTCAAAGCACAGGTTATTAACATGACGGAGAGCATTAAGAAGATCATAGAGCTTTCCAATACAGCCCGGAAGGAAGGACTTCTTCAGTTGGAAGAGGCAGCTTCCGAATTAGATGATGATTTTATGAAAAAGGGCATTCTGCTGATCGTGGACGGTACCGATCCTGATTTGGTTCGTTCTATTATGGAAACAGAGCTGATCAGCATTGAGGGACGTCATAAGAAAGTCATTAAAGTTTGGGAGGATATCGGTTCCATGGGTCCGGCATGGGGTATGATCGGTACGCTTGTCGGGCTGGTTAACATGCTTCAGAATATGTCTGACCCTAGTTCTATCGGACCTGCGATGTCGGTTGCTCTTTTGACGACATTATATGGTTCCATGATCGCAAACTGGATCTGTGCGCCGGTTGCAAGTAAATTGAAAGTCAATAATGAGGCTGAGATTATGATGAAAGAGATCATGATCGAAGGGCTGCTTTCTATTCAGGCAGGTGAGAACCCGCGTGTCATTGAGGAAAAGTTAAAGTCGTTCCTTGCACCGAAGGATCGAGAGTCATCGAATGAAGGTGGTGAGGAGAATGGCTAAGCGGAAGGAAGACGAACCACCAAAAGGTGCCCCCGCATGGCAGTCAACCTTTGCGGATTTGATGAATCTTCTGCTCTGCTTTTTCGTGTTGCTCTTTTCCATGTCTAAGATTGAAGAAGATAAATGGCTTGCAGTCGTGGCATCTTTCCAAAATACGATCAGTGTATTTGACGGAGGTGCGGAGGCGATCGGCGACGGCGTTCTGATCAGTAACGGCGTCAGCCAGCTCAATGAACTGTCACAATATATCAACAGCAGCGGGCAGGCAGAAGAGGTAGACGAACCGGATGATACGCTATATAATGAGATGGAGCGGGAAGGTCTTGCCGAATCTGAGGAAATGGCGGAACAGATTGAAGAGGCGCTGTCAGAACTGAATCTGGATAAGGAGATCGATGTGGATTTTAATTCCCAGTATGTACTCCTTACGATGAAAGGCGCGATCTTGTTTGACTCTGGTCATGCAGAATTAAAGCCTGAAATTCATCCCACACTGGACAGACTGGGACTCGTTCTGATGATGTATGCGGACAGTTTGATCGAAATTGAAGGACATACGGATAATGTGCCGATCCATAATGCGGCATTTGCAAATAACGATGAGCTTTCTAGTGCGAGGGCGCTGGCTGTATTTCATTATTTTATGGAAACAACGAATTTGGATCCCGTCAATCTGAAGCATTCCGGAAGGGGAGAATATATTCCGGTGGCGGATAATTCAACGGAGGAAGGGCGTGCGCATAACAGGCGCGTTGAAATAAAGATTTATAATACATTAAGCACGGAGCGTTGATGAAATCCGTGGGAGCAGAGAGGTGTTTGCTTTGAAAAAGAATTTATTATCAATTATTATTTTGGCTTTATTGGTCGTCAATCTGGTCATGACCGCAATTATGATGTTCTCGGTGATCAATGTCTCAAATAAAAATGCGAAGCTTGTTGGAGACATCGCGGCTGTACTCAGTATAGAGACCGGTTCGGGAGAGGACAGTGCGGAAGAGGAGACTGTTTCGATCGATGACACAGATGTCTATGTTATTACGGACCGTATGACGATTCCCTTCATGCAGGTGAGCGAGGCTGACGGGGGAGATGGCAAGGATCATTATTTTGTCGTTACCGTGTCCCTGTCCATGAATAAAAAGCATGAGGATTATAAGGCGTACGGTACTGCAGAGGATCTGCAGGCGCGGGAAAGTCTGATCAAGACGGAGATCCAGTCGGTCATTGGCAGTTATACAATGGATCAGTTCAAAGCAAATCAGGAACTGATACGCGAAGAAGTATTGGAGCGTATTCAAACCTTATATGATTCCACCTTTATCTTTAATGTAAATTTCAGTGACTATCTATATTCATGATGGGAGGTGAGCCGTTGTGGGTGAGGTCTTATCCCAAAGCGAGATAGACAGTCTTCTCAACGCGTTAAGTACCGGCGAACTGGATATAGATGATGCCAAGGAGAATAATGATAAGCAGGTCAAGAATTATGACTTTAAGAGACCGGCAAAATTCTCCAAAGAGCATTTGCGGACGCTTGAAATCATTTTCGAGCACTATGGCAGACTGGTATCGACAACGCTTCCCGTGTATTTGAGGAAAGCGGTTCAGGTTACGGTTGCAAGCTCGGAAACAGTTACATTTTCAGAGTTTACGAATGCGCTTGCTAATCCGGTCGCGCTCGGTATAGTAAATTTTCAGCCGCTTGGCGGCACAGTGATCGTAGAACTGGCAGCAACGCTTGCCTTCACGATTATAGACCGAATGCTCGGCGGTTCAGGAGAACCGCTTCCCAAGAACAGGGAATTTTCAGAGATTGAGATGAGCATTGTTGAAAAGATCATGGTGATCTGTATCCAGTTGTTAAGGGAACCATGGAAAAACGTGGCAGAAATCAATCCTCTTTTGGAGAGGATCGAGACAAATCCGCAGTTCGCGCAGGTTATATCTCCGACGGATATGATCGCGATTATCACATTGAATCTTAAAATCGGGGATGTAGAAGGTTTCATGAATATTTGTCTTCCGTTCTTTACGCTGGAAAGTATCATGGACCGTCTGAACACGAAGTTCTGGTATGCAAATATGCAGGAACACTCCGATGAGGATTACAATGATCAGCTCGAGACCATGATCCGCAGGGTGGATGTGCCTGTTAAGGCAATCTTAGGGCGTACCAAAGTTGCAGCGGGAGATTTTATGAATCTGCAGCCCGGAGACGTCATACGATTGGATACAAAGGTAGACAGCGAACTGGATGTTTTCGTCGGTAATATTAAAAAATTTAAGGCAATGCCCGGGTCGGATGATGAACATTTTGCCGTGCGGGTAACGTCTATTATAAGAGAGGAGGAGTAGCCAGATGGATGGAATGTTATCTCAGGACGAGATCAATGCATTATTGAGCGGCACCGGCCTGGATAATTCGGACGCGGCGGATGCCACTACATCCGAAACGGCAGCGGCTCCGGGATCATCGGCGATTGATGAGAGTCTTCTGACAGATATTGAAAGGGATGCGGTCGGAGAGGTTGCCAATATCAGTATGGGAACGTCAGCGACGACCCTGTATTCATTGGTAAACCGCAAAGTTGATATTACAACTCCGGTTGTAACGCTTGCCAACCTTGATACGGTGATCCAAGATTATCCGAAGCCCTGTGTATTTATTTATATCAAATACACGGAGGGACTTGACGGAAGTAATATTCTGGTATTAAAAGAACATGATGTAAAAGTCATTACAGATTTGATGATGGGGGGGGACGGTACCAACACGGATGGTGAGCTTGGCGAACTTCACCTGAGTGCTATTTCCGAGGCCATGAACCAGATGATGGGTTCCTCGGCGACGTCGCTTTCCTCCATGCTTGGTAAGAAAATCGACATCAGTCCGCCTGACGCAACACTGGTTGATTTGATGGAGCTTCGTGACGGTGGTCAGTTATCGGGCTTTTTATCCGGAACATTTGTCAAAGTTGCATTTAGGATGCAGATAGACGATTTGGTAGACAGCACGATCATGCAGCTTTATCCGATTGATTTTGCGAAATCCATCTATGAAACGGTCATGAATGTGCAGTCCGGCGGTTCGGCGGAAGCATCGGCACCCCAACCGGCTCCGGCGCCACAGCCGGCACCCCAGCCGCAGCCGCAGCCTCAGCCGCAAATGTCAGGGCAGGGTATGTCCGGACAGGGAATGGGCACGATGGATATGAATGCCATGCAGATGCAGATGGGTATGAATCCAATGATGATGGGCATGAATCAGATGCAGATGGGTATGAACCCGATGATGATGGGCATGAATCAGATGATGGGTCAGCCTATGCAGAATGTGAATGTACAGCCTGCACAGTTCCAGAGTTTCAACAGGGATGTTCCCGGTATAGAGAATCAGGAAAATATCGGACTGATCCGGGATGTTCCGCTTGAGGTAACGGTGGAACTTGGACGTACAAGCAAATCCATTGCCGAGATACTTGAATTTGCGCCAGGTACGATCATAGAGCTTGATAAAATTGCAGGAGAGCCGATCGACGTGCTTGTCAACGGCAAGTTTGTTGCGAGAGGTGAAGTGGTAGTCATTGAGGAAAGCTTTGGTGTTCGTGTAACGGAAATTATCAAATAAAGGAATAGGAGAAAGAATATGGCAAAGAATATTTTAATTTGTGATGACGCGGCATTCATGAGAATGATGATCAAGGACATTCTGACGAAGAATGGCTATAACGTTGTCGGAGAGGCTGAGAACGGCGCAAAGGGTGTGGAGAAATATAATGAGTTAAAGCCCGATCTTGTACTGATGGATATTACGATGCCGGAACTCGACGGTATTCAGGCTCTTAAGAAGATCAAGGAGATGGATTCTTCCGCAACGGTCATTATGTGTTCCGCGATGGGACAGCAGGCAATGGTTATAGAGTCCATTCAGGCAGGAGCGAAAGATTTTATCGTAAAACCGTTCCAGGCTGACCGTGTATTGGAAGCAGTCAAGAAAGTAGTCGGGTAATATGCTGTTAAGTAGTACGTTTGATTCCGTTTTCGATCTGTTGACCGTGCTGTTTATTTTTGTAGTGGTCATGGTATTGACTTATTTTACAACGCGGTTTATTGCAGGCTATCAGAAGGGCAGATCTGTCGGGCGCAATCTTGAGGTGCTTGAAAGCTATCGGGTCACCTCTAATAAGTATCTTCAAATTGTGCGTGCAGGAAAGAAATATTTGGTAGTCGGGATCGGAAAAGAGGAGATCCATGTATTGGCAGAACTTTCCGAGGATGAGCTTACGCTGCCCGCTGAGACGGAGGGGAAGGGTACGCTCAGTTTCAAAGAGCTTCTTGATAAGGCAAAACACATGAAAGACAAGAAATAAAATGAAGAATGATTTGAATTCCGGAAAAAGAATACTCCGGTATGTATGCCTGCTGTTTACGGTAGGCATATTGTTTATCGGAAACGGCATGACTGTACATGCATTAGGCTCTGGGCTGGGGATAGAGGATACGCCGCTGACCGGAGAGACGGACAACTCGACGACGGCGACATCGCCCGGAGACGCTGAGACCGGTGAAGATTTGGAAGACTTGAATATCGCGAACGGCTTTAATATCTGGTTCACGACGGACAACGGTTCTCTTTCGGGGACACTCAGGATTTTATTGACTTTGACGGCAATCGCGGTTGCGCCGATGCTGATCATTTGTCTGACATCCTTTACGCGGATCCTGATCGTTATGCACTTCACAAGGACAGCACTGAACACCCAAACGGCGCCTCCTAATCAGGTGTTGATTGGGTTAACTTTGTTTCTGACCTTTTTCATCATGAGTCCGACGATCAATACGGTATACAATGATGCGTATAAGCCTTATGATGCGGGCGAGATCGAGCAGGGAGAGGCAATTGATATTGCAGTGGATGCGGTCAGGGAATTTATGTATCCACAGACAAAGCGCAAGGATATCCGGATGTTCATGGAGATCGCGAACATTCCCTGGGATGCCGAAATGCAGAACGAGGATATACCAACCTATGTGTTGATCCCGAGCTTTTTGGTAAGCGAACTGCGCACGGCGTTTATCATAGGCTTTTTGATCTATATTCCGTTTCTTGTCATAGACATGGTAGTCGCGTCTACCTTAATGGGAATGGGTATGATGATGCTGCCGCCGACGACGATCTCCATGCCGTTTAAGATTCTGCTTTTTGTATTGGCGGATGGCTGGAACCTGATCATCGGCGGTGTGGTAAAATCGTTTTTTTAGCTTGGAAAAAGGAGAGAGATTGAGACCGCTCCGGTTTTGATCTGTTCGAGAGGAGAGTGGTGATAGGAATGACTGCAGAGGAGGTAGTATCCATAATCAGAGAGGGGCTGTTCGTTGTTGTGAAAACGGCGGCAGTACCGCTTGTGGTTTCCCTTGCTGTCGGCTTGATCGTCAGCATTTTCCAGACGGTAACCTCGATTCAGGAGCAGACGCTTACCATGATACCTAAGATTTTATGCGTGTTTTTGGCATTGATGCTGTTTGGACACTGGATGCTAAATAATATGACGACATTTATGACAAAGCTTTGGTCTGACTTCGCGGTATATATCAGATAATACAATGATAGATTATTCATTCTCAACATCCGATTTAGAATATTTTCTGCTCGTGTTCATACGGATCGTGAGCTTTATGCATCTTGCCCCGTTTTATGGGGACAGCAGTGTCCCGTCGCGGTTTAAGGTAGGCTTAAGCCTTGCGCTTTCGTATATTGTTTTTTTGATCACACCGCACACACAGCTGCAGTATGATACGGTCGTGGAGTATGCGGCGCTCGTGGTCATGGAGGCGTCAGTCGGTCTATTGATCGGGCTTGTCTCAACGGTGTGTATGCAGATCGCATCCATGGCGGGGCGTCTGATCGATATGGAGATCGGTCTGTCCGCAGCGAGTACGATGGATCCGACTTATCGTGATAATGTGACGGTCAGCGGACTCATTTACCGTTATGCGTTTACGTTGCTGCTCATTACATCAGGGATGTATCAGTATATTATTAAGGCGTTTGTCCAGACGTATGATCTGATTCCGGTTGGTAATGTTCATTTTGCTTTGGATAAAATCTTGAGTTCTTTGATTTCGTTTGTAGGTCAGTATTTTCTGATCGGTTTTCAGATCGCCATGCCGGTGTTTGCGGTGATTACGGTTATGAATGCCGTGCTCGGTATTTTAGCGAAGGTTGCGCCGCAGATGAATCTGTTTGCAGTCGGTATGCAGTTAAAGATTCTTGTCGGACTCACTGTTCTGTACTTGTCCATGTGGCTTGTGCCGATGGCGGCGGATCGTATGTTTACACAAATGAAAAGAATGATCGTTTCTATGGTGGAGGCAATGATGTGATTCTCGAATATCAACTTCAATTTTTTGCCAAAGACGGGCCTGGCGGCGAAAAGACGGAAGAACCTACCAATAAGCGTTTAAGTGATGCGCGTAAGGATGGTCAGGTAGCGAAAAGCAAGGAGATCAGCAACTGCGTCATGCTTTTCGCGCTGTTTATTATTTTGAAAGTATGGGTAGGTACTTTAGGAAACGGTCTGCTTGAGTTGTTTCATGCCGTTTATAATAAAATTCCGGAGATATCTGCGGATATGCCTACGGGTGAAGAAGGCGTTGGTATCTGGATGCTGTTAAAGCAGACACTGCAGCAGTATCTGCTTATCATGCTCCCGGTATTTCTGATCGCGGTGTTCCTTATGTTTGTCACGGATCTGGTACAGGTGAAATGGAAGCCGACGAAAAAGCCGCTCCAGCCCAAATTCAGCAAGATGAACCCGGTAAAGGGAGTGAAACGTCTGTTTTCCAAGCAGTCGCTTGTAGAATTGTTGAAGTCAGTCTTGGAAATAGGGATGATTTCCTACATTGTATATTCGTCGTTAGTCGGAAGCGCGGGATATATTTTTCGTTTTTATTCGATGCCGCTTATGCAGGGAATCCGCGTGGTTGGTGATGTTACGATCAATCTGGGCTTAAAGATTTCTGCTTTTTATGTGGTCATCGCGGCGCTTGACTATGCTTATCAGAAGCATAAATTCCACGAAGACATGAAGATGACAAAGCAGGAGGTCAAGGATGAGTACAAGAACGCTGAAGGAGACCCGCAGATAAAAAGCAAGATCCGTCAGAAAATGATGGAAGCGTCAAGGCGACGTATGATGCAGGCAGTTCCGCGTGCGGATGTCGTCATTACCAATCCGACACATTATGCCGTGGCGTTGAAATATGAACCGGAGAAGATAGACGCTCCCTACATTGTTGCTAAGGGTGAAGATTATCTTGCACAGAAGATCAAAGAGATCGCCCGCGAGAACAATGTCCAGATTGTGGAAAACAAACCGCTTGCAAGAATGCTGTATCATAATGTAGAAGTTGGCGAACCAATTCCGCCAGAATTATTTCAGGCAGTTGCCGAGGTGCTCGCATTCGTATATAATATACAGGGAAAGCTGCCGAAAGAAAATCAGCAGGCTGCAGTCTAAAAAGACTTTCGCCGGAGCGAAAGTCTTTCGAAGGATCGCTTTGCGATTATTCATAAAGGGATGTTTTAGCATTTCTTTTCATTTCGTTTTTATAAAATATGTCGGAAAGGAGGAGTAACATTCATGAAGGCGTTGATCAAACGGCTGTCGGGAGATATCTTTATTGCCATATATGTATTAGCAGCATTTATCATGCTGATCGTACCGCTGCCGATACCGCTTTTGGATGTGCTTCTCGCACTCGATATGTCACTCGCATTTACGATCATGTTTTCGTGCATGCTGACAAAGGAAGTGTTGGATATGGCATTTTATCCGACCATCCTTTTGTTTACGACCGTTTTTCGTATTGCATTGAATGTATCTTCCACGCGTCTGATCTTGTCGGGGGGGGATGCCGGTAATGTTATCGATACGTTCGGACAATTTGTCGGCGGCGGTGATCTGGTCATCGGTGTGATCGTGTTTATGATCCTGATTATTGTTCAGTTCATGGTCATCAACAAAGGTTCGGAGCGTGTCGCTGAGGTTACCGCGAGATTTACGCTTGACGCGATGCCCGGTAAGCAGATGGCGATCGACGCCGACTTAAATACGGGCGCGATCGACGACGCAGAAGCGAAGCGCAGAAGAGATAAGATCCAGGCGGAATCCACATTCTTCGGTAATATGGACGGTGCCGTCAAATATGTGAAGGGAGATGCCACGGCAGGTCTGTTGATCACGGCGGTCAATATCATTGGCGGAATTGCAATGGGCGTTCTGAGAATGGGTCTGACCTTTAACGAGGCAATTGATAAGTACCTGATCCTGACGATCGGTGACGGTCTTGTAAGCCAGATCCCCTCGCTTTTGATCTCGCTTTCCACAGGTATTCTTGTCACGAAAGGATCAAAGGAAGCGGAGTTTGGAAACGAGATCATTCATGAGCTGTTCAGTCTGCCGCGTGTGCTTTATATCGTTGGTTCGGTCATGTGTCTGCTTGGTGTGATCACGCCGTTAAATACGGTTCTGTTCGTCGTCATCGGCGGTATCTTTATTGGAGGAGCAGCGATCATGAACCGTACGCTCAAAACAGCGGAAATAGAGGCGAGCGTTGATATGGATGAACAGGAGGCAGAGGAGATCAGGCAGCCCGAAAATGTAAATTCCCTGCTGTCTGTCGATCCGATCGAGCTGGAGTTTGGCTATGGCATCATACCGCTTGCCGATGTTAATCAGGGCGGTGATCTGTTAGACCGTGTTGTTATGATCCGAAGGCAGATTGCGATGGAGCTTGGTACGATTGTGCCGATCATCCGTCTGCGCGATAATATCCAGCTTAATCCGAACCAATATATTGTGAAGATCAAGGGGATTCAGATATCCGAGGGTGAGATCCTGTTTGACCATTATATGGCGATGAATCCCGGATTCGTGAAAGAGGAGATCTCGGGTATCCCGACGTTTGAACCATCCTTCCATCTGCCGGCGATCTGGATCACCGAGAACCAGCGCGAACGGGCGGAGAGCCTTGGCTATACGGTCGTTGACCCGCCTTCTATTATCGCGACGCATTTGACGGAGCTGATCAGACGTCATATTTCAGAATTGTTGACAAGACAGGACGTTCAGAATCTGATCAACAACTTAAAGGAGACGAATCCGTCCGTTGTCGAGGAGCTTGTACCGAAACTTTTGGGTCTGGGTGAGGTTCAGAAAGTACTGCAGAATCTCTTGAGAGAGGGTGTATCGATCCGTGATCTTTTGACGATCTTCGAAACGCTGGCCGATTATGCGACGTCGACGCGGGATACGGATATTTTGACAGAGTATGTGCGTCAGGCATTGAAGCGGGCGATTTCGAGCCGGTTCTTCCCTGCAAATGAGACGACGAGTGTTGTTACGCTTGATCCGAAGCTTGAACAGGAGATCATGGGAAGCGTAAAACAGACGGAGCAGGGTGCATACTTAAATCTTGATCCGGAAAAGACGAAGCAGATCATGGCGTCGGTAGAAAAAGAGACCGGCAAGCTTGAGAATCTCGGAAAGAATCCGATCGTGATCACGTCACCGATCGTGAGGACCTATTTTAAGCGCCTGACTGAAGACTATTTCAGGGATCTGATCGTTGTCTCATATAATGAAGTGGAATCGAATGTGGAATTACAGTCAGTGGGGATGGTGACAGCATAAGATGATAATCAAAAAATATCTTGCGGATACGGAAGCAGAGGCAGTCGATGCGGCAAAAAAGGAACTGGGGCCGGGCGTTGTGGTTATGAATGTGCGCAGCGTAAAGCATAAGGGAATCATGCGCTTGTTCAAAAACCCTATGAAAGAGGTCACAGTTGCACTTGAAGAAGACTCAGAGCGCTTTTCGTCCGCTGTCAAGGATATTGCCCGTGTTGTTTCGGAGCAGAACGCACAACAGGATAAATGGGGAACAGACGATGGAAGGGATGTAAATGGTCAGGGTGCAGACGCGCCGCGGGCCGCTTATGCTTTGAAACAGCAGCCGGCAGCCGGCGCACAGGCGTCGGGGGGAGCAAGGGCAGCAGAAATTACATATGGAAAGGCCTCATCAAAAGAAATCACACATGATCGTAATGTTTTAGAGCAGGCAGTATCCGAGAGTAACGTGCTGGAAAATAAACTGGATTCCCTACAGAGCCTTTTGGAGGAGACTCTTGTAAAAACGGATGATAAAACTGTCGCTGTATCCAATGTAAACGAGGAGCCGTCGGAGGCGGAGAACTTTTTGCGGCTGTTATATAATACGATGGTGGACAATGAAGTGGATGAGCATTATGCCAATCAGATCATTGATACGTTGGATGTCAAAGATACACAGGAGACACCGATCGACTATTATCTGGCAAGCATCTATCAGAAAATGATCCTGAAGTTCGGAAAGACGACGAGAATCACCGAAGCAAAAAAACGTCCGAAGGCCGTATATTTTATAGGTCCGACCGGAGTTGGAAAAACAACGACGATCGCGAAGATCGCTTCACGTTTTACGGTTGAGCAGAAAAAGAAAATTGCTCTTTTAACAACGGATACTTATCGGATCGTAGCGGCGGAGCAGCTTAAAACATATGCGGACATTTTGGAGGTTCCGATCCGCGTGATCTATTCGATCGAGGAAATAGAACATGCGTTTTCTGATTTTCGGGATTATGATTACATCTTAGTGGATACGGCGGGGCATTCTCACTATAATGAGGAGCAGAGACAGGCGATCGGGCAGTTTATCCATGCTGCGGACGATAAGGTAGAAAAGGAAGTATACCTTGTAATGAGTGCAACGACAAAGTATCGTGACATGATCAGCATTGCGGATGCTTATTCCGAAGTAACGGAGTATAAGCTTATCTTTACAAAGCTGGATGAGACGACAGCACTTGGCAATTTATTTAACCTGCGTATGCGTACAAATGCGGAGATGTCCTATGTGACGACAGGACAGAATGTACCGGAGGATATCGAGCCATTTAACCCGCAGGGTGTAGTAAAGCAGCTTCTTGGGGGAAGAAGACAGGAAATAAAGGGGTAAAAAATGGATCAGGCTGAAAAGTTGCGAAGCATTATAAAAGCAAATCAGATCAACCGTCCGCTTGCACGGGTGATTGCGGTGACAAGCGGTAAGGGCGGTGTCGGGAAGTCCAATACAGCAATCAATTTGGCGATTCAGTTTCGGCGGATGGAGAAACGTGTGGTCATTTTGGATGCTGATTTTGGTTTGGCAAATATTGAAATCATGTTTGGGGCTGTTCCGAAATATAATCTGTATGACTTGATCTATCAGGGAAAAAGTATCAAAGATATCATTACTTGGGGTCCCATGGATGTGGGATTCATTTCAGGCGGTTCGGGAATCGCCGGTATGTCAAACTTAAATCGCGAGTATCTGAATTATATTATACAGAATCTTTCGGAACTGGACACACTGACGGACGTCATCATTGTGGATACGGGAGCCGGCATTTCGGACGCTGTTTTGGAGTTTCTTGTTTCCAGCGGTGAGATCCTGCTTGTAACGACGCCGGAACCGACGTCGATCACGGATTCCTATTCATTATTAAAGGCGTTGAACCGCCATTCCAGATTCAAAATGGACAGTACTCAGGTAAAAGTACTTGCGAACCGCGTGGACAATGAGGAGGAAGGGACGGATCTGTTCTTAAAGCTGAAAGCGGTCGTCACGAAATACCTGAAAATACCGATCACATATCTCGGATCAGTTCCGCGCGACGAGCAGCTTTCCAAGGCGGTCATGCAGCAAAGCCCGATCTCCATGCAGAACCCGAACGCGAAGTCGGCGAAAGCGTTTGAAGAGATCGCGATGAAACTGATGGATAAAGAAGTCAGTAAAAGTGTACCTAAAAGGGGAATGGCAACATTTTTTTCTCATATTCTTGCAGGGAGAAAAAATTAAGACGATGCAAAAATGAGGAATAAGGAGACTTACCATGTTATCAAGCTATATCATACCGGGACAAAAGATAGAACTGCATGCAACAGTGGACAACAGAGATGTGAAGGATAAAGAGAAGATCTATCTGAGTTGTGTTCATGAGGTGCTTTCCGATGACCGGATCGAAGTAACGATGCCGATGGAGCAGACGAAGCTGATCCTTTTACCGGTCGACGGAGAATACGAGGTGTTTTTTTATACACCGGGAGGACTCTACCAGTGTATCTGCCGTATTATAGACCGCTATAAAAGCAGTAATGTATACATATTGGTTTTGGAACTTGTAAGTAATCTGCGCAAATATCAGAGGAGGGAATACTATCGCTTCAGCTGCGCGCTTGATATGAGCGCCCGCATTTTGGAAGAGGAGGAGATTGAAGCACTTGATGAGAGGCGTAACTATCTTGTTCCCGGACTTCCGCTAAAGCACAGCATTATCGTGGATATCAGCGGCGGCGGACTCCGCTTTGTCGCAAATCAGAAATATGAGGAGGGGTCACTGATTTACTGTAACTATTATCTTACAGTGAATGGTGTGAATAAAGAATACAATTTAGTCGGTAAGATCCTGCATGTCAGTGAGGTAGAAAAACAAAAAGGAACGTTCGAACACCGCGTACAGTATATCAATATTGATTCGACGGAGCGTGAAGAGATCATACGCTACATTTTTGAAGAAGAGCGTAAAAACTTAAAGCGCGAACAAAAATGAATTTGATAGATTCTGGGGATTTTCTATTGTCATGAATGGATGGTGGATGTCAAAATGGAAATCGTAAAGAAAAATATATTGGTTGTTGATGACTCTGCACTCATGAGAAGTGTCCTTTGTGATATAATTAACTCTGATGAACGATTCCGTGTGGTAGACAGAGCGATCAACGGTGTGGATGCGCTGGAGCTTTTATCAAGAAAGCAATATGATGCGGTCGTACTTGATGTGAATATGCCCAAAATGACAGGTGTGGAACTTTTGCGGGAGCTTTTCAGACGCAAAATTGCAGCGCGGATCATGATGGCAAGTACGGATACCCGTGACGGCGCGCAGATCACGTTGGACTGTTTGGAGCTCGGTGCACTTGACTTTATTCATAAGCCGGATAAAGCTTCAGATGCGCGGGATGCCGATTTTCGCAGACAGTTTTTGGATACGCTTTTTGCCGTGTCCCAGTCCGCACTTCCCTCTTATGCCAAGAGCACGATGGGGATACGGGAAATACGGGAAACCAAAGAAGTTGTGAAACTTGTCGAAAAGCATGCATCCAAAATAAGCGGCAGGCAGATCGTTGCGATCGCAAGCTCCACTGGCGGGCCGAAGGCACTGCAGAGTGTGATTCCGCATCTGCCGGGCAGATTAAGGGCACCGGTTATTTTGGTACAGCACATGCCTCCCGGATTTACAAAGTCTTTGGCGGAGCGGCTTGATCATTTGAGCGAGCTTCGTGTCAAGGAAGCGGAGGAGGGTGACCTGGTCGAAGAAGGCTGCGTTTATATTGCGCGGGGCGGTGTTCACTTAAACGTTGTCGAACAGAATGGCATCTGCCGCGTACATTATACGAGCGAGCCGCCGAGAGAGGGAGTCCGGCCGTGTGCGAACTATATGTATGAATCCTTGAGAAAATGCAGTTACGAGAGGATTACCTGCGTGGTCATGACCGGAATGGGGGCGGATGGGACCAAGGGTATCGTTTCATTACATGAAGAAAAGAAGATTCATGTGATCGCACAGGAAGAATCTACCTGCGCGGTATATGGCATGCCAAAGAGTATTGTGAATACGGGACTCACGGATCAGATCGTTCCGCTTGAGGACATTGCCCGTGAGATTATTATGAACGTGGGGGTAAAATGAGATGGATGTAAGCCAGTATCTTGAGATCTTCATTGACGAGACCAAAGAACATCTCCAAAATCTGAACACACAGATATTGGAATTAGAGCAGGATCCGGAAAATGAAAATACCGTGAACGAGATATTTCGTGCCGCGCATTCCCTGAAAGGTATGGCGGGAACGATGGGCTACAAGCGGATGCAGACGCTGACGCACGATATGGAGAACGTATTTTCCGAGGTGCGTAACGGTTCGATCAAAGTGAATAGCGAGATGATCGATATTTTATTCCAGTGTCTGGACGCACTTGATGAATATCTTACCAATATTCAGCAGAGTGCGGATGAGGGGACGAACGAGAACGAAGCCCTGATCAAGGCGCTGAATGAACAGATGGGGACCAAGGGAAAGAGTGCTGCCGTTCCAAAAGAAAAGAAAGCAGCCGAGGAGCCGTCGCAGATACCTGCCGAGGCAAAGAAATGGCTGGACATCAAACTGGATGATTCCCAGAAATCCGTGCTGGGCAGGGCAGCAGCGCAGGGGCAGCATATTTATGGTGTTGATGTTCTTGTACAGGAGAGCTGCCTCTTAAAAGCGGCACGCGCTTTTCTTGTCTTTAAGGCGATTGAAAAATATGGGGAGATCATTGTATCAAGTCCGAGTGCGCAGGATATCGAGGACGAAAAATTTGATCTTGAATTCAGTCTGATCGTTGCATCAAAAGGGGAAGTTGATGAGATTTTAGTCGCGATCAAAAACGTTTCTGAAATCGAAAATGCATTTGGCGAGGCGATGGATGTATCCGAGTATATACCGGAAGAAACGAAAAAGCAGGAGACTGCCGTCTCGGAGAGCAGTTCGACGGAGATGACAGAGCAGCTGAAAACGGAGACAACTAAGACAAAAGAGAAAAAGCAGACTGCTGTGTCAAAGCCGGTTGTCAACCGGACCGTGCGCGTTGATATTGAGAAGCTGGACGTGCTGATGAATCTGGTCAGCGAGCTGATCATAGCCAAAAATTCTCTTGTATCCGCATCGGGAACGGAAGGCAGTAAGGGGACCGGATTTAACGAGCAGATCGAATATTTGGAAAGTGTTACCACAAACCTTCATGAGTCGGTCATGAAGGTGCGCATGGTGCCGATTGAGAGCGTTGTTAACAAATTTCCGCGTATGATCCGTGATCTGTCAAAGAAGCTGGATAAAAAAATGGAGCTGTATATGACCGGTGAGGAGACAGAGTTAGACCGCACCGTGGTCGATGAGATCGGCGATCCGTTGATGCATTTATTGCGCAACTCTGCGGATCACGGACTGGAATCGGCAGAGATCCGCAGACAGAGAGGAAAGAGTGAGACAGGCTCCATCTTCCTGAACGCTTATCAGGACGGCAATAATGTCGTGATCGAGGTTGGAGACGACGGTAACGGAATTGATACCGAAGCGGTTAAACTAAAGGCGATCGAGCGCGGTGTCATTACGCCTGAGCAGGCAGAGAACATGGCGGAGAAAGATATCGTCGATCTGTTGTTCAATGCGGGCTTTTCCACTGCAAAGGTAGTGTCCGACGTATCGGGCAGAGGTGTCGGACTGGATGTTGTAAAATCCAAGATCGAGTCCCTGAGCGGAGAAGTGGAAGTAAAGACAAAACTCGGAGAGGGGAGCACCTTTATTATCCGTCTGCCGCTCACCCTTGCGATCATTCAGGCATTGATGGTGGTTGTCGGCGGTGAGAAGTATGCGATTTCTCTTGGCTCGATCCAGACATTAGAGGATATTCCGGTTTCCGATATCAAGCTTGTACAATCGAAAGAAGTCATTAATCTGCGGGAGAACGTCATTCCGCTGATCCGCGTAAATGAAATGCTGGATATCGAATCCTCCAAGGGACCGGATGATAATCTGATGGTCGTGATCGTGAAGAAGGGTGATAAGCTGGCAGGATTAGTCGTGGACGACCTGATCGGTCAACAGGAGATCGTTATTAAATCTCTCGGAAAATATATCAATAAGTGCAAGATTATCAGCGGTGCGACAATCTTAGGAGACGGAGAAGTTGCGCTAATCCTTGATACGAATGCGATGCTGTAAGCGGAATGGAGGCGGTAGTGATGGAGGAATTAAGAGATAAAGAAGCGTTTATTGCGGCGCAATACATCGTCATCCGGCTTGGCGATGAAAAATACGGGATTGATATCCGCTATGTCGATAATATCCTGCGCATGCAGCAGATTACACGTGTACCGAAGGTAGCGCCCTATTTTAGGGGAGTCATCAATTTGCGCGGAGAGGTCGTTCCGGTCATGAGTGTCCGGGTGAAAATGGGATTAGAGGACGTCGAGGAGACGAAGGAGACGAGGATCATCATTTTGAAAGCGGATGGCGTAGAGAAAATCGGCATCATCGTAGATGAGGTCAAGGAAGTCGTTACTTTGGAAGAATCGCAGATTGACCGGATGGCGTATGATTCCAAAGAAGAAAAGAGTGCATTTGTTACTGCTGTCGGTAAGTGTGATGAAGATTTGATCTCGTTGTTGGATCTGCATGCGGTGCTTGCGGAACAGGTAGTATAAACTGCATGGACAGGGGATGAGAATATCCGATCAACGGATATGCAAACTGTCGGTGCATTGTGATCATGATGCAGAGTGTGTGGGGCGGGGCATAAACGAAAGGAATGGAGAAATCTTATGTCAGACAAAATAGACCTTCAGGCCATGTCGGATCAGTATGTGGATGTCCTGATGGAATTAGGCAATATTGGTGCCGGTAATGCGATGACTGCACTGGCGCAGATGCTGCAATGTAAAGTAGATATGAAAGTACCGCGCGTCAGGCTGTTAGAGTTTTCAGAGGTAGGCACAGCGATGGGCGGCGAAGAACAGATCATGGCGGGGATTTATTTAGCGGTAGACGGGGATATTACCGGGAGCATTATGTTTCTTCTGGAAAAAGATTCCGCGATGCATCTTGTTGGAAAACTGATGGGTATGCCGACGTCCGAAGACGGCACATTTTCAGAAATGGAAATATCTGCGCTGCAGGAGATTGGGAATATCATTACCGGTTCCTATCTGAATTCCCTTTCAGCCATGACCGGATTGAAAATTATCCCGTCAATACCGGCATTGAGTATTGACATGGCTGGCGCTATATTAAGCGTGCCGGCAATTGAGTTTGGGCTGATCGGAGACAATATTCTGATGATTGAGACACAGTTCAGTGATGATCAGGAGATTGCCGGATATTTTATACTTGTACCGGATCTGGAATCCTATGAAAAGATACTGACTTCTCTTGGACTGCGGTGAAACGCGGCGGCGGGAGGCAAGCCTTAAGTACGGTAGAATGAACGTATGACAGAACGCGGGTGAACGCGGATAAACATGGATAGGGAAAGAAGTATGATAAGCTATGAGTGAGATTATTAAAGTTGGTATGGCGGACCTCAATATTTGTAAAAGTCCGAACGGAATCACGACGCTCGGCTTAGGGTCGTGTGTGGGAATTGCAATCAGAGACCCCCTTACCAAAATTGGTGGTTTGGCACACATTATGCTGCCGGACAGCACCGTAATAGCGAATAATTCTAACAAACCCAAATTTGCGGATACGGGGATTGCGATGCTTGTCGATCTGGTTGTAAAGGCAGGCGCGAACAGGGCAAGACTCGTGGCAAAAATAGCGGGCGGCGCACAGATGTTCGGATTTCAGAACAAAAACGAACTGGTGCGCGTCGGGGAGCGTAATGTGGAGGCGACCAAAAAGAAGCTTGCCGAGCTCAGGATCCCGATTTTAGCGCAGGATACAGGCTTAAATTACGGGCGAACGGTGATTTTTTACCCTGAAACGGGAGACTTTATTATACGTGCGGTAGGGAAAGATGAAAAAACAATCTGAGAATCAAAACAATAATCAGAACGGGCAGGATGAAAATTTAGAGGAAGAGCAGGCAAAAGAGCAGCAGGAGGAGTTTGACCGCCTGAAAACCAAACAGCTGCCCGCCATGATCATGCTTTTGGGTGGTGCTGTTGCGGCTCTTGTCACGTATACGCGTGATTTTTCGTTGAAGGATATGCTTGTGATCGTATTGATCAGCCTGATCGGTTTTTATATCCTGGGGCTTATATTGAAACGCATTTTTGATTCGTTTCGCATCAAACGCCAGACCGAGAATGAAGAAGGTGTAGCGGAAGAGGGCGAAGTGATCGAAAAAGAGCCGGAAGAAAAAAACGAAAAAAGTAAAAGCAATAAGAAATAGAGATAGTGTAAGGCGGAACTTTAGAGGCAGGCGGAGGACGGCATGGACGATACTCTGAGAAAGAGACTGTGGGAAGAATATAACAAAACAAAGACGGCAGAGACACGGGAAAAGATTATTATTGAGTATGCACCCCTTGTGAAAGTTGTCGCCGGACGACTCAGCATGTATCTCGGTTACAATGTGGAATATGAAGATCTTGTCAGTTATGGAATTTTTGGACTGATCGATGCCATTGATAAGTTTGACTGCGGCAAGGATGTGAAGTTTGAGACGTACGCGAGTCTTCGCATCCGCGGGGCGATCCTCGATCAGATCAGAAAGATGGACTGGATCCCAAGGACGGTCAGGCAGAAACAAAAGCAGATTGATGCTGCGATTCGTGAAATCGAGACGGAGACGGGAAGAGGCGCATCGGATGCGGAGATTGCCGTTAAACTTGGCATTTCCAATGATGAGTATATTGACTGGCAAAGTCAAATGAAAGTGACGAACTTAGTGTCGCTGAATGATTATCTCGATCAGGGCGGCAGTGAAGTTCCGAACGACCCGGCTGCCTCCAGTCAGTTTGATGTGCCGGAAGACGTGGCGATGCAGTCGGAATTAAAGGGCATGATCATCGAGGCAATGGATTTGTTAACGGAAAAAGAACGCAGAGTCGTGGAACTATATTACTACGAGGAACTTTCCTTAAAGGAGATCAGCCGCGTTCTTGAGGTTTCCGAGTCGAGAATCTCACAGCTGCACACGCGTTCGCTGCAGAAGATGAAAGAGCGGCTAGGCAAATATATGGGAATATTGCATGTGCTTTAGAAGAGTTTCCCGTGGAAACTCTTTTTTTGGCAAAAGACAGAAAAGGTATTGGTTTGCGCGCGGTAAGGAGGCTGAATATGAAAAAAAACGGATATTTTCAACTGATTACGAGCGGGGGTACTACAGCGATCCGGCTAATACCGGAGAAGGACGGAGGGGAAGCGCTTCGGATCAATGAAGTTGCAAACTACTTGAAATATCTGAAAATACCTTTTCAACCCAGACTTTTGGATGAGGGATTGAAGAAGCACGAGGATACGGTGATCCCGCTTGATGCACAGAGTCGTGCGCCCGAGCAGGAGATGTGTCTGATCACGGTGAGCGATGACAGGATGCATGCAGTGATCCGCTTTTATGCACCGTCCGATAATGGCACTGTCATGGATAGAAGTGAGATCATGGACGAAATTGCCTGCAATAAGATCCAATACGGCGTGATTCAGGAAAATCTGGATGCTTTTTTGAAAGAAAGGGAGTACTGCAGGGATTATGAGCTGGCAGCCGGCATAATGCCGAAATCGGGAAAGGATTCACAGATAGAGTATCTGTTTTCAACGGATACGCAGGCAAAGCCGAAGCTGAAAGAGGATGGGAGCGTTGATTTTTTTAATCTTAGTACGATCTGCCATTGTAAGAAAGGGGACGTACTGGCAAGACTGCATCCTGAACTGCACGGTGAGCCGGGTACGACCGTATATGGGGAGAATCTTGCGCCGCCTGCCTTTGAGAAGAAGGTATTGAAATTTGGCAAGAATGTTCTGCTTAGCGATGATAAGACAGTGCTGACAGCGGCGAAGGACGGTCATGTGACATTAGAGGATGGTCACGTCTGCGTCTCGGATATTTTTGCGGTGGACAATGTAGATACTTCTACGGGAAACATCCAATATGAGGGCGATGTGCATATCAAGGGCAATATCTGTGAAAATTATAAAGTAAGATCAAGCGGGAATGTATTTGTCGGAGGTGTGGTGGAAGGCGCTTATGTAGAGGCCGACGGTGATATCATTATCAGCCGAGGCATGAACGGCATGGATAAAGGCGTCTTAAAGGCAAAAGGAAATATTGTTGCTAAATTCTTGGAAAATACGACTGTGACGGCATCGGGGTATGTCGAGGCCGAATGTATCATGCACAGCAGGATCACGGCGGGAGACGAGGTCATCGTAACGGGAAAGAGGGCCTTTATTACCGGGGGCAGCGTTGCGGCGGCAAACCGGATTACGGCAAAAGTGCTTGGTTCGCAGATGGCGGCGGCAACGACGTTAGAGGTTGGGGTGAATCCCGAACTCAGGCAGCGCTACACACAGCTTCAAAAAGAAACGGCGGATCTACAGGCGGGTCTAAAGCAGATCGAACCAGTGATACAGTCGTCCATGATGAAGCTGAAGCAGGGAGTGAAGCTGACGCCGGAACAGGTAAAATATGTGCAGACACTCTCCGCAACAAGCGCCGCGCACCGAAAGAAGATAGAAGAAAACATAAAAGAGATGGATGAACTGGGCGAACAGTTTGACGCGACCTCAGAAGCATGCGTGGTCGTCTCAGGTGTTGCGTATCCGGGAACAAGGATCATTATTTCCGATATTCCGTTGACCCTAAATAAAGAATACCGATATTGTAAATTCAAGCGCATCAAGGGAGAGGTAAAAAGCGAACCGGTATAAAAATAAGAAGCACAGAGCCGAAAGCAGGGCGCGGTTTGTGCGGTGAGAGGCTTGGAAGGAGTGTGTGGATATGGCTATTACGCCGTTAGAGCAGTTTGGTACAATCGGAAGGACTCAGGACTATTCCATATTGAAACAGCAGGAGGATACCAGAGGAGCCGTTGAGCAGGCTAATATTCAGGTAAAGGCGGAAAAACAGGCGGATGAAAGACTCAATCAGGTGAGAAGCGCTGACAATGCACAGTTCAATGAGAAAAAGTTTGATGCCAAAGAAAAAGGGAGTAATGAGTACTCCGGGGATGGAGGACGAGGCAGAAAGAAGACGGAGGCCGGAAAAACAGACGGGAAAGTCATCTTAAAGCGGACACAATCTTTTGATATGAAGATTTGAATGAGGAGACAAAAGAAATGACGTTGGTAGAAATCATCTTATTGATCATTGGTATTGCTGCATTTGTGGCAAGCTTTTTTGTCCGGGCTTCCGGGGAACAGCTGAGCCATGAGGAGCGTAAACGCACGGATGAAGAGATTAAAGCGCGTGTTGACAAGCAGATGCAGGACGCAGCAGCCAGACTTGATCATGCCGTGGACGACGCGGTTTCGTATGCGGTCGAAAAGACAGAGCGCTCATTGGAGCGTGTATCAAATGAAAAAATCATGGGAGTCAGTGAGTATGCGGATACGGTATTGACTGATATCCATAAAAATCATGAAGAAGTAGTCTTTTTATACGACATGCTCAATGATAAACAGACCGCATTGAAAAATGCGGTTACAGAAATAGAAAAAACTGCAAAAGCTGCTGCGGTGCTTGCAAAGGAAGCAAAAGAATCGGCAGCTTCTGCAGCTGCAGCGGCAAAGGAAGCAGCGGACAATTCAGAGGAAGCTGCAGAAAGTGCAGCGCAGGCAGCGGACAATGCGGATGAGGCATCTCAGATCGCACAGGAAGCAACACAGAGCATTGACGAGGCGATCAATGGCGCGGATGAGGCTTTGCGTCGTGCATCGGATGCGGCAGCGAAGGCAGATACGGCGCTGAGGGCTGCGGAGGATGCGGCTCTCAGGGCAGATTCTGCAAGACAGACGGCGGGTGCGGCAGCACAGACAGCCAATGAAGCAATCCTGTCTGCGGATACGGCAAGACAGGCCGCCGAAGATGCAATGAAAGGCGCAAAAGAAGTTCAAAAAGTGAGCGGAGTGAAGAGTGTGCCAACGGTGCGTCAGCGTACAGCCGGTAACGAACAGAATCTAAGTGGACTTGCGCGTATGCAGGGAATACGGGAAGCGCAGAATGAAGCGGAAAATCTGTTAAAAGAAAAAGAGGCGGAAAAAACGACTTTGAACTCCACGCAGGAGCCGGAGGGAGGAGAACACCAGCCTCAGACCGCATTGCAGAAGGAGCCGGGCGAAAAAGCAGAGCCGGAACGCGTTGTGACGACGCAGGAATCGGAAAAGCGTGTTCCGACAGTGCCGCAGCCGACGATGACTGAGAAAGTCAAACCACAGGAAGATGCAGGAATCTCTTTGGTGGATATCCGGCAGAAGACGACGCCGGGTGAGACAGAAGGTTTCCGGCCGTTTGTAATACCACGGGTGAAGGTTTTGGGAGAACCAGTGGCAGAAGAGACTGAAATAGAGGCACCGCGGCTCACAAGAACGCGTTCCGTGTCATCAACAGGCAGACGCAGGAGCAAAAAAGTGTCCGACTTAAACGGAGTTCGTGAAGAGAGTGAGCTGCCGAAAGAGGTTTCGGCAGGCGGCAGAGCAGACGCAGGACCGGAACGAAATAATAATGAAAAAATATTGGCGATGCATCAGGAAGGAAAGTCCAATATCGCCATTGCCAGAGAGCTGGGGATCGGCGTGGGAGAAGTCAAGCTTGTGATCGATCTGTTCCGGATGTAGCAGAGGAATAAGGGAGCAAAGATGAAGTTACGATATTATTTAAGGGGATTGGGCGTCGGTATTATTGTGACAGCAATTATTATGAATATCGCGTTTTCCAATAAACAGGAAATGTCTGATGAAGAAATTAAGGCGCGTGCCGCAGAGCTTGGCATGATCGAGGACACAGTGCTTGCACCGAACCAGACGCCGACACCGACGGCGGGAGCTGCTGCGGACGGACAGGGGTGGACTAACATTGTAACTCCGACACAGACGGATGACATTGCAGTATCCCATGCAGCAGGGCAGACGACAGAACAGCCGGCGCAGGGAGAGGCAGCAAGCGGGGTACCAACGCCGACTGCAGCGATAACAGAGACGCCGATGTCATCGCCGACAGCGACACCGACGGCAAAGCCGACCGCGGTACCAACGGCAATACCGACACCGACGCCAACAGCGACACCGACGGCAAAGCCGACCGTGGTACCAACGGCAACACCGACGCCGACAGCGAAGCCGACCGCGGCGCCAACGGCAACACCGACGCCGACAGCGAAGCCAACCGCGGCACCAACGGCAACACCGACGCCGACAGCGAAGCCGACCGCGGCACCAACGTCAACACCGACGCCGACGGCAAAGCCGACTGCGGCACCAACGGCAACACCGACGCCGACAGCGAAGCCGACCGCGACACCAACGGCAACACCGACGCCGACGCAGGCAGTGCAGGAGACCGTTACGATCACGATCAACAGCGGGGAAGGCTCCGGTACTGTAAGCCGGAAGGCGGCGCAGGCAGGTCTGGTTGCAGACGCAGCAGATTTCGACCGTTATCTGTGTGCAAACGGCTATGATAAAAAGCTTGCGGTTGGAAACCATATCATTCCGGTGGGGGCATCTTACGAAGAAATTGCAAAGAAGCTAACAAGTCACGGAAACTAACCGGTCCGGCTGAATATCTTAATGATAACAGAACGCTTTGGGGTGCGGTATGACCTATTGCGAGTTGAAAAAAAAAGAAGTTATCAATATGCGGGATTGCAGAAAGCTTGGGCGTATTTGTGATCTTGAGCTGGATGAGTGTACCGGAAAAATTCATAAGATCATGGTACCCGGCTGCAATAAATGGCTGAGCCTGATGAACTGTGAGGATTCCATTGCCATCTGTTATAAAGATATCCGTCAGATTGGACCGGAGGTCATTTTAGTTGATATTTAGTCGGGCTGACGGGCAGGGCAGGCGTTTACGAAGCTGATATTAAGAAATGGAAAGCAATTGACATAAGTGGAACCGCAAGATATACTAAATGAGAGATACTTTGAGGATAAGGAGAGCCAAGAATGAAGTGTCCTTTTTGTGGTCATGAAAATACCAGAGTGATTGATTCGCGTCCGGCGGAGGATAATAATTCTATCAGAAGACGCCGCGTCTGTGATGAGTGTGACAAGCGGTTTACGACATATGAGAAGGTCGAGACGATACCGCTTATTATCATTAAGAAAGATAATAACAGGGAGACTTATGACCGTGCCAAAATTGAAGGTGGAGTGTTGCGCGCATGCCACAAGCGCCCGGTCAGTGCCCGCCAGATCAGCGAGTTGGTTGATGCGGTCGAGACTGAGATTTCCGGAAGAGAGGATCGTGAGATCCCGAGTGCAGTGATCGGAGAGATCGTTATGGAGAAGCTGAAAGATCTCGATGCGGTCGCTTATGTCCGTTTTGCATCCGTATACCGGGAGTTTAAGGATGTAAATACCTTTATGGACGAGCTGAAAAAGGTATTGCAGTAATTAGAAGCATAGGAAAGACTTCCGTGTCAGCGGGAGTCTTTTTATTCCTGCGGGGTATTTGATCGTAACAGGCTGTATGTCAGCAGGAATGCTGTTAACGGGGGAGTAAATGGGGAAGACAGGGAAGGAACCTAAGAAGAAAAAAAGGAAGGAGAAGAGTCAATATTTTTTGACGATTCTTTTCACACTGATCGCGCTGGCGGGAATGGTGGTCTATAATTTTGTCACTTTTTATTCCAATGCGGTTTCCGATATGATCGCAGTAGGAGAGAGTTCACTATCCCAGGAATCGGAGCAGCTAAAGGGGTATCTGACAAAGGGGATGGATGTCCTGCAGGTGACGGCGATCGCAGTGGAGTATATGATGCAGGGCGGAGCGGATACGGAAGAGATCGAAGCATTTCTTGTGGAGGAGTCCGAACGCTATAAACAGGAGATAGACTCCAACTTTACAGGAATCTACGGTGTATTCCGCGGGGACTATATTGACGGCATAGGATGGGTGCCGGATGCGGATTACGTACCGCAGGAACGTGTGTGGTATCTGGAAGCGATGGATGCAGGAGGTGCGCCGACGGTTGTATCTCCTTATTTGGACGCACAGACAAATACGGTCATGATGTCTGTCAGCCAGATGCTTTATGATAATGAGAGTGTCATTTCTTTTGATATTGTACTTGATCAGATACAGATTATTACACAGGATGTCAAGCTGAATGATATGGGATACGGTTTTATTATTGACAGGGCCGGACTGGTCGTCGCACATACGGATTCTTCGGAACGGGGTAAGAATTATCTCAGGGACAGCGAGATGAATACGCTTCTGATAGAAGTGTATGAGCGGCAGGGAGAAACGTTTAAGGCGGAAATTTATGAGGAGGACTGTACGGTCTTTACAGAGAATGTCATGGATGACTGGTATGTTGTCATGATCGTAAGCAATACGAAGCTTTATGAGTCGATACGGCATATCATGATTCGAAATGCGCTTGTCTGTATCGGTGTTTTCGGGCTGATTTTGTATTTCTGTACATTGGCGTTTAGACGTATCCGCATCCATATGCGGAATGAAGAAGAAAGCCGCAAAAATTTAGAAAGGACAAACGAGACCATTCTCCGGACGCTGGCGCGTGCGATCGATGCGAAAGATCCCTATACAAAAGGACATTCACAGCGTGTGGCAAAATATGCGGCAGAGATCGCGGGGAGAATGGGAAAAGATCGGGATTATCAGGAAAAGATCTATCACGCAGGACTGCTGCACGATATCGGTAAGATTCATATTCCGGATGCGATCATCAATAAACCTACACGGCTGACCGATGAGGAATTTGCTTATATCAAGCTGCATCCGGTATCCGGATTTTACATATTGAGGGATATTCAGGGTAATGATATGATCGCGCAGGGGGCAAAGTGGCATCATGAGCGTATTGACGGAAATGGATATCCGAATGGTCTGGTGGGAAAAGATATTCCGGAAGTGGCGAGGATCATTGGTGTAGCGGATGCCTATGACGCGATGACATCCAACAGGAGTTACCGTCAGGTCATGCCGCAGGAAAAAGTGCGTGCAGAAATTGCAAAGGGAAGAGGATCCCAATTTGATGCGGAGATAGCGGACGTCATGCTTCAGATGATGGACGAGGACACGGAGTATGAGATGAAGCATCAGGCAGGACCGAGGATGAACATTCTGGTAGTAGATGACGAGCAGGAAAGCTTAGATCAGGTCGCGGATGCATTAAAGGATGAACAGAACTATATGGTTTACGAGGAGAAGTCTGGAGAATCTGCGTTGATACGGATGAAAGAGACTGCGATGGATTTGGTGTTATTAGACAGACAGATGCCCGGCATGAATGGGCTTGATGTTTACCGTGAGATCAGAGAGCGGATGAATTCAGACGTACCGATCATTTTTTTGACATCGGACAAGTCCGGCAGGACGATCGAGCAGCTTAACGAGCTTGATGCCGAAGGGTATCTCGTGAAACCTTTTATGCCTCAGGTACTCTTGGAGATCCTGCACAGCGTTTTGCAGGAGAAAGAAAGCGAACGCTGAGAAAAATATGCGTTTGGCTCGGCTTCAACGGATTTTGTGCCGCCGTAAGCGGCGTGTCAGCAGGGGAGAATGGTTAGAAATATGGGAAAAAAAGAGAATGCATCATCCGCAAGTGAAGGTGCGGTTTTGGGTGAAACAAACATATTATCAGAGATGGTATCGGAACTTTCCTGCAATGTGGACGATATGACAGCGGAGGATATCGGTTTCGCCATGGAACGTTTTTATGAAAAGGGTGCGCTTGAAGTTTATACGATTCCGGTTGGCATGAAAAAGAACCGTCCGGGCACTTTGCTGCGCGTCGTCTGTGAAGAGACTCAAAAACAGAGTCTCATAGAAGCAATGTTTTGTCATACAAGTACGATCGGCATCAGAGAGACAGTGACGCGCCGCTATGTACTGGAGAGGGAGATCAAAACGCTGCAGACGCCGTATGGTGATGTGCGGGTCAAATCAGTAAGCGGTTACGGAACTGCGCGTGAGAAGTATGAGTACGAGGACTTAGCGCGCATTGCGAGGGAACGCGGGATCGGACTTTCAGAAGTCCGTGCGCTCCTGCGGGACAATGTAAATGAAAAGTAATTTGCAAAGAGTGATGTTAGCCCCCTCACTACCGGATGTTTTCTTTTTGATACAATCATAAAAAAAGATGGGCCGGCATTGCTTTTTTGGAAAAATCAGTTATAATGACAATGGTGCGCAGAAGGGAGCAGAAGCACGGGCGGTGACCAGGACAAGAATAACGGTCTTGACGCAGTAAATGCCATAGTGCAGTGTATCCGGTCTGCGGTTGACAACTGAATAAGAAAAAGAGGAGAGGAAACACATGAAAAAAACCATTTTTTTGTCTGTGTTACTGACACTGACTATTGCACTGAGTGCCTGCTCGGGTGATAAGGCAGATGACTCATCCAAATTGGATGAATCCTCCATTACCATCGGTATTCCGCAGGATATCGAAGACAGCCTTGACCCCCATAAAGCGGTGGCGGCAGGGACGGAAGAAATCCTGTTCAATATCTTTGAAGGGCTGGTAAAGCCTGACAGTGATGGTAATCTGGTGCCCGCCGTAGCAAGCGATTACAAGATTGAAGATGAGGGAAAAACGTATACCTTCTATCTTCGCGAGGGAATTAAGTTCCACGATGGAACGCCCGTAACGGTAGAGGACATCAAGTATTCGATCGAGCGATGCGCCGATACCAGCGGGGAGGGGACCCTTCTGGTGTCGGCGTTTTCTAATATTGAGAGCGTTGAGATCGTAGATGAGAAGACCGTTTCCATTCATCTGAACAATGCGGATACGGACTTTTTGTCGGAGTTGACCAGCGCAGTCATTCCTGCGTGGAACGAAGATCCGGCAGGAAATCCGATCGGAACGGGCCCGTATCGCTATGTGTCCCGCGTGGTGCAGGACTCCATGCAGCTTCAGAAATTTGAAGAATATTGGGGAACGCCTGCGAATATTACGAACGTGACATTAAAGGTGATTGCAGATTCTGATATGATTGTCACGAACTTAAAGAGTGGTGCGATCGACATGTTCTGCCGGATCTCAACCGATCAGGCAAATGAGCTTGCAGGAACGGATTTTGACGTGTATGAGGGAACGATGAATCTGGTGCAGGCGATGTACTTAAATAACGCGTTTGAGCCGTTTTCGGATGTGCGGGTGCGTCAGGCGCTTTGCTATGCAGTCGATCCGCAGGCAATCTTAGATCTTGCGTTTGACGGGAAAGGAACGATCATCGGCAGTTCGATGTTCCCGGCATTCGGGAAATATTATATGCCGGAACTTTCCGGCGCTTATGCGCATGATGTGGAAAAAGCAAAAGCGCTGCTTGCAGAAGCAGGATATGCGGATGGTTTTTCTTTTGCGATCACGGTACCGTCAAATTATCAGCAGCATGTGGATACCGCACAGGTCATTGTGGAGCAGTTAAAAGAGATCAATGTGGACGCTTCGATCAATCTGGTAGAGTGGGAGACATGGGTCAATGATGCCTATGTTGGAAGACAGTTTGAGGCAACGGTTGTCGGCGTAGATGCTTCCACGCTGTCCGCACGTGCGCTTTTGGAACGTTTCAATTCCGATAACAGCAAGAATTTCATAAACTTTAACAGTGCGGCTTACGACGAGGCATACGGGGCAGCGCTCGTTTCCACAGATGATGCTGAGCAGACCGGTTATTACAAGACTTGCGAGCAGATCCTGAGCGATGAGGCTGCCAACGTATATATCCAGGATATGGCATCCCTTGTAGCCCTGAATAACCGTTACGGCGGCTATGTATTTTATCCGATGTACGTGCAGGACTTTGCAAAGCTGTATCTGAAATGATCATTAGTAAGCGAAACACCCTTTGTACAATCCCAACACTTTATTTGGGTTTTCACAGTTGTCAAATCATAATAGGAAAGGGGACTTCACATGAAATATGCGGGAAAAAAATTGGTCAGCATGCTTGTTACGCTGCTTATCGTCTCCTTTCTTGTTTTTTTTGCATTTGCCGTGATACCGGGCGATGCCGCAGTGTCTAAGCTTGGCACGCAGGCGACGCCGGAGCGGATTGCCGCGCTGCGCGCCGAGATGGGGCTGGACCGTCCTTTTTTCGTACGCTATGGAGACTGGCTGTTCTCGGCGCTTAGGGGCGATTTTGGAAAATCTTACAGCTATGGGGATTCTGTTTCAGCGCTGATCGCGCAAAAGCTTCCCATCACATTTGCGCTGACCCTGCTTTCGTTTTTGATCATGCTGGTCTGTGCGATTCCGCTTGGCATTTATACCGCAAAACATGAAGGGGGGATGCTCGACCGCATCATTATGGTTGTCAATCAGGTCATTATGGCAATTCCGCCCTTCTTCTCCGGTATCATGATCACTTATCTGTTCGGGCTGATCTTAAAATGGTTTCAGCCCGGCAGTTTTGTCAGCTACACGGTGAGTGTGGGACGCTTTTTCCATTATTTGCTGTTTCCGGCTGTAGCGATCGCGATCCCGAAGGCTGCCATGACTGTGAAGCTTCTTCGAAGCTCTCTGCTTCAGGAGGCAAAAAAGGATTATGTGCGCACGGCGTACAGTAAGGGAAACCGGACAAACGGTGTATTGTATCGCCACGTATTAAAAAACGCCATGATTCCGGTGATCACGTTTCTTGCGATGACCTTTACCGATATGATTGCGGGAAGCGTGATCATGGAACAGGTATTTTCAGTCGCGGGGATGGGGCGGCTGCTGATCTCGTCAATCTCAAGCCGGGACTATCCGGTTGTGGAAGCCATCATCATACTCCTTGCCCTTATTGTCGTACTTGCCAATTTTGCGGCTGACTTACTCTGCCGCGTTTTAGACCCGCGGATACGAAGGGAAGTATAGATCTGAAATCAGGTGGAATGAGCATGGAAAAAAGAAAAAAAAGAAACGCAGGCTTTATCGCGGGTTGTGTGATCACGGGTATTATGCTTACGCTGACCGTGATCGGATTTTTTTATACGCCGTATGACCCGGAGGCAATGAGCGCGGCGGATAAGCTTGCTGGGATCTCGCCAAGACATATTATGGGATGTGATAATTTCGGCAGGGATATTTTCAGCCGTGTATTAAAGGGCGCTCAGACAACGCTCATCGTCGCGGGGGGAACGGTTTTGATCGGAACGGTGTTCGGTGTCCTGATCGGTGCGTTTACCGGCTATTTCGGCGGGCTTTTGGATGAGGGGCTCATGCGTGTCATGGATGCGCTTTTTGCATTTCCAAGCCTGCTGCTGGCGCTCGTATTTGTCAGTTTGTTCGGCAGCGGGACCTATCAGGTGATCCTTGCGCTCGGCATTGCGTTTATTCCGAGCTTTTCGAGGATCGTGCGCAGCGAGTATCTGCGCTGCCGCAATCTGGATTACGTAAAAAGCGCGCGCCTTGCAGGCGCTTCACATCTGCGTATTATGTTTGTGCATATTCTCCCTAATATTTATACCGTACTCCTGTCGTCCATTATGATCGGATTTAATAATGCCGTGCTTGCGGAAGCGGGACTGACCTATCTTAGCATTGGCGTGCAGCCGCCTGATGCAAGTCTCGGGGAAATGCTGTCCAATGCGCAGACCTACCTGTTTTCCGCGCCGTGGTATGCATTGGGACCAGGGATTACGATGGTGCTCCTGATTTTAGGCTTTTCGCTGATGGCGGAAGGAATGAAACGTTAGGCGGCGGAGGGAATAAAATGCCGGATAGCGAAGGCATGAAGAGCCATGGAAGGATTTGGGTGTCATAAGTCCGATTAAAATGCAGACCGTTATAATTTGGACACAAAAGATTTGGACACAAGAGATTTGAGAATCGGCTTTGCAACATGGGAATTTTGGGAAATTTCAACGAAGAAAGAGGGTATGATATGCTGCTGGAAGTCAAAAACTTAAATATCGAATTTCACGATCATATCCTGCCTGAAAGCGTTGTTGACGATGTCAGCTTTTTGATTCATGAAGGAGAGATCCTCGGGCTTGTCGGGGAATCCGGCTCAGGAAAGAGTATGACGGCATTAGCGATCGCCGGTCTGCTCAGCCGGCATGATATGAAAAAGACAGGAGAGATCTTATTTGAGGGAAAAGAGCTGTTGACCTGCCCGCGCGGGGAACTGCGCGCCATACAGGGAAATGAGATCGGCATGATTTTTCAGGAACCGATGACGTCCTTAAATCCGGTCAAAAAGATTGGCTGGCAGGTCGGGGAAAGCCTGCGGATCCATACGGAGCTGTCAAAGGAAGAGATCAAAACGCGTGTGCTTGCGATGCTGAAGGAAGTGGAATTAGAGGATCCGGAGCTTGTCTATGAACAATATCCGCATGAGCTTTCGGGCGGGATGCGCCAGCGCGTTATGATCGCATCGGCAATGATATGCAGACCCAAGATCCTGATCGCTGACGAACCGACAACGGCGCTTGACGTGACGATCCAGGCGCAGATTCTTGCGCTGATCAAGCGCCTAAGCGATAAGGAAGGAATGGCGGTTTTGTTTATTTCCCATGATTTGAGTCTGGTCCGTATGCTTTGCGGGCGCGTGATCGTCATGCAGCAGGGCAGGATCATCGAAGAGGGAGAGACGCAGCAGGTGTTTGACCATCCTGAAAAAGAGTATACTAAACTCCTTATCTCTTCCATTCCGGTATGTGAGCGCGGCAGGGGGCTTCGTTTTGCGGGGGGAAATGCCTGATGAGCAGTATTTTGAGTGTGAAGGATCTGAATTGTTTTTATAAAAAAGAAAGTCCGGGCAGTATGCGCAGAAAGCGTGTGCAGATTCTGCATGATGTTTCGTTCACAATGGAGCAGGGGGAGATCTTGGGACTTGTCGGCGAGAGCGGCAGCGGAAAATCCACGCTTGCAAAGGCGGTTTTGAACATGGTACCGGACAAAAGCGGGACGATCGGCTGTGAGGATGCGTATCCTCAGATGGTATTTCAGGACCCGTACGGTTCCCTGAATCCTGCAAAAACGATTGGATGGATTTTGGAGGAGCCGCTGAAAAACAGAAGCCGGATGCCGAAAGAGGAAAGGCGCAGAAATGCCGCGGAAATGCTGTCACATGTCGGTCTTGACGAGAAATTTTTGGAACGATTTCCAGGGGAGCTTTCGGGCGGTCAGCGGCAGAGAGTCTGTATCGCGGCGGCGCTCATGCTCCGGCCGAAGCTGCTCATTGCGGACGAACCGGTCAGCGCGCTTGATGTGACGATTCAGGCACAGGTCCTAAAACTGCTTTTTTCACTGAAACAGGATTTCGGATTGTCCATTCTGTTTATTTCCCATGATCTGCGCGTGGTCTATCAGCTCTGCGACCGCGTCATGATCATGCAGGGCGGAAGGATCGTGGAGATGGGAAGATCCGACGATATTTATTTCCGGCCGCAGCATCCGTATACGAAGCAGCTTTTAGACGCGGCGGGAATACAGGCATACGGGGAAAAATGAGTGTTCAGATCATTGAAATCATTCGCAGATTTGACTATAATAAATGATAAAAAGAAAACCGGGGAACACACAATGATATTGGACCGCTTTTATCCGGATGAGGATGTGGACAGCGTTTATACGATTGATTTTCATAAGAGAAGAGAGCAGGGGATTTTGGGTGTTGTGTTTGATGTGGACAATACGCTCGTGCCCCATGGCGCGCCTGCGGATGAGCGGGCAAAGAGGCTGTTTGCCGAATTAAAGAAGCTTGGCATGCAGGTCGTTTTTTTATCCAATAATAAGGAGCCGCGTGTCAAAATGTTCCGTGACGGCGTCGGTTACGGCAGTTATATTTACAAGGCTGGAAAGCCGAATCCGAAGAATTACAGAAAAGCGATGCGGCAGATGGAACTTGACGAATCACAGACGCTGTTTATCGGCGATCAGCTTTTCACTGATGTGTGGGGCGCAAAGCGCGCCGGGATTCATACGATTCTTGTAAAACCGATTCATCCGAAGGAAGAGATTCAGATCGTCTTAAAGCGCAGGCTGGAAGCGGTCGTCTTATTTTTTTACCGTAGAAAAAAGAAAAAAGAGGGCAGGGTATGAAAGAAATCAAGGGGACGACCGCCGTCTGCGGGCTGATTGGAAATCCGGTGGAGCATACGCTTTCACCGCTCATACATAACACGCTGTCCGAATTAACGGGAGAGGATCTTGCCTATGTACCGTTTCTGGTCGAAAACGAAGCGGTCGGGGAAGCCGTGCGCGGCGCGCATGCGCTCCATATCAGAGGGCTGAATGTGACGGTGCCGCATAAGAGCGCCGTGATTCCTTATCTTTGCGCGATCGATCCGCTTGCGGAAAAGATCGGGGCGGTCAACACGCTTGTCGCGTGTGAGGGCGGCTATAAGGGCTATAATACGGATATGCCGGGACTGTACAGGGCGCTTGTCAGTGAGGGCGTGGCGCTTGAGGGAGAAACGGTGCTTATTCTGGGCGCGGGAGGCGTTGGGCGTGCGGTCGCGATGATGTGCGCCGTGAACGGTGCGTCTGACGTGTATCTGCTAAACCGGACGATCTCGAAAGCAAAAGAGGTCGCGGATGAAGTGAACGCGGCAGCAGGACGGGATTGTGTGACGGCAATGGCGCTTGACGGGTACCGGCTGCTCCCCAAGAAAAAATACATTGTGATTCAGGCAACGAGCGTCGGGATGCATCCGCACGTGGAGGACGCGGTCATAAAAGAGAAGGATTTTTATGAATATGTGGGCGTGGGCGTCGATCTGATCTTTAATCCGGCTGAAACGATGTTTATGAAATACGCTGCCGGGGCGGGAGCGCGGACGATGAACGGCTTAAAAATGCTGCTTTATCAGGGAATTTTGGCGTATGAGCTGTGGAACGGCGTGGAAGTGACGGATGAGCAGGCGAAGGCGGTGTACCAAAGAATGAAAGAAGCGATGGGGATTCATGAGTAAGCATATCGTATTAGAAGGATTTATGGGGAGCGGCAAATCGACCGTCGGTATCCGTTTATCCTATAAAATGGCAATGACGGTCGTAGATACGGATAAGCTGATCGAGCGGGAACAGCATAAGACCATATCCGATATTTTTTCAGAGGAAGGCGAAGAGGCATTCCGGCAGATGGAGACCGATTGCATCGGCAGGCTGGCGGAGCAGAATTACAGCCAGATCATCTCGCTCGGCGGCGGCGTGCCGATGCGGGAACAGAACAGGGAAATCTTAAAGCGGCTCGGTATGGTCGTTTATCTGCGCGCAAAGCCGGAGACGATCTATGCCCGTGTCAAAAACGATACTTCCCGCCCGCTTCTTCAGTGCGACGATCCGCTTACGCGCATCCGTGAACTCATGGCACAGCGCGGGGGCATCTATGAAGAGGCGGCGGATGTGGTGATCGATACGGACGAGCGGAATATAGAGCAGATTCTGACAGAGATCGTGCGCGAGGCAGGAAAGCGCGGAATCGTCTGAGAACAGAACGGGGCGGCCGGATAACGATTCGGTGCAGATCGCAGCAGGAATGGAGAGGAGACGGCAATGCAGTTATTAGTGATCAATGGACCAAACTTAAATTTTCTGGGTATCCGCGAAAAACAGGTTTACGGCACGCAGGATTATGACGCCCTGCTTTCGATGATCGCCGAAAAAGCAAAAGAGACCGGAACAAAGATCGAGGTATTCCAGTCAAATCATGAAGGCGCGATCATTGACCGGATACAGGACGCCTATTTTGACGGCACGCAGGGAATTGTGATCAATCCGGGCGCTTACACCCACTACAGCTATGCGATCCACGATGCATTGAAAAGCGTGGCGATGCCCAAAATAGAGATCCATATTTCCGATATTACGGCGAGAGAGGAATTTCGAAAAGTGTCCGTGACCGCGCCTGCCTGTGATAAGCAGATTTACGGGAAAGGTCTGCCCGGCTATCTGGAAGCGATCGATCAGGTGATCGCGCTGATCGGGGAGCGGGAGTGAGATTGGAAGCTTTTCTGTATGTAATATGAAAAATTTAGTTTACTTTTGCGTTATTATAAGATATGATATTAGTACAGATTAATGATGACATGACAAATTTCTGAGAAAGAGTTTACTAAGTTATGTTGGTAAATCAACTTTTTGTATTAAATATGTTAAAACGCCATATATAACATATATGATTTGAAGATATTCAGGAGTTTGTGAATAGATGTTGAAATTGATTAGCACTATAAATTAAATAGAAGCTGTTGTTATTGGTATTACATAGGAATAAAATTTGAATAAGAAATTTAGCCGGATAATTGAATCATATGGGTATCACATTATTGAACAATCAATATCATCAAGCAATAATGAAATGAGAGGCATTTGCCTCTCATTTCATTATTGCTTGCGGTTAAAGCGTTTTTTGAAGTATTGAAAATAATAATTAAATTTAGATGAAGATAAAATACTTGATATGAGGAAAGATAATAATGATAAAGCCTGTGGATGACTGTAAATATTCCAGTATATTTGCAACGATTTATAATAGTGCCAATACGTTATTTCCACCAGATGCCAGATCTGAAGCTGGTGAAGAGATATTTTATAGGCAATTGCTAGAAGATAATAATTTTGTTTATTTAAGTGAAAATAATATTTGTGGTTTTGTTTCTTATCGTAGAGTTATTGATTATTATGAGATTACTTCTCTTTATGTAAAAAGAGATTATCAAAAGATGAAGATAGGTCATGAATTGCTTGTTTTTGTAGAAAGTCAGATTGATAAAGGGAGTTATGTCATTATTAAAGTGCTAAAGAATGCCTGCTGGGCACTTGATTTTTATCAAAAACATGGGTATAAACCATTGAATACCATGAAATTATTTACTGACAATTTTGATTTAACAGAAAAATCGTGGGAAAAAATACTATACAAGAATATGAAATGATGATATATGGCAAAAAAATTATAAAAAAGCAAATTTTGAAAATATGATATTTATATTTTTTGTTAGGCATCTGGAATATAATAATTCTATTAAGCCAACTCGCCTCACCATAGATAAACGGATTAATTATTACGTCTCTTTATAATGGAAACTTTCAATTAACATTTTTCAGATTAATTATCACAATAGTAATCAACTTTACAGCTATAATTTTGAGCTATATAAAAACAAAATTGATTGTCTCTACACAAAATCACTTAGAAAATAAGCTAAATATAAGATTAGTAAGTATGAAAAATATAGTTATTGTATTTTGAAGACATATGCAATTATATAAAAGATTAAGAGCAAATAATCTTGAATAATAACAATTGGGTATTTTTGAAAATTTTTTCTTAAAACAGTTGAAAAAAGTGTATTGATAGTATAAACTAAATGGGAATTATAAAGTGAATATGGCGGGAGGATTATTTTATGATATCTGCAGGTGATTTTAGAAACGGCATCACCATCGAGTTAGACGGTAACATTTTCCAGATCATTGAGTTCCAGCATGTGAAACCGGGCAAGGGCGCTGCCTTTGTCAGAACGAAGCTGAAAAATATTGTCAACGGAGGCGTTGTCGAGAAAACCTTCAGACCGACTGAGAAATGTCCGCAGGCACGTATTGACAGAAAAGAAATGCAGTATCTGTATGAAGACGGCGGTTTATATAATTTCATGGATACCGAGACTTACGATCAGGTTGCGCTGAACGCAGACACGGTCGGCGATACGCTGAAGTTCGTCAAGGAAAACGAAATGGTCAAAGTATGCTCTCATAACGGGAATGTATTTGCGATTGAGCCGCCTCTTTTTGTAGAGTTGGAGATTACCGATACCGAGCCGGGATTTAAGGGTGATACCGCAACGGGTGCGACCAAGCCGGCAACGGTGGAGACCGGTGCGCAGGTCAGTGTTCCGCTGTTTGTCAATCAGGGGGACAAGATCAAGATCGATACGAGAACCGGTGAGTATCTTTCCCGTGCATAAGACGCCAGTGGCAATTTTTTCGGGACAGCCGTATTTGACGGCTGAGTGATACAGCTGCATAAAAACTGATAAGACAATGAAGAAGATTCCTAAGGAGCATTCTTTTTCATTGTCTTTTTTATTGCTTTCAGAAAGGAGTATAACGATAATATGATGAGTCAAAAAATGACAGAGAATAAGCAGATGACCAAAATGTGTTTTGCAGAGCAGGTGGCAGCCGGCTTAAAAAATGCGATCGGCGGGAATTCTGAGGTCCTGATACAGAATGTCCGTAAGAATAACGGTGTTGTATTGACAGGGGTGAGTATATTTTCGAAGGACAGGAACATGTCTCCTACCATCTATCTGGAGGGCAGTTATGAGCAATATCTGGAGGGGGAGGATATGGAGGAGATCGTGAAGGAGCTCCATGCCTGTTATACGGAAAACTGCCCGGAGAATGCCTTTGACACGGATTTTTTTATTGATTATGAGCTGGTCAGGGAACGGATCGCTTACCGGCTGGTCAACCGTGAAAAAAACGCGGACTTCTTAAAGGAGGTCCCGTTTATTCCCTATCTGGATATGGCGATCATATTTTTTTGCAAGATCGAGCACGAGGAACTGGGAAGCGGCATGATACAGATAAGAAACGAACATATGCGGCTTTGGGGAGCAGAGAAGGAGCGGCTGTTTTATGATGCGGAGCGCAATATGCGCAGACTCTGCCCGGAGCTGATCTGTACGATACAGGAACTTTTAGAGAGTGCCGGGGATGAGCAGGAAATACCGGAGGACATGCTCAGGGAGGCAGGCGAGTCAGGAAAACTGCAGATGCTTGTGATCACGAATTCTGGCAAAAGCTATGGTGCAGCTGTTATCTTATATGAGGGAGTTTTGGACGGACTTTCGGAGCGCATGCAGAGCAGTCTTGCCATTCTGCCCAGTTCCGTGCATGAGATGATCGTTCTTCCGGTGAAAAATGAAGAGGAAGCGGCGGCGTTTTGCGGAATGGTCCGTGAGATCAACGAAACGCAGGTGGAAACGGAGGAGGTATTGACGGACAGCGTTTATTTTTATGATAAACATATGCATGTGCTGACAATTTCTAATAAAAAGATTGACGAATGCGTCCCAAAGGCGCTATAGTGAAAGACAGTTGTATGCTTCGTTAACAGGCAGACAGATAATGAAGGACAGGGATGTTCTGAAAGAATGCCCCGATTTTTAGAGAGGAAGGCGGTATCATCATGGAATATGCAAAAACATATCAAAACCAGCGTTATGACGAAGAGAGGGCGTTATATGGAGTGCGGGATGCACTGGTGGAGAACTGTGTGTTTGACGGACCTGCGGACGGTGAATCGGCATTAAAAGAGTGTAAGCACATTACGGTTCGAGACTGTAGCTTCATGCTGCGTTATCCGCTTTGGCATGTGGAGCACGCAGAGTTGGAGGGGTGTGCGCTGTCAGAGGACTGTCGTGCAGCGTTTTGGTATGATCGGGACATCCTGATTAAGAATTGTAATCTGAGCGGGATCAAGGCGCTGCGTGAGTGTACGGACGTTAAGGTGCACGACTGCCATGTCGAGTCCAAGGAGCTTTTTTGGCGCTGTAACCATGTTTCGGTACAAGACAGCAGTTTACAGAGCGAGTATCCTTTTTTCGAGACAAAGGATCTGGAGATTGAGGATTGTGTCATCATGGGAAAGTATTCTTTCCAGTATGTAGAAAATGCGATGATACATAAGTGTGATCTGAATACAAAGGACGCGTTCTGGCACTGCCGGAATGTTACAGTAGCGGACAGTACAATAAAGGGAGAATATTTGGGCTGGTATTCTGAAAACTTAAAGCTCGTGCGCTGCAGGATCGTTGGAACGCAGCCACTTTGCTATGCAAAGGGACTGATATTGGAGGACTGCACGATGGAGGAAACGGATCTCGCGTTTGAATACAGTGACGTTACGGCGGATATCATCGGCGATATCGAGAGTGTGAAAAATCCGCTCTCCGGACGGATACGCGCGTATCATATCGGTGAGATCGTACGCGGGGACTCTGTGATGGGAGATGGGAACTGCGAGATCATAACAGGATTCAAACGCGACTGAGAAGATATTTTTGCCGTCCAAACCAGTGAAATTTTGTATATTTGTATGATTGTATACAATTTTCTGTTGACATTTTCCGCTTCGTGGAGTATATTTAGCACAACAAAAAGCAGGAGGAGGCTTTTGGTTTATCTGATCAAGAAGGAGGAGAATGATTATGAAAAAATTCAGAAAAGCAATGGGACTTGTTCTGGCGTCTGCAATGCTTGTGGCATCGCTTGCTGCGTGCGGCGGGGACGACAAGGTGAAGGATCAGAATGCAGGATCCGGTAGTTCAAACGGTGAAGCAGTCTTAAAGATCGGCGGCATCGGACCGCTGACGGGCGGAAATGCCGTTTACGGACAGGCGGCTATGAACGGTGCACAGATCGCGATCGACGAGATCAACGAAGCAGGCGGTATCAACGGCATGATGATCGAGTTTAATGCGCAGGATGACGAGGCTGACCCTGATAAGGGCGTCAATGCGTATAATAACTTAAAGGACTGGGGCATGCAGATCCTGATGGGCTGCGTAACGTCAGGTTCCTGTACGGCAGTTTCCGATTACGCGCATGAGGATAATCTCTTTCTGTTAACACCGTCCGCATCTTCACTGACGAGCATTACTTATGACAATGCGTTCCGCGTATGCTTCTCAGATCCGAATCAGGGCGTGGGTGCCGCGGACTATATTTCCCAGCATCAGCTCGCGTCAAAGGTCGCGATCATTTATGATAACTCAGATGTGTATTCTTCAGGTATTACCGAGAAGTTTACGGCAGAGGCAAATAATATCGGCCTTGAGATCGTTGCAAGCGAAGCGTTCAACGCCGATAATAAGACGGACTTTTCCGTACAGCTTCAGGCGGCAAAGGATGCAGGAGCTGAGCTCGTATTCCTTCCGATCTATTACAATGAAGCTTCCCTGATCCTTTCACAGGCGGCTGCGATGGAGTATCAGCCGATGTTCTTTGGCTGTGACGGACTTGACGGCATCCTTGGCGGTGTGGAGAACTTTGACCTTGCTCTGGCTGAGGGAGTCATGCTCTTAACGCCGTTTGCAGCAGATGCAACGGATGATATGACAGTCAGCTTTGTGACGAAGTATCAGGAGAAATATGGCGAGATCCCGAATCAGTTTGCGGCGGACAGCTATGATGCGATCTATATCATTAAGGCTGCAATGGAAAAAGCGGGTGTTACGGCAGAGATGAGCGTGTCTGAAATGTGTGATGCAATGAAAGCAGCCATGACGCAAATTACGGTTGACGGTCTGACTGGTTCCGCCATCACATGGAGCGAAGACGGCGAGCCTACCAAGGCTCCGAAGGCGGTCGTGATCGAGAATGGCGCTTATAAGGCAATGGAATAATTGGTAAGCAAAACAGATGGTAGCCAAAGAGTTTCGCGCTAGCGCGAAACTCTTTGTGCATTCGCGAGGGGTGTCCTATGAGATTTTTAACTTCTTTTATCAATGGTATCAGTCTTGGCAGTGTATATGCGATCATTGCACTTGGTTATACAATGGTATACGGCATAGCAAAAATGCTGAATTTTGCGCATGGTGACGTCATTATGGTCGGCGCGTATGCGGCATTTGTCATGCTCAATCAGATCGGACTGCCGGTTTATGTGGCAATTCCCGTGTCTATGGTAGTATGTACAGTGCTTGGACTCATCATTGAAAGGTTTGCATATCGTCCGCTCAGAAAGGCGGCGTCCCCGCTGGCGGTGCTGATCACGGCGATCGGTGTGAGTTATCTGCTGCAGAATTTGGCGCTTTTGATCTTTGGGGCAAATACGAGAAGTTTTTCGTCTGTCGTTCATCTGAAATCTCTGCGGCTTTTTGACGGAAGGATTATCATTACAGGTGAAATGATAGTCAATGCAGTCGTTTGTATTGTCATTATGACCGGATTGACACTTTTTGTAAATAAGACGAAGCAGGGTCAGGCAATGCGTGCAGTTTCTGAGGATAAGGGTGCGGCGCAGCTCATGGGGATCAATGCAAACGGAACGATTGCGCTGACCTTTGCGATCGGTGCGGCGCTGGCTGCCGTTGCAGGCGTGCTGATGTGCTCCTCTTATCCTGCGCTTACGCCGTATACAGGGGCAATGCCGGGAATCAAAGCGTTTGTCGCTGCCGTGTTCGGCGGTATTGGCTCAATACCTGGTGCTTTTATTGGCGGGATTCTTTTGGGTGTGATCGAAGTTTTGGGGAAGTCTTATATTTCTTCCCAGCTTGGTGATGCGATCGTATTTTCCGTACTGATCATTGTACTGCTTGTGAAACCGACCGGAATTCTCGGTAAAAATATTCAGGAAAAGGTATAGGAGGTGATCGTATGTGGAAAAAGTTAAGTAAAGGCACGAGAAAAAATACGGTTACTTATCTATTGGTGATCGTGACATATCTGGTTATGAGTATTCTGCAGAGCGGAGGTCATCTCTCGAATCTGATATCCGGAATGCTTGTTCTGTTGTGTGTATATGCGATCATGGCGGTATCCTTAAATCTGACGGTTGGCGTGCTTGGGGAGCTCAGCTTAGGCCATGCGGGTTTTATGTGCGTGGGCGCGTTTTCAAGCGCACTGTTTACCCAGCTTACGGTGAGCACGGAAATGAATGCAAATGTCCGCTTCTTCTTCGCAATCGTGATCGGGATCGTGACAGCGGCGGTGTTCGGTTTCATGATCGGGATTCCGGTACTGCGTCTTAAGGGAGACTATCTGGCCATTGTGACGCTGGCATTTGGAGAGATCATTAAAAACCTTTGCAATGTGCTGTTTCTTGGGAAGGACAGCAGCGGGATCCATGTTTCCATGAAGGATACCATGTCGCTTGGCATGGGTGCGGACGGTGTTGTGATCATCAACGGTCCGCAGGGAATCACGCGGACGCCGAAACAGGCGACATTTTTGATCGGTATGCTGATCCTTCTGATTTCACTCATCATTGTTTTGAATCTGATCAATTCCCGTACCGGTCGTGCGATCATGTCCATCCGTGATAACCGGATCGCGGCGGAGTCCGTCGGCATCAATGTTACGAAATATAAGCTGCTTGCCTTTACAGTATCGGCGGCGATCGCCGGGGCGGCGGGCGCATTATATGCGCACAATACTTCATCTTTAATGGCGACGAGCGCCAAATTCGGCTATAATATGTCCATCATGTTTTTGGTATTTGTCGTACTGGGAGGAATCGGAAATATGCGCGGCGGTGTGATCGCGGCAGTCCTTCTCACTGTGCTGCCGGAAGTGCTTCGCTTTGCCGAGGATAAGCGTATGCTGATCTATGCGATCGTATTGATCTTAGCAATGCTTTGGAACTGGGCACCCGCGGCGCGCACATTCCGGGAAAAATACGGTATCAGGCGCATCCTTGCCGCGCGGACGGGCAGGAAGGTCATCGGTTCAGAAGGCATCAATGCGTCCGAAAGCGGGAAGCAGAAAGAGGAGGAAATGTAAGATGGCGTTGCTGGATGTAAAGAATTTAAGCATTTCTTTCGGCGGTCTGCGTGCGGTGGACAGTTTCGAATTAACGATTGAGCAGGGGGAACTTTATGGACTGATCGGACCGAACGGAGCCGGAAAGACCACGGTTTTTAATTTGTTGACGGGCGTATATAAACCGACAGAAGGAATTATTCTTCTGGATGGAAAAAATATTACGGGGCATAAGACGGCGCAGATCAATCATGAGGGAATAGCACGAACTTTTCAGAATATCCGGCTTTTTAAGGATATGAGTGTGTTGGACAATGTAAAAGCCGGACTGCATCAGCATTATAAATACAGTACGGCTTCCGGTATTTTCCGGCTTCCCGGTTATTACCGCATGGAAAAAAAGATGAATGAGCGTGCAATGGAGCTGCTGTCTGTTTTTGAACTCAATAAGGAGGCAGATTATCTCGCATCGAACCTTCCGTATGGGAAGCAGCGCAAACTTGAGATTGCCCGCGCGCTGGCGACTGAACCGAAGCTGCTTTTGCTGGATGAGCCTGCCGCTGGAATGAATCCGAATGAAACGCAGGAACTTATGGATACGATCCGTTTTGTGCGCAAAGAATTTGGCATGACGATTCTCCTGATTGAGCATGATATGAAGCTTGTTTCCGGAATCTGTGAAAAACTGACGGTCTTAAATTTCGGAAGAATCCTGACACAGGGAGAGACTTCTGCAGTACTAAAAGATAAAGAAGTGATCGCGGCGTATCTGGGCGAATAGAAACAGAAAAGGAGCGTGATAAGAGTCATGTCGATGCTTGAAGTGAATGAACTGAATGTATATTATGGCGTGATACAGGCAATTAAGGGAATCTCGTTTCATGTGAATGAGGGTGAGGTTGTGGCGCTGATCGGTGCGAATGGTGCCGGAAAGACGACGATCCTGCATACGATCACCGGATTGATCGAGGCAAAGAGCGGCGAGATTCTTTTTGAGGGTAAAAATATCACCAAAACAGCGGGGCATAAGATTGTTTCAATGGGTATGGCACATGTGCCGGAAGGCCGGCGCGTGTTTTCCGAGCTGACGGTGTTACAGAACTTAAAGCTTGGAGCATATACGAGAAAAGATAAGGATGAGATCGAACGGGCGCTTGAGACGGTATATGAGCGTTTTCCGCGGCTTTATGAGCGCAAAAATCAGACTGCGGGTACCATGAGCGGCGGTGAACAACAGATGCTTGCCATGGGGCGCGCGCTGATGTCACATCCAAAGCTGATTTTGATGGATGAGCCGTCCATGGGGCTTTCCCCGATTTTTGTGAACGAGATTTTTGATATTATTCAGAAAGTCAGCGCTTCCGGGACAACGGTGCTTTTGGTGGAGCAGAATGCAAAAAAAGCGCTGACGATCGCAGACCGGGCATATGTACTGGAAACAGGACTTATCGTTAAGGAGGGGGCAGCCGATGAGATGCTTCATGATGATACGATCAGAAAGGCATATCTGGGTGAGTAGCGAGTTGTGAAAGAACTGTGAATCACATAAAAAAGGGTGCGTGGCACTCTTTTTTATGTTATGATGATTCTTGGTACGAGGTGCGTGCAGACTGGTCTTGCGCGATCATCGGTCAGGTGCCGGAATGCGGCGGAAAATGGCAGAAAACGGAGGAATTGATATGGAGCATTATGTGATCACGATTGCGAGGCAGTATGGTTCCGGCGGGCGTACCGTGGGACAGATGCTTGCCGATAAACTGGGAATACATTATTATGACCGTGAACTTTTGAAGCTGGCATCGGATGCGAGCGGGATCAATGAGCAGCTGTTTGGAAATGCAGATGAGAATGTGAAGGGAAAATTTCTCTCAAAGATTGCCAAGAAAGTATATAACGGGGAATTGATTCCGCCGGACAGCGATGATTTTACTTCGAATGATAATCTTTTTAATTATCAGGCAAAAATTATCAGGGAGCTTGCCGTGCAGGAAGAATCCTGTGTGATCATTGGCAGATGCGCAGACTATGTGCTAAAGGATTATGACAACGTACTCAGCGTGTTCGTGCATGCACCGAAAGAATTCTGTTTAGAGCAGGCAGCCAAAAAAATAAATCTTACAGGGCGCGAACTGGACCGCTATGTCGCGAAAACCGACAAATACCGTGCGGATTATTATAAATATCATACGGGCAGGGAGTGGACGGACGCACGCAATTATGATCTGTGTCTGAACAGCTCCAAGTTAGGTTTCGAACGCTGCGTGGAGGAGATCATTGCCTATAAAGACGTACGCCTCGGGCTGCGTTAGAGGTTAGAAGCATGAAAACTTTTTTGCGGATAGTATTAAAGCCGATGTCTTTTTTACCGGCGGTCCTTGTTATGGTTCTGATATTCCGTTTTTCAGCTCAGACTGGAACGGAATCGGCAAAGCTCAGCCTTAAGGTGAGTCAGTATGTCGTTTCAGGGACGGAGCATTGGTTTGGCATCCGGTTTACGGAGGAACAGCTAGAGCAGGCTGCCAGGCAGATTCATTATTATGTCAGGAAGCTTGCGCATATGGGGATTTATTTTATACTTGCCATGAGTGTCGCGTTTCCGCTGTACGTATATGGTGTCAGAGGCATATGGCTGATGCTGACTGCGGGGCTTATCTGTATCGGCTATGCGGGCTTTGATGAATATCACCAGTCTTTTGTGGCAGGCAGGGGGCCGTCGGTTAAGGATGTTGCGATCGACGGAGCCGGTGTATTTCTTGGAATTATTTTTACGAGGATCATCGGGTGGACAGGAAGGATGACATTATTCCGGCCGCTGTCACGCAAAAAGGGAACCGATGATTAAACTTATTTTTTTGGAAGGAATGCAGGGATCATGATGACGACTGACAGAGCTGAATGGGTTGTGGAAGGATACCGGTTTACGAGCATGGAGGATGCGGATTTGGCGCGGCTGGAGTTAGAAAAGATAAAGGCGCTTGAGAGCCGGATGGATTATCATAACGGGGAAATGGTTTTAAGCGTTTACAATCGTGCGATCATGAACCGCACGTTTCAGACGCCTGTTGGCTGCCAGTATCTCTTAAAGCTGCGGAGTTATCTTTTGGAGACCGGTGCTGCGCGCGAGGGTGAGTTAAGACCGATTCCGTTTCAGGCTCAATTTACCGGTAAGACGAGAAGACAGGAGACCTACCGTAAAGCTTCTGCGGAACAGAAAGAAAAAGAGCGCACGGTACCAATGTGGTCGTTCTGTATATCGGTTGCGATCAATGTGATCCTGGCAGTGCTGGTATCGGTGATGTTCATGATCACTCTTTACAGCGACAATCCGAATATCTTAAATTACAAGACGCAGATCGTGAATGAGTATGCGTCCTGGGAGCAGGAGCTTAGAGCAAGGGAACGCGAGGTGAGCGGGAGGGAACGGGAGCTTGGCATAACGCCCGAATATCCGAACCGCGCACAGGAGGAAGACGAGTAACAGATGTCATGGCAGGCGGGAAAAGCAAAAAAACGGGAACGGTGACAAAGGCTTATAGAGCGGCGGAAGCGGAGGAGACAGATGGAGCGGCTAAAGATTCTGGTTGTGGACGATGAAAGTCGTATGCGTAAGCTTGTCAGGGACTTTTTGATCAGAAATGATTATGAAGTGCTGGAAGCGGAGGACGGTGCACAGGCGATTGAATTATTTTTTGAACATCAGGATATTGTGCTTGTGATCCTGGATGTCATGATGCCGAAAATGGATGGATGGCAGGTGTGCAGGGAGATCCGTTCTTATTCCAAAGTGCCGATCATTATGCTGACGGCAAAGAGTGATGAGCATGATGAACTTTTAGGATTTTCACTTGGGGTGGATGAGTATATTACGAAGCCGTTCAGTCCCAAAATTCTAGTTGCGCGTGTGGAGGCGATCTTAAGGCGGAGCGGTTCACTGAAAGAGGAGACGCTGAGGGAAGCGGGAGGGATTGTCATTGACCAGACTGCGCATGTTGTCAAGGTTGACGGTAAGCAGATCGATCTAAGCTATAAAGAATTTGAATTGATGTGCTATTTTATGGAAAATCAGGGGATTGCCTTATCCAGAGAGAAAATACTGAATCATGTGTGGAATTATGACTATTTTGGAGATGCGCGCACGATCGATACGCATGTAAAAAAGCTGCGCAGTAAGATCGGGGAAAAGGGTGCTTATATTAAGACGATTTGGGGTGTCGGATATAAATTTTCAGTGGAAGAACAGTAATAGAGATGGTTTTTAATTTAGTTTTAATGTTTTTCACATTTCGGTTTAATTCCTGTCGTGTATGCTGATATCAGATCACAGGAAAAGCTGTGATAAAGCCTGAAAGGGAAATAACAAAGCTGCCGGTTTTCCGGAGCAGAGGCTTAAAAACAATGATATCATGGAAACCGAAAAAGGGAGGAGAACCATCATGGAAAACTATGAAAAAGTAGAAAAATTAAGAGAGCGCGCCAATGTAAGTTATGAGGAGGCAAAGGAAGCGCTTGAACAAAACAACTGGGATATTCTTGATGCAATGATCGCATTGGAGAAAAGCGGTAAGGCAGCAGGGCCGAAGCAGACGAGTTATTCCACGCAGGACATGCCGAAATATGAAGGTGTGATAGATGACGGTGCAGAACCGGAGAGCACGCATGATTTTGGAGATACCTTAAGAAAATTCGGATGCTGGTGTGCTCGGATGATCAAAAAGGGATGCAGTAATTATTTTACGATCACCAAGAACGGAAAAGAAGTACTGGCCATTCCGGTTCTTGTCCTGATTCTGGCATTTATCATTGCATTCTGGTTCGTTCTCATTTTAATGGTTGTTGGTCTGTTCTTTGATCTGCGTTATCATTTTCGCGGGCCGGATATGAAAGCGGTCGACTTAAATAAGGCAATGGACAATGCGGCGGAGACAGCAAGACAGATGAAAGAAGAATTTCGTAATGCGGAGGATAAGGAATCCAGGTAACCGTCCGGTACAGAGAAGAGCCGGATACCGGTGTAAGAGGGTCGGCTGCGGGAGAACTTGTTGCCGCGTAAGTAAAGACCGGAGACCCGCTTTGGGGCTCCGGTCTTTGCAGATCAGGAGGATTTTCATGGCACAGGCTATATTGATCGTGGAAGATGAGGAAAAAATCGCAAGGTTTATCGAACTGGAACTGCTGCATGAGGGGTATCAGGTTGAAAAAAGCCAGGATGGACGGGAAGGGCTGGATAAAGCGCAGAGCGGACAGTTTGACCTAATGCTCCTTGATGTGATGCTTCCGGGATTAAACGGGTTTGAGGTGCTCCGCCGACTGAGGCGCGATTCGAATCTGCCGGTCATCATGCTGACAGCGAAAGACACCGTTATGGATAAGGTGGCAGGTTTGGACGGCGGTGCGGATGATTATATGACCAAGCCGTTTGCAATTGAGGAACTGCTTGCCCGGATCCGTCTGGCGCTTAAAAAGAGCAGTGCATCAGATAATACCGGGAAAGATTCCGTACTGCGGTGCGGCGCATTAACGCTTGATACACTGAAATATGAAGCGCGCTATGACGGTCGGCTTGTAGAGCTGAAACACCGTGAATTTGAACTGCTGCGTGTATTGATGGAGAATAAAAATATTGTTGTTTCCAGAGATATCCTGCTGCAGAAAGTGTGCGGTTACGACTATATGGGAGAAACCAATGTGATCGACGTTTATGTACGCTACGTGCGCGCCAAGCTGGATGATGTATATCAGGTCAAAGTCATTCAGACTGTGCGTGGCGTTGGATATGTCATCAAGGACAGTGAAGCCTGAAAAGAATGAAGATTTTCAGTATCGCAGGCAAAGCTTGCGATATGCATGGGGATTAGAATGAAAAAGGATCGGACAGAGGAAGAGATACAAAAAAAGGAACAGCCACAGGGAGAGTCTGTCCGTGTGACCTCGATCGCGCGCAAGATCAATCGGAATACGGCGTTTTCCCTGCTTGGTGCATTTCTGTCTATTGATGTGATGCTCTGCGTGATATTGGGGACAGCGGTGGTCTATTGTCTGGATGTACAGTATCTTGGAGCGTTCCGTCCCGACCTTGCGCGCACGTTTCTTCATACAAAACCGATTGAGAATCTTGTGCTGCAATGCGGAGAGCCGGGTTCACAGGAATTTTATACCGTACTGATCGGTCCATGGGTCAGCGTGCTGCGTTATGCGGCTGCGGTGCTTGGCGTGGTAGAGCTGATCATGGTCGTTCATCAGTTATTGTGGGGAACGCGGAAAATACGTTATTATCTGCGGCCGATTAGACAGATGGCAGAGCGTACGAGGCAGCTTAGCGAGTTTGCGCTGGATGAGAGCCGCTATCAGAATTTGGAAGAGGCGATCTCTGATCTGCATGTCGAGCGGCCGGATGCCCGTCTGACAGGTTCTCATAAGGAGCTACAGGGAATTGAACGTGCAGTCAATGAACTTTTGGAGCGGATGAGACGGTCTTACCGGCAGCAGACGCAGTTTGTTTCCGATGCGTCTCATGAACTGCGTACGCCGATCGCGGTTATTCAGGGGTATGTGAATATGCTGGACAGGTGGGGAAAAGAGGATGAAGCCATTCTGTCTGAGTCGATCGAAGCGATCAAGAATGAGTCAGGACATATGCAGCACCTCGTTGAACAGTTGCTGTTTCTTGCGCGCGGGGACAGCAACAGACAAAAACTGGATAAAATAGAACTAAGTCTCAATCATATCATGCAGGAGGTTTATGAGGAATCATTGATGATCGACGAACACCATCGTTACTGCTATGAAGAGAGCGGGGATGCGGTCATTTGCGGGGACCATGATATGATCAAGCAATCGGCGCGCATTCTGGTAGATAATGCGGCAAAATATACAAAAGAGGGAGAAGAGATCATTTTGCGGGCAGGCAGCAGAGCGGATGGAACCCCTTTCTACAGTATACAGGATAACGGAATCGGTATGGCAGAGGAAGAGGTCGAGCATGCGTTTGACCGTTTTTATCGTGCAGATGCTGTGCGTAACAGTAAGACGGGAGGGACCGGTCTGGGGTTGTCCATTGCCAAGTGGATCGTTGAACAGCATGGTGGGTATTATGATGTTGTCAGCAGGCAGGAGCTTGGAACACGTTTTACGGTTGTGTTTCCGACGGAACAGGACACTGAGGGAAGGGCATGAACATGAAAAAAGAAAAAACAGGCAGATTCGGTTTGCGGGATTCGATCAGAAAACAATATACTTTGATTTTTATGCTTGTCCTGGCAGGTACGATTTTACTTTGCTTTTTAATTAACCAGCTCTGTCTGCAGCGTTTTTATGTTCATAACAAGACGAAGGTCTTGTACCGCACATACCGCACGATCGGGGAACATACCCGGAGCGGGGATCTTAAAAGCGAGGAGTTTACGCTTGAGATGGAAAAGCTGATCGGAAGATATAATTTGGATATTCTCGTTATGAATCAAAGCGGCATTCCGATCCTGTATACGACAAGCGATGTGCAGCTTTTGAAGGTGCAGTTCTTTGAACTTGCACTCGGACTTTACGGCGGAACAGTTTTGGAAAGGCAGGAGGAAGAACTCTTTCAGATCGAGCGCATCACGGAACAGGCATCGGGCATGGATTACATTGTCATGTGGGGATTCTTTGGACAGGAAAACATGTTTCTGATCCGGACGCCGATCGTGGGCATTGAAGACAGCGTACAGATAGCAAACCGTTTTCTGATGTACAGCGGATTGGCAGGCGTATTGCTTGGAGGCGTGATCATCTGGCTCGTTACGCGCAAAGTGACGGCGCCGATCCGCAAACTTTCCGAAATATCGGAGCGGATGAGCCGGCTTGAATTTGATGCGCGCTATGACGGAAAAGAGCATAATGAGATCGGCAGGCTTGGCATGAACATCAACCAAATGTCAGAGGCGCTTGAGCAGACGATATCAGAGCTGAAAACTGCGAATAACGAGCTGCGAAGGGATATTGCGCGTAAAGATGAATTAGAAGCACAGCGTAAAGAATTTCTATCCAATGTATCCCACGAATTGAAGACGCCGATCGCTTTGATCCAGGGTTATGCGGAGGGGCTGCAGGAGGGCATTGATGAGGACGCGGAGGGGCGGGAGTACTATTGCGGCGTGATCATTGATGAGGCAAATAAGATGAACCGTATGGTCAAGCAGCTGATGACGCTTGACCAGTTAGAATCGGGACAGAATGTGACGACGCTTGAGCGTTTCGATATTGTGGCGCTTGTCAATAATTATGTCCAGTCTGCGGATATTCTGGTACGGCAGTATGATGCGACTGTGTCCGTGGAACGCCGCGCACCGCTCTTTGTGTGGGGGGACGAGTTCAAGGTAGAGGAAGTCATAATGAATTACTTTACGAACGCATTGAACCATCTGGACCATCATAAAGAAATTGAAATCCGTTTTGTAGAAAAGGAAGAAAAAAATTTGGTGCGCATAACGGTATTCAATACCGGAGCACCGGTTCCGGAGGACTGCCTTGCGTATTTGTGGGATAAATTCTACAAAGTGGATAAGGCGCGTACCCGTGCATATGGGGGAAGCGGCGTCGGACTTTCCATTGTCAGGGCAATTATGAATACAATGAATCAGGCTTACGGTGTTAATAACTATGACAATGGCGTAGAATTTTGGTTTGAACTGGAGAGGGCATGATGCGCATGATTGACACAAGGCTCTTTTACTACCAAAACAGCGTACCTGCACGGATCTCCAGCTCCGCATCGTGCACTGTTTTTTAGCAAAGGAGGGAATGCTATGGGCGGTGACAAAAAGCAAAGGACAAAAATCCAATGGGACAGAAGAAAGTTACATACAGAGTCTTTACCAAAGGCTCAGCACACAAAACGGAGATCAGAGCGGATATATTACCCCTTTTACTTTTCGTGTTGATGGAGGTTCAATTTTTTAATTTTCTGTTAAAATAACTAACAGTGTTCCCAACAGCCGAATCAGTTCTCACTGTCTCAACATCAAAAGGAAGTAAATGCCCTTAATCTCCCTGCCTCTGGAACATAAAACCAATAGCAGCGTTCATCTTCTGTAATAAAAAAATAGTGAGGGAGAGATTTTTGCTTCGACGGTCGAGCTGTAAAAGGTTCTGATCATACTTTCTGTTGGAGCGTTAGTCCTGCTGGGCATCGTTTCGCTGTTTGTGATCCAAAGGCTGACGAAACCGCTTGAGACGATCAAATTTAACAAACAACTGGCAGATCGCTTGGACGAATTGATTCAAAAGGTTACATTATAAGGTCTGCTTATAAAAAACCTGGTTGTTTACCGATTCCTTTTATGCTATGATAAAAACGATGCAGTAAGATCGGGAGGCATGATGGATGAGAAAGGTACGGAAATTTGCATTTAATCATAATACGGCACGCGTCATGATAATGGCTTGTATAGCCTCGGCTGTGCTGTGCGGCTGCGGCGGGAAGTATCCTGAACTGACGGAAGATCAGGAACAGGCTGTTGTCAGATATGCAGCGACACTTTTATATGAAAATGATCAAAACAGAGATTCCCGCCTGATGACGGAGGAAGAGATGATACTGGCGATGCAGAGACGGGCAGCGCATGCTTATATGCCGCCGGCTCCCACACCGGAACCGGAAGACGAGGAGGATAAGGAGCACTCAGGCGGGCAGGGGACAGAGGATCCGTCCGGGAGCGAACCGGTTGTGGAAACCCGAACATTGGCGGAGTTTTTCGGATTTTCGGGAATTGATATTTCCTATCAGGGCTATTTGTTGACGAAATCCTATCCTGAAGAGGAGGGGGATGAATTATATTTTGCAATGGATGCGCTGGCAGGGAATGAGTTGCTGCTTTTACAGTATACGATCACGAATCAGAATACAGAAGCAGCGCAGGTCGACATTTTGGATCTGAAACCGCGTTTCAGGTTGTTTATCAATGATGGTGCACAGATCAATGCAATGTCAACGCTGCTGCTGGATGATATGAGGACAACAAACTGCACATTACAGCCGGGAGAGAGTTGCAATGTAGTGGCTGTGTTTGAAGTGACAGAAGAGGAAGCGGCGTCGATACAGCAGATGCGTCTGACTGTAAAGACAGAAGAAGATTCATGGACAGTGGAACTTTTGGGATCGGGACAGCCGGTATCCCAAGGCGAAGGAGAGAGTTTGCAGGCAGCAGAGACTCCGGAGTCCGGAATGCCGGTGATATCTTACGAACTTCCGGAAGAATTTATCGGTCAGGCGGATGGTATCTATGTCGCGCCGGATTATCCGGGCGATCCCGCCAATATCATGGTCGTATCTTCTGATTATGATACGGAATCATTTCAATACACCGAGGAGTCTTATTGTGCAGCACTGGAAAATATGTATGAACAACTTTATGGTTATGCGGTCACGGTGAACTGTACAGAGTTTACCGAGTCAGAAATAAGCGGCTGCAGGACGCGTCTGATCAGAATCTCTTATGCCGCGCAGGATATGGAGATTGAGCAGGTTCAGTTTGCGGTTGAGACTGGAGAGAATAAGACGCTGTCAATCTCTTATACGCAGGCAGCAGGTGGTCCTTGGATGGATGCTTTTAATGAAAGTATAGGCTCCGTGCGTATCGAAAATGCGAGATAGCAGGCAGGGAACCGTTTTATCATAAGAGGCATAATATAAAAGAGGCCGTTCGCCGCAGGCGGGCAGCCTCTTTTGGATTTTTCAATTATTTGAACATTGGGATGAATCTGCTTAAATATCAATTTTGAAAACATGTCAGATTTTGTAATGAACATACTGCTCAAAAGAACAGGCTGTTTATAAGAAAATGAAAAGATTGGAAAAATAAGATAGAAAAAAAGATAGAAAAAAATAGAAAAAAGATGTTGACAAGCAGAAGAGAGAGTGCTACTATATCACTGTTGCGGCTCGGCCGGAACAAAGCACCTTGACAAATAAACAGTAATGCAACCCTGAAAATTCCAAAAAAGATTTTCAGAGAGTTCAAAAAGAACGACCTAAGGACAGTAAAACGGACCGGAAGGGAAGCCTGAAGCGGAGGGAACGAAGCGGAAGGAGTACCGGAAGGGAAAGAAAGCCAGAGAAGACTGGCAGGATCAAGAGGGACTTTGAAAGGACAAAAGTTTTTTTGAAGAGAAGAAGGGAAACGAAGAGGGAAACGTTGGTTTTACCATTCGCGGAAAAATTTTCGGAGAAAAAAATTTGAAAACGAGAGTTCGATCCTGGCTCAGGATGAACGCTGGCGGCGTGCTTAACACATGCAAGTCGAACGGACTTATATTGAAACCTAGTGATATATAAGTTAGTGGCGGACGGGTGAGTAACGCGTGGAGAACCTGCCCTGCACAGGGGGATAACACTTAGAAATAGGTGCTAAGACCGCATAAGCGCACGGGACCGCATGGTACAGTGTGAAAAATGGAAACATGGTGCAGGATGGCTCCGCGTCTGATTAGCTGGTTGGCGGGGTAACGGCCCACCAAGGCGACGATCAGTAGCCGGCCTGAGAGGGTGACCGGCCACATTGGGACTGAGACACGGCCCAAACTCCTACGGG